>Ga0316202_10000051_pt1 | contig 203327 bp, 187 predicted proteins | sample 3monrhotite_MG_FD_204934 | JGI IMG/M metagenome (GOLD analysis project Ga0316202, IMG submission 204934) | Microbial mat bacterial communities from mineral coupon in-situ incubated in ocean water Damariscotta River, Maine, United States -... | ecosystem: Environmental > Aquatic > Marine >...
TACAAAGACCTAAAACTCAAAATATATGATATCTACTCGCCGTTAGGACCGAAGCCCCGCTGCCGGGAAGATACCATTACTTATTCGGTTTCTTTCTTCCAACCTTATTCTACTGTCAATGAACTTGCCTGGTTAGCTGTGTTTGTCTGTTTCGCTGACCAGAAGAACACTCTCTAAAATTCAGACCTTCCTGTCAAGCTTTTGTGAAATTATTATTTTTATCCCAACAATTCAGTGCTCTAAATCTCAGATTTCGCTCCTTTTGGCTGTTTTGTTGGAAATTCGTTGATTTTTTAATTCGAATTATACAAAAAATGTAAATAAACCAGGTATATAGCGAGACAAATAAATTAGGACCTCCGGTTTGGTTGCCTCCACAGGTTCTTTTACACTATATTATATGCACCAAGAACAGTTCATCAGGAACGAAGTTCAGCCCAAGCAGTTTCCAAGGGGCTGTTTCCTCCTTTTGTTCAATTTACACTTTACAAGGCAGCCTCAGGCGACACAAAGTAAAGAAACGATTTAGACTTATATATACTCTCGGAGACTTTTCATGCCCCTCTTACAACTTGGAATCCCTAAAGGAAGCCTCCAAGACGCTACTGTAGCCATGTTCGCTAAAGCTGGTTACCAGATCAACGTCAGTTCTCGGTCCTACTATCCTGCAATCGACGATGAGCAAATTGAATGTTTGCTGATCAGAGCCCAAGAGATGGCTCGGTACGTTGGTGAAGGCATCTTGGATGCCGGGCTAACCGGCTGGGACTGGATTGAAGAATCTGGGGCTGACGTCGAAGAAATTTGTGAGTTGGTCTATGGTAAAGTGGGCCGAAAGCCCCTTCGTTGGGTGCTCGCTGTCCCCGCAGATTCGGATATCAAAGGCCCCAAGGACCTTCAGGGCAAGCGGATCGCCACCGAAGCGGTTGGTATGACTCAAAAATACTTAAAGAAACACGGAGTTGAAGCCCAAGTCGAATTCAGCTGGGGAGCGACAGAGGTCAAGCCCCCTAAGTTGGCTGATGCTATTGTAGAGATCACCGAAACCGGCTCTTCGCTTAAAGCAAACAACTTGAGGATCATCGACGTTCTTTGTTACTCAACCACTCGGTTGATCGCCAACAAAGAGGCCTACAAAGACCCTTTCAAGAAAGCCAAAATTGATCGTCTGGCCTTATTACTCCAATCGGTTCTTGCCGCTGAGTCCCGTGTGGGGTTGATGCTTAACGCAAAACAAGAGGACCTCGACAATTTGGTCGCCCTTCTTCCGGCGCTTAACAAGCCAACAGTCTCAGGATTGGTCGAACCCGGTTGGGTTGCATTAAATACCGTGATCGAAGAAGCGGTGGTCCGGGAAATCATCCCTGAGCTGATCGAAGCTGGCGCCAGAGGCATTGTAGAATACCCGCTGAATAAAGTGGTTTTATAAAAGGCCTCAAGAGGAATTGGGTTTTTAGGGGTTCCCCCCTAAATTGGCCCAATTCTTCCATAGATCATGGCCTGAGAGGCTAGGTCTCAAAAGATTATCACCTAGCCCAACCTTTTACCGATCAATAGGAGTACCTTTGTTCCAAGGCGGAATGTTTAACTTTTTGGGCCAGAAAAATACAAAACCTGTATCCCAGAAAGCTATCGACCTGATGGACCACGGGAAAAAGCTTTTAAAATCAAAGCTCTATCAGAGAGCGATGATCGAATTCAACAAGTGTTGGCAGGAAGCTCCCGAGTACGCCGCCGAACACTTGGCCTCTTTATTTAAGCAATACCGAACTGTCGCCAATTACGACGCAAGTTTGTCCATTGGGTTAATCCTACTTAAGATCGACCCACAGGACTTTAAGCTGGCGACGGTTTTGGGCAATTGTGCGCGGAAGCAACAAAGTTATTTGCAGGCAAATAACTTATACCGCTATGCCTTAAAACTCAAGAAAGACTACAAGGCGGCCTTTTTCAACCTCGCTGCCAGTTTGGCTCGGGTCGAAAAGTACGATTCTAAAGTCAACACTACCCTACTGCCCTTTGTGCCGTTGAGCGATTATATCCTGCCGAACTATATGGGCGAGCCGGATATGCTGGAGAAGCTCATCAAGGATCTGACCGATATCCTGGCCGAGCGTGCTCTTCGTAATGTGATGGACTTGCAGAAGCAAATGGACGCCAAGAGCAACAACAACGAGTTGCTCGAAGTTCACCGAATTCAACGGGAAATCCAGTCTATTGAAGAGCGGCCCACCGCTCCAAGCTTTGATGATGTCAAAGACTACATCAACGTTCAAATCCTAGAATTCAAAGACAAAGAAGAATATGAGGACCGTAAGCAATACATCACTTACTTACTCAACCTGGGCATTTTTTCGCTAAAGCAAGGATACCCTCTTTATGCTTTAGAGTGCTTCTTCTCCATCAAAGACGACCCGGATTTTGATATTGATTATCTAGAAATGATGATCATCTTAGCCAAACACGCCACCAAAACAGTCAAACGGCGGAGCATTCGAAAACCGACTCGCCGACCGGCGGCCGCGGCTGCCACCGAACTATCAGGGACCCCTCCAGCGATCAATCCTGAGACGAGCCCCTATATCGACGAAGACCCGCTCAACGATCTCACACAGCTGCTTCGAGACGACCCGAACGATCGTTTTTATAACATCAATATGGGTGTGATGCTCAGCTTAGAAGGCAATAAGCTGATGGCTTACAAGCATTATCTCATTGGTGGTGTTTTGTTGGAGCACTCTGAGGGGATTTATAAGCGGTCTGATATTTTCAAACAAGCGATTGAATATTATGAGACCGAGCAGCTAAAAAAGTCTATCAAGCTGTTTAAGACCTTAAGTAACGAAGAGAAGAACAGCCAGGCCCTTTGGTATATTGGGCGGATTTACCTCAAACGGAATCGATGGGATGAAGCGGTTGCTTCCTTTAAGGCGATCCAGGAGATCAACCCCAAGTCCGTCTTGGCCAAACAAGAACTTCAACAAGCTCACGACCATTTCTACCAAATGGGCGACGACTTCTTTGAAGAAGCAAAATACAAAGCGGCCGTGGGTCAGTTTGAAAAGGCCCTGAATGTCATGCGGGTGCCTGAGACCATCAAACGGACCGCAGCGGTGTACCGGGTTCTACGGAACAAACCAAAAGCCGCAGAATTACAAAAAGAATACGACCAGATCCTTGAAGAAGAGAAGAAAGGGGAAATGGAGCGAATTCGTAAAGAGTACATTGCCGAAGGCCAAGGTTTCTTAAAAAAGAAGGTCTACCACAAAGCAATCCACAACTACGAATTGGCATTTCGCATGAAGGTGGATAAAGACATCTTCATGATTTTGGCCTACCTCTACAAGTCATTAGGCCAGAAGGACAACTTGCAACACTTGGTTCTGCGGTGGAATAAGATGGTGGAATTTGAAGAGAAAGAGAAAGAGTTCAACAAGCAACAGGACGAAGACGCCGGCGGAAAACGTTCCAGCCGGGATGATGAAATGGTGCTTTAAGGGATCATTCCTTTGATTCCAGCGCCGAAATCGCAAAAAAATCTCGCATTTTCCTCAAGCCCACAACCAATCCCCAGACCTCTTGGACCGACAACGGCAGTTCAAGGCCACAAAGGTAGTCCGCTTCCTTAGCCACTAATTCGTCAAACCACGCCCGCCCCTCATCGGTCACCACGATCAAATAAGACCGCCGGTGTTCTGCATTTTCCTGGGCTTCCACATAGCCTTTTTCTTTGAGTTGGTTCACGACTTGCTGAACCGATTGACGGGTGATTGAGCGAGATCGAGCCAACTCAGGGACGGTCTGTGGCCCCCCTAAAATCAAGCTACGAATCAGCCCGCTACGGGCTGTCGTGGCTTCGTCATCTTGGTGTACTCTCTGGGAAAGTCCTCGTAACTCTTGGTACAGGGACACCGACTCGGCGAGTAAGGCCTGACAACTTTGAACTTTTGGGTTGTTTGTACTCATTTTCTCCTCTCTCTTTGACATTACTATTGTCAGAGTGACAATGGATTTGTCAAACAGCGGCAGATTGGGACAAGGAGGGTTCAGGCTGACCATCTCGCAATAACGCCGTTTTTAAGACCTTAGTGAAGGGCCCCCGGTCTAGGCTCGACATCGAACCGACATAGCAAAAATAGTCTTGAGCTCTTGAAACCGCAACGTTAAGCAGATTCACCCGAGAGTTTATAAACACCGGTTCTCCATTGGCAATCACCTGGCTGAAAAAGACCAGCGGCCGCTCGGCCCCTTGGAATCGGTGAACCGTCCCGGTGACCACCGAATCAGGGTGAGTGGCCTCTCCTTCTCCGGTGAAATGAGGGATATGGGAACGACTCAACGCTTGATTGATAAACACCAACTGCCCTCTAAAAGGGGTCAGTACCGCCATATCTCCCCAGCTGAATCCTTTTTGATGATACCGCTCCAAGAGGGCCAGAAGGGACTCGACTTCTAGTGGGTTATGCCAAGAGCCGCCATACCGTTCTTCAGTCCCTCGTAAATCCAAATAGCCCAACGGGGCTCCAATCAGGCTCATCCGGTCTTTTGAGAGTTCCAAGTCATAACCACACAGGTCACAGCACACTTGAATGATCGACGCTCGGCACCGAAAGTGCTCTCTCAACGGAAAGGACTGCACGCAAGCGAGCTCAGCGATTTTCTGGGCGGAGTTGGAACGTTCCATCACCGGGCTAAAAAACTGAGCCTGTTCGGGTTCTAGTTTCAGTGATTTGGATTTTCGGATCCCTTCCACTTCCGCTTGGTGAAGCCGGACCACTGGTTCGAGCTGCAACGAATCCCCTAAAACAACCGCCCGTCGGGCTCGCATCAAAGCGGGAAACACATAAGGAGGCGCGCATTGCCCCGCCTCGTCAACCAGGACCATCCCGATCGACTCAGGTTCCAAATCAAAGGTGTTGCGGAGCGAAAGTAGGGTCGAACCTAGCAAAGGAAACAGGCTGACAAACAGGTCCAGGTTCTCTTCCTTTTTTAAGCTACCCAAGCCTCGTTTGCCCTCAATGTCCGAAATCAATAATTCCACCAAATCCAAGGCTTGGGTTTGGTTTGCCCGTACATAAGCATCTAGGAGTTTCCGGGCGACTAAGAACAACTCGGGGTCGGTCTGGCCAGATTCGGTTTGAGTGGTGATGAGGTCTTGAAAGGCCTCTTTATGCAACCGAAAATCTCGCTCACCCTGCACCGGGTCCGCTTCACCCAGCTGGTTTGCATACTGGACCAACGCACCGAGAGTGTTTCTCTGTAGGACCAAACGGCTGCCCAGTCGGATGTGAGCCGGCAACAAGCCTTCGGTTCCCATCCCCTCAAAAACGTGGTCCACCGCCCGATTGTTGGTACTACAGACCAAACTGGCATGAGTGAGCCCAAAGGATAGCGAGTCCGGCGATTTGAGGTGATTCACAAATTCCACCAACCGGTGGGCCATCAGGTTTTTAATCACCTCGGTTTTTCCGGTCCCCGGAGGCCCGCTGATCACCGTCAAACGCCGGCTCAGAGCGGCCCCAAACGCCTCCGTTTGGCTCGGAGTCAAGGGAACCCCTAGATGAGTCACCGGTTTCACCGGAGTCACCTCTTCTTGATGAGAACCAAACAGATAGGCAGAGGCCGCACTTTTCGAGTCCAGGGTGTCGAGCATCCGGTCGTCAAGGATCTGGTCCAAATCTTTTTGCAAATTCCGGGTCGGCTGGGCCTGCTCCTGTTCAAAAATCAACCCGTAAGGGAACATCTGCACTTGAGAAGATCGACACCGCCGGTTGATCAACTCGCTTAGCCGAGCGATCAAATCGGTCCAAGAGGTCGATTCGTCCACCGGTTCTTCATCGGTCCCCAACAAATCTACCAAGCCAACCAACACTCGTTTGGGCCCTGCATCAACCGACCCCTTGGGGTGCCTCAAAAGCCGGGTTTCTTCGTCTAAGAGCCCCAATCGTTCGCTGAGAAACAGTTCATCAAGAAAATAAGGCGCTTCGATGCTGCTGACTTCTTCTTGGGTGAGTCTGATTTCTAAAGGTTCCAGCTCAAGCTGGTGGTCTTTCCAATGATTCCCCAGGTCCGGGTAGTGAACCTTAGGTACATTGAACCGGAACAACGTGGTCAGCGAAGCCTGACCGTACCGTTGTTTGCAATACAGGGCTGGAAAACCGGCCCACAGTTCATGTTCCACACTCTGGCGGTATCGTTTTCTTTTTTTATCTTCCGCCGACAGGTAGCCTAAAAAGGGTCGCTCTTCCTCGCCAACAGGCAGGCATAAGTGCCGGTCAGTACGGAGCAAAAAGCCTTGGTTTTCTTCCAGGTCTAAAGGGAGCTTGAAATAATTCCGTCCCTGCTGAGCAGCGACTTCAGGGCGAACAGGGACCAGATTTTGGCCCAGAGCTTCCTCAACCAACAATTCAGACTTCCACAGCCGCATTAAGTCCCGGGCTTCTCGGGGTTTGGTTACAAAGGACATCAAATCAGTCGAGAGGGATTTCGATTCGTAGGGGCTTTTTCCGTTTTCCGCGGACAAACCCCTTTTTTACGTCCATGTGCATTTCCACCCGGTCCCCTCGGACCTCCCCTTCTCCTGCCTGCTGAACCTTGGCATTCCCTAAGAGGCTGATCAACCGGGTGTTGTAGGAGAGAACCGCTCGTCTTGAAGTGGACTCCCGCCCTGGCTGTTTCATGGTGAACCCGCCGGAGGCTGTCATCTCATCAAGCTGGTTCGTGTCATCAAAAAACACCACCACCCGGCCTGCGGTGAACTGGGACGGCTCTACAGGGTCGTAGACTTGGACATGTCCTTGTAAAATCGCTTTATTTTGCTCTCGAAACACCCGAATTTCGTCGGCCACTCCGGTGACTTCAGTCGGGGCACTGGGGTCGTCTGGGTTTTGCTGGTGAAACAAAAAATGTAATTGTTGGTTCGGCTGAGCCTGCAGTTTGGCTTCTTGAGTTTCGGTGTCGTAGACCGCTCGGTCCCCTTCTATGCGGGCTTGGTCATTACCGATGATCACTCCCCCAGTGAGAGTGATCAACGACATGTTGCGTTGATACAGCCCTTGGTCAAAAGAGGCGTATTCCATCCCCTGGGTGACCACCACAAACCCTTGGGCCTTGGCAAAGGTGATCTTATTGCTGGTAGGGTCCCGCAAAACTTCTAATTTATCAGAGCGAAAGCGAACTCCCTTACGGGCATCGTAGCCCGTCACCTCTTGGTCGACCAAGAGTTTCCCTGACTTTTTGTCAAGCCTCAACTCCTGGCCATGGATCACCGCTTTACTCTGGCCATAAAGCGCCCAGGGCAACAACATAAGAACTAACAACAACCCGATTTTCATAACTCCACCTCAATCAAAGGACGAGCTAAGGTCAACCGTTCTTTTTGTAACAGGTATTTCATTCCTTCGGCCTCCACCGAATCCCCTCTTCCGATGAGTCGGACTCGTTGGTCCCCCCACAGCAAGTCTTGGGCTTGGTCATACACTAAGATCTGGGTCAACAGCACCCGACCTTGTGGGAACTCCATCCGAACGTCTCCAATTAACGTCATCAATTTGGTGTTTCCTGATAGTTTTGCCCGGTTCGCCCAAAGCTTTGTCGGCTCCCCGGCAGGGTCTTCCGAAAAAATCACCCCATAGACCCCAAACAGGTCCGTTGTTTTAGCCTTTTCTAGCACTTGCGCTTCTTTGGCAAAGAGCTGAACTTTGAGTTGAGAACCTTCATAATCTTTCAGTTCAATGGACGTCAAAATCGCTGGTTTCTCTTCCTCTGCACGCCGGGCAACTTCTTCCTCCGGGCTCTGTAACAACCAGAGAAACAGAGCGCCCATCCCGAGCAACAACAACGCACCCCACAGACCAGCCTTCATGCTTCGCCCTCGGGGCGGGTTTTCCAACGCCGGTGAAACCAGACCCACTGACCGGGGGTTTCTCGGATATGGGCCTCAATCGCTTGGGTGTATCTTTGGGTTAATTCGAAAGTCTCTTGATCTGAGGACTCATATTCAGGGGAAGAAAGTTTTTGAATTTTATAATGATGGGTCCCGTCAGCCAAGCGTTTTCCAAACACCGAAAGCACCGGCACCTTAAATCGCTGGGCGACGTTGGCCGCCCCTTGGGAGGTCGCCGCCGGTTTCCCAAAAAAATCAACAAACAGGTTTTGCACCTTCGCCAAATCCTGATCGATGGCCATCAAATAAAAGCCCCCATTTTTCAGGCAGCCCAACATTTGTTTGGCCGAGTTGGCAGTTCCCCGAGGCACCACGGTGAAGTGGTCGTTGGTTCGGTTATCAATCAACATTTTATCTAGCCCGGGCACACCAATCGGGCTTTCTGGGGCCACCCCTTGGATATCAAGCATCTGGTAAACCACCGGGATCAACTCCCAGTTGCCAAAATGGCCAAACAACACCAAAGCGCCTTTACCTTGGGCTTTCAAGTCTTCAATGATGTCTCGGCCTTCGATGGTGATCCATCGCTCCGGGTTCTTGGAAATTTTTTGTATCGCCAAGGCTTCAAATAACGTTTGGCCCACATTCAGCGCCGATTCTTTCAACAGTTCCTGGTGCTCGGATGCTGAGAGTTCTGGCAACGCAAAGGCCAATTGATAGGCGCCCACCCCGATGTCTTTTTTGGAGTACCGATACAACAACCGACCTAAGCCCCGACCAACCCACTGGTTCGCACCGATACTCAAACAGCCTGCTAAGCCCTTGAAGCTTGTTAGTAAAAGCTTTTCAACGAAGTGCCGGGTCGATTTTAAGGCAACCGATTTTTCTTTTTTGTACTGATCGTATTGATCATCCCTAGCCATTCGGGTCCCTGGAGGGTAACCACTGTTCTGCGTAGGAAATATAACGTTTCGGGGTGTCTAAAATCATTTGGATTTCGGTTTCGTTCAGCTTACGGACCACCTTCGCTGGACGGCCCATCACCAAAGTATAGGGTTCATCAAACCTCGCCCCTTGGGGGACAAGAGAGCCTGCGGCAACCAACACATGACTGCCAATATACGCACCGTTCATCACCATCGCCCCCATCCCAACAAAACAATGGTCCGCCAATTCACAGCCATGTAAAATACAGCCATGCCCAACAGAAACATAGTCTCCTAAGGTGACCGAGTGTTTGCCCAGCTGCCCATGGAGCACGGTCGCATCTTGGATGTTGGTGAAGGCGCCAATGGTGATCGGGGCGACGTCGCCACGGATCACCACTTGATGCCAGATTGAACTGGATTCCCCAATGGTTACGTCACCGGTGGTGACTACATATTCGCCGAGCCGGACACTGGGGTGGAAGTCTAATTTCTGAGGTTCCTTCATCATCACTCTTGGGTTGGTTTGGTGAAGGGCCAGCTTACCCAAACCGGCCTTTCTTGTCTATCCTCGGCGACTTTCCACGCTAGACGGGGTGGTTCAAAACTGATATTTGAAACACACTTAAACCTGACACCCCCAAGGCGATGAGCCAACCATCAAACCAGCAAATCATTGAGGCGTTACTATTCACTACCCCACTGGGTCTGAAAGTCTCGGATATTGCGTCGGTTTTGGGGTTGGACAAGCCAGAGGTCAAGACAGCTTTAGCAGAACTCCAAGCAGATTACGAAGCGACCGGGCGGGCCTTCGAGTTGGTTTCAACAGGCGGAGGCTACCTGCTGCGCACCAAAAGCGAATACCAAGATTGGATCCAGGCGACCAAGACAGTCCGGCCCACCAAGCTCAGCCCTGGGGCCATGGAAACCTTAGCGATCGTCGCCTACCACCAACCGGTCACCCGGTCGGACATTGAAGAAATCCGTGGGGTAGACTGTTCTTATGGAGTCAAAAGCCTGCTTGAGAAAGGACTGATCCGGATCACAGGGAAAAAAGATGCCCCAGGCCGCCCGATGATTTTCGGGACTTCAAAACGGTTTTTAGAGGTTTTTGGGATCAAAAAACTCGCCGAATTACCTCGCCCTGAAGAATACGACTTAGCCTCCGCCCAAGCGGACAACCCTGTGGAAGAATCATGAGCCAAAGACCTCGAATCGTTGTCAAAGTGGGCACCAACGTACTCACTCGAGAAGATGGCCGTCTAGATTACAACCAGATCTCCGATTTGGTGGTTCAGCTTTGCGAACTTAAAAAAGAAGCGGATGTCATTTTAGTCAGTTCCGGGGCTACCGGGGCGGGCCGCGAATTTAACAGTTTTGAAAATGAGCGAGACCCGGTGATCCGCAAGCAGATGCTTGCTTCGATTGGTCAGGGACGGTTGTTTCAGATTTATGCTGATTTTTTCAAAGAGCACTCAGTTTTACCAGCCCAGGCACTGATCACTCGATTTGATTTTCGCCACGAAGACGCCTATCAGAACATTAAATCCACGTTAGAAGGGCTGATCCGCAACGACATTTTGCCGATCATCAACGAGAACGACGTGGTCAGTTTTGAAGAAACCACCTTCAGCGATAACGACCAACTAGCCGCCCTGACCGCCGCCATGTTACATGCGGACCTCTTGGTTATTTTGAGTGTCATCGATGGATTTTACACCGGTGACCCTTTGCAAGACCCCGAGGCAACCTTGATTTCCCAGGTCGACGAGATCAGCCCGGAACTGTGGAAATATTGCCAAGATTCCATGTCCAGCGGAGGCACGGGAGGGATGTTTTCTAAGTTAACCGCCGCCGAAACGGCGACTCGAAACGGGATCAAAACGATCGTTACCAATGGGCGATCTAGCGAAAGCCTACTCAAAGCGGCACACGGCGAACCGATTGGAACCTTGTTTACTGCTCGAGCGAAAAAGACCCTCCGAAGCAAAGGCGATTGGATGTTGCATCACGCTCCGACCATGGGAAAAATCCAAGTCGACTCAGGGGCCGAAGCAGCACTAAAAACAGACAAAAGCCTGCTGATGGTTGGAGTCACCCAGCTCAGCGGGGAGTTTAATAAAGGCGAGGCGATTTTGATCGAATCTGCAGATGGGATTCGTATCGGGGTGGGCCTCGCTGCCCAAGGCTCCGCTGATTTAACCCCCTTACTAGACCAGCGGCCCCAAGGGTTGGTGGTGGTTCATAAAAATCACCTTTTTCTCTTTTGAGCCGATGAAACGATCTTGCCTTCCTTTTTCATGGTCTGTGCTCAACCGGATAGAAGCCCGGCACCCTAAACTCACCGCCCTAGGTGTCAGTTTATTTTATTTGGCTGGGTTGTCAGGGATCGGCATTTTGATTTTGCTTTATTTTTTATCCTTTTCCCTGCCCAAGCTAACAGAACTGGAAAAGCCTCAATATGAGCTACCGACCCAGATTTATGATCGAAACGGCCAGTTGATCACCGAGTTTTACACCAAACGAAGGGTGTTGATCCCCTATAATGAATTACCTCCGGTCGCCACACAGGCGTTGATCTCCATTGAAGATTCTCGTTTCTACCAGCATTACGGGATCGATGTCATCCGGATGACCAAGGCGTTGATTGTCGACGTGATCAAGATGGACTTTGCCCAAGGGGCCTCCACCTTGACTCAGCAAACGGCCAAGATGTTTTTGCTCAGTTCTGAGAAGAAAATTATTCGAAAAATCAAAGAAGTCCTCTTGGCCCTTCAAATTGAAGGCCGGTTTAGTAAAGACCAAATCTTAGAGCTATACCTCAACAAGGCCTACTTCGGGCACGGTGCCTATGGGATTGAAGCGGCGGCCCAAGGGTATTTTAGCAAATCAGCTCGGGATTTGAACCTCGAAGAAGCTGCATTACTAGCAGGGTTACCCCAGGCTCCCAGCCGCTGGGCTCCGACGGTGAGTATCAAAAACGCCACAAGACGACGAAACCTCGTGCTTTCTGCGATGAGGGACCAAGGCTATATCACCGAAGAACGCTACCATGAAGCCAGGACCAAGCCGGTGGCGTTGAACCTTGGAAAAACAGCAGACTCCAACGAAGCCAGTTACTACACAGAACTAGTCCGTAAGGTTTTACTCGACCTTTACGGTATGGACACCTTGTACACCGGGGGATTGAAGGTCTACACCTTCATGGACCTCAAAATGCAGATTGCAGCACAACACGCGTTGACTGACGGGTTGGTGGATCATGATCACCGTTCTGGCTTTCGGGGTGCGGCAAGAAATTTATGGAGGGAGGTCACCGCAGAAGAAACGGAGCTTCCAGGCCTGTTTTCTGAAAACTCTGGGGTCAACGAAAAGTTCTTGGACCGGCTGGACGAAGAGACTAAACAACGGGTGATCCAGAACTTTGAATCTCGACTCAAGAAACTTCAAAAGAAAAACCAATTTCTTCTGGGCGGCCATGCCCAAGGGGTAGTCACCAAAGTTTCTCGAACCCAGGCGGTGATCGACCTCGGAGAGGAACGAACCGGAGTTCTGCGGTTAGAAGGACACCAATGGGCTCGACCTGCGGACTTCGAACAGCGTTTAACCTGGAAAACAAAACTGAAAAACCTCAAGGATGTCCTTAAAACGGGCGACGTGCTGGAGGTCATTTTAGACGACATTGCCCCGGCAGGGGACAAGTTTTCTTTAAAGTTATTCCAGCTCCCTGAAGCAAACGGCGGGTTGTTGTCCCTCAAGCCTGACACCGGGGAAGTGTTAGCGATGTCGGGGGGCTATGATTTTGCGTTATCCGAATACAACCGAGCCATCCAAGCAAAACGACAGCCGGGCAGTGCCTTTAAGCCGATTGTGTATTCTTTGGCTCTAAAAGACAGTTTCACTCGGGCCACCATGCTCGACGACACACCGTTGGTCTTCAAGGACACCCAGTGGCGACCAGGGAACTTTTCGAAGAAGTTTAAAGGAAAAATCTCCTTGAAGAACGCCTTGGCTCACAGTAAAAACATCCCGACCGTTCGGCTCACCATGGCCTTGGGTATCGATAAAATCATCAAACATGCTCGCCGCATAGGCGTCACAGCAGACTTACCTGAAGACCTCACCATCGGTTTGGGAACCGCCTCAGTCACCTTAAAAGAACTGGCCCGTACCTATTCGATTTTTGCCAATGGCGGGCTACTGATTGAACCCCGGTTCATCCGGCGTATTGAATCCAACACCGGCAAGGTTTTGTTAGACCAAGAGTCTTATGCGAAAAAGCAGGTGATGAATGCTGAAACCGCCTTTTTAATGACCGCCACCCTTCAGGACGTGGTCAAGTCTGGTTCCGGGTTCCGGGCCCAGGCTCTCGAGCGACCCGCAGCCGGCAAAACCGGCACGACCAACAACTACACTGATGCCTGGTTCATGGGTTTTGTCCCCCAAGTCCTCACTGGCGTTTACGTCGGCTTTGACGACACCCAGAAGTCTTTAGGAAATTTGGAAACCGGCTCTCGGGCAGCGGCACCGATTTGGGTTCAGTATATGAAACAAATCCTCAAGACCGAACCGATTTTGCCCTTCCAGCAGCCTGAAGGCATCCAAATGGTTAAAATCATCCCTGAGTCGGGCCTCTTGGACTGCGACCAAAGCAAAGAAGCTCAGTTTGAATATTTCAGAGCAGGCACCCAGCCGGTCCAGTGCCACCAAGACACGGGGTATAGCGATGGTTACGCCGCAGAGCCCGCCGACGACAACTCGGCAGACGAAGCGAAGCAAGACAGCTCCAACCAAGAGCCAACACAACGTTCTGCAGGGATCGATCAAACCAGCCCGAGTCAAGTTGAAAACGACCAGGAAGAGCTTTAGCCTTCACCGTTCAGTTTTGAGCAGTTCACGCAGTTTAGCAACAACCCGCAGCGATCCAAAGCGCAGTCAACTTCGGTTCCTGTCAACGCCAACACCAACCGCTCCATATGAGAGGTTCGGCTTCCCTTCACCCCGATCACAGTGTGAGGTCCTGCAAGTTCCAGCGCCCGCTCCTTCATTTCTAGCGGATTTGCATACAAAGTCACCTTGAGGCGAGGTCGGAACTGGGCAAACGCTTCTTTTAAGATAGGGGCAGTTTCTCCACAGACAAACAAATCGGTGAGTTGCTCAGGCATCCCCCGAGTCATCACCTCCAGGCTTTCACTCAACCCTTCGTCCATTTCCGCTAGATTCCCGATGCAAGCCAAATAGGTTTGCCCTTCAAAAGCCGCCATGGTCTGCCACAGACTGACCACGGACTCAGGATTGGCGTTATAGCTGTCGTTGATCAACCGAGAGCCCTTTGGCCCGCTGAGAACTTGAGACCGGCCTTGACCTTCAGGCAGCTGACTCGCCAACCGGGCAAACCCCTCGGGGTTCCCCCCAAGTTGGTCGTAGACGGCTCGGAGCGCCGCCAACATTTCTGGCACAAAGGGACCGAGGTGGTTGGTTTGAACTTTCTGGGTGTTCCCTGGGGTATGTAAGACAAAGGACTGCTCCCCAGCCGCCCCATCGACCGTCACCTGGTCCACCCAATAGTCCCCGGAAGCCCCGAAAGTCGTTTTCGGGCCGGGCACCTTGTCATATAAACTCCCTTGAGGCGCGATGTTGACCCCTCCTAGCCGTGGGTGCCGAAAGATTTCCAGCTTCGCCTGTTTCAACCCCTCCAAGGAGCCAAACTTGCCGAGATGGGCATGGCCAATATTGAGCAAAAGAGTGATATCAGCCGGAGCAATCGAGCTCAGCAGGTCCAACTCCCCAGGCCCCGAAGTCCCCATTTCCAGCACCAACAGCTCGGTGTCTCGCTCTACAGAAAGCAAAGTCACCGGGCAACCGATATGGTTATTAAAACTCCCAGGGTTTGCCTGAACGTTAAAGCTCGAACCAAGAAAATGAACCAGCCAGTTTTTCACGGTGGTCTTTCCTGAGGAACCGGTCAAAGAAACGATCTTGCCTGCGAAGTTCTTCGCCCGCCATGCCGCAATTTGGTGTAATGCCGCCAAGGAATCGGGGACCTGCAAAATAGCGATTCCCGGGATGGGGTCCACTGCCTTTTCAACCACCAACAACTTCACTGAGCTACCTGCCAAGCTGTGAACAAACTGGTGCCCGTCTTGGGCGCCAAAGGTGAACGCAAAAAAGATTTGTTCCCCTTGCAGGTTTCTTGAGTCAAAGGCCCCACCGAATAAAGGGGCTTCTGGTTCCTGAGGGGCGCTTTGCCAGACACCGGATGTGCTTTCTTGGCAATTTGTATAGGTGAGCGGAAGAGATGGAGTCATTAAAAGTTTGAAGGAAGGTTTTTCGGGAGTTCTGCGTAACTGAAAAGGTCTAACTGTCCGGGACTAATAACTTGCGGTTTACTGGCCTCAAAGCCCGACACACTGATCCCCAATAAACGAAAGGTCGCCTCAGGGTTTTCCCGGTGAACCGAAGCCAGTTGGTTCTTGGCTAGATCGCTAATCTTCCGATGGGTCAAGCCCTTTGAGTCGCTTGAGGCCCGTGTGATCACCGTGAAATCAGCAAATTTCACTTTTAGTGTGACCGTTTTCGGTCGACGGTTTTCTGGTTTTAACCGAGCCCACAGCCGCTGAAACAATAAATCCAACGCTCGGTCGAGCAGCGGCCCTTGGGCGACATCGCTCGAAAAGGTTTGTTCGGCACCAATGGACTTCCTCACCCGGTTGGACTCGACAACCCGTTCATCAACCCCTCGGACCAACTGGTACAACTGCCCCCCAAATTTACCAAAATTGCGGACCAACTCCTCTCGAGAGACTTCTAGCAATTGATGCCCATAATCAAGGCCCTGGGCTTTTAATTTAGCGGTAGTCACTTTCCCCACCCCGGGGATTTTTGACAAATGAATGGCAGACAAAAAATCGGCCGCCTCTTCAGGAGGGATCACAAACAACCCGTTCGGTTTATCCATTCCCGAGGCGATTTTTGCTAAAAATTTATTATAACTCACCCCGGCTGAACTGGTGAGCCCCAGTTGGTTTTCAATATCCCACTTGATGTGGGTAGCGACCCAAGTGGCCGAGGGGATTTTTTCTTTATTCAAGGTCACATCCAGCCAAGCCTCATCGAGAGCAAGAGGTTCAACCTGGTCGGTGTATTTTTTAAAGATCCGGTGCATTTCGCCCGATATTTCCTTGTATCTTTGCATCCGAGGTGCCATGACTATGGCTTGAGGGCAAAGCCGTTTTGCATGGGCCATACTCATCGCAGAGTGGATCCCGAACTGCCGTGCTTCGTAGCTCGCGGCTGCCACCACGCTCCTCGAACCGATCCCTCCGACAACCACGGGTTTACCCAGGGTTTCAGGGTGATCTTTTTGTTCGACAGAGGCGTAAAAGGCATCCATATCAACATGAATGATTTTACGGCGGTTCGGCCCAGGTAAACTCATAAATTAAGGACCTAAAAGTAAGATGATCATCACCATTGACGGACCAGCAGGTTCAGGAAAAAGCACTATCGCCCGGCTCCTGGCCAGCAAGTTAAACATCGAATACATTGACTCCGGTGCGCTCTACCGCTCCTTGACTTGGTTCGGCCTACAGAACTTTGAGACTCTAGAAGGCAACCAAACTCAAATCGTCGAGATGTTCGAAGAACGACGTGCTGAGTTTAAGGTCAGCTTTGCCCACCACCAACAAACCATTTGTTTGGGTGACGACGACATTTCCCAAGCAATCAGAGAGCCTTCGCTCACCCAAAACATACGCTACATTGCCAACCACCCCGACTGCCGGGAGGTGGTCAACCAAATGATTCGGGAACTGGCCCAACAGTATTCTGTCGTCGTTGACGGTAGGGATATAGGTACTGTGGTTTTCCCTGAAAGTAAAAACAAATTTTATTTAGATGCCGCCCCGAGCACCCGAGCCCTCAGGCGAGCCAAAGAGCAAGGCACCCCTGAGACGGGGCCAAAATTCAAAGCGCTGATCGACGAAATCACCAGCCGGGACCAGAGCGACATGAACCGGGCTGTCGCCCCGCTGAGCGTCCCTGATGATGCCACGGTGATCGACACCGACAAACTGTCTGTGGATCAAGTTTTAGAAAGTTTAGAAGATCGTTTAGAGTCCTAAGGAATCTAGCCTTCGGCCCGGTGATAAACTTTTAACAGGTTGCGGACCCGCTCCGGGGCGATCAGTTGGTAGACTTCGGTGAGTCGGACCGGATCAATCACGATGATATTTTTTCGGTTGTACCGCAAAATCTGCCGCACCGCCCTTGGAGGTAATTCAGGAGGCAGCTTCACCAATTCTCCGGCAGGCCGAGCATTTTTTTCAAGCAACTCAACCGGAAGTTTAAAGGTCAGGTGATCTAGGTACAACCCTAAGCTCACCCCTTCTTCCAGTTCTTTGACAAAAATAACCCCTTGGTAGGTGATGTCGATAGTCGGCAAACCGAACAAGGCTCCTAGGTGCAGGAAAATCCCCTCTTTGGCCTTGTCTCCGTCTTTTCGGTGATACACCCAAATGGCTTCAGAAACCCCGGTAGGAGAAATCTCTAATTGGTCCAATGAATATTGAGGCCCAAAATCTGCGGGAGAAATCCCAAAATAGAATTCTTGCGCTTTAAAAACTAGGATTGAATCAACAGACACGGACGAAAACCATAATGAGGCTAATGGGGTTGCTGAAAACTGCAACGAGGTCTATTATTTACGGGGTTCACAACCTTTGTCAACAAACCACCACCGGCCCGGTAAACTCAAAACGATGAACGAACGCCACCTCAACGCGCTAGACCTGTTAAGTAATGGAGCCAGCCCGGCGATCCGTCGAGATGCAGCCAACCAGTTGTTTGGTTTCGAGCAGACCGGAGAAATCTCCGAGTCCGACTTATTAGAGATGCTCAGCGGAGACGATCTGGTGGTTCGCTCCCATGCGGTTCGTGCTCTCGGAGAGATCAAGAGCCAGCAGGCGGCGGTTCCTTTGATCAAGCTCTTTAAACAATCCAAAGACCCTTTGCTGTTGCAAGAACTCTTAGAGGCCTTTGTTTTGATCGGTGGCGAAGCCTTTTTACCAGCCGTTTTAGGAAGAATCTGCCCCTCAACATGGGCCCGTTGGCTGCAAAAAATCAGGGCAAAAAACAACCCTGACCCGCTGTTTGACGAGCCCTTTATTATTGAACAGATTTTACTTGATGTACTGAAATATTTACAAATCTGCCCTAACGTCAAGTTCAACCGAACTTTAAAAGCCTTGGTCAACCACGATGATCCAATGATTCGGTTGAATTGCTTGCGGTTGTATGGCAAAATTGGCAGCTTGCCAGCCAATAAAACGCTGGAGAGGCTCCAAACCCAAGACCCTCACCCCTTGGTGAGACAACAAGCAACCTTAATGGCGCAACAACCAAAGGAATGAGCTCAATGCCGAATATCCTCGACAACCTCAATGACCCCAAAGAAATCCAGGATTTCTCAGTCGGTCAGCTTAATGAGCTCGCTCAAGACTGCCGAGACAAAATCATCGACGTGGTCAGCCGCACCGGGGGCCACTTGGCCTCTTCGTTGGGCGCCGTGGAATTGACCTTGGCGTTGGCAAAGGTGTTTGACCTCAAAGAAGACAAGGTAATTTTTGACGTCGGACACCAAGGGTATACCTACAAATTACTCACCGGCCGAAAAGACCGGTTGGAGTTAATGGGCCAAGCCCAAGGGATTTCAAAGTTTTTGTCCCGCCAGGAATCAGAATACGACCACTTCGGTGCGGGCCACGCTTCCACCTCGATTTCAGCGGCCCTAGGCTTCGCCGTCGCCCGGGAAATCAACCAGAAAAAGCACAATTGCATCGCCGTGATTGGCGACGGGGCGATGACCGGCGGATTGGCCTTTGAAGGGCTCAACCACGCAGGGCACCTCGACGAAGACTTGATTGTGATCTTAAACGACAATGAAATGTCCATCGACCCAGTGGTCGGAGCGCTTTCAAAAACGATCATCAATTTTTCGGCGTCCAAGTCTTTTAACATGATCCGCAACGAGATCACCAAACACTCCAAAGACGGAGCGATCCCCAAAGCGATCCACCATACCTTCAAGCGTGTTAACGATTCGTTCATGGCCTTTTTCACCCATGGGGTCTGGTTTGAGAACTTAAATTTTCGCTATTTCGGGCAAGTGGACGGCCACAACCTGACCGACTTGATCAACGTCCTCAATGTCACGAAAAATATCAAAGGACCGATTTTAATCCACGTTTCCACCCAAAAAGGGAAAGGCTACGAACCTGCCGAAGGGGACGCATTGTCCTTTCACGGTGTCAGCGCCTTTGACCCAAAAACCGGTGTCGCCGCCCCCAAAAAACAAATCGGGAAAACCTACACCAACCTGTTTTCCCAGTCCATGGAAGAGGTGTTAAAAACCGACCCTAAAGCGGTGGCGATTTCCGCGGCCATGTTAGGCAACACCGGGCTCGCCCGGTTACAAGAAACCTATGGGGACCGGATTTTTGATGTCGGTATCGCCGAAGGCCATGGAGTGACCTTTGCCGCAGGGCTAGCCGCTGAAGGGATCAAGCCGTTTGTGGTCATCTATTCCACCTTTTTACAACGGGCCTTTGACCACATTTGTCACGATGTAGCGCTACAAAACTTACCGGTCCGCTTCCTGATTGACCGGGCGGGTTTTGTGGGGCCCGATGGGGCGACTCACCACGGGCTCAATGACCTGAGCTACCTGCGAATGATCCCCGGAATGGCTGTTTTGGCCCCGAAAAATGGGGAAGAGTTGCAAGGAATGATGAAATTAGCCCATAATTATGACCAAGGCCCTCTGGCCATCCGGTTTGCGAGAGCAAGCAGCGAAGAGTACCAAGAGGACCTCTCTCAGGTCGCCCCGATTGAGTGGGGCAAAGCCGAGTTGGTTCATTCAGGCAACGACATCCTACTGATCGCCGTCGGCACCATGGTGGAGACCGCTGAACGGGCTGGAGAGATTTTGCAACAAACCGGGATCAACCCCACCATCATCAACGCTCGGTTCATTAAACCGCTGGATGAGCCCATGATTTTAAAACAGGCTGAGGCTTGCAAAGGGGTGGTCACCATCGAAGAAAACGTTATTTCCGGGGGCTTTGGGTCTGCGGTGATGGAAATGCTCAGCCGCAATCAAGTCTACCGACCGGTCTTGAATCTCGGCATCAAAGACCAGTATTTTGAACACGCAACCCGTGACGAGCAACTTCAGGCCACCGGCTTAGATGTAGACTCGGTCGTCCAGTCAACCAAAGATTTTTTCGCTAACTTGCCGTGAAACTAGTTCTCGCCCTTTTCGGATTGACCGGGTTAAGCCACCTGATGGTGTTGACCCAATGGCCCGAATGGGCCGGTGAGCACCCGGCGATTGCGATCTTGGAATTCGGGGTTTGGGCGCTTTTGGCCTGGCAATGGAACCAGTACCAACAAAAGCAGTCCCACCAATCGGGCGGTAAGGTGGTCGATCTAAACCAATACCGCAAACACAAAGAACAACAAAAAAAGCAACCCCAGTGGGTCTGTGTCTTTCGGGGCCAAGACCAAGCCGAAATGGGGCTGCTCACCAGCTTAATGGAAGCCAACGAAATCGTTTTTCAAGTCGCTGGGCGGCACAGTTCCTCGATGTTACCCAACATCGGAGCGGTCCCCATGGAGTTGATGGTCCGGGCGGACCAAGTTTCGTTGGCAGAAAAACTTCTCAATGATTATTCAAACCTCCCTCCAAACTAGGCGAAACATGGACGAGTTGATCTTAAAAAAAGCCCAACAATGGGCAAATGACCCCGCTTTTGACGCTGACTTTCGGGCGGAAATTTCGACGTTGATTGATCAAAAAGCTGATGACGAACTGACGGACCGGTTTTATAAAGACCTGGCCTTTGGGACCGGTGGACTCCGTGGGGTCATCGGCGCTGGGAGCAACCGGATCAACACCTACACGGTCCGTCGAGCCACCCAAGGGATGGCGACTTACATTTTGCAAGCCCAAATCAAAGACCCTTCGGTTGCGATCGCCTGTGACAGTCGCCAGTTTTCTGACCACTTCGCCCAGGAAGCGGCGTTGGTGCTCGCCGCCAACCAGATCAAGGTTTTTCTCTACGAAAGCCTGCGGCCAACCCCGATGCTGTCCTTTGCTGTGCGCCAGCTCAAAGCCACCGCCGGGATCGTGATCACCGCCAGCCACAACCCGAAGGAATATAACGGGTATAAGGTCAGCTGGTCTGACGGTTGCCAGGTGACCCCGCCTCACGACCAAGGGATCATTGACCAAGTCAACGCCATCGAAGACTTTGGGGCCATCAAAACCATGGATTTCGAGACTGCCAAAGCCAAAGGCTTGATCACCATCATCGGCGACGACGTGGACCAACCCTACTACGACCGGGTCAAAGAGCTATCTTTAGGCAGCCGGGAGGACCACAAAAACTTTGGGGTGGTCTACACCCCCCTACACGGCGCAGGCAACTTACCGGTTCGCCGGATGCTGGCCGAGGTGGGCTTTGAGAATGTCACTGTGGTGGCTTCCCAAGAACAACCAGACGGCGCTTTCCCCACCGTGGCGTCCCCGAACCCCGAGGAAGAATCGGCGTTGGTCGAGGCTCAGCGAGTCGCCGGACCAGACGACCAATTGATCTTAGCCACCGACCCCGACTCCGACCGCATCGGCGGCATGGCGAGGAACGCAAAGGGCGCATGGCAAAAGCTCAACGGCAACCAAATCGGCCAATTGCTGCTTGATTACTACCTGGGTAACTTAAAAGCCCAAGGAAAAATCCCTGCCAAGGGCCATGTGATCACCACCATCGTCACCAGCACCTTGGGCGGGAAAATCGCCCGAGCCAAGGGGTTGATCGTAGATGAAGTCCTGACCGGCTTCAAATATATCGGTGAAAAAATGGCCCAGTTAGACACCCAACCGGACCACGATTTTGTCTTTGGTTGCGAAGAGAGCCACGGCTACCTATTCGGGGACTTTGTCCGGGACAAAGACGCCGTGAGTGCCGCCATGGTGTTTGCAGAAATGGCCGCTTTGTTAAAAGCCCAAGGCAAGACCCTGTTTGACCGGTTAGAGGAGATTCATGTAGAATATGGATACCACTCCGATGAGCTGGTCAACCGTGTGTTTAAGGGCAAAGAAGGGGCGGAGCGAATCTTGCGGATCATGGCCGGACTCCGAGCAAACCCACCGAAACAAATCGCAGGGGTGAAGGTACAAAGCACCCGAGACTACCAATCCAGTGTCATCACCACCGAATCGGGGGACACCGAGACAATCGATTTGCCGAAGTCCAATGTACTGGCCTTCTTGCTAGAAGACGGATCACGGATTACCGCTCGTCCTTCGGGGACCGAGCCAAAAATTAAGTTTTATTTTAACCTCACCGGGACCAACCCGGAGAACCTCAAAACCCAACAGGACCGATATATCCAAGAGTTTGTTACTTTGATTGAAACCCTTTAAGCGGAGAAGCCATGGAAACCCAAGACATCGAATTGATCAACCAACACCGAAAAGGCAATTACAACCTGGACCGACTGATGAAGGACCATGACGCCTTGGACGAGCAGATCAACCAGCTAGAAAAAACCAAAGGGCTGAGCGACGACGACACCATCCGGCTCCATGCAATCAAAAAGCAAAAGCTTGAAGGCCGAGATCAAATCGAGCAAATCTTAGTGTCCCTTCGCTGATTGTGTTTGCGCTGGCCCCCTGGGCTTTTTTCGGCTGTTTGGGCCTTTGTTTAGGCTCCTTTTTCGCCACCACCGCCCTGCGGATGGAACAAGAAACCAGCCTGATGGGGCGCTCTAAGTGCGACCACTGCGGGCAACCGATCAGCCCGCTCGGACTCTTCCCGGTGCTGGGCTTTGCCCTGTACCGAGGCCGTTGCCCAGCCTGTTCGGCTCAAATATCTATTCTCTACCCGATCACCGAAGCCCTCGCAGCGTGTTTAGCCCTCGGGCTGGCCTTTGCGTTTGGCCCCCGGATTGAGGCGGTCTACTGGCTGGTCATCGCCCTTGGGTTATTGCTGATTTCCTGGCTGGACTTTCGAACCGGCCAAATCTATACTGCCCCTATCCTTGGGCTGATTGGACTGCAAACGGTCTGGTTAGTCTGGATGACCCCAGAAAACCTCCTGAGTTGTATCACCGGACTATTGGCCGGCGCCGGGTTGTTCCACTGGGTCTCCACCACCTTTTTGACCTTCCGAGGCAAAGAAGGATTGGGCCAAGGTGACGCCAGTTTACTCGGGCTTTTAGGGTTTCTTTTTGGGTGGAAAGCTTTGCTTCCTCTGGTGTTCCTTTCGGCGCTGAGCGGTCTGTTGATCAGCCTCGGCGTTTTGGCATTTCAGAGGAAATCACTGACCTCCACCAAGATTCCCTTCGGCCCCTTTTTAGTTTTTGCAGCCCTGCTGTACCAGTCTGCCCCTTTGGTTTGGGGGCGGCTGTTTCACTTTTAACCGAGCTTTACCATGAATTCTTCCACAAGCCCCAAAAAAGACCTGGATTGGGCCAACCTCACCTTTGCTTATTCCAAGACCGACCACCGGTTTGAATCGGTATGGAGCGAGGGTGTCTGGAGCGAAGGAGCGTTAGTGGAAAGCGAGATGATGGACCTTCACGAAGGGTCACCGGTGTTGCATTATGGCCAGAGCTGTTTTGAAGGACTCAAAGCCCAGACCGCCAAAGATGGACGGGTATTGCTCTTTCGACCGGACCTGAACGACCAACGGATGCAAGACAGCGCCGAGCGCTTGCTGATGCCGAAAATTCCCAGTGAATTGTTCATGAAAGGGATCGAGCAGTGCATCCAAGCAAACCAAGCCTGGATTCCTCCTTATGGATCAGGAGCCTCTTTTTACCTGCGCCCGATGTTGATCGGCGTTGGCGAAAACCTGGGCCTGCGTCCTGCGCCGAAGTACATCTTCCGGGTTTTCGGTAGCCCGGTAGGTCCGTACTACAAAGCCGGTGGCATGAACATGATCAGCCTAGCGGTCATCGACATCGACCGGGCCGCCCCCTTAGGACTCGGCCAGTTTAAAGTGGGGGCGAACTACGCCGGTGGTCTCTTGGCGACAAGGCAAGCCCAAGCGTTGGGCGCCAACGAAGCGCTGTACTTAGACCCAACCCACCGCCGGTATTTGGAAGAAGCGGGCAGCGCCAACATTGTCATGTCGCTGAAAGGCAAACGATTCTGGACCCCAGCGTCGAGCAGCATCCTGCCTTCGGTGACCCGTAAATCGGTGGTCACCATCGCAAAAGAGGAACTGGGCTACACCACCGAAGAACGGCAGATCGACTTTTTGGAAGTGGAGCAAGAGGTTGAGGAAATGGGCGCTTGCGGCACCGCAGCGGTGATCAGCCCGATTGGCAAACTGCTGATCAAAGGCAACTGGCACCAAATCGGCCCCAGCGCCACCGAGCCCGGCCCGTTGATGACCGACCTCTACAAACGACTCACCGCCCTCCAACAAGGGGACCGAGAAGACCCTTATGGGTGGACCTATTCGGTGACGTTGTAGTTTTTTAAGCAGCCCCCAGCCTTGGGGGCAGTTGCTGTTACTCCTCAATAATGCTCAAAAAGCCACACCCGATTAAATTTCTTTCACTGTAGAAACTTATTTAAAAATAATTCTAAACGAATTTATCTTCAATGACCTGCTCAGCAATTTAATCTTAGTATATCATTTTTATATTTGATCGACCTAACATCTTCCGCTTCGACTAAATACCCCGCTTTTACACTTTAATAGATCTAAGTTTTGGGCTAACACATATCTCTGAGAGACTTTTCACGATATCAGCCAACTTTCTTGTTTACGTCTTCAAGTTTTCGAATTCCCACCAATACAATCAAAAACACCATCATAACGTACCGGTTATTTAGCCTTATATCCGTCAAATTCGGGGTCCTATTTTTGTCCCTTTAATGCCATTTTCCAGTGAAAACTATTGTGCTATTGTCCCAGCATAGTAGACAACATATTCTCAGGCCCTTTCAATGAATCATCGCTTTTTCAAAGACTCTCTTTTATTGGTTTCCATTATTATTTTTGGATGTGTAAGTGCTCTGATGACATACCAAGGGATCATGCGTTTATTCGGAGGGGCCGAAGAACAAGGCGTCCAAGTTATCGCCGTCGCCTTGGCTGTCGCATTTAGCTTAGTGATGATTTACGCCAGCCTTGAAATATCTAGCTCCGAACGAACAAAAAGCTTCCGTATCCTCATTTTGACTCACGTCACATTTGCCAGTTTCAGCCTATTCTTTAATTTCAACGCATTCATTGCCTATAATTTTAGGGATTCCCAGCAATCTAAACTGATCGGAAATTATAAAATTTCGATACACAAAATCATCTTCCAAGGTCGAAATGCAGCCGATGCTTATTACCAACTTGACAAAAAAAAACGAGAAGTGGTCAGCCTGGAATTCGCCGCGAAGAATGAGAAGAATTATTTTAATAGAAAAGGTGAAGGACCAAAATACCAAGAAATACAAAATAGGTTATCTAAAGCCAAGTCATCCCTAAAGTCGGCCACCAATGAACATAAGGAGTACATTTCAGCCATCAATTCGAAAAACAGCCAAATAGAAAAAGCTCTCAACAACTACATTACAAGACAAATAACCTTTCAAACCCTACAAACAACAATCCGAGTTCTACACGCCGAGATTGGGGACCTCGTAAAGAAAATCTTTCCTCGATATGTATACGCCCCGCTTCGCAAACAAGCTATCGCCGAAGATCCTAAGTTCTCAGTGAACTTAATCCTTTCCTTTTTGACCTTTGACCCGCATTTGAGTTGGGATGACAAAATCGCAATCACAATCAGTTTATTTATTTCCATTGTCTTAGATTTCCCTCTATTTTTCATAATTGTCTTCTTGCATAGACCCACATCACATTCCTCAAATAACCTGCCTGGTAATATGCTTAATTCCCGTAATAATCCTGCATCAAAACCATTTAAATGGAAAAATCAATGATTGATCAATACTTAAATGTTGTTATTTATGGGATCGGAGGTATATCCTCAATGCTTGCTATATGGGGGATCTTCAGGTATTCCCTTCGGGTACCTGAGGGAGATATGAGCACACGTATTAATGATATTTTTCCAAATACTGCCACACAGCCCGAGTTAAAAGACAGTACAACACCTTCACATTCATACAGGCACTCGGACCGGTGGTCGCGACTAACACAAGCATTTGCAGCATTTTCGGTCCCACCTTTATCCCTAATGGTCCTTATTAAATTTAATCCAAAAGGCTTCACGGAGCTCGCCACCACCTATAACGCACCGGATAATCTAAGTCATGCAGCTGTCCACGCTTTAGTCGCTATTTCAGCTCTCTTTATAGGAAATCGTTTTTTCGAAAAACTACAAAACAACAATATTGTCCACTTAGGGTGCACGGATATTTTTTACTTTTCCTGTATAGCCTTTGTTATATTTTTTACTATTAGCGAGAAAAATTCAGATTTCAGTAACCTAAAGGCAATAATTTTAAGTTTTGTAGTAGGAAATCTTCTTCAATTAGCCTTCGGCAGTACAATCACCCTAAAATCACTTGGACTCAGTAAATATTTTAAAAAACTGTAGTAAACCTAATAATATGATATAAAAAACAATGGATACAAGAGAACTGAATCCTCATAGCAAACATATTTTTTTATTTGGGAGATCGAGAGCAGGAAAGAGTACATTCCTTTCTGCCCTCATTAAACACATAACCGATTCTATTGACGTTTGTACAAACCCCGAAGGCAATCTTGACGACAAAATACTGATCAATCAGTGGCTCAAAGATCTAACTGAAAATAAATTTCCGAACATGACCCCCTCCGGGCAAATATTCGAGATCGAAGTGGCGTTTGCCCACAGAGAAAAGCAATTCCAATACACATTCATAGAGCTCGCGGGTGAGGATCTACAGCAGATACAGCCCGAGTTCGGAGGACGTTTACCAGAAAACATCGAGAACTACGCACTCAATAGTAGTGCTTTCTTGTTACTTACAGACTCATCGGACCCATCCGGGGCACTATCTGATAATTTGATGTTTTGGAACTTTTTTAATTTTATACAATCTCAACGAACACTGCCCCTGCGAGCGGCAGTAGTACTTACAAAATGGGATAATAAACAAAATGGTGAAACAGCTGAAAATGTGATGAATAGCCATTACCTCCAAACATTACAGTGGGTTAAGAGTGTCCGTGTAATCGAAGGAAAAGTCTTTCCCTTTAGCATCGGGAAGGTAACAAATGGAACAATAAATACTCTGGATTATGATAACAAGATAGCTCCCATCATTCAATGGATTCTCAAAAGCTAAGTACCTCGTGATGAAAAATATATCTGGACAATACCTAGCATGTCACACGGACCTATCGATCGCCGGCAGAACTGGGTTTATAGAGTTACACCAATCAGGTATATTTACAAATCTAACAATAGACGATAACAAAAATTATATAGAATTTCAGTTGCCTAGGAATATAGTAAGAGTCCCAGGGAGCCAAAGTCTGCGTGTGTTAAAGATACAGTCCTACGTATTTATCGAACACTTTTCCTGGTTTCTCCAGGGCGATAACATGGTAAGTCTTTGTTCTACTTTTGCAGTCTCACCCGAGACAATGAGCAATCCCGATCAAATAATTAATATAATAATCCAGAATTTACAAGATACAAAGCGTCGATGGAACGCATTTTCATCCGACAAATTGTGTTTAAATCCAAGCCTTACAGAAAGAAATAAAACCGTTTATTCTAAAGCAATATGTTTAGAAAAAGATTCTGACCTTTCTTTGCAATGGCGACTAATATCGACTAAAGAGATACGGGATTTTGCCTTCCGCACAATAACTTATTGGTGTAATGAAACTGCTAGGGGTAAAATACTAGATTTGCATACGACCAACGATAAAGCGGTTTTTCCAAAATCAACACTGACAACCCTATCCCCAAAAACGGCTTCCCCCCAAAAACCCTCCTCAGCGAACAATATTTGCCTCATCGACAACCATAAACTAAAGGAAGATAGTGCGGAAACCTTCCGAACAGAAGCAAACAACACAGAAAAACATGCTCCAAAAAAAAGCAGTAAATATTTTAGGAACCCTGCACCCATTTTTCAAAATAATGTTCCTCAAATCACCGCTATAAAATTAGTAAACGACATACATAATAATTTGTCATCAGCCCTAAAAGAAATTTCCGATCACAAAATAGAGAGGCAGCGAGCTTTTTTCGAAAAAAGGAACCCAAGAGTTTTAAAATCTCAAGATAAACCGATCAACGACCCAGACGTCGCTAGTCCTCAAAAAGCCATCATCATGATTTTTTGGAATAGGAGGTTTGAACTCATAACTATAGGCCTTCTCATTTTTTCTATATGGCTCCACTTTCACCTTCCTAGTATTGCCCTAGATATTGCCAAAAAATGTTCCTAAAAAAGAACGTTCATATTAATTGTTATATAATTAGCGTAGAATCGCATACGACGCCCCCAATTGACCCGCTAGATTTTAGCCAAGTACTATTTTCTTATAGTCTATTTAACAGACAAAACTCTCCAACTAAAACCTTGCTCTCAGTACAGTGATTTTTATTGTTTAACCTTTTTGTTTCCCGTCCATACCTGAATTTTCAACTTGCTTAAATTTCCCTCTCAATGGTCCAAGGATTTTCTATGAAGGGCAGTCATAGTGAAACAGGTTCGTCAGCCCCAAACCCCTTGACGGCACATGAGGCCGGGACTTATGATATAAGCTTACAGACCCACTCTATCATAACCCCTCCGACCTTGGCCCAATTTCGCTAGGTGGTGCGAGGAATTTACCTGAAAAAGACGCTATGGTCGCCAAATATAAATGCCCGATTTGCAAAGAACTCACCGCTTGGGAGAACAACCCGTCCAAGCCCTTTTGCTCCCCTCGGTGCAAATTGATCGACCTCGGCAAATGGGCGGATGGGAGCTATAGTCTGCAAAGTGACGAGCCCGCAGATGTCGCCGACGTGCAGCCCGACGACCCGACCGAGATGATCCATTGAGAAAGACTTCTGTTGCCCTGGTTTTCGCCCTCCTCTTCCCGCTCTTTGCGTTGGGTACGAGTGCCTATGACTCCGACGGCTTGCCCGTTCCCGGCGAAGAACAAACCCGGTTTTCGGCGACCCTGACCCCGCAAACCCTGCACCCCGGCGAGCATTTCCGGGTGGACGTCAAGGTGGAGCTAGAGGTGGGGTGGCATTTGTACTCGGTTTTTCCGGCCCCTGAGGAAGACGCCCCACCGCCGACCAAGGTCAAGTTTTCAGATTCTCCCTTTGCCTTTGAGGGACCGCTCTATGAAACCCAGCCCTTGGTGGAGTACGACAAAGTCATCCAGTTGACCTTAGCGACCCACCAAGACAAGGCACATTTCTACCGCAACTTCACGGTTCCCGCCGACCTCAGCCCGCAACAAGGGAACTTGGACCTAGTGGTTTCTTACCAAATTTGTAGTTTCCGGGTTTGTTTAAACCCGGCGAAAACCACGCTGAGCCTACCTTACGAAATCACTTCGGGGCCGGTACGGCCAGACTACAACTATGCGGTTCGTTCCGTGGCGGTCATTGAACCACCAGCCAAGGCCGAGGGTTCAAGTAACTTAGGCAAACAAGGCTTTTGGGCGTTTATCGGTTTGGCCGCCTTGATGGGGCTTGCCGGATTGATCATGCCCTGTGTTTTCCCGATGATCCCGATCACCATCAGCTACTTTTCCAAACAAGCGGAAGGCAACCCCACCGGGGTGGTCAAGTTGGCTAGCCTCTTTGGCTTGGGGATTGTGGTCACCTACACCGGGACAGGGCTCTTGCTCAGTTCGATTTTCGGGGCTGGGTCCGCACAGATGGTGGCGACCAACCCTTGGGTGAACCTGGGGATTGCGGGGTTGTTTATTGTCTTTGCGATCAGCCTCATGGGTGCGTTCACCATTGGGTTGCCTGCCGGTATCCAGACCTTTTTTGATCAGAAAGCCCGCAACGCCAGCGGCGCCGTTGGGGTGATCCTCATGGGGTTCACCTTCACCTTAACCGCCTTCACCTGCACCGTGCAGTTTGTGGGCACCTTGATGATCGCCGCTGCCCAAGGGGAGTGGATCTGGCCGTTGATCGGCATGTTGGTCTTCTCGGCGGTCTTTGCGTTCCCCTTCTTCCTGCTCGCCTTGATGCCCAGCTTGATTGGCAAAATGCGCAACAGTTCCGGGCTGTGGCTTGGCCGGGCCAAGGTGGTCTTGGGGATTTTGGAGATGATGGCAAGTTTGAAGTTTATCTCAAACGCCGATTTGGTCTTGGGCACCAACCTACTCAGTCGAGACCGGGCTTTGGTCATCTGGATCATCTGTTTGGTTATCGCCGCACTCTACCTTGGGGTGACCCACGTCATCGACAACCGAAAGGCCTTGTTGCCTTGGAGTTGGGTCGGGTTGTTTGGCTTGCTCGCTTTTTTGACCTACGGCGGACTGGGCGGCAAAAGCCTCACCCCGCTGATTGATTCGGTCCTTCCGCCTGCCCAAGGCAGTAGTTTGGCTGGTGCCGAGTATGTCAGTGAAGCGGAAACCAGCCAATTGGTTTGGCACCCGAACTACGACTTGGCGTTGGCCGAAGCGAAGAAAACCGGCAAACCGATCTTTTTGGAATTCACCGGGTACACCTGTGTAAACTGCCGATGGATGGAGCAGAACATCATGCCGATCAAGTCGGTTCATGCGGTTCTATCCAACAAGTACACCTTAGCCCGGCTCTACACCGACGGGGGAGACTTCCAGAAACCAAACATGGACCTCCAGATCAACCGGTTCAAAACCGTGGCGCTGCCGCTGTATATCCTGCTCAGCCCTGAGGGAGAAGAACGAGCCCGATACATCGGGATTGTGTCGAACCCGAACCAGTTTGAAGCCTTTTTAGCTCGTGGTTTGAACCGGGCGACAAAAGAAAAGTAAGTCGAAGAGAGAAGCGATAGGTGGGCTAGGGAAGGGATCTCTAGCCGCCGATTTCCTGGCTTAAATTAGATAATCGGCGCCAAAAACAGGACCGAATGCAGAGGAACCCAACGGACCGTTTCCTGGTCTAAGGCCAACAAACTCAAATAATCTTGCCCCACTTCCTCGATCACCCCGGTGAGTTCGGCGCCGTTATTGAGGCTCAAGATAACCCCGGTGCCCACCAGAAGGGCCAGCTTTTCGGTCAGTTTTTGTTGGTCTTCGCTTTGGTAAGAAACTGTCTTGATCAACCCGCTCATTGAGGCACCTTCACATGAAAATTTTGCGTACAGTCCACCTTGAGATGTCCCCGCTTTTTTAAGTCTTCAGTCATCAACTCGGTCACACTACCAGGGAACTCGGCAATGATCTGTTCAGGCCGGAACATCTGGTAGAAAGCCCCTTGGGCACGGTAGGTGGTCAAGCCGATTTGCAGCAGGTCTTGATCTTCGACTTCTTTCCCTTCAAAGACCAACTCGGTGACCCGCTCACCAATCGGTTGAGTTAAGTCAAAGGTGTAGTCAATCCCGTCAAAAATATCATAGTTATAGCTACGCACCCGGATACCCCGCCAATGGGCATTGACCGTCAACTTCGGGACCCCGTCTTTATGCTCTTGGAGGGCAAAAAAGCTAGCCACCTGTTCCAAGGCTTGGCGAAAGACCCTGCCGTTCACCTCAATCACACAGAGGTGGTCCATGAAAAAGTAATTCTTCAAAATGTCTTTGAGCCGGACTTGCGACGGCAATCCAGGCAGACCGCTGTCGAGCAAGGATGTACAAACAATCGGCGCCCCGGTGCGCTTCGCAATCAATTGGTTGACCCATTGGATCATCGGGTGCTTTTTGAGCCACACATCCCGCATGGGGTCGTGGATCAAAAAGGACGGATCAGCGGTGCCTAACAGAGTGTCTAACTGCTGACTCACCAAATTCACCTGGGCCCAAAGCCCTTCGCTCAGAGCAGGGTGAGGTGGGTAATTCCCGGCGTCGATCAATTGTGGTTCCTTGGTGATTTGCCCTCGTCCTTGGTCGTCCGACCGGCAGACTTCAACTTCGGACCAACCTTTGGCGTAGGAACCGGCCTGAAGTACCCAAGGGGACTCGCCCTCCTTAGGAGGGAGAACAAAGTTTCGGTGTTGGTGTCCGGTGATCAACAAGTCGATCCCTGGCACTCCAGCCAGCAGAGCCTCTGCTTGATTTTCTAACGGGTCATGGCACCACATTTCCTCAGAGTTCGGGTCCTTCATGAACCCGCCATGGTAACAGACCACCACAAAATCGCATTGGTCCTTTAGGGCCTCAACTTCTTGTTTGCCTCGCTGGACGATGTCTTCAAACAACAACCCAGGAATCATGGTCCGGTGTTCCCAACGGGGCACAAACGCAGTGATCAACCCGACCACGCCGATCTTCATCCCCCCCTTTTCAAACACCTTCGACTGCCCAAACGCGGGGCTGTTGTCCGCCGCATGGCGAACGTTCGCCGATAGCCACGGAACCTGTGTTTGGGATTCTAGAATTTTGAGTTTATTGTAACCGAAATTAAACTCATGATTGCCCAGGATGAAGGCGTCGAAGCCGAGCTGCTGGTGGCAATGGTTCATCGGGTGGGCCAAGGGACCAGAAAAATCGTGCAGGTCGACCACAGGGTCCCCTTGGATCGAATCCCCGTTGTCGATCAGCAACACATCATATCCCGCAGACCGTTTGGCTTCCAGGTAGGTTTGTAGCCGGTCTAAGCCTAAAGGTTTGACCTCACGGTCCAAGCTCGAGGTCGAGAGATAGCGTCCGTGGAGGTCCGTGACCGAGACGATCAACACTGTTTTTTTCGGCGTCTTCAAAGGCCCCCTACAGGTTATTATCTCAGACCGATAATGCTTCAAAAAATTCTGGTGAAATCCACCGAGAGAGAATCTTTCTGCCCTTTTTTAAACGACCCATTTTCACCCAGGGTTTGGCGTCCCCATGAAAATCAGACCCTCCGCAGACCCAAAGCCCCGCTTCACCGGCCTGGCGAACCAACCGGTTACACTGGTGGCGGCTGTGCGACGAGTGATAGGCCTCTATCCCGGCCAAGCCGAAGCTCTTAAACTCGATCAACTGGTCCACAAAAGGTTCTTTTTTCAACCGTAAGCTAGCGGGATGGGCCAAAACAGGCAATCCCCCGGCCTCCCGAATCAGGGCCATCACTTCTTCGGGGGTGAAGATTTCTTTATCCACAAAGACCTCACCGCCCTTGGCAAGGTATAATTCAAAGGCATCGTTCATGTCAGCGGCATGGCCCTTTTCAACCATCGCCTTCGCCAGATGCGGACGCCCTGGGCTGGTACCTGGGGGGATATTGAGGTCTTCAAGCGCCAAGGAGATGCCGAGCCCCTTGAGGTTTTCTAACATCTTGGTGATTCGCCCAGACCGGGCTTCTTGAAACCGAACAATCGCCGCTTGTAGCCCTTTATGCTGCGGGTCAAACCCATAACCTAGGATATGACAATGGCCATGTTCCCAAGTGGCGCTCAGCTCGATGCCTGCTTTAAACTCTATTCCAAGTTTTTCTGCTTCCGCAGCAGCGGCGGCCAAGCCCGCAGTGGTGTCATGATCGGTCAAGGACATCCAGGTCACCCCTTGGCGGTGAGCCAGTTGGACCACCGCTTCTGGGGGCAAGCTACCGTCGCTTGCGGTGCTGTGGCAGTGAAAATCTACAAAACAAGGGTGCATATCTTGGCAACATTCAGGGGATTTTGTAAGCTAAGTTCTTTTGAGATTAGCTCAATTATAGTAACGAATCTGTACCCTACCCTGCACAAGGAAAAAATGATCAAACATGTCGTAATGTTTCAATTCGGCCCAGAGTACAAAAGTGACCTCCCCTTAGCGAAACAAAAACTGGAAGCGTTGGTCGATACTGTCCCGAGCTTAAAGCACATGGAAGTGGGGCTCAACTTCATTGAAAGCGAGCGATCCATGGACTTAGTGTTGACCGCTCAAGTCAAAGATGAGGCAGGGCTTGAAGCGTATCGCATCCACCCGGCTCATCAAGAGGTGGTTGACTTCATCAAACCCCGGGCGGTTGCTTCAAAAGCGGTCGACTACTAGGGTCTACTTGCCAAAATGAAAGGCTAGCCCTGCGCCGTAGAGCACTCTGGTATCGTCAGTGCTCTCATCGGTATCAACCGTTCGGTTTGATGAGTAGGCAACGAACATGTTCGTCCCCTTGTAAGGGTATAAGAACCCCAGGTCGTAGCCCGTGTATTTGGTTGGGTTCAAGGTTCCGTCACTCCTCTTTCTATCTGAAAGCACAAAACTGAGCCCCGCCCCTTCTTCAACCGAAGGGGTCGGCATATCGTAAGCGATCACTGTTGTCGAGTCTCGTCGGTCGGGAGTCAAATCGTTGCTGACATGTTTTTGGATCAGATTGTCGTAATTAAACGAGAGCATCATATCCGACACCGGCAGCCCGAAATTAAAGGAATAGGCCATGTAACGTTCTTCCCCATGCACTGCGTCTAAGGCCACTGCCGCCCTGCTTTTTGAAGGCGCTTCGTGGATATTTGAAAAGCTGAAGGCCATTGGGTAGGTATCAGCGACGGTGCCATTATAATAGAAAGCCAAGACCGACTCATCGAACTTTGGAGAGGTAGGCGAGTTGCCGTCTGACTTCGAGTGTCGACCGGTCACAAAGGTAAAGTCCGCTTCCTTGAGGTGGGCCTTGAAGAAGTCGCCGGTCCCTACCGATTCGCCGGTCGAAAGATGGTTGTCGATATTTTCAAAGTACTCACCACCGAAGGTCGTACCGCTACTACCTTGTCGACCGATTTTCACGTCTAAGGTCGGGTTTTCGATGGTCACATACATATACTGAGGGTAAATCGAAGAATCCGCACTCTGGAGGTCAAACTCGATGGTCCCTGTAGAACTCCAGTCATCTGCCAACTCTTGTTTGGCTTTCAAACCGAAAAATGCATCGGTGGTCATATCGTACCAAGCGAGCTTCTCTCCACCGACTTTGTTGTTATTAAATTCAACAGTCGAGCGAACTCGGCCATAGGTATCTAATGCCCACTGGTCACCTGCAAAAGCAGAACCGGCAGTAACCAGCCACAAAAATAAGAAAAGCAGGATTTTGTTTTTCATGGGACCTCAAATTCGTTGAATCGATAATGGATAGCTAACAAAGCCTTAAAGGAACATAGCGATTTTTCAGGTTCAGTCCAAGTGAAATAACATGAAACTTTACCGAATATAATTTAAATTTATTCAGTAAAACCACCAAGCCTTGCGAGAGCTCCGCAAAGTGGATAGGATGGCCCCACTATTTGGAGGATTGTTTTGAAAAAATCGACGATTTTATTTACCTTTGTTGTCTTGTTATTGAGTGGCTGTGACCAAAAGTCTGGCCCTAAAACCCACTTTGTTTCTGTGGGGACCGGTGGACTCAGCGGGGTCTATTACCCGGTCGGTCAAGGGATCGCCAAGCTGATCACCCAGGCCAAATCTGGGCCAAAAATCAAAGGCAGTGTGGAGTCAACTGCTGGCTCAGTTTTTAACATCAATGCTGTGATGGCAGGCAACCTCAGCCTCGGTGTCGCTCAGTCTGACCGCCAATACCTGGCCTACCACGGCCAAGCAGAATGGAAAGGCTTAGGCAAACAGACAGGGCTCCGTTCGATCGCAGCCTTGCACCCCGAAGCGGTCACCCTCGTGGTGGCGGAACCGAGCGGGATCAAAGGCCCCCAAGACCTCAAAGGCAAACGGATCAACCTGGGCAATCCCGGTTCCGGCCAGCGGATGAACTCTGCAGACCTCTTGGCAGCCTATGGGCTATCCTCAGCCGATCTTGACACCCAAGAAGTCAAAGCCATCGAAGCCCCAGGACTGCTCCAAGATGAACGAATCGACGGTTTTTTTTACACCGTCGGGCACCCGAACGGGAACCTCAAAGAAGCCAGCAGCGGCCGGGTTCCGGTCCGGTTCATCCCCCTAGCAGGGCCACAAATCGATCAACTACTCAAAGCCAAGCCCTATTACGCTCCAGCAGTGATTTTCACCAAATATTACCCCAACGCCTTGGGTGCCGACGAGATCCCTACTTTTGGGGTGAAGGCAACCTTGATCAGCAGCGACAAGCTCCCTTTAGACGTAGGGTATAAAATCGCCAAGGTTCTCTACCAGGAATTTGACCAGGTTGCAGCGATCCACCCCTCCTTTGGAGGGCTAAAAAAAGAGGACTTGCTCAAAGGACTCTCCGCCCCCCTTCACCCTGGGGCTTACCAATTTTATAAAGAAATGGGGATGAGCATCCCCGACTACTTGGTCCCCCCTCATGTCCCTTCAACGCCTTAGCGTCATACTAGCGGTCAGCTGGTCCTTATTCCAGCTGTCCATCGCCAAATGGATCATCGTCGACCCCGTGGTGGTTCGGGCGGTCCACCTCGCCTTTGGGATGTCGTTAGCTTTTTTGACCTTAAACTCAAGAGGCAAAGCCCAAACCCGGCTCAGTTCCGGGTTGATTTTGGCGCTCGTCGGAGCCGGGCTCTCTCTATATTTGATTTTTGACTGGCAAGGGCTCAGCGCCCGAGCCGGCTTACCCTTTGACCGGGACATCCTTATCGGGGTGTTGTTATTGGGCTTCCTTGCCGAGGCGACCCGCCGAAGCGTGGGTCCAGCGTTGCCGGTCATTGCAGCGGCCTTCAGTGGGCTAGTTTTCCTAGGCCCCTATTTGCCTGATGCGGTGTCTTTTCCTGGCGCCAATCTTTCTCGTTACCTTTCTCAAATCACCCTCTCCACCGAAGGCATTTACGGCATCCCGTTAGATGTTAGTGCCTCGACGGTCTTTCTATTTGTCCTGCTCGGTGGGATTTTGGAAAAGGCCGGGGCCGGTGAGTTTTTCACCCAATCAGCCCTGGCGCTCTTGGGCCGTTTTAAAGGCGGCCCGGCCAAGGCGGCGGTGGTTGCCTCGGGGATGACCGGTTTGGTTTCCGGCTCTTCGATCAGCAACATCGTCACCACCGGAACCTTCACCATTCCCCTGATGAAACGCTCAGGGTTTCCCGCTAAAAAGGCGGCAGCAATCGAAGTTGCCGCCAGCACCGACGGTCAACTGATGCCTCCGGTGATGGGAGCCGCAGCGTTTATTATCGCTGAGTACGTCAACATTCCTTATTTGGAAGTGGTCAAAGCGGCGTTGGTCCCAGCGCTTCTTTCCTATTTCGCTTTATTTTTCCTGACCCATCTCGAAGCCGATAAACTGGGCATGAAAGGGCTTCCCAAAAGCGAGCGCCCCCTGTTCTTCCCTTTGTTTTTTGCTGGGTTTCACCACCTGATCCCCATATTCGTGCTTGGTTGGGAGCTAGTGGTACTGCGTCACAGCCCTAAGTTGGCAGCGTTTAACGCCATCACCGTCCTTGTGATCATGGTGTTTTTTGCCGAATACCGACACTCGAAAGCAGCCGGTCAGCCGATTTCAAAAGCCTTTAAAGGAACCTGGGATATTTTAATTTCAGGGATGGTTCAAGGGGCTAAGAACATGGTTCCCGTGGCTTTGGCTACAGCTGCTGCGGGAGTGATTGTCGGAGTGGTTGGCCTGGGGATCGGCGGGATGCTTTCTAGCTGGGTGGAGCAAGTCTCAGGCGGAATGTTAATCCCCTTGTTGTTTGTAACCGCTGTTGCCAGCTTGTTGCTCGGTATGGGCCTGCCCACCACAGCGACCTACATCGTCATGGCCAGTATGACCGCCCCGATCATCTACCATTTAGGCCTGCAAGGCGGATGGGGCATCCCGCTGATTGCGGCCCATTTATTTTGTTTTTATTTTGGTATTTTAGCAGACGACACCCCGCCAGTCGGCCTCGCTTCCTACGCCGCGGCGGCGATTGCCGAGTCAGACCCGATACAAACCGGTTTACAAGGCTTCTGGTATGACCTGAGGACAGCGATCATTCCTTTTATGTTTGTACTCAACCCCGAACTCTTACTCTACGGGGTCGACTCTTGGGGCTCGGCGGCTTGGATTTTATTTCGAGGTACTTGCGGGGCACTCGCCTTCACCGCCCTGCTCCAAGGGTGGCTGCTGACCCGCAACCGAATCTGGGAAATGCCAATCCTTGGGTTTTGTGCTCTCCTGTTGTTTCACCCCAAAATATTTTCAGCTTTTGGGGATTTGACCTGGGTTGGTTTCGCCGGGCTGGCGGTTTTAGTGAGCTCTCACCTTTGGAGAAAACGCACCGCTTAAGGAGCTGTCGCAGCGCTCCATAGGCCGGATTTCTTCAAGCCCACAAGCCAAGATTCAGGGAGGCTCACGGCCCCCTTCAGATTCGCTCCTTCGAGGTTCACCGACTGGGCCAAGACCCCAAAGAGGTTTGCCCCTTTCAAGTTCGCATCGCTCAAGTTGGCCGAACGGATGTGAGCCTCTTTAAAGTTCGCTCCGCTGAGGTCAGCGCCCTGTAGTTGGGTGTCATATAACTTCGCCTTTGAAAGGTTAGCGCCCTGCAAATTCGCACCGGACATCAACGTAAAACTCAAATCGGCGCCCACCAAGTTCGCATTCTTCAGGCTCGATCGCTTGAACTGAGACCAACTCAAATCCGCACCGCTGAGGTCTGCGCCTTCTAAGTGGACCAAAGAGAAGTTTAACCCTTTCAAGTCCAACCCCGCTAATTTTGCCCCCTTGAGATTTAATATTTTACGGCGACTTTGCAGTCGTTCTAACATCGCACTGATGTTCTGTTTGGCAACTTTAGGTTCTTGTTGAAGCCCTTTTAAAAACCAATAAAAGGCGGTGCTTTCATCTTGAGGAACCCCTTTGCCTAATTCATACAGTCGGCCAATGTTGATCATCGCCGGGCCGTAGCTGTCGGCAGCGGCTCTACGGTACCAAAGAAAGGCCTCATCATAGTTTTTATTAAACCCCTCACCGGTTTCGTAGAGACTACCCATCCGGTTTTGGGCCATCGAGCTGCCCCGTTGAGCGGCCAATTTATACCAACGAATCGCTAGGCCCAAGTCCCGTGTGGTCCCTAGACCCAACTCATAATCCCGGGCTAAGTTTGCCTGGGCCCTTGAGAAGCCTTGGTCAGCTGCCTTTTGAAACCATTCAACCGCTTGAACATAGTCGGGCCTTGCGCCCCATTGGTAGATCAAGCCCAAGTTGTTTTGAGCCCGTGCAAACCCCTGGTCCGCGGCTTTATGGTAGGCGGTGAGCGCCAGATCCAAATCTTTGGGCAGCCCCCAGCCGATTTCATAAAGGTATCCGAGATTCGTAAGCGCCCTGGGGTCATCTTGCCCGGCCAACTCACGCAGACCGTTGAGGCTTCTTTGAATCAACTGGTCGGCCTTTTTTGTGTCTTGGGGCACCACTCCCCCCGTTTTATGGAGGATCGCCAAGTTATATAGCCCAATCGGGTTGTCTTTAGCAGCAGACCGAGAAATCCAGACAAAGGCTTTTTGTGAATCTTTAGAGACACCGTCCCCGCGGCGGTAAAAGGACCCCAACACCCCCATTGCGTAGCCATCCCCGGCTTTTGCTTGCCGTAGAATCTCAGGGTCAAGCTGTCCGCTACTTAAAGGGGAAGTTGCGGTGCTGCATCCGGCCAATAGAACAGACAGTCCAACCAAGAAGCCAGAGATTTTAAATTGAATTTTCAAATGTGCCTTAGGTTGTTTATATTAACCGGCCACTGCACAGCTACACAATAGACCGAACACGAAGCCATCGAAACCGTTGCCCTACCGTCGAAAGCCCAAAAACAGAGTTTTTGACTCAGCGCCTAACCTTTTGACAAGGCAGAGTAACTGCAAAACTATCAAATCGTTGAATTTCAATCAATTCAATTTTCACCCCTACAGGCCACCGGTCCAGGGATAGACAACCTGCGGAGCTCTCTGCATACTAAGGAATAACGAAACAACACAAGGAGCGTTTCATGAAAATCACCGGTTATGCTAAAATCCTCGCCGACTATATGAGCACCCTTTCGGAAAAATATTATTCTGATGAATGGATGGTCCAATTAGAATACGAACTGTGGCGAGACACCATCGAGGAACCGGAACTCCTATCCCCCGAAGAGGTTGAAAAGCTCAAGACCCATAAAGACAACGCTGAAGGCTGGGTGAGGATGGATTACGATTCCAACAAACTGGAATTTATGAGTCTTAAGGCATGGGAGACCCACTACAAAGGCAATCGCCCCTTTTAAGGGAGACAGCGGCCCGCTCTCATGCGGGCTACCCGACGTGTAGTTTGGAAAAAACGTCTAAAGCATGTTCTCCAAACACATCCTGGGCATCAAGTTCGGTCACGATCTTGATGTCTTGCTCCACCGTCAGATCAAGTAAATCATTGTGTTCCAACTGTTCACCAGCAGCGTTTTTGACAATGGCGACCTGAGGTCGATCTAACTTGGTTTTATCATGGGGAACATTCATCACAAAGCCAACCTGCCCGTCTGAAAGCTCGACGAGAGAACTCTTGGGATATTTGCCTAGAACATTGACAAACATTTCGTAGGTTTCGTCTTCATACTCAACCCCAGCTAATGTCCCGAGGTACCGGATGGTTTCCGGCGGGGTCCATGATTTTTTGTAACTTCGTTTGCCCACCAAGGCCTGATAAATGTCCACTAAGGCGAGCAACTTTGTTTCAGAAAGCACTTTGTCATAGGTCACCACCGGGTAACAACTCTTCATCCCCGAGTCCATCTTGACATGGTGATAATGGGCCATGTTCACCACGTGATCAGGGAGCCCCATATGGGTCAACAACTCGGCGCCAAACACCGGGTGGGACTGGAGTAAGTGCATTTCTTTAGACTCTCGGTCAAACCGCTGGGTAGAGTCTAAAATATCTTTAGGGACCTTTGACTTGCCGAAGTCATGCATGAAGCCAGCAAGCATCAATTCCTTTTCGCTCTCAAAAACACTTTTGCGGCCTGTGATCCGTAGCTCTTCTAAATAAGACTGCTGGAAAATAGCTGCTACATCGACACAATGGGCATAGGTTTGATCACTCTGTTTCAGACTGGTCATTGCCGAAAGCGCTTCAGTCGTTTCACCGTCACAGATGTTATCCACATAGGCTTGGACTTGCTCGGTACTGATCTTTCCTGAGCGCGCATTATCCAGCATATCCTCAACCGCCTGTTTGGCTTCCTCGCGGACCGGTGCAGCTAATTCAATTTTTTCGACAAGGTTATTCGCACTTTCGACGGCCTTGGCTTTCACCGTCGCTGCGTTGCTTATCGTTTTGACTTCCTCGGTGACCACAAACTGGCGAAACCCTCTAGACTGCAACTCGGTGACTAGTGCCGCACTCACCACCGTCAGCTTCCGTAAGGTGTTCGGGATCTCGTAAATTTTTAGCAACACATCGCCAGGGCGAATCTTCTCCACCGGCAAAGCGCCCTTTTTTTCCCCTCTAGAAACGAAGACCTTTGAGCCTTTGAAGTTGTGAATCAACCACCGAGCGGACTTTTCTGTCGCCGGGGTGTAGAGCGCACCGAAGCCCACATAGGCCTCGATGATCATCGTTGAATCGAGTTCTTCAATACTGACTGTCCGAGTACGCACTGCCACTTGCTTCTCCTTAAGAAGTTTTTTCGATCCGCAACCGTTCTAAGCCGTTATTCTCCCACAAAGAATACACCGCACTTAAAATAGAGTCATCAAATTTTTCGTTTGGGAAAATATCAAAGTATTTCTTATACTCAATCTTCTCAAATTTCGAGTAGATCTCATCGATTAAAGATCGTTTTTCTGGGGGCAAAATTTTATCGCTTTCCAATAGGTCCAAATATTTTAGATGAAACCGGAACCATTGACCCTCCTCCATTTCTCCTTTCACCCCCAAGGGAAAGGAGAAAAACTCACCGACAGTAACCATCGGGCAATTACGCACCACCCCAATGGAGATGATCTGACTGTCTCGTATTTTCTCAAACTCAAGATCCCGCCGTTCTTCTTCCGGGAGCTTGGCGTCAACGGCGTCTTGGGCGTCCATCAATTCGCCGCCAATCTCACTGAGCAATTCCGCTTTTGCCTCTTCGGTTTCAGCGCCGGCCAATTGGGTGCCTAGCTCCTCAACTCGTTGTTTCTTCTGTTCTATTTCCTCAGCAGTCAAGCCGCCATCAGCCCCCATCTCCTCGATGATCCCTTGGGTTCCTGAGGTGAATTGGGCGACATCTTTGGCGCTTACCTTCTTACCAGAGAGGATTTCCCCGCTGCTGTCTGTAAACTGGGCTAAGTATCCAGGGATTTTATCTTTGGTTAACGCCCCTTCTTTTTTGACACGGGCATATAGTTTTTCCAGACGATCCTTCAGGTATCCCTCGACATCCCGAAAGGTCATCGCCTTTTCATGGTCCACTTCTGCCAGGTTCTTTTTTGCCCTGGCTCGTCGGATAGAGGCTTGCGACTCAATCGCTCCGGCATGTTTGACCATCCCGCTAGATTCAGTTCGAACTTTTTCCTTGGGCAACACCAAGGAAACCATTTTTTTCAAGTCCCCATTGTTCGGGTCATCCGAGCCGCTGATAAACCCATTTAACCGCTGAATCACTTCAAGATAATTTCTCTGCATTTGCCCCAGGATAAACATCACCGCACCGTTTCCCCGAAATTTTCTCAGGTCCATGAAGATCAGCGCAAGGCGTTCTGGGTCAGCCTTTTTAAATGATTCTAGCTGATTATGCAAAATCCGCTGGCCTGTTGCACTCAGACTCTGTTGGGCGCCGGTTTTAACGATCGGGCAATAATTCCCCACATACCCAAAAATATGTTTACGCAAGTTGGGGTGCCTCGCCTGGGCGCCGTCACGGTCAATCCAAAGGTCTAATTGTTCTACAGTCGGCTGCCCTGGTTGGTGAAAATGGTTGATTTCAAACCGCCTCAAGGCCGCAAGAATGTAGGCAAAAACCGCTTGGACAACACCGAGGACAACCCCCGAAGGGGCCTTTAATAACAGTTCAAGATAAAAGTTAAAAAAGATTTGAGAATAGGCCTGGAAAATATAGTAATTTTCGATCTGTTCTGGTCGTTTCGCTCCCACTGGCCGGGACAACAGCCCCTGAGCGACCTGACCAAACTCAAACATCGCTTGCCGCGGTAAGAAGGTCTCATCCCCTCCCTCTTTGGCCAACTTCGTCCCCACTTCCTCAGCGGTCGAGCTGAACGGGATGGCCGACAAAAAAGCGTTGATAAAAACTTGAGACTCTCGGAATCGGTTCATCGCCGAATCCAGCACGGCGATTTGCAGCTGTTTCAACGCCAAACCAGGACGGCCCTCAACTTTGAACCGCGCAGGCACACTGAACGCCAACCCAGGCATCACGTCAATCGCCACCTCGAGTTTGTCGCTAATGTCTCGGCCTGAAAAAATCTTATCTTTGATAACTTCGAGCTTTGAGTAATCAAGTATCTGGTTATAAAGGTAGTCAGCAACCTTTTCATCTAAAGCCTCCCCCATATTCATAAACCCTTCTTTAGCATAGGTCTCTGCTAAAGGGTTATTTGAAATCAGTCGCTTGAGCGCTTGGTTTTCTATTCTCATGAAAATGCTTTCAACAGGAGGTGGCTTTGCTTACTCAGCATAGGTTAAACACCCCAGTTGGTAAACGATTTTCCACGGTTTTTCTTTGCCCTCAAACTCAATCTCCTTTAGAGTGACCCCAACAACCTTTTGAGGAGTTCAAAATGGCTCGTTTTTTTCAGGAAGTCACCAAAACGCATCAGGCATTCATCGAAAATCAAAAAATCTTCTTTGTCTGCACTGCGCCGGAAGCCGGTCGGTTGAGCTTGTCGCCCAAGGGAATGGACAGTTTTTTGTGTCTCAGCCCCCATGAGGCTGCGTTTTTAAATGTCACCGGCTCAGGCAACGAAACCGCTGCTCACTTGAAGGAAAATGGGCGCATCACCGTGATGTTCTGTTCCTTTGATGAAAAACCCTTGATTTTAAGGCTGTACGGCCATGCTGAAGCGATCCACCCGAACCATGAGGACTGGGAAAGGCTATACAACCTATTTCAGCCGCTCCCAGGAGCCCGGCAAATCATCAAAATCAAGATCGAGTCGGTCCAGACGTCCTGCGGAGAGTCCATCCCTTTTTATGAATTTCAAGGGCACCGTGACAGCCTCAACCAGTGGGCAATCCAAAAAGGACCCGAGGGGGTTGCAGCGTATCAACAACAAAAAAACCGAAAAAGCATCGATGGGCTCGACACCGGCCTGAACCCTCAGGAGACTTAAAGTTCACTCAAACAAGACCCTTGCGGTCCCCATATATTGATACCCTAAAAGAGCGCCCAAACCAGACTGCTGCCAACATTGGATCTGCTCAAACCCAAATCCCTGTTCAAGCATCAGGGCCTTGAAATCCCGGTTCAAGTGACAACCGCCGGCAAGTTTGACCTGCAAGGGGTCCAACCGATCTTGCCAAGCCTTCACCTTCGGGTTGGGGTGAGCCCCATGTTCAATGAACCGAAAGACGCCACTACGTTTTAAAACCCGCTTGATCTCTCGGATCGCCCCATCAATATCGACTACGCTGCACAGGGTCCAGCTACACACGACGGTATCAAAACTGTGATCTTCAAAGGGAAGCTCGCTCGCGCACCCCAGATGCTGAGTCACATTGATCCCTGATTGGCGGATCCGTTGCTCCGCCTTCTCAAAAAGCTCCGGTGAAATGTCGAGCCCCTCTAGCTGGCCCACGGAATCGGGGAAATAGTCCAAGTTCAGCCCGGTCCCAAACCCCAGTTCTAAGACTCGGCCACCCACCCCCTGCAATAATTCTGTTCGAAGGGGGCTGAAGGCTTTATTCCTCATCACCCAGTCCAGCATCGCAGGGAAAAGATGTTCTTTATAAAGCTGTTCCATATATTCCTCAACAAAGAACCATTAGCCAAATTTTGCTTTGTAGCTTACCCTAACCCTATCGTCTTATGAACTCAAACTAAAAGAGAACATGTCTAACGTCGTCAAGATCAATAAACTCAAACGGATTGCTTTGGTTGCTCACGACAACCGCAAGTCCACTTTGCTTGAATGGGCTGAATTTAACAAGGACACCTTGGGGGCGCACCACCTCTACGCCACAGGAACCACAGGAAAACTGCTCACCCAAAAGGTGGGTCTCACCGTTGAGTCCCTCATGTCTGGGCCTTTGGGCGGAGATTCGCAGGTCGGGGCCTTGATCAGCGAAAAGAAATTAGATTTTTTGTTTTTCTTTTGGGATCCTCTGGCTGCCCAGCCTCATGACCCAGATGTCAAGGCGTTGCTTCGTTTGGCAGTGGTGTGGAATCTACCCATGGCCTGCAACCGAGCCACTGCCGATTTTTTGATTTCCTCGCCGTTAATGAAAGGCACCTATGATCGCCAATTGGTAGACTACGAAGCCCACCTCAGTCGCAATTTGCCTTAACTTTCCGCAGTTAATATTGGCTCAGGAAATTTTCTAGACTTTGGCCCACCGCTTGGAGGCTCGACACAGCGCACTGGTCAATTTGATCTCTACGGGTGTGCCAGGCGGGGTAGTCAAAATCAATCAACAAGATCGAAGGAACACCCTTTTGAATCAAAGGGAAGTGGTCGTCATAGACCGAGTAGCCCATGGTGTTGATAAACCCTGGGTGCAGCGCTGCGCCAAGTTTCCATAGTTCCCAAGCTTTACTTGCTGCGCCAGAGCGCATGCTGTGTTGCTCTAATTTCAGTTGCAAATCACGATCACAAACCATATCCACAACCACCGCCAACTCCGGCGCCTGGGTCGGGTAGAAGGTCTCTAAGTTTCGAGCAAAATGGATCGAGCCAATCGGCCGCCAAGGCCGGGCGTCTGGGTCAAGCTCGCCTTCTTCGGCGTCAAAAAACACCAAATCTACCCCAAAGTCTTTGGACTTGAGCAGCTCCGGCAACCGGAGTGATAAAGCGGTTAGCACAGCCACACCCGACGCCCCATCATTGGCACCAGGCATCGGGGCCATGGGGTCTTCAGTGTCCTTGTCAGCGTACCGACGGGTGTCGTAGTGAGCGCCTAAAATCAGTCGCTTGCCCCGTTGGGGGAAGAACCGAAACAAAAAGTTTTTGACTTGATAGACCTGATGGTGCGCATCAACGTGCTCAAATTGGTCGATCTGGAGTTGCACGTTTTCCCCTTGAATGACCTGGGGAAGCCAGGCCTCAATCTTCCGGTGCCCTGGACTCGACAGATACCGAGGCCCCATATCCACTTGCGTTTGGATGTGTTTTAAGGCCAAGTGTCCGTCAAAACCCATGGCGCTGCCCGCAACAAGGGACAGCCAAATCAACGGCCCAAATCTGAGCCAACCAGCCCTACAACCCATGGCCCTTTTTCCAGGTTTTCGTTAACCCGAAAACTACCGGAGACAGTAACACCAAGGCAATCAGGTTGGGGATCGCCATCAAGGCGTTGAGGGTGTCTGCGATCAACCAAACAAATTCTAGTTTCATCGCCGCCCCGAGAGGAATACACACAACCCACAAGACCCGGTAATAGGGGACCGCTTTCAAGCCAAAGATGTATTCTGCAGATTTTTCCCCATAATAACTCCAACCGATCAGGGTACTGAATGCAAAAATCGCTAACCCTCCGGTGACGATCATCTCGCCCTTATCGCCCAGCGCTTCTCCAAAGGCTTGAGAGTTCAAAGCAGCCCCGGTCACACCAGATTTCCAAGCACCGGTCACCAAGATCACGAGCCCTGTGAGGCTACAGACCACTAAGGTGTCAATAAAAGTGCCCAGCATGGCCACCATGCCCTGTCTGACCGGGTCATTCGTTGAGGCCGCGGCATGGGCGATCGGCGCCGAACCCAGCCCCGCTTCATTCGAAAACACCCCTCGCGCCACCCCGAAACGAATCGCTGCCCAGAGTGTCGCCCCAGCAAATCCGCCTTGAGCAGCGGTTGGGGTGAACGCTTCTTCGAACACCAACGCAAAGGCGCCAGGAATTTCATGAGCATATAGAAACAGCACCGAGGCTGCGCCTGCGATATAGGTAATCGCCATAACCGGGACCAAGGCGCCGGCAACGTCGGCGATCCGTCGGACCCCGCCAATCAGCACCAAACCAACCGAGACACTCAAGACGCCGCCTGTGATCCAGGGATTGATCGAAAAATGGGTTTCAAACAATTTCGCCACAGAATTGGACTGTACCATGTTCCCGATCCCAAAACCGGCAATCATCGCAAAAAGAGCAAACAAAAAAGCTAAAAATCGCCAGTTTTTTGAAAGGCCATTTTTAATGTAATACATCGGCCCGCCGACATGGTCGCCTGCCTCATCGGTTTCTCGGAAGTGTACCGCCAATACGGCTTCGGCGTATTTGGTCGCTAAACCAATCAAGGCCGTCATCCACATCCAAAACAAAGCCCCTGGGCCACCCAAAAAAATCGCGGTCGCCACCCCAGCAATGTTCCCGGTCCCGATGGTCGCCGCCAAAGCGGTCATCAAAGCGCCCCAAGAAGAAATGTCCCCTTCTTCCTCAACGTTACGTCCCTTCCAGAGCAGCTTAAATCCCCGGGGGATTTGCCGCAGAGGGAAGCCGCCAGTGCCGATCATTAAGAACAGACCGGTCCCCAAGATGAGCACTAACATAGCCGGTCCCCAGACCAAACTGTTGAGCTGCCCAACCAATGATTCTATCACAATAAAGCTCCTGGATTTTATCTGTCTTGAGGGGGTCAAACGGCCTTGTTTCGATCGACTTGAGTTCTAAAAACTCTGGTATCTAAAGCCGTTTGTTCGTTGCCTTGCCGCTAGTTGTCGGAAACGTGCAACATAATCAATCCCTTTTGGATTGCGTAACGAGTCAACTGAGCAACGTTGTGTAGGTCCAGCTTCTTCATCAAGTTTTCTCGGTGAGCCCCAACGGTTTTGCTGCTCAGACTCAAGGAGTCGGCTATTTTTTTGGTAGAGTGTCCCTCAGCGATCAACTTAAGAACTTCTTTTTCTCGGTTGGTCAGCTTATCTGAGACTTCTGTGATCTGGGGGATGTGCTGGAGTACGAAAGACTCGATCACTCGGCCGGTCATTTCCTCACTGATATAATACTTTTCGGACATTACGGAGTATACCGCATCCAATATTTCTTGATTCGAGCAGTTTTTCCCTAGGAACGCCAAAGCCCCGGCCCGGAACATTTCCTGGACCATTTTGCCTTCAGTGTGGCTGGTCAGCGCAATGATCTTCGCTTGAGGGAGTTGGGAAAGGATTTTCTGTGTCGCAGTGATTCCGTCCATCCCCGGCATGTTGATATCCATCAAGATAACATCAGGCTGATGCTCTAAGGCAAAGGCGACCGCTTCTTCGCCATTGTCGGCCTCTGCGACAACTTGCAAGTCGGTCTCCCGTTGCATCAACAGGTTCATGCCATCACGCATGATCTTATGATCGTCGGCCAGCAGGATCTTAATTTTCATGATTGTGCTCATTTTTCACTTAGGTTGTTAGGCTCGAATCGCCCAGATGTTACCCAAGTTTCGTAAAAGATTCCACCCTTTTATTTAAAAACGAGGCCCAGTTCGTAGTTTCCCGGAATTTTTTGCCGGGAACTCTCGACTAGCCACTAAAAATTTTTCTGGCCTTTCTTGGGATGCCGGACACATTTAACCCCGACGTAACGTTCGTTGATCCCTTCGCGATTCGTTACTTGGTGTACCACCTGCTTCCACTCGCCGTTGGTACATTTGTATAACTTTTTAAAAGCCACCGATTTGTTTCTCGGCGCTTCGGGCATAATCACAGCAAAGGCTGCTTGGGAGCCAATCAACAAAGTGGCTAAAATCATGGCGGTCTTTTTCATCGTCGTCCCTCGACTAGTAGTTTATGGGTTTCCCCGCAACAGCTCCAGGATGTCTCCTGGGTTGTTTCCAATGGTTAATGCGCCTGCGTTTTTCAATTCCCCGGGGCGAAACCCCCAGGCGACACCCAAGGGGTAAAACCCTGCCTTTTGTGCCGTATGCATGTCAATTGCGGTGTCACCAATGTAGAGTATTTCTGTTGGTTTCCGCTGTAATACCTGAGCAATTTTTAAAGCAGACCCAGGGTCCGGCTTGGCGGGCACCCCTTCTTTTTGCCCCAAAACTGGCTCAAAACGGAAGTTGTGCAAAAAGTGGCCCACACAGACTTTCGTGATTTCATGAGGCTTATTAGACAAAATCGACTTTTGTATCCCCATCGCTTCCAACTCGGTCAACATCTCACGGATCCCCGGGTATAGACTCGATTGATCTGTGCAGTTCTCGTGGTACGTTTGCCTCAACTGAGGCAATAAAGATTCAACCAGAGCAGCGCCATCCTCTCGCCCGGCCACCGCCATACTGAGAAGGTGCTTCATCCCCGCACCAACCCATTGTTGATAATCACTGAGTTGATGCACAGGCAGGCCCTGCGCTCTCAAAACCAGGTTGCAAGCCCCAGCAATATCCCCCAAGGAGTTGAGTAAGGTCCCGTCCAAATCAAAAATAACCGCTTTAAACTTCATTTGTCTTCTCTCGTATAGGAGGGCGACTGCCGTTATCATTTAAAAAGCTGAAAACAAGCCCGACGACAGGGGGGGCATCGCTTTCCTCTGAGCCATGGCAGTTTCCAAGGGGAGTCGTCTAGCCGAAACCTACCAATCAACGTCAATAATGATTATTCTAATATTCAAATTATTCTAGTACTGAAAACAATATCTTTAGTTTTATCATATAGTTGTGGAAATCTTGCTCAGGAAATCGCCTCACTGCGTGCAAAAGACTTGGTTTTGTGCTTTTTTTTTTGTATAACCACTTGGAATAGCCGGTACTAGATGGCTCGTTTGAGCCTCACCGACCACAATTTATTTTTTTTGTGCAATAACCACCAAACAGCCTGATAGAGGTAATCCCATGAAAAAAGCCTTGATTTCAACCATCGCTCTGGTTTTCACCTTCTTTGTAGGGGTTTCTCCAGTCATCGCCGGCAATGGTAAGGCCCTGTTCAAGTCGAAGTTCTGTATCAACTGCCACGGCACTGACGGTCATTCTAAGACCTCTCAGTTCCCGCACCTAGCTGGTCAGAACAAACTCTACTTATTGAACCAGTTTAACGCGATCATCCACGGTCAACGCCAGTTAGGTTCAACCACCTTAATGGCAAAGCACCCGAAGTTGAAGGGTTTCAGCCCACAAGATATTGACGACATCACCACTTACTTATCTGCTTTACCAAGAAAGGCAGCGGACGAGAAATCTCCGGTCGCCTTGGTCCGAAAGGGCGAAGCGCTCTTTAAAAACCTTGGCTGCGAGCAATGCCATGGTGTTGGCGGGATCGGCAAGAAGGAAGCTAAGTTTTCTGCTTACCCTAAGCTAAACGGTCAGCATCCAGATTACTTATTCTGGCAAATGAAGCGGATCATCGAAGGCAAGCGTACTAACAACCACGCTGCGAAGATGCGCAAAAAGTTCAAGGAAGAAAACTTGAACGATGCTGAATTCAAAGCAATCGCTGCCTACTTAGGCTCGGTACAGTAGTTATTATTCCTCTCCAAGGTCACCTTGGAGAGGAATTTTTTCCCAGCGCAGACTTCAAGTACTTGCCGGCCCCCAGCCTGGCACATGTCACCTCAGAGGTACGATGTTTAACAAACTTTTGATCAATTTCTTTATCCTGATCATCGTATCAAGCGCTTCCTACGGCTACACCCCAAAAGAGCAAGTGATCCAGTTTAATCGCTGTGTCGGTTGTTACCTCAAACGAGTGAGCTTTGTGCAACTCGACCTGACCAACGCAGACCTTCACAATGCAAATTTAGAATACGCTAACTTCCGTTCGGCAACCCTATACAAAGCGAACCTCAGCGGAGCCAAGCTCACCGGGGCTCAGTTTAGTGGTGCGCTGTGGATCGACGGGGTTTCTATTTGCCAAGAAGGCTCAGTCGGAACCTGTATCAAAAAAGAACAGTAACCTCGATAAGGCCCCTCTTTTGTCCAAAACGGCCCGCCCAAAAAAGACGTTAATCAAGCCGATCTGGGGATATGCACTAGGGTTTTCTATTTATTGGACACTATTAGTCCTAGGTTCCTTCATTTTTCAGGTCGATCAAGCAAAAAAAAATGGTCAACACAGTGCGCTCAATGCCGCACGGACCGCCTTCCAAAAAGACGTCACCTTTCGCAGTTGGGTTGCTGATCACGGGGGTGTCTATGTTCCGGTCACCGACAAGACGCCATCAAACCCCTACCTCAAGGTCCATAACCGGGATGTAACCACATTAGATGGGACTAAATTAACCTTGCTCAACCCCGCGTACGCTTTCCGGCAAGTCGTAGACAAATACCAAGAACTTTATGGGATTTACGGCCACCTAACCAGCCTCAAGCTACTCAACCCAAACAATGCGCCCACCCCGTGGGAAAGAGAGGCTCTGACTCAATTTGAAGTCAACGGGATCAAAGAAATCTGGGATTTGACCAGGATCAACAAAATTCCAGTGCTCCGAATGGCTCGGCCATTAAAAATCAAACAGGCTTGTCTCAGCTGCCACGCTGGCCAAGGCTACGCTTTAGGTGACGTCCGAGGGGCGATTGTGGTCACCGTGCCGATGAAAAACTACCTGACCCGGCAAGAGCAAACCACCAGCACCCTCCAAGTAACCCACCTGATTTTTTTGGGTTCTGGCTGGCTGTTGATTGGTCTGTTTTCTTTCGCCTTAGGGCGATATTTGAGCCGTTTGGTAGACTCAGAAGAGGCCTTAAAACACCATCAAGACCACCTCGAATCCGAGGTCCAGCGCCGAACCTTAGAGGCTGAGGAAGCCCGGCGGAGTGCCGAAGAGGCAACCGCCTTCAAAGGCGAGTTTTTAGCCAACATGAGCCACGAAATCAGAACACCTTTAACCGGCGTTTTAGGGGTCACCAGCCTGCTCGAAAAAACCGATCTTTCGGTGGCGCAGCAAGAACTTCTGGCGACCATTCAATACTCAGGAGAACATTTACTCCTCATTGTAAATGAGGTCCTTGATTACTCAAAGCTGGAAGCCGGGGAGATGAAAGTCGACCTGAGTTCGGTACACCTCGCGGACTTGATCGAGTCAACCTTAGACATGTTTGCTTTAGAGGCGGGTCAGCAAAGAGTCCAACTCCTATATATCCTTGATTCACAATGCCCTGAGACCATCCAGACCGACAAAAAGAAGCTTCAGCAGATCTTGATCAACTTGATCAGCAACAGCATCAAATACACCGAGACCGGCGAAATTGTCATTCAGGTTAGACCAGAGCAGCAAAAAAACAACCTCACCCTCTTCTTCAGTATCCAAGACACCGGGTTAGGGATCGCAGAGGATGACCTCGGCGATCTATTTAATGCCTTCACTCAGGCGAGTCAAGGTGCTAAACCAGGCACCGGGTTGGGCTTAAAAATTTCCAAACAACTTGTTGAACTCTTAGAGGGGAACATCTCGGTTACAAGCCAACTGAATCAGGGGACGACCTTTGATTTTTCAATCAAAACCAGCGTTGGGCCAAAACAACAGAGCTTACCTGAAAAATTATCTGCGTCTTTGCATCAAAAAAGCCTCTTTGTTGCCTCAGACTCCCAGCGGTTTATTGAGGCTCTCGAGTCTTTATTGAGACCCTTTGGTTGCCCAATCGCCCGGGTCAAGGGGCCAGAGGACGTCCGGGCGGAGAGTGTAACACAACACAGCGTTTTGTTGATCGATTCAGAACTGATCGTCGCCCCCGGCTCTCTCTGGAAGGACCAATGGCGGCAATTGGGCGTGCCGGTTGTGATCAGTGCATTTTTAGGGCACAACCTTACCTTCCCTGAAGGAACCTCCATTCTCCACAAGCCGCTCAAAGCCCAGGCTTTGTTCCACTGCCTTACCCACAACAAAGGAACGGCGGCAGACTTGGACTCAAGGGAGCTTGAGGACCCCGACACTCCACGCTTTGATTTAAAGATTTTGCTTGTCGAAGACCACGAGATCAACCAAATGATCGGTCAGAAAATCCTGGACTCTCTTGGGTATCAATGTGAAGTCGCTTCTGACGGAAAAGAGGCCGTCAAAAAGGCCCTTGAAGGAAGCTTTGATGTCATCTTGATGGATATCCGAATGCCCGTGATGGGCGGGTTGGAGGCGACAAAAATCATTTTAGAAAAAATGACAGCCCCTCACCAGCCGGTGATCATCGCGATGACCGCCAACGTTTTGGACAGCGACCGTGAGTCCTATCTGGCGGCAGGGATGAAAGAGGTTCTGTCCAAACCGCTGATCCCCAAAGAACTTTCAACCGCCTTAACCCATTGGGCTCGGGAGAGAAAAAAGCAGCGCCATATTGATCTTTTGGGACCAAATTCGGGCTCAACCGTTCTACTCAATGAGCAGACCGTTTCCTCCCGTATCGGCTTAGGGGGCGGTTTTTTCTCTCAGCTCCGGGCTGGGTTTGAAGAGTCGGTTCAGCAGATGATCCAAAACCTTGAGATTGCTTGCCAACAAGGGGACGACCTCAAATGCATTGAACTGTCTCACTATATTAAAGGGTTGAGCGAAAATATCGGTGCAGAATTGACCGCCCAAATCTGTTACCAAATCGAAATCACCGCCAACAATTCGGAGCTCGACAAGCTGTACGACCTGATCAGCCATTTGAAAGAAGTCTTTCTCGAGACTTGCAAGGAACTCCAAAAAGTTTCAGACTAAAACACCTTCAATCTTCGTCCTTAAGACACACTAAGCTATGCCTCATTCCAAACGAATCAAAGACCTCTTACGGCGCAACACTCACGTTTCTTTCGAGTTTTTTCCGCCCAAGACCAATCAGGGGCTTCGACAGATTTACCAAAGTATTGCCAAATTAAAACAACTTTCTCCTGATTTCATCTCGGTGACTTATGGCGCTGGTGGAAGCACTGCAGAGAAAAGTCTCGATATTGCTTCGGCAATCACCAACTTAGCCCAAATCACTTGTGTCGCCCATTTCACCTGTGCCCATCTGAACCAAGACCAAGTGCTGGAGTTGCTCAAGTCCCTCGAGTTTCACGGGATCAACAACGTCCTCGCCTTACGAGGAGACCCGCCACAAGGCCAAGAGCAGTTTGTTCGGCCGGAAAATGGATTTGGCTACGCCAATGAGCTGGTTGCCTTCATCAGGGAGCATTCGGACGTCGGGATTTTGGTTGCCGGGTACCCCGAAGGCCACATGGAAAACCCAAACATTGATGAAGACTTCCAGCATCTTGTCAACAAGGTTCAAGCCGGGGCTGATGGGATTGTGACCCAGCTCTTTTTTGAAAACCAATATTTGTATGACTTCCAAGAACGGCTCGACAAAGCGAATGTGGAGGTCCCGGTGATTTCAGGGATCTTCCCGCTGTCGAACTTCAAGCAACTGACCCGAATCGCCCAGATGTCGAAAAATCACGTCCCTGAGCGCCTCTACAAGGGCTTAGAAAAATGGGCCGACGACCCAGAGTCAATGGAGAAATTTGGGACCGACTTTGCGATCGAGCAAGTTCAGGATTTGCTGGACCATGGATGCACCGACTTTCACTTTTACACGATGAATCGGCACCAACAAACCCGCCAAATTTTGTTTGAGTTGAGGGCATACTTCCCTCACCTCAGCTTTAACTAGGAGAATACCGAAGCAATAACAACACACCACCGTACCCTTGAGTGAGGTCGTAAGGCAGCGATTGGATAAGTTTAAAGTCACCGGCTTTGCGCAGGTCTTCCCATTCAGCGGGCCATTCTTGCCCTTTCCAAGCCCACAGCAGCCCCCCAGGCTTCACAAACTGGCGGGTCCAGTGGGCTAAGTCGGTGAGTAGCGAAAGAGCCCGGGCGCAGACAAAGTCATAAGGACCCTGGTACGCTCCATGGCTGGTGAGTTGTTCAAACCGGGCATGAACCGCATTGAAGTGTTTGATCTGAGCTTTAGCGGCAACAATTTTCTGGAAGGCAATTTTTTTCTGGACCCCGTCGACTGAAAGCAACGAGAGTTGATTGTCACACAACGACAACACCAAGCCAGGGACCCCGGCTCCTGACCCCAAATCAAGGCCACGGCCTTCAAAAGACAAACTGAGTTGATCCTGGTACACTAGAGGGATCAAGCCATCTAAAACATGTTTATAAATTAAATCGGTTTTTTCCCGAATCGAAGTGAGATTATACACCTTATTCCACTGATTTAAAAGCTCAACATAGGTATCTAGTCGTTCTAATTGTGGGGTAGATAAACTCAGTTCAGGAAAAACTTTCTGGATGATTTCTTCGGTTTGGTTTATTTTTCGCATTGCAACGGCAGACAAAGGAGCTATTTTGGCTCGTTTAAAGATAAAACCACACTCAATATTGTGGGTTGTGGTTCGAGTAGGCAAGTTAATTATGCCTCACCCAAGGCTCTAACTAAGGTTACAACATGGCTGACACACAAGACTTGGACCTCGATTTAGACATGGACATGGACATGGATATGGACATGGATATGGATCTCGATCTGGATTCAGCAGAACAATCTGACGACCTCGATCTAGGGGGAGATATGGACCTTGGGGACGATATGGACCTCGGGGGTGACATAGATATGGACATGGGCGACGACATGGAGCTCGGTGATGAACCAGACCTTGGGGAGCCGAGCATGGAGCTAGACGACGGCGACGATAGCCTTGAGCTAGCTGACGACCCGGTGGACATGAGTGGGCTTGAGCAAGAACTGGGGATAGATGACGATGACCTGCCGTCTGGCGGAGATGCACCTATTGATGACGTTGACGCTCAAGATTTAGACAACGAACTGGCAAGCCTCAACGAGGACCTGGTTTTGGACGAAAGTTTTGAGGTTCAAGAGGTGGCCGAACCGGCAACCGACGAATCAGACATGGAATTACCCGATCTAGAGGCCGATGGTCTGGATGATGACCTGGACATGATGGACGACATGGACATCTCTGAAGAGAGCACTGATCTGGGTTTAGACGATGAATTACCGGGAATGGACGATGATCTCGGGGACGATATGGATTTAGCGCTCGAAGATGGGCTTGGCCCTGAGACCGATGTTGCCTTAGACATGGACACAGAAGATATTCCGGTCGAGGAAGACTTTGAAGAGCCGCCGACCTTACCTGAGGACACCTTAGTGGACCTTTCCGAAACAGAAATGAGTCTTCACGAGGAATCTGGCGCAGACATGCTCGAAGACGATCTCAATGAAGACCTACCTCTAGACGACGATGACCTAGGTTTTGATGATTCCCCTGACCCAATGGGCGCAGACTTAGGGATGGACGAAGAGTTGCCAAGTGAGCCGCTTGAAGACGCAGAGACCCTGGATCTAGAGGAAGACACAGACCTTGGCGATCCTTCCATGGACCTCGGCAGCGAGGATTTCGGGGAACCGGAAATGGACCTCGGGGACGACGGTAACTTCGGCGAACCGGAAATGGACCTCGGAGACGACGGTGACTTCGGGGAACCAGCGATGGACCTGGGAGACGACGGTGATTTTGGGGAACCTGACGACTCAGACCTGTTTGAAGAAGAAACCATTGAGGAAGTCAGTGACTTTGAGGCCCCTGACACTCTAGACCTCAGCGACGACTTCGAAGACCCAGAAACATTCCAGCAAGAGCCTGCCTTTGAAGAGGACCTGATGGAGGACCTCTCCGAACCTGAGCCTATGATACCGCCGAGCGATGCTTCCTCCACGATGGGGGTTGATTTGTCTCCTGAGCCAGAACCGATTCTAGGGACGACAAACCAAGAAACACAGACCCAAGGGCTGGTGAATTCCGGTTTGTTGTACAAAATCCCTCACCAGCTCAAAGTAGAGATCGGCCAAGCGAACCTTTCAGGGGAAGATTTGACTCGGATCAACTACGGCTCAGTGATCGAGCTAGACCGAAAAGTCGGGGACCCAGTGGACTTGATTTTGAATGGTCAGGTGGTCGCTCAAGGTGAAGTGGTGAAAATCAATGAAGACCAACTTGGTGTTCGAGTCACACGTATCGAGCTCTAGGAGGCCGGATGTCAACCCATGCCCAGGTTTCCCCTTTAGATCTCACCTCAGGTGAGTCTGTTTCAGCGGGATATTATACCGGTTTGAGCCAGGTGCTCAACGGCTATCTTTCAGCCCTTGAGTCACTGTTTTTTGACCGATTCAACCTGACGTTTCAGTTTGACTACCAGATCGGTCAACCGATGAAGTTCAACCGATACCTCGACGGGCTCCCTCAACCCTGCCCGATTTTTGTGCACAGTCTATCTGCCTTCGAGGGTCCGTCGTTATTGGTTTTAGACAACCCATTGGCCAATTTAATCTTACAACAAGCCGAGTTGAGAAACGCAGGCCAGGTGAAGCTTCGTCGTGATTTCCAAGTCTCGATGGACAACTACCCGTTGTTAGAAAAGACCGTAGAAGACGCCTTGGGTTTATTTGCGGCCGGTTGGGACCGGATGGTTCCTTGCAAACATCAAGTGAACAAACTGGTCAGCCACAAGATGAAAGCAAAGATCATGTCGCCAGTGGAGCAGTGTGTCAGTGTGCGGATCAACGCCAAGTACAAAAGCTTTTCCAGCTATCTAGAAATTTGTTTTTCTGCCTACCAACTGGACCAAATCCTTCGAAATCATGGCTACAAAGGTTTGCTTCTAGGAGACTCCAAACCTCCTGAGAACCAACTTTGGGCGCTCAAGCATTTGATCGAGCACGAAGCGCTCTACGAAGCCACTGCGAGCCTTGGGACTGTTGAGTTGTCTAAAGCTCAACTTGAAGAGGCCTTAGAAAGCGGCTCTGTATTGCCGCTGCAAAACCCCTTACAAGCCCAAGTCTGTGTTTCAGTCAACGGGATGCCTCTGTTCAGCGGGGCGATCGGAGAAAGTTTAGGGACTCAAGCAGTTCAGATCAACGGACCGATTGAAGAAATTCGGCAAAAGCAACGAGCCAAAAGCAAGCCCTTTGCCCAGACCCAATTTCCCAACAGCTAGGTTAGTGTCCTGCTAATTGCCCTTTAATCCGCAAAACTTTCTGCTCCAAATCGGGTGCAGAAAGCAAATCGGAAATGATCGCGACCGATGTTTGCCCGGTTTGTAACACTTCTGAAAGTCGGGCCTCAGTGATCCCCCCAATCGCCACCTGTGCTAAGGTTGAGTTCCCAGCAGCAGACTCCAAAAACCCCAAACCCGCTGTGGGTTCCTGAGGTTTCGTGGCGGTTTTATAAGCCGGTCCCACCCCGATGTAGTCGACCCCTAAACCTTCAGCTTCTTTGACTTGTTCCAGGGTGTGGGTCGACAGTCCAATCAGCGCCTTTGGTCCCAGGAGCACCCGGGCCTCTGTAACCGATTGATCTCCCTGGCCTAGATGCACTCCTGCGGCCCCGACCTGCTGCGCCAATTGCACTTGGTCATTGACGATCACCGTGGCCCCACGTTCTTTGGCCCAAGGAACCAAAATCTCAAGTTCCTGGCGCTGGATCAACGGATCAAGTTCTTTACCTCGGTATTGGATCAATTGCACCCCCGCCTCAATCAGCCGTTGGGCACAAACCAAGTGGGATTCGAACTGAAAATGAAGATCTGTGATCCCATACAGAGCGCCTTCTACGAGGGCTTTTTTGAAATTTCCTAGCTGAGGTTCAGCCTTCATCGATTGATTCCTTTGAATTTTCTTTTAACATTGATATAATCAACACAGTTGACGAAAAAAGTTGTTCCCTTTTCAAGCTGCACGGCGGTCCATCTGTCACCGAGTACGCAAAGCTGAGAATAGGGGCAACCTTGACATAGGGCAAGGGGGGAAATGTCGATTCGAAGGTATGAGGGCTTAGACGTCTTAGTCGGGGCTGAAAATTCAGATTCTTTGCAATCATTGATACAACAGTTGCAAGACCTTGGGTTTACTGTTGAGACCGCTGGCGACGGTGTTCAGGTCATGGAAAAAATGGCGGAACAGGATTTTCACTTGCTCTTCCTTGAGCTTGAGCTGCCACGAATGGACGGCTTTGAAACCTGCCAATTGATCAAGGACGCTTGGCCCTCGGGCCTCAAGCCCCTTGTCTTTGGGATCACCGGATCACTCACCCCCGAAGTAATTGCCCAAGCAAAAGCGGCGCAGCTAGACGACCTGTTCCTTGATCTAGGGGTCCAGTTGGAGAATTTGTCTTCTTTTTTGGACAACCATCATCCCTCAATTCCTTCACCCCCGGGACAAACCAACCCTCAAGGTCCCTCGGGACTCTTTGATATCCCATTTCTCGACCAACTCTTTGAAGTCTACGACCCTAGCCTTTTGGCCGAATTGGCTGGAGGCTACCTGAGCAACTTCCCCGCAGCTCTCCAGCAACTACACCAATCGATCGGACAACGAGAATACTCCCAGGCCCGAGAACAGGCCCATAAATTAAAGGGGTCCGGCGCAGCTCTAGGGATCAAACAACCGACCCAGCAATTTGCCGCCCTCGAGAAGCAATTGGTCGAGCAGCAAGTTGAAGAACTCCCCGAGACCCTGCGACAGATCGAGGCGCTCAAACTACCGCTGATAGAAGGTTTGAAAAAGCGATTCAGTTTACCGCCGAATTGACAAAGGTTCCAAACCTATGGGAGAGATGGAGACAAACCCTAAACCTTTTTGGACTTTTGATGATGTCGTTGAAACGCCTCAGTTTACTGGCAGCTTTTATCCTTTCATTCCAAGGAATTGGTTTTTCTCTGGGCTCTGATTCTGGGAACGCAGTCAACCAAATCCCTTTGCCTGAGATCAACTATTCGGTCATTTTAACCGACCGGCAGAACGTGCAGACCACCGCCAAGCGAGTGAGCTGGGACGGCAAGGTGTATTTGCAAGGCAAACGGGGCAACTCCCTGACCACCATCCCTTTTGAGAAAGTGAACCAGATTGAAGTTTCCTTAGACAAAACCCCTGAAGGCGGCTCGGTGGCGGCGAAAATCACGTTAAAGTCTGGGGAGACCATTGATTTAAACATCAAAGGGAACAGCAAGTTTTTTGGTGAAACCAGTTTCGGGAAATTTGAAATTTACCTTCGTGACATTCAAAAAATCCTGTTCAACTGAGCCCCAGCATGAAGGACTACGTCCCCCATTCGGCTCAACCCGAGCGCCCTAACCAACGAAAAAAAGGTTCAGACAACTTGCTCTTTAGCCTACTTAAAGGCGGGGTGAGTTTGTTAGGGATTCTGATTATTTTGAGCCCCGTGATCTGGGTGCCAGCCCACTTGGCTCGCCAAATTGAGTCCGTTGGAGTCACAGGGAACCATGTGCTCACCGCAGAAGAGGTCGTTGGGGCCTTAGAATTGTCAGACCAGGAAACTTGGTTTGACGTTGACCCCTTTGACTTGGAAAATCGGGGGCTTTCTGAGCCTTGGATAGAGTCGATTGATATAAAAAAAACCAGCACTCTAGGGTTGGCTGTCCATATTGGAGAGCGGCAGCCGGTTGCCTACCTCAAAGCGAACCAGCAGATTTACCTACTGGATCATTCATTGATGGTCCTCGGGCTTCCTGAACGCTGGAATGGTTGGGATTTACCGGTCCTCAGCACGAACCGTTTGACCGTCACCCCAGGAGACCGGCTTCGGTCCGCCGGGGTCAATCGAGCGTTTGAGTTGATGAACTTGCTCAAAGAGGACCCGGTCCTCCCGCTCTCAGGGGTCAGCGAAATTAAGCTCGACAACCCGATGAACCTGGTGGTGATCACCCAGCCCGGAGGGCTTCAGATCAAAATGGGGTTTGACCACTTCGAAGAAAAACTTCATCGTCTCCACCTGGCAAGCCAAGACTTGGCGAACCGTGAGAAACGATTGGCATACATCGATTTACGACACCCCCAGGGCGTGGTGATCAAACGAAGGTAAACATGGCGAAGAAAAATCAAACCGCTTTAGAGCATTACCAGCAGGTGATGGTCCCTAATTATGCGCCGATGCACATCGTACCAGAGTCCGGTGAGGGCATCTGGCTGAGTGATTTGGAAGGCAAAAAATACCTAGATATGGGTGGCGGCATTGCGGTCACCGGGTTGGGCCATTCCCACCCCAAGGTGGTGGCTGCCTTAAAGGCTCAGGCTGAAAAACTGTGGCATGTCTCCAATTATTATGCCTCGGTTCCCGCTATTGAGCTGGCTGAATTGCTCACTGGGCTGAGCGGATTCGACCGGGCATTTTTCTGTAACTCCGGTTCAGAAGCGGTGGAAGCCTCATTAAAAATCGCTCGTCGGTATTGCTTTGACCAATATGGTCCTGAAAAGAACGAAATCATTTCTTTTCACAAAAGTTTTCATGGCCGCAGTTTGTTCACCGTCACCGCCGGCGGGCAATCAGCCTATCGTAAAGGGTTTGGTCCGCTGCCGGCCCAGATGACCTATGGCCACTACAACGACATTGAGGACCTCACCAAGTTGGTGAACCAACACACCTGTGCGATCATCATGGAGCCAGTCATGGCCGAAGGCGGGGTCTACCCCGCGAGCCCAGAATTCGCCCAAGCAGCGAGGGCCTTGGCTGATGAGCACAAAGCCTTACTGGTCTTTGATGAGGTCCAGTCTGGGATCGGACGGACCGGTAGTTTGTTTTGCTATGAACAGCTAGGCATGGTCCCCGACATTGTGGCCAGCGCCAAAGCCTTGGGCTCTGGGTTCCCCATCGGCGCAATGCTCACCACCGGCAAAATAGCCCAGACCTTCCAACCAGGAACCCACGGCAGCACGTTCGGCGGGAATTTGCTGGGCTGCGCAGTCGCCAAAGCGAGCGTCGAAGAAATCGCCAAGCCAGAAACCCTGGCCAATGTGAACAGCCGAGGTGCCCAATTATGCGAAGGGCTACGAAAGCTCGGGAAAACCTACGATTTGTTTGCCGAGATCAGAAGCACTGGGCTTTTAGTCGGAGCGGAGCTTTCTGAAGCCCACCAAGGCAAAGCCAAAGACTTTGTCACCGAAGGGTTGAATCAAGGATTAATGATGCTGGTCGCCGGACCAAATGTGCTTCGGTTTGCCCCTTCTTTGATCATCACAGAATCAGAGGTCAACCAAGCGTTGGACCTGCTCGAGTTAACCATCAAGTCCGTCCTGAGCAACCCATGAATTTAGACCAGTTCAAATCGAAAATCAACGAAACCCAAGCTAGAGCCGAGACTCTTCGGGGGTATCTTTGACTTGGAGCGTTCGACCGCTAAGCTTGAAGAACTCGAATTCCTGACCGCTCAAGACCGTTTCTGGCAAGAGCCTCAAGAAGAGCAAACCAAAACGCTCAAAGAGATCGCAGCGCTCAAAGAGGACCTGACACGGTTTGATACCGTCTTAGGACTCATGGACGACGCCCGCTCGGCGGTGGAGTTATTAGAGATCGAAGATGACCCGACCATGGCGACCGAGGCCCAGGAACTGCTGACTCAGTCTGAAGAAATCATCAGAGCCTTTGAGCTGAACCACCTACTTTCCGGGGCTCATGACAAATCCTCGGCGATTTTGACGGTTAATTCAGGAGCCGGTGGTACCGAGTCCATGGATTGGGCTTCGATGTTACTGCGAATGTACCAACGATGGGGGGAGCGTCAAGGCGCCAAGACCACGATGATTGATCACCAACCAGGCGAAGAAGCAGGGATGAAATCGGCAACCTTGATGATCGAAGGGGAATATATCTTCGGGAAACTCAAGGCCGAGGTGGGGGTCCACCGGCTGGTCCGAATTTCCCCTTTTGATTCGAACAAACGGCGGCATACCAGCTTTGCATCTGTCGCCGTCTACCCGGAGCTAGACGACTCCATTGAAATCGACATCAAGGAGTCGGATCTACGGATCGACACCTACCGGAGTTCTGGTGCCGGTGGGCAGCATGTCAACACCACCGACTCTGCGGTTCGAATCACCCACATGCCCACCGGGTTGGTGAGCCAATGCCAAAACGAACGAAGCCAACACAAGAACAAAAGCACCGCCATGAAAATCCTCAAGGCGGCGTTATATGAACTCGAAGAACAAAAGAGGCAAGAAGAAGTGAACCAGGAGAACGCCACCAAGAAAAAGATCGAGTGGGGTTCCCAAGTTCGCAGTTATGTTTTACACCCATATCAGATGGTCAAGGACCACCGCACCGACTATGAAAGTTCGGCGACGGCCAAGGTCCTTGACGGCGAATTAGACGACTTCATCGAAGCGACTTTAAACTATCTAGCCAGCCCTGAGGAGCCAGAAAGTTAAAAGTCCAGATTTATGCTTGACATCGAGGCTATAGAAAATCTATAAATATCGTTTCAGCTTTAACCCATTTGACGAGCGATCCGACCATGTACGCGATCATTAAAACCGGCGGAAAACAATACCGTGTTGAACAAGGGATGACCTTAACGGTTGACCTGCTGGCCCAAGAACCTGGTTCTGACTTTGAGACCAGCGAAATTCTTTTTTTGAAAACTGGTGAAAACGAGTTTAAAACCGGCACTCCTTTAATTGAAGGCGCTAAGGTAACCGGAAAGGTTCTCGGTCACTTGAAAGACAAAAAAATTGTTGTGTTTAAAAAGAAACGTCGTAAAGGCTATCGACGGACTCAAGGACACCGACAAAATTACACCAAAATTCAAATCACTGACATCCAGGGCTAGTCCCTATTTCAAAGGTTGATCCATGGCTCATAAGAAAGGTCAAGGTAGCGTTAAGAACGGCCGCGATTCGAATCCTCAGTATCGAGGAGTCAAGCGGTTCGGCGGTGAAGAAGTCACTGCTGGCACCATCTTGGTTCGTCAGGTTGGAAGCAAATTCCATCCTGGAAAAAATGTTGGACAAGGCAAGGATTATACCTTGTTTGCGACCTCCGACGGCGCAGTACAGTTCGAGAAAAAACGAGATAAACGTCGTTATATTTCGATCATTCCTGCGACTGCATAGGACTTAAGGCCCGCTTGCGGGCCTTTACCTCCCCCCTCTCGATTCCCTAAAGTTCCCTTTTCATTTGGTTCTTTTGTTTTACCCTTAAAGGTTTTCACCTTTCCAAGGGAAGGCACGACTGGGTCTACCGCTGTTCAAAGCCAATCCACGCCCAACCTGGCATCAGCTCTTCTTTTAGAGGGTCACTCAAAAAAAACCGAGAATTCCTCCCGTCTCTGCACGCACAAATCAAAGAGAGCAGGCTACCGGGGGAATTTGGGCAGCCTGTAGTTCATCAAGCCTAGTCGTTGAACAAGGGCGCCACCGATTCAAACTCAGAGAACCAAGGATCACAGGGACTCTCGAAACAGACCGTTTCACCGGTGACCGGGTGAGTGAATTCTAAAGAGGACGCATGGAGCAACTGGTGGTCTATTTTTCCGTAAGGGCCAAATACCGGTTCTTCTTCGCCTTTAAGCAGCCGAACAAATCGTTGGTCTTCTTGGCCGTAGAGTTTATCGCCAAGCACAGGCAACCCGAGAAATTCGGCGTGAACACGGATTTGATGGGTCCTGCCCGTGTACAGCTCAATAGAGACCAGGCTCAAGCCCAATGACCGTTTGATCGGGGTAAACCTCGTCTGGCTTGCCTTTCCGGTCGGTTCGATCACTTGCCGGATACGGACCATATCGGGGTGGGTGGCCTTCACCTTTTTGATCGGCTGATCGACCAAGATTTCCTCTTCTAAATCACCAACCAAGAGAGCTTGGTAACGTTTTTTGACTTTACCTTGAGAAAACTGTTCCCCAAACCGAGTAGCAATTTCAGCTGATTTGGCGATGACCAACACCCCAGAAGTCTCTCGGTCGAGCCGGTGGACTTGAAAAAGTTTTGGGTACTCTCGCTCTTCTTTGAGTATCTCGATCAAGGTATTCTGATAATATTTCCCCGACTCAACCACCGGGAGATTCCCACTTTTCTCGACCACTAACAACCCGTCATCTTCGAAAATCACTCGGTACCGACGGTCGACCTCTGGCTCATCGCCTCGCTCCCTTTGATAACCGATCACATGACCAGTCTCAAGAACCAACTCCCCCTGGGTGGGTTCGTCGTTGATCATCAAAGACCCACGATCAATCGCCCCCTGCCAGCCGCTACGGTCTTGATAAGGAAAACGGCGGCATAGAAAGTCCAGTAAGGTTTCTTGTTGGTTTTTAAATCGGACGTAGTTAAATCGTTGCATAGAGCTTGCTTATCTTAAGGAATGGACTGATTGGAGGTCGATTACCCCCAAGAATTTGGCCCTTGGTTTACAGTTCTCTTGTAGCTTGGTAAAACGGAATAAACACTGATCCCAAGCCACTCGATGGACCTAAAACTGTTATTGATCGCCGCTGACACCTTCCCTGCTCACTTAACCGAGCACATGGAAGACTATGGATTCACCACCATTGAAGCCAGAGGCCGCCTAAAAATCAAGTCCCTGCTCGAGACCGAACGTCTTGATGGGATCGTCTGGTGCCACGAGGGTTACGACCCGAGCCTGGCCAATGACCTGACAGAAACCTTGAACCAACGAGGGGCCATCCCCTTAGTCCTGTTAACCGGCAATTTTGAAAGCCCCTTAATTGACGCAGGGATTCAAGGCACCTTCGGCATCCTCGACATGGCTGAAGACCCGACAGACCTGCTCAAGGCGATCGAATATGCCTGTAGAAAACCAGCCCAAGAAGGAGTGGCTTTGCAGGAAATCGACTTTAAAAATTTAGTTCGTCAGGTGACAGGAAACAAAACCCAATTCGCTCAAGTCCCTCAAGAGGCACTCAAGCTACAAAGTGCATGGTTAGCGGTCGACGGGAACGAAAAACGGCTGTTATCCAGCCGTGAAGAGCCTCAGCAAGGGGTCTTTGGTCAGCTAGCCAAGTGGCTATCAACCTAAGCGTTCTGCTTCGGCAAGAGCCCGTTTTTCCGCTCGCTGGCGACGACGTTGGCAGGCCTTCTTTTCTTCTTCTGGGTTACTGCAAAAATCACAGCCTGAGCCTTCCTCTTCGCCGACATGGTTGCCGATCCCGCCGCAACTGCCTTGGATCACTCGGCCCATAAAAACCACACCAACCGACATCCCGGCCATCACCAGTGCAAAGACCACAAAGGTGGCGATAAAATCTATCATGGTTCTCCTCTTTTTTCGTCCTTCATCATATCAAATCAGCCCAAATTAGGCTACTGCTTCGTCTTTGTGCTGAGCGCTAGGAAGCCCTGTGTCGCCTTGACTTGAAACTGATCCCCCGCACGAAAGACAAAATAAGCCTTCAGTTTCTTCTTTTGGGCCAACTGAAACCCTTCCACTTCACCCAACACATTGAGAGCTGTCGCCCAGCCGTCGGCGGTCATACAGTCCTCGGCGACCACACTGACACTTGCCAAGTGGTGCCCAATCGGTCGCCCGGTGTTCGGGTTGATCGTATGAGAATAGCGGACCCCATCTTTCTCAAAATAATTCCGATAATCCCCGCTGGTCGCCATGGACAAATTTTCTAGAGGTAAGCTGCGCTGCACCTGACCCGGTTCATTTCCGGGAACTTCGATCCCCACCACCCAAGGATGGCTCGGGGCTTTCTCACCAGAGGCTCGCAGTTCCCCACCGATCTCCACAAGATAATGGTGTATCCCAAGGGAATCTAAGGTCTGCGCCACTTGATCGACAGCGTACCCCTTGGCGATAGAGGAGAGATCAACCGAAACGTTCCCTAGCACTTTGGTCAAGGACGGCGGGTTGATGTGGGCCTTGAGCTTCAACCGGCCTGTTTTGGCTCGGGCTCGCTGGATTGCCGCTTCATCTGGCGGATTTTCGATCCGTTTTTTGGACCCAAACCCCCAAAGTTCCACTAAAGGCAACACCGTCACATCCAAGGCACCGCCGCTTTCCACTCCAATCTGCAACGCCGTTGCCACCACCTCCGCTGTACTGGAGCTCACAGCAAAGGGCTTCACAGAGGGGGACCGATTAAACCGACTGAGCTCGGAATCCGCTAGGTAAGTCGACATGTTCTGGTTGATATCACCAAGCCGCTGGTCCACAAGTTTCTGTACTTGCTGGGTCGTCGGAGAAGCTTTGGGGGCAATGTATTTGAGATGGTACCAAGTGCCCATGGTCTGGCCGGAGAGGCGGACCGGCTGGGCTGGTTGATGTTCACAACCAGCCAGCAAGAGGCATACAAACAGCCCCCTGAGCAGAGGGCTTTGAAACAAACTAGCCAAAATCATCCAGCATGATGTTTTCTTCTTCAACGCCGAGGTTGATCAACATATCAACCACCGCTTTGTTCATCATTGGAGGCCCACACATGTAGAATTCACAGTCCTCAGGAGCCGGATGGTCCTTCAGGTAGTTTTCTAACAAGACATTGTGGATAAACCCAGTCGGTCCGGTCCAATTGTCTTCAGGCTGTGGGTCTGACAGGGCGATGTTCCAGGTAAAGTTTGGGTTTTCCGCCGCTAAGGTGTCAAAATCTTCCTGATAAAACATCTCTCGTAAGCTTCGAGCACCGTACCAGAATGTCATCTTGCGGTCGGTTTTGATCCGCCTCAGCTGATCAAAAATATGGCTCCGCATCGGTGCCATTCCGGCACCACCACCAACAAAGACCATCTCGGCCTTGGTTTCCTTGGCGAAGAATTCCCCATAAGGACCGGAGATAATACACTCGTCCCCTGGCTTCAAGTTAAAGATGTACGAAGACATGATGCCCGCAGGTGCGTCCGGCTTGTTTGGCGGTGGCGAAGCGATCCGCACATTAAGAATGATCAACCCTTTTTCTTCAGGGTAGCTCGCCATCGAGTAGGCCCGAATGGTTTCTTCGGTGACCACAGACTTATACTGCCAAACATTAAACTTGTCCCAGTCTCCTCGGTACTCTTCTTCGATATCGAAGTCAGTATAGTTCAAGGTGTGAGGAGGGCATTCGATCTGGATATAACCACCGGCACGAAAATCAACATTTTCCCCCGCAGGCAATTCCAACACTAATTCTTTAATAAAGGTGGCCACGTTGGCGTTGCTGCGGACTTTACAGTTCCACTTACGGACGTCCAACATTTCAGGCTCAACCTCGATCTTCATGTCCCGTTTCACCGCAACTTGGCAGGCAAGACGCTGGCCTTCACGAGCTTCACGTTTTGAGATACAGCTCAATTCCGTCGGGAGGATATCTCCACCCCCTTCGTGGACATGAACAATGCACTGGCCACAGGTTCCACCGCCGCCGCAAGCAGACGACAAAAACACCTTTTTCTCAGCCAAAGCGCCGAGAAGTTTTTGCCCTGGAGAAGCGGTCACCACATGGTCAGGACCGTTGATTTCGATGTTCACGTTGCCGCTGGCAACGAGCTTAGACTTGGCAAACAAAATAACGCCCACCAAGCTTAAAACCACCAAGGTGAACATCAATACGCCGAGAAGGATCAGAGTCATAAGTCTTCTTCTTTCTGTAGGGCGACTAGCCCTTAATTACACAAGATAGGTTTGCTTAGAGTTGGATGCCTGAAAAAGACATGAAGGCCATAGCCATCAACCCTGCGGTGATAAAAGTAATCCCAAGCCCTTGAAGTCCAGCCGGGGGATTCGAGTATCGTTGTTTTTCCCGAATTCCAGCAATCAATACAATTGCCAAGGCCCAACCGGTACCGGAACCAAAACCGTAAACCACTGATTCACCGAAAGTGTAGTCCCGTTCCACCATAAAGAGAGAACCGGCCATAATCGCGCAGTTTACCGTGATCAGCGGCAGGAAAATCCCCAAGGCGTTGTACAGCGAAGGCACATAGCGGTCTAAGGTCATTTCGAGGATTTGTACGATCGCGGCAATCACGCCGATATATGAGATAAAGCCTAAGAAGCTCAAGTCAACCTCAGGCAATCCTGCCCAAGACAAAGCACCTTCTTTCAGGACGTAGGTGTACAACAAGTTGTTCACCGGCACAGTGATCGCTTGAACCGCGATCACAGAAAGCCCTAAACCAGCGGCGGTGTCTACTTTTTTCGAAACCGCCAAGAAGGTACACATCCCCAGAAAAAATGCCAGGGCCATGTTTTCAATAAAGATCGACTTGATCAGTAGGCTAGCGTAAGCTTCAAACATGATATTGCTCTATTCTGGGTTAATCGTGTTCCACTTGGTCTTTCTTCCAGGAACGTAACGCCCATATCAGAAATCCAATGATAAAAAATGCTGAAGGAGGAAGTAACAACAAACCGTTGGTTTGGTACCAGCCGCCTTCAGTGATTGGGGTGAGGACGTTGATCCCCATCAATTTCCCGGAACCGAATAATTCACGGATCACACCGACGGCAACCAGCAAAACACTGTAGCCCAAGGCGTTACCAATCCCGTCGAGGGCAGATAAGCCCACCGGGTTTTGCATGGCAAAAGCTTCCGCACGGCCCATCACGATACAGTTGGTGATGATCAAACCGACGAAAACCGAAAGCTGCTTACTGATCCCAAAGGCATAGGCCTTTAACACCTGGTCCACCACGATCACCAAGCTGGCGATAATCGCCATTTGGACGATAATCCGGATCGAGTTGGGGATATAATTACGGATGGCACTGACACCCATATTCGAAAAGGTATTCACGAAGATCAAGGCCGCCGACATGGCCACCACAGTTTCCAGCTTGCTGGTAACCGCAAGAGCGGAGCAGATCCCTAAGACCTGCAACATGATCGGGTTATTATTAAAGATCGGCGAGAGCAAGACCTCTTTAGCTTTTAATTGAGACATCTTAAACTCCTTGTCCGTGAATTTGTTTCAACAAGGGACCGTATCCTTCGGAACCCATCCAAAAACGAATTAAGTTTTCAATCCCACGGGTGGTCAAGGTCGCTCCACCTAAGCCATCCACTTGGTGGATAGATTCAGGCAGGTTGTTGTCCACCGCTTGCTTCGGGAGCCGAATTTGCAAATTGTGTTGTTGATCAAACAAAGTTTTCCCAGGCCACAAAGCCTTCCACCTTGGGTTATCCACTTCGCCGCCTAAACCTGGGGTTTCCCCATGGTCATAAAAGGATAGACCTTTCACCGTGTTGCCATCCCCTTGGAGGGCCATAAATGCGTACATGGTTGACCACAGACCTTTGCCATAAATAGGCAAAATCAATGTTTCTAACGCACCGTCTTTGTGGATCATGTAGATCACAGCTTTCGGGGCTTTGGTCCGGATATGGGCCATGTCCAATTTCGCAGGAATCTTCTCTGATTCCTTGGGGTCTTTCGCCATTTTACGCACGTCGTAGGCTGTGGCGTCCCCTTCGATAAACTTGCCTGTCTTGAGGTCCACTAACCGGGCTTCAACCTTCGAAAAGGCCTGATCGATATCAATCCCGTCATGATAAATCCCCGCAGCCATCAAGATATTCTTTTTTGTTTCCTTGGCCTTGTTGGCTTCTTGCAAAGGCTTCAAAGCAACAGTCGCCGTAGAGACCAACACGGAGCAGACCACACAGACTGCTAAAGCAACACCGAGGGTCCGTTTGATAGATTCGTTAGACATTTCTCAACTTCCTCCGAACGATGTTTGCTTTAACCACATAGTAATCAATCACGGGGGCACAGATGTTACCAAATAAAATGGCTAACATCATGCCTTCAGGGAAGGCCGGGTTAACCACCCGAACCAAAATCACCATAAAACCGATCAAGAAGCCGTAAAACCACTGACCAGCGAAGGTCATCGCGGCAGAGACCGGATCGGTGGCCATGAAGACCAAACCGAAGGCCAAACCGCCTAAGACCAAGTGCCAGCCTGGAGGTAAAGAGAACATTGGGTTCGTGTCAGAGCCAATCGCGTAGAGGAATGTCCCGGTGACCATCGCCCCGATTAAAACACTCAACATGATTCGCCAGCTTCCAACGCCAGTAAAAATTAAAATCGCCGCCCCGATCATACAAGCGAGGGTGGACGTTTCGCCCATCGAGCCGGGGATCAGCCCTAAAAAGGCATCACACCAGCTGTAAGAAGCAACCACAGCCTCGTATCCTTTAGACGCCGCCAGGCTCAAAGGGGTCGCCCCTGAGAAGCCGTCGACTGCTGTCCAAACCTTATCACCAGAAATTTGAGCAGGGTAAGCAAAGAACAAGAAGGCTCGACCGACCAGGGCCGGGTTCATAAAGTTTTTACCGGTACCGCCAAAGACTTCCTTGCCGACAACCACACCGAAACTCACCCCTAAGGCAGCCTGCCATAAGGGGATGGTTGGAGGCAAAATCAAAGGGAACAAAAAGCCCGTCACCAAGAAGCCCTCGTTGATCTCATGGCCCCGGACCGAGGCAAAGAGCCCCTCCCAGAATCCACCAACGATCTGAACAACCAAGAAGATCGGCAAAAAATAGAGTAAGCCGTGAACCACACAAGAAGCGGTTGAGCCTGGGTCAAACCCAAGGCCAAGGAACTGCATCACAGAACTGCGCCATCCTTCGGGGTTTGTAATCCCTAGAGAAGCAATCGCTTTGTTTGCTTGGTGACCGGTATTAAAAGCGGTCCATAACAAGACAGGTTGCAGAGCGATGACCACGGTGATCATCATCCGCTTGAGGTCGATGGAATCTCGAACATGAGTTCCGCCTTTGGTTTTCTCGCCGGGGGTGAACAAGAAGGTGTCCACCATCTCATACAAAGCGTAATGCTTTTCCAGCTTTCCACCCTTGGCGAATAAAGGATGAGCTTTATCCAAAAGGTTGCGTAACGGTTTCATTTAGCCTTCTTTTTCGATTAATGTCAGGTTTTGCCGGAGGATGGTTCCGTAGTCGTATTTGCCGGGACAAACAAAGGTACAAAGCCCTAAGTCTTCCTCATCCAATTCTAATGCGCCCAGCTGCTGAGCCACATCGGTATCCCCGACAATCAAATTGCGGAGTAAAAAAGTGGGTTGAATATCTAAAGGCATCACCTTTTCATAAGAGCCCACCGGAACCATGGCACGTTTGGAGCCGCCGGTGTCTACAGAAAAGTCAAAGGTTGCCTTGGGATTAGCCGCCGATTGGTACACTCGTTTGACCGAGAATCGGTCTCCGCCCGGCTTAAGCCAGCCGAGGAAATCTCGTTTCACTTCACTGCTCAAGACTGAGACTTGCCGGTGATACCGGCCCAAGAAATCGAAGGGGCCTTCAGCGGTTCGCCCACAAAGGACTGAACCTGAGATCACCCGAACTTCACCAGGGCGAATCTCCCCTTCGGTCAGTTCGGATAATTTGGCGCCTAAGCGAGTTTTGAGCAATCGAGGCATGATCAATGGTGCTCCACCAAAGCCAACCACTCGCTCGGTAAACAGTCGTCCTGTTTCAAAGAGCTTCGCCATGGCCACTACATCTTGGTAGCTCACCGACCAAACGGTCTTTTCGGCGTCAACCGGGTCAAGAAAATGGATATGAGTGCCCGCCAGCCCCGCAGGGTGACCGCCTTCGAATTCAGCGACATAAATTTGGTCATCATTGCTGGTGGGGATATTTGAGTCCCGCCCTTTACACACGTAGACTCGCCCTTCCGTCAATTTGGTCAGCAAGCTTAAACCAGCCTTAAAAGAGTCTACATGTTCATCAAGCACCACTGCAGCATCGGCCCCAAAGGGATCGGTGTCCATCGCCGTCACAAAGATCGAATGAGGAGTGGAATCAATCGCCGGGACTTTAGAGAACGGTCGAGTCCGAAAGGCAGTCCACATCCCTGAATTGATCAGGTTTTCCCGGATTTTCTCTGGGTCTAACGAGGCAATTTCCTCTAAAGAACATTGGTCAAAGCTCACAGCCTCGTCGCCGTCAAGATCAATCACGACACTTTGCAAGACCCGCTTTTCACCACGATTCACCGCACTGACCACGCCAGCTCCGGGAGCAGTAAAGATCACACCAGGTGTCTTTTTGTCTCGAAACAGCTCCTGACCTAGTTTCACCCGGTCACCAGCCTGCACCGCCATGGTGGGCTTCATTCCCACATAATCAACCCCGACCACCGCGACCTGAGTCACTGGATGAGACAGCGTGACTTTTTGTGAAGGTTTGCCGTTTACCGGCAAATCCAAACCTTTTTTAATTGTTATCATTGCGTTCTTTTTACTTTCAGCAGCAGTGCTGGACGGTTTGCTAAATTACAATCGACTGGTTGAGAGCCTGTAAATTACCACGCTAACTCTCTGAGCAACCAAGGATTCAGACCCCAGGTTGCCTAAACGTACAAAACCTCATAGCGTTACACCAGTACTCAAATTGGTATAACCGAGATTAACCAGGGTTTGAGATTATTACAAGAACAATCACTTTTTTGCAATTACTCAATACCCTTTTCAGATATTCACATTATTCAAACGTCAATATAAACGAAGATTCTTAACCTTTTGGCTGATTTATGCTCAAACGTGGCGCTTTACATTTTCTGTTGATGTCTCTGGCCTTGGTCGCTTTGATCCCTTTGTGGCTGATGTTAATCACCAGCCTATCAGGGGCTAAGGCACAATTGGGCATTGCGGGGTTGGTGCCTCATTTTGATCAATTCAGCCTGCAAGCCTATATCGACGTTTGGACCCAGGGGAACTTTGGTCGGTACTTTCTCAATTCGGTTTGGGTCAGTTTTTGGATCACCCTCGCCAACTTGATTTTCGACGCAATGGCTGCCTACGGGCTGTCCCGGCGGGAGTTTAAGGGGCGAGGAGTGTTGATGTTTTTAATTTTAGTCAAGCTGATGATCCCGGCGACCGTCTTGATGGTCCCCACCTTTATTTTAGTGAAGTCTTTAGGGATGTATGACGGCTACTTAGCCTTGATCCTGCCCATGGTTGCCGAGACCTTTGGGATCTTTTTGTTGCGCCAGTATATGCTCAACCTCCCCAAAGAACTTGAAGAGGCCGCCCGGCTCGAAGGGACTTCGGATTTGCGGATTTTCTTTTCCATCATCTTGCCGTTGTGCCGGCCGGCGCTCGCTGTGGTGGCGATCCACAGCCTCTTGGTGAGCTGGAATTCTTATGTTCACCCGTTGATCCTGACCTCTTCGGACCACATGAGGACTCTGCCCTTAGGGCTCGCCTTCTACCGGGCCTCCCACTCTGGTGTCGACTCGGCTCATTTAATGGCCGGTTCGATGATTGCCAGCCTCCCGGTGCTCATCGCCTTTTTATTCTTCCAACGACACATTATATCGGGGTTAACCCAAGGGGCAGTGAAGGGATAGCCCCTCCAGGCACCCCTTAAAAACACCCCCCTCTCTTGATTCTTTTTTCAATTCCTCCTAATCTGGGCGGGAAAAAACCTTTATCCCACAGGACCCCTTGAACCAAATTGACCCAAACGAAGAACGCAATAAGAAATTCGCCCAATGGAGTATCATCGGGGCCATACTGCTCGCCATTACGTTGGTAGCCGTCCCGGCCATGAAGATGCGGCGAAACAATCGAGGCCAGTTGGTTGAAGTCGGCCGTTCGTTATACGTCGACCATTGCAGCCAGTGCCACGGTGTTGAGGGGATAGGACAAGACCCAAAACAGCCGAGAGGTGCGAAACTCGCCTCAGGCAAATATCTCGCCCCTGCATTAAACGAAAAGGGAGGCGCTTGGTTTAAAAGTAACCGAGAATTATTTGACTATGTAAAGCTAGGGTCCTTGGACGCTAAGTCGCCGATGGTTGGCTTTGAGGAAAAGCTCACCGACCAGCAAATCGCTTCGACCTTGGTTTATGTGCAGTCGCTCTGGCCAGAAAGCGTCATGAGACAGCACACAGAGAACTCACCGTTCATCCCGATCAAATCCGAGGCCCCAGGGTATTAGAATTCACTGTTTCTGTTCGGCGCACCGGGTCGAGCAGAAAAACCGCCCCTTTCGAGTCACCCCAATTTGAGGGTCCACTTGAGTCCCGCAGAGGCTACAGGCCTGAAGAACCATTTTCGGTTGTTCAGGAGGCTTTACCGGGCGACCCAGCAGCCCTTTCACCCAATTCTTCAGAGCTTTTTTAGCCATCTGGAGTCCCAGATAGACCAACAATATAACCAATAAAAACTTGATCGTCATGGTGATCATAGCGCCCTCCAGCGATTCACCAAGGCTCGCACCTTAGCCATGTCTTTGATTCCCGGGGAAGTCTCCACCGCCGAAGACAAGTCCAGCCCATAGGGCCGAACCTGAGCCACCGCCGCCCCTAAATTTGAGGTTTCCAACCCTCCGGCTAAAATCACCTGGTACTGACTTGAAACTTGCTCAGCAATCGACCAGTCGAAGGTTTCTCCGGTGCCGCCATGACCCTTTGTGCTTTTCGTGTCGAGCAGGAAATGACGGGTTTGATAGGCTTCTAAGCCCTGCACATCTTCGGGCCCTGCGACTCGAATCGCTTTGAGCCACGACTGTCCCTTAGCTGAGAGCCACCTCGTGTCCTCAGCAGACTCGTTGCCATGAAGCTGGGCGAGATCAAGCCCCGTTTCCCGGCAGATGTCCAAAACTTCGGCCCGCTCGGCGTCAACAAAGACGCCCACGGTTTTCACCAAAGGCGGCAAGGCCCGGATCAGAGGCTTTAAAACCTCTGGGTGAATGTACCGAGGGGATCGAGGATACAAAATAAATCCCAGGGCATCGACCCCCATCAAGGCGATTTCAATCGCCTGTTCCACCTCAGTCAGTCCACAAATTTTTAACTTTGGTCTCACAAATCAAGTCCCTTCAAGGTCCGCAACGCAGCGCCCGGATCGGGCTGACGCATCAGACTTTCGCCCACTAAAATCCCTTCAAACCCGGCCTGCTCGATCTCTTGAACCTGAGAGTAACCAGAAATCCCGGACTCACTGACCGCGACAACCGATTCGGGCATTTGAGTTTTCAAGTCAAAGCTCGTTTGTAAGCGGGTCTTAAAAGTCTTCAAATTCCGATTATTCACCCCGATCAGCTGGGCACCGAGGGCCATCGCTCGTTCAAGTTCTGGTTGATCATGCACCTCCACTAAAACCGACAACCCGAAGCTGGTCGCCAGATCATAGAATTCTTTGAGCTTATCATCACCCAGGCCAGCGACAATCAGCAACAAGGCATCGGCGCCCATGTCGTAGGTTTCCCTCACTTGACGAGCATCAACAATAAAGTCTTTGCGCAAAATAGGCAGGTCAACCACCGCGCGAATCGCCTTGAGGTATTCTATAGAGCCTTGGAAATATTTCTCTTCGGTCAAGATGCTCAAACAAGCGGCGCCAGCGGCCTCATAGCTTTTCGCAATGGAGACCGGGTCAAAGTCGGGCCGAATCACCCCTTTGGAAGGGGAGGCCTTTTTCACTTCAGCGATCACCTGGACCCCTGGAGACCTGAGTGCCGACAGGAAATCTTTAGGAACCCGGGTATCTGTTGAGAGGCGGTTCACCGATTCTTCCACCATCCCTGCGAGTTCACGGTCCACCTGCGCTTGTTTGTCTTGGTTGATTTGATCTAAAATACTCATCGTTTAAAAGGAATGGGTCTGGGCTCGTAACGCCTCGATCAGTTGAACCCCTTGGTGGGAGTCTATCAGGTTCTCTGCTTTATGAAACGCTTCTTTGAGCTCAATGTTGTCAGCGGCGCTGATCGCAAACCCGGCGTTGAGCACCAACACATCCCGCTTAGGTCCTTGGATCGCCCCAGAGAGCAAGCCCAACGTGATCTGGGCGTTTTCTGCCGGTTCTCCACCTCTCAGTTCTTCGATGCTGGACTTTTGGTAACCAAAGTTTTCCGGGTCAAACACAAATTCTTCGATTTCTCCCTCTTTGAGCCGAGCGACGACGGTATCATCGGCAACGGACACTTCGTCGAGGCCGTCTTTCCCAGCGACCACATAAGCAGACTCAGTACCCAACTGTTTTAAGACCTCGGCGATTTGGACCACCCGGTTGACATCAAACAGACCGATCACCTGGACGTTGGCCCCTGCGGGGTTCGTCAACGGCCCAAGCAGGTTAAACACCGTGCGAACCGCCAAAGCTTTGCGAACGGGCACCACGTTTTTCATCGCCGAGTGCAGCGCCGGGGCGAACAAAAAACCAAAGTGATTTTTTTTCAAGACCTCACCGACCTGGCTGGCGGTCAAATCAATTTTAATCCCCAACGCTTCAAGCAAATCGGCGCTGCCAGAGCGAGACGTCATCGAGCGGTTACCATGTTTTGCGACCTTGTACCCCCCCGAAGCGAGCAACAGAGCCACGGTCGTGGAGATATTATAAGACCCGGAACCGTCCCCACCGGTGCCGCAGGTGTCGACAATCAAATCGGCGTCGCAAGGAATCGGGGTCGATTTTTCTCGCATCACCTTCGCAAAGGCGGCGATTTCTCCGGTTGATTCCCCTTTCGCACGCAGCGCTATCAGCACCGCAGAGGTCACCACCGGGTCCAACTCACCTTGCATCATCGCTTCCATCAAGCCCACCGCTTCGGCGTCACCTAAGCTGATGTGGTTTAATAACTTTTCCAGTAAATTTTTTACGTCCACGATTCCCCTTCACGGTGTCGCTCAAAAATCCCTACCCTTTGCCCATAACAGACCCTAGGGTTCGAACCTAATCGAAATTTTTGAACCGAAAATAATTGTAATTTTACTTCTCCTCTGTTAAACCAACCTCAGGTTCTTGGCAAGGGATGGCTCGAACCAAGACAAAAGACTGACTTACTGCGTGCAACCAGAATAGATTCCCCTTAGGAGAAACCCATGGCGCTGTTAAACTGGAATGAAAACCTGAGCGTTAAAATTCCATCGATTGATGAGCAGCATAAAGTGCTGATCAACATGATCAACAACCTACAAGATGCCATGTCAAGTGGCGACTCACGGGCTGTATTAGGCGACATTTTTGATGGCTTAATCAAATATACTGAACAACACTTTTCTTTTGAAGAGCGATTATTCGCTGAACACGGTTACCCAGAAACCGAAAATCATTTGAAAGAGCACACCAGTTTTGTCGCGAAGGTTCGTGACCTTCACAACCAATTCACCGGAAGCTCCAATTTTATGATTGGTGTGGACGTGATGAAGTTTTTGACCGACTGGTTAGTCAATCACATCCAAGGGATTGACGCGAAGTACACAGACTTTTTCATTTCCAAAGGCGTTAAGTAAGACCTCAGGGTCCCTTCAAGTGTCTGGCTTCAGCCGGGCCTTGGCCTAGCGAAATACAAGGGTTCAAGCGAAGGCCCTTTCCCAAGGGTCATTGTCCCCCAACTCCCCCTTCAGACGACTTCGGGCAGGTACGTCCCTCTGCTTCACTAGCCTTCAGGCAACTGTGTCGTGAGCCTCGGTGCGACCAAGTTTACCGCCAACCCAGCGTCCTTGACCAATGGCACCCTAAGATTCGTCTTGAGCGGAGTCATCCTTCCAGCCTGCTTGGGCCATCGCTTCCATGAAGCAACTGGCCATTATCCCCTGAACCTCCAAAAGGATTAACGTTTTATCCAAATACTTTTTGTCCTTATCAATCAGGTGCCAATACAAGGCTTCAGAAAGAAACAGTTCAAATTCGTTCGGCCCAGGGTCCTCTCGGTAGTCATTATCAGAGATTTTATGGAGCTGCCCGTTGAAGGCTTCTAACTGGTTAGAAAACTGCTCTGAGTCTTCTTTATTTGTCGGGTGAGGGAAAGGGATGTGTTGGCTGAGTTCATAGTATTTTAACGCTCGGCTCCAGATATGGTGCAAAAAACTACGAGTGGTATACTGCTTAGAGATTTTTTCAAAATAATCTTGCTTCGCCCGAATTCGAGCTTGTCGTTTTTCTGCCTCTCGGCTCAAGAAAGTCGCGTCTCGATACTTAGCAAAACTAAACAACTTCAAGGCTTCTACCGGGTCTTCAATCTGCACCCCATACTTCACGAACAATGTCCGGCCAGGGTATTCGTCAATCAACCGTTCGTAAAACTCTGGAGGGGCCCCAATTTCGCCGATCAGGTTCAAAAAGGCCACATTCATCGCCACCATGGACACCCGGTCCCATTTTCGCTGATACCCTACTTTAAAAGCCCGTTTCAGCATGGCTTCCATCTTTTCGTAATATTGATTCGGGTCTTGGCCTCGTTTGACCCCTTTTTTATATAGCACAAACCCAATTTCCCGTTCAATTTCTTGATGAGAGAGCCCAATAAAAACTTGATGGTTCACGATCTTGCCGTGGGTCAGCAACTCAGGGTGTGTGTTGTCGCCAATAAAAAACAGAATAAAACTGAAGGTACGGCCTTTGTTTTTTTCTGCCACTTCCCGGATCCGGGCTCGAATCCGCCGCGGGGTCATGTTGACCATCCGAGGGACTTCTTGGGCGTAGGAAAACCCTTGCCTTGAAACATCCCCGACCATGTAATGTTTGGGGCCCAGCTTCGCTGAGATCCCCAACATCTGGTTGGAAATCAGATCAAGCCGCTCTGGGCGTCCTTGGAAGAAATAGTGGTCAAAGGAGAGCCGCTCAAACTGTTGGAGCGGTTTATTGGATTTTAGAAAGTCCTTGAGGCTGGTCAGGGTCATATCGTCCGAGGGGTGAGAAGTATACGGGCCTATTATAGACCCCTATACCAATTTATCAATCCAAAAACTAACCCCGCCGTTTTGCCTTGCGCTTTGGCTTGGAGAGAGCTTTGGCCTCGAGGAGTTCCAAAGCTTTTTCGATGGTGATCGTCTCGATATCTTCGTCTTTAGGGATCGAAGCATTCAAGGTCCCATGCTTGATGTAATGCCCATAGGGACCATTGAAGATCTCGACCGGTTTTTGGTCTTCTGGGTGGGCACCTAAACTCCGCAGAGGCTCCGCCTTTTTTCGCTTGCCTCGTTTTTCTTGAGCCAACAATTCCAAGGCCTGTTCCAAGGTGACATCAAGAATGCTGATTTCTTTCGGGATAGTCCGGTAATCTTTGGCCCCATCAATATCAACGACCACATAACTACCAAACCGGCTGATTCCCGCTTTGATCGGCTGGCCCGACGGGGGATGAATCCCTAAAGTCCGGGGTAAAGACAGCAAGGTCAAGGCCGCTGGCATATCCACTTGGTCTTCCTTAAGGCCCTTGGGCAAGGTCACTCGTTTTGGCTTTGGCTTGCCTTCTTCGGCTTCCCCAAGCTGAACGTAAGGACCATAGGCGCCGTTAAACAAATAAATCGGCTCACGGGTGTCTGGGTGAATCCCTAGTTCTTCATGACCTTTGTTTTTTTGCATCAAGATCAAGTCAACTTGCTCTTGGTCCAATTCTGCGGGAGTGATTTCTTTGGGGATCGAAGCGGTCTGGTGATCTTCACCTTCACCAATCTCTAAATAAGGCCCAAACCGGCCGATACAAACCTTGGCGGTGAGGTCATCAAACTGCAATCCTCGGTATTGCCCGGGGGGGATGTCTTCAGTTTTCTTCAAGGTCTGAGCCGCTAAGCCCGCCTCGCCGTTATAAAACTTCTCTAAGTAAGGTAGCCATTCCTTCTCGCCCATCGCGATTTCGTCTAACACCCCTTCCATCTGAGCGGTGAACCCAAGGTCCACCAATTCAGAAAACTGGGTCTCGAGCAGGCCACTGACTGCGAAGGCAGTGAAGGTCGGGACGAGGGAGTGGTTGACCACTTCCATGTAACCCCGGTGTTCGATGGTGTCGATGATGGTTGCGTAAGTCGAGGGACGGCCAATGCCTTCGGCTTCAAGTTTCTTCACCAAAGAGGCCTCAGTATACCGAGCGGGAGGCTTGGTTTCGTGGCCTCGAGACTCGACACTCTTTTGGTTTAAGTCTTCACCAATTTCCATCGGTGGCAAAACGATTTCTTTGCTTTCTAACGCTTGGCTCGGGTCGTCGCTCCCTTCCACATAAGCCCGGAAAAATCCGGGGAAATCGATCCGTTTACCTGAAGAACGAAACTGGGCCTGGGCGGCTTCAAAAATCGCCGCAATATGAACCTGCTTGGCGTCTTTCATCTGGCTGGCAACGGTTCGCTTCCAGATCAAGTCATACATCGAGAGTTCCATCCCCTTGAGACCAGACTTCGCAGGAACCACAAAGGTTGCCCCGGCCGGTCGAATCGCCTCGTGAGCCTCTTGGGCAGACTTGCTCTTCGTGTTATAGACCCGCGCTTTAGGGGGCAAATATTCTTTCCCGTACATCGAAGTCACACATTTCCGGGCGGCGGTGATCGCTTGCTCGGAGAGGTTGGTCGAGTCGGTTCTCATGTAGGTGATAAAGCCCCGCTCGTAGAGCGCCTGGGCGACCTGCATTGCCTTTCTTGGAGAAAGGCGCAACTTCCGGTTCGCTTCCTGCTGCAAGGTCGAGGTGATAAAGGGCGGCGAAGGCCGGCTGGTCGAAGGTTTTTCTTCTAAGGAAGTCAACTTAAAGGGCTGGCCCAGCAGGTCGTTTTCCAAGGACCGAGCGGTTTGTTCGTCTAACAGTAAAACCTTTTTGCCTTTTTTAATCTTCCCGGTGTTTTCATCGAAGTCCGCACCTTGGGCAATTTTTTGTCCATCGACGTGGGTCAATTTTGCATCAAAATTTGCCTTGTCCTTGCTCAAAGAGGCCAACAAATCCCAGTAGCCACCTTTTTGGAAGGCTCGGCGTTCTCGTTCTTTTTCAACCAGTACCCGAACGGCAACCGACTGAACTCGGCCAGCGGAGAGGCCAGGGGCCACCTTTTTCCATAACAAAGGGCTCAAGGTGTAGCCTACCAATCGGTCTAAAATTCGGCGGGTTTCTTGGGCCCGAACCAACTCAACCTTGATGTCCCGGCAATTCGCCAACGCTTCGGTGATCGCCGCTTTGGTGATCTCGTGGAACACCATTCGCTTGACCGGAACCTTGGGCTTAAGCTCTTCGAGCAAATGCCAGCTGATGGATTCCCCTTCGCGGTCCTCGTCCGTTGCGAGGATCAACTCGTCTGCTTTAGCCAACATGGCTTTGATTTCTTTTAAAAGCTTCTTTTTATCTTTCGGCACCACGTACAACGGCTCAAAGCCATTCTCAACGTTTACACCCAACTGGGTCCATTTCTCTTTTTTGATTTTTTCTGGAATTTCCGAAGCCGACTGAGGTAGGTCACGGATGTGGCCCATACTCGCAATCACTTGATAACCTTTCGGCAGAAAATCTTTGATGGTTTTGGCTTTGGTCGGGGACTCGACGACGACAACAACGCTCATAAGAGAAATAATTTAGATTGGTTAAGAATAGCAACGAAGCTTTGAGATAAGCCTATGACAAGCAATAGGTCAACCACTCGCCTAGCGTTATGGGTATATCGGTTTGTTTTTATGGTCTTTAGGAAGTTTCTTTCCCCTCAAGTTCGTTCCAACGGGCGTAGAGTCCTTCGACTTTCGCTTTCTGGGTTTCGACCTCAGCCCAGCTTTTTTCCAGCTGTTCGGGGTTTTGAGCCATCTCTGGTTCTAACAAAGAAGCTTCCAGTTGGGCCACTTGGGCCTCTGCTTTTTCAATCTTTTGTTCAATGGTCCGCAGTTCCTTTTGTTCATTGTAGTTCAAGCCCGAAACAGTTTTGGCCGAAGCCTCTTTTTTTGGGGCTTTTTTCTTTTCCTGAACGGCTGCGATCGGCTGTTCTTGATACCACTGATCAAAATCGGCATAAACCTTCGGTCGAGCGGGCCCCAGCCCCAAAATCGACGTGGCCACATGGCTGAGCAATGCCCGGTCATGAGTCACCAAGACCATGGCCCCTCGAAACTCTAGTAACGCTTGCTCTAACACTTCTAAGGAGGGAATGTCCAGGTCATTGGTCGGCTCGTCCAACAAAAGCACGTCTGCTGGGCTGAGCATGATCTGGGCGATTTGAACCCTCGCCTGTTCCCCACCTGAGAGCGTACCGACCTGCATATCTAATTGGTCTGGGGAAAATAAAAACCGTTTCGCCCAACTGATCAAATGAATTTCCTTGCCTTGGTAGACCACCGACTCCCCGGTTTCGCTCAATGCGTTTCGCAAGGTGACCGTTGGGTCTAAGATTTCCCGGTGTTGGTCAAAAACCTCTAGCTTCAAATCTTCCGCTTGTTTCAAACTCCCGGTATCCGGTACTAACGTCCCTTGCAGCAGTTTAAGTAAGCTGGTTTTCCCCGTGCCGTTGCGGCCTAAGAGCCCAAGCCTTACCCCGGGTAAAAGCTTGAATTCCAACTTTTCAAACAGAGGTCGGTCGCCAAATTTAACCGAGAGGTTATAAGCTTCCATCAACCGCCGTGTCTGGCGGCCGGTGGCAACAAAGTCGAGGTTCATCGCCACTTTTGGCCGATTGAGCCGTTTGAGCTGGCTCAATTCGTCGCTCAACACCTTAGCGGCGTCGATCCGGCCTTTGGCTTTTGTCCCTCGAGCTTTCGGCCCCCGAGACAGCCATTCGTTTTCTCGTCGCAGTTTATTTGCCACCACCGCTTGGCGGTTGACTTGGTCTTCAAGGTATTTTTCTTTGGCCACCAAAAACTCGTTCCATCCCCCTTTGACCGACAAGAAGCCGTCGGGGTAGTGGGAGCCCAGCTCAATCAATCGTTGAGGAACCCGCTCTAAAAGTTGCCGGTCGTGGCTGATCAAAATAAAGGCAAAACTCGCCGAGGCAAGGACCTTTTCTAACCACAAAATGCCTTCTAAATCTAAGTGGTTGGTCGGCTCGTCTAACAGGAGAAGGTCCGGTTCTGTGATCAACACTTTGGCGATAGACAGCCGTTTTTGGTACCCACCTGAAAGAGTCGCCACCGACTGGTCTGCGGAGATCAACTCTGTTTTTTCCACCGCTGCGAGCACCTGCTCACGGCGCAGAACCGGGTCATCTTGCAATCCCTCTAAGGCGGCGTCCAGCACTTGCCCCACGGTTAGGCTAGGATCGAAGCTTTCCTTCTGGGCGAGCCGGGCGACTTTTACCGATTGACGAAAGACTACCTGACCGGAGTCACAGTCTTCTTCACCGGCAAAGATTTTTAATAAGGTGGATTTTCCGGAACCGTTGGAACCGATCAGCCCCAACTTTTCTCCTTGGCTCACACCGAGGGAAATGTTGGAAAACAGTGGGCCGGCCCCAAAGGATTTTTCGATCCCTTGGCAAGAAACCAATAAGGTCATAAGGGAGTTTTTTAGAGAAGATCGTTAAAATCTTTGTTTTTTTTGCGGCCTTCCATACGTTTGTCATACCGCTGTTTTTTGATCTTCTGGTAATAGTAGGTCGCCACTCCAATCAAGACAATGCCCCCTAAGGTGAACAGCATCTCGCTGACCGGGTCAAAATCTTGGTAATACATATTCATGGCTTTGCCCCAGTTGACCGCGAACAGGTCGGTAGCAGCTAGGCACAGGGCCAAACAAAAAGCGAGTATGCGAAATCCCATGTTTGTCCTCAGGTGTAGAATCAATTGATATGGGTTGAGGCTACCAGAAAGCTACCATTTTGACTAGTCTACGATTCTTCCCCCTTCCTGGGAGCCTTACCCCTTGGTCTTTGGCTTCTTTTTGGGCTTCCTCTTCAACCCCTTAGCAACTCCCAAGGCCTCCAAGGCCCAAGGTTCCAGTTCGCTAGGTTGCTCGAGCACCGACAAAGGAACCTCAAAATAAGGCATTTTATAATGAGGTTTATCCGCAAAGGGAACAAAGGGGCCCATCCCCGCTTCTAGGTACCGGGCTTCAGTGGACGGAGTGACCCGAAAATACAACTGATCTCCAGAGACCAAGCCAAACATCACCTCGTCTGAGTAGATCCCAGCGCCTCCAAACATCTTGCGGTAAGAAACGTCTAGGGAATCTAGCTGGTCGATACAATAGTCTAAAAAGGAAGCATCTAAAGCCATCAGGACTGCAACAAAAAGGGTTTTGGCTCCCCTCGCAGCGCCCCAATCTGAATCGAAAGACGGTGTTCGCCGGGGTATAATTTACGGGTGGACCGTTGGGAAAAATTTGCTTTTTTACTGACCTGGATTGTCTGTCCTGGACCGAGCTTTTTTTGGGATAATTTAAACACCTTAGCCGACCATTTGCCGTTGGCTTTGACATAGTCCACCACAAAATCGATTGCCAAGGTTTGTGCCTCAGAGGAAGTGGAGGTGAGTTCAAAAGAAAACTTAAGGTCTTCGCCGATCCGAACCACTCCGGTCGATAGCTCCAAGCCCCCTAAAACCACCTGAGGGTGCACGGTAAAGCCCAAGAGTTCGAGCGCACCGGGGTGCTGTTGTTTGATCAGACTCCTCAAGGCATGACGAACCACCCACAAAAATTCTTTCTTCTGCTGTCCTGGTTGCTGGGCCAACCACTGGACCGCTAGGTCCGGGTGGTCTTTCGAAATGTCGTTGAGGTGGTTAGCCACCGAGCGGCGAACATAAAGCTGCGGGTCGTCGATGAGGGTCTCTAAAAGCCCTAAGGTTGGGCTGGGATCACGAACAAATTCTTTCAATTGAAAAGCCCAGGGCAACCGTGGTCTCGTCCCTTCACTCACTAATCGCCTCACATGCACCGAGGGGTCTTTGGACCACTCTTTTAGCCTGCTCAAAGTTTTTTCCGGGAAGGCGACCAAAAAGGACCGAATCGCAAATTCAGCACTGAAACATTGGGTCAGCTGATATAACGCCTCCATGGACAGGTCAAAATGATCCATCCCCTGGCGGACGACGAAATCACCGAGAGGTAAGCAGATAAAGCCATCGTAGCCTTCCACCCCATCGCCTTCGATCTTTGGCGGTAGGCTTTGCAGTAGCAGTGGCTGGGCAACAGTAAAATCGGAGGGCAAAAAGGCTAACAGTCCTTCAAGGATCAAGTCGGAACGTTGTTTGAATTCCAATTCCGGCAACTGAGGCACCACAGACCCCAAAAAACCCACCTGATCAAATCCAGGCCAAACCCCCGAAATCCGTTTCGCCTGCTCGACTAAGACCGATTCATTAAAAAAGTCCCTCACCAACATTTTGCCTCCTTCAGCTTCGTTTCAACCATCCTGGAAGGCTTATTTTTCTACCTGTGGTTGCTTCTTGGCAAGAAGTTTGTTCTGGTTCGGCCTCAGCGTCCAGGAGACCCGAAGCCGAAGCCGCCGTTCCTTTGAAGGCCGCCGACACTCTGTTGCTCACCCAGGCCTTAAATCGTTCGCCCCCTTTACTCATGGACTCCAGCAAAGAATAAATCACCGGAACCACAATCAAGGTCAGCATGGTAGCCATCGCCAAACCATAAACCACCGAACGAGCCATTGGTTGCCACATTTGGGCGGAATCCGAGCCAAAAGCGATCACCCCAGACCGATAAAAGTTAATGTCCATGCCGAGGACGATGGGTAACAAACCCAACATGGTCGTAACGGCTGTCATCAACACCGGGCGCATCCGAAGCATCCCGGCCAACACCAAAGCGTCTTTTGTGGACTTGCCTTGGGCCTTGAGCTGTCCAATGTAGTCAATCAACACAATCGCATTGTTGACCACCACCCCAGCCAAGGAGATGATCCCGATTCCTCCCATCATGATACTCACCGGGCTTTGGTGGACAATCCAGCCTAAAAACACCCCCATCAAGGACAAAAACACCGAGCTGAGGATGATAAAGGGCAGAACCACCGAGTTGAATTGGGTCACTAAAATCAAGAAGATCAAGAAAATGGCAATCAAAAAGCTTTTGCCCAGATAGTCCTGCATCTCTTTTCTGGACTCGTTTTCCCCGGTGTATTGGATTTTATACCCTTGAGGAAGCGGGTAGCCTTCAAGTTTCTCCTGCACTTTTTTCAGGACACTGGGCCCCGGAACCCCTTCGGCATCTCCGCTGATCGTCACCACCGTCTTGCTGTTGATATGCCGGATCGAGCCTTTTGACGCCGTTGTTTTGACTTGGGCCAACTCACTCAAGCTGACCGAATCGCCGGTTGGGGTTTTGATATACAAGTTTTGGATGTCGCTGACCGAAAGCCGGAATTTTTGATCCAGCCGAACCACAATGTCATATTCCTCCTCCGCTTGCCGCCAACTGGAAACTTTCCGGCCATTAAAGGCAGTTCGGATGATATTCGCCACTTGCTTCGAGGTGAGCCCCAATTTTCCCAGTTTTTCCCGGTCCAACTGGATTTGGATTTCCGAACGAGAGGCGGTCATGTTGTCTTGTAAATTCACCAACCCGGTGATCCCTTTGAGCTTCGCTTGAATCAAGACCGAAAGCCGCTTGAGTTCGCTCGGGTCAGCCCCAGAAAGCTCCAGATTGACCGCCTGGCCCGCCGGTGGGCCGCCAGAGGGTTTGGTTAGCCGCAGCATCGCCCCAGAAAACTGGCCCAACATTTGGTGCAGTTCTTTGATGATGCTGTTCGGTGAGCGAGCCCGGCCTTCCCAATCAGGGAAGGAAAGGGTGATGTTGCTTTGGTGTGTTTCTTTGGAGCCCGAACCTGAGGAACCCTGCCGTTGCCCGACGTTGGCGACAATGGCTTCAGTGTCTTTAGCGTAGGGTTGCAACTTCAATTCAATCTTGCGACTCAGAGCATCCGAGTTTTCTAAGGTGCTGCCAAAAGGGCCTTCAATATGGATCGTTGCGGATGCTGGTTCGGTGTCAGGGAAAAATTCAACCCCCGCTTTGGGGAAGATCACCACAAAATACACCGCCACCAACGCCACCCAAGCGGAAATCACCATCACCATCACTTTCAACCGGTTATCTAAAGCCCAAACCAAGCTTTTGTGATAGGTGGCCATGAACCGACCCGAGGCCACCAGACTTGCTTCGTCTTTGAGCTGGGTCGTCTGGTGGGGCTTCATTAACGTGGCGCAAAACACCGGGTTAAAAATCAACCCCACAAACAAAGACGCCGTCAAGGTGATGATCAGCGTTTTGGGCAGGTAACTCATAAACTCGCCGGATATTCCGGGCATAAACAACAAGGGTAAAAAGGCCGCTAAGGTCGTTGCGGTGGAACTGATCACCGGGATGGCGACTTCAGAAACCCCGACCGCCGCCGCTTCTTTCGGGGGCATGCCCGTTTCCATGTGCCGGTATATGTTTTCCACCACCACAATGGCATTATCCACCAACATACCTAACGCCAAAATCAAGCTAAAAAGCACCACAAAATTCAAGGTGATCCCTGCCCAAGAGAGCACCATAAAACTGAGCAACATCGACAGGGGAATCGCCGCGCCGATAAACAGGCTGGTCCGTATTCCCATCACCAAGACCAAAACCCCAACCACAAAAATCAAGCCGGTATAGATGTTGTTTTCTAGGTCAGAAACCAAACTACGGATTTTTTTGGATTGGTCGTCGAGGACCCTCACTTTGAGTTTCCCGTCGTACTTTGCTTCTTGTTCAGCGACGATTTCCTTCACACGGTCGGCAATACGGATCAGGTTTTCCCCACTTCGCTTGGAGACACTCAACGAAACCGAACTGAGCCCGTTGACCCGAGACCGACTGCCGACTTCCTTAAACCCAAAGGTCACTGTCGCCACGTCTTCAATGAAGATTGGCACTTGCCCCGGAGCGGTGATCACCAGCTTGCGGATTTCATCTGGCCCTTTGACTTCAGAAGGGACCCGGATCATATACTTCATCCGGCCCAAGGTGAGGTCCCCAGCGGGGATTGAGGCATTTTCGTTGGAGATGGTGTTGCTGACTTGGTTGAGGTCCAACTGGTAGTAGTTGAGCTTATCCGGGTCCACCTCCACCTTGACCTCTCGCTCCAACCCCCCGGCTCGTTTGACTTCCAAAACCCCGGGGATTCCCTCGAAAAGGTCTTTGAAGTCCTCGGCAATGTTTTTTAATTGGAACAGGTCGTAGTGCCCCGAAAGGTTGACCATCATGATTGGCCGCTCGGAAAGGTTGACCTCTTTGATGATCGGGTCTTCGGCGTCGGTAGGTAAATCAGTTTTGGCGATGTCTAAGGCCTCTCGGACTTTGGTCCGAGCCTCCGAGATGTCAGTGCCCAAGTGAAATTCCAAGGTCACCATCGACGCCCCTTCGGTCGAGGTACTGCTTAGTTTTTTTAAGTTTTCAATCCCTTGGAGTTCTGGTTCCACTTTGCGAGTGATCAAAGCTTCCACATCTTCAGGTGAAGAACCGGGATAAGGGATGGTGACGATCAAATAGGGAATTTGAATATCCGGCGCCGACTCACGAGGTAAGGCCTGGTAAGCAGAAAACCCCATGATCGCCAAAATCACCATGAAGATATAAACCGAAGCAGGTCGGTCTAACGCAGCGGTGCTCGGCAGAAACTTCATGGAGCCTTGACCAGTTGAGGGCGGTTTTGATTGATCTTCACTTTTTCGTTGTGGTTGATCATCTGCTGCCCGACCACCACCAAAAGCTCACCGGGGTTCAGCCCACCAAGAACCTGGACTCGATTGCCAACCCCATGGCCCAATTGAATCGCTCGTTTTTTAATCACCGAGGCTTCCGCTAAATACACATAAGAGCCTTGTTCGTCCTGTAGTACTGTGTCTCGGGGGATCAACACTTGGTCGCTTAAACTCTGGGTGATCATCTTCACCCGGCCCAACATCCCGGACAAAATTTCTTGTTTAGGGTTATCAACGAGCACCTGAACTTCAAAGCTGCGGCTTTTGGTGTCGGCTTGCAAAGAAATTGAATCAATGGTCCCCGCAAAAGCTTTGTGCCCCAGGGCGTCCACCGAGACGTTCACTGGCTTGCCGAGGCTGGCAAAACCAACGTCTCGTTCCGGCACATTGACCTGAACCTTCACTTTGGAAAGATCCATCACTTCAAAAAGCTGGTTCCCCTTTTTGATATACTCCCCCACTTCAGCCTTTTTGGCGCTCAACACCCCCCCAAAGGGAGCCTTAAGCTCTGAGTTCTCTAAATCCGCTTGGCTTAGCTTCATTTGGTAATAACTGACCTCCATCCGGTTTTTCTGCTGGGTCAATTTGGACTTTGAAGTCAGCTTTTTTTCAAACAACTTGGCTTCACGCTCATATTCAGCCTTAGCAAGCTGATAATTTGACAGCCCTAACTTATAGGTTAATGCCAGCCGGGTGGTGTCAATTTTAGCTAAGACCTGATCTTGTTTGAGCGACTGACCTAAGGAAACCGGAACGGTCTCAAGTTGGCCTGCCACTTGGGCGCTGATCTTAGAACGGCGAAAAGGTTTCACTTGTCCTAAGTAGCTTGAAGTCAGCTCCATCGGCTGCGCGGCGATTTGCAACACATCCACACGAGTCAACCGGGCTTGTTGTTCTGCGGCCAAAGCGACCGAACTAACCAAAGCGCAGAGCAAAAAAATAAAAGGAGCTTTATAGACCATAAGAGGCCTCAAATTGATTGGTTAACAACATCAAAGACACATAGGTCTTTTCAAAAGAAATCTGGGCCATGGTCAAACCAAGTTGAGCATCGGTTAGGTCTTGCTGAACCTGAGACTGTCGGTACCCGGTACTTTTGCCCAAACGGAGTTTTTCTTCTTCTTTGGTGAGCAATTCTCGGTTCAACTGAACCTGGTTTTTAGCCAACTTTATGTTCATCTCCGCAAGCTGCAACTGCCTCAAATAGGACCTCACTTGCAATTTTACCTGGTCCTTCACTTCAGAATACTCAGACTCCAGGGTCGCTGCTTCTAGGTCAACTTGCCGCCGTTTCGCACCGGGCCGAGGGTCATATAAGGGTACTTTCCATTTGAGCCCCACCAAATACCCTTGAGTCCCCGAATCAGAAAGCCCCGAAGTTGCGGTCGAGCCGTCGTAGCCAAAGCCGTTTAACTGCCACTGTAGGCTCAAGTCCAAGGTAGATGAATCTTTGTCTTCGGCTTTGATACGGTCCAAGTGGTTTAATTCGAGTCGTTGGCGGACCATCGCAAGGTCGCTCGCCCCGGCCAAAGCTTTTTTGATGAGCCCTTTGGGGGATTCGGTGATCTTCTTAACCGCCAAGGTCTCGGTCGGTTCATAGGCAACGTCAAACTTACTGAGCCCCAGGATCAAACGAATCTGGTCTTCGATCAACTTACGAGCGATCTGTTGACCCAATTGTTCTTTTTTGACGGCGCCGACTTGCAACTCAGCGAGCTTGACTTCGGACCGCTCCATTGCGCCAAGCCTCATCCGGGTGAGGCTTTCTTGGTAAAACTGCTCAGATAGTTCTAAGGATTGTTCTAAGGACCTCAGGTTCTGGTGGACCGCCACCAAATCCCAGTACACCGAAGCCACTTGGCCCAGCAGCCGATCCCGGCTGTTTTTAGCCTGTAATTGGGTCTGTTTGAGCCCAACCGCTAGCCGGTTTTCGTTGTCTCGGTTCACTTCCCCCAACCCCCGGAGCAGCGGGACGTTGACGTCGACCTTCAAAGAGTCCGAGTAAATCGGTTCGGTGATCCCGCTGAACCCAGTTGCCTTCGCCCCTTTGGTGGCAATGCTTCCCAGTTGGGTTTGGCTGATACTCTTTTGGTACACTAGGCCGTATTTCAGGCCCCACTTGGTCTTTTGACTCAGTTCGCTTGAGACCTGATTAGACCTTGTCGCCCCGACGCTCAAGTAGGTCCCTGGAACAGAACTGAAGGTGTAGGGCGAAACGGAGAGATTTTGGTTAAACCCGGTGGTCAAGGACAAAGGCTCGGCGCTTTGAGACGCACGAAACCCGGCCTGGGCAGCCTCAACTTGCTTGGACCACCGAACCAATTCAGGCGCACGGTCCAATGCGATTCTCAACACCCCCTTGAGACTCACTAAAAAGACCTGTTTACCTTGTTTGGTGACCACCTTGATTTCTTTTTGCACCAAGGGATCAAGCTTCAGTTCCTCTGCCTGCCCAAAGCAGGGAAGCAAAAAAGCAACTAACCAGAGGACTTTAGGCCTCATCGGCAATCGCTTCCATCCAGTCTCCCAGCTGGCCAAACAGTTGCCTTGCCTTCTCCACTGGATCACTGAACTGCCCTTGGCCCTTGTTCATATGCATAAACGCAATAAACCCTTCTCTTAAGACCACCAAGCTAAACCCGATGTACTCCAAAGTCTTTGGGTCGATGGGACGGTCCAGAATTTCTTTTATCTTTTCCATCAACTCCCCTTGAAGCTCGGTCGCCAATTTGATCATCCGGCTGTGGAAGGTGTCATCAAAGACCGCTCGCTCAAAAAAAGTGACATAGCTTTTTGCGGCGTGGTCGGGCTTGACATTCGCCCAGATTTCTTCAAACAGAGCCACAAAGTACTCTCGCAATGAGCCATAGGGCTGGAGTTGAGAAAGATTGATCACCCGACGAATCCGCTGGGACATCGCCTCGAGCAAAATGGTCTCAAGGTCATCAAAATGGTGATACAAGCTTGACTGGCTCAACCCTGCGGCCTTTGCCACTGTACGGGTACTGAGGCCTTTAATTCCTTTATCTTCGATGATCTTGATCGCCGCATTCATGATCCGTTGGCGACTCTTTTCTCCTTTGACCTTTCGTAAATCAAGCATTTTTCCTACCGGGGGGGGGGTGATATTTTCGATCATTTGAACGGTTTTATTCTGTAACCATCCTAAACAGAAAGCAATGATTAGTTTGTGAATTTTCGTTCACTCTATTCGCTTTTATCGGAAATTAATTCAATGAACGGTAAACCAATTGTAACAAGAGGTAAAACATCCCGATTTTTGGCTTCCCGAAGGGGGGCAATTTGCCTATACTGGCCCAAATTTACTTTGGTTTCCTATGCGAGTTTTCTTTATTGCCTTTTGTTGGGTGCTCAGTCTGAGCACCGTGGCCCTTGCCGCCCTGCCAAGCACCCATACTCCTTGGGCTGAAAGCTTACGGGTTCAAGGGATTATTGAGCAGGAACTCAAGCCGTTGGGTATCCAACTGACTCAGCGAGCGGTGGTTCGTTTTCTCAGCCAGGCCCCTAGCTATGATGCGGGCCCTAAGAAACCCCGGCAATGGAAAGAAGTGAGAGGCCCCTTGGAGCTCACAGGGCTCCAAGTTCACTTGTTCACCAACCGACCGATCCCTGCCCCCATACAGGCGGTACTCAAAGCAAGAATCGAAAAGAAATCAGGCTATCCCTTTGTTGGGCCCCAAGACTTTCGACTGAGCTCAAGCAACTCTGGGGACACCCAGAAAACCGCTGAAACCGTCGCCCTTGGCCCCGCACCACGGGGCAAGGCTGATCAGGGCGCCCCTCTCAAGCAGCCTGAAACGACCAACCAAGCACCAGCCCCGGTCCGCACAGAGGCTCCTGCACCGCTTGCAGCCCCGACCGACGAACAAGCAAAGGCTGACGAAGACAGGGCAACCCCAGCGATTGAGGCCAGTTGGATGACCTGGGGCGGTTTCTTGATCTTTTTAATCGGCGGTCTGGTCCTTTTACTGGGCAGACAAGCAGACAGCCCCAAAAAGGATTTAGCCAAGTTGAACATTGACTTGCCTGAAAAAGAACTGGACTTCACGGACCTGAAGGAATTCAAACAGCCCGCTCCGGCGGAGCCCGAACCTGAATTACCACCCCAAAGCTCGGAGCCTTCTCGGGCTCAAATCACCAATGACCTGATCGATTTACTGCTAGCCAAGCCCGAATGGGCCAAGGAGTTGGCGATTCAAGAAGGTCCTCAAGGTTTAGTCAGACTGTTTCAACTCTTTGGGGAAACCCAATCCTTTGAAGTTTTTGGTCCCCACTTGGGCAAAAAAAGAGTCCTTGAAATCCAACAGTCAACCTTGTCCAACCCCTTAGCGGAGGAGCAAGCCAACCGGCTCGTTGAACGGCTACACCAAGGGTTTTTTGCGAAAAAGCTGGTCGAGCTTCGCAGTCTAGTACAGGCCAAGCCGGCAGCAGCCGCAGCGCCCGACGCCCCAGCAGAACCAAAAGCCAGTTTTTTTGAAGAAGAGGCAGCCTTGGCCTTCCTAGCCGACGCAAGTCAGTCTGAGATTCTCCGGTTAATTGTTGCCGAATCCCCTCTGATTCAGTCTATGGTGTTGCGCCATTGGAAAGGGGATCACGACGCTGTGACCGAGCAATTAGCGGAACAAAAAGATTTTCCAGCCAATCAAGGGGGAGAAGTTTCTCCTGATTTGTTAGATAAAATCGCCCGGGGCATCGAAAACAGACTCAAAGAACTGCGGGACACCCCGGACCCCCAAGCCTTAACCGAGGCCTTGGCCCAGCTAGAGGACAAATCCAACCTCGACAGAGAGACCTTCTTAGCTCGCCTGTCAGACCAAGACCCAAAGCTCTCCGAAGCCGCACGGCTTAACTTTCTAGACCCAGAAACCTTCAACCGTTTGGAACGGTCCTTGCTTCGTTTTGCACTAAAGCCCTTGCCGGTCCAAGTGATCGCTGCGGGGGTGAGCGGATTTCCAAAGACAACCCAAGAACCCGTCTTGCTAGCACTGGACGCAAAGGCCCGCAGTGAGGTGATTTCCTTACTCAAGGCCGGCGCTCCAAGCGCTCAAGTTCAAGGGGAAGCAAAACGCACGCTGGCCCTGGCCCTCAACGAAGCCCAGAGAGTCAGTTAATTGTTCTGAAAAGGGCCAAAGGGTCTTATCTTTTGAGTTTGAGTGGCATACTGGATGGAGAAGTATGAAAATTTTGCAGTTTATCTTATTGGGGGTGTGTTTGATTCCTTGGAGCGCCTACGCCCAAGTGGCCTCCCAAACCTTCGACCCCTCAATCCCTAACCAACTGCCTTCCGCTGCCGGGTTTTCTAGACTCGACGGCTCGGGAGAACCGGACCCAAAACAAGCCGGAGTCTTCGGATTCAACCGACTCTCTGGAGGAGGCGCCGCTGGGGACGACGCTTTAAATTGGTCCACCAAGGGCTATGGCACCTACCTAGGCTCCCGCCTGGGCCCGGTATCCTTCGACCTCAGGACGACCCACAAGACCACGCAGATCACCCGGATTTTGGGAGGGGTTGTTTGCGGCCAAATTGACGAAGTCCTCAATTGCGGGGCCGGGGTCATTGGCGACACGAGGAAACAAGTCTTCGGACACCAACATTTGGATCTTGCTGTTGTCTTAGGCCCCCTGTCTTTAGGGGCTCGAGTCGGCTCTGAAACCGCCCAAGTGCAGTCCCAAGGAACCCTCAAACGCAGCTTACAAGGACTTTCTGGCACCCTCCGGTTCCTAGACTTCTTTTACGTAAGCTCAGGCCGGGAGGTTGTCTCAGAGACCCCTCCTGGGTATAAAAATTACCAATGGGGTCGCCAGCTGAGCGCTGCTGGATTCACTTTAGGCTCAGACAGCGGCATACGGTTTGAAATCGCCTCGGGGAAATCAGAGCAAAAAAGTGTCAAATCAGGGCTTGGAACCGGATACTGGCAGCACTCGGCGGAAAAAATCGACCACCTGACCGTTGAAATCAAACTCGCTCAACTGATCTTAGGTGTAGACCATCACAAAATCGACATTCCCAGAACGAGCAGCCTTGACCCGGAGGCTCGAGCCACGCAGATCAAGGGAATTCGAGGGACCTGGGCCTATCCTGAGGGGTTTAACTTCACCTTCAAGCGAGACAGCGAAAACTATACCATGGGCACAGAAGGTGACAACACCGAAGAGGGTTCCTTAACGACCTTAAGTCTTGGTGGAAGTTTTTAGGCGATAAATCTCTAAGAGGTCCCCTAACAGCTTTATGTTTGAATTGTCAGAATAAACTCAAGCACCTAAAGAGGCAAACCGAATTGGGCCGTGAGTGTGTCGGTCAAGCACAAAATTCTGGGGGCGCCTAGGCGGGCTGGGCTTGGAGAGTAGGTCGTTCGGAACCTTCTTGAACGAAGGTTCCTGAGCCGGAACAAAGCGAGAGGCTATTTCCCTTTCAGGTCATAACCTTCGAGGTCTTGGTGACGAACAATGTCCCCTTCCACGAGATAGATCACGTCTTCGGCGATGTTACTTGCCAGATCGGCGATTCGCTCAAAATACCGAGAGATCGAAGAGTACAACAATAAGTGCTCCACCTGCTCTGGGTTGTTTCTGATTTCCTCAGTGACTTGCCGGAAAATTTCTTTGTTTTGATCATCCACCACATCGTCAAGGTTACAAACCTCAATCGCCATCTGAGGGTCCATGTTGATCAAGGCATCAAGACTCATCGAGAGCATCTGACCCACCTTAACCGACATTCCTTTGATGTCAAAAGGGGTCTCTAAGGGTTTGAGCCCCGCTAAATCTAGGACTCGCTCGGCAGCGTTCACCGAGAAATCGTTGATCCGCTCCAGCTCATTGTTGATCTTTAAGATCGCAACGATCAACCGGAGATCAATGGCTACCGGTTGGTACAATGCCAGACACTTCAGACATTCTTCCTCAATCTCCAACTCGATTGCGTTGATGTCTAACTCTTCTTTTATCACCCGAAGAGCGGTGTCAGAGTCGATGTGTATGACCGCTTCCGAAATGTCGTGAAACCCTTTTTCGACTCGAGCGCTCATCGAGAGAATCATGGTTTTTAATTTATCAATTTCCTTTTGCAGGTGGATGGTCATATTGCCTCTTAGCCGAATCGTCCGGTGATATAGTCTTCGGTTTGTTGATTCATGGGGTTAGTAAAAATTTGCTGGGTTCGGTCAAATTCGATCAATTTCCCTTCAAAGAAAAAGCCGGTGTAATCGCTGACTCGAGAAGCTTGTTGCATGTTGTGGGTCACGATCACAATGGTGTACTTCCCTCGTAACTCCAGGATCAAGTCTTCAATTTTTGCCGTCGACTTGGGGTCTAAGGCAGAACAAGGCTCGTCCATTAATAAAATTTCAGGACCAACTGCCACCGCTCGTGCGATACACAGCCGTTGCATTTGTCCCCCGGATAAGCCCAAGGCACTATTGTCTAGTCGGTCTTTCACCTCGTCCCATAAAGCGGCCTTTTCCAAACTGGTTTGCACCACTTCGTCGAGCACTGACTTTCGATTTTCACCAGCGATCCGTAGCCCAAAAACCACGTTTTCGTAGATCGATTTTGGGAAGGGGTTGGACTTTTGGAAGATCATCCCAATTTTCCGTCTCAACTGGATTGGGTCTTGATGCTTGTCGTAAATGTCGGTGCCGTCTTCGAGGCCAATGGAGCCGTTAATACTCACCGTACCCAGCAAGTCATTCATCCGGTTCAGACACCGTAAAAAAGTGGATTTACCGCAGCCCGAAGGACCGATTAAGGCGGTGACCTGATGTTTCGGGATGTCCATTTTGACCCCGTACAAGGCCTGGGCTTCGCCATAAAACAGATTTAAATCCGACACCCGCATAACCGGGCTAAATTCAATAGTTTGTTGTGTCATCGTCCTAGAATGTTCGACCGGTAAAACGCTTTTTCATCCGATTGCGCAGATAGATTGATACCGAAGTCATTAAGATTACCACACCTAAAAGCAAGAGGGTAGTCACAAAGACCATCGGCTTAGCAGCTTCCACATTCGGTGATTGGAAACCCACATCATAAATATGAAATCCTAAATGCATAAACTTTCGTTCCAAATGGAAGAAAGGGAAGGTCCCGTCAATCGGCAGCGAAGGAGCCAATTTAACAACCCCTGTGATCATCAAGGGAGCCACTTCACCAGCAGCACGACTCATGGCCAAAATAAACCCGGTCATGATCCGAGGGCTCGACATCGGCAGGATCACCCGCATTAAGGTCTGAAACTGAGTTGCTCCTAATGCCAACGAACCGTGACGAACCTCTGAGGGAACAGAGCCCAAGGCTTCTTCGGTCGCCACAATCACCACCGGGACCGTCAACAGGCCCAAGGTTGCGCTGGCCCAGAGAATACCGCCGGTACCGAAGGTCGGGGTCGGTAAGCGCTCTGGGAAGAAGACCGAATCGATCCCTCCACCAACAACATAAACAAAAAAAGCGAGCCCGAAGATACCCCAAACAATCGAAGGGATCCCGGCAAGGTTATTCACCGCAACTCGGATCGCTTGCACCAGGATCCCGTCTCGAGCGTACTCTCTCAAGTACACCGCCGCCATCACTCCAAGGGGAAAAGAGACTAAACTCATGGTGAACACCAACATCACGGTCCCCACAATCGCAGGGAACAAGCCGCCTTCTGTGTTCGACTCTCTCGGGTCATCAAAAAATAACTCGATCACTTTGCCGACATAATGGACCAGCTTCGCCCCGACTCCCATTTGATTGGGGTAATAGTACCGGTGGATCATCACCATCGGGATCACCCGCTCTTTCCCTTCCACATCATGCAGGGTCGCTGTATGAGCCCTCGCAGCCCGAGCAGCTTGTTCTTGATCTCGAACGGCTTGCTCAAACGCCGCCTTCATCTCGCCTAATTCTTTGGCTAGAGGAGCGAGTTTCGAGTCTTCTGGGTTTTGATAAGACAGTTTAAGCATATCAAGCCGCAGCTCTTCCATCTCGTTCGCTTGAGAGCGAATGATGGATATCTGCTTGTCCGCCTCTTCTTTGGCTAGCTCGGCAGGAACCGCCAGGGCATCAAACCCATGGTCTTTACCTTCTAACGCTGGGCTGTTGACGCCCTTAAGAAACCCATAGAAGTTTCCATATTCTTCCCGTTCTAAAGTGACGGCGTCTTCGGGGTAACTGATCGAAAGGACCTTGTCCCGGTCGATCCACTTAAAATCCAAGGAATACAAATCCCGGTTACCGATCTTCAACTGAATCCGAGCCCCTTTACCTCCAGGCCGTTCTTCTTCTTTGATCAACTCACCTAAATAAGACTGACCATCGGAAGTCTTCACCAAGGCGAGATTCGACGCCCACAAGGCCCCTAATCCATTGATCAAGATCACCACCATCAAGGTCATCGCCATGAACAGGATCACACCGATACTTAAGGTAGAGAACCAGACGTTGTATTCTCCTTCGGTCCAAAACTTCTTAGCTTCCTTTTTGACGAAAGCTTTTTCTCGGTTAGAACTCTGCATATTTTTTCCTTAAGGTATAGCGGAAAAGCTCGGCCACGCTGTTAATCACAAAGGTGAAAACAAACAAAATCACCGCAGACAAAAACAGCACTCGGTACAAGGAACCGCCCACAGGCGCTTCGGGTATTTCAACGGCAATGTTTGCGGAAAGGGTCCGCATCCCGTTAAACATGCTGATATCTATAATCGGTGTATTTCCGGTAGCCATCAAGACGATCATGGTCTCTCCGATCGCCCGACCCATCCCTAAGATCACCCCCGCAAACATCCCGGGACTCGCCGAAGGCAAAAGCACCTTCCAAGTGGTTTGCCACCGACTCGCCCCTAAGGCGACTGAAGCAGCCCGCATGGATTCGGGCACTGCAGATAAAGCGTCATCGGTCATGGTGAAGATGAAGGGGATCACAATAAAGCCTAAGGCAAAGGAAATGACAATCGAGTTTCGCTGGTCATAATCTTTGGTGATGTGATCAAAAATCCATTGTTTAAAATTCCCGTCAAACATCCAGGCTTCAACATGAGGTTGGAGCCATGCCGCTAGGACAATGGAAACCAACAAGATCGGCAACGCCAGGTAGAGTTCTTTCGATTGTTCGATTAACCGGATCTTTAAATTGGTCCGAGCCCTTGCCCAAATCACCAAAAAGGCCATCATCAAACTCGGCAACAGCACCATAAAGATAAACAGACCAAGCAACCATTCGTCGATGATTGGTGCCAACCATAAAGCGCCTAAGAAACCAACAATCACCGAAGGGACCGCTGAGGTGATCTCCACTGCGGGCTTAACCACCGCCTGAAACCGCCGACTGGCAAATTGGTTGGTATAAATCGCCCCAAAAATTCCTAAAGGAACGGCCAGCACCATGGCAAACAAAGTCCCCTTGATACTACCGAAAATAAGGGGGATCAGGCTGAATTTGGGTTCAAAATCGTCGCTACTTGATGACGACTGCCAGACATAGTCAGGGGCTTGATAATTTTCATACCAGACCTTACTAAAATAGCCTTTCCAACTCCCTTCGGGGTGAGGGGCATCTAAGGACCATAAGGTGAGTTTATTGGACTCGTCTAACGCCAGCAAACCGTTGCCTCGAATCGAAAAGCCGAACAAAGTGATCGGCGAGTCTGTCGAGAATTGTTTCAGTTCTCGCTCACTGGTGGTGTGAGACAAGGTCACCGTGCCGTTTGATAACGAGAGCACCGATTTATTTCGTCGTGATGAGCGAACTTCGGTCACCACTTTGCCTGACTCGACCAATTGGTGAGCCCTGGTCAGTTGTTTTTTCGGGTGTCCAGGGGCTTTGGGCGCCATGAACCAAGTCGAGACTTCGCCAGCGCTGTCGCCAACGGCCAGGGAATCATCCCCAAAAACCAAGGCGATGCTGGTGATTTTGCGGTGGTCCTTAAACCCAGGCCGTAGATCTACAAGTTCAGGTTCGTCAGGCTCGCTCAAAGACCAATAAATCAACTTGCCGCTTTCGGTGGCCAGATAAAGGTTTTCTCCTGAGTGATCTAAAACAAAGGCTTTGACCAGGTCTTTCGGGTCGGTGTCGATGAAGCTGCTGGTTTTTACTTCTTCGGCTTCTCCCAGGAAACTTTCCTCTTTGGTCACACTTAAATATTGTACCCGGTGATCCGCTAACAAGCCGACTGCAGCAACTCCAGATTCTGTTTGCTGGATTTGTAAGGCTACAGGGGGGGTATCAAAGCTGTCGGGGCCAAGGGTCTTTACCGTTCGGACTTGGTGGCCCACCGTCCGGTGGCTTTCCAGGTCAAAAACAGTTTTAAAGTCGATATAAATCAGCGCCGCTGAGCCGTCTTCAAAAAGAACACTGAAATGATGGTCCTCATTGGTGGTGAACTGAGTCACCTTTTGGGTCTCGGAGAAGGGCTGACTGTCAGTTTCCTTGCCGGAAACTAAGTCTAGAAAATGAATGGCACCGGCCTGGTCGACCCAGTAACCGGTTTCCAAGTACTCATCCACCCCAATCGCGACTGGCTTGGGGGCAGATGAGGCCGAAGGGAGTTCAAAGGTGGTTAACTCCTTCGAAGAGGGAGAATAAAATAAGGGCAACGTCTCCATTAAGAGCATCGCTAACATCCCGACCACACAGACCAGGATCGCGACACCGCCTAAGGAAATGACCTTCTTTGCCCAAAAATCAACTCTCCGATTTCGTTGGAGTATCGCCTGATCCATACTAAATCCTTCTTAGTTTACTGCAGCAAGCTGTTGTTTTGCGATCTTTGCTGTCAAAGGTAGATAACCGTCTTTGATAACGATCTTCTGGCCTTGCTTCGACAAAACAAATCTCAAGAATTCTTGAGTCAACTTGCTCATTTCCTTGTTTGGCGCCTTAGGAACATAAATATAAAGCATTCGGCCCAAAGGGTACTTGCCAGCTAACACGTTTGCGTAGTTAGGCTCATAAGCTTTCCCGCCTTTCTTAGACAGAGAAATCGCTTTAACACCAGAAGTTCTGTAGCCGATGCCGGAATATCCGATACCACCCATGTCTTCGGTCACACCTAAGACAACAGAAGCAGAACCAGGCTGCTCTTTTACAGTCGCCTTATAATCGCCTTTAAACATAGCATGCTTCTTAAAGTAACCGTAAGTCCCGCTAGCAGAGTTTCGTCCGTAGAGGCTGATCGGTCGCTTTGCCCAGTCACCTTTAAGACCCAACTGGCCCCAAGTCTTCACATCGTTAGAGTAACCACCCTTACGAGTTGAACTGAAGATCGCATCGGTTTCTTTCAAATCCAACTTGTTGATTGGGTTGTCCTTGTTAACATAAACAGCCAAAGAATCCAAAGCAACGCCAATTCGAGTTGGCTTGTAGCCATACTTCTTCTCGAAGGCTTCCAACTCTTTAGACTTCATCTTTCGGCTCATTGGACCCAATTGTGAAGTTCCACTGATCAACGCTGGAGGCGCAGTAGAAGAACCCTTGCCTTCGATCTGGATGTTCACGTTAGGGTACATCTTTCGAAAAGACTCAGCCCAAAAGGTCATCAAGTTGTTGAGTGTATCAGAGCCGATGGAGTTCAAGTTCCCACCAACGCCTGAAGTTTTTTTGTAACTTTTAATGCCGGCTTCGACTTTCATGCCAGCAAACACACTACCTTGAGACATCAGGATCATCCCGAGGCCTAATGCAGCAACCTTCATTTTTGCGGTCTTCATGTGTTTCCTCTTGTAAGGGTGTCAGGGTGTCTTAACTATCGTTAAGATGAAGACAGCTTTGTAAATGAGATTCAACCACGGGTTCAATAGTTGTCAAGAAGTTGTAAAATTAGCTTTCACCCTTCTCTCTACCTGTCCAGCGACAGCCTACCTGTATAAAGAAAACTGTGATGTAAAATCTACGTAAAATTATCTGCCCCACGAAGATTTGTGCTTTTTGACTGTCCCAGGTACAAAGGAGAAGGTTCATTAACCCTCAGGAGACTCAAAGGACAGATTGGAAGCGAAAACCCGTATTATTTTAGGCATCACCGGAGCAAGCGGCGTGATTTACGGCTGCCGGATGCTCGAAATCTTGGCTGAAATGCCGCAGATCGAAACCCACCTCATCCTCACCGATGGGGCCAAAAAAACCCTTAGTTTAGAGACAGATCAAACCATTGAACAACTAGAAAAACTCGCTGATGTGCTCCATGATGACCACAACCTTGCTGCACCAATCTCCTCAGGGTCTTTTAACGTCCACGGGATGATGGTGCTTCCTTGTTCAATCAAAAGCCTTTCAATGATCGCCAACTGCCAAGGCTCAAGCCTCTTGGCACGGGCAGCCGATGTGACCTTAAAAGAAAACAGGAAACTTATTTTGTCTCCTCGAGAAACCCCTTTGCATTTAGGCCACTTGCGGTTGATGACCTTGGCGGTCGAACAAGGGGCTTTACTTTGCCCCACCGTTCCCGGGTTTTATCACCAACCCCAAAACATCACCGACCTCATTGACCATTCCTTAGGGAAAATTCTCGACTTGATGGGCATAGAAAACCAACTGTTTCAACGATGGGGGCAGGCATGAGCGCGATTAAGCTGGTCCAAGGCGCCAAACGGTTTGGTGAGGTCGAAGTTCTCAAGCCCACAAGCTGGGAGATTGAGTCTGGGGAGTTTGTGGTCTTAGTCGGGCCTTCAGGCTGCGGAAAAAGCACCTTACTTCGGCTGGTTGCTGGCTTGGAAGACCTCAGCGAAGGGGAACTGTGGATCGGCGGGAAAGACGTCACCCATGTGGAGCCCAAAAACCGTGGAGTGGCGATGGTTTTTCAAAACTACGCCTTATACCCCCATCTCTCGGTACAGGGCAACCTGGAGTTTCCCTTAAAAATCCAAAAGCTACCTCGAGCAGAGCGGCAGGAAATCATCTTATCGGTGGCCAAACAGCTTGAAATCGAACATTTGCTAGACCGTAAACCAGGACAACTCTCAGGAGGCCAGAAGCAGCGTGTTGCGATCGGTCGGGCCTTGGTCCGGGAACCAAAGGTCTTTTTATTTGATGAGCCGCTCTCAAACCTCGATGCTCGGCTCAGAGAGCAAATGCGGCACGAAATCGCGCAACTACACCAAAGCTTGGGTCGAACGAGTCTCTACGTCACCCACGACCAAGCAGAAGCCATGACCTTAGCCGACCGGTTGGCGGTGATGAACGGAGGTCAAATCCTTCAAGCAGGCAAACCCTTGGAACTCTACCAAAACCCAAACTGCCTGTTTGTCGCTCAGTTTTTAGGCCATCCTCCTCTAGGAACCTTAACCGGAGCCTTCGAAGGTCAGACCTTCAAAGGCGATTGGGGGGCAATCCAACTCGACCAACGCCCTCTTGGTGACCAAGCGACCTTGGGTGTTCGGCCTGAACATTTACAAGTCAACCTACCGGAAGTTCCTTCGGTGAGTTTTTCAGGGACCATTAGCTTTTGTGAGCACCTGGGCCGTGAAACCCACGGCCAATTGGAACTGAAAAATGGCCACACCCTGTGGGTTGTTTTACCTGGAGAGGGTATGCAAATGGGGGAATCCATGACGCTACACGCCCTGCAAGGGGACTTGCTCTTTTTTGATAAAACGACAGGCCAGAGGCTGTAGCGAAGCCAAAGAGGCAGAAATCAGGGGCCTACTCAACCCAAGCCTCAGGCCCCATTCTCCAGCGGGGACAACGCTCAGAACTTAGACCGAGGGCAAAGAGTAGCCCAACTCTCTCATCGTTCCTTGAACCTGCTCTCGAGTAAAGGGCTTCGGTAAATAGAGATCACAGCCCAGTTGAAAGCCTTTTAAGACTTCCTCCAACAGCAGCGCACCGGTGGCCATCACTATTCGCACCCGGTCCCTTTGGGGCACCTCATGTTCAGCTTCAAATTGTCGAATTTCTTTTTCTACTTGATAACCGTTGAGGCCATCTAGGCCGACGTCTAAGAAAATAACGTCGAGAGGGTTCTTTTGGACATGGCCTTCAAAAAAGGCATCTAACCCTGGGGTGGCTCGTTCGACGTCGATCACGTCACCATACCGAGCTAACACAGAGCCCAAATAACTGCGGTTTGCCATATCGTCTTCAATCACTAGAATTCGCATCCTGCCCTTAATTTCTAAGCAGATCCTTTAGTTTGCCCTCCAACAAACGGCTCCCCCTATGCGGCTTAGAAGCAAAAGGGGGCGGTGTACCTGGCCTTGTATGCGAGGCCAGAATGTCAGACTAAAACCCTCGCACCTTCACCAAGGCACCATCCGCAGCCGCTCGAACCAAGTCGGAGTTGTCTTTTGCCATTGCTTCTAGGATCGGCACGGCACGGCGACTTTTGATGTCCCCTAACGCACGACACAACAACTCTTTCACGATCGAGTCGCCGTCTGAACCCTTCAGTTTGGTTAACTTCGAAACCGCCGGGTCGACGCTCATGCTACCTAACTGAACCAAACTGCGAACCACCATTTGAGCGACCTCAGGGTCGTCAATCAGCTCGATCAACAACCGAGGAACTGCGGGGCTACGAATTTCCACCAAAATCGCCAATTTCACTTGGTTTTCTTCAGCGGTTTTCCCTTTGAAGGAGCCGGCAATACTTTTAGCCACCGGTGACCCGATCTGCACTAACATCGCCCGGTACCCAGCGGTATCGGCGTCAGAGGCACCCGAATCAAGGGCTGCAACCAAGGGATCAATGGCTTGGGTGCCCAATTGTCCGAAGGCCTTCGCCAGGGCGTCAAAAACCGCCCCATGGACAACAGGTACCTGATGAGTCAAAGTTTCGCCAATCGGGGCATAACCCGCTTTACCGATCCCTTTGATCCCGGCGATCACCACCGATTCTTCCTCGTCCTTTAACAAAGGTAACAATGCCTTTGCCGCCCGCTCGCCGCCAATTTTGCCAACAAGCGTCGCTGCTTGAGCACGAACCTTTGGGTCACCGTCAGACAAAAATCCCGCGGCAACATCAAAGGCTTTGTCGTTGTTCCCCTGCCGGTATAGCCCTTCGGCGTCTTCTAAATTAGAACAGCCCGACAGCATCAACATCAGGCCAATCAAAACCGCCCAAAACGTTCCTTGTGTGTATCCTTTCATGGTTCCACTCCTAGTCTTTTTCTAGTTTAACGAACACCAAATCCCGTACGGTTGGAGTCACGATAGGCTCATCAAAGTTGATTCCAGCCTGATCGAGGACTTCCATCACCAGATCAGCCAAACCACTAGGCTTACCATTCCAACGAACATACACAATGCTCATCGGTGGGTTTAATTTGCTCAATTCGTTGTTGTAATCAATGTATTTAAAGGTCGTGCTGTTTTTTCGTTTTAACGCATTCCGTACGGAGCGAGCGTCCCGAGAGTCAAAGCCTTGAAGGACCAACTCATAAGAGATCGCTTTGCCGCCGGCGGCATCAATAGTCGACATTTCCTTGATCACCTGAGGTAAAAATTCTTCTGCCATTTGCTCGTAAGCGTCTTTGATCAAGGCACCTAACATCGCCGCATTGTCGGTCTTGTTTGAGCCCCGTCGAGCCACTTGGATGCTTGAGTTAGCGAAGGCACCACCGGTTGGGCTGGAAATGTTTTTTGCAGTCACGTTCAAGTTCATCGCCATGTTGTCACCGGTTTTGGTGATACTCATCACGTTCACTTCGACAACCACTCGAGACAACTGCTTCAGCAGAGTCAAACCAGCGCTATAAAATTCATCAGCGTCACGAGCCTGCTGCGACAAAGCGGTGTCTTCTGCCTTCGTCCCTTGGATCATGTCCATGAACTGGGCCTTGGAAATCTTGCCAAAAGCCGCTTTTCGTTTCGGGTCTGAATTGAAAGAGGTCACCGCGTTTCTAAAGTCCATTGCCCGCAAACCCTTTTGGTTTAAATCGGTTTGCAGCTGGTTCATCATGGCATTTTCGACGTCTTTAAACCGGAAGTTAAACTCCTTCAGATCTAAGTCTTTGTTACTGGTGACCACGGTAACCAAAGTGCTCAGGCTGTTGTCGATAACCCGCAAGTCTTTTTGCAAAGCCACCAAAGTTTGTTGCCGGCTCACTTTGTAAGCCACCGCAACGCCGTAAAAGGCGCCTAAGAAAATCTTCTTCTCGTCGACCACTTCACGGTCAACAATATACTTGTCGATATTCTTCGACATGTAGGTGTCGATCTTTGTATAGTTTTCGTTGTACAACTCAGCGGTCAACAATTCTCGAACCATTGCGTCGACCGCCTGTTTCGAGCCCGCGTCCACTGCCTGAGACCTAGCCATGCGGATGTTATTTTGTTTGATAAACGCTTTGGATTTGACCGTTATCACCCGGACATCAGGGCTGTCTTCTTTAAGGGTCGCTCGGCCCGATAAATCGGCTAAAGTCATGAAGCCAGAGCGTGTCGGGGCTTCAGGAGCACTTGAACAACCAACGGCGAACAAGGGCAGCAAAAGTAAAGCGAAGAGTTTGTACAATTTCATGAGAGCAACCTTTCTAAAGCATGTTAGATAAAAATATGCTCAAAGTGTCCCATATTTCACAAGGCTTTGGAAAGGTTAAAATGGGTCAAAAAGACCAGGAAAACAGGGGCAGCCAAGGGGATAAAACACCTGAGCAAGGGATTCAAAACCAATCATTGCTTAGAACCAAGAGCTTTGCTATTGCAGAGGTTTAAAACCAAAACAAACCCGGTTTTTCGAGACCAACAAAACTATCCCAAACCAACCCAAGCTCCCCCGTTAACCAAATGATGAAAACCAAAGCAATTTTACGACTCCACTGCCCGGACCAAAAGGGTTTAGTTTTTGGGATCACTCAGTTTATTTATGAGCGAGGAGGCAACATCACCTACCTCGACCAGTACACCGACCCGGAGTTTAATGCTTTTTTTATTCGGATCGAATGGGAGTTAGGCGAGTTTTCTGTCCCCGTCCCAGAGATTGAGTCGGCCTTTAAAGACCAACTTGCCTCACGCTATGAGATGGAGTTTTCTTTAGACTTCAGCGATTATGTGCCCAAGGTGGCTATTTTGGTATCGAAGGACTCTCATTGTTTATTTGATCTCCTGGCTCGCTACAGCTCCGGGGAGTTTAAAATCCAAATCCCCTTGATCTTATCGAACCACCCAGACCTGGGCCCCTTGGCAGAAAAGTTCAACATCCCTTTTGTCTGTCTACCGATCACCCCAGAAAACCAAAAAGACCAAGAGGCGTTAATTTTAAAGCACTTGACCGACGCCCAAGCTGATCTGGTCATTTTAGCTCGGTACATGCGGATCATCGGCCCTGACTTGATCGCACCATTCAAAAACCGAATCATTAACATCCACCACTCCATGCTCCCCGCCTTTGCGGGAGGTCGGCCCTATCACGCCGCCTTAGAACGAGGAGTCAAGATGATTGGAGCCACCAGCCACTACGTCACCGAAGCCCTAGACCAAGGCCCGATCATCGAGCAAGAAACGGTTCATGTGAAGTACAACGAGAAACTGACCGACCTGATCCGCAAGGGCAAGGATTTAGAAAAGATCGTCCTCTCAAGGGCGGTGTGGCAGCATTTGGAGCATAAAGTGATGGTCTACGGCAACAAAACGATCGTGTTCAAGTAGCCCGTTGATCAACAACTCAAATCACAAACACCGTTTTTTGTGACTTGCTTCAGGGCTTCTCGGTAAGGAGTTAGGTCCGAAACCGATCCACTTCCTGCTTTAAATCATCCACTGTTCGGGCCATTTCGGCAGCTGTTGCCGAAATTTGCCCGGTCGTTGCGGCTAGCTGTTGGGCGGCTGAAGAGTTTGCTTCGCTCACTTGGGTGATTTCCTCGGTGGTCTTGGCTAGTTCTGACAAGCCCAATTGTTGTTCCGTAATGGCGCCCGCAGTGGCGGTGATTGGCCCTGACATCAAACCAACTGAGGTTGTGATTTCTTCGAGCACCTGGACCATCTGCCCCGACACTTCCTTACCCTGAGAGACGTTCAACGAGCTGACATCGATCAAATCTTTGATTTGGTCGACTTGCACATTGGAACGGTCTGCTAGACTCCGAACTTCTTCGGCAACCACCGCAAATCCTTTGCCTTGATCCCCGGCCTTCGCCGCCTCAATGGCCGCATTGAGGGAAAGCAAATTTGTCTGGTTCGCCAAGTCGGTGATCACATTAACAACCCCCACCATTTTCGATGAAGACTGATCTATCGCCTCCATCGCCTCTTGGGTGAGGGTGACAGACTGGTTCCCTGTGGTGGTTGAGGCGCTTGCATCGCTGGCGAATTTTTTGAGTTCTTCCATCTGAGAGGCCGTCGAACCGAAAGCCGCTGAGATTTGTCCGATCGCCGCCGAGGCCTCGACTAACGCCGCGGCTTCCCGTTCGACACCCGAGGCGATGTCCGAGGAGGTCCGACTGATTTCTTCGGCAGTCGAACTAAATTCTTCTCCAATCGAAGAGAGATTACCGGCCATTTCTTGGGCTTTTTCTATGATCACCCGAACATTTTCGACAAACTCATTAAACCAACTGGCCAAGTCCCCAAATTCATCGTTTCGGTCTGTCGCTAATCGCTGGGTTAGGTCCCCGTCGCCTTGAGCAAGATCTTTGAGAATATCCACCGTCGAGGTTAGGGGCTTGGTGATGCTGCTGATGATCAACCACCCAAACACCGCAGAGCTCGCAAGCCCGATCATTAAACACCCAATCAACAGCATCCTAGATAGCTTCACCGTCGCTTCTCGGCCTTCGCCTGCTTCTTTCAGCTCCTCTGATATACTCCCAATCACTTGATCAATCTGTTCAATACTCGCCTCACCCAGTTGATCCAGTATATCGTCCATCTGGGCTAAGAAGGCCTTATCCACCGTTTTAGAATTGATTTTGACTGCCAATTCATCTCGGCCTATAGTCAACATTTTTTTAAAACTTTCGATGATCTTTTCGGTGGTCTCTTTCTCAAAGTCCGTGTCCGCCGCCGCCATCAAAATAGGCGTTGTGCTTGTAATATAGGTTCCTAAATCAGCGAGCACCTGCATCCGCTCGGCCGATACAGCCTCATCTTGATCAATGATTATGTCCATGAACAATAAGGTCATCTCGGTGGACTTTAACTTTAAAGCTTCCAGGGTGCGGATCTGTTGAAATCGTTCCTCAAGCAGGCTGGTGGCTTGGTCGATCTCAACAGTTTCTTTGAGCCCAATCCCAATGGCTGCGATAAACAACAAAATCACAGTTAAAAAGCCAATCAAAACCTTATTCTGCACCTTGAGATTTTTCATCGCGACCACCTATACCTAGAAGTTTTCCAACACGTCGCTATTATAAATAGCATAGTTGGCTCAACTAATCTATAATAAAAACAAATGGCACAAAGATGCAAAAGAAAGGGCAAAATTTTTCGATGCATTTTTTCAATACCCCGGCAGGTCTTAACCCCAAGCCTACAGCAAATATAAATAAAACAAGATAACCTCATCTCAAACCACACACAGAAGAAGGGATAACGAGCGCAAAAAAGCAACCAAACAAAGGGGAGCTTAAAAAACAGACAGGTCACCCGAGGTTCCCTCACCGCCGGGAGGCAGCAAGGGAGGCGAGCGTTTTAACAGCCGCAGGAGGTGGCGGATTCGTTTTCACCAGAAAAGGGAAGGCTCCCTTCGCAACCAGGGAACACCCCATAGTGTTTAGAAAAATCCCCAAAGAATTCAAAAAACGGGGCAAACCGAGTTTCCTGAAGCATCCGGTAGCTGTTACCGCAGACCGTTTCGATTTTCCCTTGTTGGAATTGGTGGCCTTGGTCGAGCACAAAGGTCGACTCCATGCCCTCGACTCCACCGAGATAACGCACCGCTTGGCCGTATTCTTCGCACTCCGGTTCTAAAGCCGGCAACTTCAGCAATCGGCAGGTGACCGAATAAAAGTTGATCCCTTCAACCGATGCCTGGGCGTCTTCGTTGTCGATGGTGATTTGGTTGTACTCCATCCAACGTGGATCAGTGAACCCGGCCTGCTTGGCGTACATGATGAAATCATTCCAATACAAAGCCCCCGAAAGGCACTCCCCATAGAGCACCGGATCGGCAACCAAAGCGGCCGGAACCCGGCAATCTGCGTAGACATCAGAAAAATACAATTCACCGCCGACTTTCAAGACCCGGTAAGCTTCTTTCAAGACCGCTAACTTGTCGTCAACCAAATTGATCACACAATTCGAAACAATCAGGTCCTTGCTCTCTGCCGAAATATTCAAAGCCCCTAAGTCCTGAATATCCCCGGCCCGGAACGCCACATTTGCCTTTTGATAACCATATTTTTCTCGGTGATACTCCACATGTTTGTTCGCCACCGCTAGCTGCTCTTCTGTCATGTCGATGCCCAAAACCGAACCTTGCTCGCCAACCATCCGGCCCAACAGGTAAGCATCACGACCGGAACCAGAACCCAGGTCCATCACATCCAACCCCTCTAATAACTTCGGGATGGTCAAACCGCAGCCATAGAATTTTTCCACCACTTCAGGGTGGATGTCCTTGATCAATTCCTTGATTTCTTTGGGGTAGCTCGCTGTGGTGCAGCAGGCGTTGGTCTTCAAGTCCTCGGTTTTGCTCAAGGTCTTGCCGTAATATTCCTGGACGTCTTGTTTGTGGTCAGTGGTTGGGTGATTCATCAGGCTCCTAGAGGTTTGTTACGTTTGTGTTTTGGTCATTCGGCCTTAAAAAAGGCAACCGTTCTTTCATTTGGAGGAACCCTGGAGGGTCCCCGACACCTATTTCCTGGGTTCAGCCCAAAGGTGGCAACCCCCCGCCACTTTGTCATCTGAGCGAACCGCAAAAAAATCTTTTTTGTAAGCCCCAGCACCAAGGTTCCTTCCTTGAGCGGCTTTCAAACGATCGGTCCCTTTTTTAAGGGAACAAAGCTCAAAGCTTCTTTCGGGCAAATATCAATACAGCCCCCGCAGCCAATGCAAGGGGTTTGTTCCAACCCAAAGTTGCCTGAGATGGGCAGTTTGTCCTTGTGGGCATAGGAAGCAACATCAATCCCCATTGGGCAGGTCTGGGAACATAGATTCAGCCCGGTGCAGCTGTCATTCGCCTGGACCTTAAATTTGGACCCCTGGACCCGGCCAAACAGTTCCATCCCTTTCGCTAAGGGACAACCATAGCGACACCAAATCCGGGTCCCGAAAAAGGGGTAGGCCCCTACACCAATCAAAGCCCCAAAAATGAAGTCCAAGGCGATATCCTGGTAGAGCCTGGCAGCCTCCAACAAATTCTGGGCGGCAAATAGTTTGAGGCTATCAAACAAAATCAAAAACCCGTAGGCCAACCCCAACACCAGAAACAGGGTCTGCAAGGATTCGGCTTTCTTGGCCGCCGGACCGGTGGGGGTTTGGTGACTGACCCAGTTTTTTCCCCAAGTCGTCACCCCGATGGTCTCCGCCAAATTCCCGCAGGAACAAAACCAAGAACAGTACCGTTTGCCGAATATCCACACCGAAAGGGGAACCAACACAAAAACATACACCATCCCTCCCCAAGAGGTGAAGCCTTTAGAAACATAGACATAGGCGTCTAAAGTGGTCGGATAGGTCAGATCCACCAACAAACTTTTGCCGGCTAGCAAGGGACTAAAAACAAAAGGCACAAAATAAAAGACCACCAACTGCACCCAAAAAATACTGGTGAATTTTTGCCGTTGGTAACTTGAGAGCTCAGATTTTTTGCCTCGTTTATAAGGCGACTTTTTCTTGAGCACCACCTTTGCGGCAATATAGCAGACCAAGGCTGTGTAGAGAGTGGCATACCAAAAAGCCGGGTGTTTTTCTAAGAAGTAAAAGCTCCGCACGTCAGAGACCCAGCCCCAGTCAACCATCAGTTCATGACATTTGAGCACCCCATAACCGACCAGAACCACAGGCAGATAAAAGAGCAGAAAGGCCTTTTCGGTGTTCGAGCGTTTGATGCTCCCTTTTTTATAGCTCATTCTTCTTCCTGATCAGCGGTGATCAAAGTCACGGTGTTGCCGATTGGTTCAACGACCAATCATAGCTCAAATATTCAATCTCGACCAGACCGGCCTTGATCTTCTGTTGCTGTTCTGGGTCATCAATCAGCCCTTCAGCAACAAAGGCGGCGACCGAGCCGGACTGAGCTTTAAAGTCCTCAGCGAACCAATCAAAAATCTTTGACAAGTACAGGGTTTGGGTCCCGGGGTCATATCGATTGCGAGAACGATCCCCCAAAAACCTCAACTTCGCTTGCTGAAGCTGCTGGCCCAAGCTAGAGGCAACATAGGGCCGCTCAGATAAGGCAGGGCAACCGACCGACCCACAAACAATCGCAAAATGCACTCGTGGTTCCTTGAACTTGGCTCGCAACCACCCATGCTCTAGCGAATCAAGGGTATGGATTTCTCCGAGCAACGTAAAAAATTCAACTTTCCAGGGACCGGAAAAAAAGCCCCCCAAATCTTTGATTGACTTGAGCCTCGGGTATTTCGACAGGATCAATTTTAAGGTCAAGCCGTTATAACTGTTGATCAAAAAAGCGATTTGCTCCGCCTCGCTCCACTTCCCGTAAGTGGCCGCCTGAACATCGCTGATTTGTTTTAGGTAGTCATCTAGCTGGTCTTCATGGGTTTTAAGCCATCGGTAATCGACAGTGGAAGCGGCCCCTAGGGGGTGAACCGCCTCAGCCAGCACTTGAGCGAGGCCCTGGTGCTGGTGATCAAACGCCCAGAGCGGCGTTGAACTCAGCCATAACAGCAACAAAATCAGGCCTTTTTTCACCATCACTCCTCAAGCGCCAAAGCGCCACCACAAGAGCTTCCCGCCCCGGCAGTGCAGCCAAAACAGTGGTCGCCAAACCGGATCGGTTGCCCGGTCAAATCGAAATCCTCGCGACCTGAAACTTGAGGTTCCAAGGCCCCAAAATCCATCGCTTGGTTGAAATCACAGTCGTAGACCCGGCCCTGAAAATCCACCGAGACCGTGGACTTGCACATCACCGCTTCGGCGGCACCGGGGTTAAAGTTTTCTTGGAGCAACTGCCGGTAACTTTCAACCTGCCCAGATTGTTGCAAAAAACCTTTGAACCGGCGGATCGGCATGTTGGTGATGGTGTAAAGCCCGGTGAATTTGATCCCAAAGTCTGCTTGTAGCTTTTCTCGGTAATCAGCTTCCAGTTTCGCTTGGTCCGGTGGCAAGCTTGGTCCGGCAGGGTTGTAGACCAAGTTCAAGTCCAAATCCCCTTGGCCATAACCTAGGCTATTTAATAACTGGAGTCCTTGGATGCTTTGCTCAAACACCCCATCCCCTCGTTGTTGGTCCACATTTTTTTTGCCGTAACAAGGCAAGGACGCAACCACCTGGACCTGGTTTTTCGCCAACCATGCAGCGGTGTCTTCTTGGCCCGGTTCAAACAAAACCGTCAGATTACACCGATCAATCACCTGCAACCCCAACGACCGGGCCTGCTCAACAAAAAAACGAAAATGAGGGTTTAACTCCGGCGCCCCACCGGTCAAGTCAAGGGTGCGGATGCTGGGTGTTTTTTTTATCAACCCCAGCAGTTCTAGGATCGTAGATTTGTCCATCAACTCTTTGCGAGTCGGCCCCGCCCCTTGGTGACAATGGTCGCACACTTGGTTGCATAACCGACCGAGGTTAGCCTGTAAGGTGAGGGTTGCACCTCGGTCCTCAGAGACTTGGTGTTCAGCAAGGTGGCTCACAAAAGAGCTTTTCTCGAAAGCGGCGGCGTGGTTCATCGGTTCCTTAGGTTGTTTGATCATCTGATTCGTTTCCCACACTGAAAAGGTTACACCGAAGTCACCATTTCAGAATTTTTTTCCCCCAGCAAAGCCCGAGCCCGACAAACATCAGGGTGGGCATCAAATGCCAAGCTACCTGATGGTATATCCCGTCCTGGCTTTCTAACAACATCAAAGCCAAATTTCCCATGGAGGTGGCCGATAAAAGGGCCAAGCCAGCAGACCAGTGAGGGTGGACCGGTGCCAGAGTTTTGAGCTGGAACAAGAAAAACAAACCGGGCACCAGCAAAAATAACATGAAGTTTTGGATACAAAAAAAGTCCATCGGGCTTGGCTGAACCAGCTCTGGGTGGGTACTCCAGGTCAGGTATAGCTTGCCTAACAAGCTCATCATCCAACCTGCGAAGGGCAACAAAGCCAACTTGGGCCACCAACGGTCCCCCTCAAGCACCGGAACCCCCAACTTGCAAGCGACCCACAAACTCAGCCCAGCGGACCCTCCCAACAACACCAAATCCAGTGTAAACCAAGGCTCTGACAGTTTCTGGGCCAAGTCTACCCTCAGGGAATAAATCAACGACAACCCGAGCAATAAAACCAGGACCAACCCAGCAGACTGCAAAACCACCTGCCCAAAAGAGCGAGAGGTCACGGCCGGTTCGAGGGCGAGAGATTCAATCAAGTCATTGGTTTTCATCTGCCCCCTGGATCTGTTTTTTGAGTTCTTTTAAACTGCGATGCACCGAAACTTTCACAGCACTCACGCTCATCCCGGTCTGTTCGGCCACTTCAGCAGCGGTGTAGCCCTGAAGTTTCATCAGGTCGACCAGCCGACCCTGTTTTTCCGGTAACCGAAGAATCGCTTCCTGTACCTCTTCGTGCCGCTGGGCCCAAAAGGTTACATCCTCTCCTTGGTTTTCGAGCTCCAAGGTCTCGATAAATCGTTGCTGAAAATTCAATTGCCGGTAATGGCTGCGGAAATGGTCTTGGAGCCGAAAATTGGCGATAGAAAAAAGCCAGGGGGCAAAGGAACGCTCGGCTTGGTAGGTATGCCGGGCCTTGTGCAGAGAAATTAAGATTTCCTGGATCAAATCCTCAAGCAGAGCTTCATCGGAAACTTTCTTTTGCAACATGGAGCGCAAAATCAACCGGCACTGGCCCAGTAAGTCCGTATAAGCCGCCGAATCACCTTGCTGTCCTAGCGCCATCAATTCCCCTAAGGAAGGGGTGGAGGCCCTCAAAGGGACGCTCTCAGGGCGGTGGGTTTTTTCAAGGGTTAAACCTTCCGCAGTTCCATGATCGAAAACCACTCGTTTTCCGCATGATGCCACCGAACCAATTCTAGGCCCGCCTCATGGACCATCGCTAAGGCCGAGCGTTTGGTGTATTTTTGGGAAATCTCAGTGTGGATGGTTTCTCCTTCTTCTAGCTGAACATCCATATCCAATTCCTTCACCAACGCCGAAACCGGTTTTTTGGCGACCAAGTGCATTTCCACCCGTTCAAAGGTTTCATTAAAAAAGGCGTGGTGCCCAAAGTCCTCTAACGCAAAATCTGCCTCCAGGTGCCGGTTGATCACCGAAAGGACGTTTTTATTAAACGCTTCGGTCTTGCCTGCTTGATCATTATAGGCCGCATGAAGCACCGACTCCGGTTTCACCCGATCCACCGACAACAGAAACCGGTCTTCTGGCTTGAGACCGGCTGTCACTTGACTCAAAAACTGGGCGGCTTCATGAAACTCAAAGTTGCCAATGGAAGACCCAAATAAAATCATCAACACCGGGAGGTCCGAGGTAAACTCAGCCCCCGGCTTGGTGAAGTCTTGCACCAACCCTTGGATTTGAAGTTCTGGAAACCGCTGATGCAGGGCTTCTGAAGAAAGCCTCACCGCGTCTTCACTGACATCCACTGGCCGGTAACAAAGGTTTTTAAGCTGGTCCGGCTGGACGGCACGGATCAGCTGTTCGATCTTCCAGTGAGACCCGGACCCAAGCTCCACAAGGCTCCCTTGGGGGAAGTCCGCCATCACCTGAGGCGCGATCTGTTCCAGTAATTTCAGCTCGGTCCGGGTGACATAGTATTCCGGGGTTTGGCAGATTTGTTCGAACAGTTCCGAGCCCACTTGGTCATAAAAATATTTGCTCGGCAGCCGCTTCTGCTGCCCTGCCAACCCCTGGCGAACGTCTTTTTTTAAGGTCTCCCCAAAGTCTAAGTGGAGCTGGTTTTCCAAAGCAAAGGATTGATTTTTTTGTGTCATGAGTTTCCTGTTATCGACAAGATACAAAGCGGATCAATTGGGATGAATGGGAGAGTAATTCTTGGAACGCCACCAGAAATCTGTGGACCTCCTCGGCGGTGTTTCCTTGCCCTAAACTCAAGCGAATGGAGCAGTGGGCTTCGGCTTCGCTGAGCCCTAAGGCTAATAAACAATGCGACGGTTTGGGGCTGCCAGAGCGACAGGCAGAGCCCGAACTGAAGGCAAACCCTCGCTGGTCCATGGCGAGGACCAAACTTTCGCCTCTGGTTTGAGGCAATACGAGGTTGGTGCAGTGGGCCAGCCGAGGGGCAAGTTCCCCGTTGATTTTCGCTTCTGGGACCAGCTTCTGTATTCCCTGTTCCAGCTGGTCTCTCAGGTCTGCCAAGGCCCCAAAGCTGGGTAGAGCTTTCACCGCTTCTTCGGCGGCCTTGCCCAAACCAACCCAGGCCAAACTGTTTTCAGTCCCCCCCCGAAGTCCGTACTCCTGGGAACCTCCGGCAATGAGAGGGTCTAAGGAAATTTCTTTAGAAACATACAAAGCCCCCACCCCCTTGGGACCATGAAACTTGTGAGCCGAGAGGCTCAGCATATCAATGGACGAGTGTTTCAGGTCAACCGGAAACTTGCCAACCACCTGGACCCCATCACAGTGAAACCATGCCCCGTATTGGTGAGCTAACTCAGCCAAGTCCTCCACCGGTTGGATGGTCCCCAGTTCGTTGTTCGCCCACATCACACTGACCCCAAAACACCGGTGGTCTATCTCCTTGGCCAGGGCCGAAACTTCAACCAACCCTTGGTCACTCACCGGCAGATACACCACCTCGACCCCGGCGGTTTCTAATTGTTTGCAGGCGTTCAGCACCGAAGGGTGCTCAAACTCCGTGGTGATCAGCCGGTTGCGTTCCCCCCGGTTTTGGAGCAGTCCTTTCAACGCCAAATTGTTGGCCTCCGAGCCCCCTGAGGTGATGATTAACCGCTTGGAGGTGCAGTTCAGCAGTTGGGCCAAGGAACGCTTGGCCTGATCTAAGACCCGACGGGCTTGTTTGCCTTCATGGTAGATGCTGCTGGGGTTGCCGAAAAGGCCGAGGCTTTCAGCCATCGCCTCTTGGACCGGTGCCCCTAAGGCCGTGGTGGCGTTGTGATCAAAATACACTCGCTCAACCGGTTCGAGCCTTTGGGTTTGGATTTTGTCATATTCCCCACTTTGGACCACTCGTTTGTCCCCTTCCAAGGGCTCAACTTCGCACAGCAAGGCTTTATACACCGGGAAGCCGGAGATCGGGTCAAACCGGCCCAAGTCGGTCAGTTCGTTGATGTTGTTTTCCTGCCAAGCGAGAGGGCCCACCGGTCCCCCGCCGCCCATGTGGGCATCGATCGCCCCGGCCACGATGTCAGCGGTTACCCTCGCTCGCATTTTGACCGCCCCACGGGGGCTACGAATCCGCACCATCGACCCATCCTCAATCCCTCGGGCTCCGGCGTCTTGTTCGTTTAAAGTCACCACCGGTTCCGGCTGTTCGTTAACCAACCCCTTGACCCCATGGTGTTGACTCCTAAAATCGGAGGTCACCCGAGCCCCCGAGTTAAACACCAAGGGAAATTGGGCGGCTAAATCAGGCCGTGAAAGTGGGGATTCACCGGGCTCTGTGTATTCCGGGAGCCCCGAGTAGCCATATTCTTCGAGCAGACTGGAACAAATCTCGAACTTCCCGCTGGGCGTATCAAACCCTGGTTGCCCATCTGAGCGAAGCCCCCCTTTCTCCCATTTTTTATATTCCAACATCTTGGTTTTGAGCTGCACTTCTCCCTGGTTTTCCCGGACATCTTCAAGGCTAAACCCCGTTCCTTTGAGCACATAGCGGTACAGTTCTTCTTCAGACTGCGGGTACAGTTCCCCGTAGCCTAGCCGCTGGGCGAGGTCGCTTAAAATAAAAAAATCGTTTCGAGATTGGCCCACTGGCTCAACCAACCGTTTGCGCAGCTTAAACATCGGGCCATAGACCATGTAGCTGTCCAACTCGAATCCGGTACAAGCGGGCAGCACAATGTCGGCGTAGGCCGAATCAGCGGTCAGCTGCCGGTCAATGGTGACCAGGAAATCTAGGTTGTCTAGAGTTTTCTTCCAGGTTTCGGGCTGAGGCCAAGAGGTGATCAAACTGGCCCCGAGGACAATCAGGCTACGAATTTTATAAGGTTTTGATTCCAGCACCGACTCCGGCAAACTGATCCCGTGAGACTCCCCTCTGTACAGACTATACACCGGGAAACGGTCCCGCCCAAGCGCAGTGTCAGGAGCCGGGTTGGGGATCAGCCCCTCTCGGTTGACCTTGAATTGGTTCTCAGCCATCGAAAAACAACGGCCCCCGGGCACATCCAATTGGCCCGCTAAAGCCCATAACACCATGGTGGCCCGTATCGCCTGGACCCCTGAATCGGAGTATTCTAACCCGGTGTACATCACTGGGGACGCCCCTTTGGCCCCGGCAATCGTCCGGGCTAGCTCAACAAGGGTTTCCGCAGCAACCCCGGTGATACTTTCCACCACTTCGGGCCGAAAGTGTTGGGTCGACTCAGCGAATTCATCAAAGCCGACAACCCAGTTTTCCACAAAGTCTTCTTCATATAGCTCTTCTTCAATGATCACCTGGGACAACCCCAAGGCCAAGGCCCCATCCGTCCCCGGCCGGATCGGCACCCATTGGGCGCCCGGTAGTTTGGCTAACGCCGTTCGTCGAGGGTCGATCACTACGATTTTGGCGCCACGACCGTGAGCTTGTGTGATCCGTTGGTAATCCACAGGGGGGCTGTCGGTCGCTGGGTTCGCCCCCCAGACCACCACCACCTCGGCCTGTTCAATGTCCGAGAACATCCGGGTCAACATGGAGCCAAAGGTCACATGAGGGGCGATCATCGCAAAAGAGACGTAACATAAAGCCCCGACCCCTAAGGTGTTTGGGCTCCCGAGGGGGAACAAGACCGAAGAGGCCGAAGAAACCTCCACCCCTTTGGGCTGGTAGACATCGCACATCGACAAGTCAAAGCTGCCCCGGCCGGTGTATATCGCCAGAGACTCTGGGCCGTATTGGTCCTTAAATTCAAGTTGTTTCTTAGCGATCGTCTCCATCGCCTCGTCCCAGCTGATTGGCTCGAATTCAAAGGTTCCCTTGGGGCCCACCCGTTTCATTGGGGTTTGGAGGCGGTCTTTCGAATAGACAATATCTGGCGCCGACTCACCCAATCGGCAGAGGGCACCTAAAGGAGAGTCTGGGTCGGGTCGCAGTTCGGCGAGTCTGTTTTGATCATCTAGCCGAGCCTCGACCCAGCATCCGGCAGGGCAAATCCCGCAGATAGTTTTTACAAACGACGAATCTTCTGGCTTCATGGCGAGATAATTTTGCGTCCTCTAGGGTCCGGTAAAACCAAGAGACGGTCAGGCTCCAAACCGTGACCTGCCTTTGGGGGATAGGTTCTCACTCTAACGGCCTGTTGAATCTTTGTCAGACTCCCAGGACATTAGGCATAATATTTTCTTCTTGACGCTATAGACGACCGGTCATATTGTCAAAAAAATCTAACAACGGACCGAATGAAACGCACCGAAAAACGAGAACACCTCCGTTCAAAGCTCATTGAAACGGGGATCAGCCTGTTCAACCAGCAAGGATATCATGGGACCGGAATTCAAGACATTGTGGATGCCGCCGGCGTGCCGAAAGGGTCTTTTTACACCTATTTTTCCAGTAAAGAGGACTTTGCTGGTGAGGTGATCCAAAAGTTTTCGGCCCTTGGGGCGGCCGGGATCGACCAGCGGCTACAAGAGGCAAAAAGCCCGTTGACAGGGCTGATCGAGTTTTTTCGGGCAAACCGTGACCGACTCGCCGATGCCGGATATTCAGGGGGCTGCCTTTTAGGGAACTTGACCAACGAGATCGACCCTAACAACACAACCATCCGACCCCAATTGTCGGCGGGGCTATCGTCACAAGCAGAGCGTATCTCCTGGGCGATTGAACAAGCCCAGGCCCAAGGGGAAATTCGTGAAGACCTCCCAGCGACCCTTTTGGGAGACTTGGTTTTAAACGGTTGGGAAGGAAGCCTGATTCGGGCCAAAGCTCAGCAAAGCCCCGCCCCACTCAACCAGTTTTTGGAAACTTTTTTTCAAGACCTTTTACCGCCGCGGTGACTCCATGGCCATGACGTTGTGAGCCGACCCTGAGAAGCCCACCGAGGGCTCAAGTCTGCAGGGCCAGATATTTTTGCAATTCCAAAAACAGGACTTCCTGCTTCAGCGGCTTGCTCAAAAAGGAATCAAACACTTGGGCAAATTGTTCTTGGTCTGCCTCCATCGCCGAAGCGCTGATCACAATCATCGGTGCCGGTCGAAACTGAGGGTGTTGTTTGAGTTGTTCGGCGACTTCAATCCCATTTAACCCCGACATTTTGTAGTCCAACAAAATCAGGTCCGGCTGGGTTTTGAGGGCTAATTCCAGGGCCTCTTCACCGTCACAAGCTTCTATGATTTGTAAATCCTGCCCCTTAAGGTACCCCTGAATTAAGGCCCGGTTCGACAACACGTCATCAGCCAGTAAGATCTTCGCAGGAGCAAAGCGGATTTCATCAACAGTAACAAACCCTTCGTTCGCCAAATGAGCGGGCCTTGAGACCACAGACACCGAATCTAATAGGAATTTAAACACACTGCCTTGTTCCCCATTAGGTTCCACCCACAAATCACCACCCATCGCCCTCGCCAAGGTCCGGCTGATCGAAAGACCCAGCCCCGTACCGCCATATTTCGCCGAATTCTGCCCCTTTTGCTGTTCAAAGGCTTCAAAGATAAGTTCTCGCTGTTCCTCTGGCACCCCAATCCCCGTATCAACCACCTCTGCCTCGAATTTCACATGCCCTTCCCCTTGGGCTGAGAGTTTGACCGTGAGGCTGACCGAACCTGGCCCAGTCGTAAATTTCAAGGCGTTGCCCAGCAAGTTGATCAACACTTGCTTGAGCCGGCCTTCATCCAAAATCAACTGAGGGGTTCCCGGCCCAAGCTCCGTCACATTCAGCTGGAGATTTTTCGTCTGGGCGGTCCCTGTGAACATGGTCTTCATGTCTGCAATAACCCGAGGCACATTGGCCGGTCGGGGGCTGAGAACAAACTTCCCAGCTTCAATTTTCGAGAGGTCTAGGATGTCATTAATCAAGTTCAGTAAGCTACTCCCAGCCGACTGAATGAACGCAAGACTCGACTTTTCTTCATCCCCTTGAATCGAAAATTCCAAGATTTGGGCAAACCCAATGATCGCATTCATCGGGGTACGAATTTCATGGGACATATTAGCCAAAAACTGGGATTTTGCTTGGCTGGCCTGCTCTGCCGCCTCCTTCGCTTCACCGAGCTGAGCGGTTCGTGTGGCGACTTTTTCCTCCAAGGTGGTGTACAAAGTTTCCAGCTGCCCCGCCATGAGGTTAAACGACGAAGCTAACTCCGTAAATTCGTCGGTCCCTTTCACCACCAACCGTTTGTCTAACCGCCCCTCGGTGATTTCGTGCAAGGCCGACAAAAGCACTTTTAACCGGTTTGTGAGGCTCTGGGTGAACTTCCAACTGATCAGGCTGACCACCAACACCGTGACAACGCTGACGAGCATGATCATGGTCCAGATTTTTTCACTGGGCTTCATCAACTCGCCGAGGTCCGCTTGGCTGAGGTAATACCAACGGCCTGTCTCCCAAGTGGAACCAGAAACGCCTAGTTTTGTTTCTTTCGTTACCACCCGGCTAAAAAACCGGCGTTGAATCGGCTCCATAGCGACCCAGTAGCTCTTGCCACCCCAGCTGAGTAATTGGGGCTTCTCTAACAGGCTTTCCGGGTCCAAGAACTCAAATCCTTTATAGGTTCCGGTGGTGCCGCTCGAAGAAGCGATGATTTCTCCGTTTCCACGAATCAAGAACACTTGTTCCCAAGGAGCAGTTTGTTTCCCTTGGGCCTGGTCAATGATGTGTTTGACTCGGTAATTAATTTTCAACACCCCCAACACCTTGCCGTCAACAACAGCAGGCACCACTGCCCCGACAACGTTGGCCCCAACGCTTTCGTCAAACCCACGGTCGTCAAACACATTGCTGCCTTTGCCCTCATTGTAGCCGAGTTTCCACCACCTCTCGTCTGCTTGGTAATAATCGGAAAGCTCGGTGGTCATCGCCACGGCCCGACCCCGGCTGTCGGTCAAAAAGATTTCACCAAACCGGTCAGGTCGTTTTTGTTGCAACCCTCGCAGCAAAGAAGAAAGTTCGTTGTGTAAGATTTCTTTGGATTTCGGGTGGTTTTTTTTATCTGCGATCCAACCTTTATCAATCAAGAGGGTATCTGCGAGGAGCTTTCCTGAAGGCACCGAGTCAATCTCTTTTTCTGCCTGTACCAACGCCCTTTGCACCTCAGGCAGGCTGGTGATCAGGTCGGCCATCAGCACCATTTCATCGGTTTGCTGCTCAATATCTTCGCTGATTTCCGAGGTCGTATCAGAGAGAAAGGAGGTGATTTCGGTGTGCAGTGCCCCAACCACTTGCTCTGCGGAAAAGTTGGAAATCGCTAAAATCGGTAACAGCGCCGTCCCTAAAAACAGCAGCAATAACTTGAGACGAATCGACATTTTCCCTCCTGAAACAAATAAAAATGAATCCTATTTCACCCTTTCCTGGACTAACCGATAATGGAAGGCACAATCAAGAGATTTTGAATCAAAAAATACTTCTCATTGTAAAATAGGCCCTGTGCCTCACAACCTAGCGGCAGGTTAAACTGATACACCCCAATGAGAAGGCATTGATTCTAAGGAGTTGACTCCTCCTGGGACTGGTCTTATCATCAGCCTTCGCTTGATAAACCACTCTCTGATATTGGAGCCCCTAGGGATGCCTTTTTTTTCTACAAAACAATGGGTTTTGGCCCTGTTTGCAGCGCTGTCAATGGGCGCAACCAGCTACGGCCTCGACGCCGCTGAGCCCTGGAGCCCTGAGTGGGTCAGTTCCCAAGCACAAAAATATAGTAAACTTCACACCAGCCTGATCAACCAAGCCCATGCCAGCGGAGGTGAAGATTCCATCAAACGTCTCGAGCGGGCGGGGCTGGCTAGTGAACTCGAGGCGCTGTACCGCCGAAACGCCACGGTTGACCAGCGGCAAAACTCCTTAAAAAAAGAACAGGCCCTGCCCCCGGCAAGCGCCGCTCCCGAAGAATATGATTATAACCTCAATGATTTAGACCAAAAGCTTGACGATCAGACCGCTGTCTCCAATAAAATCGAAGGGCTGGATCTTGCGGCTTCTATGTCTCAAATGGCCCAAGAGGAAGCGGCCAAGCGACTCAAAAAGGCTGAAGCCAACTTAAGAGCGTTTTTAGATTCACAAGGCACAAAGCCCTTGTCTCCTCAGCAGCAATGGCAAAAAGAAGAACTTGAACTCCACCAAGAAATCGCCCAGGCAAGGCAACACCTAGAAGAATACAGCCATGAGAATCAACTCTTAGAACGAAGCCTGCGGCAAGTTCAGCTGGTACGGATCAATCAAGAGATCACGACGATCCAAGAGAACCTACACTTTGCCCCTGAAGACTTAGAGCGGCAGTTAGAAAAGCTGCGCCAAAATCGCGAAGGCCTCGAGGCGAGGCAAAACGCCCTCAAAAAACAGCAGTCCGACATCGAAAACGCCTGGTTAAACGCCAAAGACGAGCAGGACAAGGGACAACAATTAGACTACCTCAGGAGAGCCAATCTACAAGTACAAACCCGAGAGGCCTGGAGAAACACCTACCAAAAAGTCTTGGAGCAAACCGAACTCCAACTGACTTGGATCAGTGTGGAAGAAAAACTTTGGCGATATCGGTACGCCCTGCTCGAATCAAAGCCTAAAGCCAACGATCTCAGTGAATGGGCCGGCCAAACCCTCAAGTCCTTAAAAACCCTAGAACGGCAACTCCAACTCCAACAGGCGGGACAGGCGGCGCTGCAAAGCGAACAACTTGCAGTCCCCGAAACCCAAGGAAAGAGTAAGTTTGAGGCCCAACTGATCAACAATCGCCGCCAAGCGGTACGCAAGCTGATCGAACGTGGACTTGAGTTCCAATCATCGCTGTACGCTTTAAAGGCGCTGCACCTACGAACCCAAGACGAGATTTTACGGGCAAAAAAAGGGCTGAAACTCACCCAAAAAATCGGCGCTGTAGGCAGCAAGGCGTGGGAAATTTGGGATTATGAACTTTGGGTGATTGACGAAAAACCAGTCACCTTAAAAAAGGCTCTCTACGCCTTGGTGTTATTTGTCCTCGGGTTGTTAGGTGCCAAGCGGGTGACCGTTTCCTTCCGCCGGCGAGTTTTGCCCAGCTTAGACTTAGACGAAAGTTCGGCGGCAACCACCGAAAAAATTCTCCATTATTTCCTGATTTTCTTGTTGGTGTTGATGACCCTCAACTTAGTCAACATCCCGCTGACCGCCTTCACCTTTTTAGGAGGCGCCATTGCTATTGCCTTCGGTTTTGGTGCCCAGAACCTGCTTAATAATTTTATCAGCGGGTTCATCATCATGGCAGAGCGGCCCATCAAAATCGGAGACATGATTGAGATGGAAGATAGCTTTGGGATCGTGGAGGAAATTGGGGCGAGATGCACCCGAATTCGCACCCCGACCAATGTTCACGTTTTGGTCCCGAACAGTGCCTTTTTAGAAAAGAACATCACCAATTGGACCTTAAGTAACATGCAGGTCCGCACGAATGTTAAGGTGGGCGTCGCCTATGGGAGTCCGGTGGAAGAGGTCAAAGAATGTTTGCTTCAAGTCACCGGTGAGCACCCCAGGATCTCTTTTGAGCCACGGCCTGAAGTGTTTTTTAGAGACTTTGCCGACAGCTCGCTGAACTTTGCGGTCTTTTTCAGTCTGACCTTACAAAACCTCACCGACCGATACCGTATCCAAAGCGACATCCGGTTTGCCATCATCAAAGCATTTGAGGAAAAGGGGATCAGTATTTCGTTCCCTCAGCGAGATTTGCATTTGGTTGACAGCTCGGAATTGAAGGTGAGATTGATGAAGCCAACCGAAGAGGGGTAAGACAGTCCCCCACTTTGCAAAATTTCTACTATTCTGGAGCTCTGACTCCGATCCAATGAAAGCGAAGAATCCATGGAAACCACCCATATCCGCCGAGCTATTTTAATCCCTATTGCCTTTTTATTGATCGCACTGATTTATAAAATTATCGTCGAGTCGCTCACCCCCGCCCCACCGCCGGTCCGAGCGACCTACGATTGTGCGGCCAAAGACCTGCACGCTGAGTTTTACCATGAATGCGTTCGGATCGTTGGACAGCTTGAGTTTTTCGACAACCCAGAACCGGTAGCCCAAAAGTTTGAGCAGTTGAGCTTCACCAACCAGCCCAAAGGGTCCGGCTGCCAGATCGAAACCCATTCACAGATGACAGGCAAATACCGAACCGACAACCAAGAGGGCACCCACAAATTCCGTTGTGTGGGCACCTACAAAGGGGACACCGATCCCTTGATCGAAACTTGGCTGGTATACGAAAAATAGTCGGGTATTTGAGGAACGACTTACCCCTCTAGCTTGGTGTCCCATAACTCAGCCCGAGACTCCGGCGCCTCAGCCGAACCGGATTCACCGGAGCTTAATGCGGGGGCCTCGGCCGGTACAAAGGTCAGTTTGACAGCGGTGCCGTGAGCGACCCCATCATTTGAGCTCAACTCAATTGTCCCGCCATAATGTTCAATAAATTGTTTCACTAAAGGCATTCCAAACCCCGTACCCCGTTCGGCCTCCGTTCCACTTCGACTTGTTTTTTTTGTCACATCAAACACCTGAGAAAGCAAGGTTTCTGACATACCAATCCCGTGGTCTATCACCTCCAAGAAGACCTGCCCTGGGTCTCTTGAGGCCCTAATCGCAATGGTCGAGCCGGTTACAGAGAATTTGATGGCGTTGGTCACCAGATTGCTTAACACCGTATTCACTAGTGAAGTCAGTTCAGCCTGAACCCACAAGGAGCCGGGGAATTCTTCGACCACCAAGGTGATCCCTTTTTCTTGGGCTCTGTCTTGGTTGAATTTTAAACACCGAGCGGTGGCCTCTTGTAGAGAAACAGGCGTAAGCTCAAGCCCTTTGGACTCTAAGGAACGCATCTGCCGTATCAGACTCACCAACTCCAACCCGTTTTCCGCCAATTCCTTGATCCGGGGGTTAAACTGAGTGCTCATCGCCGGTTCATCTTCAATCACCTCACTTAAGCTCACAATACTGCTCAGCGGGTTCGACAAATCGTGGCTGAGGATATGCAACAACTCCTGGTTTTTTTGATTGCTTTGCTCTAACTGGACCTGGGTGATCCGGTGTTGGATGTGGTTACTGACCCGAGCGAGCAGTTCCTTCATTTGGAACGGCTTGGTCACATAATCGTTCCCCCCGATGGTGAGCCCGTGATTAATGCTCTCAGGGTCGTTTTTTGCGGTTAGGAAAATCACAGGGATGTTCTCTACAGCCGGATTTTCTCTCATCCGTTTGCAGACCTCAAAGCCGTCCATCCCCGGCATCATGACATCTAACAAGACCAAATCAACCGGGTGCTGATCTAAAATATCTAAAGCCTCCTGCCCACTGTTCGCCTCGAGAGTTTCGTACCGGCTCGTTTTTAGGAGGCTCTTGATTAAAAAAATATTTTCAAAATTATCGTCTACTATCAGAATGACTTCGGACATTTTTCCACCTTTGTTTAAGGTTTACTGGCTGCCTCAATCCTCGCACTTTCATTGACCTCGGGATTTCAGGCCGACCTCCCTCCTGATCTTTTTTTATTGTAAGCTACTTTACCCTTCTCATGCCACAATAAAATCAATCAACTTCAGCGGGCCGACTGAAAAAAACCAATCGATATCTATTGATCCTTCGCGGCTTTTACAGCGGAATCACGAGACACCGATGGGCCCAAGAGTTTGGTCACCTCAACCTCAGCCAACTTCGGAACTCCTTGGCGAAACTGCCCGATATCTTCCTCAAACTGGTCTTCCACATCTACCCAGGTGACTTGGTCATCTGCATGGATGTTAAATCGACCTAAATAGGTAATCGTTTTGGGTTCCACATGAAACTCAGTATTCCAGCCGGTATGAACCTTCATTTTCCCACCCTTTTGATAGTGCCATCGATTGATCATGTAATCACCAACAGGAAGGGCTATATAAGTCAAAATCCCTTGATACTCTGGTTTATCAATCATCGGCGAACCCAGCGGATGGGCAATATACTCCGAGTAGTTCAAGCTGTCTTTTAAAAGCGTGGCGTCTTCAACAAAGACTCGGCTCGTGGCGTGGTCGGTCACCTGAGAATACACCACAACCCCATACTTGGTATGGTCACGGAACCGGTAAGTTTCTGGCAGGTTGGTCTTCGGAGAAACAAAGGTGCAACCTCCTAAAAAACTCAGGATCAAAAATCCAAAAAAAAGAAAAAAAGCTTTTGATTTCATGTTATCTACTCAAGTAAAAAAGAATGAGCCGATCACCACTGCGGCGATCCCCCCTGATGATGACCGGACTGTCTCACTCTAGAGTCAGTCGGTCTCTAATTAAGCTGGTCAACTTGACCAATGGTTTGCCTACATTAGCGTGAGGCTTTTTCAATCGCTTCGATCACTTTATCAACGTGACCTTTCACCTGAACTCGTTTCCAGTGTTTCACTACCGTCCCATCGTTTCGTAAAATGACCGTAGACCGGATGGTCCCAATAGAGACTTTCCCGTAGAGTTTTTTCTCGCCCCAGGCATCATAACCGGGCATCATTACGTGCTCCGGGTCGCTGAGTAAAACGAAGTTAAGCCCCTGTTTTTCCCGGAATTTTCGGTGGGATTCAATCGAGTCAGGGCTCACGCCAACGACTTGGCATCGTCCCGAGAGCCGGTTGAAGTTGTCCCGAAAATCGCAGGCCTCTGTGGTGCACCCCGGCGTGTTGTCTTTGGGGTAAAAGTATAGAACCAGAAAATCTTTGTCTTCTCCCAAGCTCTCTAGGGTGAACTGCTGTTCCTTGCCCTGTGCATCAAGCCCTTGCAAGCAAAACGCTGGGGCCTGTTTGTTTTCTTCTAACATTGGTTCTCCAAGGAGGTTTTGACTAGGTTAGCCAATTGTCATCTTCGGGACAAGAGCCTTTCGATAACTCGGCGCTCAGCCCCTTGCCAGCTTGTGTTTGGCTCGCTAGTTTAGCAGGCGTCAGACAGACCTTTCCTCATAATCGCCCAAACAGGCCTCCCATGTCCGAGCCATCTCAAAACAAGCCCACAAATCTGTTGGCTCACTACAACCAAAAAACCCCTCCCTGTAGTGCGGCCTGTGCTTGTTCTGAGGACATCCGAGGCTACCTGACACTGATCGCCCAAGCAGACGAATATGGCCGGAGTCACCAACGAGCGACCACCATGGCCTTTGAGCGACTGGTTCAAAACAACCCCTTGCCCGCCACCCTAGGCCGAGTTTGCCCCCACCCTTGTGAGTCCGCTTGCAACCGAGGCGAAAAAGACGAGCCGGTGGCGATTCACTTGGTCGAAAAGGCCATCGGGGACTTTGCCTTGGCCAACAACCTCCCTCTTCCCCAAGGAACCCAAACCCTCTCAGGCAAACAGGTTGCGGTTGTTGGGTCGGGGCCTACCGGGCTATCGGCGGCCTACCAGCTCACAAGATTAGGCCACCAAGTCACCTTGATGGACCAACAAACTGAACCGGGGGGGATGCTTCGGTGGGGGATTCCAAATTACCGGCTGCCTGAGGCGGTCCTTTCAGGGGAGATTCAGCGGATCTTCGACCTCGGCGTTCAGTTTAAACCTGGGTTTCAGATTGGCCGTGACGCCAGTTTAGACGAACTAACCGAATCTTACGACGCGGTTCTCGTGGCGATTGGTGCGGGACTTGGGCGGCAGTTACCTTTTGAAGGGGCCGATCACCCTGAAGTCAAAACAGGGGTGAAGTTTTTACTTGACCACACTCAAGGTAACTTAGCTGAGGTCCCAGAAAACGTTGTGGTGATTGGTGGCGGGGATGTCGCCTTTGATGTCGCCCGTTCCTGCCTCCGGCTCGGCACCCAGAACGTTCATTTGGTCTGCCGAGAGCCGCAAGCACTCATGCCCGCCACAGCCGAAGAAATCAGCCAAGGCACCGAAGAAGGCATCCATTTGCATCCAGGCTATAGCCCTACAGGGTTTATCTTAGACGCAGACAAGCTCAAAGCCGCTCAGTTTGTTCAAGTTACCGCTTCTGGCTCTGCTCCTGGCCCGCTGGAGTTCAGCGAAGTCCCTGGAACCGAGGTCCAACTTGAAGCTGATTGGGTGGTCACAGCGATCAGCCAATTCCCAGACTACGCAGGCCTGGAGGAGCTAGCCCAGGAAGACGGCTGGACCACCATCCTCGGGGAACAAGGCCGTTCCCATGACCACGAGAACCTCTGGGTCGGCGGGGATATCACCCGCCGGTTAGGTCTGGTCAACCAGGCGATCGGTGATGGCCACACCGCCGCTTTAGAAATCCACGATTTTCTCGCAGGAAAAGAACACCACCCGGCGACTCCACCGCCTCGGGTGAGCCACCAAAACATGCGGCTTGATTTTTACCGCACCGCTCCTCGCAACCAGGTACAAGCCTCAGCACCGACAGAGCGGATCAAGCACTTTGAATCTTACGAAACCGGGTTCGATGACAACCAATTGTTGTTTGAATCCTGCCGCTGCATGAGTTGTGGGAGTTGTTTTGACTGCGATACTTGCTTGAGAGTCTGCGAGGATCAGGCGGTGGTTAAGCTGCCGAGAGGACAGCACTACGCCTTTGACTGGGACAAATGCACCGGCTGCTCGAAATGTGCGGAGCAATGTCCCTGTAACTTGATCGATATGCAATGAGCCCAGCGACTACGCTTTGATTTCTCGAGTGGAAATCGGCTGTGCTTGATTGGCTTTTGCGGTCTGGTTATAGGTGGAATCGAGAGTCCCCGGCAGGTTATGTAGCAAGGCGATAAACTGTTTGTCTTTGAGCAGTGCCAAGGCGTCGGTCCGTTCTTGTTCGTCGAGCAGCGCTGTGTTCAGTTGGTCTTTAAGAGACTTTAAGTTTTCAATTTTGTTTTTCACAAAGAACTCCATCCCCAACAGCTTCTTTTTTTGCTCTGGCTTTAACGCCGCCAACTTTTCTTCTAAGTTCTTCAAGGATTTTTCAAGCTCTTCAGGCTCGATTTTTTTGCTGACCAACGATTGTTCCAGACGATTGATGACCTTCAAATAATCTTGGACTTCTTTAGACTGTTTTTCTTTGGGGGTTAAGGAAGCACTCTTGGTGTCAACGCTTTCTGCTCCTTTATCCTTCTTGGGGGTCTTAGCCGTTTTTACCTGTGATTCACCAGCCTTCATGTCGGGTTTTCTATCCTCTTTCAGATCTTTGGCCATCAGGGCAGGGGATTTTACAGGACTGATCGAACTGAGTTGGGCGGTGTTCATGGCATATACTCGCTAAAAGGCGTCGGATCGAACAAAACAGGCATTTTGGTTTCCAGGCCAGAGGTCCTGGGTCCAAAAAACCTAGAAAAATATGGACTATGTAGAGAGTAATTCAAAAGCTAGACCAAAATTGCCTTGAGACAAGTAGGCATTGCCATTGACCTTTGGTTTCGATATGCTACCGGAATCATTTTAAACCACCTAAAATAAAATCTTGCGTCTTAAGGAAAGGACACCATGAGTGAAGAGAAAACAGAGGAACAGTCAACGGACCTGTCTGAAACCCTACTTGAAACCAGATCACTGGTGATCTCAAGTGCTGTGGACTCCAAACTGGCTGACCGATGTATGAAACACATCCTCTTGCTAGAGCAAAAAGACCCCGAACGAGAAATCAAGGTGTTTATCAATTCACCAGGCGGGGAAATCTACAGCGGTTTGGCCATTTTTGACCTACTCAAATTTGTTTCTTGCCCGATCACCACCATTGTCAGTGGATTGGCGGCAAGTATGGGCTCTATTTTGTCGCTGGTTGGCGATGAAGGCCGACGTTTTGCCATGCCGAATTCTAAAATCATGATCCACCAACCCTCCTTAACCGGGGCTCAGGGCAGCATCACTGATCTAGAAACCCACTCGAAACAGATCCTCAAAACTCGGGACCGACTCGGCCAAATGTACGCCGATGTGACCGGGAAAACCTTGAAGAAAATCATCAAAGACATGGATCGAGACCACTGGTTAACCGCCGAAGAAGCGAAAGACTACGGTTTGATTGACAGGATCATCACTCATCGAAGCGAACTTTAATTTTCATAGGTAACTCAAGATGAAAGTAACGATATTTGGAAGTGGTTATGTAGGTTTGGTTGCTGGGGCCTGTTTTGCTGAAGGCGGTAACGACGTCATTTGCGCCGACGTCGACCCGAAAAAAATTGACCTGCTCAATCACGGCGGTATCCCGATCTACGAGCCAGGGCTCCAAGAAATGGTCCAACGGAATCGCCAGCACCAACGGCTAAATTTCACCACCGACCTAGGTGCTGCGGTTAAGCACGGCGACATCTGCTTCATTGCGGTAGGCACACCGCCAGACCAGGATGGTTCGGCGGACCTGCGCTATGTTCTTTCGGTCGCACGGACCATTGCCAGCGAGATGGACTCAAAAAAAATCATTGTCGACAAGTCCACTGTGCCGGTCGGGACCGCTTCGAAAGTCTCCCAGGCGATTGAAGACGTTCTGAAAGAGCGAGGAGTCCAACACCCCTTCCATGTTGTATCGAACCCAGAGTTTTTAAAAGAAGGTGCAGCAATCGACGATTTCATCAACCCAGATCGTGTGGTGATTGGAGTTGACTCGGACACCGCTGAACAAGCGATGCGTGACTTATATCTCCCCTTCACCGGCTCGGATGATAAGATGATTGTCATGGACATCAAATCCGCAGAAATGACCAAGTACGCCGCCAACTCAATGTTAGCGACCAAGATCAGCTTCATGAACGAAATCTCCCGGCTTTGCGAAAAGGTCGGCGCCGATATCGATCAGGTCCGAGCAGGGATTGGCTCCGATGTCCGGATCGGTCAGCACTTCCTCTACCCTGGCCTCGGTTACGGCGGTTCCTGTTTCCCTAAAGATGTCCAGGCGCTCGTAAAAACGGGGACACAAAACGGGATGGAACTAGAGATTTTGCAAGCTGTTGAAAGTGTCAATGCAAGGCAAAAAAAGAAAATGACCGAAATGGTGGTTTCTCACTTTGGTGAAGACTTGACCGGCAAAACCTTCGCCATCTGGGGGCTTTCCTTCAAGCCAAAAACCGATGACATGCGCGAGGCCCCTTCGTTAGTGGTTCTCGAAGGATTACTCAGCCGAGGCGCAACCGTCGTGGCTCACGACCCTGAGGCGATTGAAGAGACAACCCGTATCGTGATGAACAGTGACGAGGTCTACCCTCAGTTCGTCGCTCACAGAGACCGGATTTCTTTCAAAGAGTTGGATTACGACGCACTTCCAGGGGCCGATGCACTGCTCATTTTGACTGAGTGGAGCGAATTCCGCCGACCAGACTTCGCCCGGATGAAAGCTTCACTCAAAACCCCTCTCGTGTTTGATGGCCGTAACATCTACGACCCAGAAAAAATGGACGACAGAGGATTTGAATACTACAGCATTGGTCGACCAGGCTAGGAGCACCATGGGACAAAAGCGAGTTTTAGTGGCAGGAGGAGCCGGTTTTTTAGGTTCCTTTTTGTGTGAACGGTTCCTGGAACGAGGGGACAAGGTGTATGCAGTGGACTGCCTGCACACCGGGCAAATCGAGAACATCAAAGCCTTCGAGAAGGAACCAAACTTTGAGTTCATCGAACATGACATCATCAAGCCCTTAGATATCCAGGTCGATCAAATTTTAAACTTTGCTTGCCCTGCGTCGCCACCTCACTATCAAGAGGACCCTATTTGGACCTGGGAAACCAGTATATTTGGGGCTCACAACTTGTTAGAACTAGCAATCAAGAACAATGCGACCCTGCTGCACGCCAGCACCAGCGAATGCTACGGTGACCCAGACGTACACCCCCAGCCAGAATCCTATTGGGGTCATGTCAACCCCATCGGGATTCGTAGTTGCTACGATGAAGGCAAACGAGCAGCGGAGACCCTGCTTGCAGACGCCGCCCGGCTCAACCGGGCAGACACCAAGTTGGTGCGAATTTTCAACACCTACGGCCCTCGGATGCGGGCTGACGACGGTCGAGTGGTCAGCAATTTTGTTGTCCAAGCGCTCAAAGGCATCGACCTGACCCTCTACGGGAACGGCGAACAAACCCGGAGTTTCTGTTTTGTCCAAGACCTGATCGATGTCATCTTGTTGATGCTCGATAAACCGGGTTTTGCCGGACCGGTCAACATCGGGAACCCCGGTGAATTCACTATGAAAGAGCTGGCGACCTTGGTGCTTGAGTTGACCAACTCGGGTTCTAAACTCAGCTTTGGCCCTCTACCCTTAGACGACCCAAAGCAACGGAAGCCCGACATTTCCTTAGCTAAAGAAAAACTAGGCTGGGAACCCAAAATCGCCCTCAGAGAAGGGCTGATCCAGACCATCGAATATTTTGACCACTGGCTCAAAGCGCAAGGATGAACCCTGGGCAGATTCGCGTTGTCTTGGTGGAGCCCGCTTTTGGCGGGAACCTCGGCTCGGTCGTCCGGGCGATGGCCAACATGGGGATTTCAAACCTCCAGTTGGTTGGCGGGGTTTCCCCAAACGATTCCGATGCTCGCCGTATGGCAGTCAACGCCCGGTACCTCCTCGACCAAGCCTACCTTGTAGACAGCCTTGCTGAAGCTGTCAAAGACTGCGCTCTGGTGATCGGCACCACCGCTAGACCTCGAAAGCACCTCGGCACCAGTGACCAATTATGGGATTTAGGGGACCTGCTCGCTCAGGTACCCACAGACCAGCAAGTCGCCCTGGTATTTGGCCGAGAACGGATCGGGCTAACCAACGAAGAACTTTCTTTTTGCAACCACCAGATCACCATCCCCACCTTTGGAGACTACGCCTCCTTGAACTTAGCCCAAGCCGCTTTGCTGCTGCTCTACGAATGTTCGAAGACCTTTGGCGCCAAGCCAAAGGCCCAAACTGAACGGGCAGAGGCCCGTGAGGTTGAAGGGTTAAAACAACACCTCTTTGATGTTTTAGGCCAAATCGGCTACCTGAAATCAACCGACGGTGATGACTCTCTGTGGCAGTCCTTCACCGAGCTGTTCAACCGAGCCAAATTCAACCCCAGGGATGTTCAACTGCTCCGAGGGGTCTGCAACCGGGTCCAGGTTTCTTTAGGACTGAAAGGGCCACGCACCCCGCCAAGAAATTAAATTTTCTATCATTCTCTCAAGAATAGGTGTTTTTACTGACCGACAAAAACTACCATAAATAATTGGTTTTATTTAAAGATTCCCATCCTCAACCCCAAGCTATTCCCAGCCCCATTGATTTTAGGTGATTTATTGGTGTTTTTTCGGTAGGCTTTTGCTAGCAACTAACCCCATGATACCGATCTATGCTCCAGCAGACCGACAGCTCAATTCAGCGTAATGTTCCAGCCCCCTGGCTGGTCCTCATCTATGATTCCAGCGCAGAGACCTGCGGATCCTTAGAGCAGAGGCTCACCAACTTGAGTTTTGAGGGCCACCCCTTGGTTGCCTCTTGTGTCTCCAGCTTAGATGAAGCAAAGCGCTACTTGGACCAGCACCTAGAGACAGCTCTCTTGATCATTGGGCGCCTGGTTGAAAACCCTGAAGAAAACGAGCTTGAGCTAATCTATTACCTAAGAGAAACCCTCGGCAACTACCGAACTCGCATCTACCCCTGTGAACAAAATACACGGCAGCCCGAGCAAAGCAATCCTTGGCAGACTCGTTTTGCATTAGAACAGCGCTATGACCACCTGTTATTTTTTGGAGGGGATTTCGAGCAGACCCTCTATGACGGGCTCCTTTCCTATCAAAAATACGTAGCCGCTGTCTCCTTTGATCAACACCCGCCGTCTTTGAACTCTCCGTCGAGTTCAGCGACCAGCTACAAGATTTCCTGGCAATGTTCTCCTGGGTTTCCGATCCACTCAATCAGCGCTGCTGCGGCGGAACTTCTCGGGTATGAGCCTGAGGAATTCTCAGAGGGTCACTTCAATTTTCTGGACTGGATCGCTGAAGACGACAAAGAACGTTTTATTCACTCCAGACAAGAGGAGGTTCAATCGATCAACCTCCCAGTCTCTGAAGAATACCGGATCGTCACCAAATCGGGGGAATCGATATGGGTCTTCGCCGTCAGCACAAAGACCCTCTCCGCTGAGAGCGATATACTCACTGAAACTGCCACGCTTTTCATTGACTTAGAAAACCTCAAGCAACGTCCAGGTTTATTGCTCGACCCTACCATTGGGTTGCTACAGATCAATCAAGAACAGAAAATCCAATACATCAACCACGCGCTTTCAGAAGTTCTAGGCGCCGGCTACCCCGGCGTGATGGGTCGGGATTTAGGGGATTGGCTCTCTCAAGCTGACCACGACCGACTGGCCCAATTTATCGAAATTGCTCTGACAACCAAACAACCGCAGCAATTCAAACTAGAAATTGGCCCTACTGGTGGTCGGCACCTTGCGGTGTGTTCTCTTTCTATCTCAGGCTACAAAAGCTCGGGCAATACAGGGCTTCACCTCTTGGTGGAGTTGATGGAACGGCGCCAAGCACGGGAGAAGGAACTGACCCAGGAATTGCTTCAGGAACGAGCGTTCATCGCATCGGCGAGCCATGAGCTACGGACCCCGCTCTCGGCGGTTCTGGGGTACGCCGAACTGCTCAAAGACGCAAAAAATCTGGACTCTGAACAACAGGCCTTTTTAAACAATATTGTCACCAACTCCAAGCACTTGGTCACCTTGGTGAATGACATCTTAGACCTCTCAAAAATCGAGTCCAACCAACTATCGCTGAACATCGAAGAAGTCGTCTTTTCCGACTTATTCACCAGTTCCGGCGTGATGATCAGTTCCCAGGTGAAGGAAGGGGTCAAGTTGATCGTCAATGCACCGGATCTCGCTCATTTTGTCCTTTGCGACCCAATCCGGATCAAACAAATCTTCTTGAATTTGCTTTCCAATGCGGCGAAGTTCACCCCTCAAGGGGTCATCAAGATTTATATGGATCAGTATAAATCGTTGGACACCAACTTGTTTCAAGTAAGAATTTGCATAGAAGACACCGGAGCAGGCATCCCCAAGGCTCGACAAAAAGAACTGTTCCAGCCCTTTAAGCAAGTTCACGCCGGCAGCTATGGCGGAACCGGTCTGGGCCTGTATTTGAGCCAACAAATCGCTCGGCTGATGGACGGAAAAATCACCTTGAAGTCGGACTTAGGTCGAGGGACCACCTTTTATGTGGATTTGGTTCTCACCAAAGGCAAGGTCAAAGGCGATCAATTCGCCTTTGGAGGCAAACAAGTGGTGATCTTTGGTGACTACCCCACGTTAAGCGACCAGCAAAAAGCTAAATTACAAAAAACCGGGGCGAAGATCGATTTTATTGACTGCATGGACCCCCGCAATCATGACCGGCTCCGCAAGGCCTTTTCCTACGACACCGTTGACCTCGCTATTTTTGATGTCGATGTGCTCCAAGAAAAGACCCTTTGGTACGCAGGGGCTATCAAGGAGACCTATCCGGGGGTGTCTTTGATTGGGCTCAAACGGGAAAATTGCAAAGAGCAGTGCAAACTACTAGACCAACTATTACTCAAACCTTTCTCCTACTACCAACTCGCCAGTGCTTTAGCAGAGGAGTTCAATCGGTTTAAACCTTCGATGCAGCTTGACTACACCCAGCTCAAAATTTTGATCGTTGAAGATGTAGAAGCCAACCGGATGTTATTCTCCCAAATGTTCCAGCGTTTTTTCAATTTAGAGCCCTCTTTAGCCGTGAGCGGAAAAGACGCCGTCAAGCAGGTCAAATCAAAGCAGTTTGATTTGGTCTACATGGATGTGGAAATGCCGGAAATGGACGGTATTGAAGCCACCAAAAAGATCCGTGAATTTGACCAAAGGACCCCCATTGTTGCGATGACAGGAAACGTCTTCGCTGAGGACATCCAAGCGACCAAAGACGCCGGCATGACCGGTTTTTTATCCAAGCCAATCCAAAAAGAAGATTTAGAGCGAACCTTGTCCGAGCTTTTCACTGAAGAACAGGCGGAGCCCCCAATGTTTGCAGAGGAGCCAGGAGACGAGGCGGTACAACCGGTCCAGCAAGGCCATCTTTCGACCGGGCACTCCCCCTTAGAGCAAATGAAGGCGGCGATGTTAGAGCATTTGTCTGACCTCAGCGACGACACGAACACCCTCAATGAAATTGTGGAAACAGCGATCCTTGAGATTCAAGAAACGTTCGGAAAAATTGTTGAATATAACGGAAGAAAAGACCAACAGGGCCTCGCCAAGTCCTTACACAAACTCAAGGGAATTTTACTGAACATGAACGTTCAGCCTTTGGGTTCTCAGGTCCAAGAACTTGAAATTAAGATCAAAGAAGGAGAGGGAGACGACTTGTTAGCCGACTTCATCCAACAACTCTTCGAACTGGTCAAAACTCCTTAGAGCGCTGCGAGCCAGTTGCTCACCGCTATAAACTGGAGAGAAAAACTGTAGACCACCACCCCAAGGCTGAGCAGCCCTGCGGTTTCAAAGGCCCCACGGCCTTTACCTGTCGGGATCAGTTTGCCGAGTAACCACCCAGAGACAAAGCCGCCAATGTGAGCCAGGTTGCTCACTCCAGGCATCAAAAACCCTAAGAGAATCAAGACCAACGCCCATTTGCCCATCTGACGGGCGAGCCCCATTCCCATGAACCCGGCTCTGCGAGGTGCGTAGGACATGATCACGCCCATCAAACCAAAGACAGCCCCCGAAGCCCCAACAACCGGTGCCAGTGAAGCCCGCACACCAAATTCCAGAGCCAGAAGAGGCCAATAAACCGCTAGGAGGTTGCCACCGATCCCTGTGAGCACGAAGACAAACACAAGCAATCGGGGGCTGAGCAAGCTCTCTGCTTGAGCCCCCAAGTCCCGGACCCACAGCATATTAAACACAATGTGAAGGACACCGCCGTGTAGAAAAATCGCCGTGATCAGGAGGTGCCATTGACCGCCCCAGATCGCACGGGGGTCGGCCCAGCCCAGGAGGGCTAAAGCACTTGAGCTCGGAGCAGGCAGCAGACCAAAAAAGCCTGAGTGCCCCGAACCAGGTAACCCAGGGATCAAGAGCGGTAACAAATAGCTCAAGACCGCCAGGGCAATGCAGAGGCTGATGATGGGGCGAACCATGCTCCCTCCGCCAAGCCGAAAGAGACCAAACCATTTCCCCTTCGCCGATGGGTTCGCCAGACCACAGCCGCTACACTCGTCAAGGTAGCCACTGATCAGCTTACCGCAACGGGGGCAATTTAAAGAGTCGGGCCGTGGTTCCATCAATTCGCCAACTTAGCTTAACGTAGCGTTCCACTCAGCCACTCGCTCTTTCATCGCTTCGAGTAGTGCAGCGGTGTCCCCTTCGATAGTGACCGCATTAATTTTGTCCCCTTGACGGATTTGGTTGACCACTTTGACATCGTCTCCCGAAACCGCTTGGCCAAAGACCGTATGCTTTCCGTCGAGCCAAGGTGTCGCACCGTGGGTGATAAAAAACTGGCTTCCGTTGGTTCCAGGACCTGCGTTGGCCATCGACAAGATTCCCGATTTATTGTGAGTCAATTCAGAAGTACACTCATCTTCAAACTGGTAGCCAGGCCCGCCGGTTCCGGTCCCTTGAGGACAGCCACCTTGAACCATGAAGTCTGAGATCACTCGGTGAAAATTCAGTTCGTTGTAGTACCCTCGCTGAATCAAGTTCACAAAGCTGGCACAGGTTACCGGGCATTGGTCGGCAAAGAGGGTCAAACGGATGTTGCCTTTTTCGGTATCAAAAACGGCGGTCAGATTTCCAAACTGGCTCATAAGTATCTATCGGCTGAGGCCCAAAGGGCATGTTATAGGTGTATGTAAGCGGTTATTATGCAGGAATTTGCAATTTGGGGCAAGGGAGGGAGGTGAACTGCCCCACAGAGTTCAAGCAAAAAAGAAACAGCTACGAGATGACCGGACCGAGGAGATGATTCGTGAATTCTTCGAGGCCTGAAAACACAGCGGTATGGGGGTGTTTGGCCTCCACTTCCACTCGACTTTTAACCCCGTAGCCGGTCAACACGAGCCCAGGTTTAATGTGAGCATTCAACCCCAACTCCACATCACAAAGTTTGTCTCCTAACATCCAAGAGCCTTCTTTATCCAAATCATGTTCTTCGGTCAGCCGCTCGATCATTTGGGGCAGAGGCTTCCGGCACAAACAGGGTTGGTTATAAGGGGCCTGCCCGTCTTTATGATGCGGGCAATACTCCATGGCATCAAAGGTCGCACCGAAAGGTGCCAGGTGGCGGTTGAGTTCCTCAAAGGAGGCCTCCACAAATCCCTCGTCAAAATAACCTCTAGCCACCCCAGACTGGTTGGTGACCAGCGCCAAAAAGTATCCGGCCTCCTTCAACCGATTTAAAGCCTGCCCCACCCCTTCAAGCAAACAGATTTGTGAGAGATCGCTCAGGTAGTTCACCTCTTTGATCACCGTCCCATCACGGTCTAAAAATATCGTTTTTTGCTTCATAGGGCCGGAAGGGGCTGGAAGGAATGAAAGAGTTCTGTTAAAGGTTTCAAGACAGTTTTTCTTAATTCCTCTAGTTGATCAACCCCATCTTGTAGCAGCCATGACAGGCAGTCAAATTCGCCAAGCGTTCATCGATTTTTTCCTGCAAAAAGACCACAAACTGGTCCGTAGTTCTTCCTTGGTCCCCCACAATGATCCAACGATCTTGTTCACCAATGCAGGGATGAACCAGTTTAAAGACTACTTTTTGGGGAATCAGACACCAGAGCACAACACAGCGGTGACCTGTCAAAAGGTGCTACGAGCTGGCGGCAAGCACAACGACTTAGAAAACGTGGGCCGCACCGACCGGCACCACACCTTCTTCGAGATGCTGGGCAACTTTAGCTTTGGTGGCTATTTCAAAGAAGAAGCCATCGCCTACGCCTGGGAATTTTTAACCCAGACTCTGGGGCTCGACCCTAGCCAGCTGGCAGTCTCGGTGTTCAACGAAGATCAAGAAGCCTATGACATTTGGGCGAATCAAGTGGGCATCCCTGTTGAGCGGATCGCTCGGCTCGGAGAAAAAGAAAACTTTTGGTCTATGGGTGACACCGGTCCTTGTGGTCCCTGCTCAGAAATCCACTTTCTGTTGCACCCCTTAAAAGAGGGGCAAACTCCCCAAGAATCTCTAGAAGCCGACGATGGCTGTTTCTTGGAAATCTGGAACTTGGTGTTCATGCAGTACAACCGGGATCTCTCAGGAACCCTCACCCCGCTACCAAACCCGTCCATTGATACCGGGATGGGCTTGGAGCGAATCACTTCGGTGGTGCAGGGGAAAACAAACAACTTTGAAACCGATCTGCTCTCTGAAACAGTGGGCGAAATCGCCAAACAGGCCGGATACGTCCTGGGCAGCCAAACCGAAGGGGATGTGTCTTGTCGTGTGATTGCGGACCACCTGCGGGCTTCAGTTTTCTTGATTGCCGACGGCGTGATTCCCTCAAACGAAGGACGAGGCTATGTGCTTCGGCGAATCATCCGCCGGGCGGCACGACACGGCAAAGAGCTCGGGCTTCGTCCCGGTTTCTTTGCCGGACTGGTCGACTTTTTGGTGCCACAAGTCCAGGGAACCTACCCAGAGGTTGAGGAATCCGCAGGGTACATTAAGATTCTCCTGACCCAAGAAGAGCGCCGGTTTGACGCCACCTTGACCCAGGGCCTAAAAATCTTGCGAGAGCTGACCGACCAATTGACCCAAGACCAACAAAAAGTCGCCTCAGGGGAGTCGATCTTTATGTTATACGACACCTACGGCTTCCCGCCAGATTTAGCTTTGGATATTTTAGAAGACAAAGGGCTCAGCTACAACCAAGAAGAATTCGAAGCGGCCATGAACGCCCAACGGGACCGAGCGAAAAACGCTCAGGAAAACCGAGAAGGGGAGCTTCAAGTTTCTGGGGTCTATGTCGAGTTGTCGAAACAAGGGACGAAACAGCAATTTGTTGGTTACCAATCTTCTGAGTCCACCAGCGAGATCCTCGGAGTGGTTCGAGAGGGGGCTTTAGTCACCCAGCTGTCGACCGGTGAAACCGCCGATTTCTTCTTAGCTCAAACCCCCTTTTACGCCGAAGGCGGCGGGCAAGTCGGCGACCAGGGAGAGTTGGTCAATGATCAAGTGAGAGTCAAGGTTTTAGCAACCCACAGCCCCCTACCAGGGCTGAACCTCTGCACCGCCAAGGTGGTTTCAGGCCAATTGGACCTCAGCCAAACCAGCGAAATCACCGCAAAGGTTGACCTCAAACGACGACGAGCCACCGAGGCCAACCACACCGCCACCCACTTGTTACAAGCGGCGATGCGGACGGTGATTGGCGAGCATGTCAAGCAGGCCGGTTCTTTGGTCAACGATGAAAAACTACGGTTTGACTTCTCCCACTACGCCCCGGTGACCACCGAGGAAATCGGTGAGATTGAAGCCCTGGTGAACCGCATGGTCCGAGACAACCACGACGTCGAAGCCGAGGAAATGGACTTTGATCAGGCGGTTGCAACCGGTGCCATGGCGATCTTTGGGGAAAAATACGGCGACGACGTCCGGGTGGTCAGTGCCGGAGACGCCAGCAAAGAACTTTGCGGGGGCTGTCACACCAGCCGTACCGGGAATATTGGCCTCTTTAAAATCATCTCTGAGCAAGCGGTCAGCTCCGGCATCCGCCGGATCGAGGCGGTCACTGGTGAACTGGCCTTTGAATTTGTCCAGGCCAACCAAGGGGTCTTAGAAAAACTAGCTCAACGATATAAAGTCAGCTTAGACCAGGTTGGAGAGCGAAGCGACCAAGTCTTTGAGCAGGCGAAAAGCAAAGACAAAGAACTCGCACAGCTCAAGCAAAAGCTCGCAGGTTTTGAAGCCCAGCAAGCCTTAGCAGCGACCGAGCAGATCGGTGAGGTTCAGTTTTTGAGCTACGCTACCGAAGACCCAAACTTACGGGACTTAGCGGCCCAATTCCTCAAGGCGATGGACTCTGGGGTTTTGATGCTCTACCGCACTGAGGCACAGAAAGTTTCGGTGGTGGTGATGGTGTCTAAAGACTTGCAAGACCGATTCAAAGCCGGGGCCTTGATCAAGGAGCTGTCTCCTCTGGTCGAAGGCCGTGGGGGTGGCAAGCCCGACTTTGCTCAGTGCGGTGGCACCAAGCCGGAAGGGGTACAGGCCTTCACGCAAGCACTGCGTGAGAAACTGGCTTAACCAACCTTTGCAGCACCTTCGCCCTGTCCATAGGGGGCGAAGTCTCCGCTCTACAGGATGTTCCAAAATCGGGATTTTGAGTCTGACTATGCCAATAAATTCGAATAGCCCAACTGACGCAATCCGTTGATCACCAAGTTCCCCGGCATCCCCAAGATGCTTTGCAGGTCTCTGACCGACACGGTCTCAAACAGGCTGGCCCCGAGGGACTCAATCTTATAGGAGCCCGCACAACCGTAGGGTTCGTCGAGTGTTAAGTACCGCTCCAACTCGGCGTTTTCTAAAGTCCTCATCGTTAAAATCGCCTCATCCCAAGCCAAGATTTTCTGTCCTTGGTACACCAAGGCCACCCCGTTCACCAACCGGTGCTGCTTCCCGTTGAGTTCTTTCAGTTGAGCCAAAGCGGCGTCAAAGTTTCCTGGTTTCCCAAAGACCTGGCTGCCCAGTTGGATCATTTGATCAAAACCGATCACCGCCTCATCGGGGCTTGCCAGACTGTTGGCTTTCCCTAGGGCGAGGTTCATCACATGGTCTTCTAAGGGCCCAGAGACATACGCCGGTTCCTCAAAGTTCGGCGCGGCACAGCGGTGAGGGACCCCTAAATTGGTTAAGGCTTCACTCCGCCAGGTTGCGGTGGAGGCGAGACATAGGGGTAGCTGGTTCATCGGTTTTAACTTCATCGGTTGTTTCCCTCAGGTTCAACGGGTTCAACCGGCAGGCTTAACTTGGCCATCAGCCGAGTTTCTCGGTAGGTCAGGCCGTAGACAGCGGCGAAGAGCAAGGCTAAAAACACAGCAACCCCTGGGGCCCCAAAACTCACCAACTGGATGGAAAACAACCCTAACATGAATTGGCCAACCGAGAACCCGGCTGCGGTCAGCTTCGGGTCCCATTTTCTCTCGACCATCCAAAATTGGGCGAGACTGAAATCGCTCGGCACCCCGGGCATCCAACGCCTTGCAGGCCCATCCATATAGAAGGGAAAGAAACACAGGCCAATGACTAAAAACTCGGCCAGATTGGAAGTTGTTTTTAAAACCAGCACCCCGCACAACAGCCCCAAGGCGGCCCAGATTCGCCGGTTAAGCACCACCCCTTTCAGCCCGAACGGCGCAAAGCAAGCGAGCCCCCAGGCGAGTAGCAAGGGTAACCAGACAAGGGGGAACGGGCGGTGCTCCTCGAAGCAAAAATAACTGAGTAACAACAGCCCCACAATAGCGGCCCCTGGCTGAAACCCTGTGACTCGGACCGGCGTACTGAAGAGCTTCATTTGGCGGGTGAGAAACACAAGCAACAAAACCAAGTAGGCAATGAATCTCTCGTCCAGTTCAAACTCACCAAACGGATAGACCGAAAACAAACTCCATCCGGCCAACCCCACCAACCACAGGCGCTCCCAACGGGTATCTGATGGCTGTTGGGCGGGGCGTAACCCCAGCAAAAGCACCGGCAAAACAAAGGCCGGCGAGAAACCGAGCGCCCAGGCGGACAGGGCAAATCCCGCCAACAGCCCCAGACCTGCCAGCCAACTGCTCGCTGCTTTGGAATTAGGGCTTTGCAGCCGTCGCCGACCCCCCCATGCAAAGCCTAAAGACAGCAAGCCAACCAGTAAAAAAAGAACCAATAAGTTCAAAAAGACCTTTGATCAAAATTCCTTTGCCAACGGAACCAAAAGATTCCCGGCGTGAAGCGCCATTGTGAGGGAGACCAGGATATCGGTCAAGGGAGCCGAATCCGATTTGCAGGTGGAACGAGCTGGCCGGGCCACCAAGGGACGCTCCCCAAACCTCGCCTCCTGAGCCCAAAGACAAACTGACTCTAGAACAGACGCCCCCTCTGTAAGGAATTACCTACAAAAAGAACCTGTATTTTCTGAGACACATCGTTCTTGTTTTTTTCTAAGTTCCCTAGGTACTGTTTACTGTAAAAAAACAAGTCATACCAGTTAACTCAGTGACAAAAAAGGCAAGGGCTGGCTGACCCTGAACCGGGCAAGGGCTATGACACGAGGTTGCAACCCAGGTCTTCAGAGCCAATCAGGTTCCAGGACTCTTGGTCTTTTTGAAACACCTGCATCTGGTAGTCCCCGGTTTGGTTGAACTCGAGGCCCAGTTGAAAATGGGTGTAGGCCCGGCGGTTGTCGCCGATTTCCTGTCGAGCAAATTCCAACAAGGTCTTGCGTTCCCCGGCAGGGGAGCAAAATTCGAGTTTGAATTCTTCCTTCGGTTGGGCTTCATCAAACCGCAGCCTCAAGATAAAGTTGCACCGGATCACCACGGGGAACTGTTCGGTGAAGACTCGTTCGAAAAGCCCGATATAGCTGTTTTTCCCGGTTTCCTTATCCTGGATCGCGGTGTCGCAAAAAAATAGATTGTCTGCAAGGGCCATCAGGTCTCCATCGGTGAGGCATCAAGGTGTGTGTTCAAGAACCCCGGTTTCCCCCTTCAAGGAACCGGTCCAGCCAGTGTGGTTAGATGGAACTGAGTCAATCGTTCTTTGAAAAATTGCAGCGTAGTTTTTGGCCTTTCGGTGGCTATTTCCCCTCCGGTAGCTTGCTCACTACCTATCCCGGTTGTATAGCAAACTCCCAAAGCCTTTGGCTAGTCTGCCTCCTGGCCCCAATGATGTAAACCCCATGTTCACAGGGAGGTAGAGACGGGTCAAATCCTCCTTGATGGGGTAGGGGGGAGTGCATTTAACCTCATCGCCCCTGTCCCGCAGATTCTTTGATAGCATCGTTACCAGCCTCAAGATTCGTCGGGCCGCTCAGCAGGTCGATTATTGCTCCGCTCCTCGCTCGGTTCATCGGTGGGCGAGGGTTGAGCGGTGCTCAGGAGCCTCACCCTCTCTTGAGGGCCAAACCGGTAGACCTGTGTATTGGCGAAACGGTCGCCTAAGGTTCGTTTCCAAAGAAAGAAGGGTCCACAGACAAGGGTAAACCAAAGCAGGATAAAAAGATTACTGTATTGCTCTGGGACACTGATCAAGGGGTACAAAAGAAAGAGCACATTGCGTTTGATCGATAGTTTTACGCTCAACGGCCCCCCGGTGTCCAAGCTGAATGCCTTGATTGTAAACAAACCTTTGCCCACCCCGAGCCTACCTATATCCCGAAGGGCGAGTAGCACCAGAAAACAGAGGAGTGATAGGTGAGCAAACAAGTTCTTTTTCGGGGGTACCAGGATATCAGTAAAATCGATCAACCCGGTTTCGTAGAGGACTAGCTGTACAAAGGCAACAGGCACGACAGCGATCATTAAAAAGAAGAGGCTATCGACAAGGAACGCCCCAACACGTCGCCAAAAGGGGGCTGATGCCAAGTGGATCACTTCGGTTTGGGTGAGGAAAATCTGTTGTTCTATAGGAGGAAAAATCAACTTGAACAGCGCAGGGCCCCCCAACAGAACGGCGATCCCAAGGTCAGCTATCAAGGCATAGTGCAGTACCCAAAAGTGAACGACGACCGTCAACACACCGACACTCAAAAGCAAGAAAACCGTTAGGAATTTACCCAGATTATTGGACCCTTTTCTAAACCCAATCATTTTTACCTCTACTCAAAAATCACACTACACCCCGCCAGACCTAGCGAGCACTCTCAGAAATTCCAGGTTTTAATCGTTGATCTAAAACGGACTAAAGACCCCTGGCTACCTTATATAATTTGTTGTGTTCATTGGTGACCCCACCGGGACTCGAACCCAGATCAAGGGATTAGGAATCCCACGTTCTATCCAGTTGAACTATGGAGTCATCCAAAACAAGCGCCTTGGGCTAGCAAGCTAGCCCAAGGTGTTGTATTTGGGGCCGGATGGCCCCAAGGGGTTTGGCTAGTCTTCTTGACCAACCGCTTTCATTGACAACTTCAATTTGCCACGCTTGTCCCGTCCAATTGCTTTGACGGTGACCACTTGGCCTTCAGAAAGTACGTCTTCAACTCGCTCAACTCGCTCGTCGGAGATTTCTGAAACATGAACCAGTCCTTGAGTGTTCGGTAGAACTTCAACAAAGGCACCGAAATCAACAATCTTCTTGATTTCCCCTTCGTAGGTTGCACCGATCTCAACTTCTAGAGTCAATTCACGAACCAAAGCCAACGCTTTTTCAGCCGCTTCTTGGTTCGAAGAAGAGATGTTCACTGTCCCTGAATCATCAATGTCCAACTTCGCGCCGGTTTCAGCTTGAAGCGCCTTGATCACTTTACCACCTGGGCCGATCAAGTCACGGATTTTTGATTGTGGGATTTTGCACTGGATGAACCGTGGCGCGTTCGCGTTCACGTTATCTCGAGCACCAGTGATCGCCTTGTCCATTTCACCTAAGATATGGGTTCGGCCAACCTTCGCTTGAGCTAAGGCATCTTTGACGAGTTCCATAGAAAGACCATCAATCTTGATGTCCATCTGCAAAGAGTTAATCCCTTTGGTGGTCCCGACGACTTTAAAGTCCATATCACCGATATGATCTTCGTCACCTAAGATGTCAGTTAAGATCGCGTTGTTCGTGCCATCGCTGATCAAACCCATGGCGACACCCGCAACGGGAGCTGCCAAAGGAATCCCGGCGTCCATCATCGACAAAGAACCGCCACAAACAGTGGCCATTGAAGAAGAACCGTTTGACTCAGTGATTTCTGAAACGATCCGTACAGTGTACGGGAAGGCTTCATTGGCAGGCATCATCACTTTTAAACCACGCTCGGCGAGGTTACCATGACCGATCTCACGACGGCCCGGAGCACCAATCCGCTTCACTTCACCAACAGAGTAAGCCGGGAAGTTGTAGTGGAGGTAAAAGTTCTTGAAGTAAAGACCGGTTGGATCTTCAACCATCTGCTGGTCATCCTTGGTTCCCAAGGTTGAAACCACCAATGCCTGAGTTTCCCCACGGGTAAACAACGCTGAACCGTGCGCCTTTGGCAAGATGCCTAGCTCACAGGTGATTGGTCGAACGTCTTCTAGACCACGGCCATCCACACGAGTTTTCTTGGTCAAGATGTCTTGACGCATCATGGTTGACTTCGCAGCAGAAAAGCCTTCTGAAACCATGCCGCTGGTGATCCCAGCTTCTTCAGAAACCAATTCTTCTTTCAACGCTTTCTTCGCAGCGTCAAGAGCAGCATATCGTTCCATTTTTGTTGGAATCGAAAGAGCGGCTCGTAGTCCGTCTTGAGCAGCAGCAGAGACTTTTTCAAGGATCTCAGCAGGAGTTTCAGAGGCTTCAAAAGCCATCTTCGCTCGGCCAACTTCTTCAACCAACTGCTTCTGCAAGTCGATCAACGGCTGGATAGCGTTGTGGCCAAATTCCAAAGCTTCAATGATTTCTTCTTCAGTCTGCTCTTTCGCACCAGACTCAACCATCACGATGGCGTCTGACTTACCAACCAACAACAAATCGAGATCGCTCTCTTTGAGTGTTTCGTGGCTTGGGTTAACCACAAGCTCACCGTCGATTTTACCGACGTTGATCGCAGCAATCGGGGTGTCGTAAGGAATGTCTGAGATGCACAAAGCAGCGGAGGCACCGACCATTGCGGCGATCGCTGGGTTGGCGTCTGCGTCATAGCTTAAGACAGTCGCGATAACCTGAGTTTCGTTTGAGAACCCAGAAGCAAATAAAGGACGCAACGGTCGGTCCATCATTCGGCTGATCAAGGTTTCCATTTCAGTCGGCATCCGCTCTCGCTTAACAAACCCACCCAAGATCCGGCCTTGAGAATAGGTTTTCACTTGATAGACACAAGTGAGCGGGAAAAAATCACCATTCGAAGGATCTTTTGAAGAGGTCGCAGTCACTAAGACCATGGTGTCGCCATAGCTGACGACAACCGAACCGTTCGCTTGTTTAGCGATTCGGCCGGTCTCAATGCTGAGCTTCTTGCCCAGATAATCGATTTCAATTTTTTTCATGTTAACCATGTTTATTAGGTGTAATTCAAAGGGGCATTACTTCCGAATGCCAAGTTCTTTAATCAGTTCACGATACTCATTGACATCGTTTTTCTTCAGGTAATTCAGCAAGTGTCGGCGAGAACCAACCAACTTCAACAAACCTCGACGAGAGTGATGGTCGTGAGAGTGTGTTTTGAAGTGCTCGGTCAAGTAAGAGATCCGAGAGCTGAGAAGTGCGACTTGAACCCGAGTAGACCCTGTGTCTGTATCAGATTTGCCAAATTTGGTGACAATCGCTTGTTTATCTTCTTTCGTAAGCATAATAATATCCTATCCAGCGGTTAGACCAGCACCTTTGTGGGCTGGAAAAAAATAGGCGACTCCTGGCTGAATTCAAGGGTCCCTACGCACAAAATCTGTTGTTTTTCGTCTGTCACAAAGCAGCGAGCTTCCGAGGGTTTGAGGGCACCCAATTCCTCTACAGCCACGGATACCCGGTTCCCGTGGGAAAGGGCTTCGATGTCTGCAGGGCTCTTTGGGATCCACTGATTCCACTGTTCAAGCAAATCCGCTGGATTGGTACAGAACCTTAATAGATCAGTATGGTCGAGGTTTTCTAGTTGGTCAAGGCTGACCGTATCCTCCAATTTGAAGCAGTCCCCCACCAAATGGCGAGTCAACCCACTGAGATAAGCTGCTGTTCCCAATCTCTCCCCGAGGTCAGCTGCCAAGGTCCGAATATAGGTTCCTTTGCTGCAAGTAACCTCAAATTTGATCACCGGCAAATTCACTTCGATCTTTGAAATATCGATGATCCGCACCTTGCGAGGTTTCCGCTCGACTTCTTCACCGGCACGAGCCAGCTCATAAAGTCGTTTGCCGTCTTGGCGAATTGCGGAATACATCGGTGGGATTTGTTCGATATCCCCAAGGAATTCCAGCAACCTGGCCTTGACTTGTTCCTCGGTTAAGCCATCGGGGATCGGCCAAGAGGTCAATTCCCCTTCTTTATCCAAGGTGCTCGACGAGGCCCCTAAGGTCAGCTCGGCGATGTAACCTTTGTCCCCTTCATTGAAGTGAGGGATCAGCTTAGTCATCTTGCCCAGAAAAATGGGAAGCACACCCGTTGCCATGGGGTCCAAAGTGCCCAGGTGCCCCATTTTTTTTTCGTTGCAGATTTTTTTTAAAGAGCGAATGGCGCCGTAGGAAGTGATTCCTGCCGGCTTATTTAGGTTGATGATGCCGTCCAATTAGACCATGTCCTCAAAAGGGTTTTCCAAATCAAGGTTCACCGACTGATCAAACCCAGGAATCCCTAAGGAACCCTTTCCCCAATTCAAGTCTTCCCCGTTTGGGACGGGCTCGCCAAACCGGTAGATGGTCTGGTTTTCTCCTCGCTGGGCTGCTAGATGGTACGCCTCGATCTTTTGGGTAACCCCTTCGGATTTTTGTTGGTGGGCAACCATCGCCGAAGCACCATGTTTCTTGGTGAGCATTTGAGTGGTCACCGCCGGGCTGAGCAGCACACCAGTGGCGTTGTTCCCGCCGAAGCCTTTTGAATTGATCAATGCCGCTTGGAACTGGTCCGGGTCAATTTGTCGGTGCTGCTGGCTGAACGAAAGATTCGATTGATGAACGTCTTCAGCGACCTGATCTAAAGTAAAAATCCCCGGCAGGATATGGTCTTCCCAGGTCCCCAAGGCCGTCATGATCTGGTCTCCCGCAGCGGTACCCACCGAATGGCCCCAGTAGCACTTGGAAGCAACCACTGACCAGTCCCTAATCCCAAAGGCCTTGGCGACTTCATTGAGTCCATGGGACTCGGTCACCCGGTTTTGAGGGGTCCCCGTGCCGTGAGCATGAATGTAGCTGTGGTTTTGCAAGCCTTTTTCACCGATAATAGACCGGGTCAACGCAGCGGCTTTGGCGATGGAGAGATAATTCCCCACTCCTGGAGCTGAGATGGATTTTTTGATCCCATCAGCAGCAACAAAGACACCGCCCATGGAGCCGTATATTTTGGCACCTAATTCGACAGCGAGGTCATCGTCCATCAGCAGGAAGTATTGAGCCGACTCGGCCAAGGTGAACCCGCAGTTTTGCCCAAAAGGCCGGCAGGCTCTTGTATGGTCGGTCTGGGTCGCCCCTTTTGCCCTATCTAAGTCTAAAATTTGCCCGTCTTCAGCCAAGGCACTCATCACCCGGTATCCCTCGTAAACTTCAGGAACCAAGGGGGCTTCAGACATCCCCACCAAGGCAACTCGACTTCGCCCTGAGGTGATATCGGCGGCAGCGGCGTCTATATTATATAGCAAACTTGCACAGGCCCCTAAAATCCCTCCGGTCCGCCCGACGCTGCCGAGTACATAGGCATTGATAAAGTCAGCAGGCATTTCCGCCAGAGAAAAAGGCATTTGTTTGGTCGAGGTCCGTTTCCCTAAAGTGGCCGATTTCATATAGCCCCCTAAAGAGAAGTCATCCAACTGCCCCATGGCGCTGGCTGAGTAGACGGAGATTTGATCAGGTCTCAGGTGTTTTTTTAGCTCTTCCACATCAAACCCCGAGTTCCCCATGGTGTCTGAGGCTCCATATAAGGCCATCATCAGGCCTCGAGGGTGGTGTTTGGAAGCATAACCCGCCCCGGGGTCGAACCCTGTGGGCAGCTGTCCGCCGGTCTGGACCGCAAGTTTGCGGCTGTCAGGCTGAAGAACCTGCCAAGGTGCGGTGGTTTTAACTTGCACCTTCCCTTCGCCAAGATCGGTGACTTCCCAAGATTCAGGCGGATGATTCGGTAAGTCCTTTGCGTTTAATTCAAAGGTGACTCCTGCGGGCACTTTGACCGACTTATGGTAAGGCGCTTTGTCCCCGTCAAAATGGTTCGCCTCTAATTTTCGTAGCAAGGTGCCCGTTTCAATCAGGGGCCCAAGTTGTTTTTTCACACTGCCCGGCTCAATCACCACCCCGTTCGAGGTGACCCACTGGCCTTCGTCATATCGTGCAAGCCCCATCATGCTCGCCAAAGAAAGATAGGTCTGTTCGGCTTTCTGCCCCTCTAGCATATCCAAGACTAACCGCCGAAAGGCGACAAACCCAGAACTTCGACCTGCAGCATTAACGCCGCCAAACCCAACGATTACCGGTAGTTTTGACAAGGGCTCTCCAATTTTTGTTGTGTTTTTGTGATAGTTGACTTGCTTAGTAAAGCTAACAATGAAAGGGTGGTTCAAGCAAGCCAAGAATGAGTTTCACTTGGTGCGAAACCAAGGGAGAAGAAAATATTTTTTCTTTTTGGAAATTTTTCTTTGACAAGATGATCCATCTCGTGAAGAATTTCTCTCTTAGGCGAAAAAGTCTTGGGCCAGTAGCTCAGTTGGTTAGAGTACGTCCCTGATAAGGACGGGGTCGGTGGTTCGAATCCACCCTGGCCCACCAGGACTTTCGTTACAAGTCGCCAAACATAAGATTGGGGGATTAGCTCAGTTGGTAGAGCGCCTGCCTTGCAAGCAGGAGGTCAGCGGTTCGACCCCGCTATCCTCCACCAATTTTCATTCCTTTCGATAGGCGCGTAGCTCAGTGGTAGAGCGCTACCTCGACAAGGTAGTGGTCGACGGTTCAATCCCGTCCGCGCCTATGAAAACTTTTATACTCGCCGAGGAGGGAGTATCGCACCGATCAGAAGAAAACGGCCGATCACGCCAAACAGGAAAGAAGATCAAGCTCGAATCAACCAAGAGATTCGAGTTCCTGAGGTCCGTTTGATCGGAGAAGAGGGAGAACAACTTGGAGTGCTTTCTATTTCTGAAGCCTTAAGGACCGCTGAGGACCTGGGGCTCGATCTGGTTGAGGTTGCGGCCAAATCTAATCCGCCTGTTTGTCGGATCATGGATTATGGCAAGTTTAAGTATGAAGCCAGCAAGAAATTGCACGAGGCCAAGAAGAAGCAGACGGTGATTAAGGTCAAAGAAATCAAGATGCGACCGAAAACCGAAGCGCATGATTACCAGTTTAAGCTCAAACATGCCTTAGAATTTCTAGGGCAGGGCAACAAAGTCAAAGTTACGGTACAATTCCGTGGCCGAGAGATGGCCTACCAATCTATGGGCATCGCACTACTACGCAAGTTTGCAGAGGAGTCCCAAGAATTGGGAGTCGTCGAGCAGCAACCTAGGGCTGAAGGCCGAATGGCACAGATGGTCCTGGCACCAATTAAAAAAGGCTAACTCATGGCTAAGTACAAACTAAAAACAAAATCTTCGGCGAAGAGACGGTTTAAGATCACTGCCAACGGCAAGATCAAACGAAAAAAAGCAAATCTTCGTCACATTTTGACTAAACACAGTCGCAACACCAAGCGTGGCCTACGAAAGTCTGGTTTGGTTGATGCAGCAGATGTTCCGAGTATCAAACGGATGATGCCCTACGGTTAAGGGTCGCTCAATTTAGGATAGGCAACAATGGCACGGATTAAAAGGGCGGTAAACGCCAGAAAGAAAAAGAATAGTTTTTTCAAAGCAGCCAAAGGCTACCGAGGTGGTCGAAGTCGCTTACTACGAACCGTATACGAAGCGGTAGACAAAGCACGAGTCTACGCATACCGTGACCGGAAAGTAAAAAAGCGTGATTTTCGAAAGCTTTGGATTGTTCGAATCAACGCTGCAGCACGAATCTGCGGTTTGACTTACAGCACCATGATCCACGGTATGAAAGTCGCTGAAATGGAAATGGACCGAAAGACTTTGGCAAACTTGGCAATCAACGACTTCTCTGCATTCCAAGCAGTCGCTGAAACTGTCAAAACCAAGCTTTCTGCCTAAGCATTCTACAAACCCATAAACCTTTGCACAGGCAATCGGTTTATGGGTTTTTGCGTTTTGACCCCTGCTAGACCCCTGGAGAATTTCAATGAGCCAGCGAAGACGGTGGGATGTTTCCAAACGTTACCTGAAGCACTCAGAATACCTTTTCCAGACCCCCCCAGACCAACTTGAACGAATCATTGAGCGCTATCTCAAGGGATTCAAAGAGATTTTGCCCACCACAGAAGTGGTATATTTCTACGGCAAAACCGCCTTCCAGTTAGAGAAAAATCGGCTGATTGAGATTGAAGACGTCAAGATCAACCCGGACTGGGCCTCTTTGACCCTGCTAGAGCAACCTACGGCCTCAAGGCACCAGGTAGTGTACAACTGGGTCAAACTCAACGATGACAAGCAGCAATTCTTAAACTTATACACCCAAGTTTACACCGCCAAGCTGCAAACATGGCTCAAAACCCCTCAGGCCTCGGACGGGGAAGCGCCTTCTCACACCAAGCCAAACCTCCTAAAAGCCCGTTACCGCCGGCAAAAAGAAGTGATTCTGGCGATTGAGCGGTTTGCGAAGAAACAAAGCCCTGGAGTGCACAAAGAGATTTCGGAACTTCCTGAGCTTGAAGAAGAAATCATCAACTTTCAAAACCAACTGCTCAACGACCTTGAACAAGCCCGTTCAAGACTCACCGATGCCCAGGGGAAGCTGCACTCGATGGAGCTTTTCTTTGGTCTCGTTTTAGACGAAGTGGCCAACAAACTCAGGATCAGCCAGGGGCTCTTAGGGTTCCTACCCAAAGACAACCAGGAAGGCTCGGATTTCCAAGCAAAAAATCTGATCGACACCCGGCTACAAAACCTCACCGACTTTGCAGAAAGCCTCGCTTTAAGCCTAGAGTCCCAGACCCACTTCGCCCCTGAAAAAGTAGAACACTTCACCTTCATCGAGGCGGTCCACCAGAGTTTGAGTCAATTCGCTCAATCAGAGGGCAATCACAATTGTGAATTTAAATTCAACCAGACCCTAGGGAACTGCGAGCTCATCGGGGACCCGGACGTGCTCGCCCTGGGCTTAATCCGGCTGTTTCAGTTTGCCTTAGCGCTACAAGAATACGAGACCACTCCCGGGGTATTGACCTTCAAAATCAAGGCAAAGGTTGTCGATTCGGGGGTTGAATCTAGAATTGAGGTTTCCGGGTTACAGCTGTCAGAACGGCTCAAAGGGCTCATCGGCCCTTCGAAAGAGGCCTATGAGAAGGCCCCAGCGGGATTCATCATCCCCATCGCGATGATGCAGATTGTTTCCCGCACTTTTGAGCGCCAAGGCTCGGTAGCTTTTTTGGTTCGTGAAAATGGGCGGCTGGATATTAACGTGAACATCAACCGCCCAACAAACCTTTAAAAGCCGATCGAAAGACCGACAGTGGTGATCGTTCCACCGATATCGGTTTTCCCTTTAACACCGGTTCCAACAATTGTAGACTCAACTTTGCCCTGAGTGTTATGCACCCCAGCGTGTAGATCCACTAAAGGGAGAATTGAAAAGCCTAACTGAGCAAAGGTCGTGGTGGTGTTTGCGTCTTTGTAAGACACGATGCCTGCACAACTGTCACACTTGATTTGGGTTTTCCCTAAGCCAGCACCAAAGCTGATGTTGATCACAGGGATCGGTAACTGAAAAAACACATCGTACAGGTCCGTCATGACGTGGGTCGTGCCGCCCTTAAGCTTGGTGTCATACTGTTCCACCCCAAGGCCTACCATCAGCGGCAACTTGACTTGCAGACTAACTCCCGAAGGGGCTCCATCGGCTTCGAGGCTGCTATTTTTAAAGGAATGGCTGATAGGTACGTCAGCGGCAACGGACAAAAAATCAGCTTGAGCTGGTGCGGTGAACCCAAAGCTCAACAGAGCTGCAAATGTAAAAATCAGTGGTTTGAGTCCCATGAATGGTACCTTCTTTAAGTTAGCGAACAGGCTCAGAGAAACAATCTCTAAAACCCAAAAATATCTCTATGTCAATACAAGATCAGTGCCCTTTCCTACGGTCTTGTCCCCTTTTTTTACTGGTCGAACACTCAGCGGTTCTTTAGGTTAAAGAAACACCCCAGCCCCCTTTGGATGATGTTAGATGAACTGAACAAAATCGGCCCTTTGCAGACCCATTTGGTCGAAATGTGGCACCACCCAAACCCTAAACTGACCGAAACCGGTTTTTTGGGGTTAGTCGAAGCGCAACATTACGAAAACTTTCAGCTTTGGCATGAAGAAGACAAGGCCCGCAGCCTCACAGCAACCGACCAAACCATCGCCCAGGTCAAACGAAACATTGACCGGTTCAACCAGCAACGGGTTGACCTCATCGAAAAGCTAGATGAAGCCCTACTGACTGCTCTGGCAGAAAAAGGGGTCCGGTTTCCCAATGAGTCTCGAATCAACTCAGAGACTCCTGGCAGCATGATCGACCGATGTTCCATCATGGCTCTTCGAGTGTTCCATATGCTTGAACAAGTGGAGCGTACCGACGTTGACCAAGAACACCGAGACACAGCGGCTCACAAAGTTAAAGTTTTGAAGCTACAACGGGACGACCTCCTCCAATGCACTGAAGAATTGATTCAGGACATGATCCAGGGAAAACGGCAATTTAAGCTCTACCGACAATTCAAGATGTACAACGACCCAACCCTCAACCCAGAAGTCTATGGGGCGAAGTCATGAGTTTTGAAATGATCGTCTTTGACCTCGATGGGACCTTGCTCACCGCTGACTTCCAGCTCACCGAGGAGACGATCAACTCGGTGGAAAAGATTCGGTCTTTAGGGCTGAGAGTTGGTGTGGCAACCGGCAGAAGTTATCTCAGCGCCAAACCCTTTTTAGACCAGCTACAAATCACCGAACCGATGGTCTTTTCCAACGGTTGCGTGATGGACAACCCCGAAACAGGGGAACGAGAGGTTCTCTCCGGAATCCCGTTGGAAACCGCCTTGATCGGTTTAATGCTCACTGACCAGCATAAAATTTCCGCCAAGGCCCATCTCGCTGATGGGCAGATTTTAAAAAGTCACGATATACCCTGGCCCGACGAAGGGGTCCACTTCGAAGTCGGGGATATTCGGCCTGACCTCAAGGCAGAACTCGAAGACGAGCCGATCAAAATGGTTTTTTGTGGAGACCCTGAAAAACTCACTGCCTTTAAAGAACAAATTGAATCGATCCTTGGACCCAAAGCTCAGGCCCGACTGTTTCAAAGCCACACCTATTATTTAGAAATGGTGAACAAAAACGTCAGCAAAGGGGATGCGCTGTTGGTTTTAACGGAAAAACTGGGGCTCCCAAAGGAGAATATCATCACTGTGGGGGACCAGGAAAACGACTACGAAATGTTAAAATATTTTGGGTTGGCGATCAAAGCCGGGGATGGGCACCCTCGTCTCAGTGAGGTCGCAGACCACCAAATTGCCTCACCGGAGGACGGGGGGATCGAGCAGTTGTATCAGTTGCTACGTTCAGACTACAGCTCAGCGGCCGAATAGCGTCAGCGTTGGTTTTTATTGAGTCTTTGAGGAGGAAAGGCTCGATAAAAGCTCGGTTAGCTGAGGCACCCGGAGGGGCTTGGTTAAATAGCCGACCATCTTTAATTCTTCACATTTTTTGCGGATTGAGTCTTCGCTGTTTGCCGTCAAGGCAACAATCAACGGCGCCTTCTCTTGGAGTTGTTCCATGATCCGCTGCGTCGCTTCCAGACCGTCCATTTCAGGCATCTGGATATCCATCAAAATCAAATCGAATTCTTGCTCCACCGCTCGTTCCCATGCCAATCGGCCGTTGATCACCCAGGTGGATTCATAACCTAACCGGCTCAACACCTTGGTGATCAATGAAGCGTTCGCTTTGTTGTCCTCGGCAATCAGGATTCGGTAAGGGTAGGCCTTCGCAAAGTCCGTTTTGCCCGGAGCCGCCTTGGCTGGCGCAGGGGAGGGTTCAACTTTTTGCATCGGTAAAGTCAAATGAGCCGTCGTCCCCTTGCCCACTTCAGATTCAAGGTGGATCGAGCCACCCAACAACCCAGCAAGTTTTTGGCATAAGATCAGCCCGATCCCTAACCCAGGGTATTTCCGAGACAGCCCGGACTTTGCTTGAGAAAAAGGCTTAAAAAGACAGGCTTGTTCTTCGGCTTCCATCCCCACCCCGGTATCTTTCACCCAAAAATGAAGCTGTTCCCCTTGTTGCTCCGCTCCCAGGGTGATCGTCCCTTGAGGGGTGAACTTGATCGCGTTGTGGAGCAGGTTGATCATGATCAAACTCAACCGTTTCCGATCAATCGAGACCCAACCAAAATCGCCCCGAAAATCCGCGCCTAAATGTAACCCTTGCTCTTTGGCCATCAAACCAATGGTTCTGATCATCTCAGCGAGCAGGAGATTCACATCGACCCGTTCGGGGTTAAGGATCGCCTTTTCACTTTGTAACTGCTGGTATTCCAGCAAGTTTCGAATCACCGTGAGCAGGCTTTCGCTGCTGCCCTTAATCGTCTGTAAGGAATCATGAACCCCACTTGGCAACTCCGAGGCGAGCAACAAGTCGGTCAAACCGATCACTGAGTTGAGAGGGGTTCCCATTTCATGGGTGATCATCGACAAAAAGTTTTCCTTCGCCTTGATCTCTTCTTCAGCCAAGTTTTTGGCCCGAACCAAGGCGGCTTCTGCGAGTTTTTTTGTGGTGTAGTCGTGCCACATGACCACCGCACCGGCGCTGATGTGCTCCGAGTCTACCGGTTTGAGTGCCCGGCTGTTGACCAGCACCCAACGCCCTTCGGGGACTTGAGGGTTTTTTATGAAAATTTCTTCGTTTTGGACCATCACCCCTTTGAGGGCTTTAGCCATCGGCAGCTGATCGATCCGAAGCAAGGTCTTTTGATCACTGCAATGAAGCCCTAAAGCCACCGGCCAATCTGCCAAATTGTCAGGGATTTCGGTCTGACCAACGATTTTCAGAAAACCAGGGTTCGTGTGAAGCACATCCTGGGATGGCTCAATCACCACCACACCTTCACTGATCGAGCTCAACACCGAACTGAGAACTTCTTGTTGGGTTTCCAAATCTTGCTGGACATGAACCCGCTGAACTTCAGACTGGGTCAGCGCCTTTTTAGCGCCTTCATATCGCTCAGCCTTAGAGGTGGTGCGCCTCAGTTTATCCGTGAGGATAGACAAAAAGGCTCGTTCCAAAATTTGAATCAACTCTGGGTCACCGTTGAGCCGAATTTGTTTTTCGCTGAACCGTAAGGCCTGAAGATCTGTTAACGCAATGACCTGGGCAGCGGTGACATCGTTGGCAATCACACTCATTTCACCAATCAATTCGCAGCGCCGTGCCAAGATAAGAATCGGCTCGCCATTGGAGTAAACCTGAGCCCTGCCTTCAACGATCAAATAGATCCACTCGTTTTCAACCCCTTCATCTAAGATAACCTGCCCTTGCTCAAAGGTAACCTCCTGACAAGATTCAAGGAAAGCCGCCAATTGTGCTGGCTCCGAGCGGCTAAAATGCCGGGAGCTTAACAAAGACTGAATGAGTGCAGAAGAGTCGATCACAAGCGCCTTATCCTTTAGGGGCGATTCCACGTACGCTGGTTTCAATGAATTGAATAAATCGGCCCCAAACCTCAGGAGGGTTCTTCACTTGAAGAATCTCTTGAAAGGCCTTCGAGGGTACCTTTTTTGATGCAAAATATCGGTTATATAGATCTTGAATTTGCGCAATCTGCTCAGTGTCGAAGCCCTTGCGAGACAGGCCCACTCGGTTGATCCCAAAGATCATCCCCCGAGGTCCGGTACACATACAATAAGGTGGCACATCCTGAAAACAGGCACTCATCCCACCGACCATAGCATAGGAGCCGACCCGTGTAAACTGATGGTAGGCAGACAAACCACCGGTCACAATGTTCGAACCAAAATGAACATGCCCACCTAAGGTGCTGTTGTTGGCCAACATGCAGTTGTCACCCAAGGTCGTGTCATGGGCGAAGTGACAATAGACCATAATTTGGTTGTGGGAGCCGATCTTGGTGATCCCTGGCTCATCATGCTTGAAGGTGCCCCGGTGAATCGAAACATATTCTCGGATATCGTTTTCATCTCCGATGTCTACCAAACAGTCATCCACCCAATGTTCTTTATCTTGAGCAGCCATGCCAATCGAGGTGTAGGCGCCGATTCGGTTTTTTTTGCCGATGGTGGTTTTCCCTTGTAAGGTCACCATGTTGCCAATCACTGTTTCGTCCCCAATCACCACTTCGGGACCAATCACCGTGTAGGGGCCGACGGCCACTCCGGCGCCCAACTCCGCCTTAGGGTCGATGATCGCCGTGGGGTGAATTAAAGGTTGTTTCATCATGCCTCCGTAGGGTTAGACAGGCCAAAATGAGGTTCCCAGTCTCGGGTCACCAGTTCTAGCCCCGAAGACTGGAGCACTCGCTCCATTTCTTTTGGGCTTCGTTCATCATTAATTTCAAATTGTTCCAATGCCACTTCTGGGTTCGCATAGCCCCCAGGGTCTGTCTTTGACCCGGCGCTAATCGAAGTAATTGCCAAAGGAATCATATGATTACGGAAATGTGGTGATTCCCGTGTCGACAGGGCCAATTCCAAATTCTCGTCAAAAATCCGGTAAGCTAAAATCAGCTGCACCAATTCACGGTCACTGACCGGGTGGTCCGGTGAAAAGCCCATTTTTGCAGGCCGTAGCCGAGGGAATGAAATCGACAGGCGAGTCTGCCAATATTTTTTTTGAATGTAACTGGCATGAAGGGCAACATAAAAACTATCTAATCGCCAATCGTCTAGCCCCAGCAAAACCCCGAGACCCATTTTATGCACTCCCGCTTGGCCCAATCGTTCCGGGGTCTCAAGTCGCCAGAAAAAATCTTTCTTTTTTCCCTTTTTGTGGAACTCTGCGTACCGAGGGCCGTAGGTTTCCTGGTAGCACATCACGCCATGCAACCCTTGTTCAGACAAACACCGATAGTCCGATTCAGGAAGCGGCTGGACCTCCATGGACACCTGGGCAAAATGGGGCTGGATCCAGCTGATCGCCTCAGTGAGGTATTCTCTGGCTTGGGTTTCCGAAAAGTCCCCGGTAACCACTAAGACATGCTCGACGCCCATCGCTTTGAGCACCTTAATTTCCGCTTCCACTTGCTCCCGGTTCAACCGGATGCGAGGCAAGTCAATTTCTTTGGAAAACCCACAATAAGAGCAACTATTGATACACTCATTCGACAGATACAAGGGGGCATAAAGCTGGACCGTCTTCCCAAACCGTTTTCGGGTGAGTTGTTGGCTCAAGGCGGCCATTTGCTCTAAGTAAGGAGCGGCCACAGGGCTGACCAAAGCCAAAAAGTCCTTTGGATTTCCCGAGCCGGGCCGGCTGAGCGCCTGTTCAACATCTGCAGGGGTGATCGCCGCCAATTGGGCGGCAAGATCAGCCCAAGGGTGTTGTTCGAAAATTTGGGTGAAGCTGGTTGCACCGGTCTGGAGATTCATCAGTCCTCTAAAAAGGAGGTCAACGGACTTGAAGCCTCAGCAACGTTCTTCACCGCCCCCAATTTGGCTTGGTAGCCGATCCGGCCCGCTTGAACCGCTAATTTAAAGGCTAATGCCATTTGTGCTGGGTCTTCGGCGACCGCAATCGCAGTGTTCACCAACACCGCATCGGCACCCATTTCCATCGCCTGGGCGGCCTGAGACGGGGTCCCAATCCCCGCATCCACCACCACCGGCAAATTAGATTCACGGATGATGATTTCTAACATAGTGGCGCTGCTTAAGCCTTGATTGGAACCAATCGGTGCCCCTAGGGGCATCACTGCCGCCGCACCTGCAGATTCAAGGGCCTTGCAAAAGACCGGGTCTGCATTGATATAAGGCAACACCACAAACCCAAGCTTCGCTAACTCTTCAGTCGCTTTGAGGGTTTCTTGGTGGTCTGGTAATAAATACCGTGGGTCGGGGTGGATTTCTAACTTCACCCAATTGGTCTCTAGGGACTGTTGGGCCAGCTTGGCAGCCAAAACCGCCTCGGCGGCTGTACGAACTCCACTGGTGTTGGGCAGCAAGTTCACCCCAGGTTGGGAAACTTGGCTGACCATGATGTCCGAGCGGTTTTCCGGGTCAAATCGTTTTAACGCCAAGGTAACCAATTCGCTGCCTGAGGCAGCGATCGCTTGCGCCATCAACTGGTTCGAGCCAAACTTCCCGGTCCCTAAAAACAGCCGGGATTCAAAGGTCTTCCCGGCGATGGTCAACAAATCATTCAAGGCCCCTCCACCTGATTCAAAATTTCTTTGAGCGACGTTTCTGGATCTTGGGCAGCCCAAACAGCCCCAAGTAACGCAGCCCCGTCGAAGCCCATTTCTAGGATCAATTCAAAACGTTCGGGAATAATCCCACCCAAAGCAAAGACTTCAGTTCCGTTCGGTTTTTTGCTCAGTGCTTTGCGAACATCGTCAGACTCAAAACTTGGGATGTGCCCTGGCTTTGAGATCGACTCAAAGATCGGGCTCAATAAAACTCGATCATAGTCCCCTAAAGACTCAAGTTCTTTCGGGTCATGACAAGCGGCACCAACTCGAATTCCTGCTTCCTTCAAAGGGGCAAACCATTTGTGGGCTTCAGGCTTCTTCTTTTCCCCAAAGTGAACCCCGGCGGTTTTAAACTTAAGGGCCAACTCAGGGTGACCGTGAATCCAAATCCGGTTTAAATGGGTTGGGTCCATCGCCCCAAGCATCGACTCGACCCCTTCCGTATCCCAGCCTGGCTTACGGATACTCAGTTCAAAACCGGTCTGTTCGAGCAAAAGATTCAAAAGCCGAGTCTCCCCTTCAAACAGACCTGGCCCCGACATCAAAAGGACTTTCATTTATAAATCCTTGCGCCTTCAGCCATAAACTGCTCGGATTTTTCCTTCATGCCTTCCCCTAAAGCGGCGGCGTCATCGATTTTCTTTTGGGCGGCGTATTCCCGCACCTCTTCCGAGATTTTCATTGAGCAGAACTTTGGGCCACACATACTACAGAAGTGGGCTAACTTCGCCCCTTCGGCTGGCAAGGTTTCGTCGTGAAACGCCAAGGCTCGCTCGGGGTCTAAAGACAAGTGGAATTGGTCTAACCAACGGAATTCAAACCGAGCTTTTGACAAAGTGTTGTCTCGACACTGAGCGGCCGGGTGCCCCTTGGCTAAATCAGCGGCGTGAGCCGCTAATTTATAAGTGATCACCCCTTCCTTCACGTCTTCTCGGTTCGGTAGCCCCAAGTGTTCTTTGGGGGTCACATAACAAAGCATGGCGGTCCCGTACCAGCCGATCTGGGCGGCACCAATCGCCGAAGTGATGTGATCGTACCCCGGGGCGATATCAGTCGTCAGCGGTCCTAAAGTGTAAAAAGGAGCTTCATGACAGTCGACCAATTGCTTGTCCATGTTCTCTTTGATCAACTGCATGGGCACATGACCGGGGCCTTCGATGATCACCTGGACATCTTTTTTCCAGGCTTTCAAGGTCAATTCCCCTAAAGTTTCTAATTCAGCGAGCTGGCAGAAATCGTTCGCATCAGCGAGGCATCCTGGCCTAAAGCCATCACCTAAAGACAGCGCCACATCATACTGAGCCGCAATGTCACAGATTTCGTCAAAGTGAGTGTATAAAAAGTTTTCTTCATGGTGCGCTAAACACCACTTGGCGAGCATTGAGCCCCCCCGACTGACAATCCCGGTCAATCGTTCCGCACTTCGGTGGATATAGCCAAGACGCACCCCGGCGTGGATGGTGAAATAATCAACACCCTGCTCGGCTTGCTCAATCAAGGTGTCTCGCATCACTTCCCAAGTCAGGTTTTCTGGGACCCCAGAGACTTTTTCTAAGGCTTGATAAATCGGCACGGTGCCGATAGGCACCGGAGAATTTCGAACAATCCATTCTCGGGTTTCGTGGATGTGCTTGCCGGTCGACAAATCCATCACGGTGTCTGCACCCCAACGAAAGGACCAAACCGCTTTTTCTACTTCTTCTTCAATCCCGCTGGTCACCGCAGAGTTCCCAATATTAGCGTTGATCTTCACCAAGAAATTCCGGCCAATCACCATCGGCTCGGTTTCGGGGTGGTTGATGTTTGCAGGCAAAATCGCCCGGCCTATGGCGATTTCGTCACGGACGAATTCCGCAGTGATCACCTCAGGAATCTTCGCACCGAACCCTTCTCCGGCGTGTCGTTTAGCCAGTTCTGGGTTCCGTTTCCTCAGCTCTTCAATTTGTTGATTTTCCCGGATGGCCGCATATTCCATTTCAGGAGTGATCATCCCTTGACGAGCGTAATGCATCTGGCTGACACATTTTCCGGCCTTGGCTTTGAGGGGTTTACGGATGTTTTTAAAACGGATTTTATCTTTTTGTTCATCTTGCTGGGCGTTTTGAGCAAAAGAAGAACTCGGTCCAGAGAGTTCGACCACGTCGTCTCGCTTAGCGATCCAATCGGCACGCATCGGCTCCAAACCCACCTGGATATCCACCTTCACGTTAGGGTCAGTAAAGGCTCCGGAAGTGTCATAAACAACGACCGGGTGGTTGTACCCCGGATCCGTGGGCTTTGCCCCTTCGGCATTGGTCAGCTCAATTTGGCGCATCGCCACTTTGACCCCAGGTAGAGTGCCTTCGATGTATACCTTCGTTGAAGCCGGAAAGGGAGCTTCGGTGATGGTGTGCCCCTGAGGACGGGCTGTTTTTCGTTGTAGGTCATTCATATTCAGCCCCCTTGGGTCGGTTCGATGATCAAAATTTGATCGTTTGATTGTAGTTGATGGGTTCCCCATTCTTCTTTGGAGACCACTTCTTGATTCAAGGCCACCGCCACCCCTTTGGCGTCAAAAACGCCGGTTTGGGAGAGAAATTCAGCCAAGCTACCGCCCGCAAAGGGGGTAGGTTTTGAATTTACAAATAATTGCATAGCCTTAGAGTGTTCTTTTTCAGTTTGATAACAACGGAATTCATCCTAACCAAATTGGGTTTGATACGCAATGGCTTAGGGTACTTTGGTTCTTGTCAGATTCTCCACAAAGTCGCTACTTTGAAGGCACACCCCTGGAGAACTCGATGCAAAAACAAGCACTCTTAGAAAAATTCCCTTTTTTAAAATCCTTTGAAGACCAGTTGGAGTCCACCAACCCCAACCATCCTCAAATAGCGACCATCCCTAAAGGGCAGGTGATCTTCGAAGCAGATGACCCTTGCACCATCATTCCCTTATTGATTGAAGGGGAAATCCGGGTCTACAGCCTAGGCGAAACGGGCCGAGAAATGACCTTGTACCGTATCCACCCCGGCGAATCTTGTATTTTGTCAATTTCCAGCCTGCTCAGCCAATCCAATATCCCGGCGATTGCCCAGGTGGAAAAAGACATCACCGCCTTGGTCATCCCGGCCTCACTCTTTTCCCAGTGGATGGACCGGTATGAGCCGCTACGTCATTTTGTTTATTCCCTGCTGTCTCAAATGCTCGCTAGTGTGATCACCACTGTCGACGAAGTGGCCTTTCGCCGACTCGACGAACGGATCATTGAGCTGCTTGAGGAAAACCTCGATGCTGAAAACCGGGTGCATATGACCCACCAACAAATCGCTGTCGAGCTTGGTAGTTCCAGAGAGGTGGTCAGCCGAATCCTCAAAGACTTTGAACACAAAGGAAAAGTCGAGCTTCACCGTGGCTCTGTGCAATTAAAATAAATATATTTTCCGTTGTGTGACAATATCACTGTGATCGACATATTCGCTTGTTACCTTGATTACAGAGAGGATGAAAAACATCCTTTGGTTCCACTTCTATACAGGAGATTGTCATGAAAACTAACGTCGGTATTGCGGACCGCAGCGTCCGAGTCATCCTTGCTATCGTGATCGGTGCTTTTGGTGTCTATGCTGGTTCCTGGTTAGGCCTTGCAGCCTTAATCCCATTAGGAACAGCCTTCGCAGGCACATGCCCCCTCTATTTACCTTTAGGGGTTTCTACGGTCGAAAAATAAACAGCTCGATGACCTCTTTATTAACTCCAACCCTTTGAACAGGAGAACATCATGAAAACCAACGTCGGAATTGCAGACCGAAGCCTTCGAATCATCCTTGCCATTGTCATTGGCGCTGTTGGAGTCTACGCCCATTCTTGGCTCGGCTTCATTGCGCTGATTCCTATGGGCACTGCGTTTGTGGGCACTTGCCCCCTCTATTTGCCTTTAGGGGTTTCTACGGTCGAAGGCAAATAGCCGCTACAGAGCAATTCCAGTGGGGAGGCCAAAAAAAAGAACGGTCTCCTCCCCGGCCTTCGACTATACATTTGCCCTAAATTAGACCATACTAACCTATGGATTTTTCACAAACCTAGGTAGTATATTATGGTCGCCATCCGCAAAGACATTTTCCTCAGGCTCAAATCCCAGGTTCCCTTTTTCCATGGGTTCTCAGATGTAGAGCTTTTGGCTTTCTTACGGTTGATGAAGGTCCAACACGCCAACCCTGGCAAGTTGATTTTTAAAGAGTATGACCCAGGGGACACTATGTATATCCTCTTTTCGGGTTCTGTCGAAATCACCAAGAAAGTGGGAAAACAAGACGGAGAGGTCAGCGAAACCCTCATTTGCCAGCTTGAAGCAGGGGAAACCTTCGGCGAACTCGGGATGCTTGACCACCGACCTCGATCTGCCTCTGCACGAGCAAAAACCAAAAGTCTTCTTTTTTATATTGGCACCGAAAAACTAGAGCGGATTTCAAAAAATCCGGGGCTATCCTATTTGAGCTTTAAGTTGTACAAAAACTTTTCTACCATGTTAGCCAGTCGCTTACGAGATACAAACCAAAAAGTGGTTAATTTGGAAGCCCAGAGGTTAGGATAAATGAAGATCGTGATGTTATTGTTAAAGACCCTGCTGTTTGCCGCCTTTGGGTTCGTGACCTATTTCACGTTTGAGCCCGAACAAGCGATTGGGATTATCTTGCTGGTCGCCTTGGTGATCGCTCAATTGTGGTTTTTGTCTGGCCGGATTCGGCCTAAGTCCGCGGCGGCTCCTTCGCCGATCGATGCCAGCCGCACAGCCCAAGTGATCCAAAACCTTGCGGTTCAATCCAAGGCCCAACGAAAGCAAATCCTCAACCAGGCCCAACGGGCGACAAAGGCCGCCGCTCAAAAAGCGCCGGTAAAGCAAGCCAAACCCGCGCCCAAACCCCAAAAAGCTGATTTGCCCGATGCCGCAGGGATCGACCCCTCGCTGTTTTCAAAATTCCAACAAAGCCTTGACCAAACGGAACCTGACGAACCCTTGGCTGTCATCACCGAAGAAGACACAGCCGAGGTTGTGGTTAACCTCTCAAAATCGGTGCCCAAGGCAAAAGCAGAAAAGCAGGCCCCCAACACCCCTGAACCCGTGGTGCCCAAGCCTGTGAGCCAAGCGGTCAAGCCCAAAATGCGCAATCCCTATGCAGGCTCTGCTTTGGCCAAGCCAGCAGCCAAAAAACCGGCAGCCCCCAAACCCAGTATACCGACTCCCCCAAGCAAGGAAGCCCAGGACAACCACCTGCTCGACCAAGTCCCCTCCGAACCGCTAGGCGACTTATTTGAGCACCTAGACGAAGGTGCGGGAGCAAAGAAAAAGGCGGCAACCACCATCACCCCCAAGCCCCGACGGCCCCAGCAAGACACCGCCTCAGGTAAGTCTCCTTTGGTCGCCAATGAAACCTTGAGCCTCAAGGGATTTGATGAACTCGGCGAGCCGGAACAACAAATTTCTTCACTCCAGCTCAAATCTGCGGAAAAAGCCCTGAGAGAAAAGCAATATCCTCAAGCAGCGCAAATCGCCGAAGATTGGCTGCGAGGCGAAGGGAAAAGCTCCAAGAACCTGAAAGAGGCTCTACCCTTTGTTGACGTGGCGACAAAAGCCTGGTGGGAACAAAAAGACTACCCCTCTCATCTCAAACTCTGGGAATTTGTCTTCAGTTCGATTGTCCCCAAAAACTCTAAAGAGTATTTGCCCCTTTTAGAAGAACGAATAGATGAGTACGTTAAAATCAACCTAGAAGAACAAGCGGTCCCCTTTTTACTGACTGCTCTTTCGGTCTATAAAGCCCAAGAAGACCACCTGAGGATGGAAGGCGTCTATCTGTCCCTAGAAAAAGCCTATGGACGACTCAAGGACGACAAGGCCTTGGCCCAATGTTTAAATGGTCATTTGGGGGTCAAGCGGGCGCTCAAGGACTACCCGGGCCAACTTGAGCTGCTCGATGAACTGGGCAAACGGCTCTACGACCAAGGGGACCAGCAAGGCAGCCGGCAGTGTTACGAGGAAAGTTTAGTGGTTAAGCAGCAGATGCAAACAACCAATCCTTGAGGCGTATGGACTTCAAAATCACGCAAAAAGACCGTATTTTTTCTGAGTTTTTCCGGGTCGACCGGGTCAAGCTGGTGCAGGACTGTTACCACAGCGAGCCCATTGAAGTCACCCGGTACCACCTAGAGCGCCCGGAAGTCGTCGCTGTTTTGTTGGAGAACACAGACCAAAACACCTTGGTGATGGTCCAACAATTTCGATATTCCTCCACCAACCACAACACCACCAATGGCTGGACCTTGGAAATCGTCGGTGGGTTGATCGACCCCGGGGAAACACCGGAGGATGCGGCGATCCGTGAATCCTTAGAAGAGACCGGATACCAAGTGAACCAATTGATTCCTTGGAGCGGATTTCACCCCAGCCTTGGGGTGTCCAACGAATTCATCCACCTCTACTACGCCCAGGTCACAGACCAAGACAAAATCGAAACCGGCGGTGGGTTGGCCCATGAAAACGAAGATTTACAGGTCCTTGAACTCCCCTTAAGCGACTTGATGGAACAAATCGAATCCGGGACCTTGACCGACTCCAAGAGCATCGTTGCCCTGTTGCGATTGGCCCTCAAAAAGCAAACAGGAGCCTGAATGATCGACTATTTCCAAATGATGACCCGGTATAATCAATGGGCGAATAAACGAATCTACCGGACTTGCCGGTTTTTAAGTGACGACGACTATCTCCAAAGCCGAGCGATGTACTTTGGCTCGATCCACTCTTGTTTGAACCATATTTTACTCCTAGACCAGTTGTGGAAGACCCGAGCCCAGGGCCGAGAGTTTAAGCCGTCGAGCTTAGATCAAGTGTTATACCCCGACCTTGAGAGCCTCACGGCGGCCCGGGAGGTGGCCGATGAACGGCTGATCGAATGGGTTGATTCCTTAGACACACAGCAACTCGGAACAACCGTCACTTACCACTCGGTGACTCGAGAAAACCAAGTGGGGCACCGAAAAATCAGGGAAATCCTAGCCCACCTCTTCAACCACCAAACCCACCACCGAGGCCAGGTCCACGACCAACTCTCCGGCACCTACGCCAAGCCGCCAGAGCTGGATGTGATCCATTTTTTCATCGACACCGAACAAGGCCGTCCGGGGTAAGCACCCCGGAAAAATCGACTTATGTATTCTCATAGATCGTCGGGTGTCGGTCTAGGGATGAGTTGCTGGGTCTTGGTTCCCCACACAGTCGGTGCTCGCCGCCCCTTTGGCTGCTTCACACTGGTAAATCGGCGGTTCAGTGGCCCCGGACAATTCGACCTTAAGCTCCGCCTTGAGCCCGTTGGGGATGTTACTACAAGAACCTGGCTTCCAGGGATCGCAGCCAGAAAACTCATATGCAAAGATCGGTTTAAACCACAGTTTGCGGAGCAAGGAGGCATCACTCAAAGCCCGCAGGTTAGCAAAACTGGTCCCTAAATCCGCAAAGGCCAAACTTGTCGCTCCTTTGTTTTCTTCATCATATAAAATCACACTATTTTTGATATCAATATCGATGTACAGCGCTACGTCCGAACCCTTTTGGGTCGTGCCCGCCGAGTCAGTAAACTGATAGACCTTTAGCCCTTGATCAATCGTTGCATTGAAGCCGACCGGGTCGTAAAGATTCGCCCGAAAGCCCCATCCCCCGAGGTTAACATTCATCCCCTGGCTGTCGGTTTGGGCTGCACAAGTCGCACTGTGCCCTGCAATGTGGTTAAACTTCCAAATATTGGCTTCCACTGAAGGGCGAGTGGAGGTGAAGCCTCCGGCATTATTGTTCAGCGATTTATCCAACCATTTCCAGTCCAACGCACTACAAGCCTCGGCTGAGGTGGTTTTGGTACACACCAAAATATCACCAATCCTCACGCCGGTGAGCCCACCAAAATGGGTTTTCGCCACCAAGTCAGCGGCGTCCGAAGCTCCAGGGTGGGCTAAGGCGTCTAAACACTGGCCGATGGTTTCCCCTTTGGGGGTGCAGGTGGTTGTACAGTCCAACTCTGCCGCATCCACGCAAGACGTAGTGCAGGTGTTATTTGCTTCGGAGGTGAAGGGCAAGGAATTGAAGATATACCGAACCGTCCAATAGTGAGTCACCGGTTGGTTGTTCAAGGTCCGAGGCACCGCCACCTTAACGTCTAAATATTCAAAAGATAACGAAAGCTGGCTGTGCTTGCTGTTAAAATCCGTGTGGTCTTCTAAGTTGTCCACCCCGGTTAAGGTCACAGGATTGGAAAGATCGATCGCCTCACCAGTGAGGTACACATCGTTTTTACCGCCTCCCGAGTTCCCGGCACTTAAGATCCGTGATCCCCCCGGAGCGCTACTGCCCAACAAATCTCCTTGGGTGGCTTTGCCTGTCACACTGATCGGGGTCAAACAACTGCCTTTGCGAGTCCCGGCGTTGGGGTAACAAGGGGTTTGACCGCCACAGGTTGCGCTACTGGCCGCCTTGTCTCCCAACACAAAAAAAGCTTTGCAATCGACCGGGTCTGAACCGGTGGTTGGGGCGGCAACAAATCGAGGCCCTTGTTGACTCGCTTGTTTGGAGAGGGCCTTGCCTAGGTTCGAGCCCCGTAAAGTCATTTTCAGCGAAGAGTTGGTCGAACTCGACCCATTATTGTTTGCATTCGGGTTATCGTTCTTCTTTGCGCAACTGACCCCCAGTAAACTAATACAAGCCAATATTGTGGCAAATTGTATCCTTATTTTGCAGTTCATTTTTCCCTCCAAAAGAATCCATTCCCTTTCTAAGCCCCTATCATAAAAGAAGTTACAAGTCAATAAAAAGAAATCTTCTCGACAAAAGTGTTCCTCACTGTTCCTAGCGCGCAAACGTGATCAAACCAACAACATGGCGGATCGGGGAGGGGCGTCTTCAGTAAAGACTCTGGGAGCAGGGTGACCCAGCCCCCAGCAGAATTCCGCCCAGAGGTGCAACGATGGGAACCATGATGAAGCGATGGCAGAGGAGGAGAAAATCAAAAAAAAGGGGGCTGAAAAGCCCCCTTTTTTACTCAAAACAATCTGCTAATCCCTAACTTATTTGTAGGTGAAGGTCCAGGTGGGATTATAGCCTTGAACGCCAGCCGATGTATAACCATAGTAATCATTAGTTGCGTCCCCAGCGAGGTTAACCAAAGGGTAAACCGCTAGTTGAAAATTATTGGTGTCATACAAATATTTTTTCCAACCAGAGTCAGAACTGGTGTCGGTCACCCCACCGATGGTGTAACGAGTCCACTTCTTAGTCACCAGGTTGTTGGTGTACTCCCAGAGAGTTGAAGTCGCATTGGCCTCAGTTCCGGTACTGTTCAAATAGACTGTTTTCTTCTCGATCGCCTGGCCGTTGACATCCAACACCGTGATGTAAGATTTCACCGGTGTGGCCGAGTAGGTGTTGCCATTACAAAAATCAGTTTTGGTGATCGTCCGGTTCCCAGAAGCATCCGTAGCGTAGCTATAAGTCACATTCGCCCCCATGGTGCTCGAGCTCCAGTTCATGTTACAATCTGGAGTGGTTCCCTTCACGCCACCAATGTAATTATAGGTTTCCATCTTGGCGTACCGGCCTTTGGTGTCAAAGGTGAACACCGATTCGATGTTAAAGTCTGGGGCATCTTCGTTGCTATAGGTCGCCTTGGTCAAGCGGCCTGAGCTATTTCGAGTGAAGGTTACATTCTGCTTCGTTGGCATGGTCTTATTGGTCCCCTTGTGCCGATTATAAAAGACCATTGTCGTCGGCTGACCGGTAACATCGTAGTTTCCATCCGTAAAATTAGTATGAGTCGACCCTTGGTTATAGTAATTCCCAGCCCCATCATAGACACGGGTCGTTTGTGTCTTGATGCTATCAAACCATTGGGTATAATAGGTGTATTCATTCACCGTACTCTGTTTCAACGCACCCGCTGCGTCATATAAGTTCGTTATTTGCCCACCGGTCAGCACCGGGTCGCCCCAGGTGAAGGTGTTCACATATTTTGGGTATTGAGGATAATACAGACATTCGGTCCCAAAAAACGGTGACTCATTCGGGTGAGCAGCGGTACAGGCCGCCGAAGTCGTTTGAGCGCTGTCGACCGTTTGGTCCCCGTTAAAGACGCAACTAAAGCTCATATCCCCTGTGTAAATAATCCCCGATGGCGCGGTGCCATGGTACACCGCCACGTTCCCCGAGGCATCTTTACAAGTTTTTGTATCTATCGTCACCAGAGGGAACAAATTGGGTCCAGTGGTCTGGGTTTTTACATGATCCATGGTATACACTAAACTCCACACCGGGGTCGCCGCCGCGGTGTCCGTGTTTTGATACAACTGACGTTTTGTGGTGTAATATCCCGGATTTTCTGGATCCTCCGCGCCGGTTTGCACCTGCTTCCAGAACTGGGTTTTGCCGTCAGTTACGATCTCGGTTTCCACCGGGATGTTATTGGTCCAGGTCACAGTGGTCGCCACCCCTTTTACCGTCGTAGTCAATCCAGCATCTGAGTAAATCGGTAGCGTCAATGCCTTCCCGGTACCCCGGTCAACTAAACTGGGCTCCGCCTTGGTGATCTGGGTAGGTCGAAATTTGTTTGTGTTCGCCCCGGTCGAGGAAATGGTTCCATTCGCAAAGGCCACCCGCCCTGACCCCCAACTGTCACTCATGAAGGGTAGAGGAACTAAGCCGGTGTCCATAATTTTATACATACTCAAACCATCGGCACTAACCGTCAGGTAATGGCGACCCCGAAACTCGTTGGTCAAAAATCCCCAGATGTCGCCTTCACTAAAACCGCCGGAATAGTCCCAGTTATATTTATCGGCATTGAGCGGGCTTTCGGCGTAGAGGGTTGACTTAAATACCCCTTTTTTAAACTCCCCAGAGCTCAGGTCAAAGGCCAATTCATCGCCGTCAATATTAACCACTAAGTCCGTGGCTCCAGTGCTGATGTTATAAGCAGCCGATAGGCCACTAGACGTGGAGGATTGCTTCCTTTTTGCCTGTTCGACAGTCAGCACCGTGCTGTAGGTGTATTTGATAAACCGCACTTTCGTCGCCGGTAAGACCAAGGTTGCCGACTTGGACCCAAGGTCCATCATCGCACAGTCATACATCAAGGTTAAATCAGTAATCCAAGGGACTTGAACCGATTCATTCACCCCACACAACATCGCTGATCCACCAGGGTCGACCACCGAAAATTGTGGGTTTAGCTTTTTTCCTTCGGTGAAATGCACCGTCGCTTCCACCCAAGGCACCCCACTGGCGCCGTTGTCTAGAACGTTACAACCACTGGCTAAGAAAAGGGTCAATCCGGCGATCACGCCAGTGAGCAGGGAACTCTGTTTCATATCGTCTCTTTAAGGTTGATCTGACAAACATTAAAAAGCGAGTCAGATCCATGATAGTTTAGAATTTGAGAAACACTAGTCTGCCAACTTGATCAAGATGCCGGTGTCCGAAGCCTGGACTTCGTCCACATCTTCTTGGATTTGGCTGATTTGATCTTGCTGTTCGGAAAGTAAATCTAACAAACTGTCCAGGGACTCTTCCTGTTCACCTTGAGTAGATCCCTGAGAAGCCTTTCCCGAACTTTCCTCTTTGCCCGAAGCCGCTGGTTCCCCAGCAGGGATAAAGGACTCGGCCTTCGCCTCATCCTTTTGCAGCATCTGTTGCTGGTTTTCTTTACTGACCGTCACCGGTTTCGCCGGGGTACCGGTTTTTGTGGTACTAGAAGCCTTGTTTTTCCCAATCTCGACTTCCACATTGGGGTTCGCCGCACTGGCGAGGGTGACGACGCCGTCTAAGGTCAGCACCTGGGTCTGGCTACCTAAAGCCTGCACCAAAAACTCGGTGCCCTTGACTCCAACCAACGCACTGGCGGTTCGGACTTTGAAAGCCAACCCAGGGCGGTGTTTCACCTTGAACTTCGCTTTGCCTGTCGGGAACACGATCTGGCTTGATTTTTCTGTGACGGTTTTTAGGTTCAAGTAGGTCAAGGCGTAGATATCAATTGATTCCCGCTTGTTGTTTAGAAACAACTGGCCTCGGGTCGCCTTCGCAGAGGTGATCTTCGCCCCTTGGTCCACTTCTAGGGTTTGCCCCGGTGTCTTCAAAATGGTAACCACACCTTTTTGGGACACCTTGATCATCCCTCGTTCTACTTTGAGGACACCCACCGCTGCGAGCAGGCTACCTGAGCCGGCAAACAACAAAACTAAGGTGATCCATAAGAGAGTTTGTAAACGTCGTAACATGGTCATCCTCAGTTAAAAGTTGTAAATCATCGCAACACCCAGATCGGTGCCGGAATATTTCTTTGAAGAAACATTGGAGCTTTGAGTGCTGTATTTGAATGTACCCAAGAGGAGCATTCCCTTTGCCACCGAATCAAGCGGGTACGCCCCGCCGAGGTTTAAGGTGGTCAGTGAAGTCGCCTCTTTGGTTTTCGATGTTTCGTCGATGGCCATATATTGGGTGTTTTTCAGATCCAAGGAACCGTTCACGTTAATCCCGGCCATCTTGTCTTTGGCTTTCAGCCCTGCCCGGAGGGCGTAGCGGTCTTTGTACTTCCCTTTGGCGTCCATGTTTTCAAAAGAACCAAAGGCGGTGGAGTTCAGCCCCAAGAGCTTCATCCCATAGTCCCCTTTAAACAACATCCGCAGGCCGTCTCCGTCCTGCTGGGCATTGGCCGGCTTGGCGTCCATGTTCCGGTAAGTGAAATCCCCAGAAACATTAACCGAACCAAACTTTTGGCTGCTCTTCAGATAAAGATCGGTTTCCACTTTGGTCTTAGCTGAAAACCCGCTCATCTTGGTGCCAATATCGCTGACCCCAACATCCAAAGGAAAACCCATCAATTTAGTGGTTCCCCCTAGTTGGGTCATCACGATTTCTCGACCGGCCAAACTGGCTTTGCCGTACTTCTCGCGGAGCATCATGCCGTAGACTGAATCCGTTTTGCTCAACTTATAGGTCGGCTTCACCAAGAACTGCCATTTGGTCGCTCCTTCCTTCACACCGGTTGACGTCGCGTTGGTGGCGTTATCGAGCATGTGCAACCCCGCCATGGTCAACACGGTGAGGGCGTCTTTAACTTTAGGTCCGCTTTCCTTGTCTTCTAAGGTGATATTATAAGTCACCTTCTTTGATTCGGTGGCGGTCACCACTTCGAGGGTGTAGCTGTTGTCTCCTTTGCTTAGTGACAAAGGGGCCGAAACCTCCACCGAGTAATCATCGGTCAAGGTCAAGGCCTTCCCATTTAAGCTCACCGACTTGATTGGATCGAAGCTAGTCACGATCAACTCCATCCGCCCGGTAGGTTTTTTGGTGGTTGAGCTGATGGCGTGGGTGGGAGAAAAAATTAATAAATCTCCTGCAAAGCCATTGGACGAGAAGCACAGCCCCGACAGCAACAGGCCAAAGAAAACAAAACGAAACAACGAACGATCAGCCATAAGGAGCTCCTTACCGGTGATAATGAAAAGCTAATCTGGCCCACAGGCCAGATTATCGACGAAACAAATGAGAACTCAGTGGTGCAGAAAATTTAACCCAATCAAGGACTCCGATGCGATCAGATCACTTGACTCAAGGATTTTTTGAAAGCCTAACATTTCGTGAAGTACTTCACAATAAAAAATAGGCCTTTTATTGTGCAATACTCCCCGGATCTTTGTATAATCTACCTTCGCAAAAATCAAATTAAAGTAGACCAGTTCTAAGCATCCTTGCCTATAGGAGAAACCCTGAACTTTTTGTACGATTTGTCCTACAAACGCCAGGGCCCTGAGTCAATGAACAATGAAGGGGAAATGATTGGATTACCGTTACTAAGTTAACACCAGGTGCCAAATCATCGCCAGGATAAAGGCAATTCGGGTAGAGCGTTCACTGGATAGGAAACCCTTTTGAGAGCCTGAAAAAACCCGAACGAATCAAAGATTCTCCCCCAATAACCCCCTCTCCGCTCGGTCATTAGCCAGGTGAAAGTCCTTGAGATAAGGCCTGTTTTTCCGGTGGGCTCAGGAAACTTTGATCGATACTGTGCTGGCAAATTTGCAGGATTTGAGTATCGGTCAAGCCCAAGGTTCCAGCTGCCCAGCGGTACTCCTTCATCAGGTTGGTTTGAAAAAACCCGGGATCGTCGGAACTCAGCGACACAGCAAACCCTCGACTTAAATAGTCTTTCAAAGGATGTTGTTTTAAGTCAGCCAAGACTCCAGTGGTGATGTTCGAATGAGGACATAGGTCTAAGCCGACGTTCTTTTCCAGAACCAACTCTTGAACCGCCCCCCCTTCTGTGATCCCTAATCCATGACCGATCCGCTCAGCGCCTAAGAGTGTGATCGCATCAAAGATCGAGTCTTCTCCTGCCGCTTCCCCAGCGTGGCAAGTTGCACGTAGCCCTTCGGCCTTCGCCCAAGCAAAGGGGGTTTGAAAATCACGAGCCGGAAAGTTCTCCTCATCGCCCCCTAAACCCACACCAATCACCAGGCCGGTTTTGTCCTGAGCAGCGAGCTCAAAGGTCTGTTGGACAGCGTCCAAACCAAAATTTCGTGGGCCGTCAAAAATCAGTTTAATCCTTGGCCCCATCGCTTGTTCCGATTCTTGGGCTGCTCGGTGAATTTCAGCGAGCATCTCAAAAAAATCAATCCCCCGGTTCACGAAAAAACTCGGGCTCAGCATCACTTCTGCGTAACGAATTCCCTGGGCTTTCAGCTGGCTGAGTGCCTTTTTGGCGAGCCTGTAAAAATCCCCAGGACCGGTGAAACTAAAAATCACCGCTCCAAAACACTTCAAAAAGGCTCCAAAATTGGTGAACTGAAACTGCTTCACCATCTCCTGGTCTCGTTCCTCGCTCCAGGTCCCCTGGGCTTGAGTCATCTCTCGCCAAAAGGCCAAATCCACAAAGCCTTCTAAATGAACATGCAATTCGACCTTCGGCAGAGCTAACAGCCACGCCTCGCCAGTTGAATCAGTTGGAATGTCGGGATTCATAGGCAACCATCGCCTCCAGGAGGCCATCTAGGGTTTGAGGGTCGGCGGTGACCGTGGGCGTCAGCCCCAAGACCAACATCGCTTCGGTGGTGATCTGGCCGATCGAGGCTATTTTGGGGAGTTGCAACGGCAAGCCCCCTAAGATCAATTTAAAATTTTCTGCCGTCGAGGCGCTGGTGAAGGTGATCCAGTCGAAGGTTCCTGAGGCCAGCACGTCTTCAAGCCGCTGTTTGCTCCCCCAAGCCGGTTGGTTTTGGTAGACCGGCGCCAGGGTCACTGCCGCCCCCAACTCACAGAGCTGTTTAACCAACCACTCCCGGGCAACCAAGGCACGAGGGAAAAGAATGCGAGCCCCTGAAAGCCCCTGGGCTTGCAGGGCCTCTATCAACCCTTCCGCTTGAAAGGTTTGAGGCACCAAGTCGACCGGCCAGCCTTGCTGTTTAACCTGGGCGGCGGTTTTTTTGCCGACCACCGCAATTTTTAGGGATTTAGGGAGTTGCAAACCAAGAGTTTGCAGACGCAGGGCCGTTTGCAGCACGGCGTTGACACTGGTGAAGAGCAACCAATCAAAGGACTCTAATTGGGCAACCTCCTGATCAAAAGGCTCCCAAGAGTCAGGGGGCAGGAGTTCGATGGTGGGGACCGCAAGGGCGGTAGCCCCGGCATCCCGCAACATTCGTTGCAGGTGATCGGGACCCATAGAGTCCCGTGTGGTTAGGATACGCAGGCCCTGGAGGTCCATGATCAATAGGTTTCGATACCCAAGTCACTTAGAATTTTCCGAGCCCCTGCTTCAAGCAGCCGCTCAGCGATTTTGATGCCCACCGCAGCGGGGTCGGACGCCGGTCCCGACTCCTTAAGCCGGATCAACTGGTCCCCTTCGGGGGTCGCCACCAAGGCTTCCAAGTGAATGGTTTCCCCGTCGATGTGCGCTTGGCCCGCAAACGGCACCTGACAACCACCGTTGAGTCGTTTGAGTACCGCCCGTTCGCAGGTCGCAACAGTATCTGTTTGGGGGTGAGACAGCGGAGCTAAGAGGTCTAAAGTTTCCTGGTCCCCCACTCGGGTTTCGATCCCCACCACACCCTGACACAGGGCGGGCAGGCAAAACTGGTGATCTAACCGCTCTTTGATCCGGTCCGCCATTTCGAGCCGAACCAAGCCTGCCGCAGCCAAAATGATGGCGTCGTATTGTCCTTCGTCAAGTTTACGCAACCTTGTGTTTACGTTGCCCCGCAAAGATTCGATTTTCAGGTCAGGCCGAGCCCGCTTGATTTGGGCGGAGCGCCGCAGGCTGCTCGTGCCCACCACCGCACCTTGAGGTAGTTCGGCAATGTTGTTGTAGTTGTTCGACACAAAGGCGTCGTCCGGGGTCTCTCGTTCGGTGATCACCGACAATTCCAACCCTTCGGGCAACTCTGCCGGGACGTCTTTGAGCGAGTGAACCGCCAAGTCTGCTTGACCGGCTAACATCGCCACTTCCAGTTCTTTGACAAACAAACCCTTGCCGCCAATTTTCGCCAGCGGAGTGTCTAGAATGATGTCTCCCTGGGTCTTCATGGTGAGCAATTCAACCTGGACTTCCGGGAAATGTTTGCGGACCGAATCGGCAACCCAATTGGCCTGCCACAACGCAAGGGCGCTGTCTCTAGTGGCAATGACTAACTTGTTTTTCATTGTAGTTTAATGACTTTATTAGGGGTGTGTTCTTGTTCTTCGGTTTTCAGGTCAAACAATTCGTTTAACATCGCCGAGTATTCTTGGCCTTTGTGATTCGAGTCTTTCGCCGCTTGTTTGAGCATCACCGTGGGTTGGTGCAAGATTTTATAAGCTAAACCGTTAACCGCTGCCCGAAGGGTTCGCTCTTGCTTACCGGTCAACTCGCCCATTTGAGCCATTGCTTTGTCAAATTCCAACTGAGCCAAACCAAGCACTTCGTCTCGTAAATTTTTAATCGTCGGGACCACATCAAGGGTCGCCCGCCAGTTGTCTACGGAATCCAGTTCTTCTTCAATGATCACCTGGGCTTTTTCCGCTTCTAGTTCTCGAACCTTCATGTTCGAATCCACGACATTTTGTAGGTCGTCGATGTCGTAGACAAAAGCGCTCGAGACATCGTTGATCTCAGGGTCGATGTCACGAGGGACCGCGATATCGATCAAAAACATCGGTCGTTGTTTGCGCCGTTTCATGGCGCCATCAATCATCGGTCGAGACAAAATAAAGGATTTCGCCCCGGTCGAACTGATGACAATATCCGCCGCCTCTAAGTTTTTATCCATCTGCTCAAACCGTACCGCTGAGCCGTTGAACTTCTCCGCTAAGCTCACCGCCCGGCTGAAGGTTCGGTTGGTCACCAACAAGTGACTGCACCCTGCTTTCAGCAAGTTCGCCACCGCCAATTCGGCCATTTCTCCGGCGCCGATGATCAAGATGGTTTTGTCTGACAGGTCATCAAAGATTCGTTTGGCTAGCTCCACCGCCGCAAAGGAGATGGACACCGCAAATTTGGCAATCGCCGTCTCGTTCCGCACTCTTTTAGCGGTCAATAACGCCCGATTAAAAACTTGGTTTAGCAAGAACCCACAGCCTCCGGCTTCCACGCTGAGGTGGAAAAAATCTTTGATCTGCCCGGTGATTTGAGGTTCCCCAACCACCATGGACTCCAAGGAACTGGTCACCCGAAAAATATGTTCTAACGCATCCCGGCCAAAGGCCCGAGACATATGCACCCCAATTTCGATAGACTCTTCAAGGGCCAGAAAATCAAACAACCCTTGTTCAACTTTATCGATCGCTTTGATCGGGTTTTCCGCCTGAAAGTAGATTTCCACCCGGTTGCAGGTAGACAGCACCATCACCTCGCCCAAGTCCCCGGCTCGCTTCAAATAGGCGATCAAGTCTTTGACTTGGTTTTCTGGCACCGCCAGTTTTTCTCGGATTTCGACGGCGGTGTGTTTGTAATTAGAGCTTAATACACCGAGTTTCATAACAATACCTCTGTGATCTTGGCAATCGCCGCTTCGGTACTCAGGTTCTCTTGAGTTCCAGTTTCTAAGTCTTTGAGCCCAACGGTCCCGGTCTTGACTTCCTCTTCTCCCAAAATCGCCACAAACCTTACCCCTGCTTTGTCCGCTTGGCGAAACTGGCTTTTCATGGAGCTGGAATTGGGGTCATAACTACAGCCTAACCCAAGTTGTCGGATTTGAGCCACCACTTTACTCACAGCTGTGGCCTCGAACCCTAAAACAAACACCCCCGGTGGGGCTGCCTCAACCGGCGGGCAAAGCAAGGCTAACCGGTCGAGCCCCAAGGCGAAGCCAATGCTTGGCACTTGTTTTTCGCCGTATTGTTCGAAGAGGTTATCAAACCGACCTCCGCCTCCGGCAGCACTTTGGGCGCCGAGGTTCGCCGAGTAGACTTCAAAGACCGTTTTGGAATAATAGTCCAACCCTCGCACCAACCGGTGGGAGCATTGATAGGCCACCTGATGTTCATCAAGCAGGTTTTTTAAGGTCTGGTAGTGATCCCCGCAATCCGAGCAAAGGCAGTCCTCGCTGTGAGGGGCGCTGTCGGTAATTTCCTGGCATTTGGGGTTTTTACAATCTAAAACCCGCAACGGGTTGGTGTCGATCCGTCGGTTGCAATCTTCGCAGAGTTCTTCTTGAGACTCTTTTAAATAAGCCACCAGATTTTGTTTGTATTGAGGTCGACAGCTGGGGTCCATACAGCCAATGCTGTTGATCTGGAAGCCCACGTCTTTAAGGTTGATCGCCTCAAAGTACTGGCGAAGCATCAAAAACATTTCCAGATCGGCCACCGGGCTTTCCACCCCAAAACACTCCACCCCAATTTGGTGGAACTGACGGAACCGGCCTTTCTGGGGCCGTTCGTAGCGGAACATCGGGCCGAAATAAAAATACTTGGCCTGCTTTTTTTGTTTGAGTACTTGGTTTTGCACCACATGCCGGACCACGGCGGCGGTGCCTTCGGGCCGCATAGCGAGCTGTTGTCCCCGCCGGTCTTCGAGCAAGTACATTTCCTTGCCCACAATGTCGGTTTCTTCCCCAATCCCGTGGGTGAATAACTCGGCCATTTCTAAGATCGGCGTGCGGATTTCCTCAAAGCCGTACAGAGAGAAAACTTGTCGAGCTTTTTCTTCTAGGTGACTGAATACACGAGCATCTTGCTCGATCAAATCCCGCATTCCCTTGACAATTTGTAACTTCATCTCACCCAGCTTGGCGTTTTTGTTGGTTTTTCCAAAGAAGCAGATTACCAGCCCAAGCGCCTCATGGCAAGCCCTAGAGCCCTTTTATTCCTGGCGAAACGGCCAATGTCTCAGCTGCTCTTCTGGCGAAGAACCAACTCCAACGCCTTGACCGAAGGACGAGGCAGACCGAGAGCCTGTAGGGCTTCGGGGGTTTCCCAGTTTCCTTCCCAGTCTGGGCGGTCTTCCAGAAGGATGTGAACCGCTTGAACTTGCACTTGGTAGCAGGTGACCGAGTACTTAAACTTCCCTAAATCCCCCAGTTCTCCTGAGACGCCAAAGTGGTTCTCTACCCAAAAAGGTAGTTCCCCCGAAGCTTCGGGGGCCTCCGCCATAGGGAATAACAGCATCCCCGCCCACAGAGCCCCGGCAGGTTGAGGCTGCACAAACATCCGGCCTTGGTGTTCAAAAACACAAAGCACTTTTTGTTGTTTGATTGTCTTTTTGCGTTCCGGCAAGACCGGCCGAATCGCCCAATTTTCAGCTTTGTGGCTGCGGCAAAACGTCAGTAGGGGACAAGCGGCGCAGTCTGGGGTTTTCGGGGAACAGTGGCTCGCCCCTAACTCCATCAACGCTTGCCCCAACAGCCGAGGTTCCCCACAAGCTAAAAGCATCGAAACCGCTTCCTTGATTTTCCCATGCCCGGTAGCCGACTTGACGTTGTCCTCCACATCCAGCAACCGGCTGAACACCCGCTCAATGTTCCCGTCCACCAACGGTTCAGGCTGATTGAAGGCAATCGCCAAAATCGCCCCAGCGGTGTAGGGGCCGATCCCTGGCAGGGATTCTAAGTCAACTCGGTTTTGAGGGACTTGGCCTTGAAAGTTTTCGGTGATCAGCAAGGCCGCTTTCTTGAGGTTTCGAGCCCGTGAGTAGTACCCTAGGCCTTCCCAAAGTTTGAGCAGCCGGTCGTCGTCAACGGTTGCCAAAGCTGCCACATCGGGGATTTCTGCAACGAACCGGTTAAAATAGGGGACCACGGTCTCCATCCGGGTCTGTTGGGCCATGATTTCGCTGATCCAAACCTGAAAAGGTTGGTAGTCTATCCGCCAAGGCAAAGGTCGGGCGACCTGTTCAAACCAGAAAAGCAGGGGCTCTGCGAGGGTCTTCCACTCAGTGTTCATCGAGCTTCGATTCCCACAGCTTGGCGAATTTCAAAAACATCGAATATCCAGCGCCGACCGCAATGATAAACCCCGGCAAACCGTCCAAAAAACCGGCCTTGAGCACATAACATTCAAAGAACTTAAAAGGCGGTTTGACGAGCAATTTAAACAAACTCGGTGCCTTGCCGCCAACAGATAAATCCCGGGCCATGATGGAGGAGTAATCGTTGTTTTTGTCCACATTGTGGCTCAGGTTTTTGAACACATAGTGGTCCAAATCCCCAGCGAGCAACCCAGCCTCCCCTTGGATCTCAACTTTGTCGTGAGGGTCGTAGCCCGCCCAATGACCATGGCTGCGGTTAAACAACCGAATCCCTCGGTCGGGGTACCATCCGCCGTGTTTGATCCACCGGCCAAGGTGAAAACTCCTCCGGGAAACTTCATAGCCCCAACGCTCTGGGTTTTCTTGGGCAACCAAGGCTAAAATCGAGGCCTTCAACTGTTCGCCCACCCGCTCGTCGGCGTCCAGGCAGAGTACCCAGTCGCTCGGCGCTTGTTCGGTCGCAAATTGTTTTTGTTTTACATGGCCCAGAAAGGGCTGAGTGATCACCTGAGCGCCAAAGTTTTCTGCAATGGCAACGGTCTGGTCGGTGCTCTCAGAGTCAACCACCACAAAGTGGTCACAAAAAGACAGGGATTCTAAGCAAGCCAAGATGTTGGCTTCTTCGTTGTAGGTAATCACCACCCCGGTCAGTTTCATGTCACATCCCGGGTTCGGTGGTGGCAATCGAAAGCTGGCTGATGCCCACTTGATAGGCTTGATCCATCACAAAAACCACCTGAGCATGGGCGACTTCGCCGTCTGCCCGAATCAACAAGCTCGGGGCTTCGCCCTGCTGTTTGACCCGCTCTGCCAAACCAGATTTGAGCCCCTCCAGAGCCACTTCCTGGCCGCCGAGGTAGACCCGTTTTTCTTTAGTTAAGGTGATTTCAATGGTCTCTGGCTTTTCGCTGACCGGGCGGCTAGAGGCCTCGGGCAGGTTCACCTTGATCCCTGGGTTCGCCACAAAGGTCGTGGAGACCATAAAGAAGATGAGGAGTAAAAACACCACGTCGATCAGCGGGGTCAACTCGATGCCCAATTTTGGCTTTTGATTCCGCCGGAACCTCATTTGCTTCTCTGGCCTAAGACTTCGTGGAGCTTGAGGGCGTGCCGCTCCATCTCGATCAACAGAAATTCAACCTTTCGGTTGAGGAAGTTATAAAACACCAAGGCCGGGATGGCGATACACAAGCCCACAGCGGTGGTGACCATCGCCTGACTGATTCCCCCAGCGAGCAAGCTGGTGTTACCGTTGCCTTCGGTGACAATGGTTTCAAACACCTGAATCATCCCGGTCACGGTGCCCAAAAGCCCCAATAGTGGGCTGATCACTGCGATGGTGTGCAAGCTGGTTAGGTACCGTTCAAGACGTGGGGCCTCATGACGGCCGGCGTCTTCGATGGTTTCTCGCAGTTCCATCGGCGGCTGATCAATATGGCTCAACGCCGCCTGACAAACGTTCATCAAAGGGCTTGGGTCCGTTTTGGCGGTTTCTAACGCCACCTTAGGCTCTCCAGTAGAGACCCACTTGATGATTTCGTGATACAACTCTGAGGGGATGATTTTATTTTTGCGCAAATAAAACAACCGCTCCAATACAATCGCCACCGCAATCACCGAGCAAACCAGCTGGATGATCACAATCGGCCCCCCTTGAGACAGAAAATGGGGTTGTAAAGCTTCCATCATGATTCGTCCTGTTTTGATTTGTTCTTATCCCGCCAGAAGATCCGCAGCGGTGTCCCCTCAAACCCAAAATAATGCCGAACTTGCTTCACTAAAAACCGTTTGTAACTTTCGATCAACGCCGATGGGTCGTTGGTGTGGATTACAAAGGTCGGTGGGCGGGTGCTGACTTGGCTGCCATAATAGAGCCGGGTGGTCCTCGCTCCCTTGCCCGGTGGGCTGTGCCGCAGGGTCACTTCCGCTAACACCCGGTTAAAGTCCGAGGTCGAAACCCGGCGTTTGCACTGTTCAAAGACCTTCTGGGCGGCTTCTAAAATCTTCGGCACCCGCTGTCCGTTGACCGCAGAGACAAACACAATCGGGGCGTAAGCCAAAAATTCTAATTTTTCCCGAACCGCCTCTTCCATCTTCTTCATCGATTTGCTGTCTTTTTCAACCAAGTCCCATTTGTTGATCACAATCACCACGCCCTTACCGGCCTGATCAATGTAACCCCCAATCCGAGCGTCCTGATCCACCACGCCCAAGGAGGCGTCAATCACCAAGACCCCGACGTCGCATCGCTCAATACTCCGAATGCTGCCGACCATTGAATAATGATCCACTTGCTGGCTCACCCGAGCTTTTCGCTTGAGCCCGGCAGTGTCGATCAGCCGGATTTGTTCGCCGTGAAACTGGAAGTCGTTGTCAATCGGGTCCCGAGTCGTCCCCGGGGTGGAATCAACAATTTGTTTATTGGTCCCCAAAAAAGCGTTGGACAGGCTGGATTTCCCAGCGTTTGGCCGCCCTAGCAGCGCAATGGAAAGCAGTTCATCATCTCTTTTCTTTTCCGAGGACTCGATATCGGGGTGCGCCAAGGCGATGGTATCAAACAAGTCACCCACGCCACGGCCATGCTCGGCACTGACGGAGAACACTTCCTCCGCGCCGAGTTCATAAAACTCACCGATCCCTGCTTCGTGGTTATCCCCGTCCACTTTGTTGACCACCACATACACCGATTTGCCCGACTGGGCGAGGTAGCGGTATATCTCACGGTCCTGTTCGGTCAACCCGGACTGCCGGTCTAAGACAAACAAAATCACATCGGCTTCTTCAACCGCCAAGCGACTTTGCTCTTTCATTTTGGCAGGCATCCCTTCGGTCACATTCGGTTCAAACCCGCCGGTGTCCATCAAAAAATACCGATACCCTCGCCGGTCAACAGTCGCCAAGTTACGGTCACGAGTCAGGCCCGGCTGGGCTCCAACAATCGCTTGTCGACGGCCAACAAGCCGATTAAAGAGGGTGGATTTGCCGACATTTGGTTTGCCGACTAAAGCGATTAATTTCATTCAAGGACTTTATCAGGAGGTTAGAACCCTAGAAGATACCGGCTTAGGTTCAGGTTGTCCAGTGGGGAACGTCGAGGGGGTGTTTTGGAGAAGTTTTCCCAGGAGAGGCGCTGGGAGACGCTGTCTCGAAATCACCAACAAGCAGTAAACGGAGACAATTCCCTATGACTTCTGTGGGAACGTCACAGTCCCCCTCACAAATATCAATAACTCGCCTGAGGCCGAAATCCATGACCATCACAACCGCTAAAAAGTCAGGTAGATTCTTTGACTGGCTGAGGGTCGCTTTGTTTTTGCACTAGAAGCGGGGCAAGGGGGGAAATCGTTGAACTTTTAGGAAAATCCCTCTCCAAGTAGTACCCAATCATTGATAAAGATAGCATCGGCGGGGCTGCATAGGAAAACATATACTTCAAATCACGTTTTCTGGAAGGAATCGTCCTTGAACTGTAAAAATCCTTTACACTACACCCCCGAAGACTAAACACCAATACATCAACTGACATCAAGTCTGTTAATTCCTTGAGTTCATTACTGGCTACAGGCGAGTCATCATCATTGAGAATAATCAGATGGATTGCGCTGCGTAGGTTATGAACTCGAACAGCTGCAATTTTATGGGCGTCAACATCTGCCAATTTAGGTAGTTTTTTGACTAAAGTAATGCGCGTTAAGTCGATAGCACTCGCCACCCACTCACACATCCCGAATCGTATTTTTTTACCCTGTAGTTTATCTATGTGTCCTTGCCCCCATGCCTCCAAAAAAAATCTAATCCATTTACACTCATCACTTACTGCGAACTTCATAAATCTACCAAGAAATGTATTGTCTGTTTTCTTCAACGTGCTTTATTAAATCAGCATGAGTCACATCATCGCTGTTTGAGATTTCCTCTCGCTCAGCTGTTGTCAGCCGCATTTCTGTAATTTCGATAGCTTTTCGCTCCAAGAGAGCTATTTCTTCTGCGTTGAGCTCAACAACAGAATCATCAGATATCTGTTTTAGTGTTTTTTGATTGCTCATCTCATCTCCAAATTTCAGGGCCAGTGGGTCTCATCTGTGCCACTGTGTGTTTTACTTAGGTATACCTGCCAAAGCTATGCCAGTTTCAAGCCTAGCGCAAGGCAAATTGTTTATAAACCGCCTTGCCGGGTGAGGAATTTCACACCAACAACCTCTAGCATTCAATATAATGGAGGTTAATTTTACTATTTCAAACTCTGAAGCCTACTGGGGGTACTCTTCTCCTTTTTTTACGACCGGGCATCCAACGACTAGATTACCTACCTAGTATGAATCTACTCTCAGAGCCTACAAAAATCCACTTTAAAAAAATTGGTTTACATGTATGCCCCTTCAAAACCTCAGCATCATAATTTTTTCAACAGTATATATATATCATTCTATGCAAAATACGGCCAACTCGCATCCCCAGGATCACATCAGCTCAAAGGTCGAGAAAAAAGCAATGCCCAAGGCTATCAAGGTCAGGCCCTCCCCAAATCAGCTTCACCACATCTCATAGCCAGGCAAATATTTTCGTACCCTCCAGTTTCCCTCATTATCCATGGGGGCTTGATCGGGCATGTGCCGTTCAAACAGAATCATTTCGAGCCCCTTACCGTGGTGCGGGTGCGCGGGGTCCTCTTGAACTTTTATTCTGTACCTCAGGTGAAAACCATAAATTTGCGGGTATAACGGTCTGTCGAAGTCAAGGTCATACAGGCCAGAGATCCCTTTTAAGGGGGATAGGTCGGTGACCAAGGTGTCTCGCCCGTTGATTTCAACCAACTGGTTTAGCCTCCTTAGGGGAGTCAGGTCGGCTACCTTTGTGTCACGAAAATTCAACACTTTCAGCCCCTCCAACCACTGTGCCCCGGTTAAGTCGACGATCTTGGTAGAATCCAGCCAAAGGGCCTCTAAATTCGTTAATTTACGCAAGTCACGAATCGAAGTGACGGGGTTTCTAGAGAGGCGGACTTCCTCCAACGCTGTGTTTTGGGAAATACCAGAGAGGTCAGTAAAAAAGTTGCCTTCGACGTCAAGAAACCTCAGGTTTTTTGACCGGCCCAATTTTGGCAGGTGAAGCTGCTGGTTCTTATTGGTATCATTCATCCCCAAATACACAAGGGAAGGCATCTCTTCCAAAGCAAGGTAGTTTTCCGGGGCAGTGTAATGCATTTTGAGGACTTGCAGCTTCGGCAGGTTCCTTAAAGGAGCAAGGGACAAGATTTCCGTTGCACTGACATCCAGGCTTCGGATTTTCTTGAGGTCAGCAAGAACCGACAGGTCGGTGACCGGGTTGCCATGCAAATCCAGATCATCCAAGTTTGATAAGCCTTTCAGTGGCCCTAGGTCTTGAATTTGGTTGTCCGATAGATCGAGGCTTTTTAGACGTTTCAGATGAGCCAAGCCACCAAGGTGTTTAATCCGGTTATCCTCAAGGTAAAGTGTTTCAAGTCGAGGAAACTGAGGGAACCCTGTCAAGTCTGTGAGGCCACGCGAACTAAGATTTAACTTTGTTAAGCTCGTTAACTTTTCAAACTCGGCGAGATGTACAGGCTGTCCCCAAAACCGCAATGAAGTAAGCGAGGGGATCGGTTTAGGGAAAAGAGGTTCACAGGAGGTTACCCCTTCGAGCGAAAGAAAATCCAACCCTGTTAATTTCGGCAAAACAGAAAACCCACAGAGGTCACCTCCCGTCAAGTCCAGGCTGTTTAAATTTTCCAGCCCTTTCAAAGGCTCTAAGGAGCCGCCCTCAAGGTTTATGACAAGCCATTTTCTTGAGTTAAGCTGCTGTATAATTGCCGCGCAGTTCTGCGGGGTGTAGGAGCTTACAACACTCTTGAGGGTGATTCGTTGTCTCTTGGTCGGTTGTTTGCAGATTTCCAACAAGGACCGGGGGTCCGGTGCAGGGCAGGAACACCCCGAGGTTCCTTGCAAAGTCGCACCACTAACCGGCCCCCAAAAGCTTAAAACCACTCCCCCAAGAACTAACAGCCATTTCTTTTTCATTTTTCCCTACAAAAATTTATTTATATTCCCTTATCAAAGGTATAAATCAAGTAAGGACAAGAGGGCAAGAAGAGAGTTTATGGTGTAAAGACAATGTGATAGTGAGTTGTCTCACCTTTATAATAGTGAACGATTTTCATCTTTTTGCCCCATTCCAGATCTTTGCTGAAAGCAGGGGTAGCCTTCGACTCTACGCCGAAGCCGAGATCAATCGTGTTTCCAGAAAAATGGCTCGATTCAAAGGGTGCAGGGTGCCTTTGCAGGCGCCTCTTGGTTTCCTCATCGATCGCCGACGCCAACTCCTGTTGATACTGCTGGTAGGTAAGTCTTTTTCGGTTGATTTCCTTGTCAGCTAATTTTTTTAATTCGTTAAAAAAGACTGGAGTCAAATAGGAGTTTGCTTTCGCCCCCGCCCACTGTTTGATCGGCAGATATACATCAACGCCGGGCTTCTTATCGCTCTGTTTAATATCAGGGAAGCGCTGCACATTAATTCCGTTGATTGCCTCTGCAATTCTTTTTGCAGTCGTTGCAAGAACTCCTCCCATATACACATCCAGCATTTTTGACGATTTTTCATTGTCGGGTCCCATCCAGTCGGTATGGGTCACCACCAAATGGTTTCTGATCATCCAGAAGAATTGGTTCCTCGATGTCCTCGCGCCACTGTGAACCCGAGCCACTTTCAAGCCAGAACGCAAAATCAAGAGATTTAAGCCCAATCGCTGTTTTGCATTGAGTTTTACCAGGACCGAATTATCAAGAGGAGCCCAATGGGGTTTCGCTAGTTTTTGTATCAAGTCATGTGAGTGAACATCGGCTAGCCATGACCGGGGCCCGTCCTTTTTCCAGTCCGCCCTTAGTTTATCCAAATCGGCAATAAATCGTTCGACCTCCTTTCGGCCTATCGGCCCACCTCTTCGGGAGCTTCCCCGATTTAGGTTTTCTTTAATTGGACTTAGTTTCGCCTCAAAATGTTTGCACTGTTTAACCCTTTTGTTTTGAATTTCCTCAATCGGGGCAAATAATTCTTTATAAACTGTTGGGTATAGGGTTCGAAACCGTTCCAAATACTTTTTTTGAAAATCAGAAACCGTTTGAAAGTCTTTTTTCAACCCAAAAGACTGGCACTGGATTGTTTGCGAAAGTTGACTCTGCACCTGTTTTTCTGCGTTGTTCGACAATGAAGGCTGATTTGCACCTAACGTTGTGGCCCAATATTTTAATTGTTTAATCAGCCGGTCAAGCTCTCTGGTGATATCGTTGTGGTTGGCTTCTAATTTTGACGTCAAAGTTTTCATAACGTTCGTCCTGGCTCGGGGGAATCTGTAAAAACAACCGGCCAACTTAAATGCCGGATGTTTGGGAGGACCTCGTGAAGAGGAATCCTCAAAAACCTATTCGTAACCCTGTGGGAAGTTAATTTTTTTTGTGTAGGTAGGAGGCAGTTGTTGTTTTGGCAGCCGCACTCTAAATACTGTACCCTGCCAGTTTGCCCTTTGACGGGCTCTTAAAAACTCGGGTTATAAGGGGCGAATATCCCGGTGCAAAACTTATTTACTTTCAAAATTTTAATAACCCAAAGCAGCGCAGTGAATTCTATAAAAACTGCAAACAGAGCGGCTCAATGACAGACCAGCCGAATTGTATAGGTTCCGCTTTTTGACGAAAGGGACACCGTACCTTGGGAAGAAGTAAAATAAGCCCGCTTCACCAAAACGCATAGCCAGGCAAATACCCCCTTCCCCGCTCGTTCCCCTCTGCATCCCAGCGGGATTGATCGCGCGGATGCCGTTCAAACAGAAGGCTGGTGAGGTCCTGGTCGTGGTGAGGGTGGGTGGGGTCCTCTAGAATTTTCATTTTATACCTCAGGTGAAAGCCATGAATTTGAGGGTATAGCGGTCTGTTAAAGTTAAGGTCGTACAAGCTCGAGATACCCTCTAAGGGGGATAGGTCGGTGACCAAGCTGTCTCGTCCGTCGACTTCAACCAACTGGTTTAGCCTCGATAAGGGAGTCAGGTCGGCTACCTTTGTGACACGAAAACTCAACACTTTCAGCCCTTCCAACCATTGTGCCCCGGTTAAGTCGACGACCTCGGTAGAATCCAGCCAAAGGGCCTTCAAATTTGTCAACTTACGCAAGTCACGAAGAGAAGTGATGGGGTTTCTAGAGAGACGGACTTCCTCCAACGCTGTGTTTTGGGAAATACCAGAGAGGTCAGTAAAAAAGTTGCCTTCGGCGTCAAGAAACCTCAGATTTTTTGACCGGCCCAATTTTGGCAATTGAAGCCGCTGCTTCCTATTGGTATTATTCATCACCAAGTGTACAAGGGAAGGCATCTCTTCCAGAGCTCGGTAGTTTTTCGGGGCAGTGTAAGGAATTTTGAGGACTTGCAGCTTCGGTAGGTTCTTTAACGGATCAAGGGACAAGCCTTTCTCTGCCCCTAGGTCTTGAATTTGGTTGTACGATAGATCGAGCCTTTTTAGGCTGTTCAGATGAGCCAAGCCACCAAGACGTCTAATCCGGTTACTCTGAAGGTTGAGTGTTTCGAGTCGAGGAAACCGAGGGAACCCTGTCAAGTCTGTGAGGCCATTTGAGCCAACATTTTTTGATAAGCCTTTCTGTGGCCCTAAGTCTTGAATTAGGTTGTCCGATAGATCGAGGCTTTTTAGACGTTTCAGATGAGCCAAGCCGCCAAGACGTTTAATCCGGTTACCCTTGAGGTCGAGTGTTTCGAGTCGAGGAAACTGAGGGAACCCTGTTAAGTCTGTGAGGCCAAGTGAAACAAGACTTAAAGTGGTTAAGCTCGTCAACTTTTCAAACTCAGCGAGATTTACAGGGTGGGGGCTCCAAAGCCGCAACGTCGTAAGCGAGGGGATCGGTTCAGAGACAAAAGGTTCACAGGAGGTTACTCTTGAAAGCGAAAGGTAACGCAACCCCGTTAATTTCGGCAAAACAGCAAACCCACAGAGATCACCTCCCGTCAGGCCCAGGTGCTGCAAATTTTCCAGCCCTTTCAAAGGCTCCAAGGAGCCTCCCTCAATGTTTAGGTAAAGGTCTTTTTCCGAGCGAAGCCGCTGGATATCTACCGCACAGTTCTGTGGGTTGTAGGAGAGAAAAACATCCTTGAGGGTGATTCGTTGTCTCTTGGTCGGTTGTTTGCAGATTTCTAACAAGGACCGGGGGTCCGGTGCAGGGCAGGAACACCCCGAGGTTCCTTGCAAAGTCGCACCACTAACCGACCCCCAAAAACTTAAAACCACTCCCCCAAGAACTAACAGCCATTTCTTTTTCATTTTTCCCTACAAAAATTTATTTATATTCCCTTATCAAAGGTATAAATCAAGTTAGGTCAAAGGATCAAGAAGAGAGTTTCCTAACGAGGTCGCTGCGAAAGGGGGACTAAGGTGATGATCACCCGGCGGTTTTCTTGTCGGCTTCCTTTGGTTCGGTTGCTCACCGCAGGGAACTGAGGGCCATAGCCCAGGGCGGCCATTTTATGCCGAAGCCCCTGTTCGTTCTTTAAATAGGCAATCACATGGGCGGCACGTTCTTGGGAAAGTTCCAGGTTGTTTTTGAACCGTCTTTTTAGTTTCGGTCCAATGGGAGTGCTATCAGTGAACCCCGCAACCTCAATATAGTTAGACCGGTACTTATTCAATACCGGGGCAATTTCCTTGAGGGTCCTGATACCAGAGGCCGCTAAAGCCGCTTCACCGGAGCGGAATACTAAGCTGCTTGGCAAGCGAATCCGAGTCCGTTTGCCGAGTTTTTCGACCGTAACCTCACGGTTTTTGATCGCCCCCTTCAGCTCGCCGATCAGGCTTTTTTGTTCCTCAAAATCCTTGTCCAGCTCTTTGAGGGCCCGTGCCTTGTCCGAAAGTTCAGCTTTCGCTTCCTTCAAGGAGCCCTTTAATTCAGCAATTTGGGCGGACTGTGTTTCGATGGTCCGGGTTTGTTCTTTGACCTTCTTATCAGAGCCGTTGTCGCACCCAGCGAGCAGCAGCAAAGCCGAAACATAAACGATATATTTTTTCATCAGGTCTCCTAAAACGTTGAGGACCGCTCACTTGATTGCAAGACAGTGTAAAACCGGCAGCAATGCCCGGATATCCAGAGGTATTCTACCAGGTTTTATTGGAAGGAGAAGATAGAATTCAAGGCAACGATTCTCTTCCAAAGGACGAGCCAAGGAGGAACAATTGAAAACTCAAGGTCGATCAGCCGTTCAGCAAAATACAAGGGTAGGTGTTTTTCTAGTCCTTCATCTTGGCAACCGAACCTCAACATAGCAACGAGTTTATTACGGACAAGGCGCTCAGGAAAAACATTCCTCAAATTGAATATACTATTCGTCAACACCTGTCCTGTTTGTTAGACTGTAGGCAAAGGCCGCTACCGACCAGTTTATGCCCCGAGCCTCCAAAGGACCCCATGAAATTTAAACTTTTTGTTTTTTTCACCGGCCTGTTATTGGCCCATTCCCCCTTGCAGGCGGGTCCAACAATAGACCGGTCAGCTTACATCGGATTCACTCCGGTTTCCGCCTATGCCCCGAGTTTCTTAAGCCCATCGGTAGAGGTTGGAGCTTTCTTGGGAAGCTCCTGGGTCTTTTCCCTTGAGTCCGGCGGTTCAAAATTTAATTTTGGACACGAAGAAACCTTTGAGGAGCATCACAATGGAGGGGGACCGGGCAATTGGGGGCATATGCTCGAAGAACGTTGGGAATCCCAAGAAAACTTACTCGAACTTCCGACCGACAGTTTAGCTTCAGGAAACCATAGCCGGGCCGGAGCAAAAGCCCGGTGGCTCCTCGGAGAAAACCTCAACTTGGTCCTGGGTACCCACCAAACCCGGACCACCGCCCACCTGAAAATCCCTGTTGCCGCCACAACATTGAGCACCACAGGAGACTTGATTGCAGAGTCCCAAACCCAAAGCCTGGGCATCGGCAGCCATTGGGTTTTAGGAAGCGGCCTGTTTGTTGGGGTAGATTGGGCCGTACTCACGAGACTGCAAGGTTCGTCAGTAACTGTATCGCTCCAGGATAGCCCCAGCCTATCGCCTGCCCAGCAACAGACAGCGCACCAACAAATCACCGCTTTCGGCGAGAGCATCAACCGCCTGATGGCTCGTTCTGGGGGGCTACAATTATGGGTCGCCTGGGGGTTTTAGGTGCGAGGTACTCGTTCGCCCTGCTTACTAGCCCAGGGAACATGGTTCTACAACTAAACCCGTTGAAGCTACAGTCTCAAGGAGCATTTTCTAATCCAAACCAACCGGTTCTTTGATGACCTCGGCACACTCCCCGGCTTTGTTGTATGAATCCCCTTCAATCAAAGCGTTCAACACCGGCCTGGTATCCAAAAAGTCCCGCACCACCGCTTAGGACCGTTACATTAAACAATCCGTTTAAACCGTTTGTCTAATTCGTTTAAACTGATCTCCACCAAAACCGGGCGGCCATGGGGGCAGTGGATTTGCAAATCTAGCTGGGCCAGTTGGTCTAATAAGACCTGCATCTCATGCAAACTTAAGGTCTGCCCCGCCCGGATCGCCGAGTGGCAGGCCAGTTTCTCGAAGACTTCGTTAAAAAAGATTTCCATCTTGCCGGTTCGGCCAAACTGGGACATCTCGTCTAACACCGCCCGAATCACCTCCGCAATGTCTTTGTCTTTGAGAAGACTCGGCACTTCTTTGACAGCGTAGTCATTGCCCCCGAAGGGCTCCACCACAAAACCAATCTTCCCAAAGTCCTCTTGGTGTTGTTCTAACAACAACCCGTCCTGGGGGGGGTAGTGAGAGAATCAACGGCAGCATCAGGCTGTGGGTTTCCAGTTGGTGGTTATAAAAATCCGACCGGATTTCCTCAAACCGGACCCGTTCATGGGCCGAGTGTTGGTCCACCAAAATCAACCGACCGGCACCTTGGGCAAGGATATACTTTTCCGCCAGCTGCCCAATCGCCGAAAAGCCTTCATCAGCGGTCTTCAAATTCGGGGACTCTGCCGCCTTGACCGGTTCACCAACGTTAAAACTAAAGGCGCTGTCCCCAGCTTTCGGCGCATAGGTCGCAGGTTTTGCGCCCAACGGTTGTGGTTGGTTGCGGGACGGCGTTTTTGGCTGTGGGGTATCGGTTTTAAACCCGATTTGGTCGTTGACCTCCACAAAGGTGGCTTTGGAAGCCTCGCCAGCCCGAAGCTGTCCCTCGCTCACCACCGCCGAAGGCTCGGTTTCTGCCGGTTCTGGGTTCGACCCAAAAAACCGTTTGCGGCTTTCGTCTTTCAATGACCGCTGCAACCCTTCAGCAAAAATGGTGTGGATCAAAGTCGGGTTTCTGAGCCGGACCTCGGTCTTCGCCGGGTGGACGTTCACATCCACTTCGGCGGGGTTCATCTCGATGTTCATAAAAAACATGGGGTGCATGTTTTTCATCAACAAGGTCTTGTACCCTTCGTAGACCGACTGGCTCAAGGTCTGGTTTTTTACCGAGCGACCGTTCAGGAACACCTGCTGCCACCGCCTTGAGCTCCTCGCCTGGGCGGGGTGGGAGAAGTACCCGTCGAAGCTCAGGTAGCTTTCTTTGTGGCTGATGTGCACCAAATCGGCGGCGATTTCGTGGCCGTAACAATCCTCGATCCTCGCCAGAAAGTCTTGGCCCTTCGGCAGGTTTAGGGTCAGCTTTTTGTCCACTGTCAGCTTAAACTGAATCTCCGGGTGAGCTAGAGCCAAACGAAGGATCAGGTCATAAATATGGTGGTACTCGGTTTTGATCGCTTTGAGGAATTTGAGCCGGGCGGGCTGATTGAAAAACAAATCGGCGACTACAATCTTGGTCCCTCTCGGGAACCCAATCCGCAGTTCCTTGGGCCGTTTTCCGCCGGTGATCTGGTACTGAAAGCCCCCAACCGCCTCGTCTTCGCAGGTGGTCAGTTCAAACCGGCAGACCGAACTGATCGCCGCCAACGCCTCACCCCGAAAGCCGAGGTTTACAATTTGCTCTAAGTCCGCTTCGGTCTTCAGCTTCGAGGTGGCGTGCCGTTGGACCGCTAGCCGGGCGTCTTCGGGGCTCATCCCTTTGCCGTTATCTAAGACACTGATCAAGGACTTACCGCCGTCGGCGATGGTGACAAACACTTCGTCCGCCCCGGCGTCGATCGCATTTTCAACCAACTCTTTCACCACCGAAGCCGGTCGTTCGACCACTTCGCCTGCGGCAATTTTGTTGATCAGGTCTTCAGGTAAAATTTGGATTGAGGACATGAGAATTTTTGTGAGAGTTATCCGATAAAACTACCAAAGCCACGGGAGGCTGTACAGCGAAAAGCCGGAGCCGAAGGGTTGCCTGATTCAGCGGTCTGGTGGATAATACCGGCTCTACCCCTAAAGGAATTCATGCGAAAAGCCAGCTTTTATACCCTCGGTTGCCGACTCAACCAAACCGAATCCGCCTTGATCGCCCACGGACTGAAAGCCAAGGGATATGAAGTCACCTTAGAAAAAGAAAACACCGACCTTTGCGTGATCAACACCTGCACGGTCACCGGGATGAGCGACCAAAAATGCCGCCAGATGATCCGGCAGGTCCAAAAGGCGAACCCTGCGGCGATCATCGCCGTGGTGGGCTGTTATTCTCAGATGGCTTCGGAAGAAATCCTAGAGATCGGGGGAGTTCACTTGGTTTTGGGGACCCAAGAAAAGCTCAAGTTACCCGAATACCTCGCTCAAGTGGACCTTGCCGGGGAGCCGGTCATTGCGGTGGGGGCGATTGATAAAACCAGCTTCACCATCGACGCCGAGACCCAGCACCGGGGCCTGACTCGGGCGAATATCAAAGTACAAGACGGCTGCGATTTCCTGTGTTCTTTTTGCATCATCCCCCAAGCGAGGGGCCGCAGCCGCAGCCGGGTATTGTCGGACTGTGTGGGTGAAACCAAAAACCTGGTCGCCGCTGATGTCAAAGAATTGGTGTTAACCGGGGTGAACCTGGGCTGCTACGCCGAGGGGGAACACCAGTTCATCGACCTGATCAACCAACTGAGCGCCACCGGAATCCAGAGACTGCGGATCAGCAGCATCGAACCGACCACTGTGGGCACCGAGGTCTTCGAGCTGATGGCCGCCAGCGACCACCCTTTGGTCCCCCACCTGCACCTGCCGTTACAGTCAGGCTCAGACCGGATTTTAAAGGCGATGCGCCGAAAATACGACGGCCAAGGCTACTTGGACTACCTGAATTCGGCGCTCAAGGCGGTGCCCAATTTGGGGGTGGGCACCGATGTGATCGTAGGCTTCCCCGGAGAAACCGACCAAGAATTCCAGGAAACCTACGACCTGTTGGACACCAGCGGGGTCCAGTATTTTCATGTGTTCCCTTATGCCCTGCGCCCGGGAACGAGGGCCGCCCAGCTGCCAGAGCAACTCCCCCCTCAACTGATCCAGGAACGAGCCTTGGCGCTCCGAGAACTTGGAGACAAAAAACGAGCCCAGTTCGCCGCCCAAGCGGTCGGGCAAGTTCATTCTGTCTTATTCGAGCACAGCAAATCCGGCGGCACCTACCACGGCTACACCAACCACTACTTGCGGGTGCAAACCCAGAGCGCCGCGGACCTAGGCAACCAAATCCACCAGGTCAAGATCACCGGCACCCAAGGGCATTTGGGCCTTGGGGAGTTGTGTGGTTGAATGGCCCATGGCCTAAAATATAGGGCCTTTTGCGTTGAAGGGCGTTGCTTTCCTGCTAAAAAGCCCTTCCTTCGATCCTAGCTCATCCTCGAAGCACGGCGTTTCCCTCTCCCAACCCCCTCCTATTTTTAGCAGAGAAATCTGGGTATTTTTTCACTTTACAAGAAATTTATCCGAGCGTATAAATCTAATTATAAGAAGATTTGAATATTAACATACAACCAATATTACAGATTCAGGAGATCTCATGAGAACACAGTTTTTAGCGACCCTAGTCGGTTTATTGCTCCTCGTTAGCCCAGCCTTTGGCGAGACCATGGAATCCGGGAACGTGATCCTCCCGGTGCTTGAGTCCTCCTATACCCCCAACCCAGTTGTCTCCCTTATGGGTGGCAGCTACGCCAATGATGGCTCTTCGGCTTCGGCGGTTGGTGTGGAACTTTCGTTGGACTGCCCGCTGTATCAGCCCGCTCGGGGCAATGTTCGACAGCAAATCAGTTACATGAACGTGGCCCTTACCGGTGCGGACGTGACCTTGATTGAACTGAACCCTCATTGGATGAGCACCATGGGCCAGTTCCTCAGCGTCGGCTTCGGTCCTGGACTCGGAATCGCTCAGACTTCAGTCACCGGTGGTGCCTCGTCGAGCAAGTTTTCTGTTGGCTTCGGTGTCAGTGCTTCGTACAAGATGGACTCGCTCCAGTTAGGTGCCGAGTACCGGACCATGAACGGTAGCCGAACAGCTTTAAAAGCTGGTGTTGCCTTCTAGGTTTCCCATTCCCCTCCTTTGGGCTCCCCAAAGGAGGATTTTTCCCTCCTCAAGATTTCGCCTCGATCACCAAAATTCACCCCCCAACTGAGCTAGACTCCCCCTCGGTTTGTCCTTTGTTGAGGACCCAACGCACCCCCTCTTTTTTCAGTATCAGGCTTCCCCAAGAATCTCAGCCGGATGCTCCCCTTTTGTCTCCAACACAATTAGCCCTTTAATTTACATATTGACCGACCGGTCGGTATGTTTATACCTTAGTTCCAGAAACCCTCAACGAACAAACACGCCATGGCCACCAAGCAAGAACAAACCGACCAAGCCCAACAACGGCTCCTTTACGCCGGGTTTGAGGTTCTCAAGCTCAAAGGAGTCAAGGCCTTGACCGCCGCACAAATCGCCGAGGCCGCCGGGGTCAGCAAAGGGGGGTTTTTCCATCACTTCCCCAAAATCGAAGATTACTACCTCTTCATGCTCGACCAACTGATCCAGGGCATGGAAACCCAGATTTTCAAGCAAAAACCGGCCAGTCTTGTGGAGTTTTTACAAGTCTCGGTGCAAAGTGCCTTGGATATGATCGACGAGACCCCCGAGATGATGACGGCGATTTATTACTTCATCGATTTTTCCCGGTTCAACGAAGATTATACCCAACGACTTCGACATTTAGTCAAAGCGAGCTTAGACAAATGGGTCCATGACCTCGAGGGATTCTTCCCCCAGGGACTCAGCGAAGAAAAGAAGACCTATTTTGTGTACCTCTTAGACATCTATTTTTCTGGTTTATCCACCCACTATTTGGTGCTAAAAGACCAGGATTTTTACGTTAAAATCTCCGAACAATTTATCGGCATGATCGTCAACTACCTTGAAGAGAGTCAGCCATGAGCCCCCAGAACTTCCTCAACCCCATTCTACACCGATTCAACGACCTCTTTGAATCCACCCCCAACCGGTTGCGCCCCTGGCGATGGCCGGTGATCGGGGTGTACCTAATCGCTACTTTATTTATGGGCTACGGGGCGGTGGACCGGTTCAAAATGGATATGTCTTTGGATTCCTGGTTTGAGGCAAACGACCCGGCGAAACTGGCTTTAGATAATCTCCGCCGTGAGTTTGGTAGCGATGACGGGCTTTATGTGGTCTACCAGCCCGCCGATGGGGATGTGTTTTCCCAAAAATCCTTGGAACTGGTCCACCAACTTTCCGCCGAGCTCCTCAGCCCCAATCCGGCGCTGGAACTCAGCGACCCCAAGAACCTTGAGCACATCCAAAAGGTGACGTCGCTGACCAACAGCCGTTACCAACTGGTTCGTGGGGATGACTTGATTTCCAATAAAATGGTCACCGGTTCCGTCCCTACAGAAAAAGGGGCGCTCGAAGCATTGCGAGCCATCGCCGCCGGGCAAGACAGCATGGTCGGGGCCTTGTTTTCCGAAGACTACCGGTACGGAGCCTTCCAAATCAGAACCGACTTTGGGGCGATCCCGGTCGGGGAGTCGGAGGCTGCTGCCTTTGATCCGTTGGCAGAGACCGACGACCTGGAATTTGACGACACCGCCCCGGTCGACCTCACCATCGAAGAAGAAGAGATACAGTTCCAAAAAACCGAAGTGACCGAGTACGTCGGCTTCATGGACGACCTCAAGGTCCTACTCAACCAACCAAAATACAAAGATCACTTCACCTTTTATCCGGTCGGGAACGCCCCGATGATGGACTTTGCCATGAAGTCTTCTGGCCAAGCGGGCGGGTTGCTGATCATCATGTTGCTGATCATCACCGGCCTGCTTTGGTCCTTGCTCAAGTCCCTGAGCGCCGTGGTTTGGCCGATCTTATTAATTTTGGTGAACCTTTGCTGGACCATCGGGTTGACCGCTTGGTTAGGGGTCGAGATGACCACCATGGTGTCGATCACTGCCATGCTCTTGATCACCGCCGGAGTCGCCGACAGTGTCCACGTGATGAGCACCTACCTGATTTACCGCCGCGAGGACTTTGATCACGCTGACGCCCTCACCCAAACCTACCGCAAAACAGGTATCCCGGTCTTGATCACCAGCCTCACCACCATGTGCGGGATGCTCGCCCTCTCGATCAGCGGGATGAGCCAGTTTGTGACTTTTGGGGTGATGTCTGCCTTTGGGGTCGGCATGGCTTGGTTTTTAACCTGGACCTTGTTGCCGGTCTGTTTGGACCTGTGGCACCCCTTGGCCAACCAATCAGGTAAAGAGGAACACAAAAAACAAAGCCGGCTCCGTTGGATGGTTAGCGCCGGGTGGATTCAGCCGATTTTAGACAGAATCCCCGGTTGGGTTTCCCCTCGACCGGGCAAAGTCTTGGTGCTGTTTTCAGCCTCCCTGGCGATCTTCGCTTACGGGACCTCCATCGTCAAGATCGACACCAACATGGTCGAACTGACAAGCGAAGGCAGCGAGCTGAGGACCGCTTACAATCTGGTCGACAAGGAGATGATGGGGGCCCAAAACATGGAAGTCATGTTGGACTTGGGTCGCACGGATGCACTCAAAGACCCCAAAGTTTTGGCCGCCATGGACCAGTTAGAACAACGGCTCTTCGAGCGCTACTCGGACTATGTCACCAAGACCTTTTCCTTGGCTCGGGTGGTCAAAGAAACCAATCAGGTGATGCACCAAGACCAAGAAGCGTTCTACCGTTTGCCTGATGATCCACGGCTCACCAGCCAGTTGATCTTCCTGTTCACCAACGCCAACCCCGAAGACCGCCGGCTCATCGTCAACGACCAGTTGAGCAAGACCCACATTTCGATCATGCTCAAAAACGCCGGTTCTTATGACTATAAAGAGATGTTTGACGGAGTGACCCAAGACATCAACCAAATCTTCGGCCCCCTTAAAGAGGACTACCCTGAGTTTCAAGTTTCTTTAACCGGCAGTTTGGCTATGTTGATGAGGCTCAGCCAAGACATGGCGGAAGCCCAAAAAGCGAGCTTCACCTTTGTGATTGTAGTGATCAGCTTGATCATGATCTTAACCTTAGGCTCCCTGCAAGGGGGGTTGATCTCCATCATCCCGAACATCATCCCCGCGATTTTCACCTTTGGGATGATGGGGTTGATGAAAGTCCCCCTAGACGGCGACACCATGGTGATTGCGCCGGTGATCATCGGCCTCGCAGTCGACGACACCATCCACTTCATCACCCACTACCGTGACGCCTTGATGACCGGAAAATCGGTTGAAGACGCTGTGGTGAGCACCTTGAAAGAGGTGGGCCAAGCGATCACCTTCACCACCTTGATCTTGGGCCTCGGCTTCGCCATCCTGAGTTTTTCAGACTACGGCGGGCTCTCAAAAATGGGCACCTTCGGGTCCCTGGGGATTTTTGTCGCCCTGCTTTGTGACTTGTTCTTGTTGCCTGCGCTGATCTATCTCTTCAAACCCACCATGGGCACCCAAGCCCCACAGGAGGCAAAATGAAAGCGACCTTTACCCTGATTTGTCTGGCCCTGTTCTTAAGCGGCACCGCTTTGGGGCAAAGCGCCCTCGAGGTGATGATCAAAGTCGACCAAGCCTCCAAGGCGCTCTCGGACTCCACTTTTTCGGTGATGGGCCTTTCCACCTGCAAGTTTGGTAAGACGAAAAAACGAATCAAATGTGTAGAGCAGCCTCGGATCAAACAAATTGAGTCGGTCCAGCTCGACACCGGGGCGGGAAAACTGGATTCCAAGGCCCTGTCGATCATCTTAGAACCAGCAAGCGAACGGGGGATCGGGATGCTCAGCTTCAGCTACGACGACCCAGCCAAAGACACTCAATCTTGGCTCTACTTGTCGGCGTTGGGCAAAGTCAAACGGATGGCCTCAGGCAGCGAAGAAGACGCCGAACCCACCGCTGTCTTTGGTTCGGAGTTCACCACCGAAGACATGGAAACCGGCAAGGTCAAACAATACAGCTACAAAATCCTAAAAAAAGGGAACTACAAAAACCGCCCGGTTTGGGTGATCGAGTCGACCCCAACCACGCAGCGGTTGAAAAAAACCCGGTATTCCAAAACCATCCTGTGGATCGACCAGGAACGGTTTATCACCTTAAAGGTACAAACCTTTGATAAATCTGGACGGCCCTACAAACGGATGTCTTTTTCGAAGATCAAACCGCTCGCCGGGCACTGGATGGCCCATTCGATCTTGATCATCAACCAACAAACCAACCGGTTGACCCAAATGACGATGACCAACGTCGCCTTGAATGTGACGGTGGATGAAGCCTTTTTGTCCCAACGTTCGTTAACTGACTTTGCCTTTCGGGAACAGCACCTCAAAGGGCTCAGGAAACAGATCAAATAAACGATGAAACCTTGGACTTTTTGTGTGCTCCTCTTAGGCTTGTTTAGCCAAGCCGCCTTTGGGGAGGAGGCCTTCGACTTACTTAGCGACGACGACGATTTCAGCTTCGAGGCCCCGGCTTCACAGGCCGAAACCGCTCAGACCGTGGAGCATTCCCCGCTGAAATACAGCCTGGATCACAGCGCCTCGGTTCGCCTCGGCGGCCCGGCGGAGATGGTAAACCACCGCAGCGGTTTGAACCTAGAATACGCCGGCCCCTTGAGTGAGTCGACCTACACCAAGGTTGACGTCACCGGTTCCCTCTATTGGTCCCAAGATCACCAAGCCAAAACCAAGAAAAAGCAATTCGACGCCGATGGGTTGATCCGGGAAGCCTGGGTGCAAAAAAGCGACGGTCAATTGAGTTATAAACTCGGGTTCCAGTCCATCGTCTGGGGAGACGTCGAGGGCTCCCAAGCGACAGACACCCTCAACCCGGTGGACAACCGGGAGTTTCTCTTTGTGGATTTTGAAGACGTCCGCATCGGCCAAGGAACCTTATCGGTCGCCGGGTTCGGCGACAAGTTCAGCTTTGAAGCCTTTGTCACCCCCACCCCAGGGTACAACAAAAATCCCCCCACCGGTTCGATCTACGCCCCGGCCAACCCTTTTGCGGGGCTCCCGGTCCGCTCCGACCTGCCCCAAGAACCTGAGTACGGCTTTCGGGGCAAAGGAAAAATCGGCCTCGCCGAAGCGGCCCTGTTGCTCGCCAAACTGACCCCGAACCAAAGCAATTTCGAACTGACCTCGGCGGGCCTCTTAGAAACCGCTGCCCCCTTTTGGCTGGTTGGCCTGAACCTCAACTACCCCATCGGCCAGACTCTACTCAAGGCGGATGTGGGCTACAAGACCGACCAGGGGATCAATAACCAGACCTTCGGGCTGGTCCATAAAGACCGGCTGGACACCGCCTTGGGGATCGAAAGCACGATTGAGCAACATTCAATATTCGCCAGCGTAACTGTCAATAATGTGATGCAGTGGGAACCCGGCCTGGTGGGCAAGCCGCAATCCGGCTACTACAACCTCGGCTGGTCCAAGGCCTACCTCCACGACGACTTGACCCTGAACCTCGGCGGGTTCGGGATGCTCAACGCTGGCGGCCAAATCCTCAACGGCCAAGCCCAGTACCAAATCAACGACCAATGGCAAGTTTCCACCGCCCTCTTCGTCATCCAAGTCACCGACTCAGATTCCCCGTTCTACGCCTTCAAAGACGAACACCGGTTGGAGTGTAAAGCGAAGGTGCAGTTTTAGAAGTGGGATGTCTTAACTTCTAATACCACTGTAAATATTCGCAAAAAGCCTAAGAAAAATTAGTATACAATGGAATGGTTCCTCCCCCGTATTCCGGCTTCAAACGAGCCATGATAAGATAGACGCACAACGTAGTTCTTATCTAACACAAAGGGAGGAACCGATGAAAACTCAACAGATTGCAATCTT
>Ga0316202_10000052_pt1 | contig 203024 bp, 193 predicted proteins | sample 3monrhotite_MG_FD_204934 | JGI IMG/M metagenome (GOLD analysis project Ga0316202, IMG submission 204934) | Microbial mat bacterial communities from mineral coupon in-situ incubated in ocean water Damariscotta River, Maine, United States -... | ecosystem: Environmental > Aquatic > Marine >...
AGGAATGTGAGTGGCGATTTAACAACAGTGACCCGTCAGTCCAATTATCGATGATAAGACAATGGGTTAAACGTTATCTGAGGTAGTTATCTGGGTCAGCCCCTACGAAAAATTTATGGTTTGGTACTCAGCGCCATCGCCCCGCCGCTGGCCGTGTCGAGGGCGCTTAAAACCACAGATTGTGTGAGCAGCTCGGGAAGCGCGATCCCGTTCGGCGCGCCGGGGCCATAAACGGCATTGAAGGGAATACCGTAGCGCCCGAATGAGGCGAGGTAGCGCGTAATCGCGGGGTCTGGGCGGGTCCAGTCGGCTTGCATGGCCGTGATCCCGGTACTGCTGAGGCGTTGGTACACCTCTCCCTTGCTGATCACCAGAGCCTTGTTGACCTGGCAGGTGATGCACCATTTCGCGGTGACATCAACGAACACAACTTGACCGGCGGCAACGTGTTGGTGGATGCTGGCAAGGTCGAACGTCTGCCACAGGCCGTCGAGTTTGACGCTTGCAGCATTACTTTCAGGCCCATTGGCGATCCGGTCGGGGACGGCGAAGGCGAGCACGGACAAAATCGCAACCGCCACCCAATCCAGGCGACCGTATTTTCTGTGCAGGCGCTTATGTACGTAGAGCATCAACGCCACCACGACCATGATTGCGCCGATCATCATCGCGGCAATTTCGTTGACTTGGATAGCCAGAATGCTCACCAGCCAGATGCCGGTGGCGGCCAAGGCGAAGCCAAGGATGCGGCGCAATATCACCATCCACCGACCAGGCTTGGGCATCTTGGTGGCGAACGTGGGGCGCAACGCCACCAACAGGTAAGGCAGCGCCAAGCCGATGCCGAGTGCGGCGAAAATACCAAGAATTTCGACGGTGCCGCGCGCCAGGGCAAAACCCACTGCGGTGCCGAGGAACGGCGCCGAACAGGGGGTGGCCAGTAACGTCGCCAGCGCACCGGTCATGAAATGGCCGCCTAGGCCATGTTCATGGGTGGTGGTTTCGCCAATCTCATTGACGCTTTTAGGTAAATGGACTTCGAAAAAACCCCACAAATTGCACGCAAACAGCGTCACCACCAAGGCCATGGCGACCAGGAACCAGGGCTGTTGGAACTGAATCCCCCAGCCGATAGATAGCCCGGCGCTTTTGAGCACGATGAGCACTGCCGCCAGCACCAGGAACGAAGAAACAATGCCTGCTGCACTGGCAAGGAAGCTGAGCCGTACGGTGCGGGTGTCACTGCCGCCATGACCGACAACGCCAAGCAGCTTAATAGACAGCACCGGCAAGACACATGGCATTAAATTCAGGATCATTCCACCCAGAACCGCAAGCGCCAACATGACGAAGATGGACGGGCCCGCGGCCATTGGCTGCATCTGAGCGGCGGCAAGGGTATCTGCCGTGGCCGCAACGGCGGTCGCGATAAATTCCGCCCCGCGCGTGGTGTCGGCAAGGGTGATGGTCAATTGCGTTTGGTTCATGGGGGCTTTGAGGGCCTTGAGACCTTCAAACCCGACTTCGATGAGGGCGGCGTCACCGCTCGCACTGAGTGATACCTTGGGCTTGGCGAAGGCCATTTCTGCCGGACCTTCGATGAACGCGTCGGGGGCTTGGAAGGGGCTGGCGGAATGGGCGCTTAGGTAGAGCGTGCCGCGGTCACCGTCCCCAATGGGGTCTATTTGAAATTGGACTGTTTCGATGTTCAGGCCCTGCACGTCACCCACAACCGGCACCAGACTTTGAAAACGATTGATCAAGTGGGCTTCTGCTGACGGTGTGGCGGGACCGGATGGCAGGGAAAACTCAATGTTGGCGTCGTGGGGTACGCAAATTTCGGCGCAGGCCAGATAGCTGATTTGAGTTTTGAGCTTTAGCGCATCGCCGGGGTGTTCCAGATTGATGGTCAGCGGCAGTACAACTTCGTTCGTGTAGCCCAGGGTCTCGAAGCCGAGAATTGAAAACCGTTCCGGTAGAGGCCAATGGATGCGCGCGTCCTTGACGTTGGATGATCCGTCCCACTCCACCGAAGGCGGGTAACCTGCGTCGCCGGGGCTGCGCCAATAGATTTTCCAGTGGTCTTGAAGTTTGAAGTGCAGCCCCAGTGTGATGCTGGACGGGGCCCCCGCCGCGGGTTCGCCCGTGGCATCGGTCTGACTGACAATGCGCAGGGCGGTATTGTCGGTTTTCACCCAAGGGCTGGACGCCGCCTGAGCGGTGGTCGACAACAGGCCGATCGCCGATAAAAGGACGCTCAGAATGGAAAGGGTGCGCAGCATGTTTTTCATGGCCTCGGAGTTTATCGATATTTGGGCAAAGGTTAAGTCCTGATCGTGGCTGCTTTGAGGCACCTCACGCGATTGTGACCTTTATATAGCTTATTACATGGGGTGGTTTTGTGAATAAAGACACATATGTCATACTCTAGATATTCAGACTTTTTGGCCCAAGCGGGTGAGCTTATGACCATTCAAACTTCAGACAGCCCTTATTTTGCGGGCCACTTGCTCGTCGCTATGCCGGGCATGCCTGATCAGCGCTTTGCCAAGGCGGTGATCTATGTGTGCGCCCACACGGATGAAGGGGCGATGGGCCTGGTCATCAACCGGCCGATGCGTGATATTTCCTTTCCCGATTTATTGGCGCAACTCAATTTGGTGCAAACTGAACCAAGTGTCGCCGTGCCGATTCAATTCGGCGGGCCGGTGGAACAAGGGCGTGGCTTTGTGCTGCACAGTCCCGACTACATGCACGAAGCGACACTGGTGGTCGACGGCGGTGTGGCGCTGACGGGTACACTGGATATCCTTCAGGCCATTGCCGAAGGACATGGGCCGAAAGAGTGCCTGCTGGCGCTTGGCTATGCGGGTTGGGGGCCGGGGCAATTGGACAATGAAATCCTGGAGAACGGCTGGCTGACGGTCGAGGCCGACCCGGAAATTGTTTTCAAGGTCGACCTCGAACAAAAATGGCAAAGCGCGTTGGCCAAACTTGGCATCGACTTGAGCCTGCTTTCCGAAGAAGCCGGTCATGCCTGACGAACTGTCGATGGCTCAGTTGAGCCGGGACTGGATTTTTGCAAAATCTTCAACCTGAGAAATCGGACCAAGTGCGGCGATGGTCGGTGTGCCGGTGAAAATCCGCGCTGCAACGCGCTTGATGGCAGCTTCGTCCACCGCCTCAATTTCCGCAACTGATTCTTCGGCAGGGATGACGCGGCCGAAAATCATCGATTGTCGGGCGAGTTGTTCGGCCCTGGATGAGGTGCTTTCCAGGCTCATCAAGACTGATGATTTCAGCTGCGCCTTGGCGCGTTTGAGTTCATCCGCGCCAATGTTCTGATCCAGTTTGCCAATTTCATCGCACACTACGGGGATCAGTTCTTTGACGTCCTTTTCCCCGGTTCCGGCATAGATGCCGAACGCCCCGCCATCGGCGTAGGCGGTGATGAAGGAATAAACCGAATAGACCAGGCCGCGCTTTTCACGCACTTCCTGGAACAAGCGCGATGACATGCCACCGCCAAACAACATTGACAGCACCGACGCGGCGTAGAAATCGTCATCGTGGTAGCTGAAGCTTTCGAAGCCCATCAACAACTGAACTTGTTCGATGTCGCGGCTTTCGCGAATGTCGCCACCCACGTACTTGGCGGGTTTTTGCGTGTCGCCAATGCTTTTGGCCGAACTTTGTGGGAAATGTTCGTTGGCCATATCAACCAATTGGTCGTGTTGGAAGTTTCCGGCTGCGGACAAAACCATGCCGCTGGGACGGTAGTGGTCGGTCATATAGCCCAAGATATCGCTGCGCGGCATTTGGCCGACGCCGTCAAGCGTGCCCAAAACCGGGCGGCCCAACGGTTGATCGGGGTAGCAGGCTTCCTGGAACATATCGAACACAACATCGTCGGGGGTGTCTTGGGCTTGGTTGATTTCTTGCAAAATCACGCCGCGCTCGCGTTCCAACTCTTCATCGTCGAGCACAGCGTTTTGTACCAGATCGGCCACCATATCGACGGCGAGGCCTAAGTCTTCCTTGAGGACCTTGGCGTAATAAGCTGTGTTTTCGCGTGACGTGTAGGCATTGATGTGCCCGCCAACGTCTTCGATTTCTTCGGCGATGGCTTGGGCGGAACGCTTGCGCGTGCCCTTGAACGTCATGTGTTCCAACATGTGGGACACACCGTTGACTTTTTGCGCTTCGAAACGCGCCCCGGCATCGATCCACACGCCGGCGGATGCTGTTTCAACGTTCGGCATCTCGTCAGAGATGATACGTAACCCATTGTCGAGGGTCGTGATGCGCACAGATTCGGTCAAAGTTTATGGCGCTCCTTGAGCGTTGTTTCGATGTAGCCCTTGATGGCGTCAAAGCTGCCGGGCAGTTCGGTGTATTTCTCGTCCCGTTCATATAGGTCGGAAAGATGCGATGGCAACTCGGGATGTACACCGGATGCCGCTTTTACCGCGTCAGGGAACTTGGCCGGGTGCGCAGTGGCCAAGATCACCATGGGTACGCTTTTGTCCCAGCGCCGTGCACGGGCCGCGCCGACGCCGATGGCCGAATGGGTGTCGAGCAGATAGCCGCTTTCCTTGTGTACGTCGCTGATGATCTGGGCTGTATCCGCGTCATCAAATCGATCGCCGTCCATGACTTTTTTGAGACGGTCCATGAACGCATCCGTGACGGAAAAATGCCCGGTATCCTTAAATTCCTGCATGGCGTCGTTGAGCGCGCTGCTGTCGCGGCCCAACAGTTCGAACATGAAACGTTCAAAGTTGGACGAAATCTGAATATCCATAGATGGGCTGGTGGTTGCAAACACACCCTTGGATTCCATGCGGCCCGTCTCAATAAAGCGGATCAGGATGTCGTTGGCGTTGGAGCCAATGATGAACTGGCTGATTGGCAGGCCCATCTGTTTCGCCGCAAAGCCCGCAAACACGTTGCCGAAGTTTCCGGTCGGTACGGAAAACGCCACCGATGTGTCCGGCGCCCCGGCGCGCAGGGCAGCCCAGAAATAATAAACCACCTGGGCCATGATACGCGCCCAGTTGATGGAGTTGACCGCCGAAAGGTTGATCTCATCGCGGAACGCTTCATCGGCGAACAGCGCCTTGACGGTGTTTTGACAGTCGTCGAAATTACCCGTCAGGGCGATGTTGTGCACGTTGTCGGACAGCACCGTGGTCATCTGGCGGCGCTGGACTTCGGAAACCTTGCCGCTGGGGTGCAAGATGAAAATTTCGATGTTGTCGCGGTCGCGGCACGCTTCGATGGCGGCTGACCCGGTGTCGCCGGACGTTGCGCCGACGATGGTCAGTTTGGTGCCGCGTTTGGTCAGGACATGGTCGAACATGCGCCCCAAAAACTGCAGGGCGTAGTCCTTGAACGCCAGTGTGGGGCCGTGGAACAGCTCCAGTACGTATTCGTTTTCGCCAAGCTTGACCAACGGGGCGACGTCGTCGCCTTCGAACGCGCCGTAGGTGTCTTTGACGATCCGGGTCAGGTCTTCGCGGCTGACGACGTCTTCGACGAACGGCAGCATCACTCTGACGGCCAGATCAACGTAGCTGAGGTCCTTCATTTCTGCCAAATCGGCAGCAGAAAACTGCGGCCAGGTTTCAGGCAGGTAGAGCCCCCCATCGCGGGCCAGGCCCGTCAGCAGGACGTCGTCAAAGGCGAGAGCAGGGGCGTTTCCCCGGGTACTAATGTACTTCACGGTGCATATCCGATGGAAATTACAAAAAAATCGCTCCCTTTCTTAGAGACAGCGGACCAAAATAGCAATCCACAAGCGTGCAAAACCGCAGGTTTCATGTAGGTTTCATACTTGAGTTTGAGAGGAGGGAAGCATGACACTGGGCTTCATTACGTGGTTGTTGGTGTTTCAATTGTTGGGAGAGGTCATTTCCAAGGGACTCGATCTGCCCCTGCCTGGTCCGGTCGTGGGCATGGCATTGTTGTTTTTGGGCCTAGTGATCCGTGGCGAATTGCCTGACGGCTTGAAAGACACCGCTGGGGGATTGTTGAAACACCTGTCGTTGCTGTTCGTGCCCGCGGGTGTGGGCGTGATGATGCACCTGCATTTGCTCAAGGACGAATGGCAGCCCATCAGTGCCGCTTTGGTGGTCAGCACCGTGCTGACGATCGCGGTGAGTGCACTGGTGATGGTCGGGTTGAGCAAACTTTTCGGGAGCGATCCGAAGGGCGGAGACATGACCGATGGATGATGGCCTGTATCAAATCTGGGTATATCTTTCGACCACGCCGCTGTTGGGCCTTACGGTGACGCTGGTCGCCTATCAGACGGGCATGTGGATTTACACCCGCGCCGGATTGCATCCGTTGCTTAATCCGGTGCTGATTGCGGTGATTATGCTGGTCGGGTTGTTGATGGTGACGGGGACCGAATACCGCACCTATTTTGATGGCGCACAGTTTGTGCACTTCATGCTTGGCCCGGCAACGGTGGCACTGGCGGTGCCACTTTATCAACAATTTCAAAAAGTCAGACGCTCGTTCGCCCTGATTTTGGTGGCAGTCCTCAGCGGGTCGGCGACGGCGGCTCTGAGCGCCATCGGTGTCGCCTGGGCATTGGGGGCGTCACGCGAAACACTGTTGTCCTTGGCGCCCAAGTCGGTCACCGCACCGATCGCCATGGGCATTGCCGAAGCCACCGGCGGTGTGCCCTCGCTGACCGCCGTGTTGGTGATTCTGACCGGCATCCTGGGGGCGGTGCTGGGCACCTGGACCCTGAATGCGTTGCGGATCAAAGACTGGCGCGCCCGTGGATTGGCGATGGGAACCGCCAGCCACGGCATCGGCACGGCGCGCGCCTTGCAAGTCAATGAAATCGCAGGCGCGTTCGCCAGCCTCGCCATGGGGCTTAACGGCTTGGCAACGGCCATATTGTTGCCGCTGATTTTAGGCCTGATTTTTTAGTGGACGACTTGGTTTCGGCCTTCGCGCTTGGCACGGTAGAGCTTTTTGTCGGCGTAATTCAGTAAGGAAATTTCGCTGTCCGTCAGCTGGTCGGGATACACCGCGACGCCCGCGCTGATGTTGACGCTGATCCGCTGATCACCATCTTCGACGATGGTTTCTTCGATGGTGTGGCGGATGCGTTCGGCAACTTCGTGCGCGTTTTGTGCCGTTGCACCGGGCAAAATGGCACAAAATTCTTCGCCGCCATAACGCACCAAAATGTCGTCGCCGCGCAAGGTACGCTGCCCCGCGTTGCACACTGCAACGATGACGCGGTCGCCGACAAGATGGCCATAGGTGTCGTTGACCTTTTTGAAGTGGTCAATATCGAACATGATAACAGCCAAATTCCCCTTGTTGCGCACGGCGCGGCTGAATTCTTCGTGCAGACGCTTCATGCCAAAGCGGCGGTTGTATGCGCCGGATAAGGGGTCCAGGGCGGCAACCCGCTGCAATTGTCGGTGCGCCAAGGCGTTTTGAATCGCAAGAGCCAGACTTTGGCGAAACAGACGGGCCAAACGGAGATCGCCTTTTTTGAAGCCGGTCGACGAAACCAGAACCATGGCGGCAATCGGGATGTCGTTGAAGGCCACGGGAATGACGCAAATTTCGCGGGGTACAAAATCGGAAACGATGCCGTCGATGACCAGATCCTGCGGTGTTTCAAAGCGCACTTCGACGCCATCGCGAAACAGATGGCGAACCTGATCGCTGTCCAAAATGTTGCTTGGTTTTTTTATGCCCCGTGCGGTGGCGATTTCAAGATCGCCGGAGGTTTCGACGACGATGGCGCCCGCTTGTGCACCGCTGTGGGACAGGATCTGCGTCAATGCTTTTTCGGTCAGCTCTTCAAAATCAAGAGTGCTCGACAAGGCCTGTGTGAAGTTCACGACCGACTGCTCAACGTGGCGCGACACCGAAAAGGCTTCCAGCAACTGGTTGAAAGCGATAGCACTTTCACCGATCTCGTCTTCGGATTCAACCGCCACCGCGCACTCTTCGACGCTGCAACTGCTCCAGTCGCCGGTGTAGGTCGCTTGTTGGATTTGCACACCAATCTGTCCCATTTTGTGCGACAGGTATCTAAGGCGTGGGCGGATGACAAAATGCGCGATGAGATAATTCATGCCCCCGACGGATATGCCAGCGCAAATGGTTGCCCCAAAAAACACGGGGCTGATGGCCATGTCGCTGGATACACCTAGCATGAGCATGAAAAATGGAAAAATCACGCCAGCGAGAATGCCGAACATCACCATCCAAATGGCAAGATCGGTCAGAATTTTTCTTGTGATGCGCACTTGAGCTCCCCCGCCCCTGATGTGCCAAACCCCGTGTGTGTTGTTTTCTTATGGATTGAGCCAACGTGTATGCACGTAACGGCCCGTATTTAGGGTGATGTAACACCCCTTGACCTCGCCCCCAGACGAAGTTTATCGATAGAGAGATGCCACCATAGCGAGTTGTGCGTGACGTTCCAGTGAAAAACGAACCCTTGCGTGGGAATTCGTCATTATTTCCTGGTTTTTGTGTGTCAGCTGTTCAAATAGCGTGTTTTGAGGTGTGCTTTAAAGTGGTCCGCGTTTAAAGGCTCGCCTGTAGCCTGGGTGACAAGTTCGCGTGGGCTGAGCGAACAGCCTTTGGCGTGCACGTTGTCACGCAGCCAGCCCATCAACGGCGTGAAATCTCCGCGGGCGATGGCAGGCAGAATGTCTGGCTTGTCCGCTTTGGCCTTGGCGAAGAACTGTGCCGCCGTCATCGCGCCCAGCGTGTATGTGGGGAAGTAGCCCCACGCACCGTCGTACCAGTGAATGTCCTGCAAACAGCCCTCGCGGTCGGATGGCGGGGTGATGCCGAGGATATTATGCAATCCTTCGTTCCACGCCATGGGCAAATCGGCCATCTGCAGATCGCCTGCGATGGCGGCGCGTTCCAACTGAAAGCGCAAAATGACATGAGCGGGGTAAGTGACCTCGTCCGCATCGACGCGGATGAAGCCTTTGTGAACGTAGGTGTACAGGCGGGTGAGGTTGTCGACCTCCCACGCGGGGCCTTGGCCACCAAACGTCTCGCGCAGTAACGGTGTGGCGTATTCGAGGAATTCATGTGAGCGACAGGCCTGCATTTCCACCAGTAGCGATTGGCTTTCATGGATACTCATGCCCCGATCGCCGCCCACCGGCTGGCCGCGCCAAGCTTTGGGCAGGCCCTGGTCGTACATGGCGTGCCCGGTTTCGTGCAGTACCCCCATCAGGGCCGAGGTGAAGTCCGCTTCGTCGTAACGCGTGGTCAAGCGCACGTCGTCATAGGTGCCGCCGCAAAAGGGATGATGGCTTTCGTCCAGTCGGCCGTGGTCAAAATCAAAACCCAACGCCGCCATGAAGGTTTGGCCCAAGGCCTTTTGCTTGGCCGCTGGGAAGGGACCTTGCAGGGGTGAAATGGCAGGCCCCGACGCTTGTTGGCTCAAAACGTCATCCAGGAAATCAGGCAAAAATGATCCGAGATCGGCAAACACCACGTCGATGTCTTCGGCGCGGCCATCGGGTTCGTATTGGTCCAGCAAGGCGTCATACGGCGATACACCGAGTTTTTCCGACTTGGCCTGGGCTTCTTGACGGCTGAGGTTGAGGACCTCTTCCAGGTACGGCAGCACGGATTTGAAGTCGGCATTGACGCGGGCTTCACGCCATACGGTTTCGCATTTGGCGGACGCGCGGCTGATGGCTTCGACCAGGTCGGCATCGACGGCGGCACTGTGCACCCACTTGCGGCGCATCTCGGCAATGTTGGCTTGTTGCCATGTGTCGAGATGCTGGTCGGCTTCGGCCCCGTCAAGCAGGTCGGGCAGGGCTGGATCGGTGATCATACCGTGATGGATGGTTTTGAGCACGGCAAGCTGTTCGGTGCGGCTATCAACACCGCCGGGGGGCATCATCGCCGACATGTCCCAATGCAGCATGGACAACGCCCCGCCCACGGCATCCATACGGCGAAAGCGGGCTTCCAGGTCCTGGTACGGTGTTTTGATCATGATGCTTCGGGCTTTCTTTAGAACGTGATTGGCATAGGTAGCCATAAAACCTGATCGATCAGCAAAAAGGCGAAAATCAGGGACAGATAGAGGATCGAAAACAAAAATGTCGGTTTGGCGTGGGTGTCGTCTTTGTCTTTCAGCAGCTTCCAGCAGTGGAAAATAAACAAGGCGCCAATCCCCCCCGCACCAGCGGTGTATATCTGTCCCGACATGCCGATGAAACCGGGGATCAACGTCACCGGAACCAGCAATGCGGTATAGATCAGCATTTGAATTTTGGTTTTGTAACTGCCCACCACCACGGGCATCATCGGCACGCCGACGCGCTCGTAATCACCATGGCGAAACAGCGCCAGCGCCCAGGTGTGGGGCGGGGTCCACAGGAAAATGATGAGGAACAAGATACCCGATTCAAAGCTGAAATCGCCAGTAACCGACACCCAGCCGATCATCGGCGGGAACGCCCCTGCGGCACCACCGATCACGATGTTTTGCGGGGTAGAACGCTTCAGCCACATGGTGTAGAGAAACACGTAATAGAGAATGGTGAACAGCAACAGGCCCGACGCCTCGCTGTTGACGGCAACGTACATCAACACCACAGACAGGCCCGCCAGCACCACGCCAAACACTAGCGCTTGGGTTGGCTCCACCTTGCCCGCCGGGATGGGGCGTTTTTGTGTGCGCGCCATGAATTGGTCGATGTCGCGGTCGTACCACATGTTGATCGCCCCCGACGCCCCCGCGCCGATGGCAATGCACAGGATCGAGACCAACCCCTGCCACAGCGCAATGTGCCCCGGCGCCAGCACCATGCCGGTGATGGCGGTGAAGACCACCAGCATCATAACGCGCGGTTTCAACAGATTGGCATAATCGGCAACACGGAAACGATAGGTTTCATCACTGGTGTCGTCGTGAGTGACCTGGTCTAAGACGGCTTCACCGCCGATTTGATTCTGGCCCTGATCCTGAATATCGTTTGCCACGTTGAATGTGTCCCTCAAAAAATCCCCAAACGCTTCGTACCGGATGTACAGGCTTTTAGGTCTGAATATTTAGCGTTTTGGCCCTATTCGGGATCGCTTTGCTTGCTCATCAGCGCCGTGGCACAGACCCAAACAAACATTGCACCGCCGATGATAGCCATTAATCCCGCGCCGCCGTTCAGACCCAGGCCCAACTTTGCGGAAAAGGCCGTCAGGCCCTGCTCGGCCCCGGCGACCTTGCGTGGCGCACCGTGCCCGCCTGCGATGTAGAGTCCCGTGCTGGCCAGAGCCTGTCCGACGCCGAACAGCCACATGGACGCCAAACTCAGGCGCGGCCAGGTGATGCGGCGTTTCAAAAGCGGTAGAATGACGGTGTAAAACAGCGCCATGAATGCCAGCGTTACGCCCGCGATCATGCCGTGATAGTGGGCCGGGGTGCGGGTGTCCTGTCCGTCAATGAACAATCCCATGATGCCGCCGATACCAAACACAACCGGGCTGAGAATTAGCGCCACGCAGCCGGGGTTTTTCCATTGTCTGGGTGCACGGCTGAGGGTCGTTTTGATCATCGGCAACGCTACGATCAATCCGGCGGGGGCAAATGCATATTGCATCAGGGTAAATGCCGACAACCATCCGGCGGAAAAGACATCGTAAAGGGCAAAAACCGCCAACGTGGCAAAAGCTGCCACGACCAGAAAATCAATCGACACGACCGCCGCCATGGGATGGAACGGGGCGCGCCCGAATACGGCGGAACCGACGGCGTACCAAGCCCCAACCAGCAACACGACATTGAGAAACTGCAGCACATGACCACCGGCCCAAAACAGTTCTTCGTTAAGTTGATGGGTGTTGGGTTGGCCGTTGAGCAGGCTCCAGGCAAACAGGAAATAAGCGAACGCCAGTAGGTAGATAAGCGATCCCGCGATACCGGCAAGGCTCACCATGTCGATGCCGAAGGCGTGGGTGTCCGCATCTTTTTGCGCCCGCCCCGGCACGTTTGACAGCACGAACACCGCCATCAAGGCCATGGCCACGGCCAACACCAACAGCGACAGATAAAACAGCCCACTGGTCAGCACCGGGACGTAATTGCTCATCACCGGTTCGCCTTCGGGCATGATAAAGACCGGAATGAACATGCCGCCAACGGCCATGACGGTGGCGCGAAACGCCAGATATTCCAAGACCATAAAACGCGGCTGCCCGTCGGCTAGGCGATAGGCGCTGATGTGGGCGATAATGGCGAAAACACACAGAAAAAACACCACGAAGCTGTAATCGACGTGAACCACCAGAAAGCGGTGAAAATTAGTGACGAACCATGGGAAGTAATCGCTGACGCCGGGGGCACGGCCAAACGCCAAGGGCAGGGCGAACAGGCCCGCCGTACCCAGCACGAGCAGCGCCACAACTGACCAGCGGGTCAGCCACGGGCGCGCGCTGGGTTCGTCCATCGCGGTATGCAAACGATCCATCAGGGGCGGAATGTTGGCGTTGGTCATGCTCTTCTCTATCAGCCTGCGGGTGAATCTGGTTTTGTAGGTTTCCGGTTTATAGGTTTAGCGTGCGGATAGGTTGAGGCCCGATGTCAGGCACCCCCCGGTGCATGGCCACAGGTGTACGGCCATGACGTAAACCACCACACCGGACACTGCGACGAAGAACCAAATCGGCCAAGTCCATCTGACCACGCGCTTGTGAGCGGCGCGATTGTCCTTGATGGCGTGGTAGACCGCGATCGGCACCAGCGGCGTAATCGCCACAGCGCCCACAATGTGCACGATCAAGATCGTGAAGTAGATAGGACGAATTATCCCCTCACCACCGAACTTCGCCAGACCTGAATTGAAGTGATAGACCAGATAAAAGGCCAAAAACATCAACGAGACCGCCAGTGTTGCAATCATGGTTTTCTTGTGTGCGGTGGTGTTGCCAGCCTTGGCATGACCGCGGGCGACCCACAGCAAGATGACGGTAATGCTATTGAGCACCGCATTGATGTGCGGAATCGTAGTGATTTCAATCATGTGTCTGTCGTCCAGATCAATCGGTCAGCTTCACGCCGGGTTTGATGGGTTGGTCCGCACCCAAACCGACGTAGCCGTAGTTTTGAATCCGGTACATAGTGCCCGCGTACATGCCGATACCGACGAGCAGGAATACTCCACCGATGAGCCAAAGTTTGGCACTCGGGATTTGGGGCTTGTTTACGTGTGGCGCGCCAGCACGCGTGGCGGCGTCGGATACGCTTGTTTGAGACGTCTCGTTCATGTGCGAATTCTCCCCATGGGTTTGTTCCTGCTGGTATAGCGCTTTGGGCACTTTTTCGCAAGGAAAGAGCGCTGAATTCTGCGGGATTCCGGACTTTTTTAGAGTCATTTTTATGTAGCTTTGTACCAAAAAAGCGGGAGCCAAAAAGGCCCCCGCTTTCTCGTTGATCGTGTCGAGCAGCTTACTTGCTGTACTCGTACGGACTCCAGTTTTCATCGACCACCACATCGGTGTCGCCGAAGTTGCCCGGTCCCGGAGGGCTCACGGTGTGAGTCCATTCCAACGACTTGGAATTCCAAGGGTTGGTCGGGGCAGGTTTACCTGCGAACGCCGCATAGACGAAGTTGATGGTCTGCAACAGCATGCCCAAGGCAATGGTGAATGCACCGATGGTTGCCACTTTGTGGAAGTCCTCAAAGTAGAAGCCCATCACTTGCACATCCTTGAACATTTCATAGTCCCAGTAACGACGCGGCATGCCTTCTTTGCCGATGATGAACAGTGGCCAGAAGGTGACGTTCACACCGACGAAGTTCAGCCAGAAGCTAACCGTAGCCAGTGGGCCATCGGCATAACGACCGGTCATTTTCGGGAACCAGTAGTAAATGCCGCCGAACAGAGCGAATGCCGAGAACAAGGCCATGATGAAGTGGAAGTGCGCGTGCACGTAAGACGTTTCCGACAGGTGCAGCGTCATCGACGGCAGCGCCAGAGGAATACCCGTCAAACCACCGATCAAGATGAGGTACAGGCAAGAAGCTGCATACATCATTGCGGTGTTATAGGTGATTGCCCCCTTGTAGAGCGTGCCCCACAGCGACAGTGTCAAGATGCCGACCGGAACCGAGATCAGAAGCGTCGTGACCATGTGACCAAGGCGAATCCAGTCCGGCATGCCGGAGATGTACAGGTGGTGGATCCACACGATACCGGCGATGCCGACAGTCCCCCAGATGCCCACGTATACGGCGGCCTTGTAGTTGAACACGCGGTTCTTCGACATGGTCGCGATGATATCAAACAAGATACCGACAGCTGGCAGAAAGATCACGTACACAGCCGGGTGCGAGTAGAACCAGAACAAGTTCTGGTACAGCAACACGTCACCACCCGCGGATGGATCGTAGAAGTGGGTGCCAAGGTATTTGTCGAACAGCAGCAACGTTACTGCGGCGGCCAGCACCGGAATGAAGATCAACTGCAAGACGAACGCCGCAACGGTGGTCCACACAAACATGTTCAGTTGGTTCCAGCCCATGCCCGGTGCGCGCATGTAAATCACGGTCACCAAAAAATTCACGGCGCCGAGGATCGAGGAGAAACCCAGCAGGTGAACGGTAAACACGTAAAATGCGGTGTTGCCAGCCGTGGTCACGGAATACGGCGGATAGCCGGTCCACATGATGTCGGGCGCGTCGGGAATGACAAAGCTCACCAGCGCCAAAGCGATGGCGAAATAGAACAGCCAAACGCTGAAGGCGTTGATGCGCGGGAACGCAACGTCGCGCGCGCCAATCATCAGCGGCAGGAAGTAGTTAGCCGCGAACCCGGTCAAGCCTGGGATCAGAAAGGCCAGGATCATGGCGGCACCGTGGAAGTACAAAAAGCTATTGTACTGGGTGCCGGAAGTGACGATTTGCATGCCCAATTGCATCTGCTCTGCGCGGATGATCAGGGCCATGATGCCGGCGACGCCAAACGCTGCCATGGCACCGATGAGATACAAAACACCGATACGTTTGTGATCGGTGGTCAGGATCCACTCTTTCCAGGCGGCGGTCGGAGCATGACCGGCTGCGGTTGTAGGTGTGCTCATAGGTATTCTCTCCCTCTAGGCCAGGACTTAGCCTTCAGCGGCGATTTCGGCGAGCCAGCCATCGAACTCTTCGCGCGGCACGACGTGGATCGGATTGGACATTTTCGAGTGCTGGTCACCGCAGAATTCAGCACATTGAAGAACGGCATTCGTCTGTTCTTCTTTTGTGTTGATCCAGATGTACGTGATCCGACCCGGCATGATGTCTTCTTTGACGCGGTAGTGGGGCAGGCCAAATGAATGCAGCACGTCTTCGGACGTCATGCGAAACACCACCGGCTGGTCGGAGGGCAGCTTGACGGCCTGGAAGTCGCTGCCGTCAGCGAGAGTGCCGTCTTCAAATTCAAATTCGAAGTACCACTGGTAGGCGGTGACTTTGACTTCCATGGCGTTCTCGGGAACGCGACGGTAGGCGTTCCATACGGTCCAGCCGTTGGCAGCCAGATAAAAGTCATCGGCCATGAAAATGGACGCCGGGATCAGGGCAAAAGAAATCGACTGGACGGTCGTCAGTTTCTTGGCCGTACCAACTTGGTCGGGACTTGTTGCGCGATATTTGAACAACATCACCAAGGCCGCAATGGTCATGACGACACCGATCACGGTGATGTCCAGCATCACTTCATCCCACAGGTGTTCCCACTCTGCGGCCGGATTGCGGAGTTCCTGTGCAAGGGCCTGGCTGGACAGTATCATACCGCCTGCCAAACCCGTCATTGCTGACAGAAGTTTCCTCATTAAATTAACCTCCCTCTCCTCCGCCTGCGATAAAACAGGACGGAAACTGCAAATGATGAGACGCCTAAGGACAATGCGCCTACACCAACAAACAATGGTATGCTGACCGTGTATTTCCCCTCAGCATAATTGTAGCTATAACAAAGGCTTATGGCGAAATCGACGATTTCACCGGGTTTGAACTCGCCCGATTTGGCATCGAAAACCGCCAGTTTTATATCCTGTGGCGCGGAATTGAGTGCATATAGCACCCGCGCCAGACGCCCTTGCGGGGTCAGGAACATAAAGGCGCCCGGATGGAAAAAGGTCCGATCCTGGGGCGACCAAAAGTACTTAAAACCAATCGCTTTGGTGAACGTTTCGATTTGGTCTTTGTTTTTGAACGTGGCGAAGGACCATGCCCCGTTCATTTTTTCGGTCATTTTCAGGTGCTGCTTGAAAACACCGACACTGTCCAAGCCATCGCGATCGTCGAACGAGATGGTCAGGACGTTAAAATCTTTACCAGGCGTGATGCCTGTGAGATCGGCCAACTGGGCGTTGAGGTCTTGATTGATGACCGAGCAACTGCCGTCACAGGTGTAGTAGGACAAAACCAATATGAGAGGCTTGCCGAGCTTATCGGACAGTTTGAATTCCTGACCGTGCTCGTCGATCAACTGAACATCGCCGTTGACCTTGGTACCGAGAAATTTTGTTTCGTTAATTTGAAAAATGGATGGGTCGATGTCCGACACGGGCACAGCTCCCCCATACTGTGCCTTGGCTGGTGATGAAGCCAAGGCACAGCTGAGAAGGGCGGTAGCTAAAAGTGTTCGCGTACGAAACATCGACCGGTATCCGTTCGTTCTGCAGCTTACCAGAAGTAGATCTGAGAAGCGACGAAGAACCAAACGACGTCAACAAAGTGCCAGTATACGGACACGCAGTTCACGAACGTTTTGTTGGTACGACCGCCCAGCGCCGGGATCAAAACCGCGATAAACGCGCCAAGACCGAGAAGCACATGCGAAGCATGGAAGCCGGTGATGGTGTAAAACGCGGTGGAGTAGGCGTTGGTGGACGGGATGAAGTCCAAGTGGATCAGGTGGTTCCACTCATAAATGGTGAAGCCCAAGAAGATCGAGCCCAAAATGATGGTGTAAATCCACCACTTGTTAAAGCCCGACAGATTTCCATGGTCGAGCTTTTCTTCGGCGATGTGACAGGTGATGGAAGAGGACACCAAGATCACGGTCATGATCAGCGGAATGCCCTTTTCCAAACCGCCATCGGGCGTACCTTCAGGCGGCCAAGACTGAACCCCCAAGCGCAGCATCCAGTATGCGGTGAACAGCGACAGGAAGATAAAAACTTCGGAAAGAATGAAAATCGGTAGGCCGATGTTGGCGACGCCCGCCAAAAGCGGCGTTTGCGTCAGGCCTTCGTTGACCCAGATGGCAACGCCGGCAAGCAACAAAACGGTGCCCAGGCCGGCGGTGATCGCGGTCATCATCAGGTTTTCATAGGCGAAGTAGAACCCGAAGGTGAGCGGAACCAGGAAAAACGTGCCAGCTACCACCAAAAACGGCGCCCAGCTCCATTCCCAATGGTGCTCGTGCACATGGGCTGTATCTGCGTCTGAAGTCATAGTCCCTCCCCAATGTCGGACGTGGTCATTAAATGCCAGCAACTACACAGGACAAAGTGTAATACTGGAAAGTAATATCATTAATCTCCTGCATATTCGTCAGGGATTTGCACCAACTTCGTAGTATGTGAATTGACCAGTGTCAATTGAATGTCCTTTTGCAGTGCACAATGAACGTGCCGTGTTGCGCGAAAATCTCGGCAAGGTGGAAAGGCTAAGCGCCTAGTTTTGAAGCAATATAAGGAAATGTTGACGTCACAAATGGATGAGGAAGGAAAATACGCAAAATTAGAGTATGTTTTTGTGTGCGAGTGAACTTTACACACAAGGTTAACAGCGCCGACAAAAGAGAATCCCATAAGATTTATGGGGAATGGGGAGGGGTCTGTGAGCGATCAGCTAGAACTATTGGTTGAGATGACGCGGCATTTTGCCGATACCAACGATATTGAAGCGACCATGGGGCGCGCGTTGGAGCGCATTGCCGAGCTGATGGAGGCTGAGGGCGGTGCACTGTTTATCCTTCAGGGCGCGGGCGAAAACGAGCGCCTGGAATGCCATGCAAGTTTTGGCCCTGTCGACATCAAGGGACTTTCTGTTCCTGCAGACAAGGGCATCGTTGGGCGATCGTTGATGAACAATGCGCCCGAAATTGTTCGCGACGCGCAAAACGATCCGAATTTCGACACTTCGATGGATGCACAGAGCGGGTTTACCACCCGCTCGATCTTGTGCGCGCCCCTGTCGGTAAAGGATGAACGCATCGGCGCGATTGAAGTCGTCAACAAAACCGGCGGGAACGGCCTGTTCGCGGATGATGATATTAAATTGTTGGAAGCCTTGGCCGCATCGGCAGCGTTGGCTATATCCAACGCGCGTATGGCTGGTGAGCTGGCGGAAAAAGAGGTCATGCGCCGCGAGTTGGAACTGGCGGCGGAAATTCAGCGCGGTCTCTTGCCGCCCCCCGGTGATGGAGTTTTTCCGATCAGCGGTGTCAATCGGCCTGCGCGGGTGGTGTCAGGCGATTTTTTCGACTTTTTCACCTTATATGATGGGCGCATTGCGTTCACGTTGGCCGATGTGTCGGGCAAGGGTATGAACGCGGCGCTGTTGATGGCCAAGACCGCGAGCTTGTTTCGGTGCCTGGGCAAGGAAGATATGCGCCCCGGCCGCCTGCTTCAACGCATCAACGCCGAAGTGTGCGAAACGTCCCTGCGCGGCATGTTTGTAACGATGGTCGCGGGCATCTATGACCCCAGCAGTGGACGTCTGGTGTTGGCCAATGCCGGTCACGAACCGCCGTTGCTGCACAGCACAGACAATCAGTTCCGGGCCTTGGACGCTACCGCTCCACCTGTTGGCATACCCCCGGAACTCACCGGCGGTGGGCCGGTGCCTGAAGAGGTTCTGCATCTGGATGGCGGTTCCCTTTATATATTCACCGACGGAGCGACAGAAGGCTATATCGCTCCCGGACAGGAACTGGGGGCGGATGGTTTCAAAGGCATGGTGCAAAGCGGCGTTGTGGCAGGGTTGACGGCCCAGGCGCGCATCGATGCGATCGCCGATAGCCTCAGCGGTTCAGGCGAAGTTTTGCGCGACGACATCACGGTTTTGGTTATTGATGACGCCAAGCCCTTGCAAAACCGCTTGAAACGCGGTGACAATGGTCTCTCGACCGAAATGGAGAGGGGCTCCGTTATGCAGAGACCTGATACACCCATCGAAGGCTCCCTGTGCGCACTGACCGTTCCTGCGCGTGCCAGCAGTTTGAAACTGGTGCGCCGTGCGGTGAGCGAAACCTCAACTGCGTGCGGTTTTTCCCAAGAACAGTGCCAAGATTTGGTGCTGGCGGTCGATGAAGCCTGCCAAAATGTGGTTCGTCACGCTTACGGAGAGACGAGCGAAGGCGACATGGGCATCGACATCCGCTGCGAAGGCGGATCTTTCGTCGTGCTGATCCGGGATTATGCACCGTCGGTGGATGTGGCGAAAATTAAGCCGCGCGCGTTGGACGATGTCCGGCCGGGCGGCCTTGGCGTACATTTTATTCGCGAAGTCATGGACGTTGTAGAACACTTGCCCCCGCCGGATGGACAGGGCAACTTATTGAGATTGAAAAAAGCCATTTAAGGCTTGAGGGAAAGATAAAATGGAAATTGGCATTACGGATCAAGGTGGTCTGCAAGTGGTGGCCATCTCGGGTGAAGTGGATTTAAGCACCTCGCCCAAAGTGCGAGACGCCCTGTTGGGCTGTATTTCGAGCGGTAAGGGCATCATTGTTGATTTATCGGCGGTCGTTTACATCGACAGCTCCGGGGTGGCGTCGCTGGTTGAGGCCTTTCAGACCGCAAAATCAAGGGGACTGGGTTTTGCCTTGGCTCAGGTCAGTGAAACGCCGTTGCGGGTGCTTAAACTGGCGCGTCTCGATCAAGTCTTCGTCATCCATGACACCGTGGAAGCTGCTGCTGTCGCTATGGCGTAGTGACCTGAAACGTAAAATCTTTTAGGATCGGTGGATTAGGGGGAGCGATACACCGCATGGCCGAAAGTTCGAAACAGAATGCGGCGCAGCGTTTTTTTGATCAGGTCGGACGTATGTCTGTCGCTGCATTCGAAGAAATGGGTCGCCACGGCGTGTTGGTGGCTGAAAGCCTGTACTGGCTGGTGTTTGGTCCGCGCATAAACCAGCCCGTGCGCTTGGGGGCCGTTTTCGCCGAAATGATGGAAATCGGCGTGCGCGCCATCGGCATCATTGGCATCATGGCTGCCGCCATCGGCGCGATGTTGGCGATCCAGGGTATTTACAGTTTGAAAATTTTTGGTGCCGAAGGCCACGTCGTGTTCGGCGTGGCGTTCTCCATGGTGCGTGAATTTGCCCCCTTGATCACCGGTATTTTGGTGGCCGGGCGTTCGGGTTCGGCTTTATCGGCGCGATTGGGCACCATGAAAATCAACCAGGAACTTGATGCGCTGGAAGTCATGGGCATCAACCCGGTGCGGTTCTTGGTGGTTCCGTCCTTGTTGGCGTCACTGGTGATGGTGCCGGTGCTGACGTTTATGTCCATGGTGTTGGGTCTGTATGCAGCGGCGCTGTACGTCAATGCTTCGCTGGGGATGTCCCTGGCAGCCTTTTTCGATCAGACCATCGATGTCTTGTCCGTGGATGATTTGATGCACGGCATAGGCAAAAGCGCCATTTTCGGCATTTTGATTGCGCTGATCGGGGTGCTCAACGGCTTCTTAGTAAAGGGCGGTGCGGAAGGGGTCGGCAAAGCCACGACGCGTTCGGTGGTGCAGTGTATTTCCGCCATCGTGATCACCGACATGCTGTTCGCCCTCGTGGCGACGTTTTAGGGGGAGGAGCATGAACAGCAACTCGCCATCTCCCAGAAATGTGATCGAGGTCCGCGATCTGGTGACGCACTACGGGACGCGGCAAATCCTTAACGGTGTCAGTGTCGACATCGTCGAGGGCGAGATCATGGTGATCATGGGCGGGTCCGGTTCGGGCAAGTCAACTTTCTTGCGCCATCTGATGGCGTTGCAACGTCCGACGTCGGGAACCATTAAAATTCTCGGCGAGGATGTTTGGAACCTGCCGCAGAAAAAGCTGTTCGAGCTGAGAAAACGGTTGGGGGTCGCGTTCCAGGGCGGTGCGCTGTTCAGTTCCATGACGGTGGGCGAAAACATCATGCTGCCCCTCAACGAGCACACCAAGCTCGACCGTAAGACCATGGAGATCATGGCGCGGATGAAACTTGAAGTGGTCGATCTGGCCGGCTTCGAGGACTTGATGCCGTCGGAACTTTCCGGCGGCATGATCAAACGCGCCGCCGTCGCGCGGGCGGTGATTATGGACCCACGCATTCTGTTTTTCGACGAACCCAGTGCGGGCCTTGACCCGGTGGTGTCGTCGCAACTGGACGACCTGATTTTACGATTGCGCGACGCCATGGGTATGTCGGTCTGTGTGGTCACCCACGAACTGGAAAGTGCGTTCAAGATTGCTGATCGCATTACGGTGTTGGACAAGGGCAATATCTTGTTCATCGGTACGGTGGAAGAGCTTCACAACAATCCAAGCGAGCGTATCCAGAATCTGCTCAATCGCCGCTCGGAAGAAGCGGAAATCGATGCTGATGAATATTTGCGCCGCCTGACTGGTGACAAAGAGGAAGCTGAGGGAATGCCAAGATGAACACGGCGAAAATTAACTATCTGGCGGTGGGTATATTCGTGACCGCTGCTCTTGTCGGGCTGGTGGTGTCGATCGCGATGCTGACGGGGCGCACGGGGGCGACGGACGCTTATTACGCGGTCTACAAGAACGTCACCGGGGTCAAGTTCGGCACATTGGTGCTGTATGAAGGCTATCCCATCGGCCAAGTCGAAACGGTTACGCCGATTCCGGAAGGTGGCTCGATGAAGTTTAAGGTCGACTTTGAGGTTAATGAGGGCTGGCGCATTCCAGACGACAGCATGGCGCGGATCGGCGCATCGGGATTGTTGTCGGCAATCACCATCAACATCGATTCCGGAACCAGCCCAATTGCACATAAGCCCGAAGCCGAGGTTCGCGCTCAGGAAGCGGCTGATTTGTTTAAGGTGATGTCAGGGGTCGCAGGTGATATTTCCAGCTTGGCGGAAAATGACGTTCGTCCCCTGCTGGCGGCCATGAACACTGCGGTGGGTAATTTTGCCATTACGGTGGAAACCGTGAACGACCTGCTTGACGAAGACGGCCAACGCATGATCAAGCAGTTTGCTGCCGTGGCGAACGATCTGTCGGGACTGGTCGTGGATCTGAACGACCGGTTGCCGCGCATCGCCAAAAACGTCGACACCTCGACAGCCAATTTTGCTGATTTGTCACGGGACCTAGCAACGACGCGCGGCAAGCTTGATCAAGTGTTGAGCACCGCGGATACGTTGATGGTCAACAGCAATGCGGTGGTCAGCGAAAACCGTGACGAGGTGCGCAAATCCATCGAAGACCTGAAACACGTTACGGACTCTTTGGCGCGCCATATTGATTCGTTCAATCAGAACCTTGAAGGCACGTCGCGAAATATGTATGAGTTCTCGCGAGAAATTCGCCAAAACCCGGGGCTGCTGCTGTCTGGTGCAGCGCCTCAGGAAAAGGGCAAGAAATAGGGTAGGGAAGAAACATCATGAGACGGATCATCAAGACCATTGCTCCCGCTCTTTTTATCGCTGGTTTGCTCAGCGCGTGTGCCGCACCGCCGCCCGCACCTGAGGACGCATTTTATCGTTTGAGCCCGCGCGCGCAAAGCACCGTCGCGTCTCAGGCGCTGTTGAAAGGCGCGCTCGAAGTTGATCGGTTTGCGGCCGCCGGATCATTGGCCAATCGCCCGTTGCTGTTTTCCGAACCGGGTTCCAATGCAGTCAACGAATATCATTATCACTTCTGGATCGAGGCCCCGCCGATGCTGTTGCAAAGCGCGCTGGTGTCGTATCTGAGGTCTGCGGGTGTGGCGGAACAGGTGGTCACCCCGGCTATGCGGGTGCGCCCCGATTACACTGTCCAGGGGCGCCTGATGCGTTTGGAAACGGTTACGGGGAACGCGCCGCAGGGCGTGGCGGAATTCGAACTCAGCCTGCGTCGGGAAAGCGATGGTAAATTGTTGGTGCTGGGGGAATACCGGGCTGAGGTGCCATCCGGGTCCAACGGTGTCGTCACGGACGCTGCTGCGATTGAAAAGGCTGCTGGCAAGGCTTTTGCCGAATTCGTTGCGGATATTGCACGCAAATGAGCCGTCAACCCAAACAAGGCCAAGGTTCTGCATCGGGCAAGGGGCGTGACAAGGGGCGCGGCAAGGGACACGCCAAAGGGCGTCGTCGTCGGCCCGTCGTCAAAGTGCCGTCCATCAGTGTTGAGGTGATCATCAATAAACTGGGCGCTCAGGGCGATGGTGTGGTTAAGGCGATGGTTCTGGGGCGGACGGAAACTTTGTTCGTTGCGGGTGCACTGCCCGGCGAACGGGTGTTGGTCGAGACCGTGTCCAAGCGCGGCGATGGTCTGGTCGCCGACTTGGTCGAGATCATCGAGCCCAGCGCCCAGCGCACGGAGCCGAGTTGCCCGCACTATGAGCTGTGTGGTGGCTGCGCTCTTCAGCATATGGAAAAGAACGCTTATGCGACGTGGAAGCGAGACCTGATCGAACGGGCGCTGGTTCAACGGGGCTTTGAAACAGCCCCTGTTCTGGACCCCATTTTGATTGGTGAGGGCACGCGCCGTCGGGTGACGTTTACCGCGCTCAAACGCGGCAAACGCGTGGCCCTCGGGTTCAATGCGCGCGCCAGCCACGATATCGTGACGGTGGACCGTTGCCCGTTGTTGGTGGACAGCCTTAACGATTTGATCCCCCCGCTGAATGATGCCTTGGCTACGATCTTAGATGACGGCGCCCGTGCGCGCATCAACGTGACGGCGTGTGAAAATGGTGTCGATGTCATGATTGAAGGCGGTGGGTCGCCGGAACTTCAAGCGCGGGAAGCACTGGCGACGTTTTTGCAGGGCTCCGAAGCGGTGCGCTTGGCGTGGAAAGACGAAGGTCGCGCTCCTGAACCCATTGCCCAGAAAACGGCGCCCTTGGTGTATCTTACCGGGGTTCCGGTCGAATTGCCGCCGGGCGCGTTTCTGCAGGCCAGTGTGGAAGGTGAACACGCGATCCGCGACGCCGTTTTGGCTGGTGTGGGCGAAGGCGCGCGACGCATTGCCGATCTTTATTGCGGGCTGGGCAGTTTCTCCATTCCGCTGGCGCAACAGGGGATCGTTGATGCCGTGGATGCAACTGAATCCTCAATTCGGGCATTAGAGCGTGCTGCAGGCCGGGCTGGGCTTGGTGGCCGGGTCACGGCACATGTGCGCGATCTGAGCCGCCAACCACTTGATGTAGTGGAATTGTCCAAGTTCGACGCTGTGGTCTTCGACCCGCCGCGCGCAGGTGCGGGCGATCAGGTTGGTTATCTGGCTGATGCGGATGTCGCCCGTGTGGTGGCGGTGTCATGTAATCCAGCGACATTTGCTCGCGACGCCCGAATTTTGGTGGATGGTGGGTTCCGGCTCCTGTCGGTGCAGCCGATCGATCAATTTATTTATAGCCCGCATGTGGAGCTGGTGGCTCATTTCGCGCGCTAATGTGCACGGAAATATCTGCGTACGGCACGTCATAAATTTACAAACGGCTCTGGCTATACTACAAAGCGCACAGTCAACGCTTGTGGCCTCCCCTCCATAGCCGAACCAATCGGCCTGCTATAGCTGAATCGAGAGATATCATGGTGCATTCCGCCCCCGATGCTGTGACGCTTGACGCCTTCCGTGTTGCGGAAAAGAATATTTTGCCCGGCGCATGCGATTTGCGCGATGAATTGGCCGCAAGTTTGGTCCAGTTCCAGCGCGAGGCGCGTGAAAACCACCTGCAATCGCCGACCCGGCGGATGGCGTTGCATATCTCTTGCTTGGCGCAGGAAGGCAACGTGACGGTCAGCGACCTGTCCGATCTGGTGCGGTTGCTAACCATCAATGCATTCCAGTATCGTTCTCAGCGTCTGCAGTCCTACGTGGGCGAAACCGATGTGGGCCGCAACGAAGGCAATTTGCGCACGTTGTTTGGCAAATTGGCGCGTGAACAGGGCGAACCGATCGCGTTTGATGTATTCAAAAAGCGTGTCGAACGTGAAGTCTTCGGCATCGTCATCACGGCCCATCCGACCTTCACGGTTTCCGAAGACCTCACCCGTGCCCAGGCGACTTTGGCGGTGGGCCGCAATGAAGACGGCACGCCGTTGTCGAAAGATGACTTGAATGCGTTGGTGAAAACCATTGCCGAAACGCCCCACGGCACGCCCGGACAGATCGGCTTGGCCGATGAACAGCGTTTTGCCCTGATGGCCATCGGCAATATCCACAAGGCCTTGCGCCGCGTCTATGGGGTGGTGTTTGGGGTGGCCCGCGAACTGTATCCAGATCAATGGCAGACCCTCACGCCGCGCCTGCTGACCGTGGCCAGTTGGGTCGGCTACGACCTTGATGGTCGGGCCGATATTCGCTGGTCCGATACGCTCGCCATGCGCATGGATGTCGAGCTGCTGGCTTTGAGGGACTATCTGCAAAGCCTCGACGCGATCGGCGGTGCGGCGGTGGCAGACGCCAAAGTCTTGCTGCAAAAGGCCATCGACGATGTCAGCGCCGATTTGGTTCGTCTGGACCTGAACCCCGACGATGAGGATGAGGTTGGCACGTTCAGCCGCAGCTTGTCTCAAAGTCTGGAAACTCGTTTGGTGAGCGTCGCCCGCGTGACCGACGTCTTGACTGCGGCCATCGATGGCGGTGCCGAAAACATTGCCGAGTTGGCGGTGCTGCGTGCGGAAATGGCGAACTTCGGTTTGTCGTTTGCCCATACCCACATGCGCATCAATGCGACCCAGTTGACCAACGCCATTCGCCACGACATCGACATCACCACCTCGCCCGAAGACCCGGCGAACCGGCGGCGCTATCTGGTTGAAGTCGCCAATTTATTGGAAAAGGTTAAACCCCTTTCCGTGAACTTCGGCACCATCATGAACGAGCGTGCCACCGCCAAGCGCGTCTTTATGCTGGTGTCTAAGTTCTTGAAATACGTCGATCAGGACGAACCGGTGCGCTTTCTCATCGCCGAATGCAACACGCCGTTCACGGTGCTAACGGCGCTGTACTTCGCCAAGTTGTTTGGGGTTGACGATAAAATCGACATCTCGCCGCTGTTCGAAACCGGCGAGGCGTTGGACCAGGGCCATGAAATCATCACCGAATTGCTCAAAAACCCGACTTACGTTGCTTATGTCGAAAAACGCGGTCGGATTTGCATGCAGACGGGCTTTTCCGATGCCGGGCGCTATATCGGTCAGGTTCCGGCTTCGTTGGCGATTGAACGCATTCGCGTCAAGTTGGCCAAGCGCATCAAGCAAAGCGGTGTCAGCAAGGATGTGGGGTTGTTGATTTTCGACACCCACGGCGAGTCCATCGGTCGCGGTGCACATCCCCTCAGCTTTGCGGACCGGCTGGATTACACCTATCCGCCCCACGCCCGCGCGCGTTTTAAGGAAGAGGGCATTCAGGTTAAACAGGAAGTCAGCTTCCAAGGTGGCGATGGCTACGTTTATTTTTCCCATCCCGATCTGGCTTTTGCCACAGTTTGCCGTCTGGTCGAGCATGCGTTGACGGGAGGGCGGAACGGGGCCTCGGCCGATGTGTTCTACGAAGACACGGATTATTCGTTGGATTACTTCATGACCGTGAAGGGCTTTAACGAACGGCTGATGGAAAACCCCAATTACGCCGCGACGTTGAACCTGTTCGGCACCAACCTGTTGTATCCGACCGGGTCACGCAAGGTGAAGCGCCAACACGAAGGCGGCGCGCAGGTGGATCTGGAGCATCCCAGTCAGGTGCGGGCCATTCCGCACAATGCGATCTTGCAGCAGTTGGGGTATTTTTCCAATACCATCAGCGGTCACGGCAAGGCCATGTCCAAGGATTTGGACCGCTTTTCCGAGATATTCCAGTTGTCCGATCGCTGTCGACGCTTCACTGCGATGGTGGCGTATGCGCGCCATCTGTCGAACTTGGATGCGCTGCACGGCTACGTGTCATTGTTCGACCCGGCCATCTGGTTGCGCCGTGCGGTGATTGAACCCAATGCACAGCGCGCCGAACAGATGCAAACGTTGGCCAACATGTTGCGCCATTCCAACCGTCATGAAAAGGTCAACCGGATCTACCGCATCTTCCTCAACGACACACTTTATCTGGATCAGGGCCTCAAGGCCGTGGGCGCGGATCAAATGCTGCCGGAAATGGTCGATGATTGTTATCCGGACCTATTGTTGCTGCACGCGGTGCGCATCGCGCTGATCCACGAAATGTTCTTGATCGCCGCGCGGTTGCCGAAGTTTTCAGATCGCCACGACACGTCTTCGGACGACTTGATCAACGAACTGCTCAATCTGGATGTGGAGCATGCCTTGGGGGTCTTGCGTCGCGCCTTCCCGTTGTCCGGTGCACCTGCTGACGCCAAGTCGTTCGGTGAGGAAGCCACCTACCGAGCTGACGCGGAACATGGATACGAGAAAGAACATCGCGAATTGTTTGAACCGCTGGAACAGCTCTATGACCTCACCCGGCGCATTTCGATTGCCGTCGCACATATGAGTGGCGCTGTCGGTTAGCACGCTGTGATTGTGGTGTCGGCTGGCGTCGCGATCTTAGGGTTGGGTGTGTCTGGTGGGTTGCAATGGCCGCTCAGGCTTGTGTTTTTTCATTGATGAGTGGTTCTGGTGAAATTGTATATCAATCTTTCAATATATATGGATTTAATGAAATAAAGGCCTATTATGGCGTGTATAGAAAAAGAATAAGGAAGAGGTGTCGATTATGAAAGTTGAGTTGATTCTTCAGCGTAAAGGCAACGATGTCATTTCACTGCGTCCCGAAGACACCGTGCAAACGGCAGCGGCAATTTTGTCGACCAATAAGATCGGGGCCCTGCCGGTCAAAAACGGCTCTGAGGAACTGGTTGGTATTCTTTCCGAACGCGATATCGTCAAAGGCCTGTACAAAAGCGGTGCAGGCTGCATCAACCTTTTGGTCAGCGATCTGATGACGACAAAAGTCGCCACCTGCACGGTGAGCGACAAGGTGAAAGACGTTCAGCAGGTGATGCACAACGGACGTTTTCGCCACGTTCCTGTGATCAAGGACGGCAAGCTCTACGGTGTCGTCAGTCAGGGCGACGTGATGCATGTGTGCATCGAACAGGCTCAAACCGAAGCCAGCGTAATGCGCGAACTCGCCATCGCCCGCGGTTAACCTCCGCAATTGATTTAAGATAAGAAAAGCAGCCTCACCTGGCACGCGGACCGCGTTGGTCCTGTTGCCGGGCGCGGTCGGTTGTTATGATCCAATAAGCTTGAGCAAAGCCTTCATCGCGGCATCGGCACCATCTGCGATTTGGCTGATGGTGCTGTCGAGCATGTAGCACGGTGCTGTGACCAGCTTGTATTTTGGGTCGATCACCACCCCAAGATGGTCGGTGGCGGTGTGCTTTGCACCCATGGCTTCGATGGCCTTGGCGGTGCCCGGGTCCTGACCGATGGTGACTTCAGCGCCGTCTAGGATTTTAGCGATCACGGCAGGGGTAATGCACAGCGCTGCGATGGGTTTGCCCGCAGCGACCATGTCTTTTACGGCGCGTTCCACATCGGCATTGACGGTGCAATCCGCGCCGTCGAAGGCGAAGCTAGAAAAGTTTTTGGCTGCGCCAAAGCCGCCGGGAAAGGCGAGAGCATCGAAATCGGCTGAGCTAAAAGCGCTTAGCGGTTGGATTTCGCCCCGCGCAATGCGTGCACTTTCGATCAGCACGTTGCGGCTTTCGCCCTGGGCGATTTCATGGCTCAGGTGATTGATCACATGAGCCTGAGCCACGTCGGGGGCGAAGCACTGATAGTGCGCGCCGCGCTTATCCAGGGCATATAGCGTGAAGACGCTTTCGTGGATTTCCGCGCCGTCGAAAACGCCACACCCCGACAGCACCACGGCGATATTTGGTGAATTTGTCATGTCATACCCTCCTCACACCCCAAAAGGTGCCTCAAGAGTATAGCAACATTACATGCCCAGCGCGCGTTTATAGACGTCGAGCAGGTCTTCCAGCTCTTGGCGTTCGGAAACGTCCATTTTACGCAGGCGTACGATTTGGCGCAAGATTTTGACGTCGAACCCGGTGCCTTTGGCTTCGGAATAGACTTCGCGAATGTCCGCCGCAAGGGCTGCTTTTTCTTCTTCGAGGCGTTCGATGCGTTCTACGAAAGAGCGCAGGCGGTCGCCGGCGATGCCACCAACATCGGTCATGATCAATCCTTTTAAGGTCAGGTTTCGTTGGCTGGACATTAGCCGGGGGGGGAAGCGCCGTCCATGTGGAAAAGCGGGGGATAACTTTGCAATGCCATGAGGTGAATGAATGCGGTAATTTACAATTGCTGGTTGATATTTGAAATACCATCATTTAAAATGTGGTTATTGTCGATCACAGTTTAAACCCAATGCTAGAGGGGGCGAGCATGGCTAAAATTGAAATTGATGGTGATGTCTTAAAGCAGGTCAAGGAACTCAACTTGGTCCTGAAAAAGGGCAAACTCGCAAAGTTCGCAGAGGCTGCAACACAGTTCAAAAAGAAGAGAACGCGGCCTTTGCGCAAGGTTTCCAAGTACGATTGCGGCCAGTGCGTCGTGTGCTCGGTGTGTCTGGGTACCCCAACGCCGGATATCGAAGTTGCAGCCGTCACGGGTGTTGCCATGCTCTGATGGTGTAATTGGAACTGTTGGCGATGCGCGTATGGAAATGATGATGATGAACAGGGGCTGGTGCGGATGTGCTGGGCCCTGTTTTTGTTATGGCCCCATTTACGCCCCCGTGAGTTAGGAGCGGTCACGCATGCACGTCGCACACACCTATCCGGTTATTGCAGAAAGTCATATTCTCCACCTCACGCCGAACGAGGGCTATTTGCGCGATATCACCACCGCGCCGAGTGCGCAAAAGGGCGATATGCACATGCTGAATGATGTCGCGGCGGATGTGCTGAGCCGTTGTGACGGTAGAACCACCCTGACAGCCGTGCTGAATGGCGTTATGAGCGTGAGTGAAGGTGAAGGTTTCGACATGGGTTTGGTGTGTCGTGATTATGTTGCCGAATTGGTCGGCGAGGGCTTGCTCGAACTGCACACGGAGCCAGTAGACGGACTGAGCCGCATTCGCGGTTCGCGCATGTATGAATGCCCATCCCATTTTATGATCGAATTGACAGACCAGTGTAATCTACGCTGTTCGCATTGTTATCGGGATAGCTCTCCTGAACGGGATGCCCTGATTCCCACAGTAAAGTTGTTGAGCATTCTCGATCAAATGCTGGAAAACGGTGTTTCTACCATCGAATTGACGGGTGGTGAGCCGACCATGCGCAAAGATTTTTTGGATATATTTCATTATTGCGCCGAGCGTTTTTCCTCTGTCGCCATTGTCTCTAATGGTTGGTTTATCACCGATGAGTGGGCGCGTCAGATGGCCGCCTATTCAAACGTGATCGTGCAGATCGACTTGGATGGTTGCACCGCACATGAACATGATACTTTGCGTGGGCGTAAGGGGTCGTTTGAGCATTCGCTGCGTGCTGGTCGCGCTATGCGTAAACACGGTGTTCGCTTTCGCACCGCCATGAATATTTACGCGGGCAATTTTGCCTCCATCAAGGAAACGGCGGCGTTGGCTCAGGAAATTGGCGCCAATTGGTTTTCGTTCTCTCCGGTGACGGATTTGGGGCGAGGGCGCACCGCAAACATGATTTCATTCCACCAGATGGGGCAATTGATGGACATCGCCCAGGCTCTAGAGGCTGAGTTTGGTACGGAATTTATACGGTTGGTGGATGAGGGGTTGGTGAACAAAGCAACGGAGGACGGAAATTGTGGTGCTGGATGGCGATCCTTGGTGCTCGGTCCGGACGGCAACGTGCGCCCATGCGTGATGGTCGAACCGAAGGCTATGGTGTTTGGAAATTTACTGGAACAAAATTACGTCTCGTTCCTCAAAGGGTTCAACGGAACTTTCTTTAGAGACTTGCCCGCGCCCGGACCGACAACCTGTTCGGGGTGTCCAAACGCCGCTTATTGTCATGGCTGCTTTGCGCGCACGTTGCGCGCCAACGAACAGATGATTGAAGTTTTAGGGGAGGTGCGCTGCCAGTGGCGCAGTCGGACAGGTTTTGGGGATTTTCTCCAGGGCGGCGCGTGAGGGTTAGGTGTTTTCCACCGTGGTGGTGACCAGCCAATCGACAACGGATTCCAAGGCTTCCTGGTCCGATGCGCCGATGCCTTTTGCGGCTTCATAAACGGCACATTGTTCGTGTGCACTGGTGCCCGTTTGTAAGATGGTCGGCACATGGGCCAGTTCTTTTGTACAATCGAGTGCCTCGGCGTCTTCTGTCAGCATATCGAGCAATTCGCTAAGCAGTTCTTCAAACGGAACCATGGTGCCGCGACCGAAATCGATCATGCCCTCGTCGGTGCCGTATCGCTGCGCTCGCCAGCGGTTTTCGTTGATCAGCATATTGGCGTAATTGCGCCACCGCTGATTGCCCCGGTGCAGACGGTACAACATGCGTAGAATACACTGAAACAGCGCGGCGATGGCGGCGGCGTCCGTGAGCCGCGTGCATACGTCGGTGATGCGCATTTCCAGGGTCGGAAAGCTGGCGGATGGGCGCAGGTCCCACCACAGCATGGAGGCATCGGGGATGACCCCCACCTGAACCAAAATATCCACATGGCGTTGGTATTCGCCGAAGGTGTCGAAGTGGCACGGTAGTCCTGTGCGCGGCAATTCGTCGAACACACTGAGACGGTATGACTTAAGCCCGGTATTGTTGCCGCGCCAAAACGGTGATGACGTCGACAACGCGAGCAGGTGCGGTAGGAAATAGCTGGCCTGATTGAGCAGATCAATCCGCAATTCGTCGTCATCAATACCGACGTGCACATGCATACCGCAAATCAACAAACGGCGAGCGACCCCCTGCATGGCGTTGGCTAGATCGTTGTAGCGTTTTTTGTCGGTGTGGACCTGGTGGGTCCATTCGGAAAACGGGTGGGTTGAGGCGGCGATGGGGGCAAGGCCAAATTCACCGGCGACTTCTGCCACGGTCCGGCGTAGATGCGCCAGTTGCTCATGGGCTTCGCGCACGGTGGTGCACACGGATGTACCGATTTCGATTTGAGCCTTGAGAAATTCGGGGCGAACCAGATCCTTAATACGGCGTTCGAACGCCGCTAAAATTTCCGGCGGCGGCTCGCTGGCTAAGGCGCGGGTCTGGAGGTCAACGAGCAGGTATTCCTCTTCCACGCCGATGGTGAAGCTGGGCTCGTTCGCTGTCATTTCTGACCCTTCCCCGATCATCTGCCTTATTATTTGACGACGCAGGGGGCTTGAAGTCAAACGGAACTCAGTAAGCTTGTGCCTCGTGCAGGCCCTCTTGGGCAAGGATCGGGCGCAATGCGTCGGCCAAGATATCGGCCCAGTGGCTGGCTTCTTCGGGGGTGGCGCAATGGTCTTGGCGAATTTCAACGGCGCAGTTGGGTAAGCCCCCGGCAGCTCCGTGCATGTCGATGGTGTAGGCCAGATCACGCCCTGAATAGGGCTCGTTATCGCCGACATGAAGGCCGTCCCACTGGCGTAAATGTTCGATCAGCGGCAAGGGCAGGCGTGGGTCGCGGTTCCACAGCACACCGATGTCCCAGATGCGGTCCTGACCGTTCATGGAAGGGGTGAAGCTGTGCATGGAAAACAGTGCAGGCGGTTTGCCATCGCGTTTCCATACCGAGGCGATTTCCCGGTTGATGGCTTCGTGGTAGGGGGTGTGTAAGGTTTCAATTCGGCACGCGGTCTGCTCATCGCTAAGATTGCAGTTGGCAGGAATAGTGATGCCGTCGCTGATTTCGGGGATGCAGCCGGGATCGCCGGGCTGGCGGTTTAGATCAATCACCAAGCGTGAATAGGTGGAGATGACCGCACGCGCATCCAGCCGGTCAGCAAGCCGCCGGGCGATCATATCGGTGCCGATGTCATAGGCAATGTGCTGGTCAAAATGCTCCGCCATCAATCCCATATTGCCAAGGGCGTTGGGGACGCGCCGGTTGGCGTGGTCGCTAACGATGACAAAGGGTGCGCGACCGCCCGGATTGTAAATTTCGAACGGGGCAAGCTCATCTTCGCCCAACAAGCGAACTTCACATTCCAGGGGGACCTCGCCCGCATGAGAAAAAGTGTTAGCTGTTGTGTTCATACCCCGATTATAGATGGTTAATGCCGTCGTGGGCACAGGGGATAATCCATTGGGTGCAGAAAAACTTTCACCAGAGGGCGAACGCACGGTTCAGGTGGCGTTTGTGTTGCTGCTCATCGGTGCTGCGGCGATTGCATTCGCCCCGGTTTTTGTCCGCCTGTCTGAAGTCGGTCCTACCGCCACGGCCTTTTACCGCATGGCGTTGGCCGTTCCTGCGTTGTGGCTGTGGCTGTGGATCGGTCGGCCTAAAGCGGGGGAACCCCGGCTCGAGCGCCGAGAATATACGCGCCTGGCGCTGGCGGGTTTCTTTTTTGCCGGCGATATGGCGCTGTGGCATTTTTCCATCCACTTCACCTCCATCGCCAATGCGACCTTGCTGGCCAATTTGGCGCCGATTTTTGTCACCATGTTCGGTTATATGCTGTTCAAGAACCGTGTGACGCGGTTGTTCATTGTCGGAATGGGTATGGCCTTATTGGGGGCTGTGACGCTCATGGGGGACAGTTTGCAGGTGTCGCATCAGAGTTTTATCGGCGATCTTCTGGGCGTGGCGACGGCGGTGTTTTACGCCAGCTATATTCTCGCCATCGGTCGTTTGCGCGCTCGTCTCGCCACCCGGATCATTATGTTTTGGAGCACCTTGTTTTGCGCCGCGTTCCTGCTGCCACTGATGTGGATATCGGGCGAAGGCATGGTGCCGATAAGTGCGTACGGCTGGTGGAACTTGATCGGATTGGCGCTGGTCGCACAAGTGTTCGGGCAGGGACTGATCGCCTATGCCCTGGCACATCTTCCTGCAGCTTTTTCTTCGGTTAGTTTATTGTTTCAGCCTGTGGTCGCAGCCCTGGCGGCATGGGCGATTTTTGGCGAAGCTTTGGGGCCGCTGCAAGGGTTGGGCGCGTTGGTGGTGCTGGTGGGGGTGGTGCTGGCACGTCATGCAGGCGCGAAGAAAATGCCGCAACGGGCGTAGGCGGTTAAAGCGCCGGGCCTTGGGCGACTTTCATATTGGGCAGGTCAAAACTTTCATCGTCAAGGACCTCGTCCGCATCGACATTCCCGCTTGCGGCCATATTGGCGCTGGCGCGTTGGAAAACGGCGTCATCGCGGGCCGGGACAATGGTTTTCGCAATGACAACGGCGTTTGGGCTATCCAAGCGGCGCTCAAGGGCATCAAGTTCCGCCAGTTGAACATCCTTACTGCAGATGGCTTCACCATTGAGCGCACGGAACATGGCGCAATCACGATCTGCAACGGCCGAAATAGCATGGTCTGTGACGGATTTACCCGTGGTGACGTAACTAAGTCCGTCCAGGGCAAAGGACGCCGCTTGAAGTGCGGGCGGTATCGCCACGATGCAACCGGAAAGGCCGTTGGCAAGCAGCAGCGTGGCGGCAACCTTCAGAGCCGTGGTCCGTGATTTGTCGGGCATGCCTTTTATGATCGTGTTCATGGCAGCACTTAGCCTTTACTTGCGTAATATTGATTAGAATTGGCATGATTTGGTATAGTATTATGTATCTCACCATTAATTATTTTTTAATGTGATGAATGTCACAGTATGAACAATATCTATATTTTAATTTTTCATAAAATTTTATACAATTACTTCGCATTCAAGGTTGATAGCTTTTTAGCGGCTTTCGATAGACACAAAAAAACAGGCCCGCCCGTTGTGCACCGTTTGGTGCGAGGGCAGGCCATGTTTCATGGTGGCGTGGCGCTAAGGGTTACTTTGAGAGAGGCTGTCGCGGAGCGGTCGGCTGCATCATAGCGCGCGGCATCGGGTAGGGGGGCGGGCCATAGCCGTAAGGTGTGGGGCCATTGTAGCCGTTATAGCCGTTATAGCCATTATAGCCATTATAGCCGTTGCCATAGGCACCGGTATTTGCCCCGGTATTCACACGGGAATTCGCATGGCTGGCGAAATTCATATTGAAATTGCCGTTGCCATGTCCATACCCGTCACCATTGCCATAACCGTAACCGCTATAGCCCGGATGGCTGTAAGGGCCGAACGGGGGCAGGGGGTGCGCTTTCTGGCCTGTTGCTTGAAGAGCCGCGGCTTGGGTTTGCTGCGGGTTTTGTGCCATGCCAACAGGTCCACCATACTGTGGCCCGCTATACTGAGGCGCACCATTGGGGGTGGGGGCAAAGGCAGGTGGGTTTTGCTGTGGCATGCTGGCACCATTGCCTGGTATCGCGCCGGGCATCGCACCGGGCATCATGGGGTGCTGCATGTACGTTGGCATGTTGGACACCGCCGCCGCCGGAGGTGTCGTCGGCGCAGAAACTGCAGACGTTGGGGCGGCATCGCTGGCTGGCGTCGTCAGGGCTGCGGTTGTCGTGCTGACGGTGTCGGTGCTTGCGAAACCCAAAGACGATTGGACGCCGGGTTGTTGTGCGTAGCCATAGGCTGCGAGCGCCAAAATTACACCTGCAGCGATGTAGCCGGGTTCTTTGAAAATGCTCGGTTTATTGGTGTTTGCAGGGGCTTCGGGCTTTGGGGTGGCCACTGCAGCAGGGGCCGCGGCCGTTGGTTTGGTTTGCGTTTTGAGCCCCGTTTTAGGTGGTGCCTTGAGAGTGGCGCTGGGCTTGGCGTCCGCTTTTTTTGCCGTAGATTTTTTCGCAGTAGGTTTTTTCGCGGGAGTCTTGGCTTTGGCTTTCACGACTTTCGCCTTCGTTTGTGCTTTCGGGGCTGCCTTGGCAGTCTCAGCTTGTACGGGTTTCGCTTTCGGGGCTTCCGCCTTCGGGGGCTCCGGTTGTGCGGTCGCGGGCGGCGTGGAGGTGGTTTTGGTGTTGTCGGTCGTCATGTTGATAACCTCTGGTTTTGCGGGATGGGGTTTTAAGGAAGCGGCCTCGCCGGGCGCTGCTGTAGGCGCGGGCGGCATATAGCTAACCTCGTCGCTTCCGATGAGTTCTTTGGCGGCAGAAATGGTGTGCTCTGCACGCCCGTCACTGAAGCCGGATACGGTGCTGAGTTGAAGAACGTCAGCCCGGGCAACATCATCAATGGTGATGTATCCGGCCTTTGTGAGGCGCTCGGCAGCAGCTTTGCCAACACCTTGGATGTCTATCAGGTTCGATTTTTCCATCTGTGCCTCGTCATCACTTCAAAATATAAACAAAGACGGCTGACGATAGCGTCAGCTCACACGGTTGGGTCGCAGATTAGCAGATTTTAAGTGACGACCACACCGGATTGCATCAGCAACCCGGTGTGGTGTCGTCAGCTTATTGACCGGCGACAGGTGCCGGTGCCGGAGCGGGCATCGGGTAACCCCGTTGGCCATAAGGACCATAAGGTGGGTACGGTGCATAAGCCTGTGCGGGAGGCGCAAAACGAAGCGCGTTCGGCGCGTAGCCTTGAGCTTGGCCCTGCTGCGGCGCTTTCGGTGCGCCGTAGCCTTGCGGAGCATAACCGTACGGAGCGTAGCCATAAGGTGCTGCGCCATTGTAGCCATTATATCCGTTGTAGCCGTTATTGCCGTTCCAGCCATTGTTGCCGGCGCCATTGCCATTGCCATAGCCGTTACCAGCGCCATTGCCGTTACCGGACATGGAGAAGTTAAAGGCTCCGTCGCCGTTACCGCCGCCATTGCCGTTGCCATTGCCGTTGCCCCAGCCATTGCCATTGTTGTAGCCGTTGCCGTTACCGTTGTTCCAACCCCAGAATGCCTGAGCGGACGTAGCGGATAAAGCGGCGATGCCGATGATCCCGGCGAGCGCGATGGTTTTGATGCTCTTCATAACGTGTTCCTCCGTTGTTGCCGCCAAAATGGCAGCGTTGATCCCTCTTGGCGGCCCAGTTTGGGGCGTCAAGTGCATTACATTATGCTTCTGGGGGGTGGTGTTTTTATGGGGCTCTTAATTGGCCGGGCGCTTTTATTAGCTACAACTTGTTTAGAATAATCTAATACACTCGTCAATGTATATTATTGCGCAGAACTTCAACTTAATGGGACGTTGTGCGGTGGGGTCGTGGTAACTGATTGGAATCACACGCGCAGAGCATTGTTATGCGCTATATGTAAAAACGATAATTTATCCTGGGTATATCAAAACTGAACCAGGGCGTGTTAACGCCCAACCAAACCAGATGTGCTCAAGCGTCATCACGTTTCGCGGCTTGCGACAATGTCGAGGAAACGGTTTTGATGATCTCGTCAACCTGGAACGGCTTGGTGATGTATCCCTCAAAACCGGCCTGCAGGGCACGTTCAATGTCGTGCTTCATGGCATTGGCTGAAATCGCAATGACCGGGGTATTGCTCAAGTGCTCGGATGATTGAATTTGTTTCAGGGCTTCAAGGCCGTTCATGCCCGGCAGGTTGATATCCATCAAAATCAAGTCGGGCCGTTCACGTTCTGCCATTGCGAGACCGATTTCTGCGTTGTGTGCAGCGATCATGCGAACATCTTCAATCGTGTTGAAAATCATCTCCATCAATTGAAGGTTCGCAGGGTTATCCTCTACATAAAGAACGGTACTCTGGACGCTAGTGGGTATAACCTGTGTTTGTTCGCCTGCGGGGAGCTGTGCGTCTTTGTGAACGGTTTGTGGTTGGGTAGAAGCAAGTTTGAATTCGACCCAGAAATCAGATCCCTTTCCCTCGCGACTGGTAAACCCGATGGTTCCACTCATCAGTTCCGTCAGTGTCTTCGTGATGGTGAGGCCAATGCCGGTGCCTTCAACCGCACCGTTTTCTGCGCCAAGACGGTGGAACGGTACAAACAATTCGGGTTGTAGACGTTTGGGGATGCCCATGCCGGTGTCGGATACGGTAAAGCGCATACGCCGATCAGCAGTGCGGGCACATGTTAGGGTTACATCGCCCCCATCGCGGTTGTACTTGACGGCATTGCTCAGAAAATTCAACAGCACTTGGCGGAAGCGGTTTTGATCGACCATGATTGCGCACGGTTCACCACAAGTGCTGCAATTGATGGAGCGATCAACCATCAAGTTCACATTGCGTTTTTTCGCCATATCATCAATCAAAGCCAGGGCCTCGGACACAGTTGCCCAAGGCATGACCTCTTCGATGGATAGGGACAGCTTGCCGGCTTCGATTTTAGCCAAATCCAATATGTCGTCGATCAGTGCGAGGAGATGCTTCCCTCCCTTACCGATCTGCTGCACCATCTCCACTTGAGTCTTTGTTAACGGATGGATGCGATCCATTTCCAGAAGTTGGCTGAAACCGCTGATGGCGTTCAGTGGTGTGCGCAATTCATGGCTCATGGATGATAAGAATTCGGATTTGGCACGATTGGCGACATCGGCCTGTTCCTTCGCATGGCGCAGTTCAGCCTCAACCTTTTTGCGTTCACCAATGTTGCGGAAGAAACCAAAGTGACAATTGCGCCCTTTGTAGTTTACGTAGTTTAAGGAGATTTCTACCGGGATGATCTCTCCCCCTTTTACACGGTGAAGGGTTTCGATCATGGACGTGGGGCTCATTTTAACGTCTTCGATATGTTTCGAAGTTGTAGATGCATCGAAATTGGGGTCCCAATCGGGAATGCGCCACGTCAAAATTTCTTCTTTGGGCGCGCCGAAGTGTTTTATTGCGGCTTCGTTGACATAGGCCATACGCCCGTCATCGTCGTCATCAATGAGAAAAATAGGATCGCCCGAACGTTCCGTCATCACGCGATAGAGTTCCAGGTCTGCCGTGCGGTCTTCCACACGCTGTTCCAGGTCTTGCTGTATCTCCAGCAATGCATGGTGATTATCGGCTAAGGCCTGAGACATGCCTTTGAAGTTACGGCCGAGAGACTGGATTTCAAGAAGCTCAAAATCATCAATGATGAATTCATCCGGCTTATCCAAACGATCGACAACCCCAGAAAACGCCCGGTTCAGACGTAACAGTGGCAGTGTAATTTGGCGGCTCAGCCAGTGACCACTCAGTTGGGCCAGCAGCGCGATGACAAAGGCTGATATCAGGCTAATCAGAACCTTTTGCTGCAAGGTGGCATAAAAAGGCATCAGGGGCGATTCAACGATCACCGACCAGCCGCTATCACCTATGGTGCGTTGCTGAACATAATATGATGCCGCCCAGCGTTGTGCCGCGGAATTGGCATCGGTTGGGACCCAGCGATGGCCGCCAGACCCATCCGACTCAGTCATACCACCACGCAGAGTGGCGTAGTCTGACCCGGCGGTTATGTTTTTCATGTTGCTGGAGATCACTTTGCCGTCGGCACCCAACAGGACCATATGCAGGTGCTCGTCCGGCGCTATGTCCATCAGCATATTGTCCATGGCAGAGGCCTTGATTGCGGCGAACAGCACGCCTGTGCCGCCGACTTGGGTATTCAAGGTTCGGACATTGCCGTCTACCGGAGCCGCAAACACGATCATCACTTGATTGAAGATTTTACCTTGGACTTTGTTGTAAACAGGCTTATGCGTTTTTTGTATGGTCTGGAACCATGGGCGTTCTGAAAAGGTTAGAGGCTTGAGTGGGATACCCTCAGCCTGTTCTGTCGTCATCAGAAGTCGGCCATCACCACCAACCAAACGCAGGCCGCTAATGATTTGCTGTTTATCATTGGCCAACAGTAAGGAACTGTTCAACTGGGAAGCGGTTACCTGGTCTGGGGATTGGTTAATATGACGGGCCAAACGCGCGATACGGTTGAGATTTTCGTCCAGCCATCTTTCTACGATGCTGGTGACTTCGCTGCTGCGCTGGCTCACACCTTGCTTGAGGCGCCCCTCGATCTGAGCCACGTCATGCTGGGCCGTCAAAATTGCGACCACCAATGCCGTTAAAAAGGCAAATGCAACCAGCAGGTTGCTTTGCAGATGCTGGACGGTCCGCACGGCATAGTTTTGGCCCAAGCCAAACCAGCGATGTAGCGGTACGAAATAAAGAATAAAGGTTGCGACTAAGGCGTTGAAGGTGTCGTTCACCGCTTGCTTGAACGCAATTACGACAGCGCCCGAAGCGGGCATCCCTATGACAAAATGGTATATGGAAAAAACAAGCCCCAACCCCAGCACCAGCCAGTAACCAATGACCCACGATGGTAAATTGCGTGGAGTGTCGCTACGTTTGAGATGCAACACGGTACCGACGGCAGCTATTTGCACCACAGACAGCACTATAAAATAGGGGTGACCCCACAAGTCGTAGGTCGGAGAACTCGTGACCAGTGCAACCAGCACGGCGGGCGGGGTGCCGAACAGGCGCAAGGCGATGAAGGCAGCTATGTTGCCCAACAAGAAATCAACGCCGAAGAACATAGGGATTGGCGTTGCCGTAAGTGTTGCACCAACTGCCGCAAGAAGGGCAATTGAGAACGCATTACGAAGATTCCATTGCATACAAACATCCCTATTCATTCATATGTCATAAATGCTTGTGTTCTGCATGAGACACAAATGCGCAAGTTGACCTGCGATATCATGGCTGTGGGCCCATATTACGCTCCATTGAGGGGCGGATTTGATTTTATATTATGAGCCCTTTGATCATGCAGATATGGGCAGCATCTGCAACAAGCTCAGCGCTGCTTTTAATGAAAAGCAGGCACCTGCATCATGAAATGAGCGTTGATTTTATAGGGCCAGCCCGCAACATGATACCAAAAATGGATAAGCTGAGCAGCTGTATGCCTACAGGAACACGGTTTTGCTCTACGTATTTAGTATATGCGTTGTTTTTAAGGGGGGGGCTTAATGGTGCCGCCGGACAGAATCGAACTGTCGGCCTCACCCTTACCAAAGGGCTAGACGAATATAAAATACAGTAAAATCAATGCGTTGTTCGGGTGCTGTTGTGCCATTTTCCGAATAACGGGGATTAAAACAGATTAACGAGGGGTGGGTGCGGCACAGTTTTGGCACACATTATTCCCATAAAAAAGACCGGGCGAACCCGGTCTTCTAAATCTTATGACAAAAGTCGTGTTAACGAATTGCCCAGATTTCTGAGTAGCTACACTCATGAGCAGATTGCATTTATTTTGTTCTGTCGTCAATATGTAAACCAATGGTTTAACTGTTGTGGCGGGGTAAATTTAATGGTGTGGCGATTGGCTCTGGACATGGGAACGAATTCCCTTGGTTGGACAGCGTTTAGCCTCAATAATTCAGGGGAAATTATTGGGTTAACGGATGCTGGCGTCAGAATTTTTTCTGATGGCCGGGAACCTTCGTCGAAAGACCGTGTCGGTGAAAGTCTTGCAGTGGAACGGCGTCTGTCACGCGGTGCGCGCCGTAACAGGGACCGTCGCGGGCGCCGCAAACAAGATCTTCTCCAACGTTTGGTTAAACTGGACCTGATGCCTAAGGATGCCAAAGAGCGCAAAGCACTTGAGGGCCTCAATCCATACCAATTAAGGGCAGATGCTTTGGAGCGCCCCCTGACACCTCATGAGTTGGGGCGGGTGCTTTTTCAGATCAATCAACGGCGTGGCTTTTTGTCCAACCGAATAAGCGATAGCGATGACGAAGAAACTGGAAAGATCAAACCGAAGATCACAGATCTCCGACAAGTTCTAGGCAGTCAAACACTCGGGCAGTGGTTAAATGAACGTTTGAAAAGCGGAAAGTCGATCCGGTTTCGCGGGGAGGATGGCGACTATTACGCTGACCGGGCTATGTATTTAGCCGAGTTTGACAAAATTCGAGAACACCAAGAACCCCATCACACGCTCTCAGTATTCGCATGGGATGATTTGCGCAACGGCAACAAGGCCCAAGGGTTTGACGGTATTTTCTTCCAACGAAAACTGAAACCCGTTGAAAAAGGACGGTGCGAATTTTTCATAGATGAATTTCGCGCACATAAAGACCTGCCCATCTCCCATGAATTTCGGATATTGCAGGAGGTTGCTAACCTTCAATACTACGGGGATGATCACAAAAAATTCGATTTGGACCAAGAGCAACGGGACCGGATTTTTGACGCCTTAGACACTCACAAAACGTTGTCGTTTGGGTCCTTACGGAAACTCAAAAAGCCTGATGGAAGTTGGTTGTTTCCCCGAGGATGCCTATTCAATTTGGAAACAGGTCCACGAGATAAATTGAACGGCAATGCCACCGCCATTGATATGAGAAAGCCGAATATGTTCGGTGTGCGCTGGGATGCGCTATCCCCCGATGAGCAAAATGATGTGGTGGAAATGCTGCACGACGCGGACGATGACGTGCAGTTGATCTCTGACCTGCAAGCTCAATTTAGTTTGAATGATGATCAGGCCAAGGCTGTTTCAATGTTTAAACTGACGTCCGCAACCACACACCTTTCGCGGAAATTTATGATGCGCTGTGCCGATATCATGCGCGAAACGGGTTTGCGCTATGATGAAGCCGTCAAAGAAGTCTGGGATGATGATGGCGTATTCCTGCATCACAGCCATCGCGCCGAAGAAGAGCTTATGGATTGCCTGCCGTATTACGGACAGGTTCTGCGCGGCAGTGTGATCGGCGGCAAACCGGCTCATTATGATCCACAAGATTATCCCGAACAGCATTATGGAAAAATCAACAACCCAACGGTTCATGTGGCATTGAACCAACTGCGAAAGCTTGTGAACCGTCTTATTGATCGGTTTGGGCCACCTGCGGAAATTCATGTGGAGTTGGTGCGCGATCTGAAGAAGACCGCCAAAGCCAGAAATGACATCGCTAAAGAAAATGCGACTTATGCCAAGGCCAATGACAAACGCGCCAATGTGTTTCGGGAACTTCACAATGGGCAGAACCCATCTGGTTTAGATTTGAAAAAAATGCGTCTTTGGGAAGAATTGGGCAAAGATCAGATCAGCCGTCTTTGCCCATTTTCCGGCAAACCCATTTCGGCGGCTATGTTGTTTAATGGCGAAGCGGAAATTGAACACATCTTGCCGTTTTCACGAACTTTGGATAATGGCGCTGCCAATTTGACCGTGGCCATTCGCCAAGCCAACAGGGTGAAAGGCAATTACACACCCTATGAAGCCTTTGCCAATGATCAACACGCCGACAAAGGCATGGTGTGGGCGGACATTGCAAATCGCGCGAAATCTTTTCCTCAAAACAAACGCTGGCGGTTCGATGCCGATGCGATGGAGAAGTTTGACAAAGACGGTGGGTTTATCGCCCGGCAGTTGACCGATAATGCCTATATTTCAAAAGTCACAAAACGTTACCTTGGCCATATTTGTGACCAAAAAAAGATAGTGACCATCCCTGGTGGATTAACCGCAATGATGCGCGGCAAATGGTATTTGAACAGCCTCTTGGGGGACCACAATTATAAAGAACGTAATGACCACCGCCATCACATCATAGATGCATTTGTGGTTGGTCTGACGGACCGCAGCATGCTCAATACGGTGTCCCAACAAACTGGACGCAGCGCCGATGATCGTGTCCGTGTCGAATTGCCAGATATCACGCCCTTGCGCAATCAACTCGCAGGCAGGCTGCAAAGCATCGTCGTATCTTACAAGCCCGACCATGGCGTCAATGGAAAAATGTTTAAGGAAACGGCCTATGGCATCGTGCAAGAAGATCAACAAGACCCTGACCTAAAAGGGTATGGACTGGTCACCAGCAAAAAAATCGGCGCCCTGTCGGAAAAAGAAATCAATGCGATCCGCAATCGGGGCTGGCGCTCGTTGGTTCAAGACCATGTTGCAAAGGCGAAAATTGCCGGAACCAAATTGGATACGAACGGCCTTGCCAAAGTCCTCACTGAATTTGGCCAAGCCCACAACATCAAAACCATTCGTCTTTTGGTGTCCAACCAATCGGCAACGGTGATTCCGTCTGCGCCCTTCAAAGCCTATGCTCCGGATTCGTTTGTGTGCGTTGACATCTGGCAGGTGCCCAAGGGCAAACCAGGTAAATGGAAAAAAGGGCAATACGAATGGCAGGGGGCATTTTGGTCTTATGACCAATGCAAGGGAAAAAATCCCGATAAAAATGATGGGCTGATTAAGGATCAGCCCATTCATCCCGCTGCAAAGTTCATCACCCGGTTATTTAAAAATGACCTGGTGGAATTACGTGATGGCGAACAGACTCAAGTAATGAGGGTTGCTGGGTATAAAACAAAGGAGAATAAGCTTGACCTTCGTCCTCAATATGAAACGGATAGTAACCAAAAATATACATCCATCAATGTGTTGCAAACAGCATTTCTGCGCCGATTAAAGGTGTTCGAAGACGGAACGGTTAAGGACTGAGCCGATGGTGACGCAGGTTGTGGAAATTTCTGAGGATGGCCATTACCTATCTAAGCACCGGGGGTTTCTGGTCGTTAAACAGGGTGATGTGGAAATGGGCCGCGTCCCCTTGGATGACATCACGGCGTTGATTCTATCCGCACACCAAATCACTTTGTCAAAAGCCTTGATCATGGAACTGGCGGAACGCAAAGCCCCCATCGTGACGTGTGGCAAGACATATCACCCTTTGGCTCTATGCTTGCCGTATGACAATCATTATGATCAAACGGGCATTTTGTGGATGCAAATTGACTGTTCCAAGCCGTTTGCTAAGCGGCTTTGGCAATCGGTCGTACAAGAAAAAATCACCAATCAACGGATTGCGCTGGAATACTTCGAACCCGCATCTCCCATATTGAATGAACTCGATGTTTTGGCCCGACGCGTCAAATCGGGTGATCCTGAAAATATGGAAGCCCAAGCCGCACGGTGCTATTGGACGGCTTTGTTGGGGAATGATTTTCGCCGGGATTTTCAAACCGGATTGGAAAATGCCTTGCTGAATTACGGCTATAGCGTGTTGCGTGCGGCCACCGCCCGTGCGGTGTGCAGCGCGGGTCTCACTCCGGCATTGGGCATACATCATCGCAACCGAAAAAATCCCTTTGCTCTTGTCGATGATCTGATGGAACCGTTTCGCCCTTTGGTAGATAAAACGGTGCGCGGCCTTATTGATAAGGACTTGATGGACGGAACGGATTTAACGCCGGATTTAAAAAGAAAATTGGCGCGCATTTTGGATTTGGACGTTGATTTAAAAAAAGGAAATTCCACAGTGATGAACGCTCTTTATCGGTTGGCGCAAACATTCGTGACGAGCCTTCAGGAAAAAGAAAATGTGCTGGAATTTCCCGAATTGAAACAAGCCGACAAACTGGTCTGATGATGTTGCGAGACCGGGAAAATTGGCTCAGTGGGTATGAAATATTGTGGATGCTGGTGATGTTTGATTTGCCTGTGGTCGAAAAATCCGACCGCAAAGCCGCAACCAAATTCAGAGATTTTCTTTTGGACCAAGGCTTTGCGATGGCCCAGTTTTCCGTGTATTATCGCATGGTATCGGGCAAGGACCGTGGACAAACTCTGGAACAGAAAATTCAAAAAAAATTACCGGAATACGGCAGTGTTCAAATTGTTTCCATCACCGACAAACAGTACGAAAACATTAAAATGTTCAAAGGCAAGCAGCGCGATCCCCATGAAAAACAGCCGCAACTTCTCTTGTTTTAAGTTCGTCCAGCCTGTTTTGAAAACAAAACAGGCGCTAACGGACCAATGTTTTCAGTTCGTTAGCGCCTATCTAGTGTAGCTATTCAGAAATCCGGGTCAATCCGCAACTTTTAGCACCTCAACTCATTGCCTCCATGAAGTGTAGCTATTCAGAAATCCGGGTCAATCCGCAACTGGTCTATACCGCCGTGTTGATTTACTTGAAGTGTAGCTATTCAGAAATCCGGGTCAATCCGCAACGATAAGCGTGCAATGGAAAAGAGGGATTTAAGTGTAGCTATTCAGAAATCCGGGTCAATCCGCAACATGTTTCCGCAGTGGGTGCATTTGGTACGTAGTGTAGCTATTCAGAAATCCGGGTCAATCCGCAACATGTTTCCGCAGTGGGTGCATTTGGTACGTAGTGTAGCTATTCAGAAATCCGGGTCAATCCGCAACACCAGCACCGCATACCCAGTATTGAACGCCAGTGTAGCTATTCAGAAATCCGGGTCAATCCGCAACGGGAGGAGAATGGTGGTCATGCGTTATGCAAGTGTAGCTATTCAGAAATCCGGGTCAATCCGCAACAAAGCATGGGGCTCTGGATAATTCATCCAAAGTGTAGCTATTCAGAAATCCGGGTCAATCCGCAACAGGTTATTTCTGTTCTGTGAAGTTTTCGGGAGTGTAGCTATTCAGAAATCCGGGTCAATCCGCAACTGTCAAACCCGGCGCCCTTAGCCCAAACAAAGTGTAGCTATTCAGAAATCCGGGTCAATCCGCAACGATTTGAAACTCGTCACAGTCATCATCGTGAGTGTAGCTATTCAGAAATCCGGGTCAATCCGCAACCCATTTTCCCGCAGAAACAAAAGACTTTTTAGTGTAGCTATTCAGAAATCCGGGTCAATCCGCAACCAGATCACTACCACACACTTTCAATCAAACAGTGTAGCTATTCAGAAATCCGGGTCAATCCGCAACGGTGGTGCGTTTTTTGGCCGTGGTGCGCCGAGTGTAGCTATTCAGAAATCCGGGTCAATCCGCAACAGCTTCCGCAGGGGTGAGTTGGTTGAAATGAGTGTAGCTATTCAGAAATCCGGGTCAATCCGCAACAAACTTTGATTACGGCGGCATCGAACACTGAGTGTAGCTATTCAGAAATCCGGGTCAATCCGCAACAGTTGCCCCTACAACGGAAATCCGGTAGTGAGTGTAGCTATTCAGAAATCCGGGTCAATCCGCAACCAAATAGACAAGTGCTGACATAATGTGTGGTTGGTTCAATATATCTCAGAAAATCACAAGGCTTATGGCGAGTATGCAGAAAATCCCGGGAAAATTTCCCGTACGGAATTTTTATTTTCTCGGGGTGATCCCCGGAGTTTGAAACCCGGGTTTGAAAACCCGTATGGGAACGAGACGCCCGCCCATTTTCCCCTGTAGCCTTTCCTTAACGTTACGAATCGAAAGCGGTTTTGTGCAAACGCGGACTGGGCTTCCTTTCGTAACGTAACGGGAAGTGGTTTGCCTGACGTCTTCAGCAGACACTTGCCGGAATGAGTTTCCGTATACGTATATGGAAAGTGGTTTCGGCTGAGTTGGTGCGGCACCCTTTCCGTAACGGATTGGCCGGGTGAGTTTCGCTTAGCTTAGCAAAACTTTCTGGGGCGATTTCCCTTAGCTAAGGGAACGGACCTTTGGATACCTTTCGGTCAAACTGTGACCAGTACTTAGCTAAGGCAGTATCGCCTTAGGGAACGTGTGCAAAAAGTGCCTAATGGGAAGGCTCTTTGGTAAGGGAAATAGGCGCTCATGGGCGTGAACGTGCAATTGCCAGTTAAGCGATACCTGACCCGCGAAGAAGCAGCGGTGTGGCTTGGCGTGTGCGTGGATACATTCTTAGGGCTGAATATTCCTTTCGTTGACCTTGGGCCACGCTGCAAACGGTGGGACATCATTGATATTGAGGATTTTGCGGAGCAGAATAAGGCACACAACAGCGCCCGAACTTCTGCAAGTCAGAAAGGACGGCAAATATGCGTATCTTCAAACGCGAACACTCCGCCAAATGGTGGGTTGATTGGACAGACCAGAAAGGTCGCCGCCACCGCAAAAGCACTGGGACTGACGATAAAAAGTTAGCCGAGGCTTTGGCAGCAAAGTGGACACAAAAAAGCTTTTTGGAATAACATTTCGGGGTGATCCTGGATGTTCCGTTTCAAGAGGCATTGTTACGTTACGGAAAAGAACGCCAAAGGGATAACCCGGTGCGCTACAAGACGAACGTCAAATATCAATTGCAACGGTTGTTGAATCACTTCGGCGATATGAACCTTTCGGACATCAGCCATGCGGTGATGCGCGATTGGGCCGATGCATTTTTGACGAAAGCCAAACCCGCGACGGTGTTGCGAGAACTCACAACCCTTCGGGCCATTCTCAACAAGGCCCCCGCGAAGAGCTCTTAGCTCAGGTGCCAGCGTTTCCCCGCATCAAGGTTGAGCCGGGGCGGGCCGTTGGCTGACGATTGAGGAAGAGAAACGCTTGCTTGTGGCGGCTAAGCCGCACCTGCGGGCGTTGGTCGCTTTTGCTGTCGATACGGGCGGGCGAAAGTCTGAGCTTCTCAAACTGGATTGGCAGAACGTCGATCTGGGGCGTGGCTTCGTAACATTTCGCAAGACTAAAAACGGTGAGGACCGCTCTGTCCGTTTGACGGACCGGGCAATGCAGGTTCTGACGGACTTAAACCCGCAAGAAAGCGGCCCCGTTTTTACCTATCGTGGGCAAGCCATGAAGGACGTGAAAACATCCTTTGAAAGGGCACGCACAAGGTCAGGGGTGGAAGACTTCCGCTTTCACGACCTGCGTCACACGTTCGCCTCACGCCTCGTTCAGCAGGGTGTCACACTCTATGAGGTGATGCACCTGACGGGGCACAAAAGCTTCGAAATGGTGCAACGTTACGCACACTTGGCCCCCGACTTCCAAGAACGGGCAATCGGGGCCTTAAACGCCTATGGCACAGTTTCGGCACAGTCGGCCTAAACGGTGTCGGTTAAATTTGGCTAAGTCATTGGGTTAATGGTGCCGCCGGACAGAATCGAACTGTCGGCCTCACCCTTACCAAGGGTGCGCTCTACCCCTGAGCTACGGCGGCACATGTTGAAAGCGGGCGGAACATGCCACAGGGGATTGGGAAAGGCAAGTGTCCTTGATGCGTTTTTTTAGGAGTTGCGTGAAGTCATGAATATTGGGCCTGCGGGCAAATCTGATCCGTGCACGGTCCGCCGGATCGTATTCGTCCGCAATTGTTCTTTTGCCCAAAATGAAGCCGTGCCGCTTTGAGGATTTATAAGGGTGATCGAAGAGGGCGACGCAATTTAGCCCGGAGCATTCAGGAATGCCTTGAACATGGGTGTATATCCGCCGGATTCGATCGTCGCTGCGCCCATTTGCGCAAACGCTTCGTTTGGTACAGCGCCAAAGCCTAAGCTGGTCGAAATGGTGTTGTAAAATTTGTTAACAGCCACCAAGCCAACGACGTCCTCTATGGTTTGATCACTCCAGCCAGCCTGACGTACGGCATCAATATCAGCTTGCGTTATGGCGCTTGCGTCTTTGTTGACTTTGCGTGCAAACGACAACAAAGGCATGAATTTGGTGCTGGTCAACACATCGCGATTGCCATCAAGCGCCGAGATGACGCCGCCACGAATGCCAGTGCAGAAAGCAGACTTGTTGTCGGTGCAAATTTCTTTGCCGATCAACTCGCATTCGGCCCAAGTCAGTTCAGAGAGATTTTGCGATACGTTGTCGAGAAGCTCAACGATGGGCAGATAGCGTTTGTGATCGCGCATGAGGATTTCCATCATATTGCCCATGGGTTTTGTATAGCTGAGGTAGCTCATTGGAAGGGGTCCTTATAAATTTATATTTCGAAACGGTACGTAACGTAAATAAACATGGTGCCGCGAGAATGCAATAGATAATCTTATAGCGGTTGAGCCGCGATCAGATGGGGAGGCACCCGATGTTGCACGGTTTGTGCTGAACGCCTAGAGTCGCACGCGATAACGTCACTTCATCATTCGGTTTTCAGAAAAATGTCGATAATGCCTAAAGCAACACGAAAACCCGGCCGTCCGAGAAGTGAAGAATCGCACCAATCGATTCTTGAAGCGACAAGCCGCTTGATTGAAAGCCAACCAATTCGGCTGGTAACGATTTCGGCCGTTGCGAAAGAGGCCAACGTCGGCAAGCCGACGATTTACAGGTGGTGGGATTCCAAATGTGCATTGGTGATGGATGCCTTTTTGGCGAAAACGGCACCGCAAGTCCCTATGCCTAAAGCGAAATACGTCGTTGAGGCGTTACGTCAGCATGTCAAAAGCATCATTAAAATGCTCAACGGTCCAGCAGGACGTACTGTTGCTGAAATTATTGGCGAGGGGCAAACGGACCCGCATATTCTGGAAGAATTTCGCGCCCGTTTGTTCATTCCCTTAACAGAACCGGCGAGGACGATCATCATTGCGGCCAAAGCCTCAGGCGAACTGGCGGCAGAAATCGACACGGATTTGACCATCGATATGATTTACGCGCCGATTTATCATCGCTTGCTGGTTGGGCATGGCAAGCTTGATCAGAAATTCACCAAGGCGTTGCAGGCGCAGATTGGCCATATGTTAACGTCCTTACCCTCACCATCCGGGGGACAAAATCGTGAGTGATAAAAAAGATACAGCGTTGGATGTTCAGGCGGATCGTCAAGAACGGCTCAACGCGGCTTTGCGCACCAATTTGAAAAAGCGCAAGCAGCAGAGTAGGGCGCGCAACAAAAAACCAACCGATCAAACAGACGAAAAAGCCACCGAGGCGGATTGATCCAGCTCGGTATTTTATGCGCAATACCCTTGTGGGTTGGGGGGGCTTGGGCTAAAAGCCGTGGCACGCACAGCTTTTCTGTTTTGTATCATTTTTGGTCAGTTTTGGATTCTTCATGGATAAAATCGTGGTTCGGGGTGGTACCCCCCTGCAGGGCACCATCGCCATCGGCGGCGCGAAAAACGCGTCTTTGCCCTTGATGGCCGCGTGTCTGTTGACCGACGATGTGTTGCGTCTTTCCAATTTGCCGCATCTGGCGGACATTTCCACCATGGCGCATCTGCTCAGTGAAATGGGCGTGAACATTTCTATGGAAGGCGACGCGCCGGGTGGTGGGCACATGGGGCGAGTGTTCGCGCTAGACGCTTCGGGCTTGTGCGAAACCACCGCACCTTATGAATTGGTACGGCGCATGCGCGCCTCGGTTCTGGTGCTGGGGCCATTGGTGGCGAAACAAGGCCACGCACGGGTGTCGCTGCCGGGCGGTTGCGCTATCGGCACACGCCCGGTCGACTTGCACCTGAAGGCGCTGGAAGCTCTAGGTGCGGAAATTGAACTGTCGGAGGGCTACGTTGAAGCCAAAGCGCCGAACGGCCTTAAGGGCGGCCATGTGCTGTTTCCCACGGTCACTGTGGGCGGCACCGAAAACATCTTGATGGCGTCTTGTCTGGCCCACGGCGAAACCATCATCGGCAACGCGGCGCGCGAACCGGAAGTCAGCGATCTGGCGCATTGTCTGGTCGCCATGGGTGCGAAAATTGAAGGCATCGGCACCGATACGCTCAAGGTTCAGGGCGTCGAAAGCCTGCACGGCGCCGATTACGCTGTGGTGGTGGACCGCATCGAAATGGGTTCATACGCCGTGGCAGCGGCGGTAACCGGGGGAGATGTGGTGCTGAAGGGCGGCCGCATCGACTTGATCGAGGCTGTGGTGGACGTGATGCGTCGCGCGGGCGTCGATATTGAAGAGGTCGAAGGTGGGCTGCGGGTGAGCCGCAAGAACGGCGCGCTCAAGGGCTTCGATGTGATGACAGAACCCTATCCGGGCTTTCCCACCGACATGCAGGCGCAGATGATGGTGCTGGCCTCGGTTGCGGAGGGGGCGTCGATGATCACGGAAAGCATTTTCGAAAACCGCTTCATGCATGTTCCCGAACTGGTGCGTATGGGCGCTGATATTAACGTCCATGGCCGCTCGGCTATCGTGCGCGGCGTTGAAAAACTGTCTGGTGCTCAGGTGATGGCCACCGATTTGAGGGCCTCGAGCTCCTTGATTTTGGCCGCCTTGATGGCCGAGGGCGAGACCGTGGTCAACCGCGTTTACCATTTGGACCGCGGATATGAACGTCTGGAAGAAAAACTCGCCGCGTGCGGTGCACAAATCGAGCGGGTCCGCGAATAGACCCTTTCCGCAAACCCACTGGAACCGAAGCCAAAAAACCTTTATACATGCCGCCTTCCGGACAATCCCGGTGTGGAGATTTTGACGTGAGTGCACCTGCGAATACACAGCCTGGCGAAAAACTGGTTCTGGCGCTGCCTAAGGGCCGCATCCTCGAAGAGGTGATGCCCATCGTGCGCGCGGCGGGGATCGAGCCTGAAGCCGACTTCGATGACCCCAAGTCGCGCAAGCTGTCATTTGCCACCAATCATCCCAACTTGGAAATCATTCGCGTGCGCAGTTTCGACGTCGCCACCTTTGTCGCCTTTGGTGCGGCGCATTTGGGGGTCGCAGGCGCAGATGTGCTGATGGAATTTGATAACCCCGAAATTTATGCGCCGATCGACTTGGGCATCGGCTATTGCCGCATGTCGATTGCCGAGCCCAAGGAATTGGGTGATGAAGACGATGCCAGCACCTGGTCTCATGTGCGTGTGGCGACCAAATACCCGGAAATCACCAGAAAACACTTCGCCAGCCGCGGTGTGCAAGCGGAATGCATCAAGCTTAACGGTGCCATGGAACTGGCGCCCGCTATGGGGCTGTGTTCGCGCATCGTCGATCTGGTGTCCACCGGGGCGACCTTGAAGGCCAATGGTCTGGTGGAAGTTGAGACCATTGCTGAAATCACGTCGCGTCTGGCAGTCAATCGCACCGCATGGAAGACGCGCCCCGATGAAATCGGGGGCTGGATTGAACGTTTCCGGGAGGCCGTCAATGCCCAAGCGTCTTGATATTTCCGACCCACAGTTCGAAATGCAGTTCAAAGAGGTCCTGGGTGCGAAGCGCGAGGCCGATGTCGATGTGAACGCAACGGTCGCCACCATTCTCAAGGATGTGGCGACGCGTGGCGACGCGGCTGTGGTGGATTACACCAACAAGTTTGATCGTCAAAACCTGACAGCAGCCGATTTGGCCTTTGGTGCGGACGAATTGGCCGAAGCTGAAAAGGGCATCGAGCCGGAACTGCTCGATGCGTTGAAATTGGCTGCCGAACGTATCGAGACTTTTCACGAACGCCAGTTGCCGGATATGGAAGACTATACCGATGACGACGGCGTGCGCCTTGGCTATCGCTGGACGGCAGTTGAGGCCGCGGGACTTTATGTACCGGGCGGTCTGGCGGCCTATCCGTCTTCGGTGTTGATGAACGCCATTCCCGCTCGCGTTGCCGGGGTGGAACGTCTGGTGATGGTGGTGCCGACGCCTGATGGGGTGATCACCCCGTTGGTGCTGGCTGCAGCGAAAATCGCAGGTGTAAGCGAGGTCTACCGTATCGGCGGCGCTCAAGCCATCGGCGCGCTGGCTTACGGCACCGAGACCATCAAAGCGGTCGATAAGATCGTCGGGCCTGGCAATGCCTACGTCGCTGCGGCGAAGCGTCAGGTGTTCGGCACCGTCGGCATCGACATGATCGCCGGGCCAAGTGAAATTTTGGTGGTGGCTGATGGTGAAAATGATCCAGCATGGATCGCTGCCGATCTGTTGAGCCAAGCCGAACACGACAGCGCCGCTCAATCTATCTTGATCACCGACGACAAGGATTTCGCCGACCGGGTTGGCGAGGCGGTGGAAAGCCAGTTGAAGACCTTGAAGCGCGAAGACATCGCGCGACCCAGTTGGCAGGACTATGGTGTGATCATCACCGTCGGCGATTTGATGGCGGATGCCGTGGCTCTGGTCGACCGCATTGCGCCGGAACACCTTGAACTGGCCGTTGAAAACCCTGACGCCTTGTCGGATCAGATCCGCAATGCAGGCGCAATTTTCCTGGGCCGCTATACGCCTGAGGCCATTGGCGATTATGTGGCCGGTCCCAATCACGTATTGCCAACATCGCGCACGGCACGGTTCTCATCCGGTCTTGGCGTTCTGGACTTTATGAAGCGGACCACGTTTATTGGCTGTGACGCGGATAGTCTCAATGCCATCGGCCCTGCGGCGGTCAAACTTGCCGACGCAGAAGGCCTGCAAGCACACGGGCTATCCGTATCGATCCGCTTGAACCGGACCTAAGCCCGGGACCGCAAAATCAAGGTGGGGGACGATATGTCCGACAAGACCCGCATCGCGAAAATCTTCCTGGACGAGCAGACGGTGGTGAACCGCAGCCCGCAGGTTGAGCACGAGCGCAAGGTCGCCATCTACGATTTGCTGGAAAACAACCATTTTAGCTTGGTTGGCGGGCCACAGGGCCCCTACGTTCTGCGCTTGTCGATTGAAGAAAACCGTTTGGCCTTTGACGTGCGCGATATCAACGACCAACCGATCAAGCGGTTCATGCTGGCGTTGTCGCCGTTTCGGTCCATCGTGCGCGAATACTTGATGGTCTGCGACAGCTACTACAAGGCGATCACCACATCAAGCCCGTCGCAGATCGAAGCCATCGACATGGGCCGCAGGGGGCTGCACAACGATGGCTCTGAAGTCCTTGAGGAAAGACTCAAGGGCAAGGCCGATCTGGACCACAACACCGCTCGGCGACTATTTACACTGGTGTGCGTCTTGCACATCAAGGCGTGAGGGGGCGGCGTTGATGTCTCTGCCCGGCGCGGTACTGTTTGCCTGCACGATGAATTCGATCCGCTCGCCGATGGCGGCGGCAATTTTGCGCCATTTTCACGGGCGAGATATCTTTGTCGATTCCGTGGGCGTCCATGCTCGTGACATCGACGGGTTCGCTGTCGCAGTGATGGACGAAATGGGCATTGATATTTCCGCTCACCAGCCCAAGACCTTCGACGATCTGGAAGACAGCTCGTTTGACCTGGTGATTTCGCTGTCGCCCGAAGCTCAGCATACGGCCGTTGATTTGACGCGCTATATGGCCTGTGAGGTGGAATTCTGGCATACATTCGACCCGAGCATTGCGGAAGGATCGCGTGAAGAGCGTCTTGCAGCCTACCGTAAAGTGCGCGACGAGCTGGTGGCGCGCATTAAAGAACAGTTCCCGTTGCCCTCGGCACATGATATTTGACGATACGTCCATGAATGTTTTTTGCTGAATTGTGGGAAAAAACTTGACCTTTGAGGCGCAACTGGCCACTTATGGGGCCGCCTAGAGCAACATAAATGAGAGATTGATGGCAAAAGAAGAAGTTCTTGAATTTTCTGGGGTCGTGACCGAACTCCTGCCCAACGCAATGTTTCGCGTCGAATTGGAAAATGGACATGAAATCCTGGCCCATACAGCGGGTAAAATGCGTAAGCACCGCATCCGTGTTCTGGCGGGTGACAAGGTGACGGTTGAAATGACTCCGTACGACCTGACCAAGGGTCGCATCACGTTCCGTTTCAAATAGGCTGAGCGCGCTTTTGGGGCGTGTTTAGGTGTGCAGGAAGGGGATGGCTGCGCCTTGATCGGTCAAATTCCTTTGATTCTGGCATCCGCATCGCCCAGGCGCATTGAGCTCCTGGCGCAGATCGGCGTGACGCCCGACCAGATTTTGCCCGCACATGTGGATGAGGTCCCGCTGAACGACGAGCGGCCCATCGATATGGCACGCCGTCTGGCCGAAGCCAAAGCCCGCGAAATTCACCAAGATCATCTGGACGCTTGCATCATCGGTGCCGACACGGTCGTCGCCGTGGGGCGGCGCATTCTGGGCAAGGCCGAAGATGAGGCCCAAGCCCGCGCTTACTTGAATTTGCTATCGGGGCGCAGCCACCGGGTCATCGGCGGCCTCGCGGTGTTGGCGCCTGACGGGCGCGCGGTGGTGCGGGCCATCACCACCAAGGTTGATTTCAAGCGACTTAGCGCGGAAGAAATTGACGGCTATCTTGCGTCCAAGGAATGGCATGACAAGGCTGGGGCCTACGCCATTCAGGGGCGCGGCGGTGCGTTTGTAAAATCTATCAACGGTTCGTATTCCAACGTGGTTGGGTTGGCAGTCCATGATGTGTCGAACGTGCTGAAGGGCCTTGGCATTCATCCGACAGGCTTGATCTAGGGGATGGTGGCGATGGTGATGGATACATTGATCGTCCGTGTCCGTCCCGGTGAAACGCGTATTGCCCGTGCGGACGGGGATGGGCGTCTCAAGGACTTCGCCGTCTACCGCGAGCAAGGGGCGGGATTGGTGGGCGACGTGTTTTTGGGCCGCGTCAAAAAAGTCATCCCGGCCATGGAAGCCGCATTCGTCGACATCGGTACGGACCGCGATGGTTTTCTGGCTCTGCCCGAAGCGCGCCCGCAACCGCATATGGGCGGGGAAGCAAGCCGCGACCGTATTTCCGATTATGTGCACGAGGGCGAAGCGCTCTCGGTGCAGGTTTTGGCCTCTTCGCGCGATGGCAAGGGTGCGAAGCTGACGCGCCGTGTTAATGTCACCGGGGCGTTCTTGGTGTTGACGCCGAACGACCCAGGTATTCGCTTGTCCAAACGCATTCGCGACGAAGCCGAACGCAGCCGCCTGCGCACCTTGTTGGGCGGGCAGTTGCACGACGGTGAAGGCTGTGTGGTGCGCTCAGGGGCCGAGGGTGCGGATCAAAAAACCATCCAGGGCGAACTTGACCTGCTGCGGACGCGCTGGGACGAAATAAAGGTCCATGCTAGCCATCACACTCCGCCAGCTCTGATCAGCGGCGATGTGCCCGCACCGGTCCAGTATTTGACCGAAAACGGTCACGCAGGCATCGATAAGGTCATCGTCGACGATGGCGCTGTCGCTCTTCGTTTGGAAGCGGACCTGGAAACACTGGGCGCACTGCCCACTGGCGGTGTGGAGCGTCACAGTGGCGGCGGTGACGTTTTCGAGGCTGCTGGGGTTATTGATGAAGCCGCATGCTTAATGAACGCTCAGGTGCGCCTGCCAGGCGGTGGCTCATTGATCATCGAAGAAACGGCCGCGGTCACCACCATCGACGTCAATGTCGGCAGCGCAGGGGATACTCAGGGGGCCGGTAAGGGGGGGCGGGCTAGTGATCTGGCGCTGGCGACCAATTTGGCGGCCATGAAAGAAGCCGCGCGCCAGATGCGGTTGCGCAATTTGGCGGGGTTGATCGTCATCGATATTTTGACCATGTCCGGCAAGGACGGTCCCGGTCGTGTGGTCACGGCGCTGAAAGAAGCATTGGCGCAGGACCCGACCGGCCCACAGGTTCTGGGGACCACCCGTGGTGGGCTTTTGGAGGTCACCCGCCCGCGCCGTCGTCCTCCACTTTCGACCCAATTGCTGGCGCCATGTCCGGTGTGCCGTATGGGGCGCGCTGAAGCGCCGCTGTCGGTGGGCTACCGCGCGCTGGATCGGGTGCTGGCGGAAGTGTGGGCTCAGCCTGCCCTGATTCCCGCATTGAGGACACAAACCTCCGTGGTGCGGGCCTTGAACAAGGATGGGCAGGCGGCGCTGGAAGAAATGGAAGTCAAACTGGGCCAACCCCTGGAGCTGATTGCCGACGATGCGGTCGCATATGGTCAATTCCGGGTTGAGCCTGCTGAGAGGTGATGGTGATGAGTGACAGCAAGGTGGTCGAGTTGAATGCAGCAAAAAAGGCAGCAAAGTGCCCGATTTGCGCCAAACCGACCGATGCGGCGTATCGGCCTTTTTGCTCAAAACGTTGCGCGGACATCGATCTTGGGAAGTGGTTGGATGGGGGGTACACCATCCCAACGCATGAGGTTCCTGGCTCCGATGGGGGTTACAATGAGGACGATGAATAGGCGATTGAAAAAACTGCATTCCAGTGCTGGACAGAGGCCGCGGAATTGCCTATAAACCGGGCCACGCCAGCGCCCACGATTCAAAGTGGGCAGCGCCCTATGCCCGGGTAGCTCAGTTGGTAGAGCAGCGGATTGAAAATCCGCGTGTCGGTGGTTCGAATCCGCCCCCGGGCACCATATTCAAAGCCCCTGGAAACTTTGCGTTTCCAGGGGCTTTTGCTTTCTTTACAGGGCATTTGCTTGCGTCAGCACTTCGTGATTAGAGATGCGTGTTTATGGGCTCGCCAATTCCAGCATCAACAAGGCGGTCGCGAACTTCATATAGCTTTGCCATTAAGGCAGGTTCTTTGGCGGCGTAAGCCTTTTCGTCCGCGGTTCTCGTCACCACAATGCCCAGCAGTTCGGTGATGGCGTTACCGATGGAATTTTGGCTGATGGTGACGATATAGCGTCCTTCGTCGTCGCGATAGATGATCTGCTTGAAGGCCGGACGCCAACGGATTTCGTTGGCGAATTGCGGGTCTGCTTTGATGCGGTCGCGAATTTCCTTGGCGACTCCATGAAAATGGTTGTTGAACAGCAAAATATTTTCCACCTGATCGGGGAAGTGGAGGTTGTCCGGTAGGCCACCCTCAGGTTTGGCCACCAGGGTGAAAAAGGCTCGATAAAAATCGAGAAATCCTTTCAGGACATCATCGTACTCACGCCAAAAACGGGCTTTGGCCAAGCCTTCGATTCCGCCATTCACAACCCAGCTTGGCAGGCCTTGGGGATAGCCGGTGACGGCCAAAGCGCCAGACTTGGTCGCCATCGGGCTCATCACTTGTAGGTCGAGAACCTCCAGGAATTCGTGATAAACGTCGCTCAGGTGAGAGGAAAACAGGCTGTTATGGCCGCCATCTGTGAGATTTGGATTGCTTGGATCGGCGGCAGGCGCGTTGACAAGGTCAGCCTGTGGGAAGGCGATGAAGTGATTGTGAATCATGCGAATGGTGGGCACACCCGGTTTGCACAGAGGCCAGGTGGCATCCAGACTAGCTTCGCCACACATGATGAGCGTCTCGCCTGGGTCGGGGTATTGCTCGGCCATGTATTCGATGATGGTATGGCTTATCCGGCCAAACACCTTACTTTCGCGTTCTGAAAGCTGATCGCGGCGCACCGGCCTTCCCAACGGGTCCAAAATGCGTTGCGAGGTGTCGAGAATAACCGATGTATCAAACTCTACGCTGTGACCGATGGCCTTGCGGTACAAGAGGAAATCTTCTGGCGTGCGCAACAGTCCATTGTCGTCGGCCAAGTTTCGGAGATTGGCGGCGCTGTTAAAAAACTCCACCGAGGTCATGCCTTCGGGAACGCTGAGCGGGATTTTGCGATGCGGAGTGACGACTTGACGAGGGAAGCCAGTCTTCATAAGAGCGATCCTTTGCCATTTTTAGCCTTTTCATATTGGCAAAGCTTAACAGCACTTTCAGCGTCGGCAAGAATATATATAATAAGTTCGTCATGTACGACTGAGGCATGATCAGGAAGATGTAAGTATGATTTGAAGACGGGAACTTCACACTTTTCGCCAAAGTTTGGGACATGAGTTATTGAGCAGCAGTGCTGATGTTTTTGTCGTCGCTTTCCGACAGGACTGAGATGACGGATTTTCTTGAGACCACACCATGGAAGTCGCCCTCGTCACATATGACCGGCACTGGATAGGATTGTTCCAGTGAGGTCGGGAGGATTTCTTCCAGTGATGCACTGGGTTGGACGGTTGGCGTGTCCTCAGCCAAGTGAACCAAATCGGAATGGTGACCTGGCTTTTCAATTTCTTCTTCGATGAGTTTGCGGGTGACAACCCCCATGTAATCATCGCTGTCGTCAAAGACATATCCGTAATCTTTTCCCACACCGCGCATTTGTTTGAGGGCTTCTTCCAATTTCTCGTTTGTGAGGCGAAGCGCGGGCGGTTGCATCACGACTTCGGCCGTCAATACACGAGCGCGGTTGACGTCACGCACGAAGGCCTCAACGTAATCGTCAGCCGGATTTAACAAAATCTCTTCTGGCTTGCCAACCTGTGACAGCACGCCATCTTTTAAAATTGCGATCCGATCGCCCAGACGCAACGCTTCGTCCAAATCATGCGTGATGAAGATAATGGTTTTATGCAGACGACCTTGCAGCTCGATCAGTTGGTCCTGCATACCGGAGCGGATCAATGGATCAAGTGCGGAGAACGCTTCATCCATCAGCAAGACTTCGGGGTCTGTGCACAATGCACGCGCCAAGCCAACGCGCTGCTGCTGACCACCAGAAAGCTGAGCGGGATATTGATGCTCATAGCCCTCAAGTCCAACGGCCTTCAGCCAATCAATAGCCTTTTGGTTGCGTTCCGCCTTGGGGGTTGCCTGAATTGCGAGACCAAACGCCACGTTCTCCATAACGGTTCTGTGCGGCAACAGTCCAAAGCGCTGAAACACCATGGACATCTTGTGGCGGCGAAACTGTTCCAGTTCCTTTTGTGAAAGCGTCATGACATCCACGCCACCGACCTTGATCGATCCCTCGGTCGGATCAATCAGGCGATTGAAGTGACGGATAAGAGTGGACTTTCCCGAACCAGATAGACCCATGATGACGAAAATGGACCCACGCTCGATATCTAGGTTGATGTTGTTCAATCCGACCGTGTGCCCGGTCTCGGCGAGGATCGCGTCCTTGCCCTTTCCAGCCTTGACCATGGGGATGATGGATTGTGGGTTGGGTCCAAAAATCTTGTAGAGGTTTTCAATGCGGATCAGCGTTTGTTCAGTCACCGTGAATTCCTTCTAGATATCTTTGGCTGCGCTTGGCATAGGCTTGTGATACGCGGTCGAACATGATGGCGATGGCGACGATCGCAAGACCGTTCAGCAGTCCCATGGTGAAATACTGGTTGGTGATGGATTTGAGCACCGGCTGGCCCAGGCCTTTGACACCAATCATCGATGCGATAACGACCATGGCCAAAGCCATCATGATGGTTTGGTTGATGCCCGCCATAATGGTCGGTGTCGCCAATGGAAGCTGTACGCTGAATAGACGTTGCCAGGATGTGGCGCCGAAGGCCGTGGCGGCTTCCAGAACTTCGCGGTCAACTAGGCGGATGCCCAGGTTGGTTAGCCGGATTAGAGGGGGGATGGCGTAAATGACCACGGCGATCATGCCCGGCACCTTGCCGATGCCAAGAAGCATCACCACAGGGATCAAATATACGAAGGCCGGCATGGTCTGCATGATATCCAAAATCGGGGTGGCGACGGCCTGCATGCGGTCCGAGCGCGCCATGGCAATGCCGATGGGAATGCCGATGGAAATGGACACCAGCGTCGCCACAGTGATGATGGACAGTGTCCGCATGGTGTTGTCCCACATGCCGAAATAGCCAATCAACAGGAATGAGATTAGAACCCCTCCTGTCAGTTTGTAGGACCGAGTGGCGCCGTAGGTGAGGGAAACCAAAACACCCAGCACCACAAACCAAGGGGTGCCCAGTAAAAGTTTTTCGAACCACACCAAAAAGGTTAGCAGCGGATCGAAGAGCGCCTCGATGATATCGCCATAGGACCGGGAGAATTCCCGATATGCGCCATCCATCGCCTTGCGCAAGGCGACCAAGTCGGCACGATCCATTTCGGGGAACTTGGACACCCAAGATTGTTCAACCACAACTTAAACCTTTCTCTGGATTTCAAAGAAACGACCTCCATCTCGTCACAACCGGCGAGATGGAGGTCGGCCATTTACATGTTGGAAACGGCGGCTTTGACTTTGGCAGCCACGTCGGCGGACACCCAAGGGGTCCACATGGCGGCATGGTTTTTCAGAAAATACACGGCAGCGGTTTCTCCGTCTGCTTGATTGTCTTCGATCCAGACCAATAACTTGTTCATATCAGCGTTGGTATAGGAACGCTTGGTCAGGTAGTCGTAAGCTTCCGGTACTTTGCCGGCGAAGCTTTCCGTGGTGACGGTATTGACCGGGGATGACGGATACATGCTTGGCCTAGGGTCTGCGCATTCTTCTTGGCTGATGCAGTCTTGCCAATGCTTATTGTCGACGCCAACACCGAAATCGACTTTGACCATCTTGTATTTGCCTAAGATGGCGGTCGGTGCCCAGTAATAGCCGAACCATGGCTCTCCACGTTCGTAGGCCTTGGCGATGGAGCCGTCGAGGCCTGCAGCGGAACCGGGGTCAACCAGTTCGAAGCCCACGTCGGCCAGCCCAAGCGCTTGGAACTGGTGCCCGCTGGTGATCTGGCAGTTCCAACCGGCAGGGCAACCGTAAAATGCCGATTTGTCCGGGTCTTCCGGGTGTTTGAACATCTTGGCGTTTTTCTTGATGCCTTCGATGGTGGCAAGAGACGGGTCTTTTTTGACGAGGTATTCAGGCACCCAGAAGCCTTCCTCACCGCCGTCAGAAAGCGACGCTCCCGCGATGCGCAGGCGTTTTTCGGCTACGCCCTTTTTCAAGGCCTCAGCGAAAGAATTGCTCCACAGTTCCGGTGCGATGTCAGGCTCGCCCTTTTCGATCATGGAGGTACCGGTTGGCATGGTGTCGCCTGGAACCAACTCGGATTCACAGCCATAGCCATGCTGTAAAATCAATTTATCGACATTTGCCATAAGGCTGGCAGAAGGCCAATTCATGTCGGAAATGGTAACCTTACCGCACGCAGCATGCGATTCAGCAGCAAGAGATACGCCGGCCAGAAATATGGCGGCAAATAGCAGTCGTTTCATTGAAACTCCCCTTATGCATTGTTTGGCGCTGGTTGGCACCGGAACCGATTGCTCGGTTAGGCGAATTCCGGGAAATTAGGTTGTTGGACGCGACGGCGCCTGGGCCGGATAGCTCGCATCTCACATCGCATTCCACAAAAGCAAAACGCAGCCCGGAGTTACGCGGGAGTCCAATGCAAAATGGGTAACATGGCCTGTGGCCCCACATTGATCTCCTCACACGCAGTCCCCAAGACTTGCATATCCGCATGGAGTCTTCAACCAGAGCAAAAAAATAAATCAGCGCGGACTTTTACTCCGTTGGCCCTTATGAGCAACCCCACTTCATTTGTAGGCGACTTCTTGTGTTACCTCTTTGCTTGCATCTTATTCACATACTATAATATGTGGTATGTGAGGTGCGCCAATATATCGGCTGCAATTATACGGATTTGAACGGCATCGGGGATTCCCATGGGCTTTAGAGGTGAATTTCACTGGCAGGTATGCAGAGGCACTGGCCTGCGCGTACTTGCTTTGATGTTATTGGTGCTTACGTTGGCGGTTGCGACACCGTCATGGGCCAAGCCTCTGACGTTCGGCACCATCAGTGCTGTTCCTGTGGAAGAGGTCCAGGTTTTTCAGCCGTTTGTTGATTTCATTGCCGGGCAACTTGCGGGTGACGGCATTGACGCGGGCAAGGTGGTTGTTGCAGAAAATGTAAACCAGATGGCGGCTCTGCTGAAAAGTGGGCAGGTTGATTTGTTTATCGACAGTTCTGTCACGGCTCTCGTCGTGAATAAGTTAGCCGGTTCACAATTCATGTTGCGTCGGTGGAAAAAGGGGCGTGAGCAATACCGCAGTGTTATCTTCGTTAACGACGATAGCCCCATCACCGCATTGGATGACCTGAAAGATAAACTCATTGCTTTCGAGGAGCCTTTCTCGACATCGGGGTATATGCTGCCTGCTCTGGTTATCCGCGCTCAGAGGTTGGAGTTGAATGAAGTTGCAAACGTTCAAAGTGCGCCGCCATCGGGCCGGATCGGCTACGTCATGGCGTACGATAATGAAACCCAGGCCGCGTGGTTGGAGCGGGGCCGCGTGCAAGCGGTGGCTATGGCGGAAGATGATTTCTTAAGTTTTTCGAAGACGGCATTAAAACCGTTGCGAGCTTTGTTTGTAACGCCATATGTACCCTATCACGTCGTTATTCACCGCTCTGGGCTAGATGCGCGATTGGTGGCGCGTATTAAGTCCGTTCTAAAATCTGCGCATGAAACAGAAACGGGCCGTAGGGTTCTCAAGAGCTTTGAGAAAACCACAAAGTTCGATGACATTCCACAGTCTCTGTTGGATAATGTCTTAGAGTTTGAGCCGTTTCTTCAGCAAGTTATCGCACCTCAGTAGGTAAAGTTTATTCCATGAAATTTGGTTTGGGTCTTAAAATTGCCGCCTTTACATCTGCCTTGATTTGTTTGATCGGGGTCGCGCTACTCGGCGTACTTGTCTATCAAGAACGCGTCACGCTTCACGATATGAAGATGGATGAAGCCGGGAGTTATACAAAAAGAACCTCATCTCAAGTCGGTGATGCTCTTTATAATCTTGATATTCGGGAACTACGCCGCGTGGTGAGGAGCGCTCTTGAGGGGGGCGTGGCCGATTTGGTGTGGGTGCTGGATGACAAGGGCCGCTTGCTCACTGACGGCAGCGAAAAGCCTTTGTTGCGCAATCAAAAACCGCCTTATCCCATTATCGAAATGCTGATTTCCTCAAAAGTTATGTCTAACGATATGGATGAACAACACCACTGGACGGGCGTTCCGGTCATGATAGGAGAGAGCACTGTACTTGGCTATGTGGTTGTGGCTTTCGCCAGCGACCACTTGAATGCGAGGCTGCGCGAAAACCTGATTAAGCAACTCTTCATTCTTATCCCCGCGCTTTTCTTTGGTATTGTGGCGGCCTTTTTGTTGGGGCGCAAAATTGCCAAGCCTTTGGAAGCCGTGTCGGCAGCAGCAGAAAAAATCGGCGGCGGAGATTGGGGGGTGTCGATTGGCGTGAACAGTAAAGACGAGGTCGGCGACCTTGCTCGCACAATCAATATCATGGCGGGAAATCTTTCTAAGATTGCCGTGTCGCGAGACATGTTGGAAGGGATCGTCGCGGAGAAAACCGCAGAACTCCAAAAGCTCTATGACCATCTGCAACAAAGCATCGAAGAGCGCACGCGTGAGCTTGCACAAAGTGAGGAACGTTTCAGGGGCTTTGCCGAGTCAACGTCCGACTGGTTTTGGGAGATGGACGAGAACCTTCGCATCAATTATCTGTCGGAGCGTTATGAAGAGGTGACCGGTCGCCCTAAAGCAGCCCTTATGGGAATGACAAGGCGCGAATTGGCAGATCCCAAATCGCTCGAAGCTGATACGGAAAAATGGCAACAGCACTTTAATGACCTGGATGAGCATCGCCCTTTTCGTAATTTTGAGTACGATATTCTTTCCGAGTTTGGCGGGGGCGTCATTACGTTTAGTGTGAGCGGTGTTCCGGTGTTCGATGAATATGGCGTTTTTAAAGGTTATCGGGGCAGTGGCGAAGACGCCTCTGAGCGAAAAATAATTTTGGAAGAGTTGCGCCATAGTGAGAGAAAATTCCGCAGCATTGTCCAAACCACACGGGAAGGCTATTGGCTGATTGATCCACAGACGAAGGAAACGCTCGAGGTGAACTCGGCATTATGCGAAATGCTTGGGTTTACCGAGGCCGAGATGCTGGGAAAAACCCCATTGGATTTTGTGGATGAGGACAACGCAAAGGTTTTTGCGTCCCAAATGGCCAAGATTCCTGACACGGATCATCGCTCTTACGACATCGACCTTAAAAAGAAAGACGGCGGTGACCTCCATACGCATTTTGAGGCTTCCACCATTCGCACCCCTGACGGTACCCCGCGTGCTTCCTTTGCTTTTGTCATGGACATCACCACCGGCATTCAGGCCCAGAATGAACTTCGCAAAGCTAGGGATGCCGCTGATCGTGCCAATCAGGCCAAGTCTGAATTTTTGTCCTCCATGAGCCATGAACTGCGCACACCCTTGAACGGCATTCTTGGTTTTGCACAACTTCTTCAATACGATCCATCCACCCCCTTGACCGGCAAGCAAAAAGACAGCACCGATTTTATCATCAAAAGCGGGAACCACCTGCTCGAGTTGATCGACCAAGTTCTGGAGCTGGCGAAGATTGAGGCGGGTAAAATTTCGGTCAGTCTTGAAAGCCTAGTCATTTGTGAAGTCTTCGAGGAATGCACGCCGCTAGTTCAGGGGATGGCGGACAAAAGGGGTATTTCTTTTGTCCAGGACAAGTCCAGTTGTGAAAATGTACGCGTGTTGGCGGATCACACACGCCTTAAGCAGGTCATGCTGAACTTGTTGTCGAATGCCGTAAAATATAACTGCGAGAATGGCTCGATAACCGTTTCCGGCGAGACCATCGAAAACAAGATGATGCGGGTCACCGTCACAGACACGGGGCTTGGCATCCCTAAGGACAAAGAACAAAACCTGTTCCAGCCCTTTGAACGCCTTGGGCATGAGGCTTCCGAAATTGAAGGAACCGGAATTGGCCTGACCATCACGCGTGAGTTGATCCAGCTGATGGGGGGCGAGATCGGTTTTGAAAGCGAGCTGGGTAAGGGGTCATCGTTCTGGATCGATATTCCTCTGGCTGCTGAAAATGGTTACGCGGAAAAAGAAGGTGCACAAGCCGTTTCGCAGATGGGTGATACGCTTGACAACCCCATCGGCGATGGCGGTCGGTCTTACCTTATACTGTATGTCGAGGATAATCCGGCGAACCTGATGTTGATGGAGCACGTCCTGGATATGGTTCCCAATGTTGAATTGATTTCGACACACACGGCCGAATTGGGGGTCGAGCTGGCCGCGGCCCGCCATCCAGACCTTATCTTGATGGATATCAACTTGCCCGGCATGAACGGTATTGAAGCTCTGAGCTGGTTGAAAAAAAGAGAGACGACGCGGGACATTCCCGTCATCGCCGTGACCGCAGCGGCTATGCCTCATGAACGGGAAAAAGGGATGGAGCAGGGCTTTGTAACTTATGTCACCAAGCCTATCCAGATCGATACCTTTCTTCAGGCCGTACGCGCCTCAATTCAGCCGTCGTGATTACAAAGACATGTCTGCGTACCGTTCCAAGGGGCGGTGAATTTAACAGTTATGAGGCCAATGACATGCGCAGTTTCATTTCAGGTTTCAGGCCAATTATCGGGCCAGTCGCAACGTGTGGGGCGCGAGCGTGAACCCGGGTCTTCTTGGTCTGGGTACGGCGCTCAGTTGGGGCACAGGCGATTTTTTGGCGCGCCTGTCGGGTCGCGCGGTTGGGCCGGGGCGCACCCTGCTGGTTGTTTTTGGCATCTCGTCGTTGGTGCTGATGCCGTTTGCACTGGCTCCGGCGCAGGTCATTTTGGATGATCTGACCCTAACGGGGCGTGCCGGGGCTGTCGCGGCGTGCGGGATTTTTTTGTTGGCGGGGACGTGGCTGTTGTACCTGTCCTTGACCCGTGGACCGCTATCAGTGGCTGTGCCGATCGTTTCCAGCTATCCGGTTCCGCTGATGGTGTATGGATTTCTTGTCGGCGGTTTCGTTCCGACGCCTGCGATGTGGATGGCGATGGCAGCCACTCTCGTGGGGGTTTGGATCGTCGGGCGCGCCGGGCACAAAACTCAGCATAAAGAAGGCCACGTTCAGGGACGCATCGGGGCGACCATCGCCATATGCTTCGCAACCATTGCGGTGTTTGACGTGGCGATTGTGTTGACCGGCAAGCTGGCGGCGGACATCGGTATGCCTGCAGCGCTTTGGAGCACCCGCACCGTTGCCTTTGTTGCTCTTGCAGGAATTTTTTTGGTGCGTCGCCAGTCGCTTGGAATCAGTGCCAAATGGTGGGGCGTACTCAGTGTGCAGGGTGTTATCGACTTGATGGGCTATGTGGCGTTGTTTTCCGCCCAGACGTTGGGTGGCACCACCACCGCCAGCGTGGCCAGTTCAGCCTATGGGGTGGTAACCATCTTGTTGGCGCGCACGATCCTCAAAGAAGTCATTACGTTGACGCAGTTGGCGGGCATGGCCTTGGTGTTTGCTGGCGTGGTGGCGGTGACGGCACTCAGTTGAGACACACGCCTTCTGGGTATCGCCCCCTCAGGGCATTACGCTGCCGCCATTGGGGCCGATGATTTGCCCGCTCATGTAGGTACTGCCCGGCCCAGCAAGAAACAGCGCTACCGATGCAACTTCATGCGGGGCACCGATGCGCTTGAGCACCGTCAGCTCCTTTTCCTTCTTCGCCCATTCTGATGACATATTTTCCAAATCCAGCATGTCGGTGTCGATGGGGCCGGGGGCGATGGCGTTGACCAAAGTATTGGGGGCGAATTCACGCGCCCATGATTTGGTCAGCGCGTTGATGGCGCCCTTGGATGCGCAGTAGACGGCAAAGTCTTCCCGCCCGGTGAAGCTGAGATCGGAGGTGATGTTGATGATGCGCCCGCCCTCGCGCCCATCCATGCGGCGCAGGGCTTCTCGTCCGACCAGAAATTGGCCGCGCACGTTGATGTTCATCAACCAGTCGAAGTCGGCAGCTGAGGTTTCCAGCAATGGCTTTTCTAAAATTACCCCGGCGTTGTTAACCAAAATGTCCAGCGGGCCGATTTTATCCACGGCTGCAAACAGGACATCGATCTGGTTTTCGTCGGCGACGTCGGCAGCGATGGCTATGGCCTTTCCGCCTTGGGCTTCGATGCCGGCCACCGCGGCGGCGGCTTCGTCAGCGCCGGAGCGATAACTCAGAACCACCGTTGCGCCCTCAGTTGCAAACAGTTCGGCGATGGACTTGCCGATGCCGCGCGATGCGCCGGTGATCAGCGCAATTTTTCCATCCAGCTGGCCCATTATCCCATCAACTCCCCACGGTCCACGTTCAGGGTTTGCCCGGTGATATTGGCGGCGGCATCAGATGCCAAAAACAAATATGTGCCGATCATGTCGTTGGGTTCCATCAAGCCGACGATGGCTTGTGCCGACATGATCTCACTCAACAGTTCCCCTTTATCGCGCTCGGCCTCATTTGCCATGTGGTTGAGTGAATTCATCGCAGCGTCTGTTTTGACCCAACCGGGACAGATGGCGTTGACGTTGATGTCACGGGGCCCGAGTTCCTGTGCCAATGCGCGCATGAATCCGATGTTGGCATGCTTGGACGCGCAATAGGCTGACATGTCCGCCACTGCGGTCTGTCCCCAGATGGAAGAGGTGATGATGATTTTGCTGCCTGGTTCCATTTTGCATACCGCTTCGCGGGTCACGTAATAGGTGCCCATGACGTTGATGTCGATGATGCGACGAAAGGTCTCTTCCACGGCGTCGCCCTCATCCAAAATGGGTGTGGGACGCTCAAGGCCCGCGTTGTTGATCAGCACGTCGAGGCGCGCCAAGCTGCCGACGACCGCGCGCACACTTTCGCGATCGGCAATGTCGCAGACATGTCCGGTAACGGATACGTTCGTTTCCGCACTGAGCGCGCGGGCTGTTTCATGCACCGCGTCGGTGGTCGCCAGAATGTGCAAATCGGCCCCGGCACGGGCAAAGCCACGCGCCACGCCAAGCCCGATGCCCCGGGATGCGCCGGTGACCAGAACCGTTTTGCCGCTAAAGTCGTACGTCACTTGACCCATGGTATTGCACCCTTGTTGTTAAGCTCCGAATTCGCGTCGGACAGCCGTGCAAATGTCGGTGGTGACCTGCTCGGCGATGACCCGCCCCTTGTCTGCGCTTGCGCCTTTGGCCGAGATCAGTGCGCCGCTGTCGGGTACCCAGTGGCGGTGTGGCGGCCACACATCGTATGGTCCGCTTTCGGCCGCGGAGTTGTCGGGGATTCTGTCACAATGCACCAAATGGGGGAAGTAATGCATCATCAGTGAGGTTTCCAAAACAGCGGCGTGCTCAAGCTCAATGCCGGGAAAGCCATCAGGGAAGACCTTATTCGTGGTTTGCTCGGTAAGGAAATCCCAATGCTGAAGCACCATCACTTTGAGGCCGGTATCCTTGAGTTCACGGTATGCCAGATCCACGCCTTCATTAATGAACCAAAGGTTTTCGTAGTTGCCGTCCAAGACGCAAATTTTGTGCACGCCGTGACGCACCAGTTCGCGGATCAGATCGCGAATGAGGTGGGAAAAAGTTGTGCCGTCCAATCCGATGGTGCCTGCAAAGAACGGCCCGCCGCCGGAGCGCGGCATGGATTTGTAGCCGAACGGAATTGGCGGCGTCACGATGCCGTCGACCGTGCGCGCGACCTCAAGCGCCATGGCCTGAGGCAATTGAAAATCGACACCCAGCGGCAGGTGTGGGCCGTGCTGTTCGGTGGTCCCTGTGGGAATGAAGACGACGGCCCCGGCTGCGATGCGCTCGGCGAATTCGGGGGAGGTCATTTCCGCCATGAGGTGATGTTGGGACATGTTCAATCCTTATAATTCGTCAGTGTGGTCTGTGCCCTGCTCGCGCATCAAACGCATAATGTGGCGTTCCATGTCGGCGTAACCGGGGAGGGTCAATGCGTCTTCTTTCTTCAAAATGCGCTCGCCGTTTTTAAATGCGGGCAGCACGTTTTCCAAAACCGTTCCGGGGTGGCTGGAAAAAAAGACGATGCGGTCACCCAAAAACAAAGCTTCCTCGATGTCGTGGGTGACCATCACAACCGTGGTCTCTGTGCTTTCAACAATGGACACCATCAGTTCTTGCATGTTCCAGCGGGTTTCCGCGTCAAGTGCGCCGAACGGTTCATCCATCAGCAACAAGCTGGGCGAGTTGGCCAGCGTGCGCGCGATGGCGACGCGTTGCTTCATGCCGCCGGACAGTTGCTTGGGATAGGCGTCTTTGAACTTGCTCAGCTTGACCAAGTTGATGAATTCGTTGGCTCGCTCACGGCGTTCGGCTTTGGGCACGCGGTTGAGCTTCATGCCGTACTCGACGTTTTGTTGGACCGTCAGCCAATCGAAAGAGGTGTAGCTTTGAAACACCATTCCACGCTCCCGGTCTGCACCGCGGATTTCATGGTCGCCCAGTTTCATGGTGCCACCGCTGGTTTCTTCCAAACCGGCAATCATGCGCAGTACGGTCGACTTACCGCATCCACTGGGCCCCAAAAGAATACAAAATTCGTTGTCCATAACGTCGAAGGTTGTGTCGGTGACGGCAACAATCTGATCCCCACCGGGGAGCTGGAAGGTCTTGGCGACACCTTGAACGGATAGCTTAACGGTGTGTTGGGGGTCGTTCATCGTCCGTGCGCCTCCAGATAGGGGAATAATTTTTGGTGCGCGAGTTTGAACATAAAGTCGAACACCAGCCCCAGGACGCCGATCACAAAAATTCCGGCCAGAATTTCATCGGTGTGCAAGAACCGTTTGGCACGCATCATCATTGCGCCGATGCCGTTGGTGGACGCGACGATTTCAGCGATCACCAAATAGGTCCAGCTCATTGCCAGCATTTGGCGCATGGCGACCATCACGTCAGGCAGCACGGCGGGGATCATCACGGTTAGCAGAATTTGCTTGCGGTTGCCGCCAAGCGTCAGCGCCGTTTCGATCAATTCGGTACGGACATTTTTGGTGTGATCCATGACGATGGTGGTTAAAAACCACACCACGCCGATGAACAGCAGCACCAACTTTGGCGCGTCTCCGGTTCCGAACCACATCAGTAAAATTGGAATGAAACTGGGGGCGGGCAGATAGCGCCATGCAGATACAAATGGATTGAAAAACGCCTCGACCGACTTGAACGACCCCATCAAGATACCCAGCGGTACCGCGACGGCGCACGCGGCGATGAAGCTGACCAGGATACGGTAAACGCTAACGCCGATATCACCCAGGAAGCCTCGTTCTGTGATCAGAGTGTAAAGCGCCACAGCCACTTTTTGCGGACCGGGCACCAGCAATTCCGTCACCCAGCCGAGAGCCGACGAGAGTTCCCACAGACCGAAAAACAACACCCAGACACTGACGCCCAGCGTAATGACGACGGGGGTCGGTATGGTTTTTTTGTAATCGAACCAACGCCACCGCCGCGTGGACGGGTTGCTGGTTGCGGAACTCGTGGGGCTCATAAGCTCAGTGCCTTTCTGGATGCGCGCCTTGCGAAAAAAGGGGCGATCGCCCGGTGACGACCGCCCGCAATTTCAATCCGCTCAGTTGCGGGCTTGGATGGACTGGCTATAGCCGCCCTTGGCCAGTTCGCTCATCAGCGAACAGTCAATGCCTTTGGCCGGGTCCTGCATGGACTTCATCACACCCAGCTTCACCCACCATGCGTTGGTGGTTTTGACCGCTGTTTTGAAACCGTCATTGGAGCCAAACGGCGGTTCGCCCGCGATGGAGCCGCAGAATTGAGCGGACTCGTTGAAGTCGAACATGTAAATGCCGCCGAGGAAGAACTTGCCGTTGGTGCCGGTCACGAACTCGATGTCAGCCACAGGCCATTGCAGGTATTCGGCCCACATTTTGTTCACTTCAGCGGTGTGGTCGTGCCAGTATTGAACCGCATCCCAACGCGCCTTTAGAACATCCAGCGCAGCTCTGCGGTGGGACTTGATAAAGTTGGTGTTCATGTAGATGGAATCGCCGAACAGGCCCATTTTCTTGTAGTGGTCCTGCGACGTGTCGGCGACGATCTGGATGCCGGGCACGGCCCCGGTCAGTTTCGAGGTCCATGGTTCGTACATGTATGCCGCGGCAATGTCGCCGGAGATCATCGGTCCGACGCCTTCGTCAGCGTTGAGGTTGACCCAGTTGACGTCACCGGGCTTGATGCCGTTCTGTTCAAGCCATGCACCCACCAAAACGTGACCGATGAACGCTTCTGGGGCGGCAACTTTTTTGCCCTTGACCTCAGATGCTTTCACGCCCGGCGCCAGCACAACCTGATCGACGCCGTAAGACGGGTTGGTGAACGCGACATTGACGATTGGTAAATTGTTTTCAACCGCAATGGGGATGTAGTCCAGGGTCGATCCGTACACGTCGATGTTACCGGCAGCCAATTGATTGTGGCCCGCAATGGGATCTTCGTAAGTGGTGATTTCGACGTCATAGGCGTCGAGCATGCCTTTGTCTTGGGCCAGCTTTAAGAATGCGTATCCGGGCCAAGACACGGCGATGCCGATACGTAGTTTTTCCTTGGCGGCGGCTTCGCTGACCGTAGCGAAAGCCATCAGAGGCAGCAGCACAAGCGCTGTAATCAGTTGTTTGAAGTTCATTCCACTCTCCATTGCGAAACTTTGGTAAAACACCATCATGCCGAAGCATATCGCAGATGGCGTAACGATGCTTCATCATAAAACATTACCGGACTCAAAAGTTTAGTCCACTAAAACTTTATGGCTTTTGTTATTTTATGCACGCGATTATCTCAAAAGTGGGTATTCTCGCCTGAATTAGCCAATAAAATAGGACAGTTGAATGTCAGGACTTCGCGAACACAAGAAAGAAAGCCGTCGTCAACGCATTCTTGATGCCGCGCGGGAGCACTTTCGTGATCGTGGATATGACGCAACCACCATAGAAACCATTGCCGACAGCGCTAAGGTTTCGGCTGTGACAGTTTACAACCATTATGGCACCAAAGGCGGGGTGTTGTTGGCGTTGGTGTCGCGGAGTGACGATCTCTTGATCGAAAAAATTGAAGATCTGGTGGGGAATGCACCTGCGGACCCGTTGGAGGCCGTCGCCAGTTTTTCCAACACCATCAATGAGCACGCATTTTCGTATTTGAACCGGGAAATTTGGCGCCATGTCACCGCGACCTCGATTCTGGAAGGCAACACTGAATTCGGCGTTGTGTATCGTCGGTTGGATGAAAGCCTTGTGGTGCAGTTGGAGCGTTTTCTGCAAACGTTCCAAGCTAGAGATGTGCTTCCCGGCGCATGTGACTGCAAAACGGCAGCCGAGGTGCTCTATAATGTTCATAATGCCCGGTTTTTGGACTTTATCATCGACCGCACATGTACAACGAACGAGCGCGATCGTTTGACGCGCCGCGATCTTGGTTTCGTTTTGGGGCAGATAGGCTCGGCGGCGTTTTAAAGCTACCTCTGCTTTAGCCCCGTTTTGCGTAGGCATCCGCCAGCACACAGAGAATTTCAAACATCAGCGTTGCCCCGACCAATGCCGTCGATCCCGACGGGTCGAACGGTGGCGCGACCTCCACCACATCCCCACCGACGAGGTTCAAACCCTGAAGCCCGCGGATCATCACTTGGGCGTCAAAGGTCGTGTAGCCACCAATTTCCGGGGTCCCGGTGCCGGGGGTGTAGGACGGGTCAATGCCATCCACATCGAAGGTCACATACGCCGGACCCGTGTCGATAACGCGGTGAATTTCCTCAACCACTTTTTCAGCACCTATTTTGAAAAATTCTTCGATGTAGATCACGCGCATGCCGCTGTCTTCGGCAAAGGCCATGTCTTCGGCACCGTAAATAGAGCCGCGAATGCCGATCTGGATGACCCGCTTGGGGTCGATCAGGCCTTCTTCCACGGCACGGCGGAACGGGGTGCCGTGGGTGTACTTGTTGTCGCCGAAATATGTGTCGTTGGTGTCGGAGTGAGCATCGAAATGGATCAGCCCGACCGGCTCGTTTTTCGCCACGGCGCGTAAAATCGGCAAGGAACAAAGGTGGTCGCCGCCCGCTGATAAGGGCATTGCGCCAGCCTCGACAATCGTATCGATGAACGTCGTGATCGTATTCATGGTGTCGATGATGTCGAAGGGGTTGGTCTCAATGTCGCCCAAATCAGCGACCCGGCACAATTCGTAGGGCGCGATGCGGCTGACGTGATGAACAGCCCGCATGAAACTGGATTGGTTGCGAATTTCGCGGGGGCCATGACGTGCGCCTGCGCGGTTGGTGGTGCCGGCATCCCACGGCACACCGATCAGGGCGATGTCCACCAGTGCGGGGTCCGTAATATGGGGAAGGCGCATGAACGTCGGCATACCGCTAAAGCGCGGCATCTTGCTGGCATCGGCGGGCTGAAATTTTGGGGGTGTGTCGGTCATCGCGGGGCCTCTGTCATTCTATCGCTGGGGAGATCACGGAAGATCATGGCGGGTGAGCACTACATAACGGCGGAAAATGCGCACTCGATCAACCGTTCATACAAATGGCGGAGCACACCCAAAAGTCAAGAACCGACCGTGAGGCGAGGTGCGCGGAAAACCGCAAACAACGCAAAGGTGCTTAAAATTTGCACAATAATTAATCTCATAAAATTGATATGACTAAAATATATGCAAAATATCGGGGTGCACCGTTCATCATCTTGACCTTGCTTTGGTGCCGAGTGAGATATGTAACCATTTGAAATTAAGTAATAAAATTGAATTCTGGTCTGATTCAACCCGTTTGGCCCGCTTCTTGCCATTGGAGGGGCAGGAGCAACAACGTATTTTTTATTGGAGGAGTGATTCGATGAAGAAAACCATGAAGGCCCTCGCTGGCGCCGGTGCAATTGCCATTTCGGTATTGTCCGCTTCCGCCGCTCAGGCCGCTGACACCATCAAAGTCGGTGTTCTGCATTCCTTGTCCGGGACCATGGCGATTTCCGAGACCACGTTGAAAGACACAGTCTTGATGATGATCGATGAACAGAACAAAAAGGGCGGCCTTTTGGGCAAAAAACTGGAAGCTGTGGTCGTAGACCCTGCATCGAACTGGCCGCTGTTCGCTGAAAAAACCCGTGAGCTGATCGAAAAGAACAACGTTGACGTGATCTTCGGCTGCTGGACATCCGTGTCGCGTAAATCGGTTCTGCCGGTGATTGAAGAACTCAACGGCATGTTGTTCTATCCGGTTCAGTACGAAGGCGAAGAAAGCTCGCGCAACGTGTTCTACACCGGTGCCGCGCCGAACCAGCAGGCTATCCCGGCTGTTGACTATCTGCTCAGCGAAGACGGCGGCAGTGCCAAGCGTATCGTGCTTTTGGGTACCGATTATGTTTACCCGCGCACGACCAATAAAATTCTGCGCTCTTACCTGCACTCCAAGGGCATCGCCGATGCCGACATCATGGAAAACTACACGCCGTTCGGTCATTCCGATTGGCAAACCATCGTTGCCGACGTGAAGAAGTTCGCTTCTGCAGGCAAGAAAACCGCTGTGGTTTCGACCATCAACGGTGACGCCAACGTGCCGTTCTACAAAGAACTCGGCAACCAGGGCATCAAGGCTGAAGAAATCCCCGTGGTGGCGTTTTCGGTCGGTGAAGAAGAGCTCGCCGGTCTGGACACCAAACCGCTGGTTGGCCATCTGGCTGCCTGGAACTACTTCATGAGCGTCGATTCCGGTGAAAATGCCGAGTTCATCAAGAAGTGGAAAACGTTCATCAAAGACGACAAGCGCGTCACCAACGATCCGATGGAAGCAACCTACATTGGCTTCAAAATGTGGACCCAGGCTGTTGAACAAGCTGGCAGCACCAATGTCGATGCCGTGCGTCAAGCCATGTACGGTCAAAAGGTCAAGAACCTGACCGGCGGTACGGCTGTCATGAACACCAACCACCACTTGTCCAAGCCGGTACTTATCGGCGAAATCCAAGCCGATGGACAGTTCGATGTCGTTTGGGAAACTGACGGTGAAGTCAAGGGCGATGCCTGGTCCGACTTCCTGCCGGAAAGCGCCAAACTGACTGCCGACTGGACCTTCCCATGGGTCTGCGGCAACTGTGAAAAGCCACTTTATGCGGCCCAGTAACGCCTAAGTTGACTAACTCTCTGTCTCATTAAACTTTTGCCGGGGCGGGTTCGGCTCGCCGCACCCACCCCGGCCCCAATTTCTATTAAAGCGAACATTCTTTTTTTCATTAGGACGGGCAAGGTTGGGAACTCATGTCTCCGAAGAAAATTAAATTGCGTTGGCTGATGCTGTTGTCGGTGATTGTCGGTTTGGGGCTTGCGTCTGTGACGCCAGCCCAAGCTGACGGCTTTCAAGACGCAGTGCAGGCCTTGAACGCAAAAAGCAACAAGGCCAAAGCAAAAGCCATCGATGCGTTGGCCGCCACCGGTGACGAACGCGCGGTGCCGGTTCTGAGTGCGTTGTTGAACGGCACATTGTTTTACCGCAAGGCGGACAGCCTCGTTTTTCTGGCGAAGAAGTCGGGTGAAGTCTATGTTCTGACCGATCCGGCCACGGGTCGGGAAGCGGGTGAGGTGAGGGGATCTGAAGCCAAAAAAATTCGCATCAACAACAAACTCCGCGGACAACTAAAAGGCGTCTTGGGGGCGATGACGTTGATGAGCACTGATCCCGACAAACGCTTAAAGGCCGCGGGCGAGGTGTTTGCGGCGGGTGATCCGTCAACCTTGGCGGTGCTGGATAAGGCGTTGGCGCGTGAAGACGTCGCCGATGTCAAAGAGCAACTGCTGCGCGCCCGGGCCGCCATCATCCTTGAGCACGGCGAAGACCTTCAGGCGCGCATCGATGCGACCAAGGAACTGAGCGAACTCACCGACCCGGACGTTTCCGCGTTGCTGGGCAAGATGGTTGCAACGGCAACCGATCCGTCTTTGGTGGCGGCAGCTAAGGACGCGCAAAAGAAAATTGAAAGTCGCCTTGCGACATGGGCGTTTCTCGGCAACCTGTTTCAGGGCGTGTCTTTGGGCTCGGTCCTGTTGCTGGCGGCTGTCGGGTTGGCTATCACCTTTGGTGTGATGGGCGTGATCAACATGGCGCACGGTGAAATGGTCATGTTGGGCGCTTACACGACGTTCATGGTTCAAGAAGTTTTCCGCACGTATTTTCCCGCAGCCTTTGATTGGTCGTTGGCCGTCGCGGTGCCTGCCGCCTTTTTGGTGACGGGGGCTGTCGGTATCGCGGTTGAGCGCGGTATCATTCGGTTTTTGTACGGTCGGCCGCTGGAAACCTTGCTGGCAACCTGGGGGTTGAGCCTTGTGTTGCAGCAGTTCATTCGCACCATCTTCGGCCCCACCAATCAGGAAGTTGGCAATCCCAGCTGGATGTCGGGCGCGATTGAAACTTCCACCGGATTGGTGCTGACTTATAATCGCATCTGGATCATCGTCTTTTCATTGGGCGTGTTGTTGATGCTGTCGCTGATTGCCCGCAAGACCCTGTTCGGTCTGCAAATGCGTGCTGTGACGCAAAACCGCGCCATGGCCAATTCCATGGGCATTCGTTCGGGCTGGGTCGATGCGATGACGTTCGCGCTGGGATCCGGTGTCGCGGGCATCGCGGGTGTGGCGCTCAGCCAAATCGACAACGTCTCGCCCAACCTGGGTCAAACCTACATCATCGACAGTTTCATGGTGGTGGTGTTCGGCGGTGTCGGCAACTTGTGGGGCACATTGGTGGGCGCATTCTCGCTCGGCATCGTCAACAAGTTCCTGGAACCTTATGCTGGTGCTGTGCTGGGTAAAATTCTGGTGCTGGTGGGTATCATCCTGTTCATCCAAAAACGTCCCAGGGGGCTGTTCGCCCTCAAGGGTCGCTCGGTGGAGGGTTAGGCTATGTCACACAAACCTTTACTTTTGCGCATCTTGAAAGATCGCATGGCCGTTAGCGTGCTCGGTATTTTGGTATTGTCCGCATTCTTGGTGCCTGTATTGAACCTGATGGTTTCTCCCGATAGCGCCTTGCATGTTCCCAGCTATGTGGTGACGTTGTTGGGTAAGTATTTGACCTACGCCTTGCTGGCGCTCAGTGTCGATTTGGTTTGGGGGTACTGCGGTATCTTGTCGCTTGGTCACGGTGCATTTTTCGCCCTTGGTGGGTATGCCATGGGTATGCATATGATGCGCGAAATCGGAGATCGTGGCGTTTACGGCAATCCCAATTTGCCGGACTTCATGGTGTTTTTGAATTGGCAGGAACTGCCCTGGTACTGGTCCGGGTTCGATAATTTCGGCTTCGCCATGTTGATGGTGGTGGCTGCGCCGGGCTTACTGGCGTTCGTGTTCGGCTGGTTCGCGTTTCGCTCTCGTGTGACGGGCGTGTATCTTTCGATCATCACCCAAGCGATGACCTATGCATTGTTGCTGGCATTTTTCCGCAATGACATGGGCTTCGGCGGCAACAACGGCCTGACGGATTTCAAAGACATTCTGGGCTTTGATTTGCGTTCGGATGGTATGCGCGCATCGCTGTTTTTCCTGTCCGCCGTGGCGTTGGTGGCGGGCTATCTGGTGTGCCGCTTTATCGTCGACTCACGACTTGGCCGGGTTATCGTCGCCATTCGTGACGGTGAAAGCCGCGCGCGGTTCCTTGGTTACCGGGTCGAATACTACAAGCTGTTCGTCTTTACCGTTTCTGCGGTGTTGGCGGGGGTCGCGGGGGCGCTGTATGTACCCCAGGTTGGCATAATCAACCCGTCGGAATTTTCACCGGCCAATTCTATCGAAATCGTGATTTGGGTGGCGCTCGGCGGGCGCGGCACGCTGGTCGGTCCGATCATCGGCGCGCTGGCGGTGAACTACGCCAAAAGCTATTTCACCGGTGCGCTGCCGGAAGTGTGGCTGTTCATGCTTGGCGGATTGTTCATCTTTGCCACGCTGTTCCTGCCCAAGGGTATCGTGGGCACGGAAGCTATCATCGTCGCGTTTGAAACCCAACGTCTCAGGCTGGCGAAGTTTCTCCGCCCCTATGATTATGTAGAAGGGGGAGACGGCCGATGACCCAACCACATGCCAGCAATACAATCTTGTATCTCGATGGCGTCTCGGTCAGTTTCGACGGATTCAAGGCGCTCAATGAACTGAGCCTCTACGTCGAAGAGGGCGAATTGCGCGCCATCATCGGACCCAACGGTGCGGGCAAGACCACGATGATGGATGTCATCACCGGCAAGACCCGCCCCGACACCGGCGATGTGATCTTCAACGGCGGTATCGATCTGACCCAGTTGGATGAAGCGGCGATTGCGAATTTAGGCATTGGGCGCAAATTCCAAAAGCCGACCGTGTTCGAAAATCAATCGGTCTTCAATAATCTGGAGCTAGCGTTGAAGGGCAGTCGCAGTCCGCTGAGCAGCTTGTTGTTCCGCCTGAGTGGAGAGCAAATGGATCGCATCAACGAGGTCCTGAGCACCATCGCCCTATCCGAGGTGCGTCACATGGATGCGGGTGCGCTGTCTCACGGTCAAAAACAATGGTTGGAAATCGGCATGCTGTTGATGCAAGACCCCAACCTTTTGCTGGTGGACGAGCCGGTCGCGGGCATGACCGATGCGGAAACCGAGGCCACGGCACGCCTTTTGACGGAAATCGCCAAGACCCGGTCCGTGGTCGTGGTCGAACACGATATGGAATTCGTCAAATCGCTCAATTGCCGTGTTAATGTGCTTCACGAAGGCTCGGTCCTGGCTGAAGGCAGCCTGGATGTGGTTCAGGCCAACGAGCAGGTCATCGAAGTCTATCTGGGGCGATGAAGGGGGAACGATCATCATGTTAAATGTTCAAGGTATCGACCTGCATTATGGTGCGTCACAGGCATTGCGCGGTGTAAGTCTTAGCGCTGAAACCGGACAGGTGACCTGTGTGATGGGCCGCAACGGCGTGGGCAAGACGTCGTTGATGCGCGCCATCGTCGGTCAACAAGCCGCCAGCGCGGGCAAGGTTATTTGGGAAGGCGACGACATCACCAGCCTAAGTCCCAACGAACGCGCCCGGCGTGGCATTGCCTTTGTGCCGCAAGGCCGCGAGATCTTTCCGTTGATGAGCGTCGAAGAAAATCTGCGCACCGGGTTCGCCGCGGTGCCGCGCACATTGCGCCACATTCAAGACGAAATATTCGAGCTGTTTCCGGTGCTCAAAGACATGCTGCACCGTCGAGGCGGCGATCTGTCGGGTGGTCAACAGCAACAACTGGCGATCGCGCGAGCTCTGGTCATGCGCCCACGCCTGTTGGTGCTGGATGAACCGACCGAAGGCATTCAGCCATCCATCATCAAGGACATCGGACGCGTCATTCACCTGTTGGCGTCACGTGGCGACATGGCGGTGTTGTTGGTGGAACAGTACTTCGAATTCGCCCGCGATCTGGCCGATGCGTTTTGCGTCATGGACCGTGGCGAAGTGGTGATGGCCGGAACCAAGGCTGAAATGGTGGAAGATGATGTACGCCGTCACCTCACCGTTTGACGCCAAATCCGCTGTGGCGGGGGGAACGGCTGATGATGCGTCTTCAGCCGTGTCGGGTATGCATGGGCGGGTGCAGCTGAGTTTCTCCGCCGATGAAAATGGACGCGGGCGGCTGAAGGATCTTTTCCAGACGTCGCCGTTTCGGGTGTTGTTCCCGACCTTACCCAAGGCGGAACTGAGTTCGGCGGTGTTGGTGACGACATCAGGCGGTCTTCTCGGGGGGGATCGCTTGGATGTGGGGGTTCATGTTGACGCCAACGCCGCCGTTCAAGTCATGGGGCAAGCCGCGGAAAAGGTCTATCGTTCTTTGGGGGCGGATACGCTGTTCGATGTGCGCCTGAGCGTTGGGGCGGGGGCATATTTAGAGTGGCTGCCCCAGGAAACCATCGTTTATGATCAAGCCCGCCTACGCCGCGCCACATCCGTGGATGTGGCGGATGGCGGTACGTTTTCCGGTGCGGAAATGCTGGTCTTCGGTCGCGCCGCCATGGGTGAGCGGGTGAACACCGGACTGATCCGCGATGTGTGGGACGTGTGGCGGGACGGTAAACGGGTTTGGGCGGATGCACTGCATCTGGATGGCGACATTGCGGCACAATTGGACCATCCGGCGGGCTTCGCCGGGGCGCGGGCGGCGGCGACGTTCGTGCATGTGTCCCCGGGTGCATCGCAAAGGTTGGATCTGGTGCGCGGTTTGTTGGGCGATGACGACGATGGCTTGCGTATGGGTGCGACCATCGTCAACGGCATCTTGGTGGTGCGCTGGCTGGCGAATGACACCCAGCGCATGCGCGCCGCGTTTGGCGATTTCTGGGCCGCGTTTCGCGCTCAAACACAAAACCTGCCGGGCGTCATGCCCCGGCTTTGGCAGATATGATAGGGAGCTCGTGCGGTGAAACTGACACCCCGTGAAAAAGATAAACTACTGGTGGCCATGGCGGCCAACGTGGCGCGGCGCCGTTTGGAACGCGGCGTGAAACTGAACCATCCCGAAGCCATCGCCCTGATCACCGACTTCGTGGTCGAAGGGGCCCGTGACGGTAGAACGGTGGCCGAGCTGATGCGTGATGGCGGCACAGTGCTGCGGCGCGATCAGGTGATGGATGGCATAGCGGAAATGATTCACGACATTCAGGTCGAGGCCACATTCCCCGACGGCACCAAACTTGTTACCGTCCACGAACCCATTCGTTGAGGAGCTGAAGCCATGATCCCCGGAGAACTTATCACCGCCGCAGGCGACATCGTCCTGAACGACGGGCGCGAAACCGTATCGGTCAGCGTCGCCAACACCGGCGATCGCCCGGTGCAGGTGGGCAGCCACTATCATTTTTATGAAACCAATGCCGCCTTGTCGTTTGATCGTGAAGCCGCCCGGGGCTTTCGCCTCGACATTCCGGCGGGCACCGCGGTGCGGTTCGAACCGGGGCAGACCCGCGACGTGCAATTGGTGGCGCTGGCGGGGGACCGGATCGCCATCGGTTTCAATGCCAAAGTCGACGGCCCGCTTGATAACAAATTGGAGGGTTAAGGCATGGCATATACAATCGATCGCACGTCCTACGCTGCTATGTTCGGCCCCACCACCGGCGACAAGGTGCGTCTGGCGGACACCGAATTGTTCATCGAAGTCGAAGAAGACCGCACCACTTACGGCGAAGAAATTAAATTCGGCGGCGGCAAGGTGATCCGCGACGGCATGGGCCAGTCCCAGGTGTCACGCGAACAGGGGGCGGTGGATACCGTCATCACCAACGCACTGATCGTCGATCACTGGGGCATCATCAAGGCCGACATTGGCATTCGTGGCGGGCGCATCACCGCCATCGGCAAGGGCGGCAACCCCGACACCCAACCGAACGTGGACATCATTGTCGGCCCCGGAACCGAAGTGATCGCGGGCGAAGGCCGCATCGTCACGCCCGGCGGTATCGACGCGCACATCCATTGGATTTGCCCTCAACAAGTCGAAGACGCACTGTATTCCGGCATCACCACCATGATGGGTGGTGGCACCGGACCTGCGGAAGGCACCAACGCCACCACCTGTACACCCGGCCCGTGGCATATCGAAAAGATGATTCAGGCTGCCGAAGGTCTGCCGATGAACTTGGCGTTTTTCGGTAAGGGCAATGCGTCGCGTCCCGAAGCATTGATGGAACAAGTGCGCGCTGGCGCGTGCGGTCTGAAACTGCACGAAGACTGGGGCACCACACCCAGCGCCATCGATACTTGTTTGAGTGTTGCCGAAGACACCGACATCGGCGTGGCGATCCACACAGATACGCTCAACGAGTCCGGTTTTGTGGAAAACACCATCGCCGCGTTCAAGGGCCGCACCATCCATGCCTTCCATACCGAAGGCGCCGGTGGTGGTCATGCGCCGGACATCATCAAGGTGTGCGGTGAGCAAAACGTGTTGCCGTCATCCACCAATCCGACCCGCCCTTATACGGTCAACACCATCGACGAACACCTAGATATGTTGATGGTCTGTCATCACCTCGACAGCCGTATCCCCGAAGACGTGGCGTTCGCCGAAAGCCGTATTCGCAAGGAAACCATCGCGGCGGAAGACATTCTCCACGACTTGGGCGCGATGTCGATGATTGCGTCTGATAGTCAAGCCATGGGTCGGGTCGGCGAGGTCCTGATCCGCACATGGCAAACGGCGGACAAGATGAAACGTCAACGTGGACGCTTGGCGGAAGAAACCGGCGATAACGATAACTTCCGCGTCAAACGCTATATCGCCAAGTACACCATCAACCCCGCGCTCACCCACGGCATCGCGGCCCATGTGGGATCCATTGCGGTGGGCAAGATGGCCGACTTGGTGTTGTGGAAACCGGCCTTTTTTGGCGTCAAACCGGACATTATCGTCAAGGGTGGAGCAATCGCTGCAGCCGCCATGGGTGATCCCAACGCGTCGATCCCAACACCACAGCCAGTGCACTATCGCCAGATGTTCGGTTCGTTGGGCCGTGCCCGCGTCGAGACTTCGGTGACCTTCGTCAGCCAATTGGCTTTGGAAGAAGAGATCGGCAACCGTTACGGCGTCGACAAAACACTGGTGGCGGTTGAAGGATGTCGCACGGTGAAAAAAGTCGACATGGTGTTGAACAACTACACCCCACATATCGACGTCGATCCGGAAACTTACGAGGTCCACGCCGACGGTCTGTTGTTGACGTGCGAGCCCGCCGATGTGCTGCCGATGGCGCAACGATACTTTCTGTTTTAGGGGACATGATTATGCGCCGCGCCATACGTGTTGTTGCTGACACAGATTTCTCGACGTCCGAGGTCAAAGGCACAGTGACGCTCAGCTTTGAAGATCGTTTTCGTCGCCGGGTGCGCCTGACTGACGATGATGGCGAGGCGTTCATGCTGGACCTGCCCCAAGCCGCTCGCTTTGAAGATGGCAACGGCTTGGCGTTGGACGGCGGCGGCGTTTTGCTGGTGCGTGCGGCGTTGGAAGACGTCTTGGATGTTACGGGCTTAAACACCCAGCACACGGCGCGTTTGGCATGGCACATCGGCAACCGTCATACCCCTGTTGAGGTTTTACCGAGCGGTCTACTGCGCCTTCAATACGACCATGTTCTGGCGCACATGCTGGAAGGTCTGGGGGCGACGCTTGAGCGTAAAAGCGCACCCTTCGTGCCAGAGCCGGGTGCCTATGACGGCCAAAGTTCCACCCACGACGATGATACGGGAGGTTCGACCTATGGGCACGCCTATTCCCATCACGGATAGAGGCCTGTTGCGTCTGTTGGCGTGGTTGTCGCCGTCTTTTCCCGTCGGTGCGTATGCCTACAGCCATGGTGCGGAAGCGGCGGTTGAAAGCGGCCGCATTCTGGATCGCGCAGCCGCAACGGACTGGATCGCATTCGTGCTGGAATTCGGTGCCGGGCGGGTCGATGCCGATCTGTTCGTCGGGGCCTATTGGGCGGCGGACGAAAACAATGTAGATAGATTTGTTCAGGTGGCGTCTATGGCCGATGCGTTGAAAGGCACTGCGGAACTGGGGCTGGAATCCCGCGCTCAGGGACAGGCCTTTTATGATGCCGTACAAGGGGCATGGCCGGATGAGCATCTTGAGCGATTTGGCGCTGCCCTCAAAAGCTCCGCCGTCTTGCCGTCCTATGCGACTATGGTCGCGGCGGCGGCAGCGTTCGCGGGCGTCGGTTTGCAGGCGGCTTTGGGTGCGTATCTGCACGCGTTCAGCGCCAACATCTCCAGCGCCATCGTGCGTTTGGTGCCTTTGGGCCAAACCGATGGACAAAAAATCATTGCGGCCATCGAACCTGTTGTCGAACGTGCCTTAGTGAGTGCGTTGGAGCGGGACCCGAACGATATGGGCTCGGCGGCCATGATGGTCGATTGGATGTCCATGAAACACGAAACACAGTATTCAAGGTTGTTTAGATCATGACGCAAAACTCTGCCAGCAATCCGCTCAGAATTGGCATCGGGGGGCCTGTGGGCTCGGGCAAAACGGCGCTTTTGAAAACATTGTGTAAGACGATCCGCGATGTTTATGACATTGCCGCGATCACCAACGACATTTACACCCGCGAAGACGCCGAATTTCTGACCCGCGAGGGGGCGTTGGATGCAAACCGCATCGCGGGTGTGGAGACGGGTGGTTGTCCGCATACCGCGATCCGCGAAGACGCGTCCATGAACTTGGCGGCGGTGCGCGACATGGCGGAAAAGTTTCCAAACCTGGAGGTGGTATTTGTGGAATCGGGCGGCGACAACTTGTCGGCGACCTTTTCCCCAGAATTGGCTGACATCACCATTTATGTCATCGATGTATGTGCGGGGGATAAAATACCGCGTAAAGGGGGGCCGGGCATTACACGTTCGGACCTGCTGGTGATCAACAAAATCGAACTGGCACCGCTGGTGGGGGCGTCGTTGGAGGTGATGGGCCGAGACGCCAAAAAAATGCGCGGTAAACGCCCGTTTGTCTTCGCCAATGTGCAAAAGGGCGATGGCGTGGATGAAATCATCGACTTCATTGTTGAGGCTGGTGGGCTTGAGGCGCGCGCATTCATGCGTGTAAATGCCTAAGGGCCAGTTGCCTCTAAGCTCGGGAAAATACGGCGTAAACGGGTGACGAATGGCCCCGTTTTGGTAATGGGGGGCGTCCATCGTTGCGCCTGTTTATGAAGCCTGTTTGGTTGCGCCAAGGGACGACTGTGCTATGCTCTTCATCATATAAATAATCCCGTAAGCTGGTTTTGCCGACATTCGTGAGTATGCACGATAAAAACGGACGGACTGAGAGCTCAGCGGAAACTGTCGAAGATGTTCCGTGTGCCCACGATGGGTGCCGTTATTAACCGCAATGAGCATCTGCATTATGTATCGTCTTGTTCGTAATTTTTCGCTCGCCAGTGCTCTAGCCATTGCCATGGTTTGTAGCGTTTTGGGCTATGCACAGCGTGATAAGATGATGAACGAGATGGTGGCAGATGCTGAATTGAGCAACGCCTCTTTGGCCCGTTTGGTCGCCAACACGCTTGGTCCCCGTCTTAAGGTGTTCTTGGACGTCGCCGCCGGATCGCCTCGAAGTGGATTTGAGGGCAGCAAAGAGTTTCGCGATCTCGATGATTATTTCCGCCTTGCGACAGAGGGGCTGGATGTTCTTAAGATTAAAATTTATCGGCTCGACAGCGCAACGGTGTATTCATCCGAACATGCGCAGTTGTGGGACGATAATGCCTCCAACCCCGGTTTTCAGGCCGCGCGGGGTGGGGACGCTAAAAGTGAGTTGGTCTTTAAGTCACAATTTAATGCCTTTAGCGGTCTTGTAGAAGATCGCGACATTGTCGCCAGCTACATACCGATACAGTTTGCCGGAGAAATTATCGGCGTTTTGGAGGTGTACTCAGACGTAACAACGACCGTTGTGCGGATCCAAAATGCGGTGTTTCAGCTGGTGATGCTTTTGGGTGCGTTTTTTGGGTTGTTGTTTTTGGTTCTTTACGGGGTTGTGCGTCACGCCGACGGCATTTTGAAAAAACAATATGCGGAAAAACAGCATGAAGTTGAGGTTCGCCGCCAGGCCGAGGTGGCGTTGCTGGATAGCGAGAGTCGTCTACAAAACTTTTTGGACGCTGCATCCGAGTGGCTTTGGGAAACTGATGAAAACCATAAATTTACGTACTTCAGCAGCCGTAATCGGGATACCGTAGGCTTCAAATTGGAAGACTATCTTGGCAAATCACGCCTGGATATTGTCAATAAGGACTTGGAAACCGATTCGGAGAAGTGGAGTAAGCACCTTGAAGATTTAAAGGCGCATCGCCCCTTTTGCGATTTTGTGTATGCTGCGTTCAGCGGACCTCGACAGATTTATCTTCGTGTGAACGGCATGCCCATATTTCGTCCTGACGGCACTTTTGCGGGCTATCGAGGAACTGGTAATAACGTCACCAACCTCATTCTTTCTGAGCAAGAACGTGCCCGCTCTGAAAAACAGTTTTCTCTGACCTTTCGCGCTAGTCCAGCTTTGGTGGCTATTTCCGGCATGGAAAGCGGCATTTTTTACGATGTCAACGAGATGTGGCTTGAGACGCTTGGATTTGAGCGCCAGGAGGTCATTGGAAAAACGGTGACTGAGTTGGGAATGTGGGCTGATGTGCATGAGCGGGAGCGACTGGTTGCTGAAATTAAGGAGCATGGTCACCTCAACGCCTTTGAAGCGAAGTTGCAGACGAAATCAGGTGAAATACAAGATTTTTTGATTGATGGTGAGGTGATCGGCTTCGACGGCGAGGATCGTTTGATGTTGGTGGCTCAAAACATTACCGCGCGCAAGCGGGAAGAAGAGATGCTGCAGGCTTCGCACAATGTATTGGAAAACCGCGTGCGCGAACGCACCCAGGCCTTGGCCGAAGCCAAAGAGGGTGCGGAAATGGCCAACCGTGCAAAATCGGAATTTTTGGCCAATATGTCTCACGAATTGCGCACGCCGCTGAACGCAATTATCGGGTTTTCGGATATTATTCGCCATGAAATGTTCGGACCCGTTGGTGCCGACACGTATTTGGATTATTCGGGCCATATCAAGGATTCAGGCGAGCACCTTTTGAATTTGATTAACGATATTCTTGACGTCTCGGCCATTGAGGCCGGGCAGTTCGACTTGCGTGAAGAAGAGGTCAATATTCAGCTTATCGTGGACACCTGTATGCGTCTCGTCAACGAACGCGCCAAGAAAAATGCCCTGCTTTTAGACTGTGATATTTCACCGAATTTACCATTTATGTATGGCGATGAGCGCCGTATTAAGCAGGTTGTGATCAACTTGCTGGCCAATGCGGTCAAGTTTACACCCCGGGGTGGGCGCGTGGTGGTGTCAGCGCACCTGGATGGTCGAGGCGGCCTGATTTTGTCGGTTAAAGATACCGGAATTGGGATCGCCAAAGAGGATATCTCCAAGGTGTTGCGTCCTTTCGGCCAGGTTGATAGCTCCCTGTCGCGCCAGTACGAAGGTACCGGTCTCGGCCTGCATCTGGCGCGCACCTTTATCGAACTGCACGGTGGCAAAATGGTCATTGAGAGTGAAGTGGGCAAGGGGACGCAAGTCAGTGCGCACTTCCCCCCTGGTCGAATGACCTACGAAAGCAATTATGCGCCGCAAATCGGTGTTGAAAGTGGTGACGCCGTCCAAGAGTGACTTTGCCCCCCGCGCAAGCGTTTGGTGTTGAGTTTGGGGGGCTGGTAATTATTGTTTACGGCGATTATATTCTGAAAATCTTAATTAAGGATCGCCCCCGCCAGCGCAGGCGTCATGGTGGGTAAGTTCGTAACGTCAAAAGGATACCGGATATGGCCACAATAGCGCTGACCGCCGACAACCTCGAAAGTACGATCGAGGACAACGACATTGTATTGATTGATTTTTGGGCTGAGTGGTGCGGTCCGTGCAAGATGTTTGGTCCTATTTTCGAAGCGGCATCCAATGCCCATGATGGTGTGACCTTCGCCAAATGCGACACCGAGGCAGAACAGGTCGTTGCTGCTCAGTTTGGCATTCAGTCCATCCCTACCGTCGCAGCATTTCGTGAACAGGTCTTGGTGTTCTCGCAGCCGGGCGCATTGCCGGAAGACGCACTGGAAGAACTGATCAAGCAACTCATGGCGCTGGATATGGACGACGTCCGCAAGAAAATAGCCGAAGCCCAAGCTTCTGCTGAGCTTCAAGGCGACGACTGAGGTAGCGCGTTTAAAAGACCCCGCCGCGTCCAGTGCTCTGGATGCGGCGGGGTTATGTGTGCCTAGCCTTTGTGGGGGCGGTAAAGGGCTATAGGCGCTCCAGGCGCTCCAGGCGCGTGACCTGGACCCTGCGGTTGATGTCGCCTTCGGGGTCTGCCGGGTCGAGAAGTTGGCTTTCCCCAAAGCCTACTGGGTCGATGCGCGATGCATCAATGCCGAACTTTATGACCAGATGGTCCAACACGGCTTTGGCGCGCTGTTCAGACAGTTTTTGATTGTAGTCGTCGCTGCCGACCGCGTCGGTGTGTCCGGCGATTTGGAACCGGTAATTGTTCAGATCGCCGTAAGTCAGCGCTTCGCCCAGGCTGTCCAGAACCTCTAGCGCTTCGGGCTTCAAAATGGCGCTGTCGAATTCAAAGAAGACCTTGATGTTGATGGAGGGGGCCACCGCTTCCGGCGCGAGCTTTTCGGCCATCACGGGGGCCGCGGGTTGGGTGTATTTGGGTTCCGGCGTGCAGGGGCCTTCGCGGTCCGTGCCCATAAGTCCGGCGGCAAGAATTACCCCGCCGCTCAGCTTGAGATAGTCGGTGGAACAGTTGGCGCACAAATCGCGGGCGTTTTGGAACAGCTTGAGGTTTTTACCAATTTTATCCGTGTGCTGGCCGTAGCTGAGCGCATCTTGCAAGGTGAAGATGGCGCGGTCTACGCGCCCGGAAAGTCCTTGGGAAACGCCCAGATTGTTCATCACGGCGGAATCGTCGGGACACATTTCAAGTGCCTTTTTGTAAGCAGTTTCCGCCTTTGTATAACGTTCCAGATAATCGTTGCCGATGCCGAGTGCCGAATAGAGGCGCCAGTCGTTGGTACCACCCGCGGTCGCGCGTTCCAGCAATGCGACGCCCTGGCGGGCCCTTCCTTGTATCAACCGGATCTTGCCAAGCTCGGCCAAAAAGCGGGGCTGTGTACCGAACACGATCTCATGTGCAGCCAGCACGTTTGCCGCATCGTTGATGCGCCCGGCCCAGCGCAGGTTGCGCGCGAGACCTAGGATGGCTTCGATTTCACCAGGGCGTTCGTGGACAAGGCCCTCGTAATGGCTGATAGCTTGAGAAAATGCGGCAACTTCATCCGCTGTCACGGCTGTGGTGGGCTTGGGGGACGCTGTGTCCGCACAAGCGCCGAGCAGCAAGGCTGCTGAGATTACCGCGAGGGCGGGTTTGAACGTCTTAAACATGAGGTTTCCAATCGAGTTGTGTTGTTGATGTATAGCCCCCGATTGCGTTCGCTCTCAGTGATATCCATCACAAAATACGAATAACCCTACAAGTTGGTGGGTGTTTAACCCACATCGGTGTGCGAGAATGAGATCACTTTTTTAGGAGAATATTTCTGATGTGCGCCACCCCGACGATTCGTATTGAAGACCCACTTACCGAACAGCCCCAGCCGCCATCTGGGTTTGCGCTGTTTAATTACGGCTTTCGTCCATTTTTTCTGCTGGCGGGATTGTTCGGGATGTTGAGCGTGCCGATGTGGGTTGGGCTTTATGCGGGTCACGTTGACTTGAACTTGGTGGCGGCACCGATGTTGTGGCACGGGCATGAAATGTTATTCGGCTACACCACGGCAGCCATCGTGGGGTTTTTGCTCACCGTGGTGCCGAACTGGACCAAAGTCAAAGCCAGAAAAGGTAATATTTTGATTGTTCTGAGCGTGCTGTGGTTGGCTGGACGCGTGGCATTTTGGGCTCAGGGCTATATTCCATATGGCTTGGTGATGGCCATCGACATGCTGTTCCTGATCGTTTTTACGGCCTTGGTGATGCGCCCTCTGATTGACCCGCAATATCGCAGGCAGTTGATGTTTGTACCGATCCTGTTGGCGCTGGTTGTCGCCAATGCGATGACCCATTTAGGGATTGCCGGGCTCGATGTGCCGGGCTTGGATTGGGGCCCCGATATAGGGTTGCGAGGGTTGACGCTGGGTCTTGATGCGACGGTGGTGTTGATTGCCGTGATGGCGGGACGCGTTACGCCGAGCTTTACGTCCAGTTTTTTGGGCCATGGCGACCCGACCATCAAGGTTCTCCAGCGACCGAAATTGGAGCGTGCCGTGATGGGAGCAACGTGGGCGATTTTGGTGGTTGATCAGGTTTTGCCGGTAAGTTTTCTCGCCGGTAGTGTCGCGTTGATCGCGGCGGTTTTACACGCTGTCCGGTTGTCCGGTTGGCAGGGGCATCGCACGTTATCCAACCCGATTTTGTGGGTTCTGCACCTGGGATATGTGTGGCTGATCGCGGGCTTGGTGCTAAAGGGGCTCAGTGACTTTGGTGTGTTGGCCGCGGCGGATGGCGTTCATGCCCTGACCATCGGGGCCATTGGCACCATTACACTGGGTGTTATGACACGGGCTGCGCTGGGGCACACCGGTCGGGCGGTCAAGGCAGCGCCAGCCATCGTCGGCGCGTATGTGTTGGTCAGTGTGGCGGCGCTCGTTCGTCTGGCGACCATCGTGTGGCCGGAGCATTCCACCGCATTGGTGATGGCCTCGGGATTGTTGTGGACGGCTGCATTTGCGGTCTTTGTTGCGGTCTATGCGCCGGTGTTGATGCGCCCGCGTTTGGACGGACGTCCCGGGTAAGGGGGGCTTATGGCAGATTTTTATCAATCCCTTCCCAATGATCGAGCAGAATCGTGGTTCGAGGAATTCAGCGCCGAGGTGGTGAGTGATCACCGTCAATTACTTGCGTGTCGTGACGCACGCGAGGGCCGCAGCGGTTGGTCTTTCGATCATGCTGTCAAACGCACCCGCGAATTTTATCAAGAACGCCTGAACGGTTACCACAGCGTCGGTTCCATCACCCAGGATCAATTGGAGCATTTGTTGACTATGGTCGACGCATTGGGCACGCCCGACTTTCCTCGACCAGAATGATGCGGCGTGGACCAATATGTTTGATGCGATGCAAAAATAATGTGAAGCACAGCACAATGCCCACTCCGGCTTGAGCGGTGGGGCCTGCTTCAGTGCGAGATGAGCTTTTTCACATTGTCCATCAAGACTGCAAAATCGATGGGTTTGACGACATAAGCGTCGCAGCCGAGCTGGTACATGTCGTCGCGCATATCAGATGCCGTCATTGCAGAAAGAGCAATGACGGGAACCTTGGCCGTTTCTGGCGCACCGCGTAAAATTTGCATCACACGGGTGCCGTCCATAACCGGCATATTGATGTCGAGAATCAGCAAATCAGGGCGGTACTCACGGGCGAGGTCGATGCCAGCCTGGCCGTTTTCGGCATGCGTAATGCTATGGCCTGCGCCTTCGAGGTAAATGGATACCAAATCACGAATGTCGGGGTCGTCATCGATGATCAGAATATGTCCCATCAAACTCTCTCTTGTTGTTTTTCTGATGTGTAACGCAATTCAAGCCTGTATTGCGCCGAGTATATAGGAAATATATAGGAATGGTGAGTGAAGGGGCCAAGTGCTTATGCACAAACCTGCGCCGAGGTGTGGGTGCAAGCCTTGGCTGCGCAAGATTGGCGAACAGTCGTGGCATCGGTGCGATCACTGTGCTAAATGTTGATTTCTTACACATCAAGATGACGAGAACGCCATGAGAACCGCCGAAATTGCCCGCGTGCAGGAATATTTGCGCAATGCCTTCAATAACCCCCGCATTGCGGTGCCGCCGCCCATGCGGGCTGATGCACCGATTGAGGTGTATATCGGTGATGAGTTCGTCGGTGTTTTACACCGCGATGAGGACGAAGGCGAAGTCTCGTACTCCTTCATTATGACCATTTTGGAAATGGACCTGCCGCCTCTGCCCGAGCTGTAAGCGAAGGGGAGATGCCGTGCGGGTGTTGTGAGCATCCGACATGATACGCGTAACGGACACCATTTCTTTATCCGAAGATGAGATCGAAGAACGCTTCGTGCGCGCGCCGGGACCCGGTGGGCAGAACGTCAATAAGGTAGAAACAGCCGTTCAACTGCGTTTCAATGCGGCACAGTCCCCCGCATTGAACACGGGTCAATTCGCGCGCCTAAAAGTTCTGGCCGGGCGGCGTATGACCTTGGACGGCGTGATCGTGATTTCCGCCAGCAGCTTTCGCACCCGAGAGCGGAACCGCGCGGATGCGCTTGCGCGATTACTGGAACTGATCCGCGAAGCCGCCATACCGCCTAAACCACGCCGCGCAACGCGCCCGAGTCTCGGCTCGAAACGTCGCCGCCTGGAAACCAAGCGCAAGCGCGCTGACGTGAAAAAGGCCCGTGGCCGCGTGGGGCCAATGGAATAGGTGGCCGCGTGGGGCCAATGGAATAGGTGGCCGCGTGGGGCCAATGGAATCAGCATCCGCTTCTTCTAGCATCTTATATAATATCTCTGTTGATGGAGCTTAGGTATTATTTAATCTGTAATTGTCCGGGGTTCAGACATGAAAAATATTCTCAATTGCACGGGCCACGAAATAAAGCTTCCCAACATTATTAAAAGTGACGCGGCTTATCTAGTTGATGATGCAGGCAAACGCTATCTTGATTTGGAATCTGGCGTCTGGTGTGCTGCCTTAGGACATAACAATTCAGCCATTAATTCAGCCATTGAAAAGCAGGTGCAGATCATTTCACATGTTGGATTTTGCTATTCAAATGATATCGTCGATGATGCAGCAGCTTCTATTTTATCTATCGCAGGATTAAGGGGGGGGAAATGTGTCTTTTTATGCTCTGGCAGTGAAGGCATAGAACTCGCCCGCCAAGTTTGTAAGGAATTAACAAAAAAAACGACGACCCTATGTCTGCATGATGCGTATTTGGGCTCTTACAGTTCGGTTCTCAATCGCGAAACGGGTTGGTTTATATTTGATTGGCGTGATTGCACCAGTTGCCCTGAAATTGAAACTTGCGATATAAACTGTCCAAAGTTTTCAAATATTCCAGACAACATTTCGGAATTTGTATTTGAACCGGGGAGCGCGTCCGGCTTTGTCCGCTTCCCCCCCGCATCCATGATTAAAAACCTCGCAACAATAGTCAAAGCCCAAGGTGGCAAAATAATTATCAATGAAGTGACCACCGGCATAGGCCGAACAGGAAAATGGTTTGGTCACAATCACTACACAATTAATCCTGACTTCATTGCCATCGGCAAGGGTATTGGGAATGGTTATCCGGTTAGCGTACTAGCCATCGCAAAAGATACTGTACGCGAAGTTGAAGGCAGTAATTTTAAATATATGCAGTCCCATCAAAATGACCCTTTAGGGGCTGCCGTTGCAAAAGAAGTTATTCGCCAACTGACAGATGAAGATCTAGTCACGAGGGCTTCGGAATTGGGAATAAAATTCTTGAGCGCCTTACAAGCTTTGACAGAAAGCCCCTATATCACGGAAGTGCGTGGGCGCGGTATGATGTTCGCCGTAGAACTCTCAAACGCAGAGGTTGGGGATGAGATATACAATCAGTTACTAGAAAAAGGCTACATTGTTTGCAACAGGGCTGGCATGTTTCGTATTGATCCGCCGCTAATCATTAAAGAAGCAGATTTTTACAATTTCGTAAACACCTTCAGGTCAATATTAACTAACACCTGATATCGTACTATGATGTTAACATATTGATTTTGCATAATTTTTAAAGGGTAAAATATTAACAAGGTGGGAGCTGCGGTTCAGTGCTGCTCAATCGGCGGCGTTGAACACGGGCCAATGGAATAAGTGGCCGCGTGGGGCCGATTGATTAGGGCCGGGTGCGGGTTACGGTTTCTCAGGCTTGCTTTTTTTGCCGCCCGTCGCGGCATTGGTCGCCACGGTCATGGAGTCCCAGAACATTTTTTGGAACTGATCGAGTCCCGGCATGGCCCCGGGGGTGGCACCCATGGTTCCAGCCGCCCCGCCCGGCATCCACATCTTCATCAAATTTTCCATGTCCATGGAGGATAGGCCCGATTGCATGCGTTTTTGCATTTCGGCCATCATGGCTTCCTGCATCGGTTTAACATCGGGAAGGCCGAAAAATGTACGGGCCTCTTCGGGGGTGCATTCTACGTTGATGGTGACCTTCATGATGCTTTCCTTGTTTTCCATTGGTTCCCGGATGCTCTGGGAACCGACATGAAACGGGGTGGGTGACGTTCCCGAGTGTCACCGACAATGTCAGTCACAAAAGTAGGGGAGTGGGGGCGAATGTGCAATGCGCCGATTGTATCCAGCGGGTGTCTGCCCAGCACCCTTCGGTTGTCCGCCTTTATTTTGCCCTAGCCTCAGCGTAAGCTGTGAAAAATCACAACAATGGGGTCCCGATCTGATGCTTTCCTCTTTCAAAGGCATTTTGTCATTTGCCGTCGTCGCTATGTCCATTTTCGCATTCGGCGGTCAAGCCTGGGCGGCGGATATGGTTTCCTACCGGGCGGTTTATGACATTCGTTTGGCCGATGTCAAGCGCGGGTCAAGTGTTTCAGGCGCCAGCGGAAAACTTGCCTATGGGGTTAAAAAAACCTGTGATGGCTGGTTGGTAAGCCAGACCGGGACGATGTATTTTCAGACCACAGCAGGTGACGTTCTCCCCCAACCGTTGACCTTTTCGTCGTGGGAATCGGGTAACGGTACCGAGTATCGCTTTACCAGCATGGATGATCATGAGGGTGGCGACGCTATCTTGGGCGCGGCGCGGATGCCCAAAGACGGAACAGATGGCAAAGCCGAGTTTTCAAAGCCGCAAGACGTAACCTTCAAGTTGCCACAAGGAACCATGTTTCCGGTCGAACACACGATGCACATTTTGAAGCAGGCACAGGCGGGCAAAAGCCAATTTGAAAATATCGTGTTCGAGGGCGTGAATGTCGAGGGGGTGAAATTATTGGTGACGTTCATCAGCCCTCTGTCGGCGCAAGCGCACAAAGCCGCGAAGCAGATTGGGTCCGCTGCGCTCAAACAACCGGGTTGGAATTTCCGCTTGGCGTATTTCGACCCCGAGAGCAAAACGGGCGAGCCGATGTATGAGATCGAAGCCGACTACCTTGAGAATGGTATTCCTGTGCGCTGGGTGCTGGATTACGGTGACTTTAGCGTAGAAATGGGTATGTCGAAACTGGAGCTTTTGCCACAGCCCAAGTGCTGAACAGCTTGTGACGCTGTGGCCCTTTGTCGCTCTGGCCTTATAGCACTGTGACCTTTTAGTGCTCTCGCCTTCAGCTGTGTGCAAAGCACATCTCCTCGAACGCACATAAGTAACGCGCAAAAAAGTTTGCTTTTTTTGCGCGTTACTTATGTTTACGCAAATAAGTTTGCCGGAAAGGGCGGTTTGGTCTATGTTGATCACCATCGGGGGGTGGGGACGCAAGGAAATTTGCAGCAGCACCCGGTTGTAATTTTATTGCACGAGGAGGAAACATACATGCGCTTACCTAAAATGCTTAAGCTCTTGGCCGTCGCGGCCGGAATTGCAGGAGCACTGGTGGGAAACCAGGCGATAGCTGCCGATAAATTGATCGTGGCTACCGACACGGCGTTCGTGCCGTTTGAATTCGAGCAAAACGGCAAGTACGTCGGCTTTGACATCGACATGTGGGACGCCGTTGCAAAACGGATGGGGGTTGAATATGAAATTCGCCCCATGGATTTCAATGGTATCATTCCCGCACTTCAGACGGGTAATGTCGATGCCGCGATCGCTGGGATTACGATCAAGTCAAAGCGCGAAAAAGTTATCGACTTTTCGTATCCATACTATGATAGCGGCGTGTTGATGATGGTCGGTTCCAAGAACTCCACCATACACGGGCCGAAAGACTTGGCTGGCAAAGTTCTCGCCGTCAAGCAGGGTACGGCAGCAGCTGATTTCGCCGATACCCTTGGCGCTAAGGAAGTTCGCAAATTCCCCAACATCGACAATGCATATCTTGAATTGCGTGCAGGTCGAGCGGATGCTGCGATGCACGATACGCCCAATGTTTTGTACTACATTAAGACGGCCGGTGACGGCGAAGTTATGGCCGTCGGAAACAGCATGGATGCTCAGTCATATGGCATCGGCTTTCCGCAGGGCAGCAAATTACGCGATAAAGCAAACGTAGCGCTGCTTGGGATCATTGAAGACGGCACTCTTGCTAAAATCTACCGCAAGTGGTTCGGCACAGACCCGCAGTAAACGCAAAGCATGGCGGAGGGGCGTTTGGCCTTTCCGCCATGTATTTTCGGAAACTCCCGTTATGAACTTTGAATTCCAAGTCATTATCGACGCTATGCCGTCGCTGCTTGAAGGCGCCCGATTGACTGTGTTGATCACAGTTGCAGGCCTCGTTGGAGGCATGATCCTGGGGGGCGTCGCTGGTGCCGCTCGTGCTTATGGCAATCGTTTCATCAATCTGATCGCCATGGGTTATATCGGCTTGATCCGAGGGACGCCGATTGTTGTACAGGTGATGTTTATCTATTTTGCCTTGCCCCTTGTTGCGGGCATCAGGATTGATGCGTTATCTGCTGCCATCATCGCGATCGTCATCAATTCAGGCGCCTATATGGCGGAAATTGTGCGTGGCAGTCTGCTTTCCATCAGTATTGGTTATATAGAGGCAGCTCTGGCCCTTGGGGTCAGTCGTTGGGATGTGTTTAGAGACATCGTCGGCCCGCTCGCCTTTCGTCGCTTGATACCACCGCTGGGTAATCAGTTCATTATCAGTCTGAAGGACACCTCGTTGTTCATGGTCATTGGCGTTGCCGAACTAACACGGCAGGGACAAGAAGTGATGGCCAGCAACTTTCGCGCGGTTGAGGTTTGGTCCTCCGTTGCGGTTCTTTATCTGGTTATGACCACGGGCATTGCCCTTATCCTCCGCATCATCGAAAAGAGGATGAAAATCATATGAGCTTGGTCGAATTTAAAAATGTCACCAAGGCGTTTGGCGGGCTGGTTGTATTTAAAGACTTAAACCTCACTGTGGAGAAAGGTGAAATTGTCTTTATCGTTGGCCCATCCGGCTCCGGCAAGTCCACGGTGCTTCGTTGCATCAATGGCTTGGAAGAAATTACGTCTGGCGCACTGTTGGTTGAAGGCCAAGATGTCGCGGATAAAAAAACCAACATCCGTGAAATACGCCGCGAAGCCGGAATGGTGTTTCAACAGTTTAACCTGTTCCCACACATGACGGCCATGGACAACGTTTGTTATGGCGTTCGTCGTGCGCGTGGGGCCAGCAAAAAGGCTGCACTGAAAGTGGCGCAGCAGATGCTCGAAATGGTTGGCCTTGACGACAGGTCCCACCACTTTCCGAGCGAACTGTCCGGCGGTCAGCAACAGCGCGTCGCCATCGCACGCGCCCTTGCCGTCAATCCGGATCTAATGTTGTTCGACGAGCCGACATCGGCGCTTGACCCTGAACTGCGTCATGAAGTCCTAAAGGTGATTCAAGATTTGGCGGCGGGGGGAATGACGATGGTTATCGTGACCCACGAAATGAGCTTTGCACGGCGCATCGGCACACGACTTATCTTCATGGATGAAGGACGCATCGCTGAGGATGGAAACCCTGCTGAACTCATGAGTAATCCGCCAAACAAGCGGTTCTCCGATTTTCTAGCCCATATTTCTTGATCGGCGGCTGACGATGCACGTTCTCAAGATCGAAGGGGACCATTACACGATTGGCCGGCGCATTGGTGAGCGGTCTAGGGCCACGTTTGGTGAATATATCATGCAAAGCGATGGTTTTCAGCGCTTGCTGCCATGGCGTGATAGCGAGTGGATGGATTGCGTTGCGGCAATGTCGCGCGCGCGCATTCCCCAGGTGTGGCGAGAATTGGAAGGCCTAGCCGATGGCTGTGGGCAAGATATTCGTGATGTTTTGTTGTGGAATACGCGCGGTGATATCATGCCGACTGGGCCAGAAGGATGCAGTTCTGTTGCGCTCAGACGTCGCGATGATGGGCTCTTGTGTCACAACGAAGACGGTGACCCAAAGCTGAGGGCTGCTTGCTTTATCCTCGACGCCAAATTAGTCGATGGGCCGCGCATCCTCTCATTCACCTATCCAGGCTCAATTCCCGGCCATACGTTTGCGCTCAACAGTCACGGGCTGGCTTATACGGTCAACAATATCCGTTTGGTAAAACAGATGGTTGGTCTGCCCAGAATGTTAATATCGCGCGCTTTGCTGGAAACCGCATCGAGCCAGGACTTCATTGCACTGTTGCAAAACGAACAGCGTTCCGGTGGGTTCCATTATATGGTTGCCGATTGTGCAGAGCGAAGCCCCTATTCGGTGGAGGCACCAGGACAAGGGGTGGAAGTCGAACCGCTGTCAAGCGTCGCCGTGCATGCCAATCACCTTGTTATGCCGGGCTTTACAGCGGTTGAGCAGTTGATCACGGCTTCTTCGCGAGCACGCCAAGACCGCTTAGAGGTCCTTTCCGCTACATTGAGTGATCGTTCGACAGAGCAAGACCTCTTGGCCGTTCTGAGTGATCAGGACAACACGGCATTGCCGATTTATCGCACCTCACCCGATGATCCAGACATGGAGAATACACTCGCAACATGTGTGTTTCGGTTGACGAACGAAGGGGTCGATGTTTCCGTTCATGCGAGCCCGGACAGGCCGAAAGTGTATGGGGCCTTTCTTCGGCGGGACTGATCTTCTAATCTGTCATCGGGTCCATTTAAAAGCAGAGCCACCACACACATGTCTAAGCGATCTAGTCAAATTGATCCTATTGCGCCGACGTCTCTCACGGCCCTAAGAAGCATTGTCGAAGCGCAATGCGAGGCTCCGGGTAAGGGCAATTTAGGGCCGCGGTCTCTTCAGTTGCTGGGGGCTTTGGTGGATCATCCCGAACAGGTCTCTTTACATGGCATATCTCAACTTGCCGCCTTGCAGAACGTCAACCCATCGACACTGACTCGATTGGCGCACCGCCTTGGGTTCTCAGGCTTTAAAGAATTTCAAAAGCTGTTCCGCCGCGATATCGTGCAGTCCAGTCGCTTTTACAGTTCCCAGGCCGCTCGCCATCACCGTTTGCGTGGCGATGCGTTGCCAAGCCACGATGATAAAGCGGCTCAGCAGCATCCTGTGAGCGACAGCGAGTTGAATAATCTTCTCAAAACCATTGAGGGGCTGGACAGAGGCACTTTGGAAACCGTGGCGGCTCATTTATCCGAAGCCCGGCGGGTTTATATTATTGGTCTACGCGGCTGTTACTCGGCGGCCCATTATTTTGGCTATTATTTGAGCTTTTTGCGTTCCGATGTCATCACGCTCGGGGGAGCAGGGTTTACACTGGCAGAAGACCTGTCCGCCATTGGGCCTGAGGACATTTTCGTCGCAATTACCTTCCACCCGGAAACCCGTCAAACTTTAGAGTGTTGTAAAATGGCGCGGGAAATGGGGGCAACGGTTGTGACCGCGAGCAACAGTGCGGCATCCCCCGTCCGTGCTTTCGGTCACCATAACTTTAATGTTCATTCAGATGGACCGTTCTTTTTTAATCCTGTAGCGGCGTTGTTTTTTCTGATCGAAACGCTGATCGCCCAAGTTGCCGATAGCATGGGAAGCGAAGTTATTCGCATACTGAAGCAGCGCGAAACGGTCTTCGGAAAGTTGGAGATTGAGTGAGCGACGTGACTTCTTATGTCATCAAGTGGGGATATGGCGCTGCAAACCATCTTGAAGGAATGACGATCATTAGGGACGAAGCGTTCGGCCAACCCAAACGATAGATCGAACTCCGTTCGCGATGTCAGGCATGAAGTATCGTTAAGCTCATTGTGAAAAAACCAGCGAGGCCCTGCATGGGCCGCGCCGGTTTTGATTTCCTTCATCGAGGAACGATGATCAGTGCGGCGACTTGCCGCGGGCTGCATCCACCAGTTTTTTCATGGACTCCAACGGGATTGCACCGGGTGCCATGTTATCGCCAATGATAAAGGCGGGCGTGCCGGTGATGCCCAAGGCTTGGGCCTGAGCCATGGTGGTGCTCAGGGTTTTGTCGATTTCAGGGTCATTCATATTCTTGACCATGGCATCTGTGTCGATCCCGACCTCTTTGGCCAACTCGATCACCTTGTCATTGCTCAATGCCCCTTTGCTGTTCATCAGAGCGACGTGCAAAGGCTCGTACTTGTCGCGTTGATGCAACCAAACCGCCATGGCGGCGCGGGATGCGTAGACGCTGTCATCGCCGAGAATGGGGAATTCCTTGAGCACAAAGCGGATGTTGCCATCTTCTTTGAGCAACGTCACCGTATCGCCGAAAACACGTTTGCAAAATCCGCAGCGGTAATCGAAAAATTCGACCATCGTTACGTCGCCATTGGGATTGCCCATGACCGGGTCGTTCGGGCTTGCGGTCAGTTCCGATGACATGGAGGTCAGGGCCGCACGCTGCTTTTCGGCGCTGGCGACTTCATCGCGGCGCTGTAGGGCGTTGATCGCTTCGACGATAACATCCGGGTTCTTCAAAAGGTACCCGTGCACCAATTTCTCAATCTCAGTTTTTTGGGTATCGCTAAAGACTTCAGCGGTAAGTGCTGAAAATGGTGCGCCGATCATCAAGGCGGTGGCGACGATAGAGGTCCGTACGCGGGACATGAAATTCTCCCCTAAGTTAATATAGCCCCAATCTTAGGGGTAGCGTCAGCGTTCATACAGTCAGATCATGGCGTTAATGTGTCAATAAAATCCCAGAGACACGTCCGCGAACCGTGGTTGAAGTGGGCGCGGCAGCCAGACCGATAAAGGTGATGCGCGCTCGACGATGATTGTCGTTCGGCCAGGCTTTGGCATAAAGCTCTGCCAGATCGACAGTTTCCAGCCACCATCTTCGGGTGTTTTCACGCCCCCCACGCACGGTGTAGATCGGTGCTTGAAGGGGGTGTTGTGGTGTCGGCAGGCTCAGTGTACCGCGTCTGAGTGCGGTGTCGCCCCATACCAAGGCCAGGGCTCGGTCGTGGAGGGGCAGGTCGCCGCCTTGGCTGCCAAGTTCTGTATCCTCCGGGGCACCGCCGAGAAACCCGACGACAAGACGCACAGGGTGGATGCCTTCGCCGTGGTTGCTCAGGTGCCAAGCCCAGCTGAGAAAAGGGGTGGCAAGTAGCATGGCGTTAACTTGGCGCACGGCAATGATGCGCTTGGGACCACTTTTGATTTCCAGTGCGGGGATACCATCGAGTGTCACGCTCGAAATCGTGCTGGAGGTCTTGGCCTCTTCGGTGTTCGCATCGCGTGAAATGATCCAATCCGCGGGCGGTGCATCCAAATTGAAATTTCGATCCGGCCCCATCACGGCCAGTCGGCCTTCGGGACCGGGCTGATATGGAACGACATCGGGTGCGGAACACGACGTGAGGCTGATGGCAAGCATGCTGAAACCCGCAAGTTTGGCTATGAGGGGGCGTTGCATCACCTTACTTCTTGTGCGAGGCACGCTGCGCCGTTGCCGTTTTGATTGCCGCCAAAACATCCTCGGCCTGGAGATGAGCTGGCGAGCCTACCTTAAGCATGGAGGTCGCGCGCTCTGCGTGGTACGTGGCGTTGGGCAGTTGTCCGTAGCGCAGTTCAGATTCCGCCAAAGCCAGAGAACTCATGCCGATGTCGCCCTTGCGACCGTATGCAATACCCAGTTGTCGCCATGAAAAGGCATTTGCCTCACCCAGGCGGTGGACTGTGGTGAAATGTTCGATGGCCCGGTCCAGAAGTTCCGGCCTTTCGGTTTCCAGTTCCACCCTGCCCAGTTCCATGACGATGAGGGGCTGGTCAGGCGCAAGTGAGACGGACTTTTGGTATGCCTCAAGAGATTCCTTTAGGCGGGCATGCTCAAACAGCATTTGGCCTTTGAGCTCCTGCAAAAACGGGTTCTTAGGCATTTCCTCGATCAGGCGTTGTAAAAGCGGCAGGGCCTTTTTCAGGTCGGCGGCGCGATAATGCGCGATGACCCGGGCATAGCGGGCGGGAAAACTCTGATCCGTTTCAGGGTATTTGCGCAGGGTGCTGATGAGCGGATTGATGAAGGCATACAGCTTTGCCACCATAATGGCGTGGGCCTGAACGTCATCAACAGAGGGCGGTTTGTCTGAATAAGGCGAAGAGGCGATGTAGGCGCGCAAGGTGTCCACGCGTTCGCGGCTCAGGGGATGAGTTTGCGCATAAGGGTCTTGAAGGCGGGAATTGAGAATTTCCTGATCGCCCATGCCGCTCAGAAAACCCTCTAACCCGCGTGCGGAGTGTCCTGTGGCCTCCAGAATGCGCATGGCGGCTTGATCAGCCGCTGATTCTTGGGTTCGGGAATACTTAAGGAAAAGCCTCTTTCCGGTTGATTGGCTGCCCAATATCACCGCTTGTCCCACATCGGCTCGTCCGGTGCCGATCGCGGCCACGGTGCCGAGCAGCGTGCCGATCAGTTGCACCATTGAGGCCTCATCCATGGCTGCGCGGGTGCGGCTGAGATGGCCGCCTTCGATGTGCCCGGTTTCGTGGGCGATGACGCCGATCAAGGCGTCAGGGCCTTTGCTTGCCAGCAACAACCCGGTGTGGATATAGATGTTTTGTCCACCGGATACGAAAGCGTTGAGTGTGCTGTCCTGAATCAGCCGGATTTTTACGTTTTTAGGATCGAGGCCGGCAGCGACGAACAGTGGTGCGGAATACGCGCCGATGATACCTTCAACCTCGGCATCGCGGATTATGGTTCGCCCCCCTTGCGCAAAGGCCGTAGAGTTGGGCATCATCATGCTCAGAGTCGCGATCATTGCGATCGAGCACAACCGTTGCAACGGCCGCTGGGCGCGCACGTACCTCCCAGTTTTTCGACGGGCAGATACACGGGTACACACAGAGGATTTAGAAGTGAATAGCTGTTTCAGCACAGGTAAAGCCATTTTCAAGAGTTCACACAAAACGTATAAGGGCGCGCTTTCTCATCAGGGTAGGGCTGCAAGGCTGGTCCGTCAATTGAGTGTCGCGGTATTGATGCCCGCATTGATCCTCACTATGGCGGCCTGTAGTTCGAACGAACCGGTTCTGCCCAAAGGCGCGGTGGGCTTTATAGAGGGGTTTTTGGGCGGAGTTGTGGCAGACGAGCCGCGTGCGGCCCTAATTGGGCGCAATATTTTGTCATCGGGCGGTTCCGCTGCCGATGCCGTCACGGCGATGTATTTTACTTTGGCCGTGACCATGCCGTCGCGCGCCGGGTTGGGCGGGGGCGGTGTGTGCTTGGCGTTTGATCAGGCATCGGGCAAGACTGAGGCCCTCGATTTCATGGCCCGTTCGCCGAGTGTAATTGGCGCAGGTGCAGACCGGCCGAGTGCGGTCCCCGGAAATCCGCGTGGTTTCTTCGCCCTGCAGGCGCGTTACGGCAACCTGTTGTGGCGTCAGGTTGTCACCCCGGCTGAGGGCTTGGCGCGCTTTGGTCATCCGACATCGCGAGCTTTTGCGCGTGATTTGCAAGACATCGGGCCTGCCATATTGGCGGACCCGGGTGCTCTGGCCATGTTTGCGCCGAAATCCGGTGCCACGGTGGCTGAGGAGGGGGAGAAAATTGAACAATTGGACCTGGCCGCGACGCTCGGCATGTTGCGGGGACGGGGTGTAGGGCCTTTTTACACCGGCCCGTTTGCAAGCCATTTCGTAAAAACGGTTCAGGGAGCGGGGGGCACGCTTACTGTTGAAGAACTGCGCGCATTCCGACCCGTTTGGCGTGACACAGTGCGGGTTAAGGTCGGCGATGAAATTGCTCATTTTGCCCCCCCCCCGGCTGCGGCATCGACCCAGGCGGCGATCGAGCTGGCGATGTTGAACGAAGACGGCAGTTTTGAAGACGTTGACGAAGGCGGACGCGCACATCTTTTGGCGGAAGTCGCCGTCCATGCCTTTGCCGACCGTGAAACCTGGCTTAACGCTCAGGGGCAGGAGACACAGGCCCCGAATGCCCTGGTGGCGGCAGGGCGAATTGAGACGCTCTCGGGTAAATTGCGCACAGATCAAAAAACCAACCCGGCCCAGTTGAAGCCGCTTCCGAAAAATCGTCACGAAAGCCGGGCGACGACCTCGTTCATGGCGGCAGACGGGGCCGGTAATGCGGTGGCGTGCGCCGTGACCATGAATGCCAGTTTTGGCACGGGACGGGTCGCGCAAGGCACTGGGATTTTGTTGGCCGCGGCTCCCGATACCGCCGGGCGCGGTCCCACCGGGCTGGCGCCAATGCTGTTGGTTAATGAAAATTCCAAGGAATTTCGTATGGCCGCCGGGGCTGACGGCGGTGTCGCGGCACCGACCATATTGGCTGGCGTGGTCGCACGGATGACCCGCATGAATCAATCCGCGAAGGATGCCGTAGCAGCCCCGCGGGTTCACAACGGCGGCGACCCGGACGTCACGTATGTCGAGCCAACCCTGGATGCGGCTGCGTTGAGCCGCTTGTCGGCGGCCGGGCATCACACGGCAGCGATTCAATCCTTGGGCCAGGTGAATGTACTGTATTGCCCCGACGGCCTGCCGACCACGCCTGCGACGTGTCAAATGGTGGCAGACCCACGCGGTGCAGGACTTGCCGTCGGTTCGATGCTTTAGGGGCGCGGGACATGACCTTAAAGGCCGCCAAGCGGGGCGCGATTTCACCGTTTATTGTTATGGATGTCATGCGCGCCGCCAATGCACGCCAAGCAGCAGGCGAAGACGTTTTACATATGGAAGTGGGGCAGCCATCGACCCCGGCACCATCCAAGGTTCTCGAAGCCGCGCGCACCGCTTTGGATCAGGAGCTTTTAGGCTATACCGATGCATTTGGTGTGACGCTTCTTAAAGAGCGCATCGCGAAACAATACCTTGATGCCTATGGGGTTCGTATCGACCCCGCGCGCATTGCGGTGACCACAGGGTCCAGTGGTGGGTTTATTTTGGCCTTTTTGGCGGCGTTTGATGCGGGTGATCGGGTGGCGCTGGCCAGCCCCGGATATCCGGCCTATCGCAATATTCTCAAGGCCTTGGATATCGAGGTGGTGGATATCCTGACGGGTCCGGAAACGGATTTTCAACCGACTCCGACGCTGCTTGAAAAAATTGATGGGCGGCTGGATGGTCTGATCATTGCCTCACCTTCAAATCCTACCGGAACCATGATTGGCCGCGAAGGTCTGGCCGCGCTGGCGGCATATTGCCGTGAACGGGGTGTGCGGCTCGTGTCCGATGAAATTTACCACGGCATCACCTTTGAAGAGCCCGCGCACACCATGGCCGAATTCGACGATGAGTGCTTCGTCGTCAACAGTTTCTCAAAGTACTATTCGATGACCGGATGGCGGCTGGGGTGGTTGGTGTTTCCCGAAAGCTTATCGCGCTCAGTGGAATGTTTGGCGCAGAACCTGTTCATTTCCGCGCCAACCCTGTCGCAGATTGCGGCAGTTGCAGCGTTCGATTGCAGGGCCGAACTGGATGCCAATGTGGCCCGTTATAAGGCTAACCGGGATATTTTGTTGCAGGCTCTGCCAGAGGCGGGGTTCGATAAACTGAGCCACGCCCAAGGTGCATTTTATGTGTACGCCGATGTCGCTCACCTGACCGATGATAGTCAGGCGTTGTGCAAAAAAATACTTAAGGAGACGGGGGTGGCGGTAACACCGGGGGTGGATTTCGACCCTGAACGTGGACATCGCTCTGTACGGTTTTCGTTTGCTGGAAGCACCGAAGACATGGCAGAAGCCGTCAAACGGTTGAAAGCTTTTCGTCAAGCGTCTTGAGGCTTTTGGCATTCTATCTGTAAGCTGCATAAACAAAAGGCGCGGACCGAAGTCCGCGCCTTTGTCATTGTGAATGAACGCTCGTTATTTACCGAGGTTCCACCAGCCCCTGCGTTTGGGCTTTTCGGCAACCTCGCCAACGACCACGGTCTCGACAGCGGGTTCCGGCGTCGGGGACGGCATGGGGACGGGTTCGGCTTTAATCTCTGGCTTCTTCTCCGTAACGGGCTCTGGCTGCGCCTCGACCTGCGCCTCGGTCTGAGCTTCGGGTTCGGGTTTTTTGCGTGTGCGTGCGCGGCGAGGCTTGGGCTTTTCTTCGCTTTCGGCCGCTTTGTCGTCATCGCCAACGGTTGCTTCTACGCTGGCTTGCACCTCAGCCTCGACCTCGGCGGGTTTGCGGCGCGTGCGGCGGCGACGTTTGGGCTTTTCTTCGCCTTCTTCGGTTGCAACGACTTCACCAGCGGTTTCAACCACGGCTGCGTTGGCACCCTCATCAACAAGCGCAGCACCCTCTTCCACGTTGGTTTCGTCACTGCTTTGGGCGACGTCCCCGGCGGGTTTGCGGCGGCGGCGGGAACGACGGCGTTTGGGCTTTTCTTCGCTGTCCGAGGTTGTCGCGATTTCGGGGCTTGCGCCCTCATCACCAACATCACCGGTTTCACCGGTTTCGCCAACGGCTTCCACGGAAGACGGTGTTTCGCCTTGGGTTTCAACACCACCCTCGACATTAGCCTCGACACCAGCTTCTGACGGCTTGCGACGGCGGCGTCCGCCACGGCGTGAACGACGACGGCGCTTGCTCTTGCCGTCTTCGTCGGTATCGCCCGTTTCACGAGACTCACGGGGCTCGTTTTCGGAGGCCTGGACAGCTTCGTCCTGATCTTCGTCATCGATATCCGTATCGGTCTGCGAATCCGTACCATCCATGTCGGAGCCCTTGCGGCCACGACGGCGACGGCGGCGTTTGCGTCCGGCGTCTTCGGCAACATCAGGACGAACGTTGGCAACCATTTCGGAAATGGTTTCGCCTTCAAGGTTTTTGGTGCGTTCCAGGCGCAGGTCCGGTGGCACCAGCGAGTCATCGTTGGCCAGCAAAATCAGCATGCCATACTTGGTTTGCAGCTCTGCCAGAGCATCGCGTTTGTGATTGAGAATGTACAATGCCACCGAGGTCGGTACATGCACCGTAAGCTCGGAGGCGCGACGATTTGCCCCCTCCTCGTCGATGGCGCGCAGCACCACCAGGGCGGTGCTTTCCGTGGACCGGCGAATGCCGGTGCCGCCACAATGCGGGCAAGGCTCCGATGAGGTTTCGATAAGGCTGGGGCGTAAGCGCTGACGCGACATTTCCAGCAGGCCGAACGGGCTAATGCGGCCCACCTGGATGCGGGCGCGGTCATGCTTCAACGCTTCTTTCATGCGTCGTTCGACTTGGCTGTTGTTGCGGTTCACATCCATGTCGATGAAATCGATGACCACAAGGCCGGCCAGATCGCGCAAACGCAACTGGCGCGCCACTTCATCGGCGGCTTCCACGTTGGTTTTGACGGCGGTTTCTTCAATGTTGCGTTCTTTGGTCGAGCGACCCGAGTTGACGTCGATGGACACCAGCGCCTCGGTCGGGTTGATCACCAGATAGCCGCCGGACGGCAGATGGACGACCGGGTTGTGGATCGCGTCCAGCTGGCTCTCAACGCCGGCGCTGCGAAACAGCGGTACGCCGCTTTCTTTGTACTGTTTCACCCGGCGCGCATGGCTAGGGATCAGTAGTTTCATGAAATCCTTGGCGGCGCGGTAGGCGTCGTCGCCTTCAACCTGGATGTCGTCGATGTCACGCGAATATAAATCGCGGATCGAGCGGCGAACGATGTCGCCTTCTTCGTGCACTAGGCTAGGGGCGGTAGATTTTAGCGTCTGATCGCGAACATTGTTCCACAAACGGATCAGATATTCGAAATCGCGTTTGATTTCGGCTTTGGTCCGCCCGATGCCCGCGGTGCGCAAGATGACGGCCATGCCATGGGGCACGTCGAGGCTCGACAGAATTTCCTTGAGCGACTTGCGGTCGGCGGTGCTGGTGATTTTGCGCGAGATGCCGCCGCCACGCGCGGTGTTGGGCATCAAGACGCAATAGCGGCCCGCTAGTGACATGTATGTGGTCAGCGCCGCGCCTTTGTTGCCGCGTTCTTCCTTGACCACTTGAATCAGCAGCACCTGGCGGCGCTTGATGACTTCCTGAATTTTGTACTGTTTGACGTTGGGCGCGCGACGATGATGGGTTTCTTCTACCTCATCGGTTTCATCGCCACCCACGGTCTCGACCGAACCGCCGTTGCCATTTTCCAGGCCGTTTTCGCCATCACCGTTCTCATCGTCGCCATTTTCACCTTTGGCGGTGTCTGCAGAACCGTCTGCCTCGACGTGAGCCTCTTCGGCCTCATGGGCTTCTGTCTCTTCGCGGTCAGATACAGGGATCTGGTAATAGTCGGGGTGGATTTCGCTAAAAGCGAGGAAGCCATGACGGTTCCCGCCGTAATCGACGAATGCCGCTTGAAGCGACGGTTCCACACGGACGACTTTAGCGAGATAGATATTACCTTTAAGCTGCCTGCGGGAAGATACCTCTACATCGAAATCTTCAAGCTGATTTCCGTCGACGATCGCGACCCGGGTCTCTTCCGGGTGGGTCGCATCTATGAGCATGCGTTTGGTCATTGAAATTGAAACTCCAGTGGCACCCAAAAACGCCCAAGCCGAGGCCGGGAGGGAATTCGGATACGCTATTTTGATTGCCGCCAGGCGCGCATGCAGACAGGCCCGTCGTCTCAAGGACGGCAGGGGAGTGTGTCAGTGCGGCTTGCGCGCTTCTGGCAAGCATTGGGTTGAAACCTTCGTAAAATGACAAGCGCAGTCCTGCGGGGGTATTCCTTGAACCGTGAACATGCGGGCAAGTGCGCACCGTGGTATGTTCTGCGGCCCTCTGACGGAACCTCTTGGCGGCGAAAAAGTATAGGGGGTCGCCACCCTCCGCTTTCCGCGCTTGCGGAAAACTCTCTAAAACCGAGTCGATAGATGGAATTTCCCATATATCCTCAGTCGAAGTTAAGATAACTGTAGTAAATTGATTAGACAATCATCTTATTGATTTATATTACCGGCTTGAAAAGCGCGGCAATCGTGGGTTTCTCTGCATTTTGTCGGTTTAAGGCGTTGACGAATTAAAATTTAAACGGGAGCTATCCACGTTGAAGAGCCTTTATGCATTGAAATTCGGCCTGAAAATCGGGCTGCTGACAGGACTGGTGCTGTGTGCACTGGCCTTGATGCCGGTGCAGGTTCTGGCTGCTCAGTCCGCGCTCGGCGGGCAAAGCGCGCCCGCTCAGATTTCGGATGTGCGCATCGGTCAACATGGGAACCGCACGCGCATCGTTCTGGATGTCGATCGTGAGCTTAAGTTTGAGGTCTTTACCTTGCCCGCGCCTTATCGCGTGGTGGTGAATCTGCCAGAGGTGAATTGGACCTTGGACGCGCAAAAGGTTCCGGAAAACAAGGGGGTGTTGAGCCGCATGCGGTACGGCCTGTTTTCTCCGGGTACGTCGCGCATGGTTTTGGATGTCAAAGGCCCTGTGGGGGTGAGCAACAGCTTTATGCTCAAGCCCGTTGACGGTGGGCGGTGGCGGCTTGTTTTGGATTTGGCACCGACGTCGGAGACGTTGTTTTTGGAAACTTTGGCTGCGCAGCGTGCCAAAGCGCGCAAAAGCCTTGATGAGCTGGTCGCAAAGGTCGCACCGGGTCGTACGCCGAGTGTCACCAGCCCCACACAACCGCAAGCGGTGGCAGCGTTGCCTCCACGCAAGCCGTTGAATTCTGTGGGCGGGGGCAAGCGTATTGTCGCCATTGATGCGGGCCACGGCGGCGTTGACCCCGGCACCATCGGGATCGGAAAAACCTATGAAAAAAACGTGACCCTGGCTCTGGCGCGGGATCTGCGCACGGCGTTGGAAGCGACAGGGCGCTATAAAGTGGTGTTGACGCGCGATCGCGACATCTTCTTGCGCTTGCGTGACCGGGTCAAAGTGGCGCGGGAGGCCCGGGCCGAATTGTTTGTTTCCATTCACGCTGATTCGGTGTCCAACCGAAAAACCCGTGGGTTGTCGATTTACACGCTATCTGAAAAGGCTTCGGATAAGGAGGCCGCGAAACTGGCAGCCAAGGAAAACAAGGCTGATTTGATTGCCGGCATTGACCTGTCCGCGGAAAGCGTGGACGTTACAAGCATTCTGCTGGATCTGGCCCAGCGCGAGACCATGAACCAATCGGCACGTTTGGCTCAGGAATTGGTGGGTGAGTTGCATCGTCAGGTGAAACTTTTGCCCAACACCCACCGCTTTGCGGGGTTTGCAGTGTTGAAAGCGCCGGATATGCCATCTGTTTTGATCGAGGCCGGTTTCCTGTCCAACCGTCAGGACGAACGCAACCTTCTGAACCGTAAGTACCGTCGAAACATGGCTGCAGCTATGGTCAAGGGCATCGACCGCCACTTTATCGGTACGGAAGAAGCACGTATTCGCTGATCTTATTTCAACGCCTCCGTTTTCACCTTGCCCTCAATTGCCCAATGAACATCATACGAGATCACGCGAGGTCATATGGGGGCCTTATTATCTGTGTATAGAACGACAACCCTATTTCACCTAAGTTAGAGTATATGAAGCGTTTTCTGAAAATCCTGCTGACCTTGTTTGCCCTGCTCTTGTTTGGCGGTTTTGCCGCTGCTGGGGCGGGCGTTTATGTCTTCTGGCATTTTGGCAAGGGCCTTCCCGATTACCAGCAACTGGCGCACTACGAGCCGCCGGTGATGACCCGCATACATGCGGGAGATGGACGCTTGATGGCGGAATATGCCACCGAAAAGCGCGTGTTTGTACCGATCCGCGCGATGCCGCGCCGTATCATCCAGGCGGTTTTAGCGGCGGAAGACAAGCATTTCTATACTCATCCAGGCATTGACCCCCTTGGTCTGGCCCGCGCGGTGCTGACAAACATCAAAAATTACGGATCAGGGCGGCGCCCGGTGGGGGCATCGACCATCACTCAGCAGGTGGCGAAGAACTTTCTGCTCACCAACGAAGTGTCTTACGCCCGAAAAATCAAAGAAGCGATTCTTGCGTTTCGTATCGAACGCGCGTTTTCGAAAGACCGTATTTTGGAGCTGTACCTGAACGAGGTTTATCTCGGTTCCGGCTCTTACGGTATCGCGGCAGCGGCGTTGAACTATTTCAACAAGTCGCTGGATGAACTGACGATTGCTGAATCCGCATATCTTGCTGCGCTGCTCAAAGCGCCCAACAATTATCATCCGGTACGCAAAAAAGCCGCAGCACTTGAACGGCGCAATTGGGTCATTGGGCGTTTGGCCGAAGACGGCTACATCACCCCCGCAGAGGCGCATAAAGCCCAAGCCGAAGATCTGGTGGTGGAAAGCCGCGCCGAAGCTGAATTCGTCACCGCCGATTATTTCGCCGAAGAAGTCCGCCGTACCCTTTACGACAAATATGGTGAAAAGGCCCTTTATACCGGGGGGCTGAACGTTCACGCCACGCTGGACCCGCATTTGCAAGATATTGCCGATCGCACCTTGCGTGCGGGGCTGACCACCTATGACCGTCGTCATGGCTGGCGGGGGCCCTTCAAGCACATTAAGGACGCTGCTGCATTTGCCGTTACGCTTGAAACCATGGTGGCTCCCAAGGGGCTGGGGACATGGAGCCTTGCGGTGGTCACCGCATTGGATGATCAGGCTGCCAGCCTTGTTGTGCAGGGTCAGGGTGCGGCGAGCCTTCCCATGCGCGAAATGAAGTGGGCGCGCAAATGGCTTAAGGGTGAATACCTGGGTAAAGTGGTGCACAAACCTGCCGATGTCTTGGCCGTTGGAGACGTAATCGCGGTTGAGCCGGTGACCTCGTACACCACAGGCAAAGGCAAAAAAAAGCAAGTCCAGGACTATCCTGAGGGTACCTATGCACTGCGGCAAATTCCGGAAATTCAAGGCTCTATCGTCGCGCTGGACCCACATTCCGGCCGCGTTCTGGCTATGTCGGGTGGCTACGATTTCAAGGCCAGCGAGTTTAACCGCGCGACCCAGGCCAAGCGTCAGCCAGGATCTGCCTTTAAGCCGTTCGTTTATCTAGCGGCGCTGGATTCAGGTTTTACGCCCTCGACACTTATTCTTGATGCGCCATTTGTGATCGACCAGGGGCCCGGCCTGCCGAAATGGCGCCCCGCCAACTACACCAACAAATTTTATGGTCCCTCGACCATGCGTCTGGGCATTGAAAAATCCCGGAACCTGATGACCGTGCGTCTGGCCCAAAGCGTGGGGATGGAAAAAATTTCAGAATACGCGGCGCGCTTCGGCATCAGTAAGGACCTGCCCGAGCAGTTGTCCATGGCGCTGGGGGCGGGGGAAACGACCTTGTTGGATTTGACGGCGGCCTACGCGATGCTGGTCAACGGCGGTAAGCAAATCGCGCCGACCTTCATCGACCGCATTCAGGATCGCGACGGGTACACGGTATATCGCCATGATAAACGTCCATGTGTGGGCTGCGAAGCCGTGGCCTGGACGGGGCAGTCCGTGCCGAACATCCCCGATCCGCGCAAGCAATTAACCGATCCCGCCAGTGCCTATCAGATGGTGTCGATGCTTGAAGGTACTGTGCAACGCGGTACCGGCGTTCGGGTTAGGGCCGTGGGCAAACCGCTCGGCGGCAAGACCGGCACCACCAATGATGCCCGCGATGCTTGGTTTATCGGCTTCTCACCCGATTTGGCGGTCGGTGTGTTCACCGGATTTGACGATCCGCGACCCTTGGGTCCGCGCGAACAGGGGGCATCCGTCGCCTCGCCGATTTTCCGCGATTTCATGCAAGGCGCTCTGAAAGGCCATCCCCCGGTGCCGTTTCGAATTCCCTCTGGCATCCATTTGGTGCGCGTCAATGCCACGACAGGTTTGCCCGCGCACAGCGGTGATAAGGGCATTATCCTGGAAGCCTTCAAGCCCGGCACTGTGCCCACGGACAATTCTCAAATTCTGGGCACCGAGGGTACCGGCGGCGGCAATGGCGAGGCTCCGGCAGCGGGTACCGGCGGTCTTTATTAAGAATGAAGGCCTATACTCCGGATTGCACATGAGACGGCACTTAATGGCGTGAGTGGCGTTGACGACATTCCCTCTATACTTGTATATATGTCTGCCATTAGACGGCAGAAAATGGATTTGGACCGGTGAAGATGCTTGACCCTTTTACGCTGCTCTTTGCCTTGACCGCGACGCATTTTGTTTCCACGGCAGTGCTCTTTTTGGTTTGGCATGTCAACAGGACCATTCCCGGTGTGAGCTTGTGGGCCTTGGGGCGGTTATGCCTGACGTTGGGCCTTGTCGCCTTTTCTCTTCAAACTGTTATCGAACCTGTGTCGTCGGTGATGCTCGGCAATGGGATGGTGTTTTTGGGGCTGCATCTGGTCTGGCAGGGTAACCGCGCCTTTATGAACCGCTCGCGTACTGGACTTGGCCTGTCCTTGGCGCTTTATGGTTTTGCCATGATGGGGTTGATGTATTGTACGCTTGTGGAGCCAAGCTTTACGACGCGAGCAGTGCTTGTGGCTTTTGTTATCTTTGTGTTTGACGGGCTGTCCATCCGCGCCCTGTGGCCGCGTATAGGTGACGAGGTCTACTTTTTCGGAAAGGTCATGTCCGGCGCATTCGCCCTGAGCGCGGTTCTGCAAATCATGAGGATAGCATTTTCGCTTTATGGAGAGGGCGAGCGGACATTTTACGACCCGGCCATTGCCACACAGTTGGGGTTGATGACCGGCATCTTGATGTCGATGGTTTCTGCAATGGCTCACATGGCGATCATCATGGAATATTTGAAAAAGGACCTCAAACGCCAGGCAGAACGTGACCCGCTGACGGGCGTTTACAATCGTCGTGCTTTTCATACGGTTGCAGGTCATGTCATGGCGCGGGGGCAACGCAATGGCGATGCGGTGTCTTTGGTGATCTTGGATCTTGATCACTTTAAATCCGTCAATGATTCCCACGGCCACATGGCTGGTGACGCTGTTTTGAAGCGCGTTGTGAATATCGTCGAGAGTGTTTTGCGCGCGCAGGATGTTCTCGTGCGCTTGGGCGGCGAAGAGTTTGCCATGATGCTGCCGGGCACCGTTGAGGCTGAGGCCAAGCAGGTAGCGGAACGTATCCGTCTAGCGATTGAGGCTGAGTCATTCGAGATCGAAGCCGGAGCTGTGCGCGTCACCACCAGTCTGGGGGTGACGTCAATCGCCGCCATGGATGCCAGCCATGAGATTGATGACCTGATCCGGCAAGCGGACGTGGCGCTTTACCAAGCCAAGGATGCTGGCCGTAACAGAGTGTGCGTTTGCCCATAGGCCGTGGTGAATGGCGACTTGTGTCGTTCACGTCTTTTGGTTACAAACCTTCAATCAGTTCCAACATGAACTTTAAGGATTTGCCGCACCATGCGCGCCGAGATCGAAGCCCTAACTCAAGACCTCAAGCAGTCGCTGGAACTGCTGAGGAGGCATCTTTGACTACGACCAAGCCTTACTGCGTCTGGAAGAACTGAACGCCCTGTCCGAAGACCCGAATTTGTGGAATGACGCCACCAAGGCCCAGGCCTTGATGAAAGAGCGCACCAAGCTCGACGGATTGATCAAGGAAATCGACAATCTGCAAAGCGATCTCGACGACAACGTCGAACTGATCGAAATGGGCGAGCTTGAAGACGATGCCGACATCGTTGCTGAAGCCGAAAAATCCCTGCTGGTCGCACGCGACAAGGCAGCAAAGGCCGAATTGCAAACCTTGCTGTCGGGCGAAGCCGACGCCAACAACTGCTACTTGGAAGTTCACGCAGGTGCAGGCGGTACGGAAGCCCAGGACTGGGCGGAAATTCTCAGCCGCATGTATATACGCTGGGCCGAACAGCACGGCTACAAGACCGAGTGGCTGGAAGAAAGCCCCGGCGAAGAAGCGGGCATCAAATCTGTGACCATCAAGATCAGCGGCGACAATGCTTATGGTTGGATGAAAACTGAAAGCGGCGTACACCGTCTGGTGCGCATATCGCCCTATGATTCCAGCGCCCGGCGGCACACCAGCTTTTCATCCGTGTGGGTCTATCCGGAAATCGATGACGATATCGAAGTGGCATACGATGACAAGGACCTGCGCGTCGATACCTACCGCGCATCCGGCGCGGGTGGTCAGCACATCAACAAAACCGATTCGGCTGTGCGCATTACGCATATTCCATCCGGGATCGTGGTGCAGTGCCAAAATGATCGCTCTCAGCACAAGAACCGCGCCGCAGCCTACAAAATGTTGAATGCACGCTTGTATGAGGCCGAATTGCGTCGCCGTGAAGAAGCCTCTCAGGCTGAGCACGATGCCAAGACCGACATCGGTTGGGGCCACCAAATTCGCTCATATGTGTTACAGCCCTACCAAATGGTCAAGGATTTGCGCACTGGGGTGGAGACCTCCAACACGGGTGCAGTGCTTGACGGTGATCTCGATCAGTTCATGGAAGCGGCATTGGCCCATCGGGTTAAAGGCGGCGACGCGGCGGTCGAAGATATCGATTGATTGGGAGCCCGTTCGGCTTGAGCGTCCTTTTTTTTGTGACAAATTTTTATAGATTACACGCCAAAGGGCGTGGACATTTATGGCAGATGATTTTACAATTTATAACGGTGAAATTACCTTTTAGAGGGAGCGGGAATGTCAGAAAAAACCCATCACTTGGCGCGTGAAATACCTGAATATAAGGACGCAATCCACGACCTTAAGGTATCCGACAGTCATTTTGCCAAGTTGCTTGATACCTACCATGATTGCGTGAAGCAAATTTTGCGCATCGAAGATGAAATCGAAGCGGCGTCGGATATGTTTCTTGAAGATTTAAAAAAGAAGCGTCTTGCGATGAAAGACGAGATGGTTGGAATGCTGGAACGCGCTTAGAGCGTATTTGACCATGATAATAATAAAACCCCCGCCAGAAATGGTGGGGGTTTTTGTCCTTTGGAATCAGCGTACCAAAATATCTTTATAGAGCACCGTAATCGCCCGCTCAGGTTCAATGAGGCGGTTGATGATGGTGGTAAAATCATTGCGCAGTTGTTCGGTGCCCTGTTCGCCGCTCAGTTCGGGCGCGGTGACGGTACGCAGGTGTGCTTGCAGGGCATCCATGATTTTGATTTCGTTTGCAATGAACGCCTGTTTGGCGCTTTCGCCTTGCAATTCCGCCTGGACGGACAAGCGGATGAACGGTCGCGCGCGCCCTTTGCTGGGCTTAAGGTCTATCGTGATGCGTTGCAGTTCGTAAAAAACCGGTGGCCCCGGCAGGGACACCGTCGTTTCGTGTAGTTTTTCTGTGTGCAGGACGCCAGAGAAATAAAGACCTGCGCCACCGCCAATTAGGACCAACGCCACCACGCCGATGACGATGAACTTCATCTTGCCCGCGAGTTTGTCTTTTAGGCTCTTGGGGACCTCTTGTGCTTCATCACCTTCATCCTCGACACCCTCACCTTCGGTACTCGTTTCGTCGGTTTCTGCGGCATCTTCGGGTGCGGGTTCTTCGCTCGGATCGTCGGCCTTGGCGTCGTCGCTCATGAATAGTGTCCCTCAGGAATGATGATGCAATCGCAACCCCCAAACGATTACTAGCGCCGCGAGCGGGATGTTTCAAGCTTTTGCGGCCATATCTGCCTGAGGATCGTAATAATCTCGCCGCATTCCGGCTTGGCTGCGCGCGGGAATATTGAACGGTGGCTTCAGGTGGCCCTTGAAGTGCTTGGCCACAAGTGACTTGAACGTTGCGAGGGGTTCAAGCCCACGTTCGGCGCAGACGTGTTCGAACCAGCGTACCCCCGCTGCGACGTGGCTGATTTCCTCGTCGCCAATTTGTTGCATGAGATCGGCAGTGGCCGTGTCGCCGTTGGCGCGTAATTTATCCACGGTCGGCAGTGTGGTGTCGACGCCGCGCGCTTCCAGCACCATTGGAACCAGAGCCAAGCGGGGAAGTATGTCATAGGCTGTTTTGATGGCGGCTTCCCATAATCCATCATGTGCGGGCAGATCGCCGTAGGCGGCATCCAGTTCGCCAAGACGCGTATTGAGCATTTCGAAATGTCGCGCCTCGTCCTCGGCCACCTGGACCCAGTCATCGCAAAAGGCGTTAGGCAAACCGTGCGGCGCAAACCGGGCCACCACATCCCACGCTAGGTCGATGGCGTTAAGTTCGATGTGCGCGATGGCGTGAAGCAGATTGACGCGGCGCTTGCCGCCCCCGGTGGACCGTTTGGGCATGTCGCCGGGCGCACACAGCTGCGGCTTCTGCGGCCGGGCTGGGCGTCTCGGTGGCGGGGTGTCGCCCACGTCGATAATTTCACCCTCTCGCCAACGACGGGCAAAATCGTAGGTCAGACGCACTTTGTCTTCGGGCTTGGGGGCGTTCAGCACCCGGCACGCGGCTTCGGTGAGGGTGAGAGAGGCCGTCAAAGCGCTTTCACGGCCTCCAGAACCTCAGCAGCATGGCCTTTGACGCGCACTTTGCGCCAGACGTTGGCGATTTTGCCTTTGGCGTTGATGACAAACGTTGCGCGCTCGATGCCCATGTATTCGCGGCCATAGTTCTTTTTCAGAACCCACACGCCATAGGCTTCGCAGAGCGTGCCCTCTTCATCGGAAACCAGCGTGAACGGAAAGCCTTGCTTGGCCTTGAAGTTGTCATGGCGTTTGACGCTGTCCTTGCTGGCGCCGACAATCACCGCACCGGCTTTTTCAAAGTCCGTGTGCAGTTCGGTGAAGTCGTTGCCTTCGGTGGTGCAGCCCGGCGTGCTGTCTTTCGGATAAAAATACAGCACCACGGTTTTGCCTCTGAGGTCTGCCAGTTTCAACTGTCCGCCGCCATCTGTGGGCAGGTCGAATGCGGGGGCCTTGTCGCCAATGTTTACGCTCATATTGCTCCTGTGAGGCATGGCCTCTCTGGGTTGCGTGGACTCAAATGCGGAGTTTCTTCTTCTCCGGATCAAAATCATCCAAGGTTTCATAGAACGTATCAGCCGAACCAACAAGACGGTGATCGGGCGTGGAGTTGATTTCCTGGTCTTTACCCGGATAGGGCATGTTGGTCAGAAAGTTGCGCATACAGTTGACGCGGGCGCGTTTTTTGTCGTCCGAACGCACAACCGTCCACGGTGCATCGGCTGTGTGAGTATAAAAAAACATGCTTTCCTTGGCTTCGGAGTATTCGTCCCAGCGGTCCAGGGATTCCACATCCACGGGGCTCAGCTTCCAATGCTTGAGCGGGTCGTTCTGGCGTGAGCGAAAGCGGTAGAGCTGCTCTTCGCGGCTGACTGAGAACCAAAACTTGAACAGGCGAATGCCACTGCGCACCAGCATACGTTCGAATTCCGGGACTTGGCGCATGAATTCCATGTATTCGGCGGGCGAACAAAAGCCCATGACCCGTTCAACACCGGCACGGTTGTACCAAGAACGGTCAAAAAACACGATTTCACCCTTGGTTGGCAGTTGCTCTACGTAACGTTGGAAATACCATTGGCCACGCTCTTCTTCCGTCGGTTTTTCCAGCGCCACCACGCGCGCGCCGCGGGGGTTGAGGTGTTCGGTGAAGCGCTTGATGGTGCCGCCCTTGCCAGCCGCGTCGCGACCTTCGAAGATGCACAGTACCCGCTGTCCGGTGTCCTTGACCCAGTTTTGAACCTTGAGCAGTTCAATCTGTAATTCCTGCTTGCGCGCTTCATATTGATCGCGGCGCATACGAGTTTTGTAGGGGTAGTTTTCGGGCAGCGGCTGTTTGCCTTTACGCTCGGCGCGTTCGTGCTGCAACAGGGCGTGGCCCTTGTGAATGGCGGGGTGTGCGGGGAGCGATTTGGCCGCAGGTTTAGCTGGCGCTTTTGCTTTTGGTGCAGCTTTGGGCTTGGCTTTAGCTTTAGCTGGGGTGGTCGCTTTGGCGGTGTTCGTCGCCGGGGTCGTTTTTTGCTTCGTGTCTGCTGCCATGTGTGTGTCCTCCATCCCTCAAAAAAATACCGCGTCGTTTCGGTGCGCGAAGGGCAGAGTCTACGCCTCCGGCTCATTCAACACAAGAAAATGTGTTGAATTAAAAGGCGAAGCTCAACACATTAGCTTAAATCGGATGACACCTTGGGGCGCGCCGCATCGGCAGGGGTATCGATGATGGCCTGGAAGGTTTCCAGCACCCACGCGGCGGTGGTCTTGATGTGCTCTTCAGCCCCTTCACAGCTTTCGGTCTTGGTCACCCGGCACAGCTGGCGCTGTAGGCTGGGGGCCATGACGTAATCGTGATGGGCGCGCTGGTCCGCGGTGAAAGTCAGGCGCAGCATGCCCTGTACGGACTGCCACAGGTCCAAGGTCTGGATCAGACGACTAGCGGTTACGCCGTCCAGTAAGCCTGCATCCTTGAGATTGCCGAGTGCTGTGCGGGTGTTGGGCGATAAAATTTCAGGGTGCTCATGTGCGTGTTTGAGTTGCAGGTATTGGGACAGGAATTCAATGTCGACCAGACCACCGCGGTAATCTTTGATTTCCCACGGAATGTCGGTGTGGCGTTCCTTGTCCATGCGCAGGCGCATGTCAGCCACGTCGACCATCAGCTTGTCGAGGTCGCGCTTGGACGTTAGAACCTCGCGGATCACGGCTTCAACCTGTTCGCGCAATTGGGTCGAGCCAGTCAGCGCGCGCGCGCGGGTCAAGGCCATGTGTTCCCACGTCCAGGCTTCTCCAGTTTGGTATTGTCTGAACGACGCAAGCGATGTGGCGATGGGGCCTGCGTTACCGCTTGGGCGCAAACGCATATCGACTTCATACAGATCGCCTTCTGCCGTTTGCGCGGACAGCGTGTTGATGAGCCGTTGGCTCAGGCGCGCGAAATACTGACTGATGGCAAGCGGCTTTTCGCCGTCGGATGTCGTCGCGTCTTCGTCAAAGTCGTAAACGAACGTGATGTCCATATCCGACGTCGGCGTTTTTTCGCCTCCGCCCAGCTTACCAAATGCGATGACAGACAGCGCGCCGCCGGGCACACGCCCATGGCGCTCTTGAAATTCGGCCTCGACACGGGGTTGCAGGGCGCTGAGCAGTGTTTCTGCCACGTCGGTGAGGGCGCGTTGGCTTTCGCGTTCGACAATGGTGCCCTTGAGCACCTGCACGCCAACCTGGAATTTGCGATCCTTCGCCCAGCGCCGTGTCAAATCCAGAACATCTTCCATGCAGGTGGCGTCTTGCAGAACGTGATCAAGGTCTTCGCGCATATCGTCAGCGCTCGGAAGTTCGTCGAAAAACCCTGGCGTTAACACGCCGTCGAGAATGTTTGCCTTGCGCGCAAGGTGCTCGGCCAGACGCGGTGCGGTGCCAAGAATTTCAGCAATCAGTTCCAGCAATTGAGGGTTGGACTGGAACATGGAAAACAACTGCACCCCGGCGGGCAGCTTGGATAAAAATTCGTCAAATCGCAAAAAGGCACTGTCTGGTTCGGTCGTTGAAGCCATGGTGCGCAAGATCACCGGCATCAATTCGGTCAAGATGGCCCGCGAGCGCGCCGAGCGGGTGGAACGGTAACGTGCGTGGTGCCAGCCGCGCACCGCCGCGTCGATGGCACCGGGGTTTTTGAAGCCCATTTCGCGCAGGGTCTTGATGGTGTCGGGGTCGCTTTCACCGCCGGTGAAGACCAGATTTCCGCCATCCTCTCCGCCAGCCGATAGCTGGTCGCCTTCGGAGAACAGCGCGCCATAGAGTTTTTCCACTTGGCCCAGGGTGGCAAGAAGTTCGGTGGAGAAATCTTTCACGCACGCATATCCCAGGAACGTGGCTATGGCGGATATACCTGCATCATCGTCGGGCAGGGTGTGGGTTTGAGCGTCCTCAACCATTTGCAGGCGGTGCTCAACCCGGCGCAGATAGCGATAAGCGGCTTCCAGGGTTTGCGCGTGCTCGGCCGTTTCGTGACCCGCATCGACCAAGGCATAAAGTGCGTCCAAGGTGGGAACTTTGCGGAGGTTCCGGTCGCGCCCGCCCCAGATCAGTTGTTGGGTCTGGGCGTAGAATTCGATTTCGCGAATGCCGCCACGGCCGAGCTTGACGTTGTGTCCGTGCAGTTCAATTTTGGTGCTGCCACGATGCGCATTGATCTGCCTTTTGATGGACTGAATGTCCTGGATGGCGGCGAAATCCAGGTTTTTGCGCCAGATAAACGGTTTGAGGTGCGCCAGGAATGCGGCCCCTGCGGCTTTGTCGCCAGCTATGGGGCGGGCCTTGATCATCGCTGCACGTTCCCAATTCTGGCCGATGCTTTCGTAGTACTGTTCCGCCGCATGGGTGGAAATGGCCAGTGGCGTCGAGCCTGGGTCGGGGCGCAGGCGCAAATCGGTGCGGAACACATAGCCATCCGCTGTGCGTTCATCCAACAGGCTCACCAGTCCACGGGCTAGGCGCACAAAGCTGTGCTGCAGTTCCATCGGTTGGTCGGTGTCGATACTGTCGGGGTCGAACAGCAAAATCAGGTCGATGTCAGACGAATAATTCAGCTCGCGTCCACCCAGTTTGCCCATGCCCAGCACCACAAGCCCGGATTCCCGTTCCGGGTCATCAGGGTGCTTGAGTTTGATTTTTCCCCGTGCATCAAGCGTACGCAGCAGATGGGCACAAGCGGCGGACGTGGCCGCGTCGGCAAAATCGGATAGGCTGCGGGTGACTTCGAACAGGTCCCAGATCCCGCAAATGTCGGCGATCGCTGTGGTCAGGGCTAAGCGCTGTTTTTGGCGGCGCAGGTGCGTTTTTAGTGCGGCTTCGTCAAGGCCTTGGCAACCGTCGCGCGTGGCTTTCAGAACAGTGTCGCGCATGGTGGCGGGACCTTGCTGTAAAAGGTCTGTGGTGAACTGTGGATCATTGATCCAGCATGCGCTAAGAAACGGGGAGTTTCCGAATATGGAGGCGGCGAGTTGTGCACCAGCGGGGTCTATTTTGAGGTCTTCGGCGAAGTTGGCGAGTTCAGGCAAGTTTTCGCTGTTCTTGCGGGCGGCTTCTGCGTAGCGTTCCCAGCCAGTCTGTACTCGGTCTTCGTGGCCGGGAGCGGGAGGAACTTTGGGGTCGAAATCGAAAAGCCGCATGGTATTTTTAATTCTTTAAGTCTGTTGCATCAGTATCATCTATCAGCATGCCTTGAGGTAAAGGGAAAAGTCCACTGATCAAACGCGTTTTCAGAGGCATTGTACAAGTGATCGGGGGACTCGGCGTGGGTTTCCTGGTGGCTTTGCTTTTGGTCGCGTGGCGTTTGGCATCTGGGCCGGTTTCGATCAGTTTTCTGACTCCTTATATCGAAGGTGCGTTGGCGGAGGTTCATCAAGGGGCCGTTAAACTGGCGGTTGACGATACCATTTTGACCTGGGCGGGGTGGCAGCGCACGCTGGACATTCGTATCGTCAATCTACGCACGACATTGCCGGGCGGCGAAGAGATTGCCACCGTTCCGGAAGTTTCCATCTCTCTCAGTGCCGCTGCGCTCTTGAAAGGGACCGTTGCGCCGCGCTCGGTTGAGTTTTTTGGACCCAGTTTTCGGGTGGTCCGCCACGCGAATGGGCGTGTCGCCCTTGGCTTACAAGGGAATGACGAGAAATCGAATGACTTCGTTGCTTCGATGATCTTGTTGATGTTGCAAGACCCAGACCCTGGGCACGCGATGAGTTATCTCCAGCGTATTTCCATTGTCGCAGGGAATGTCACTTACGAAGATCAAGCGCTCGGTACCACTTGGCAGGCCCCCAGCGCCGACGCCCAGTTTACCCGTGCCGAAGGCGGACTAGATGCCGAACTGGACTTGGATTTGCAAGCCGGGGACAAAGTGGCGACCGTATCCGTTTTGGGCACCTACTCGCTAGCGGGCAAGCGCATTGATCTTGGCGTCAGCATCGAAAAATTGAACCCAACGGATTTCGCCTCGTTGTCGCCCAAGATGGCGGTTTTGGCTGCGGTCGATATGCCTTTGTCCGGCACCGTGACATTGAGCATGGAGCAAAGCGGCCGCGTCGAAGGCATTGGCTTTGACCTCAATGGAGAGGCGGGGCATGTATCGCTGCCGGTATCCATTGCGACACAAATGGATGTATTGGAATGGGCGCAACGGTTGGGCGTGGACGGTCTGCATGTCAGTGGGCGCTATGAAGGCGGGACCGAGGTGCTCGATATTTCCAATCTCGACATGGCGCTCAGCGATGGAGAAGCCTTCTATCTTCCTGCTCCTATCGATCATGCTATGCCACTTAAGTCTATTAAGACGGCGTTCCGTTACACAGGCCAAAAGGATCGTTTGTTGGTCGAAGACGCACAAGTGGGGCTTGGCGGCGTCGGTCCTGCGACCAAAGGACCAGTCGCCAATATTTCAGCGACGATTTCCGGATTGGCGGGTATTTCTTCGGATGGTGAAGGCCAAACAAAGCCAGTGCCGGGATTGACGATGGACATTACGGGGTCGGTCACCGATGTGGCGTTCAACGATTTGTCATCCTATTGGCCGGAACGCCTGGGTGTTGATGCCCGCACATGGGTGGTGCCCAATTTGAAAGACGGCGTGGCGGATCGCGCCTCCATCAGCTTGGCGTTGCGTCCTGCGCAACCTGGGCGCGGCGGGGGCACGACCTTGGTGTCGTTGGCGGGCGCGATCCATGCCACAGGCGTAACGGTGGATTATCTCGCCCCCATGCCGCCCGTAAAGAATGCGTCGGGCAGCGCCACCTTTAACGAAAAACGCTTCGACATCAAAATCGAAGGGGGGGACGGTTATGACGGTCTTAAAGTCATGGGCGGTGATATCTCCCTGTTCAAACTGCAAGAAGACTTGCCGGAAGCCGAGATTGCGTTGGATGTTCTGGGGCCGGTCCATTCAGCCCTTGCCTTGATTGATCATGAGCCTTTGGGCTTTGCCTCCATCTTGAGCATCAAACCAGAAAATGCGGACGGCACGGTGGCGGCGCATATTAAATTACAGCTCCCTTTGAAAGCGGATTTGTTGGCCGAAGAGGTCCGCGCCGAAGCTAAAGCCCAGTTGAGCGACGCCAGCATCAAAGGCGCATTATTCCAAAAAGATTTGGTCAAGGGAGACTTGGCGTTATCTGTCACCAACGACGCACTGGAAATGAAGGGCCACGCCGGTTTGGGCGGTGTGCCCGTGCAGTTGGCGTGGCATCACGATTTTCGCGATGCCGCGTTGTTTCGTGACCGCTACGAATTGTCGGGCAGCATCGAAGACGTTCTTAACCTGGGGGCGCTGGGTGTCGAGGTTCCCGATATCTTGTCGCGCTATATGTCCGGCGGCGCCGAGGCGAACGTGAATTACACGGAATTGGCCGATGGACGTCAGTCTTTATCGGCACGTATCGATCTGGCCAACATCATCTTGTCGGCGCCGGAACTGGGCTGGACAAAACTCTCGGGAGTGCCGGGCACCGCAGTTCTTGAATTTCGCTTGAAGGGTGGGTTGCCCCAAGAAATTCCAAAATTTGAAATTTCCGCGCCGGATATGGAAATCTCAGGCTCGGCGACTTTCTTTGATGATGGCAAGTTGGAACGCATCGATCTTGACACCATGCGTTCGGGCAACACGGATGTTACGGGGTCCTTGACCCCGGTGGACAGCAATGCCTGGGAATTGGTTTTACGAGGCGAGAGCCTTGATGCGGAGGTGCTGTGGGATGAGATGCTGGGCATTCGCGAGACCAAGCCCCGCGGTGAAGTGAACGATCAGGACTTAACGATCAATGTGGCGGTGGATCTTCACAGGCTGATGATCCGCAAAGACCGTGTGATGACGGATCTGATCGGCACCGTGTACCGGGAACAGGGGGGGTGGCGCAAAATTGATGTGACCGGTGTGGTCGGTGGCGAAGGCAGTATTCAATTGTTGCTCGATACCGACACGGACGGACTGCGCTATCTGTCGATCGGGTCCGACAATGCGGGTGATGCATTGAGGACGCTTGATCTTTACGACAATATTCGGGGCGGCACGCTCGATCTCAAAGCGGCCTATACCGACGCCAGTCAAGATGCGCCATTGGAAGGTGTGCTCAAGGTTCAGGATTATGCCATGATCGATGCGCCGGCATTTGCCAAGCTGATCGGTATCATGTCGTTGACCGGGGTCTTGGATGCACTGCAAGGCGAAGGCCTGAACTTCGATATCTTCGATGCGCCCTTCAAGTTGCAAGGCGGTGTTTTGGAGCTAACAGATTCTCGGGCCTCTGGCCCGACCCTTGGTGTCACCGCCAGTGGCACCGTGGACATGGACAACAAGCTTATGGATATCGAAGGCACGGTGGTCCCGGCCTATGCCATCAACGCCTTGTTGGGCAAAATCCCCATCATTGGTGAGCTGTTTACGGGGCCGGAAAAAGGCGGCGGGCTGTTCGCAGCCACCTATGCGATGACGGGCACCCAAGACAATGTTGAGATCACGGTTAACCCGTTGAGTGCGCTGGCACCAGGCGCGTTGCGTGGCATCTTCACCGGCTCTAAAACGGAAAAGGATATCCCCAAGGAACCTGTGACGCCGCCAAGCCCGCAGGCCGCCCCCGTGGCCCCGGTGACGCCCGCACCCGTTCAGTAATTATAACGGCAGGTTTAAGCGCAATTATACGGCGCGGATCAGGGCGTGACGCTTTTTGCCAGCAGACAGCTTGGCGACACCATCCGCGTTGAGGTCGGCCAGCGTCACAGCCTGGGTGTCGGATGAAAATGCCTTGTCGTTGAGACGTCCGCCGCAGCCCTTGATCAAGCGGCGCGCTTCGCCGTTGGATGTGCACAAGCCCGCAGCGACCAGTGCGGCAAAGGCGGGGATACCTTGTTCAAGATCGGCTTTGACGATGTCAAAGGTGGGCAAGTCATCGCCCAACTGGCCCTGCTCGAAGGTTTTTTGCGCTGTTTCATGGGCGGCCTTGGCGGCTTTGGCGCCATGACACATACGGGTGGTTTCGTCGGCCAGCACCTTTTTGGCTTCGTTGATGTCTTGGCCTTCGAGTTTTTCCAGTCGTTCGATTTCAGCGATCGGCAGTTCGGTGAACAGGCGCAGGAAACGGCCGACGTCGGCGTCTTCGGTGTTGCGCCAGTACTGCCAGTAATCGTAGGAGCTGAGCTGATCCGCGTTGAGCCATACGGCTCCTGCAGCGGTTTTGCCCATCTTCGCTCCCGACGACGTGGTGAGCAGTGGCGTGGTCAAGCCAAACACTTCCTTGCCATCGACACGCCGGGTCAGTTCCACGCCATTGACGATGTTGCCCCACTGATCGGAACCACCCATTTGCAGCGTGCAGCCCACACGGCGGTTGAGTTCCAAGAAATCATAGGCTTGAAGGATCATGTAGTTAAATTCGAGGAACGTCAGCGGCTGTTCACGATCAAGACGCAGCTTGACGGAATCAAAACCAAGCATGCGGTTGATGGTAAAATGCGGGCCGAAATCGCGCAGAAATTCGACGTAATTCAGGTCATTCAGCCAGTCGGCATTGTTGACCATCACAGCGTCGGTGGGGCCGTCCCCAAAGGTTAGAAATTTGGCAAAAACCTGTTTGATGCTGTCCATGTTCGCCTGGATGTCGGCCGCAGTAAGCATTTTGCGGCTTTCGTCCTTACCCGAGGGGTCGCCCACCAAGGTGGTGCCGCCGCCCATGAGAACGATTGGCTTGTGTCCGGTTTTTTGCAGGGTGCGCAGCATCATGATCGGCAACAACGAGCCGACATGAAGGCTAGGTGCGGTGCAGTCGAAGCCGATATAAGCCGTAACAATGCCTGCCGAGGCTTTTACGTCCAGTTCATCCAGGCTTGTACACTGGTGCATGTAGCCGCGTTCTGTGACGGTTTTGAGAAAATCGGACTTGTGGTTGCTCATGGCCTAAACGGGTCCCATCCTGATTCGGGAGGTTTGTTGTATGCGCGCTTGCATGTTGGAGGGGGACTTAGCACAATGACCTTAAGCACACAACGTGCACCACAAAAATGAGGGCGGCCCCGTAGCCTGTAGGCGCACAAACAAAGGGGCTGATACGCACATGAACGAAGGCAAAATTTATACGGCCATCGGCCTGATGAGTGGCACGTCCATGGACGGCATTGACGCGGCATTGATCAGGACCAATGGCGAAGGTTTTCTTGAATTTGGCCCCTCGTACACAGTTCCATATGAGGCTGAGTTCAGAGATCGGTTGCGCCGTATCATTGGTCCTGCTGGGCGCGCTGCGCCCGGTGTGAACGATATAGAGCGCTATCTCACCATTTTGCATGCCGACGCGGTGAACGGTTTGCTGAACCGCGCGGGTCTGGTTGCCGCCGACATTGATGTGATCGGGTTCCATGGTCACACGGTGCATCACGATCCCGCGAACGCCATCACGGTCCAGGTGGGCGGGGGACAGTTGCTGGCCGATTGGCTGGGTATTCAGGTGGTTAACGATTTTCGCGCTCGCGACGTCAATTCCGGTGGTGAAGGTGCGCCGCTTGTGCCGATTTTCCATTCGGCCTTGTTGAAAGGCGTGGGTGACCTCAATCTGCCAGCGGCCATTTTGAACATCGGGGGCGTCTCCAACGTCACCTGGGTGGGCGAAGGTGATGATGGGTTTATGGCCTTTGACAGTGGCCCGGGCAATGCCCGTTTGAACGATTGGGTGCGTGCCCACACCGGGGCTGATCTGGACCAAGATGGTGCGCATGCGGCCGCCGGGCGCGTGGACGGAGCCGTTCTGGCAGAGCTTCTGGCTCACGAATATTTTGATCGAAAACCGCCCAAGTCATTGGATCGTCAAGACTTTTGCCAGAACTGCACCCAGGATATGAACCTCGAAGACGGTGCTGCGACGATTACGGCGTTTATTGCCCAGGCATCGGCACGGGCGGCGGAACATTTCCCCAAGCCTGTCAAAACCTGGATCGTAACGGGCGGCGGGCGGCTCAATCCAGTCTTAATGAAGAGGCTGCGGGACGCGACCAGCGCGGATGTGCGTACAGCAGATGGCATGGGCTGGGATGGCGATGCGCTGGAAGCGCAGGCTTTCGCTTATTTGGCCGTGCGCTCCATCCGTTGGTTGCCGATTACCTTCCCGTTAACCACTGGGGTTGCGGAGCCCATGACGGGCGGAACGCTCTATCATCCGTCATAAGCGGGGGGAGGCGCGTTTGGCGCGCTTAGTGAATTATATCACGCCACCCACAGTGTGCCGGTTAAGCCAACCGCGGTGAAAATAGCCGGTTTGGGGTCGCTCAGGCTGCTGACCGACCTGGCGTATGCGGCGATGGCGGCGTAAGGGATCGAATTGATCGCCCAGCCTAGGGCAAAGCGCGCCACGGGCAAATTTGGTTGCCCCGGACAAGCATGCGCTGACCTCAGCCAAAATCGGCACTGCACGCGCCATGGACAGCACCACCAGTCCGTGGCGGCTGAACAGTTCATCCATTTGCGTGATTTTTGCGGTGTCTTTGGTGATGGTCCTTAACGCACGGCGACCAAAGGCCCGACTGAGGGCATAGCCGGTGCTGCCCGCAAGCCAATAACCGCTCAAGGCGTAGGCGAAGCCCAGCTCAAAACCCAGAAAATACCCGCTGAGCAGGGTGATTGTCAGGGTTGGCACGGCGATGAACAGATCCGCGAACAGCAATCCGGCGACGATCAGCCCGACCATGTGAGGTGAAGTTGTTTTGCCAGCTTCTAGCCAGCCCCGGACATCTTCAATGGTGATCCAGCCCATGGTTTTGATGATGATGAAGGTCGAAGCGAAAAACAGCGCCAAGCCGAAACCCAGCTTTAACAAATAAGTCATGCCAAGGTACTCCTAAGCGTTGCGCAATATGCGTCGGGTGAGGGTGGGGGGAATTCGGTTGAGAAACGGCAAAATTCGGGCTTTTCCGATGTAAATTTCGCCACGGTTTTTTTCCAAGCCGTGGATGATTCCAGCCGCAGCAAAAGCGGGGGTGAGTTTGCCGCTACCGCGCCCTTCGGTCATGGGGGTGTCCACAAGGGGCAGCAGAACCTCGCTAACGTGAACTTTCGTGTCGTCCAGTTGGTAGCGCAGCGATTGTGATAGGCTGTGCACGGCGGCTTTGCTGGCACAATACAGCGCTGATGACGTTTTTGGGTACAGCGCCAGACCTGAAGACATATTGACGATGACGCTGCCGTCCGGTTGATCGATCAGGCGTGCCAGCATCAACGATGTCAGCCACGCAATGGATGTGAGGTTGGTGGTGATTTCTGCGTTGATGCTGTCGAAGGAAAAATCAACATCGACAAAACGCGGCGTGTATTGCACAGCAGCATTGTTGACGAGGACGGAGACGGGTAAGTCGTCTTGCTCAATGCATCGCGCCAGGGCGATAACAGCCCCCTTTGAGGTTAGGTCGCAACGGATGGTCGTGACATCCCTCAAGTCTTGTTTGAGCGCGTCGAGTTTGTTCTGAGATCTGCCGACGGCAACGATATGGTTGCCCCTCGCCGCTAAATTTTGGCACAGCGCCTTGCCGATACCTGAGGTCGCCCCGGTGATCATGATGGTTCGGTTTTGAAGAAGCATGGCAATTCCTTTCTCTTCAGCTAGGATTGCTGAATGCAAAGGAATTGGAATTAACCTGGGTTAATCGCGATGAGTTTTTTGATGACGCGCGTTCTTGCGGATGTGGGGGGCAGTGCCGACACCCTGAAAACGGTTGAGGGCAGCATCCGTCCGCGCACGCTTGAAACCGGGACGTTTTTGATCCGCCAAGGCGAACCCGCGCCGCAGCTCTATATGATTTGCGAAGGGCTGGTGAAGATGTTCTACCTCACCGCTGACGGAAAAGAATTTGTAAAATCGTTCATCGCAGAAGGTCAGTTTACCGGTTCTCTGGCGGCCCAAGTGGATGCGGGTGAGAGCACTTTTAGCGTTGTTTGCCTAGAGCCGGTGAAGGTGGAAGCGTTGCCTTTTGAGGTCATCAAAGGGCTGGTCAATGAAGACCCCAAGGTTTTGCGCTTTTTTTATGAGTTTTTCTTCGCCCTGGCGCTGAAAAAGGAAAAGCGAGAGTACGATTTTTTGTGTCAGGCACCGCAAACGCGTTATCGCCAATTCATGGACGAAAACCCAAACATTATCGGGCGTGTGACCCAGGCGGATGTCGCGCGCTATTTGGGCATCACCCCGGTTGCGTTGAGCCGCATCCGGGGGCGCGCCAAGGCCTCAAAAAACCGAGATTAAGTCGCTGTCGCTAAAGACTTGTCGAGGTAACTATCGACAATTTTAGTCAACTGGGGCATGTGATTGCCGAAAAAGTGATCACAGCCTTTGACGATTTCATAGTCGATCGTGATGTTTTTCTGGCTTTTCAGCTTTGCTGCGAGCTTGTCGGTGCTTTCCACGGGGATGATTTCGTCACGATCACCATGGATCAGGATGCCGGATGCGGGGCAGGGGGCCAGGAACGTGAAATCATGTTGGCTGGCCGGGGTTGCGACCGAGATGAAGCCATTGATTTCCGGACGACGCATCATCAGCTGCATGGAAATCCATGCACCAAAGGAAAAGCCGCCGATCCAGCAACTGGACGCATTGGGGTTGTGCGCTTGCATCCAATCCAGAGCCGACGCCGCGTCGCTCATTTCGCCCAAGCCGTTGTCGAATGTGCTCTGCGAACGGCCGACTCCGCGAAAATTAAACCGCAAAGTAGAGAATCCACGCTTCACGAAGGCCTGGTACATAGCGTACACGACCTTGTTGTTCATGGTGCCGCCGAACTGCGGGTGGGGGTGCAAAATAAGCGCAATCGGTGCGCCGGATTTTTTCGAGTGATGGTAACGCCCTTCGAGGCGTCCCTCGGGACCGTTGAAGATAACTTCAGGCATGGATTTTTAATAACCGCTTAAATTTCAACAGGTTGCGCCAAGACGATCAGCGTTGCATCAGTGCGTGTTTTATTTAATAAAGTGACCCTAGAATACTTGACTGCGTTAGTCGGGTATATTATATTCCAGACATATAATGCAACATTGAATGTCGGTGTTGCGCAAGGCGGTAATCGGAACAATTCCGGTCCGCTCCCTGCGAACGCTAGACACAAACATATTGGATGAGCCATGTTTTTCAAGGGGCTTAAAGAAGATATCGATTCCTTTATCGCTCGCGACCCCGCTGCGCGGTCGCGTTTGGAAGTCGTTTTGCTGTATCCGGGCTTCCACGCGATCCAAGTTTATCGCATGTCGAGCTGGCTGTGGAAGTGCAATTTCCATTTTTTGGCACGCCTGATGTCGCAAGCCGGTCGATTTTTCACCGGCATCGAAATTCATCCGGGCGCGACCATCGGGCGGCGCTTGTTTATCGATCACGGCGATGGCGTGGTGATCGGTGAGACCAGCGAAATCGGCGATGATGTGACGCTCTACCAAATCGTGACCCTTGGCGGGATTTCGCCCAGTGTCGATAGCCACAAGCAAGTGAACCAAAAACGTCATCCGACTCTCGAAGACGGCGTAATCGTTGGTTCTGGCGCGCAAATTTTAGGCCCTATCATCGTGGGTAAAGATGCGCGCATCGGTGCCAATGCGGTGGTGACCCGTGATGTGCCGCCGGGTGTGACCGCGGTGGGTATTCCGGCGCGTGTGGTGATGCCGCGCGACAAAGAGCACGCGAAAGACTTTGTCGCCTATGGCACGCCTGCTGACGGCTGTCCCGATCCCGTTTTGCGCACGATTGACAATTTGCGTACGCAAGTCGAAACGCTAATGGAACGTATCGATGTTCTGGAAACTGAGCAAAAGCCGCTTTTTCAAGCTGAGAAGGCTGTCGGTGAAAAGAATAAAGTGGTGATTTCCGGAGGGGATGCCTAAGTCTGCCGCGTGCGTCTTAGGACCGCTTACTTTGAAGGAGAATTGACGTGAAGCTCAGCACCAAAGGACGTTACGCCGTGATGGCTATGGCTGACCTTGGCAAAATGGATACCGGAAAGCCCGTCGCATTGGCGGATGTTGCCGAGCGGCAGGAAATTTCCTTGTCGTATTTGGAGCAACTGTTTGGAAAGCTGCGCCGCGCCGGGTTGGTGAAAAGCGTGCGGGGACCAGGCGGTGGATATTTGTTGTCGCGCGAAGCCGGTGAAATTCGTATTTCCGATGTCATCACGGCGGTGGATGAACCGATGGAGGCGACCCGCTGCACCAGCACGGGCGGCTGCCATTCGGACAAGGCGCGGTGCTTGACTCACGATCTGTGGCAGGCGTTGAGCTACCAAATTCACCTCTATCTAAGCTCTGTGACCTTGGCCGATGTTTGCGCACGAAGGGTTTTGGGCCCGCGTCCAGAACTGTTTGATGAACTGGTGGCGCAAGTTCCATCCGATATAATCGCCGCCGAATGACTTCGAGTACATGGCGTTAACGATCAACCGTAAAGGCTTTTAAACTATGAACCGCTTGGTTTACATGGACCATAATGCGACGTCCCCGACCCGCCCCGAGGCGGTCGCGGCGGCTGTGCGCGCCATGGAAATCGGTGGTAACCCGTCTTCGGTGCATGCTCAGGGCCGTAAAGCACGACGTATCGTGGAAGACGCGCGTGAACAGATACGCCGTGCGGTGAACGCGCCGGCCAGCGCCCAGGTGATTTTCACCTCCTGCGGGACCGAGGCCAACACCACGGCGTTGCAGGGCTGTGATCGGGACAAGGCGTTTGCGGGCGCTACGGAACATGCTGCTGTGCTGGGCGCGCGGAGCGATATTCAGCGCATCCCCGTGGATGTAAACGGGCTGATCGACCCGTTTCAACTGGATGAAATGTTCGCAGGCGGCGGTGATGATGTGGTTATTTCCGTGATGCTGGCGAACAACGAAACCGGCGTGCTGCAACAAGTCGAAGGCATTGCGCGCATCGCTCATCGTTATCAGGCCCTGGTACATACCGACGCGGTGCAGGCATTGGGCAAGATCAATGTAGATTTTCAGGCCTTGGGTGTCGATATGATGAGCCTGTCGGCGCACAAAATCGGCGGGCCCCAAGGCGTAGGCGCGCTGATCGTGACCAAGGATGTCAAGCTAACCCCGTTTAACGTCGGCGGCGGCCAGGAAGGCGGCTTGCGGGGCGGCACCGAAAACGTACCAGGGATTGCCGGATTTGGTGCAGCTGCAGAATTGGCCACGGCTGAAGTGGCGAACGTGGCGCGTGTGAAGGCATTGCGCGACAGCCTAGAAACGGGCGTTGTGGCCATGGCCCCGGATGCCACGGTGATCGCCCGAATGGCGGACCGTTTGCCCAACACCAGCTTCATCTCCATGACGGGCGTGGACGCTGAAACGCAGATCATGGCTTTTGATTTGGCGGGCATTTGTGTCAGTGCTGGCTCGGCTTGTGGCTCGGGAAAAGTAAAATCCAGCACCGTTTTGGGCGCGATGGGTTTGCCCAGGGATATAACGAAATCGGCGGTGCGCGTGAGCCTTGCCCACAGCACCACCAAACAAGATATTGAGCGCTTTTTGAGTGCGTGGTCGGAACTTTATCAGCGCAAATGCGCTGAACGATCCGCGGCTTAGGCAACAGGTTTAACCAACAAAAAAGAATAAGGTTGATGACAATGACGGCCAAAAATTGGACCCAGAACAATCCGCTCTACTTGGATTACCAGGCAACCACGCCGACCGATCCGCGTGTGGTTGAAGCGATGAACCCGTACTGGACCGAGAAATTCGGCAACCCTCATTCGCGCAACCACCATTATGGCTGGGAAGCAGAAGACGCCGTTGAAATTGCGCGCGGCCATGTTGCCGACCTCATCGGCGCGTCCGCGAAAGAAGTGATCTTCACCTCCGGCGCAACGGAATCCAACAACCTTGCCATCAAGGGCGTGGCCAAATTTTACGGCGACAAACGCAACCACATCATCACCTGTGTGACGGAACACAAGTGCGTGTTGGAAACCTGCCGTTCGTTGCAGCAGGACGGTTTCGACGTTACCTATCTGCACGTTAAAGAAAACGGTCTTATCGACCTAAATGATCTCAAGGCGGCGATGACCGAAAAGACCTTGATCGTGTCGATCATGGCGGTGAACAACGAAATCGGTGTGATCCAGCCGCTCAAGGAAATCGGCGAGCTCTGTCGTGCCAACAAGACCTTCTTCCACACCGATGCCGCCCAAGCGGTGGGTAAAATTCCCCTGGACGTGGATGAAATGAAGATCGACATGCTGTCGATCTCCGGTCACAAGGCTTACGGCCCCATGGGCATTGGCGCGTTGTACGTGCGTCGCAAACCGCGGGTGCGCCTGGTACCATCGATCCACGGTGGCGGCCAGGAACGCGGCATGCGTTCGGGCACCTTGCCGACCCCGTTGGTGGTGGGCCTGGGTAAAGCTTGCGAGCTGGCGAAAAAGGAAATGGCAGCCGAAGCCGAGCGCCTGCACGACTTCCAGCACCGTCTGTACGAAGGTCTGCGCCAGCGCATTCCGGAAATTTTCCTCAATGGCGATGAAGATCATCGCATCCCCGGCAATCTCAATATTTCGTTCGCATATGTCGAAGGTGAAGGCTTGATGATGGGGATTAAGGATCTGGCCGTGTCGTCGGGTTCGGCCTGCACCTCGGCTTCGTTGGAGCCGTCCTACGTGTTGCGTGCGCTGGGTGTCGAAGACGAGTTGGCGCACACCTCGTTGCGTTTGGGCCTGGGGCGCTTCACCACCGAAGACGACATCGACTATGCCATTGAGCGCATTTCCAAGGAGGTGAACCGCCTGCGTGAATTAAGTCCGCTTTGGGATATGGCGAAGGCTGGCATCGATATTAAGTCCATCAAGTGGGCTGAACACTGAGATTTATTCAACACTCGCTCATCACGCCCCGTTCAAGAAGGGCAAATCAGGAGAAGATAAAATGGCTTATAGTAAGGAACTGATCGAACATTATGAGAACCCGCGTAATGTCGGCTCCATGGAAGATGGCGACGGTGATGTGGGTACCGGATTGGTCGGCGCGCCCGCTTGCGGAGACGTGATGAAGCTGCAGATCAAGGTCAGTGCGGAAGGCATCATCGAAGACGCCAAGTTCAAGACCTTTGGTTGCGGTTCGGCCATTGCGTCCAGTTCGCTGGTGACCGAATGGGTCAAAGGCAAGACGCTCGATGAAGCCGGTGAGATCAAAAACACCGACATCGCCGAAGAGCTGGCTTTGCCGCCGGTGAAGATTCATTGCTCCGTTCTGGCCGAGGATGCTATCAAGGCAGCTATATCGGATTATAAGGCGAAATCGACGGGTTCGGCAGATAAAGCCCAAGACGCCGCTGAATAAGCCTTTTTTCAGCGAACAGAGGAAAGACGATCATGAACGCACCCTCGCCACAGTCTCGTAGTATGCCCGCGCCGATCAACATGACGCCGGCGGCTCTCACCCAGGTGAAGGCGTTGCTGGACAGTCGCGGCAAGACGTCTGCGGGCATTCGCATCGGCGTGCGCACCAAGGGCTGTTCGGGATTATCCTACACCCTTGAATTCGCCGACGAAAAAAACGAATTCGATGAATCCATGGAAGTCGACGGGATCACCATCTTGATCGACCCCAAGGCCACCATGTTCATCATCGGAACCGAAATGGACTATGTTGAAGACAAGCTGGAAAGCGGCTTTGTCTTCACCAATCCCAATGAAAAAGGCCGCTGCGGTTGTGGTGAATCTTTTCATGTATGATGAGGGTTCTGCTTAAAAGCGGGCTTCTTCGCATATCCTGTAGCCGCCCTTCGGGGCGGCTGCATTTTGTGACCCACGCGATGACGTGTGGTTCACAGGCATTTGATGGGTACGAAATGAACGACGTGAACACGAAAACGCCGCAGGGAACGCTCAAGTCATGCTGGTCCTGCAAGGGGCCAACGCCAGTGGCGGCGTTGTTTTGCCAGACGTGCAAAGCCGTTCAGGCCCCGGCGGCGGTCACCCATTTCGTGCGTTTAGGGGTCGAACAGTCTTTCGATGTCGATGTTGCCAGCTTGGACCGGTTGTATTTTGATCTGCAGCGCCAGCTTCATCCAGACCGTTTTGCAACCAAGGCACCAAAGGAACGCGCACTCAGCCAACAGCAAGCCACGGCGTTGAACGATGCTTATGAAACACTGAAAGACCCCCTTAAGCGTGCCGATTATCTGGTGCATATTTTGGGTGTCAATGTGTTGCCGGAAGGCTGCAATCTGGTGCGCGACCAGTCGATCTTGATCGAAGCCATGGAAATGCGTGAAAAATTAGCGATGGCGGACACGATGGATGCCCTGAACGCGATCCAACGCGAGACCAAGGCGGAAATCGATGACGTGCTCACCGGCCTGTCGCTGGCGTTCAAGGGCGACGATATCGAAGGTGCGTGCCAATTGACCACGCGATTGAAGTATTTGGACAAAATGATGGGCGAGGTGCGTCAGGGGCGCGCCCGGCTGCTTTAACAACCGTTCAATTCTGCGACGCTCTCACCACGCAGACACCAAATCAAAATCAGGACAGATTTCATCATGGCTCAGATACTGCAAATTCACGAACCCGGACAATCACCTGTCCCGCATCAGGAAGATGCCGAATTGGCCGTGGGGATCGATTTGGGCACCACCAACTCCGTGGTTGCGATCAGCTCCGAGGGTAAAATCGAGGTTCTCAAAGATGACGACGGCCAAGCGTTGGTTCCATCCATCGTGGCTTACGCGCCAGATGGCTCCGCCATTGTCGGCGAACTGGCCAAGCGTTTATTGTTGAGCCGCCCGGACAGCGTGGTTAGCTCGATCAAGCGCCTTATGGGGCGGGGCGCGGAAGACGTGCGCACGTTGGGTGGTCAGTTGCCATTCGATATCGAGCCTCATCACGAAGGTGAAAGCCAATTGGTGCGCCTGAACATCGGCGGGCATACGCTGACGCCGATTGAAATTTCCGCCGATATTTTGCGCGCTCTTAAGGACCGTGCCGAAGGCCACTTGGGGGCCAAGGTCGAAAAGGCCGTGATCACCGTTCCTGCGTATTTTGACGATGCTCAGCGTTCCGCCACCAAAGATGCCGCGCGTCTTGCGGGGTTGGAGGTTCTGCGACTGGTGAACGAGCCCACCGCGGCAGCGTTGGCCTATGGCTTGGACAAGGGTGCCGAGGGGCTTTTTGCCGTGTTTGATCTGGGCGGCGGTACCTTCGATGTGTCGGTGTTACGCATGCAAAAGGGTGTGTTTCAGGTTCTCGCCACCGGCGGTGACGCCGCGCTGGGCGGTGATGATTTCGACCACGCCATTGCGGAACACTTTCTCGCTGAGCGTCAGGCCGATTTAGGTGAAACTGAATTGAGCGGTGGCGAGGTCAAGGTCGCACTGATGACCGGACGCCTTGCCAAGGAATGCCTGAGCACGGAAGACAGTGGTGAATGGGTGCTGACGGTAGATGACCATCAAACCAAGCACCAATTGGACCGTGCGACGTTTGAGGGTTTGATCAAACCCTACGTGGACCGGACCATCAAGATTTGCCACGAGGTTCTGACCGAAGCCGGGTTCGACCCGCTCGACGTCAAGGGCGTGGTGCTGGTTGGCGGCTCCACCCGGGTGCCGTCGGTGCGCAAAGCGGTAGCATCGTATTTCGGGTCCGAACCGTTGGCCGACATCGACCCCGACCAAGTTGTCGCGGTGGGGGCGGCGTTGCAGGCCGAAGCACTTACCGTTGGCTCCGACACATTACTTCTGGATGTCACGCCGTTGTCTTTGGGTTTGGAAACCATGGGCGGGCTGGTGGAAAAGGTTATTCCCCGCAACACCCCGATCCCGGTAGCCAAGGCTCAGGAATTCACCACATTCCAGGACGGTCAAACTGCGATGGCGATCCATGTGGTGCAGGGCGAGCGTGAAATGGTCGATCAAAATCGTTCGTTGGCGCGCTTTACGCTCAAGGGCATTCCGCCCATGGCTGCGGGCGCGGCTCACATCCGCGTGACCTTTCAGGTCGATGCCGACGGACTGCTGACGGTTACGGCGGGGGAAGAAACCTCGGCCATCGAAGCTCAGGTCGAGGTCAAGCCATCCTACGGCCTCAGCGAAGATGAAATGTCGACGATGCTCTATGACAGCATGAAAAATGCCAAAGACGACATGGAGCTGCGCCTGCTGGCTGAAGCACGGGTCGAGGCAGAACGCGCCATGCTGGCGGTGCGCTCGGCGCTGCAGGCCGATTGTTCATTGTTGTCTGTTGAAGAACGTGAAGATATTGGTGGGCAGATGGATAAGGTCATCGATGCTATCAAGGGCACGGACCGCGATGCCATCAACGCCGCTGCGGAAGATTTGGACAATGCCACCCGTGTGTTTGCTGAAAAACGCATGGATAAGGGTATCCGAGACGCACTGACCGGCGTCAGCATGGACAAACTTGAAACCACCATCGGCGACGGAGAAAGCGCTTAAACGCTTGTCGCCGTGCGCCAGCCGATGTAAACCAGAACCAACTGAGATCACGATTTCTAGGAGAGCAGAACAAATGCCGAAAATCACATTCATAGATGCGGACGGTAACCGCAAGGACGTTGACGCGCCGGTTGGCCTTTCGGTTTTGGAAATCGCGCATAAAAATGGCCTGGACCTGGAAGGTGCCTGCGAAGGTTCGCTGGCGTGTTCGACCTGCCATGTCGTCGTCGAGGACAAGTGGTTTGAAAAGCTCGGCGAAGCGAGTGAGGAAGAAGAGGACATGCTTGATCTGGCATTCGGTCTCACCCACACATCGCGCCTGGGCTGCCAAATTAAAATGACGGAAGCGCTGGATGGTTTGGAAGTCACGATTCCAAGCGGCACGCGCAATATGCTGTTGGATTAAAACATACATCCATAACGCTTTACGGTTCTGAAGCCCGTCGACCTTAAAGGGTCGGCGGGCTTTTGCATTCTGCGAATAAATCGCAATTTACGGACATGAGTTGCCAGTGTTTCTGCATATTCAGAACCGTCTACTCGGCAAATGAAAAAAGTTCATGTAAAATCAAGCGTCTGCAACAGGTCTGTTTAAATATGTGTCTGGCATGAATATTGAGTAGATTGAAGTTAAGAATAAAGACTGAAAACAGTGAGAGTTAGCTCACAATTTTAGGTACCCCAACGCAAGGGGCAGAGTTCGTAAAAGAACACATGCTGGAGGTTTACGATGCGTGCGATGATTTCCTACATGGTTTTGGCGGCGGCTATTTATTTTGCGCCTTCCGTGCAAGCGGTGGCAGCAGAAAGGACGTATCTCATTGGTTTTGCTCAGGACAATATGGGTAATGACTGGCGAGCCGCGCAGGTACATGCCGTTGAGCAGGCCCTTTCCAAGTATGACAATGTTAAGTTTGTTTACACGGATGCGGCGGGCAGTGTGGCGAAAAATATTCAGGACATTGAAGATTTAGCGGATCAGGGTATGGATTTGTTGATCATAAGCCCTCGCAACCCGCAAGCCATGACGCCAGTTATCTCGGCGTTGTATGATCGTGGTATTCCTGTGGTGTTGCTGACCCGCAAGATGAAAAATAACAAATATACGACCTTTATTGGCCCAAACGATTTCCAAATTGCGTCCCAAGCGGCGGATCAGATTTCCGTGGCAAGCGGGGGTAAGGCTAAGGTTCTTATGTTGCAAGGCGTTCCCACGGCCACCACGGCCGTTCAGCGTACGCAGGGCTTCATAGAGCGTATGAAAGCGCATCCCGGAATGTCGATCGTCGATATCATTCCGGCCAACTATCAGCGTGCCGAAGCGATCAAAATTGTGCAGGGGGTTCTGGAAAGCGGGATGAAGTTCGATGCCATTTACGCTCAGAGTGATAGCATGGCTGCTGGTGCACGCTTGGCCCTGATGGGGGCGGGCATCGACCCAAAATCCATCCCGTTGGTGGGTATTGACTACATCCCCGAAGCGCGCGAGGCGATCCGTGCTGGCGAGCAGTATGCAAGCTTCACCTACCCAACATGCGGTGACGTTGGTGCGGACATCGCCTTACGCATCTTGAGAGGAGAGGCCGTCCCGCGCCAGATCGAGGTGCCATCGCAGATGGTCACCCAAGATAATGTCGATCAGGTTGAGAGCATTTTTTAGAAACCAAGTGGTTTGTAATGCCCGCATATCCGTTCGAAATACATAAACCCGGTAACCCATACAGGTTATCGGGTTTTTTTATGTGCATTTTGCGAATTGCTTGCAATTCGAGGCAATGGATAGGTCGAAATAAGCATTTTGAATGCCTTTATTTTGGAGATGTCAGAATTTCTTGGGGATTCAGATATGTATACCCCACATAGAAATTTAGGTTCTTGGCATGCGAGTTGCTTATGTCGTGTGAAAAGGAAGAGGCGACCAAATGATGTTAAATTTTGATTTCATGCAGAGCGCATTCAGACGTCACGGGTTCACCTGGGCGGCTATGATTGTTGGGGTGCTATCCCTAAGCGCTTGCAATGATAGTGAGATACGTGCGTACGAACCCGAATATTCCGAGGTGCCGCCCGTCGTCGGTCAGGAGTACGTATTTGGCGTGCACCCATTGCATAACCCCAAGCGTCTGCACGAGGTCTTCGGTCCGCTCATGGACTATCTGCAAGACCATATGCCAGGTGTGACATTCCGCCTTGAGGCGTCGCGCGACTATGCGGCTTACGATGAGAAGCTCTATGCGCGCAAGTTTGACTTTTCCCTGCCCAACCCCTTTCAGACGATCAATTCTCTCAAATCGGGTTACCGGGTGTTTGGCAAGATGGGGGATGATGAAAATTTCCGCGGCATCATTTTGGTGCGTAAGGACAGCGGCATAAAGACAGTTGCAGACCTGAAGGGAAAGGCTGTCAGCTTTCCGGCCCCAACCGCCCTCGCAGCGACGATGATGCCTCAGTATTACATGCAGTCCAATGGTCTTAACGTCATGTCGGATATCGACATTCGCTATGTCGGTTCACAGGAATCCTCGATCATGAATGTTTTTCTGGGGGATACGGCGGCCGCCGCCACATGGCCGCCACCGTGGCGGTTGCTGTCTAAGGAGCGCCCTGAATTGGCCGAGAACTTGGAAATTAAATGGGAAACCGATCCATTGCCCAATAATAGTCTTGTCGCCCGAGACGACACCCCCCGTCATGTGGTCGATACCGTTGCGGGGCTGATCTTCGGCCTCCATCAAAACGAAGAAGGCAAGGCTATATTGGCGCGCATGGAATTGTCTCGCTTTGAATCTGCGACAAACGAAACGTACGCGTCGGTGATCGACTTTGTTGCAAAATTTGAAGTCGCGGTTCGTCCGGTGAAATAAGGGTGATATGACGATGTACACGACCATTAATGCCATTAAAGCCTTTTGGACGGCCTCTATCCGTCGTCAATTGATGTTGGGCATCGCTTTGGTCCATGCCGTTTTGATGACAATTTTTATTGTCGATTTGGTCGAGCGACAGCGTGCTTTTCTTCATGAACAGGGCATCACCACCACCGTCAGCCTGTCTGAAACCTTAGCTGCGAACAGCACGTCATGGGTTTTGTCCAACGATGTGATCGGGTTGGAAGAGGTGGTGCAGTCCCAGGCAAAATATCCAGGAGTTCAGTATGCGATGGTGTTGAACCCGCTGGGACGGGTTCTGGGGCATACGGACTCTTCACATATTGGCTCCTACGTGGCGGATGAAACGAGTTTGCGTTTGGTTTCGTCCGGGCATGAGCGGCAGATGTTGGTGGATATAAATAACCTTGTCGATGTTGCCGAACCGATCGTCGCAAACGGTAAACATATCGGGTGGGCGCGAGTTGGCATCAATCGTACAGCCGTTAATGCCAACCTGGATATCGTGACGCGTGACGGGATCCTTTATACCCTTTTGGCTATTGGTGTAGGCACGGCGTTTGCTTTTTTTATGGGACAAGGTCTTACATCTGGTCTGCAACATATCGTCGATGTCACCGAACAACTGCGGGCGGGCCACCGCGATCAGCGTGCGGACTTGGACCGGAGCGATGAGTTGGGGGTCTTGGCGCGCACATTCAATGCTATGGCGGACAAAATTCAGGCCCGAGAACAGGAACTGGAGCAAACGCACACAGATCTAGAAAGTACCGTTCGTGAACGCACAAGCGAGCTGCGTGTGGAAATATCAGACCGTAAAAAATTCGAAGAGGCACTCAAGGAAACCGAGGCCAAGACCCGTCAAATTGTGAACTCAGCAGTGGATGGGATCATCACCACGGACCATAAAGGCAACATCCTAACGTACAACACGGCCGCTGAGAAAATATTTGGCTACTCTGTGTTCGAGGTGGCTGGCAAAAATATCAAAATATTGATGCCGACCAATATTGCGGAACGTCATGATTCGTACATGAATGCATATCTGGAAACGGGCGGGGCCAAGGTGATTGGGATGGGCCGGGAATTGGTGGCCAAGCGCAAAGACGGAAGTACGTTCCTGGCCGATTTTTCCATTAATGACTTTCATCATGCCGGCTCGACCACCTTTGTCGGCATCATTCGCGATATCACAGAGCGCAAGGAAGAGCAATACAGGCTTCAGGCCGCGATGCAACAGCTACAAGATACCCAAAGCGACTTGGTTCAGGCTGAAAAAATGGCGTCTTTGGGCGGGTTGGTGGCGGGTATCTCGCATGAAATCAACACACCCATTGGCGTCGGCGTGACGGCAACGTCTCACTTGAAAGAGCGTGCCGATGAAATGGCGCAGGCGCTTGTCGATGGAACCTTGCGTAAAAGCCAGTTGGCCGAATTCGTTGGTACGGCGCAAAATTCCACCGGCATTATTCAAGCCAATCTCAACCGTGCGTCGGACTTGGTGCGTAGCTTCAAGCAGGTGGCCGTTGATCAAACCAGCGATGAAATACGTCAGATCAATTTGCTGGATTATGTTGATGAAGTGCTGGAAAGCTTGAAGCCCAATTTGCGCCGCACCAAGCATGAAATCACTGTTAAGGGGGACCGCGATATTGTGTTTGAGACGCACCCCGGCGCCTTGTCTCAAGTCATCACAAACCTGGTCATGAACTCGGTCATTCATGCTTATGACGAAGATGAGATTGGACATATCCAAATCACGGCGGAAAAGAACGACGGATCACTGACCTTGCTGTACGTCGATGACGGCAAGGGCATGGAGGATGACGTAAGCGCCAAGATTTTTGAACCGTTTTTCACCACCAAGCGTGGGTCGGGCGGCAGCGGTTTGGGTATGCATATTCTTTTCAATCAAGTGACCCAAACTTTGGGGGGCAACATTCAACTGCACAGCAAGCCGGGCCGGGGGACGGCTTTTGACATCACAATCCCATACAAGACGGACGACCTTCAGAAAGGAGAACAATCATGAGCGTTGCAATGGAAGAGGATGACGATTTCCTGTTCGCTGATGAGAGCGAGGAGACGCCCGAAAAGGTCGAAACCGCAAGTTGGAAGATATTGCTGGTCGATGATGAGCCTGCCATCCATGACGTGACGAAGATGGCGCTGAGTGGTTTCCAGTTCGATGGACATGGTGTGGAATTCATCAGTGCGTATTCCGGTCAAGAAGCCCAGCAGTTGATCCAGGATCACCCGGACGCAGCGGTAATGCTTTTGGATGTGGTGATGGAAACGGATCATGCCGGCCTGGATGTTGCGCGCTTCGTGCGTGAAGAGGCTAACAACAAGTCGGTGCGCATCATCTTGCGAACAGGTCAACCGGGGCAGGCACCAGAACGCCAAGTGATCACCGATTACGACATCAACGATTACAAGGAAAAGACCGAGCTGACATCGCAAAAGCTGTTTACGCTGATGTATGCTTCGCTGCGGTCCTATCGCGATATCATCGCGCTTGAAGCGAACAAGCGAGGGCTTGAGCGAGTCATTCAGGCCTCGACCAATATTTTTGAATTGCAAAATTTGCAAAGTTTCACCCAAGGCGTTCTTGAGCAGATTACGTCCTTGCTGCATCTGGACCACGATGCTGCATACCTTAAGGCCAACGGTCTGGCTGCTGCCCATGAGGGGGATGATTTGCATGTGATTGCGGGGATCGGTGCGTTTGAGAGTTTGGTCGGGATGAACGGCACTCAGAATTTGGACCAGGAAATCGTGAGTGATTTGAATGGCGCAATTAAGGTGGGTGCAAACCTATACAATGATGGACGCTTCACGGGGTTTTTCAAAAGTTCGCGCGGCACCGAAAACCTTGTGCATATGTCCGGGATTGGTGAGGTCAGCGAATTGGATCGCGCGCTTTTGGAGGTCTTCGCCAATAATGTTGGTGTGGCGTTCGAAAACATCGAGCTGCACCACGAAATCGAAGAAACCCAGCGCGAGATTGTTTACATGCTGGGCGAGGCGGTGGAAACGCGCTCCAAAGAAACCGGCAATCACGTCAAGCGGGTTGCAGAAATCACCAAACTTCTGGCGGTGGACTATGGTATGGACGCTGAAGAAGCCGAAATTATCCGTCTGGCATCGCCCATGCACGACTTGGGCAAAATCGGCATTCCGGATTCCATTCTCAACAAACCCGGTAAACATACGCCGGAAGAATGGGCCATCATGCAGACCCATGCGCAGTTGGGCTACGACATGCTGAAAAATTCGAAGCGACGCATCTTGCAGGCCGGTGCGGTCATCGCACGCGATCACCATGAAAAGTGGGCCGGCGGCGGCTACCCGAACAACCTCAAAGGCGAAGACATTCACATCTATGGCCGAATCTCGGCGGTGGCGGATGTGTTCGACGCTTTGGGGTCTGATCGTTGCTACAAAAAGGCTTGGCCGCTGGATAAAATTGTCGACCTGTTCAACGAAGAACGAGGTAAGCAATTCGATCCACAATTGGTTGATATCTTGTTGAATAATATGGATATGGTTGTGGCTATTCGCGACCGCTACGCAGATTGAAAAGCGTGTGTTACGGTGTCCGATACTCCGAAACCACGAAACCACGAAACCACGACTGTGAAAACGAAGACTAAGGATACGACCAGATATGCGCTGGACCGACGTTCACGACATCGCCATCGAATTGGAAGATGCTCATCCCGAGGTGGACATCTTGCATGTGCGCTTCACTGATTTGTGGAAATGGGTGCAAGAGCTGCCGGGCTTTGATGATGACCCCGATAAATCCAGCGAGAAAGTTCTAGAGGCCATCCAAATGGCGTGGCTGGACGAACGCGATTAGTTGCCGTCTTGCGTTTCTAGGTCTTGTCGTGTCGTCGTTCCCCCGACCTCACCCCTACCGCATGCCCCCAGGTTCGTCTGAGGGCAGTTTTTGCGGGTTTCTTGTGTTGCGATGGATTAAAGTCAGCGATCTGAGCGCACGTTGAATGATTAAGGTTTTTAGGGCATGCCCAACGTATCGATGATCGACCTGGCCGCACTGGTGTGGTTTTTGGTGATGTGGAATGGCTACACGTATTTTGCTGACCATATGAAGCACGACCGCCTGTCGCTGTTGACGGTGATGAAAAAACACCGTCTGGGCTGGATGCAGCAGATGATCCGCCGCGAAGCGCGTGTTGTCGATGCCACCATCATGAGCACGCTGATGCGCAGTGTGTCGTTGTTTTCCAGCACCACGCTGCTGATTTTGGCGGGCCTTTTGGCCATTCTTGGCTCGTTGGATAAGGTGCAGGCGTTGGTTGCGGGTATTCCGTTTGTGGAACAGGCCTCGAAAACGGCGTGGGAACTGAAAATCCTCACGCTCATTTTGATCTTCGTGTATGCATTTTTCAAGTTTGCCTGGTCGCTGCGCCAGTTCAATTACTCGGTCATTTTGATCGGCGCCGCACCGCCGCCGTCTGCGGCCGATACCCCCGCTGCTGATGCCTTCGCTCAAGGCACGGCCGATGTGGTGGCGTTGGCGGTGTCGAACTTCAACCGCGGCATGCGCGCGTACTATTTTGGGCTTGCCGCACTGGGGTGGATTTTGCACCCGATTTTGTTCGCGCTGGCGACGCTGTGGGTTTTGGCAGTGGTTTACCGCCGTGAGTTCCGTTCTCAGACCCTAAACTTTCTTGATGCCACTCCCGGAACATCCGAGAAAACACGATGAAACTTGACCTTCCCGAAAGCGCAAATCGCAAGCCGCCGTCCGAAACCCGCGTCGTGGTCGCCATGTCCGGCGGCGTGGACTCGTCGGTTACGGCGGCGCTGTTGAAAGAGGCGGGCTTTGACGTCGTCGGCATCACCTTGCAGTTGTACGACCACGGTGTTGCCATCGACAAACCCGGCACCTGTTGCGCCGGGCGTGACATTCTCGATGCGCGCCGGGTCGCCGACCACATTGGTATCCCGCACTACGTGCTTGATTTCGAACAGCGCTTCAAAGAACAGGTGATGGAGGTGTTCGCCGACACCTATCTGGCTGGCGAAACGCCGATCCCGTGCGTGACGTGCAACGACACCATCAAGTTCAAAGACCTGCTGGACCGTGCCAAGGACTTAGGCGCCGATGCGCTGGTCACCGGCCATTACGTGCGCCGCCTCGACGGCCAAAAAAACCAGGGCGGACAGGCCGAACTGCACCGCGGTATGGATCACAGCCGCGATCAAAGCTACTTCCTGTTTTCCACCCCGCAAGCCGCATTGGAAATGCTTTGGTTTCCGTTAGGCGCATGCACCAAGGACGAAGCGCGGGCAGAGGCCAAGCGTCTCGGCCTCGACATCGCCGCCAAGCCCGACAGCCAAGACATCTGCTTCGTGCCCCAGGGCAAGTATCTGGACGTGGTCGAAAAGCTCCGCCCCGGCGCGTTGGACGCGGGCGATATCGTCGATACCGACGGCAATGTGCTCGGCCAACACGATGGGGTGATTAAATTCACCGTGGGCCAACGCAAGGGCCTCGGCATCTCCGCCCCGGAACCGATTTATGTGTTGGAAATCGACGCGAAACACAACCGCGTGGTGGTGGGCTCAAAAGCCGACCTGCTCAAACGCGCCCTGACCATTCGCGACATCAACTGGATCGGCGACGGCGCGCATATGCCCGAAGGGGGGTTTGAGTGCACCGCCAAAATCCGCTCCATGAGCCCCACCATCCCGGTCCACGTCACCCCGCTGGAAAACGGCCGCGCTGAAGTTCACCTCAAAGAACCCTACGCCGGCATCGCACCGGGCCAAGCCTGCGTGTTTTACGACGGCGAGAGGCTGTTGGGTGGGGGATGGATTGAGAAGGGTTAGGATAAAATTCGCTTTTAGCGAATTTATTTCTTGATACTGATGCTTGCATCGTATACCGTGGTCAATGTTCGGTAACGGAATAAGTCGTTATTCTCAGGGTTGGCTTTGAGCTAACCCGCGGAGGGGTAAAATCCTCTACCGTTTCGCCCCAGAAGCCCCGAGGAGACGAGGGATGGGCGGGCCGCGAAGCAGACGCGATAGCAACGACCACTATCGCGTCTGGGCAAAAGGTGGAGCTGTCGGTTCCGACCTCTGTTTGGTGGCGACGCTTGGCAGATTGACTGCCAAGTCAAACAGAGGAGTAACGCAAATGAGTGATACTGATCCCGAACACCGACAGCGGCGGCCCAATCGATGGCTGTGGAGCAAGCTTCGCAACCCAAGAGCCTTGAAGGCTACTATTAGTGTAGCTGTTATCATCTACCGTATTTGGCGGTGGTTTGATGACATCTTCGGATCTTCAGGATAAGCCGCCAACCTAATGTCCCTCCCGCTTTTGAATCCTACACGAGGAATGTAATTAATATGCTTTGCGAAGCGCTAAGACTAATTCGAGTTTTTCACGATCTTAAGCAATTTGAGGTCGCTGAACGTCTAGGTGCATCTAAATCACATATTTCGGAAATCGAAAAGGGTGCCAAAACCCCTTCTATTGAGTTGCTCGAAAAATACTCAAGCGAATTTTGCATTCCTATTTCATCAATTATGTTTTTTGCAGAAGCACTGCCTGATGCCCAAAAAGGAGAAGCTGTCAGGGCTAAGCTGGCATCTAAAGTGCTCGACATTCTTAAGTTCGTCGAAAGAAAAGCAAATGTCGATGCGGCATAAAGCAAAAGGCCACTACTCACTTACTGACAGCCCGTTTTACAAATTAAGAAACCGCAGACGTCTTGCGAGCTTGCTCATGTGCTCACCCTCAGACTTGACACGTTTGGTGGCTAGAAACGATTTGTACGCTAGGCGATGGAAGCACAAAAAGAAAGATATTTGGCTGAAAGAAGCTCCTTCTTCTGAGGAAGCGGATATATTTCGCCCCATTGACATCCCCGCCCCGGAGCTCAAAAGGGTGCAAGGGCGGATTGCAAAGCTGCTGATTAGAATTGCTCCTCCTGACTACCTCTTTAGCCCAGTAAAGGGGCGATCGTATGTTGAGAATGCCGCACATCATCGTGGTGCGCGGGCGTTTAAACTTCTGGATATTGCTAACTTTTTTCCAAGTTGCAAAGCAAACCGTATTGCATGGTTTTTTGGCAACATAATGCAATGCTCTCCTGATGTGGTGGCGATTTTTGTACGATTGACAACACATCAAGAGTGCCTCCCTCAAGGGGCCCCATGCAGCCCTATCCTGGCTTTCTTCAGTAATCTTTCAATGTGGCGAGCCATTGAGGATGAAGTCTGGACTGCAAATTGTAATTTGAGTGTTTATGCTGATGATGTAACGATTTCAGGCGGGACAATTCCAGGAGTGATGATATGGCGCGTAAAACAAATTATCCACAATCACGGTTTTTGTATTAAGCCTGAAAAAGAAATAAGTCTTATTGATGCTCCTGCAGATATCACTGGTGTCATCGTACGTGGAGAAAAAACCCTCTTACCAAATCGTCAGCTTAAGAAGCTCAGAGATTTGCGCGCAGAACGGCGAAATACTAAAAATCCAAAACTAAGAGAGATGTTGGATAGGCAAATTCATGGGCGCCTATCCCAGCGGCACCAAGTTGAACAATAAATATGCTTACTCAGGAGGGCACAGCCACCTCACCCGGCCGCTCCAAAGCTTCCAACGCCCCTGACGCCTCCTGCTGGCATAGCTAAATAATATCGTAGAAGCGGGATGTTTCCTGCCGTTGGGCCTCGGTGCTCAGGTCATGGCCTTTTCGGTCGCACCGATAGCAATTTTATTATGTCTTTGTAGAGGAACTTGGTCTCGACCAATTCCAGACCTGCGTCGTCCAGGTATTGTTCGGTGTTGCGATCAAACTCGGCGCCGTAGGCGTAGCGCACCCAGGGCGCCCAGAGTTTCATGATGAAGCGGCGCAGGGGATTTTCGGAGATCGCGTATTCGAGAATGTGGATCTCGCCACCCGGGCGGCAGACGCGGCGCAGTTCCTTGAGGGCGGGGAGCTGATAGGTGTCGTTGAGCACGCAAAACAGGAATGTCGAGACGATGGAATCGAAACTGTCGTCGGCGAAATCCAGCTCCAACACATTCATTTCGTGCAGGTCCACGGCGGTGCCGAGTTTGTCCTTGCGCCACCGTGCGCGCGCGAGCATGGCCGGGCTGAGGTCGATGCCGGTGACCTTGGCATCGCCTGGGTAGTGGGAGAAATTGCGCCCGGTGCCGACACCGGCGTCTAGCAGGTCGCCTTTCAGGCCCTTAAAGAGAACCTGACGCAGGGGTTTGTAACGTCCATGCTCGAACGGTAGGTCGAGGAGATCATAAAGCCGGGCAATGTGGGTGTAGGTCTTTTGTTCGCTCATGAATCCCCCTTTGCGCGCGAGTGTAGAGGCAATCGGTGCGATAAGCTATTGCGTAACCACAAAAAGCACATCCCCGTATGTTTCAGCGTGATCATGGTGTCCGCGTTCATGGATTTCGCATTGCCCAGCGGTCGGGATCCCCAGTGGTCGGGATACGGACCGAATATGGCTGGTGACAATAACGGTGTTTTCTGCGCCATATGAACCGCACAACATTGAAGTGATATTCAGCCTTTTTCCTTACGATGGGCAGCGCTTGCAATATGAAGATGGTTTGCCATCCTGAAGAAGGCTTATGATTTAGAATGAAAATCTCTCCCGCATCCCATGTTCATTCTCCCATTGCCCCCGCAGTGGCGATCTTGATGATTATCGTCACCGGTGGCGTGCTCGCGGGCATGGATGTCACAGCCAAGTATCTGGCGCTTGAAATTCCCGTTCTGTTGGTTCTTTGGGGGCGTTATGTCTTCCATACGGTCATTACGTTTGCCGTTTATGCAGGCAAGAGGCGCTCGTTCGATTTCCTGCGTGCGCGGCGTCCCGGCTTACAGTTGATCCGTGCCGCCGCTTTGTTTGGCGCAACGTCATTTATGTATGTGGCGATCACCCGGATGCAATTGGGCGATGCCGCGGCGATTCAGTTTCTTGCACCGGTTTTGGTCACCGTTATTTCCGGCCTTTTCCTTGGCGAACATCTGGGGCCAAGACGCGTGATCGCTGTCTTGGCCGCTTTTGTCGGCGTCTTGTTGGTGGCGCGACCCGGTTCCGGAGTGTTGGGCTGGTCGGCACTGTTGCCGCTTGCAACGGCGATCTTATTGTCTGTGTACATGGTGATGACAAGGCTCATACGCACTAAGGACAACCCCGATGCGACGACCTTTTACTCAACGGCTGTGGGCGCACTTGTGCTGTCATGCATCGTGCCCTTTTATTGGCAGGAGCTGTCAATCAGTCAATGGGGATTGATGGTCACAATGGGTATGGCCGGAGCCATCGGCCACTTCTTGCTGGTTAAGGCTTTTCATTCGGCCGAAGCTTCGATGCTGGCCCCCTTTACCTACTCCCAAGTGATTGCCGCGATCTTGTGGGGGCTTTTGGTCTTTGGCGATGTGCCGAGCATTTGGACGGTGTGTGGTGCAGCCATCATCATCGGTAGCGGATTGTTTGTGTGGTACCGCGAAACGCGCCTGCATCGCGGCCAACAGTAGAACGAGATCGCTCTGGGAACGAGTGCGGCGCACGGTCCACAACGCCCATTAGGGGAGCGTCACGCGAATCCCCGACGCGGGTCAGTCTTGTATCGCGTGTGCTTTATTCTGCGACTGCAGCGGTTGTTTCACCGGTACGTTCCAGCGTTTCCTGGGCGGCTGAGGCTTCTTGTTGGCGTTGCCACATGGTGGCGTAGAGGCCGTTCTTTTCCAGCAGGATGGCATGGGTGCCGCGCTCGATGATCTGCCCTTGATCGAGCACCAGAATTTCGTCGCTGTCGACCACGGTGGACAGGCGGTGGGCAATGGCCAGCGTGGTGCGACCTGCCGCGACTTCACTGAGCGAGGTTTGTATTTCTTTTTCCGTGTGGGTGTCGAGCGCCGAGGTGGCTTCGTCGAACAGCAGAATTTGCGGTGCCTTGAGGATCGTGCGCGCGATGGCGACGCGTTGCTTTTCGCCGCCGGATAATTTCAGGCCACGTTCGCCCACCACGGTGTCGTAGCCGTCGGGCAGGCTGAGGACAAAATCGTGGATCTTGGCGAGCTTAGCGGCGCGTTCGACCTCATCATGGGTCGCGCCGGGGCGGCCATAGGCGATGTTGTAATAGATGGTGTCGTTGAACAAAACCGTGTCTTGGGGCACGATACCGATGGCGGCACGCAGGCTGCTTTGTGTCACATCGCGGATATCTTCGCCGTCGATGACGATGCGCCCGCCGCTGACATCGTAAAAGCGAAACAGCAGCCGTGAAATGGTCGATTTTCCTGCCCCCGATGCGCCGACGATGGCAACGGATTTTCCTGATGGCACGGTGAAGCTGACGTCTTTGAGCACCGGGCGGCGCGGGTCATATGCAAACGTTACGTTTTCAAAGCGCACTTCACCTTTTGTCGCGTCGAGGTTCGGGGCGTTGGGGGCGTCTTGGACTTCTTCGTTGGCATCCAACAGTACAAACATGTCTTCCATGTCGGTCAGGGAATGCTTGATTTCGCGGTATGCGGACCCGAGGAAGTTGAGCGGCAGGTAGAGCTGCAACAGGTACGTATTGACCAGTACGAAGTCGCCCACCGTCAGTGTCCCCTCGCGCACGCCAAACCCCGCCATCAGCATGACGACGGTGACACCCACCGCGATGATCGCGCCTTGTCCGGTGTTCAGCAGCGCCAGCGAGGTCTTGGATTTGATGGCGGCTTGTTCGTAGCCCGCCAAGGCAACGTCGAAGCGGCTGGCTTCGTGCGCTTCGTTGCCGAAATACTTGACGGTCTCATAGTTGAGCAGGCTGTCGATGGCTTTGGTGTGGGCGGTGGAATCGTTGTCGTTCATCTGGCGGCGGAAACGCGTACGCCAGTTGGTCAGCACCAGGGTCCACGCCACATAGGCCCCAATGGTGCCGAGCGTGGCGATTGCGAACATGGGGCTGAGGAATACCCACAACAATGCGCCCACCATGGCGATTTCAACCATTGTGGGGATGATGTTGAACAGCATCATGCGCAGCAAAAACTCGATCCCGGTGGTGCCGCGCTCGATCGCTCGGCTCAGACCGCCTGTTTGGCGCTCCAAATGAAAGCGCAGGGACAACTTGTGCAGATGCTTGAACGTTTGTAGCGCCACCTCGCGGATCGCGTGGTGGGTGACCTTGGCAAAGACCGCAGATTGCATCTCTTTGAACGTCAGCGACACGATCCGGGCCGCGCCATAGGCCAGCAAAAGCGCCACAGGAACGGCAGCGATGCCGATCATTTGGGTGGGGGCGCTAAGCCCATCGACCGTGTATTTCAAGATCACCGGCACGACGACGGTCGCGCCTTTGGCCGCAAACAACAATGCCATCGCCAGGGCCACGCGCAGGCGCAGGTCGAAGCGGGTCGCGGGCCACAGGTACGGCAGCAGCGCCCGAATTGTCTTCCCGTCGCCACCGGCAGGCGTCGAGCGGTTTTCCTGTTCGGATGGGCGGGTCATGCCTCTCATGGCGGGGCGCGTGTCCTGGGTCTGTTTAGGGAGGGGCAGTGCCTTAGATAATAAGCACGACAAGCGCCCGATACCATGGTCGGGTGATAAAAAAAGAAAATGGGTTCAAAGGCCCAGGGTTTGAGCGCCAAATCGAAGCCGACGTGTTATGCCGCTGTCGAATGGATGTGAAAGTCCGGATCAGCCAGCAGCACAATGGCTTCAACCGCAAGCACAGCTTGCTGCAGATTCTGTTCGATTTCAGCGGCCGTGAGGCCCGGTTCGGAGGCCATTGCGGCTTTGGCGATGGCAGCTTGAGTGAGGATCAGATCGAGACGGTCCTGATCATCCATGAGGCGGTTCCACTTATCATATCGTTTTGTGTACGAATCCCGGGCGGGAGACGGTGACGAGTTATTTACCCACGATGCGGGCAAATGACCATATGACGGACGGGTTAATCTATCTGTGATGGGGGTCACAGACACAAAAGCCCCCTCCACTCGGGTGGAGGAGGCTTTGTTGTCGCCTTGGCTTTGCGTTAAATTCAGCCGGTGCGCTGGATCAGGTGGTAACCGAAAGCGGTTTCAACGACGTCGCTGACCGTACCGACTTCCATCGCGAAGGTGGTTTCTTCGAATTCCTTGACCATCTGGCCCTTGCCAAAGCTACCGAGCGAACCGCCATCTGCGCCTGATGGGCAATCGGAATGCTTTTTCGCAAGTTCAGCGAAGTCTGCGCCGCCGTCGATTTCAGCCTTGAGAGCGTCGATCTGTTCCTTGGCTTCGTCTTTGGAACGGGTTGCGGAAGACCGCATGGAATCGGCATGCATCAAGAGGATGTGCGAGGCGGAAACGGTGTTAGACATGGGGCTACTCCTTAAATTCTCAATAATTCTCAAACTTGGGCCATGGTATACACTGGGTGGGCGTATTTGGGCAATCTCAATCCGCTCCCCCTTAATCGCTTGGCATGCGTTCACCAACAGATAGGCAATTTGATGCGAATGACCCGTTGCTGGGAATTGAAATGCGGCTTTTCAAACTCGTCGATAATGCATAGTGTGTTAAATATGGATATTCAGGGGGCGTCATGACGAATGTGTTACCGCAACAGCGGTTGTTGCTCGAATTGATTGCTCAATCGGGGGACATTGCCGTTCCATCCAGCGATAACGGCACGGTGTTGTACCGGACCCTTAAGGAATGTGAAGCCGAAGGCTGGTTGAAAGTCAAACCCTTCGGCGCAGGCTTTGACAAGGCAAGCGTGACTGACCTAGGTCGCACCGTCAGTAGCCCTGCATCGCCGTAGGCTTGTTCCTCTGATTATTGCAGAGGCTCCCTCTCGACATCTTCGGTTGTAAATGTTTTAATGTTCTCTGTTTTTAAGTGCATGTGGCGTCGTGCGCTTGCGGGGGGAATGTGCAATTTTTCAAACACACAACGGTGGCCGTAAGTTTTGGCTTTGCGGCTATACTCGGGTGCATGCTGGGCAGCATATATGTCGGGTTCCAGTATTTGGATCAAACGCGTGGGGCTTGGCAAAGGGACGCGCTTTCTCGTGAAAAGGTGCGTTCAGCGTTTCTCATGCGCGAGGCGGTTCGTGAGCGGTCTTTTTTTCTGGCGGTCGCCGCCACAATGGCAGATTTTTTCGATCGTGATGAGATGCGCCAGCGCTATAATGCGCGAGCCGTAAATTTCCTACAGGCGCGCGATATGCTGACCGGTGCGCGGATAACCCCGCCTGAAAAACGAGCGATGGATGTGTTGATCAAACGCATCGGTGAGTTGCGTCCTTCGATCGACCGCGCCATGGCCGTCGTTGTTGAAAGTGGCAACAATGATCAGGCTCTGTACCAAATGCGCATTGCGTTGGACGGTCAGGCTGGTGTGATTGATGAAATCAATGACTTCATAAAAGTGGTTGAAGCAGAATCAAAAGATGAAGCCGCCGCGGCGGCCAAGGCAATTGACATATCCCGACGCAATATGCAGGTCATGAGCCTCAGTGCCGTCGTCCTCGCGGTGATCATCGGCCTTTTGGTGACGGTGCGTGAAGCTCGAAATACGGCCCGGTTGCGGCTGCACCGTGATCAATTGGAAGCATTGTCATCGACCGATGCTCTGACCGGTATCGCTAACCGGCGTCGGTTCGATGAGTTTCTCGACGTGGAATGGGCACGGGCGGTGCGGTCAAAAACACCGTTGTCTTTGGTCTTGATCGATATTGATCACTTTAAGAAGTTTAACGATGAGTACGGCCATGCCGCAGGCGATACATGCCTGAGTAAAGTTGCTCAGGCTATGGACAAGGTGGTTGGGCGTTCAACGGATCTACTGGCCCGCTATGGTGGGGAGGAGTTCGCGTGCGTCCTGCCGGAAACGCCACACACGGCGGCGTTGCGCATCGCCGAAAAAATCCGGTGTAGGGTCGAAGAATTGGGCACTGAGCACAAAGTGTCTTCGGCCTCGAATTATGTCACCATCAGCATCGGCATCGCAAGCCTTAGGCCCACGCCAAATGACGAGGTGGCACAATTGTTTGAAATCGCAGACAGCAACCTCTATCTGGCGAAAGAGCAAGGCCGCAACAGAGTTGTTTAGGTAAGGCGTTTCAAGCGTGGCCCCTGTTGTGCAGGTCTTCATTCGATCATTTCTGGTGGTTTGGACGTAATGTCGTACGTTACGCGGTCGAACCTGTGGATTTTTTGTTTCCTTGATATTGACGTTGTACGTGAAAGCGAACCCACTAAGCAGCTCACAGTTAATCCGCATTCTGCGACCGCTCACACCCATTCTGACACAGTCGCATTGAGTGAGGGTTACGTTGAGAGGTGGTGATCGACACGAAATTATCCAACAGAGCTAGTGTCTCTGGAGTATGAGGTCTTCCAGCTAAGAGTTCGGCGCAAGAATTAATCTTTATCAGCAAATACAAGATGTGTTTTACTGTTGCATACATATGCAACAATATGAATTCAAGGGGGGGCGAAATGACTTTAAAATCAATCATAGCAGTATGTTCCGTTTTAGCCTTGTCAGCATGTGCTGAGGCACGTATTTCGCTGAATTATATTCCAACGAGTACCGAAGAAATTGATTCGCAAATCTATGTGAATGACTTCACCTATCATCCACAAGAAGGCATTCAACTGGATGAAATACGTGAAACTGCTGCGGGGCGCGTGTTTTTGTCGGAGCCAGTCGGTCGTTTTATATCTGATGCCGTTAGGCGTGAATTTAGGCAGTCAGGTATTTCCCTGAAAAATATTGCTGATTGCTATATGAGTGGTGAAATCAATGATTTTGCTATGGATAGCTTGGGGTATTCATCAGATTACATAAGCGATATTCGATATATTTTATATGATAAATCAAATGATAAGGTGCTGTTTGATAGTAGCTATCAGGTCAATTTCAACACGTCTAAATTTGTTGTTGCATCAGTGATTATGGCGAACATTAATAAAGTGGTTTCAGACAATGTGAAACAGCTTCTCGTCGATCCTAAATTTTCCAAGACGGCAGAAAAAAAATGCGCACGAAAACGATAATCGTGTGTGCGGCGTTTATGACGCTGACACTTTCAGGGTGCTATACAACGCATAGTTCATCAACGTATACGCGGCAGCAGATGGGGCGAGCCGCCACGGTTTCTAAAGGCGTAATCGTGTCTATGCGCGAGGTCGATATTGAAGGGACGAATAGTGGTGTCGGTGCAACTTCAGGCGCTGCAGCGGGTGCTGTTGGTGGGTCTTACGCCGGCAGTGGCGGCAGGAGCACGGCCGTCGGTGTTATTGGGGGAGCTGTAGTTGGTGGTATTGTCGGTGCAGTAGCAGAGGGTGCCGCGACAAAAGCAAAGGCGACGGAGTTTCTGATCAAGGAAGAAAACGGTGACATGATCGCCATTGTTCAAGTCAATGATCAAAACCTGAGGCCAAAGGAGCAAGTCCTGATCATGAGGATGGATAAAATTCGTATTGTTCGCGATAGCACCGAAGATTAAGTAAGTGATTTCTCCCGATTAATATTAGATGTGATATTGAATTATTTCTGCTTTCAAATTTGTTATGGAAGCAAGTCGTAAGTTCCACGGATCGAGTGTTTTTGGTTTGCGTGGCTGCTCGTTAACCTGATGGTTGATTTTCACCAAACGAGACCTTTCCACCAAAGGAGTATGGTGTAGAGTTGGTGGGATACCTCTTGATCTAGCGCAGTGACGTGATGCTCCAGAACAATACCCAGCCGTTGACGATTATTGCCTTGGTTATCGGGTTGGTGCTTGGCGGTTGGGGCACCGCCGGGAACGCCCAGGCGGACGCGCACAATTTGATTTCTGCTGGTGCCAGCCCGTATCTGGCGCAACACATCGCTGACCCTATCCGCTGGCGGACCTGGGGGGCGGATGCGCTGTCAGAGGCCAAGTTGGCCGGCAAACCCATTTTTCTGTCCATCGGTTATTCGGCGTGCCACTGGTGCCACGTCATGCAGCGAGAAAACTTTACCGACCCGGTGATTGCCGCGCTGATCAATAAAAATTTTGTGTCTGTGCTGATCGACCGCGAGGCCATGCCGGGCATAGACGCGGCATTTCAGGAAGCCGCGGCGGCAGGCGGGTTTCCCACTGGCTGGCCTTTGAACCTGTTCCTAACGCCGGACGGGAAGCTGTTCTGGGGCAGTGGTTATCTGCCGGACGAGGTGCGCGGCGGCTTGCCGTCATTTGGCGATGTCGCCACTGGCGCAATTGAGGCCTTCGCTGCCGCAGACGGATCGGTTGAAGACAATGCCCACAGGATTGAGCGCCGCCTTCAAGCGAGAATAGCCAGCACAGTGGGTGATATTACGCCGCAACGGATCGATGCCGATGCCGAGCGGTTGTATGCTTTGAGCGATCCCTTTGATGGGGGCTTCGAGACTGCGCCCAAGTTCCCCAACGTGGAGGCCTTGGAGTTGTTGTGGCGGGCTTATATCCGCACCGGTGACGGGAAGTTTCGCGATGCCGTGACGTTGGCATTCGACAACATGCTGGCAGGTGGGCTCTATGATCACGTCGGCGGTGGCTTTTTCCGTTACACCGTCGATGCACACTGGCAGACGCCGCACTTCGAGAAGATGCTCGACGTTAACGCCCAAATGCTGGGGCTGATGGTCGAGGTGTGGCGTGAAACCCGTTCCCCCTCCCTGGCCCGCGCCATCGCGGAGACGGCGGCGTTTCTGCTCAACGAACTTAGGCTTGAGGGTGGAGGGTTCGCAGCCAGCCTTAATGCGGACAGCCGCAATGTGCTGAGCGAGGAAGAGGATGGCGCTTACTACAGTTGGAGCCGGGCTGAAATCGACGCCATGCTGGGGGGCGACGCCGAACGCTTCTGGCGTGTCTTCCGTCTGGAGCCGATGGAGGGGCGCGTGCTGGAGGATGCCAAGGACCGGGGCGTCTTGATGCAGGACGAAGGCTGGAACGCTGACCGTGATTTCGCTCTGGATGCTTTGTCCCGCCTTCGGGCTCATCGCGCACTTCGCGACCGACCTCGCCGTGACGAAAAGGTTCTCTCTGACTGGAATGCCTACGCCGTTAGAGCACTGGCCGCCGCCGGCGCTACGTTTGGTCGCAACGATTGGAGTACTGCCGCCAGCGAAGCCTTTGCCTTCTGCGTAACCGCCATGAGTGAAGAGGACGGTCGCTTGGCGCATTTCTGGTACGCAGGTCGGCGGGGTGGGACTGCCACCCTGGATGATCTCGCCGCCATGGCAATGGCGGCGGTTATCCTGAGCGAAATGAATGGTGACGAGAAATGGTCTGGGCTGGCACGGCTCTGGCTTGATTTTGCAGAGGCACATTATGGCGACGCGGCCACGGGCGGCTACTTCGCTACCGCTGATGACGGCCCGCCTACGCCGGTCCGTATCAAGCCGGTCCGCGATTCCGCCAGTGCGTCCGGTAACGCGCAGATGATCGAAGCCCTGGTGAGGCTCTATCATTTGCACGGTGACGATGTGCTTCGCGCCCGGGCTCAGCGCACGCTTTTGGCTGTGGCTGGATCGCAGCACCTGTCTGGGCCACGAGGTGCGGGCTTGGTCAATGCCGTGGAGACCTTACACGCCAGTTTACAGGTTGTGGTCATCGGACAGCGGACAGATCACAACACTAAGGCGCTGATCGACATGGTCTACGCAAGCAGCGCACCGACCCTTAGCCTGCTCGTGATTTTACCGGGCGCGATATTGCCGTTGTCGCATCCAGCTTATGGAAAGGTCCAGGTGGATGGAATTGTGACGGCTTATGTGTGTAGGGGCAGCGTTTGCGCTTTACCGGTATCGGGACCAAAGGCCCTTAGCGAGACATTGCGGACCTTCCGCCGAGACCCTGACGTTCGTTAGACCCGTTTTTTGATTAAAAAATGGCTGTCAAATTTCACAACCGTATCAAGTGGGTAAACGTTCGCCAAAGTCCATGTCTCGCCGTTGGTTTGGCGCTGCAGGGCTGACGTTTAAGTGCCTTCTTAGCACCGCCATGGTCCTAAAAATTAGCCCGGAACGAGGTCTGCTTTTCGGTGCTAAGCGGAAGTTTTAGAGCTTGATGTCGACGGAGATGAGCGCGCAACTGCTTCCACTCAAGCGCCCCCGGCGGGGCTAGGCGGCGCCGGGTCACTACCAATTAATGTCTTGCCATTTGGGGAAGGTCTGCACATGGTTGTATTTCTAGCGGTCCAGTTCCGCAATGCTTTTGTCTGCTGGTGTCTTGAGAGGATTTCCAAATGGCCGTGACACGATACTTGATCCAGGCAGCGCTCACCGCTGCCTTCCTGTTCTATCCGCTGAACGTGATGGCGGGGGAGCTGGGGTATCTGTCGCAAATTACCGCCAAGCCTTTAATCAAGACGACCACGACCATCGTCGGAGAGGTTATCCACTATCCGGGTGGAGGGGCGGCGGAGATCACCGCTGTCACCGTCAATGTGCCTCCGGGCCTGGATACCGGCTGGCATAAGCACGGAGCGCCGTTGTTTGCATATGTGCTCAAGGGCGAACTCACGGTGGATTACGGCGACAAGGGAAAGCGCGTCTATAAGCCCGGCGATTCTTTCATGGAGGCGATGGACCATTGGCACAATGGTGCCAATGAAGGCACGGAGCCGACTGAAATTGTCGCGCTCTACATGGGCGGATCGGGTGCGAAATTGGTCATCCCGAAGGACGTTCCGACCGGGTCAAAATAGGTATAGGTCGTAAAACAAAGCTCTTTTCGGGACTTTTACCCTGAATGCCTGCCCGCGTCCGAAAAAGACGAAGGTTAATGGGACATCGTGCACGAGAATGTTTTAGTTCCACGATGGTTGAATGGTTGAGGTTACCACCCAAAGCAGACACTAGCGGGAAGGCGGCTGTCTCTCTGACCGGCCTCCATGAATCTATCTACCAGCTCTTTCGTAGCCAGTTCTGAACATGGACTATGATTTCCTGAAACTGTCAAACCGGCTATACTTGGGTATGGACGCGGTGGGGATATGGGAAGCGCCATGCTTTCGTGCATCAAATATTCGGTCATGTTTCTTTCGGCTTTGTGGGTCGCGTTGGCTGGTTTTGTTTTCTGGCCTACCGCACACACACCGGTCCCAGCGCCGAGCGAGTGTCTACCCTTAAACGGGGACGCAGGTGAGCTGCTCCCCTTGGTGGTCGACAGAGGTCAACTGTATGGCGTCGCGCTCACTTACCCTGGGATTATTCGCCAAGGTGGATACGATTATGATCCACAGAACCCTCCTCCCATTTTTCGAAAGTTAGCCCCTGCGTTGAGTATGGGACGTGACGTTAAATACCCCGCTCAACAAGAAATGCTGGCAACTATTGAAATGCTTGAGCCCGGTTTAGCAGATCAGTTGCGGGCAAAGTTTACAACGTTACCCGTGTTGCTGGATTACGAGGTCGAGCTTGGCATCGTTGTGCTGGAAGACATCACTATAAATCAAATACGTGACCCAGCCTTTGCCCCTAAACTCGGCTATTTCCTCGCGAATGATTTGCAATCCACGACGTTTGGCATTCTTGGGCTGGGAACGGAACGCCAAGCCCTGTTTCTAAATCAAAAGGGAAGCTTTCCGGGTTTCTTGCCGGTCAGCCAAAGTATGTGGGTGCCAAATTCTCAACACCCGAATTCTTTGCTGTGCGTTGAACTTCAAACTCGCGTTAATGGCGAATTGCGGCAAAACCAAAAAACGAGGAACCGCATCTACACAAACACGCAAATTTTAGGCTTCGTTGCCAAAGCCTATGCCAGGGATGTGATCAAAGCAGGCACGGCAATCATCACGGGATCGCCAGCAGGCATGGCCTTGAGCGCGCCACGATGGAAAAAACGGATCGGCAAACTATTGATGATGGACCGCTTCGCTAAGCTATCAGCGGTTTCTTCCGCCGACGATGATGAGGGCCGGTTTCTTCAGCCCGGCGATGCCATCATCGTCCACGCCCAGCCATTTGGAAGCATCGAGACAATGGTTGTCAAATGATGTCCGCTTTGGTGGTGACCGTCATAAGCGGATATAGACGCTAGTCCCCAAAAAGGTCTGCTTGAACTCTCGAAGCGGATATCACCTGAGGCCCTACGCATAATCGATTGATATTGCTATTCCCACTCAATCGTCCCCGGCGGCTTCGACGTGATGTCATACGTCACCCGGTTGATGCCTTTGACTTCGTTGATGATGCGATTGCTCACCCGGGCCAGGAATTCCATGTCGAAGTGATAGAAGTCCGCCGTCATGCCGTCGGTGGAGGTGACCGCGCGCAATGCACAGACGAAGTCGTAGGTGCGGGCATCGCCCATCACGCCGACTGTCTGCACCGGCAGCAACACGGCAAAGGCTTGCCAGATGGCGTCGTAGAGACCGGCGTTGCGGATTTCTTCCAGATAAACAGCATCGGCGTTGCGCAGGATTTCAAGTTTTTCCGTGGAAATTCCACCGGGCAGACGGATGGCGAGGCCGGGTCCGGGGAAGGGGTGGCGACCGACGAAGTTTTCGGGCAAGCCCAATTCGCGGCCCAGCACACGAACTTCATCCTTAAACAGTTCGCGCAACGGTTCCACCAACTGCATGTTCATGCGTTCGGGCAGGCCGCCAACATTGTGGTGCGACTTGATGGTGACGCTGGGCCCACCGGTAAAGGACACGCTTTCGATCACGTCTGGATACAACGTACCCTGGGCGAGGAAGTCCGCGCCGCCGATCTTTTTGGCTTCTTCGTCGAACACGTCGATGAAGGTCGAGCCGATGATCTTGCGCTTTGTTTCCGGATCGGACACGCCCGTGAGCTTACCGATAAACAAATCGGATGCATCGCGGTGCACCAATTTGATCTGGTACTGATCGCGGAACATGGTGACGACTTCTTCCGCTTCGCCCTTGCGCATCAGGCCGGTGTCGACAAATACGCAGGTGAGCTGGTCGCCAATGGCTTCGTGCAGCAGCACCGCCACGACCGAGCTGTCGACGCCGCCGGACAGGCCGCAAATCACGTTGCCGCTGCCCACTTGCGCGCGGACCTTGGCGATTTCTTCTTCGCGAAACTTGCCCATGGTCCAATCGCCGTCGCAACCACAGACGCGGTGGGTGAAGTTTTCAATCAGTTTTGCACCGTGGGGAGTATGGGCAACTTCGGGATGGAACTGCACGCCGTAGAAGCGCTTTTCATCGTTGGCGATGGCGGCAAATGGGGAACCATCGGTGACAGCCACCGGGCGAAAGCCTTCGGGGATGGCATCGATCTTATCGCCGTGGCTCATCCATACTTGCTCTTTTGCGCCCACATTCCACACGCCGTGGAACAATTCGCAGTCTTCCACCACCTCGACGAACGCGCGGCCAAATTCTCGGTGGTCCGATTCTTCGACCGATCCGCCCAACTGCGCGCACATGGTTTGTTCGCCGTAGCAGATGCCGAAAACGGGCAGACCCATTTCAAACAGGCCGTCGGGCGCGCGCGGGGTGTCGATCCCGGTGACCGACGCCGGGCCGCCTGAAAGGATCACACCTTTGGGGTTGAAAGCCTTGATGCTTTCCACAGTAACGGTGTTGAACGGCTGAATTTCGGAATAGACCCCAGATTCGCGCACGCGGCGGGCGATCAATTGGGTGACTTGGGAGCCGAAATCGATAATGAGAATGCGTTCATGCATGGGCGAAAATCCACTGCGCTCTGAAGATGATTAAGAAGCGCGGACATTAGCCGAACCAAGGCGATTCTTCCAGGGGAAAGGGTCTTATTTATCCCTCAGCCCATAACAAGGCGGATCAGCAGCAGTCCGATCATCGATGTCATCAAAATCACGCTGAATAGAACCCCCATGGAACGGGTGAGATGGGTTGCTGTGAGGATGCCGTGCAGGTGCGACATTCGGGCCAGTGTGAAGGCACCGCCCAGAAAATGCAGTTGCCACGCGGGAAAGCCGTTAAATTCCATAATCACCAGTAGAATCAAGGCCGAAGGCGCGTATTCAGCCAAGTTGCCATGAGCGCGAATGGCCCGTTCCAGAGGATCGACGCCACCGCCACCCAACGAGATCTGGTTGGAGATACGGTGGTGAACAACCAAAAAGGCCAACACGATCAGGATGAAAATATTGACGGCGGCATAGATCGTGGTGACGGGCAAAACGAATGGCGACATGTCCGGGTATCCTTCATCTGAGGGCGCACTTTAAATATGATGAGCATAATATTTTGAAATATGATGCTCATCATATATGATTTGGTCAAGTGACAATTTTGGAGTCCCCCATGGGTTATCCCCCTGAACACAAACTGCAAACCCGCGAACGCATCGTGCAAAGTGCCCGTCATTTGTGGAAGACCAAGGGCTATGCCCATGTAACCATCGGCGAGATCATGAAAGATGTCGGCCTCACCCATGGCGGCTTTTATGCGCACTTCAAATCCAAAGATGAATTGTTCGTTGAGGCCGCGTTGGATACGGGCATGTTGGATCGCTACCGCACCATGATCGCGCAGCCGGACAACAAGCCGTTGCAGGTGTTTGAGATGGTGTTGGACTATTACCTGTCAGCGGCCCACCGCGATAATCCGGCAGAGGGTTGCCCATTGGTGGCGCTGTCGGATGATGCGTGGCGGATGGGGCAGGGGGTGCAGGGTGCCTATACCAAGCTTACCGACACGGCGATCAAGCAGATCACCCATGTGCTCGACGGAGACGCTGCCCTGGCGCGCACCACTTTGGCTGCGATGGTCGGTGCTGTACAACTGTCGCGCGGCGTCGGGGACGATGCACAAAGCCTAAAAATTCTCGACGATACGAAAGTGACGCTGTTGAAGATGGCCGAGGTTAACGCACGTATGCGTCCAGATGGGCCTGCACAGCCGAGAGAATAGCCTCAGGGCTGGTGTCGAGGTCCGATGGGGTGATGTCAATATGCTGATCGCTTGTGGTATCGCTCAGCGTTTTGGATACCGTGCTCAGCATGCCGTCACCACTCATATAGCTGGCGGCATCGGTAACAATAAGGCGCACGCCCCATAACTGTGGATGCTGGTTTGTGTCTTCATCGCCCAAGCGGTTGAAGTGATCTCGTGTTAAATCGATAAGTTCCGCGTTTACGATGGCTGACCAGGGGATAGGCTGGGGGCCGACGCGGGTGTCGGTCACACCGTTTGTGTCGATCACCAAAATGGGGGTTTTCCGAGTTTGGCGCAAGGTTTGCCAAGCCCGAAACCCGGTTGCCGCAAACAGGAAAAATACTGCCAGTCCAAAGCCCACCGGCACCAGAGCTTCAAAGCTCAAACCGTTGTGTAATGCCACCGTGCGGGCATTCCATACAAGCGTCAGGGCTGCTATGGCGGCAAGGGCGCTGAACCCAGCTCTGACGCGGGTTTTGTTGACATCAAGGTGTGCAGCGAAGGGCGGTGGGGGCATGAAAAGGCTTCCGGCTTGATTAGGTCAACAAATCAACGATCAGCTTATGAAGGACGTTGTCCGGGTCATCATAAACCAGCTTGGTGGTGATGACCAAAGACACGGTGACCAAAAGCGGTCTGATGACGCGGCTGCCATGTTTCATGGCGGTGTTCGCGCCGAGCCGCGCACCGATCAGCTGGCCCACAGCCATGACGGCGGCGGGCAGCCAAAGAACATGACCGGCAAAAGCAAAAAACAGGAACGAGGCGAAGTTGGAGGTAAAATTCACCACCTTGGTGTGTGCGGTGGCCTTGAGCATGTTGAAACCCAGAACCGCGACAAATGCGAGGGACCATAGGCTCCCTGTTCCGGGGCCGAAGAAGCCATCGTAAAAACCCAATGTGAGGCCAAAAATCAGATAAAACGGCATCCGTTCCAGATGGTGGTGGCGGTCAACTTCGCCGATTTTTGGGCCGAGCAGAAAGTACAGCGCAGCAGCGATCAACAAAAACGGGATCACTTGGGTCATCACGTCTGACGCCAGAATTTGCACCATAACGGTGCCAATGGCGGAGCCGATGAAGGTGAAGGCAATCGCCCATTTCATCTCGGACAAACGCACATGGCCTTTTTTGGCATAAGTCAGCGTGGCGGTGAACGAGCCGAACATGGACGAGGCCTTGTTGGTGGCCAGTGCGGAAACGGGGGGCATGCCGGTCATGATTAAGGCCGGGACGGAGATGAGTCCGCCGCCGCCTGCGATGGAATCGACAAAACCACCCGCCAGCCCGGCCAAAAACAGCCAGCCCAATATCTCAACAGTCAGATTTTCCATTTGGCGCTCACAACCGTAACCTGAGGATGGCGCAGCCTAGTGGCGATTGTGGGTGTTGTACATAGCCCAAAATAACAGGGCCGCCTCATCGCTGAGGCGGCCCTGTCGGCGCTCAAGTCTGGCGGGGGTTATTGCGCAGCTTCGGTCTTTTGATAGATTTTGTGACCCTTGTCGGCGAACTCGGCCGACTTTTCAGCCATGCCTTTTTCCGCAGCGTCTTTCAGTTCGTGGCTGATTTTCATGGAACAGAATTTGGGTCCACACATGGAACAGAAGTGCGATGATTTGGCGCCTTCCGACGGCAAGGTTTCGTCGTGGTATTGCATCGCCGTGTCGGGGTCGAGGGACAGGTGGAACTGATCTTTCCAACGGAACTCGAACCGTGCGCGGCTCACCGCGTCGTCACGGACCTGCGCGCCGGGGTGACCCTTGGCCAAATCGGCGGCGTGCGCAGCCAGTTTGTACGTGATCACGCCGACCTTCACGTCGTCGCGGTTGGGCAGGCCCAGGTGCTCCTTCGGCGTTACGTAGCACAGCATTGCACAGCCATACCAGCCGATCATCGCCGCACCGATGGCTGACGTAATGTGGTCATAGCCCGGTGCGATGTCGGTGGTCAGCGGCCCAAGCGTGTAGAACGGGGCTTCGCCGCAGACTTCCAACTGCTTTTCCATGTTTTCTTTGATCTTGTGCATCGGCACATGGCCGGGGCCTTCGATGAAACACTGCACGTCCTTGGCAAAGCAGATTTTTTGCAATTCGCCCAAGGTTTCCAGCTCAGCGAACTGGGCTTCGTCGTTGGCGTCGGCGATGGAACCGGGACGCAAGCCGTCGCCGAGGCTGAGGCCAACATCATATTGGGCGCAGATGTCGCAGATTTCTTCGAAGTGATCGTAGAGGAAGCTTTCCTTGTGATACGTCAGGCACCACTTGGCCATGATCGAACCGCCGCGCGACACAATGCCGGTGGTGCGGTTGACGGTCAACGGAATGTGCGCCAAGCGCACGCCCGCGTGAATGGTCCAATAATCGACGCCCTGTTCAGCTTGCTCGATGAGGGTGTCTTTGAACATTTCCCACGTCAGGTCTTCGGCAACGCCGTTCGCTTTTTCCAGTGCCTGATAGATCGGCACGGTGCCGATGGGCACGGGTGAATTGCGGATGATCCATTCGCGGATGTTGTGAATGTCGTTGCCGGTGGAAAGATCCATCACAGTGTCCGCACCCCAGCGGGTCGACCACACCATTTTGTCGACCTCTTCCCCGACTGAGCTGGTGACGGCAGAGTTTCCGATGTTGGCATTGATCTTGGTGAGGAAGTTGCGCCCCAAAATCATCGGCTCAGATTCCGGGTGGTTGATGTTGGCGGGCAACACCGCACGCCCGCGGGCAATTTCATCGCGGACGAATTCCGGCGTGACGTGGTCGGGGACCGACGCGCCGAAATCTTCGCCGTCGCGCTTTTTATTCAGCGCCGCCATGCGGCCTTCGTTTTCGCGCACCGCGACGTATTCCATTTCCGGCGTGATGATGCCGCGCTTGGCGTAGGCCAACTGAGACACAGCGCCGTCCTTTGCGCACAACGGGTGTTTGTTGACCGCTGGGCATTCGGGCACGGTGGCCTTTTTGCCGTTGTCTTCGGGTTGGACGTCGCGCCCATCGTAGGTTTTGACGTCACCGCGCGCCAAGATCCAGTCAGAGCGCAGCTTGCTCAGACCTTTTTGAATATCGATTTTAACGCTGAGGTCGGTGTAGGGGCCGGACGGGTCGTATACAACCACAGGCGCTTCGCCGGATGATGGCTCCAGCGGGATGCGGCGCATGGCGACGCGCAAACCGCTTTCGGTTTCGACATAGTGCTTTTCGGACCCTTGAATCGGTCCTGTGGTGACGTTGATGCTGCTGGTGTCGACTTTCGCGTCCATAACGGCCTCCGCAAAGATGGTGAGGATGCCGGAACAGGAAGAAGACTTTGAGAAAATCGGCTTCCGTCCCTACGCCGGCATCACCCGGATCAGGTTCAAAGGGTGCTTCTCAGGCCCACATATCGAAACAGGGTAGGCCGCCCCTCGGATTGCCTTGGAATGTGGCCCTAACGGACCGGGGCGTCAAGGTGTCATTGATGGCATTTTTGCGTACAGACCACCCTCGCCACCATAATGATATGGGTAATCAAGAACATGGGGGCATAAAACGCTCAAATGCCAGAAAATGCGGTTCATGGTGCAATCGTCTAATGGTAGAGTTTATGTTGGTTTGATCGATCAATAAGGGAGCTTGCGCCATGCCTGTGAGTATTGGAAACATCACGCTGTATATGGGCCCGCACACTTTGGGGGCGCCGGATAACTTGGAAGAAACGATTGTCGCGTTCATCGAAGGGGCGCGAACCACGTTGGATATCGCCGTTCAGGAATTGGAATCCAGACCGATTGCCGAGGCCGTGGTCGAAGCCCGTCGACGCGGGGTGAAAGTCCGTATCGTTTTGGAAGGCGACTATCTGGTCGCCGACAAATTCAAGGCCGATCCTTTCAGCCCCGGCGGCAAGCATGAGCCCAACCGCGATCTGCACGCGGCGCTGTTGCGCGCCAGCTGCAAGGTGCGCACAGACTACAACGCTAACATTTTTCACCAGAAATTCATCGTGCGCGACCGCGGGGGCAGCAACCGTTCGCTGTTGACCGGATCGACCAATTTTACGCCGACGGGTACACACGCCAATCTTAACCATCTGGTGGAAATCAAAGCCGCCCGTGTGGTGAAGCAGTATGCCTTGGAATTCGATGAAATCTGGGACGGTACGTTTGGTAAAAACCGCAATAGACACGATCCCAAGCCGGGATTGGTGACGGTTTCGAAAGTCAAAGTGAAGCCATTGTTTGCACCGGACCATTCCCCGGAAATGGAAATCATGAAGCAGATGATGAAGGCCAAAAAACGCGTCGATTTTGCGATTTTCACATTTTCCAAATCATCGGGCATCGATGATGCCATGGCGGCCTTGATCCGTGGGGGTGTCGGCGTACGCGGTATTTTCGATCATGGACAGGCCAGGGCTTGGTCGCCGCTAAAAAGTCTTGCAACATTGGGCGGCGATCTGTGGACCGCACCGAAAAAAGACGGCCTGAACAAGTTGCATCACAAGCTGATGGTTCTGGACGAACAGGTGATCATCGTCGGCAGTTTTAACTACACCGACCCCGCCAATATGCTCAATGACGAAAACATCATCGTTATTGGTGATTTTGAGGAAACGGACCCGGACGGCAAAAAGAACCAAAAAAGTCTGGCTAAATATGCGCTTAAAGAAATTGACCGGATGATTGAAACCTACGGGCGCAAGGCTTAAGGCCCAATGACATCCGGGGTGAATGCCCGGATGTCATTGGGTTGGGGTGTTTAGTAACCGGTTCTGAGTGGGCCGGACAGGTCAACGCCTTCCTCAAGGAAAGACCACAGCAAACGTGCGAAAACCTCGGGAACGAGAACCGTATGATGGTTGCCTTGCTCTTGAAGTGTGTCGCGCAATGCCTGGCGAATGCTGGGCACACCCGTCAAATCAAAGATGATATCGACTTTGTTTCCCAGATCGGCGACTTCGATGGCATCGTTATAGATGGGCACACCGTCAGCTAGAAACCGCTTGGCGGCTTCGGAGTTTGGATCGCGCTCGGCGATGGCAACGATCTTGATGGCTTTGTCGCCCTCTTCTATATGGTCGGCCAGGGAATTGGCGAATTGCTTTCCGATCCGGCCCAGGCCGAGCAAAGCGATGTTAATGGTGTTTGACATAAATTTCCTCCCCAATGTTTCAGGGGACGACCCTAGTCAATACACACCATTATGGAAACTTTGCCGTGCACTCAACTACTGAGATGATCAAGGCGTTGAGCTTGTTTGCACCATCACGGCGACAAAGAAACCATCCGTGCCGTGCTTATGGGGGGTGAGACGCAGGTAGGGGCTTTGGCTGTCTTCCTCACCACTTCCATCGGGCATCTCAGGGCAGGGAACGTTTTTCAATGTTTCCGCCCAGACGGTTTGGATGGGGAGAATCTCAAACGCGGGATGCGTTTTGAGGAATGCCTCGACACGGTCTTCGTTTTCTTCCCGAAGCAAGGAGCAGGTGGCGTAGATCAGCCTTCCACCCGGTTTTGTGAGCGCCGCTGCCTTGGTCAGAACGTCGTCCTGCATGGCGGTCAGCTCGGCCAAACGCTCTTCGGTCAGGCGCTTTTTCTGTTCCGGGTGACGCCGCCAGGTGCCCGCGCCGGTGCACGGCGCATCGACCAACACGCGATCGAATTGGTCGGCGTGTTCCACGGCCCAATCCGGTCCACTGCTTAGGTCATGACGTTCGATCTTGTCCTGCAACTTGGCGCGGTCCAGGCGTTTGTCCATGCGTTCCAGGCGTTTGGCGTCGATATCTGTGGCGACCAGCTTGCCGGTGGACTGGCCGTCGGTCAGCCCCATGCGATCGGCAATGGCCAGAGTTTTGCCCCCAGCGCCCGCGCAATAGTCCAGCACCTGCATCTTGGCTTTCGCGCCAACCAAAAGGCTGAGGATTTGCGAACCTTCGTCTTGAACTTCGACGAAGCCCTTGCGAAAGGCTGTGGTGCGCGCAATATCGGTGTGCGCTTCGAGGCGCAGCCCCAAGGGCGAGGTGTGGGTGTATTCGGTCTTGATGCCGCCCTTGGTCAGCGTCTTTTTCGCCTGATCGCGCGACACCCGGCCCACCGCGACCCGCAGGTCCATAGGTGCGGGTTGGTTCAAGGCCATCATTTCGGCCATGAAGGTTCCAGCGTAAACAGCCTTGAGTTTGTCCGCCAGCCATTCGGGCAGTTCGACCTGAACATGGCCGGGCATGGCCGGGTCGTCGATCTGCTTGCCGCTCAGGACCTCGGCGAATAGTTGCTCGCTCTCGTTCAGGGGCTCGGGGCCGTGGGTCGATCCGTCAAAATGCTCAGCCGCGTCGCTGCCTTCCAAAACAATGGCGGCGAGTACGCGGTTGCGTGCAGTCGGCTCAACCTCGCCCAAATGCCAATCTAAACGTCCCATCGAACGCAGCACGCCGTAGACCCGTTCGCGGATGGCGCGGCGGTCTTTGGAGCCGACAAAACGCCGCGCCTGGAACCACGCGCGCACGATGTTGTCCGCGGGGCGGCGCTCATCGGCGATTTTGCCGAGCAAATAGATTGCGGCCTCGGTGCGGGCGGCTGGCGTCATTGTCTTTCCTAGTTCTTCAAGCGCAGGGTTTCTCAAGCATCGGGCGCTTGCTCCGCTCGCTTGGGTTTTGCGCAGGCGCGCTTGGCTTAACCTGTATGGTCAAGTTGTGGAATTATACCTCAGATCAGGCCCAATGGGGGCTTTAGGACTCTGAGCGGTAGTTCGGTGCTTCGCGCGTAATGGTGACATCGTGCACATGGCTTTCACGCAGGCCCGCCCCGGTGATGCGGCGGAATACGGCGCGTGCTTGCAGATCGGTAATGGTCCGCGATCCGGTATAGCCCATAGATGCGCGCAATCCGCCAACCATCTGGTGAATGACAGTGCCCACCGGACCCTTGTATGCGACGCGACCTTCAATGCCTTCGGGCACCAGTTTCAGATTGTCCTGAACGTCGGCCTGGAAGTAGCGGTCTGCGGAACCCTTGGCCATTGCGCCCATGGACCCCATGCCGCGGTAGGATTTATAAGAACGACCCTGGTACAAAAACACTTCGCCGGGGCTTTCTTCCGTACCGGCGAAGATGGAACCCATCATCACACAGCTTGCGCCCGCGGCGATGGCCTTGGCGATGTCGCCGGAATATTTGATGCCGCCGTCGGCGACCAGCGGGATGTTGTGCTTTTTACACGCCACCGCGGTTTCCATGATGGCGGAAAGTTGAGGGACGCCAACGCCTGCGACCATGCGGGTGGTGCAGATGGTGCCGGGGCCGATGCCCACTTTGACCACGTCCGCACCTGCGGCGATCAGCGCCTCGGCAGCTTCCGGCGTGGCGATGTTACCGGCCATGATTTGCGTGTCCTTGGAGATGGACTTGATTGCGCGTACGGCATCCGCGACGCCTTTGGAGTGGCCGTGTGCGGTGTCGATGACCAAAAGATCGACGCCTGCCGTAATCAATGCTTCAGCGCGCTCGATCCCGGCGTCGCCCACACCTGTCGCCGCGGCAACGCGCAAACGGCCTTCGCCATCTTTGCAGGCGTTGGGGTGTTCTTGTTCTTTTTGAATGTCATTGACGGTGATGAGACCGACGCAGCGTTTATTGTCATCGACCACCAGCAGTTTTTCGATGCGGTGCTGGTGCAAAAGGCGCATGGCTTCTGCGCGTTCGACACCGCCCTTCACTGTGACCAGTTCGCGGGTCATCAACTCGCCGACCTTTTGGGACGGATCCTGGGCGAAGCGCACATCGCGGTTGGTGATGATACCGACTAGCTTTTTGGTGCCGTCTTCGACCACGGGAATACCGGAATAACCAAACTGGTCCTTCAGCGCCATGACTTCCGCCAGGGTTGCGTCGGGGGAGATGGTCACCGGGTTGGCGACCATGCCCGCTTCGAACGTTTTGACCCGGCGCACTTGTGCAGCCTGCTCGGCATTGTTGAGGTTTTTGTGGATTACGCCGATCCCGCCCAATTGCGCCATGGTGATCGCCATTTGGCTTTCGGTCACGGTGTCCATGGCTGCAGACAGCAGAGGGATGCCCAATTGGATGGTGTTGGTCAGCCGCGTACGGGTATCCGTTTGCGCGGGCAAAACGTCTGATTCTGCAGGGGTTAGCAGAACGTCATCGAACGTTAGGGCTTCTTGGATTGGCATGCCACCTCCGGGTCTCGAGTTGGCGCGTCATCATACAGATAAGCGCCCGATTGCCAAGTCCGTTTTTGCACTGCGGCATAGGAAATTTATGGGAAAAACGGGACGCTCTCGTTTTATTGAACGCGAATGGGGTGTATAATAACGAAATCGTGAGGGGCCAAGTAGGGCCTTCGATGCCCGCCTTGGGCGGGATGGTCGGGTGTCCCTTGAGAGGAGGCGGCCATGAAAACGCGCAAAACCTGGATATTGATTGCAGATGGCGCTCGGGCGCGGGTTGTTCAGTATGAAGGCCCGGGCAAGGGCTTGTTACCTGCATTGGGCTATGATTTCGCCACGAACCACGCCGCAACGCGTGAGATCGGCACTGACAAGCCGGGACGCATGGTCGGTGGAAGGATTGGTTCGCACCACGCCATGGAACCCAAGGTGGATTGGCATACTTATGAGAAGCACCTGTTCGCCACCGACCTGGCGAGAGAGCTAGGGGAGGCGCACGCTCATGGCGCTTTCGACGCGTTGGTGCTTGTCGCCCCGCCAAAAACCCTGGGGGCGTTGCGTCAGGAACTCGACGGCAGGGTGAAAGACACCGTTTCTGCCGAATTGGGTAAGGACCTGACGCATTTGACCATCCGTGAGCTTGGCGATCACCTGGGTGATGTCGTCCGACTGTAGACTCTGGGGCGGTGTTGTTTAGGGAAAACGGGTCCCGCCTTCGGACGGGACCCGTTTTGTTGTGGACACGCCATTGTCTGGCCCCATTTAAAACGTTATATCTGAGCCAACATAGTCTTTCACAGTTCAGCGGATGAAAACCATGATTGCAAAACTCTTGCGCACCGGCTTGGTGGCGCTTGCCCTTGTGACCCTCTCCGGCACCGCGGCATTTGCCGAAAGCATGCCGGGCCAGATCAAAATCACAGACCTTGTGGTCGGCGCGGGAGATGAGGCCGTCAACCACGCCCAAGTGAAGGTGCATTACACCGGCTGGCTGTTGGGTGGAACAAAGTTCGATTCCAGCAAAGATCGCGGTGATCCGTTCTCTTTTTATCTTGGCAGTGGTGAGGTTATTCCCGGTTGGGACATGGGCGTGAAGGGCATGAAGGTCGGGGGCAAGCGCGAATTGATTATTCCCCCCGCATTGGCCTATGGCGAGCGTGGCGCACCTGGCGCGATCCCCCCAAATTCTACCCTGAAGTTCGAGGTCGAACTGCTGGGCGTGAAGGGCCCCAACTACACCAACGTCGGCAATGGTGAGCTGAAAGCGCTTTTGGCGCGGGGTGTTCCTGTGGTGGATATCCGCCGTACCGATGAGTGGAAAGAGACCGGTGTAATCGAAGGTGCCCACCTGATCACGGCGTTCGGTGCAAGCGGCAACTTTGAACAACCCTTTCTCCCTGCATTTAAAAAACTTGCGGGCGAGGGGGACGAGGTGATCTTGATTTGCCGCACCGGTAGCCGTTCGTCTGCTCTGTCGCAGGCGTTGGCCGACCGACTCGGTTACAAAAAAATATATAACGTCACCGATGGCATCACGCAGTGGATCAAGGACGGCGAAAAAGTCGCAAAACCTTAAGAGGTAACGGTATGAGCGGTTGGGGGTGTCCTCACGAACTCAAGGGCCGCTGCAAGCGGGTCAAGATGAAAGCCGTGATCGGCGAAGATGTCGACGAAGACGGCAACACCATGCCGCGGTGTGATCCGGGCATGAAGGGTTGCGTGCTGTACGGCCGCTTTCGTTTCAGTAATGACGAAAAGAATAAGCCTGCAAAGGACATCAAAAAGGCGGAGGATTAACCCTCCGCCTTTTTTCATATTGGGCACGTTTCGTAATGTCAGCTTTGATCTGTTGTTCTATTCGAAGGGCTGAAGGGCAGTCTTGATTTCTTGTTCTTTACCCTTCGTGAAATGGGCTATGTCGCCATCGGCCAGCATGATGTGATGAAACAACCAGTCCCGCAGAAATTTATGGAACCGATAAAGTAATTCCGGATCGCGTTCACTGCGCCATGTGTCCGCCAGATTGCTTACCTGATCCGCAAGCATCTTGTGCATGTCGCGATGTTTCTCCAAATTGGGATAATTGCATGCTTCCATAACGGCTTCTTCCCGCCTGAAGTGGTAGTGAGTGTAGTCGATCAAGTCATCGACGCTTCTGTCCAAATCTGGATCATCGTTTGCTTCGTGCGTAACTCGGTTCAGTAACGAGATGATGGTCTGATGATCCTTGTCGATGGAATCGACCCCGATGCGCATGGTGTCGGCCCAAATCATGACATCTTCATTTGAGGCCAGGGGCAATTCGATCCAGAACGTGCTGCCGACGCCTTCTTCACTCTCAAAGCCAACTTGTCCGGCCATGCGCTCTATCAGAAGCTTGGTCACAGTCAGGCCAATCCCCGTGCCCTCTCGCGCGAGCATGGGGTCGGCGTCAAGGCGGTGAAACATTTGGAAAACGTGACGTTGGTGTTCTGCGGCAATGCCGACGCCTGTGTCTGTAACGGATAGATGAAGGAACCCATTCGTGGTTGTTTGGCCGTTTATCGTCACCGTTCCGCCATCTTTGTTATACCTAATTGCATTGGAAAGAAGATTGAGCAGGGATTGTTTGAGCCGCAGCCGGTCTGTGCGGAGAAGTGCCAAGGCCTCGCTACTGAATTGATTGACGATGGCAATGTTTCGTAAATCCGCCAGGGGAAGACTCAGGCCCACGCAGTCTGTGACAATGTCGTTGGCGCTCACCTCTTCAAAGGAAAGGTTAAGCCGGTTGGCCTCGATCTTGGCCAGATCAAGAATTTCGTTGACCAGTTCAAGAAGGTGGTTCCCTCCTTCAAGAATGTTCTCGACATGCGCATTTTGGGCTGGCGAAAGCGGAGCATTGGGGTCGAATTGTAACAATTGGGCAAAGCCTAAAACGGCGTTTAGGGGGGTCCGCAATTCGTGGCTCATGCTGGCAAGGAATTCTGACTTAACTTCATTGGCTTTTTCGGCTGCTTCCATGGCCCCGTGGATTTTTAATTCCGCAAGTTTTCGTTCGGTAATGTCAATGCGAATTCCGGCATGTCCCCCATCGGCGGTACGGTGGTCGTGATGAAGAATCCAGCGCCCGTTGGCCAACTGAATTTCCAGGAATTCATCTTCGAAGCCATGTTTAAGCCGGTCATAAACCCAGGTTTGTTTTTTTACGGCTTCGTCTTTTTGCGCCAGACCGCGGTCGGCAATGGCGGTGGCCAATTCATGGAAATAGACCCCTGGTTTAATGAGGTCGTCAATATCGTTCCACATCTTGCGAAAAGCCTGATTGCACATGATCAAGCGGTCGTCCGGATCGTAGAGAACGAAGCCATCGGGAAAACTTTCGATCGCACTATGGAGGCGATCATTGATAAGCGCGCTTTGACTTTTCTGAAGCGCTTCACGTTCCATGCTGGAACGCAATGCCATCTCGGTCTGCTTGCGAGCGGCAATAAGGATGGCCGTGAGCCATATTACCGCCAGCGCAAAGGCGCGATTTACGACGACGACCCACAGAAGGTCATCTGGCGACGAGAGGAAATAGCCGATTACGGTGAACGCTGAGCCAACGATCGCCAGGGCATAGACGTGACGGGGTTGTGAGAACCAAATTCCAAGCATAACCAGCGCGACATAAAGAATGCCTCCCGCTGCGCCGAGCGGTAACGATATGTCAAAGGCCAAGAATAGGGGGGCAAGTACCACGGCCAGTGCAATGAGTTGACGTGGACTGCGCTTAAGCATGTCGCAGAAGGCTCCGCAAAAAAAAATATAGTCAGGTTAATATGTACAAACATCGTAGCCACTATTGCATAAAATTACATGTGGTTATTGACTTCGATTTGTTTAAATCAGGATTTGCAGTGTGGAATCGATCTAAATAAAGAGGTAGTAAATAGCCGTTACTTATCGGAACCGATTTTTTGAATGAGGCAGCCAAATACTGTAGGGGGCTTCAGAATGCTCGTCCCAGGCCGTAGATGCGCTACTTCCTGTGTCCAGTCCTACGTGCTGTCGCGGGGCACATCTTGGCACAGCGGGGACATTTTTGGGTATTCGAGATTGAGTATAACTTATTCCGAATCTTGATCATCGCTTTTAGGTCTGCCCTTAAAGCCGCTGGCCACTACATACATTTCTGCGGAATTGGCCCGCGACGCAGGGGGCTTGGCGTGCTTGACGGTTTTGAAGTGCTTTTTCATGGTGTTCAGCAATGCGCCCTCGGTGCCGCCCTGCAGAACCTTGGCGAGGAACAGTCCGTCGGGGGCCAGAACCTCAAGCGCAAAGTCTAACGCCATTTCACACAGGCCCATAATACGGATGTGATCGGTCGCTGTGTGCCCGGTTGCATGCGCCGCCATATCGCTCAGCACGACATCGGCTTCACCGCCAAGGGCATTTTTCAGAATGTCGGGGGCGTCCGGTTCGGTGAAATCTTGATGCAGCAGTGTGATGCCGGGCAATTCTTCCATTTCCTGGATGTCGAGGCCGATGATTTTTCCAAGATGGCCGTGTTTGCCCTTCAACACCACTTCGGCGGCGACCTGGCACCAGCCGCCGGGGGCGGCGCCAAGATCAACGATTCGCGCACCGGATTTGAGGAAGTGGAATTTTTCATCCAGCTCAAGCAGCTTGAACGCGGCGCGCGAGCGATAGCCCAAGCGTTTGGCCTTGACCACATATGGATCGTTCAACTGGCGTTCCAGCCACAGCTTGGACGAGATTTTACGACCGCGTGCGGTTTTCACCTTCTCGTGCTTCATGTGCGTTTCGGTTTCACCGGCTTTACGCTTGCTGATTTTGTAGCCGCGAGGTGGTTTGGTCATCGGTGCGCTCCGCGCGTGCTGGCGATTTCGTGCCCGTCTTCCAGCATTAGGTTTAAAAGAATGCCTTCGCGAATGCCGCGGTCCGCCACCACCAGACTGCCCACTGGCCAGCGTCGACAGACGGCGTCCAACACCGCGCAACCCGCCATGATCAAATCGCTGCGCCGGGGGCCGATGCAGGGGTGCTGCATGCGTTGTTCATGATCCAGTGTACCCAAATAGCTGACCACATCACAAATGTCATCGAAACGCAGCGACAACCCATCCACCCGCGAGCGGTCGTAACGGCGCAGTTGCAGGTGCATGGCACCCAGCGTGGTAACGGTTCCCGACGTGCCCAGCATCTGCACGCGCCCTTCGGCGACGGCATTGCTGATGCCGTTGCGTTTGTCGAACGCGCCGAGGCTGCGGTCAATCAGGTCGATGATTTGCTCATAGCTCTCGTCCGTGTTGGTGTGGCCATCGAATTCTTCGGTCAACGTGACCACGCCATGGGGCAGGGAAATCACGTCGCGTGCTTTGGGGCCGCCCGGGTGGGTGGCGTCAATCCACACGACCTCGGTGCTGCCGCCGCCGATATCGAACACCAACGCGTGTTCGCGGCGCAAGTCCAAAAGCGGGGCACAGCCGGTCAGGGTTAGTTCGGCTTCTTCCTGAGGACTGATGGCCTCAAGCTCCAGACAGGTTTCATCCTTGACCCGGGCCAGAAATTCGGCGCCGTTTTCCGCCCGACGGCACGCTTCGGTGGCGACGGAACGCAGGCGCCGCGCGCCGCTGGATTTGATCTTGGCCTGACAAACTTTTAGCGCACTGACGGTGCGCTTGATGGCATCCTCGGACAAGCGCCCCTCCGCCGCCAGACCTTCGCCCAGGCGCACGATGCGCGAAAAGCTGTCGGTGACACGAAAACTGTCTTGGTATGGGCGCGCGACCAGCATACGGCAATTGTTGGTGCCCAGGTCGATGGCCGCATAGGCGCTGGCGGGCTTGGTGAAAAGCTCGCTTTTAAGGATGTTTCGTTCTGAACGGGGGGTCGTCATGGTGTCGCCATATCTCATGCATGGTTTTGCTGTGGTGCACAATAGCGCGTCTACCCCATCCGTGCAAAGCCCCACACCCGCCTAATCCCGTTTGACAGGTGAGTTTTGGGCAATATCACCAAAAGGGCTAAAATCTGCCCTTGCGTTTGCGCGCTCAGACGAATATATGTGCACCGTCTTCGCAGGGTTCGTGATAATTCGCCCCTTGCAAGCGGTTCTGATGGGGAATCGTTCAATGGTAGGACAGCGGTCTCTGACACCGTCAATCCTGGTTCGAGTCCAGGTTCCCCAGCCAAATTATAAGAGGTCGCCCGTGGGCGACCTCTTTTTTGTTTTGGGGGTGCGTGTCACCGTTCAGGCGGTGTCCACTCGTCTGGCGTGGGTTTCCGGTCTTTCAGGCGTAGCGCCAGCCCGATCGAGACGCCGACGCCGATGGCGACGGTCAGATCAACCAGCACCGTTAATCCTAATGTCGTTAAAAGTAAAACGCGGTCGGACATGGGCAGTGTGGCATAGGCCGCCCACTTGTGTGGCTCGCTCATATTCCATGCCGTTATAATGAGCAATGCGGCCAGTGCGGGCATGGCCAGATACCCAGCCAACGGCGCGGCGAGCAGCATGACGGTCAGGATGACAAGGGCATGAACGATCCCTGAGATGGGTGTTTTGCCGCCAGCCTTGATGTTGGTTGCCGTTCGGGCAATCGCGCCTGTCGCGGGCATGCCGCCAAATAATGACGATGCGACGTTCGCTATGCCTTGAGCCAGAACCTCTGCGTTTGGCCTGTGCGCGCCACCAATCATGCGGTCGGCCACGATTGCGGACAGCAGGGATTCCACCCCGGCTAGAAAGGCAATCACCAGTGCGGTTGGAAGCAATTCCAGAACCCGTGCCAGTGATAAGTCAGGTAGGCTGGGCATTGGCAACTGGCTGGGAAGTGCACCAAAGCGAGAGGCAATCGTATCGACCGGTAAACCTTGTATCGCCACCAGCGCCGAGCCGACGGCGACGGCGATGATCAAGCCCGGGAATTTTGGTGCCATGCGTCGCAGGACAATGATCAAAATCAGTGTGACAACGGCAATGCTCACGGCGGCGAAACTGAACGTGTCGCGCGCATGCCAAAGTGCGGGGACTTTATCCAAAAAATCGGCGGGAATATTGTCAATGGATAGACCCAAGAAATCTTTCAATTGACTGATCGCGATGATGATGCCGATGCCGACCGTAAAGCCGTTCACCACAGATTCTGGAACGTAGGCAATGAGTCGGCCGGCCCGCAGGTATCCGGCGATGATCAAAATCAAACCAGCCATGAACGTTGCGACGACCAGTCCGTCATAGCCATGGGTGGCGATGGTGCTGAAAACGACCACAATGAACGCGCCAGTCGGCCCTCCGATTTGTACGCGGCTTCCTCCAACGAGAGAGATGAAAAAACCGCCGACGACTGCGGTGATAAGTCCTTGGGCGGGGTCCGCCCCCGATGCGATCGCGATGGCGATGCTTAAGGGCAGCGCGACCATGGCGACGGTCACGCCAGCCAGTAAATCGGCCAAGAACAAGGACCATGAATAGGTCAGTATGGTCGTTAGTATTTTAGGCTTACGCATTGTGGGGGGTGGCTTGCCAATGGGAGGGAAGGGCTGCTGGTACAAAAGAATGGTCTGCGCGTTAGAGAAAATTTGTTGAGCGTATCGCAACTACATCATTGAAACATGATCAAGGCCTTCACATGTATGTGCAGGGCGGGTAAGCTTGATGCTTGATTTTGTATTATAAAAAAACGAGTACCCCTTGTGATTCACCTGTTTCTGGGAGGAAACCCCAATGAAAACTGTACTTAAGACTGGCGCTTTGATCGGCGCGATGGCGATGTTGGCGGCATGTACTGCAAATTACGATGTAGCCGGTGTTTCTGCAATGGCTGATAAGGGCGATGGCTTTGCATCGGCGTTGCACAAACGTTATGTCGAGCGCGCTGATTTCGAAGTGAGTGAGGGGGATTGGGCTTCGGTCGATTTCTTCAATTCACGCGGTGAAATGGCTGCAACGGGCAATGCTCCAACGGTGCAGATGCCGAGCGATCGCAAATTGAAAGTGGATGCTGGCGCCATTGGCAGCGCGTACAACACGTTGACGGCAGCGCTCAAGACCAATGCTCCTCAAGCAGCACCTGATGCTTGTGCGCGCGCCCAGACTTGGCTCGAGCACTGGATGGAACAGTCCGAAGAAGGTCATCAGGCCGACGACATCGCCACTGCGCGCAGTGGCTTTGAAAAAGCGATGCCGGAATGTCGGGGCGATGTGCCGATGGCTATGCCGATGAAAGCTACGCCGTTGCCGGAACCGTTCATCGTGTACTTCACTCACGATAGCTTCAATCTTAGCAGCGCCAACCTGGACCTGATTAAGCGTGCAGCCGCAGCCGCCAAGGCTTCAAAAGCGACACGTTTGGTTTTGATCGGTCATGCTGATCGTTCCGGTTCCAGCGACTACAACACGGGCCTGTCACGGGCGCGGGTGATTGCCGTTGGTAATGCTTTGATGGTCGAGGGCATTTCTCGTAAAATGGTGATCAAGTCCTCTGCCGGTGAAACGAGCCCGCAGGTGGCAACCGATGACGGCGTGCGCGAACGCATGAACCGTCGTGTGGAAGTGGTGTTCGAACGCTAAACCGTTCGCACAATCTATTCTGAGAAAGGGAGGGCTTTGGTCCTCCCTTTTTTTGTGGTGTTGATCGATTTTCGTCACAAACCAAAATGCCGGGCGTCAACCTGCTGTACGGGGAGAGGTACACTTGAACCCAACCAAGGAGACAGCTTATGGCCATGCCGACTCCCGTGAACGGAATGATCACGGACGCCGTTACCCAAGCCAACATTACGGTTTTGGGCAATGCCCCTGCGATGGCAATGGGTGCGATTTTTCAATCGCTCTCGCACTCGACGGGCATTTTGTATGAAAACGCGGTGAGCTCTCAGCAGCAGTTGAATATTGCTGCTCAGGCTTCCACCAACCAAGGTGTGATCCAAATCTATTCCGTACCGCCGATGGCGGCTGCGGTTGCGACGTCAAAGATCGCGCAATCTGATGTTCCGGACAACATGCTGTCACTGCTCACGTCGCTGCGGGCAACTGAAAGCTAAGTGAGTTCAGTACAATTTCTGGCCCGAGGTCGGGGACGGGTCAGAGTTTTTTCGTTCACAACTGTCCATATCTCGCGTCGATAGCGTGAGAGAGGCGCACCGCAAGGCTGAACACAGTGGCCGTGGTGCCAGGCAGTTCTAAACCGATGAAGGAGACCTAAAAATGGCTCTACCGACTCCAGTAAATGGGCAGATCACGGATGCCGTCACCCAGTCCAACGTAAAGGTTCTTGGTGATGCTCCGGCAATGGCGATGGGTGCAATGTACCAGTCACTGTCCCACTCCACCGGCATTCTTTATGAGAACGCCGTCAGCTCACAGCAGCAATTGGGAATTGCCTCCCAGGCTGCGACCAACCAGGGTGTCATCCAGATTTACAGTGTCGATACCATGGCTGGCGCGGCGGCTACGGCCAAGATCGGCAGTTCGGATGTTCCGAACAACATGCTGTCATTGATGAGTGCGCTACGCGCGACGACTTAAGTCACACCATCTGCGTTAAATGCAAACCCGCCGGACCGAAAAGGTCAGGCGGGTTTGTTTTGTTGTGTGGTTGTTCATGGCCGTCATGATACATTTATAAGACGTATTTTTGAATATGGGGAGAAAGACACATGGCGAAGAAAGCAGCGGGAGTAAAACCCAAATCGACAAAGACGAAAACGGATAAGAAGAAAAAAGCAAAAGACGATGTGGCGATTACATTGATGGTGTGCAACATCCATATCCACACCGTTGACGGCACCTCGGTCGAAGCGATCTCAAAGATCGCGCAGTCCGATGTTCCGGATAATATGTTGGCCCTATTGTCGGCCCTGCGCGCGACGACCTCTGGTGTGAGCTAAGTCTACTTGGTCCGTATAGTAAGGGTAACGGTAAGTCGGGATGTTCACCCGCGACTTGTGTACTTAAATTGAAAAAATCCAAATAAAAATGCCCTGTCAAGATCACAAATGGTGCCGAGTACCGTCATTTAACTGAAAGCACGATGCATCCCGATGATGTGCGGGCCCTGCACCCAACTGGCAAGTTATCAGGTCTTAACAGGAGAATTAAAATGGCATTACCCACACCCGTAAACGGTCAAATCACCGACGCCGTCACCCAGTCCAACGTCAAAGTTTTGGGCGATGCGCCCGCAATGGCCATGGGCGCTTTGTATCAGTCCCTGTCCCACTCTACCGGCATCCTTTATGAGAACGCGGTCAGCTCGCAGCAGCAGCTGGCGATCGCTTCCCAGGCGGCAACCAACCAGGGCGTGATCCAGATCTACAGCGTCGATACCATGGCCGGCGCTGTGGCAACGTCTAAGATCGGCAATTCCGATGTGCCCGACAACATGCTCGCCTTGTTGTCTGCCCTGCGCGCCAGCACCTCGGGCGTAAGCTAAGCAAGCATATGCGGACTTGATGGCTTGTAAGGGCCAAGTGGGCCGCCGCTTCCAACGCAAATACGCACTTGGTGGCGGCGGCCTGTTTCCGCACAACGAACACAGGCGCTTTTTTTTATTCACGGAGCTTAGCCGTGAGCGTCTAGCAAAGGGGAGAAGCCGGTAGGCAACCGGCGCTCATCATGGAAGGCGTGTCACCTTCAAAAGGTGTAGGAGACGATTGATGGCGAATACAACGCGCAGCGAAACGGGCGACGCAAAGGCCAAGACCCAAAAACGGTCGACGAGAACGGCAGCCACTGCACCGTCCGTAAAATCCGCACCTTCTGATCCCGTCATCGATGAGGCTGATGAATATGATGATCTAGAGGCTCTCGACGATCTTTACGAAATGAGCGAGGCCGAAGAGCTTGAGGCCCTCAATGAACTTGAGGAAGAGGCAGAAGCGGCCGCCCTTGCAGCAGCAGATGCAAAGGCTACATTTATCGCGCGGCGCACGGCTGCTGCACAGCGTGCGGCGGAGCTGCGCTCAGAACAACGGGCAGCACAACGTGATGCGCAAGGTGACGCACATGGTGCAGGCCAACGGAACACGCGACAAGATGAACCCGCGCCCAGACGCGGCGCAGGGCGTGGTGGTTCGGGCGGTGGTCAAGGTCGATCGCGGTTCGGCGGGATTGGTGATCCTGAAAATTATCTCGGCATGCTGACGAACGTATTAGACGATATGAACGGCGATGACTGGGATGCTGAGAAATTTGACGATATGAGCCAGGGCGTAAATCTGGTTCTGGGGTCCGGCCCGGCGTTTGCCGCGCTCGGTTCCATGCTGGCAAATTCAACCGCGCAAAGTTCGATCTTGATGAACGCAACGCAGATGCAGCGCCAGCTCGACCAAGTGGGACTGTGCTGCACCAGCGCGTGCGTGCAACAGCTTTTGAACTTGAATAACGGTCGGGATACGGATTGAGCCGTTTCACCCTGACCGGGGAGAGTGACCATGCGCAGACGGACCAAACGAAGGCTGATTGACACCAACGCATTGGTGATGGGCAGTGGCGTGGGGCTGGCGACGCTGGAGGCCATGTTCAATATGGTTAACACCCAGTCTCTTCTATCTGCAAGCATGATCCGCGATCATGAGATGGCGCACCCCATACATATGCAAACGCTAGCGGCGGCTTTGTCGAAAATTCTCGCGGCGGGACAAATTGGCGAAGGTGGCAGCGATGACAAGGTGGATGATGGCCCCGATGCCAACGAAGGTGGAGGTGGCGACACCGACAAGCTCCTGGCTGAGCTTCTGGCACTGCTTAAAAGCAATCAGCCAAACAATAGCGATACGTCGAATTATAATGTCGACAGCACCACGACGCATTGCGGTCTGGATGGCGCATCGACGGATAAACTCCTGACCGAGTTGATCGATTTGCTGCAAGAGCAATCACATGAGATTGCCAAAATGTCTCAACAGCATTTGGCGGTGACATGATGCAAATCGTCGAGAGAAAATCCAAAGAGCCTGTGACATTGGGGCACTCTACAAATCGAATTGACGTGAAAGGCTGAAAACATGTCGGACATTGTTTCTGCGCAAATCACCGACGCCGTGACCCAAACCAACGTCAAGGTCCTTGGTGAAACGCCTGCAAGCGCATTGGGGGTATCATCCCAGGCCATGTCGCATGCGATGGGCTTGGCGATGGAAAATGCAACGCAGACCCAAGGTGGCATGCAGCAAATTGGAAATTCGGCTGCCGCCGCGCTAATGGCGATGATCACAAAGGCTGGTGCTTAATCTTTATTAAACATTATTTTTGCGCGGCGTTCACAAGATTGCCGCACGGGCGTCAAAGATAGAGAACACATCTCCGCTCGCAGCATTGCGACCGGTGGGGAGAGGAAGGAAGCGTTTTTATGGCGATGCCAACACCAGTCAATGGGATGATCACCGATGCGGTTACGCAAAGCAGCGTCACCGTGCTCGGTTCAGCGCCAGCCCAGGCTATGGGCAGCGTCTATCAGACCGCTGCGCACTCATTGGGCATCTTGTTTGCCAACAACACACAGGCGCAACAACACGCAGCAATCGCCGCTCAGGCGGCAACCAATCAAGGCGTGATGCAGCTCTACGGCGCCAGCACCATGGCTGGTGCCATGGCGACGAACAAAATCGCAAACACCAATCAGCCGGATATGATGATGGCGTTGTTGGTGGCTTTGGCGTTGAGTAAAAAATAGTGGGGAGTTCGCGGCGGCCGGATTTTCTCCGGTCGTCAGGGGTTAAACATTTAGTTTGTAGGTTAAGCAATGCCTGATAGCACGAGCGTTAACTCTCAAATCACAGATGCCGTCACACAGACGAACGTCAAGGTGGTTGCCGAAGCGCCAGCGCAGAGTATGGCCATGGTCTACCAGACGATGGCGCACTCTATTTCGTTGGCGATGGAAAATGCCATGCAGGCGCAAGGCGGTTTGCAACAAATTGGCAACGCCGTGACGTCTAGCGGAGTTCGTATGATTTTCGATGCCGCGAATGGTGGTGGCAAATCGTAGGATCTATGCGACCTTGTTTTTGGGAGAGGGCCCCCCATTCGGTTAAAAGGTGAGGATGATGGCTAACAACAGTACACCCCTAACGCCCACGCCCGGTGGCGTGAATGCGCAGATCATTGATGCGGTCAGTCAATCCAACGCCGCGGTGCTGGACAATGCCGCGACTCAGGGGGCCGTGACGGCATATCAAAAGGTTGCCCAGGCCGCAGCATTTGCGGTTCAGGATGCGACCGATTATTCCCGCAACATTGAAAATGTCGCGATGACTGCACAAGGTGTCATCGTCGCCAAGATGTTGGAGGACGAAGCGAACATTCCGATCTATACGCCCGTGCTGGCGACGTTGCAGGAAATGGTGATCGCCGCCAGCACCAACCTGGCCACGGTCGGGACGACGGCGACGGCGATCGCGACGGCATTTCCGGCAACCAAAACCTAACTGCACATCCTTTTTCACCACGTTAGTAAACTCAAAGATCGCCGTGCCCGGCGATCTTTTTTGCGTCTGTTTCTAATCAATACAGCCTGGCCCCTGGCCCCTGGCTCTTGGCCGGTGGGAAGCAAGAAAAGGCGGACCCGTTGAGATCGGATCCGCCAGTGGGGTGGGGCCTGGGTGGTGCAGGGGCTAAATGAGGGAGGTTTGACGCAGGCGGTCGCGGGCCAACTGGATGCGTTTGCGTACCGCACAGTTGGACAAGCCCATACGGCCGGCGATCTCATCGTAGGATTTTTCCTCGATCACGCGCAGCAACAGCGGCTCGAGCAAGGAAATGGGAAGGTTTAGGAGCTGGTTTTCCAGCTGGTCGAACGTCTGGCGCATGTGCAGGGCCTCGTCTGGCGTGCGCATGGGCCGCGGCGTGATGTTGGGGGCTTGGTCGGGGTCATCCCCATCGATCTCATCGCTGAGACGCGATTGGCGTTTGCGCGAACGGTGTTGATCCATGCACGCATTGTGCACCAGTCGGGTGAACCAGGCGCGTTCGTTGCGGATGGTCTCGCTGTCGAAATGCTGAGAGCCCTTAAGCATGGCTTGGCTGAGCGCATCTTCGGCGTCGGCCATATTGCCGGCCGTGAATCTAAGGCTCTGCTTGAACAGATAATCGTGGTGCTTCAGCCACACATTCCAAAAATCCGCAAAGGGTGCAGGCCCCGCCGGAGCAGGCTCTGGCGGGGCGCGGTTTGGTATGGGGAATGAGGGCGGAGGGGGCGCGGCCGGGGCGCTCTGGCGGTGAGTGTGGGTGCTGCGCTGTGATCTGAATTCCGCCCTGAACGCGTAGTGCGTTTCCGAAGGCGTGTCCGGTCCGACTTCCGGGCGACCGAAAGCATTTTCCAAAGACCTGGCGATGATGCCGGTCGGCGTCAGATGCTGAGCGTCCGGTGCCAGAGACCGTGCAATCACCGCCGCCGGGGAGAGGCGTTTTCTACTGCGGGATTTGCCTGGGGCCTCTGGCGCCGGAACCTCGGTGATGACATCGTCTAAGACTTCGTGATGAGTGTCCCTGCCGTGCCCATGACGCGGCTGAGTGACGTAAGAACCCGGATGACCCGGGAATTTGAGAACCCCCATAGATTAAACACGCGTCTGAGCTTCAACTGGTCCCGCAGAGCGTACCGCTTCATGCGCAATCAAAATGATTTGCATGAGATACAAGTGCTGGTTGCAGAATTACTCGCACGAGCCTCCCTTGTTAATACACTATAGATAGTATTTCATGCGCTTTATCCTGCATTTAGAATGGCGCGCTCTTACATATTAATGACGCTTAATGGCCTAGATTTGTGATAAAAATTTGGTTACATGAGAATAATTAATTTTTATCGTAAGGTTGTATGTGTGGGCCATATTGATTTTAATGGGTTAATCATGGAGTGGCTGAGTTTCAATGAAATGAACATACAGCACTCAATACGTGTATATTTGGTTTTGGCAATAAAAAATCTCGTTTTGCGGATGCGTATGCTCCAAAACGAGGCGTAAGGTGTTGAATAAAGAGGGTGCCTACACGGCAGGTGGGCTGGTCATGTCTTCGAGTTGCTTTTTGGCTTCATTGGCGATGAGACCGCGCAGAGAGCGAATGATTTCAATCCAGATCACACTGCTGAGGATAGACGGGTTGGCGCTCATGGCGCCCATGGCATTGATCAGTGCGATGGTGTTGGGGTCGAGGTCTTTGAGCGCCGCGGCCAGCTCTGTCATCGATTCCGGTGAGAGCGCCTGTGCTCCTCCTCCGTCCGCCGCTTTGCTCAGGGCATCTTTGTAAGATTGCTGAAGCGCCTCGCGCTGCTCCGCGACCGCGCCTTTGATGGAGTCGCGCTGCTCACCAAAGCCGTCCATGACGCTTTTTTTGTCCAGCATCGCGGCTTCGACATGATTGGCGGGGGCATGCTCCTGCGGTGCGATCGGCTGGTTGAGGTCTATCCCTTGGGCCTTGGCTTGGGCTTCGAGCTGCGCACAGGCGGCCCCCAGAATCTCTGGCGGAATATTATCAGTGTTGCCGGTTTGCTGCACCTGAGTAATGGCAGCATTGATGGCGTCTTGGGTGATGCCCGTCGGAAGGGGTGGCATTTGTACGGGGGACGGCCCGGCCACATCAGGTTGGGCCGCGTTGGGCTGAGGCACGTTCGGTTGGGCCACGTTCGGTTGAACCACCGGGGCCTGGGATGTGCCCATGTGTGGAATGTCGGTGTGCGGGATCACGGGTTGTGGACCGCTTTGCACCGGTAAAGAAGGCGATGGTTGTGTCAGTTGCTGTTCGCTCATGGCGTTGTTGTCTCCGCTCTTTACGATCCCGATCCCGATCCCGACCCCGACCCCGTCGTGTCATCGGGACCAAGGGCCTTGATGGCGGCGATGGTTTTGTCGATCACCGCCTTTTGCAGCTTCAGGTTTTCCTGTGCCAGTTCGGGGCTAGGGACGTTGTTCTTGATCAAATTACTCGTGGCTAATCCCGCAGCGTCCAATGCGCTCTGGATTTGTTTTTGCACCGCTTGTTCGATCGCGCTGGTCATCTGGATAGAGTCGACGATCGAATTGACCAGATCGTCCACACCCGGTTTCGAGGGACAGTCAGCCATGGCTTAGGCCCTGCTCGTTTTAGATTTGGTTTTGACCTTTTTAACGGACGCAGGCGTGGGGGCAGAGGGAGGAGCCGAGGCGACCTTATGTTTAGTCGCGGCAGCTTCAGGCACCCGGTTTTGAATCTCGTTCATGGCATTTTGCTCTATCGCCTTAAAGGTGGCGGCATGGTCTTGCCACTGGGTGACATCCAGTTCAAACCTTGTGATGGTGTCTTGCCAGTTCATGACATCAAGCTCAAAGGCCTCGATGGACTCCTGCCATGTCTTCTGCCAACTTTGTTGATAGTTTTCAACGTAGTCTTCCATGGACTGGTTGAGGTCATCTATGATCTCAGGCTTTTCTTCTATAATCACGATTTCATCGGTTTCGATCACAAACCCTTCGTCCGAAATGTCGCAAATTTCTTCAACCGCTATGTCCGTCAGTACCGTTTCCGTTAGTACTGTGTCCGTTAGCAACGGGTCAGGGCTATTGTTGAGGGTATCGTCGCTCATGTCCGTTTCTCCCCTTCGTGCTTACACGCAGATTCAGCACGCGGCTGTGCCAAGCCTTCCGGTCCTGAAAAGAAGACGCGCAGAAAGGGGTGTTGTGATTTTTTTTAGCGAGGCTTGAGGGCGGTAAGGATTTTCGCGATACGTGTGCGGATGGCATCTGCACTGTAGGTGCTTTTGACATCAAGGTAGGCCTGATGGCCTAAACGCTGGCGTAGGTCCGCATCCACGGCTAGTTTTTCAAGAGCTTCCGCCAGGGCGATGCTGTCTTTGAAAGGGACCAATAGGCCATTTTCGCCGTCACGAATTAGGTCACGACAGCCCACTGTGTCAAACGCAACCAGCGGTCGCCCGACGGCGGCAGCTTCCAATAAACTGCGCGGCATGCCTTCCCGGTATGACGGCAAGACTGCGATGTGGCTTTGCATGAGAATGTCGGCGACGTTCTCGCGCCGTCCCCACCATTCCATCAGGCCTTCATCGTTCCACGCTTTGAGTTGTGCTTCAGGGATCGAGGCCGGGTTGGCCGGGTCGGGATCGCCGACCAAGACGATGCGCAGGTTTACATTACGGTCTTTCAGTCGCCGCGCTGCTTCTGCCAGTTCGCCAATGCCCTTGTCCCACAACATGCGGGCCACCAAAACGGCTGTGGGCGTGTCGCTTGTTGGTTCAGGAGTCTGGGGAAAGTCGTTTAGATCGAGGCCCGAGCCGGACACCAGATCGGTGCGCTCGGACGTTGAGACGCCAAGGTCGTTCAGGACATGGCGGTCATCGGCATTTTGTACCTGAAGGCGTGTGTTGGAGGGCTTCATCGCCCAACGCAAAACGGGCTTAACCAAGGCGCGGATGAGACGGAACTTAAACGTCTCTGAAATGAACACCACCCCAAGTCCGGAAAACAAGTTGATCGATGCGCCCACACCGGCAAGACGGGCGGCGATGGAACCATACAGGATGGGTTTTAGCGCGACGTGGTAGCTGACGTCGGGGCGTTCTTGGCGGTAAATTCGGATCAGATCCAGCAGCGCGGAAAGTTCGGCAAACGGGTTTTGGCTCTCGCGCTGAATGGCCCAGGGCACAGTGCGAAAGCCTAAATCTTCGATACGTTTTTGGTGCGATCCCATGCGTGCCGCCACAATCACGTCATAGCCAGCATCACGCGCCGCAAAGGCACTGGGCAGGCGATGGGAGCAAAAAGCCCAGTCTTCGGTCACGGCAAACAAGAGCTTCGGTCGAGGTCGCTCAGGTGCGGAAGGGGGCGCGCTATTCATCAATCCTTTCCTTCCACCTTTACTGAGCACTCATATTGTTCAGGCCTTGTAGTAACCCTTATACCATTCGACGAAGCGTTTGACGCCGTCTTCGACAGTGGTGGTGGGCTGGTAGCCGACGGTGGCTTTGAGGTCGTTTACATCTGCCCAGGTTGAGGCCACATCACCGGGCTGCATCGGCAGCATATTTTTGATGGCCTTGATGCCAAGGTTTTCTTCCAAAACCTCAATGTAACGCATCAGGCTGACGGCTTCGTCGGAACCGATGTTAAAGACGCGGAACGGTGCGGTCTGGCTGTTGGCGGGGTCTTCTTCATTGCCGACGGCGGTGGTTCCCGCGGGTGGCGTGTCGAGAACACGGATCACACCTTCGACGATGTCATCGATATAGGTGAAGGACCGGCTCATCTCCCCGTTGTTGAACACGTCGATGGGCTCACCGGCCAAAATGGCCTTGGTAAACAAAAATAGCGCCATGTCGGGACGACCCCAAGGGCCGTAGACGGTGAAAAACCGCAGACCTGTGGTCGGGAAATTGAACAGGTGCGAATAGGTATGCGCCATCAATTCATTAGCGCGTTTTGAGGCTGCGTAAAGGCTGATCGGGTGATCGACCTTGTCGTGGACCGAAAACGGCATCTCGGCGTTGGTGCCGTAGACCGAACTGGATGACGCGTACACCAGGTGCTCAACCTCGACCGCGCGGCAGCCCTCAAGAATGTTGACGAAACCCACCAAATTCGTATCGACGTAATCATGGGGGGCGGTCAACGAATGGCGCACACCCGCCTGAGCGGCCAGGTTTATGACCCGGTCGGGACGCTGTTGCTCGAACAATTTGGCCACGGCGGCGCGATCGGCCATGTCAAAACGCGCCTCGGTGTAGTTTTCATGATCAATCACCTGCGCCAGCCGGGCTTGCTTCAGCTTGACGTCGTAGTAGGGCGAGAGGTTATCGATACCAACCACTTCGTCGCCCCGCTCGAGCAGGCGCTGAGACACACGGTTGCCGATAAATCCGGCGCTGCCGGTGATGAGAACTTTCATGGTGGGTCTTCTTTTAGAAATATCTTGAGAAACCGGGATGGATGAGTGACCTGAACCTAACCCATTTGATCGGTGTAGAAAACAGCTATCTGGCTCACGGTTTGCGGTTAGGGGCGCAGATACGCTCAGGTCTTGTGAGCTGGGGGGAAAGTGGGCTTAATAGGCACGCAAATCATTTTAAGGGGCTTTCCCCGATGAATTACCTGGGGGTGTTCATCATTTCACTTGGTGGAAAGCACCTAAAGCCGGAATCTGAGCCGGGGTTTGCGCAGGTGTTGACCAATGCACTCGTAAGGGAGAATTATTTCTATGACCGACAGTCAAAATCCACAAACTTTGGTTCTGCATGCGGGGTGGCGCGCCGATCCGACCACGGGCTCGGTCGCGGTGCCGATCCACCAGACCACGTCTTATCAATTCAACAGTACAGAACATGCGTCCAACCTGTTCGCGCTGGCGGAATTGGGTAATATCTATACCCGCATCATGAACCCAACCAACGATGTGCTGGAAAAGCGCGTCGCGGCGTTGGAAGGCGGCGTGGCGGCGCTGGCGGTTGCATCGGGGCAGGCGGCCTCGGCGTTTGCGGTGCAAAATCTTGCAAAGGTGGGCGACAACATTGTCAGTTCCACCGATCTGTACGGCGGCACCTGGAACTTGTTCGCCAATACGCTGAAAGATCAGGGCATCGAAGTGCGCTTCGTCGATCCCGCTGATCCTCAGGCCTTTTTGGATGCGACCGACGATCGCACCCGGGCGTATTACGCTGAAACCTTGCCCAATCCCAAACTGCGAGTGTTCCCCATTAAGGAAGTTGCCGACATCGGTCGCAAGCTGGGCATCCCGTTGATCATGGACAACACCGCCGCCCCAACCTTGTGCCGCCCGATTGAACACGGGGCGGCCGTGGTGGTGTACTCGGGCACAAAGTACATCGGCGGTCATGGTACCTCCATAGGTGGTGTCATGGTCGATAGTGGTAACTTCGATTGGGAAGCGGCGGGCGCGGCGCGTCAACCGGCGCTCAATACCCCCGACCCCAGCTATCACGGCGCGGTGTGGGTCGATGCGGTCAAGTCAATCGGTCCGGTCGCCTATATCATCAAGGCGCGCACCACACTGTTGCGCGACCTGGGCAGCGCGCTCAGCCCGTTCAACGCCTTTCAGATCATCCAGGGAATGGAGACGTTGCCGCTGCGTATGCGCGAACATTGCGCCAACGCGACCAAGGTGGCGGAGTATCTGTCCAAGCACCCGGATGTCACCAAAGTCATCTACCCCGGCCTGCAAACCGGCGAAGAAAAACGTCGCGCCGATGCATACCTGAAGGGTGGCTATAGCGGTCTGATGGGCTTCGAGCTGAAAGGCGGAAAAGCCGCCGGTTGTGCGTTCATCGAAGCACTGAAGATGTTTTACCATGTTGCCAATATCGGAGATACGCGATCATTGGCCATTCATCCGGCCAGCACCACGCACGCGCAGTTGACGGAGGACGAACGTGCCGCCAGCGGCGTCACCGAGGGCTACGTCCGCCTATCCATCGGCATTGAACACATTGACGACATCATTGCCGACCTGGATCAGGCGCTGAAGGTGGCGGCATCCGCTTAACACCCTGCTGAATGGAAAAGGCCGCGCCCTCAACTAGGAGGCGCGGCCTTTGTGTTTTGCTCTGGGTCCCCCTCAGCGTTTTGATTTAATGCTTTCAGGTTTGCGCAATGCAGTGACCAGCTCTTCCAAGCGTATTTCTTCATTAAAAATAAGGTCCAGCTTGTCCTGAATTGCTTTCACGCTTTGGTTGGTTTTGTAAGACAAAATGATGAGCTTTACGGAGACCAGGAATACCGCCGCTTCCAATAGCAAATCATGGGTAAAACCTTTGATAAACAAGGCTGCCGTGAATAGGATGAATGTGATTGTGATGACCGCTATCGAGCCTGGATCTGTATTTTTGATGTGCCGTAGCATGGTCACTTTCCCTTATGAAATGCGGATGAAAACACATGCCCAAGAACGCAGGCAGGGTTAACTTCCAGACGTGATATTTGAGTGTAGAGTATCAAGTGTACGCGAAGCAATTCTCACCAAACGTATTCTGCTGCACACATGATATCCCTTAGCGTTTATCACGCTGGGTCAGTAATTCAGAAAAATCATCACCGCTGATGGGTCGCCAGAAGTGGTAGCCTTGACCGTATTCGGCTTTGAGGACCTTGAGCAGGGCTTCTTGATCCACAGTTTCGATACCTTCCGCTATCACCTCGATGCCGAGGCTTTGGGCCATCAGCAGGGTACTTTGCACAATGGTTTGGGCGGCGAGATCGCTGGAAACGTCACCGATGAAAGAACGGTCGATTTTCAGGTGCGTGATCGGCAAGCGTTTGAGGTACGACAGCGATGAATAACCGGTACCGTAATCGTCGATGGCGATGCCGATACCTTCGTTGTTCAGCGCGGACAAGATGGCGTTGATGCGGTCCATGTTTTCCATGAAAATAGATTCTGTGATTTCGATTTTCAGTTGACTGGGGGGCATGCCGGTTTTTCTGAGGATGGCCATAACCCGGTCTTCGACCCCGTCATGCTGCATCTGTAACAGCGAAAAATTCACAGAGAGATCGAGCTTTTCCGCCCGGCCATCGGTCCACTTTTGGTGCTGCGTACAAGCTTCTTCCAACACCCAATCGCCGATGATGTTGATCAGGCCGCATTCTTCCGCCAGTGGGATGAATTGGGCAGGGGGGATGTTGCCGCGTTCGGGGTGACGCCAGCGTGCCAACGCTTCGCACCCGGCGATTTCGCCCGTGTCCAGTTTGACGATGGGCTGATAGTGCAGCGCCAGTTCCCCGTTGGCAACAGCGCGGCGCAGGTCGGTTTCCATCTTCAGCCGGCTGAGGGCACGCTGTTGCATGAGCTTGTCGAATATCTCGAAATTTCCGGGCCCTTTGCGCCGCGCCCGGGTCAGGGCCGCGGCCGTGTTGGTGATCACATCGGTTGCGTTTAGGCCTTCTTCCATCGCCCCCGCGACGATGCCCATAGATGCGGTTAGGACAAGGTTTTCCCCAGCCACCATCATCGGTTTACTGATGGTTCGGCGTAAACGTTCAGCCAGTTTGGGGGCGGTGGCGTCATCGCGGCAGCCTTCGGCGAGCACGGCAAAGTCGGCTTCGTCATGGCGGCTGACCGTCGTGGCTTCGGCTTCAAACATCCGCGAAACGCTGTCTTCTACACGCAGGCAGTCGATCAGGCGGTGGGCGGCGTTGATGATGATTTCTTCCCCCGCGACCGGCCCCAAGGTTTGGCGAAGTTCGGCAAGGCGGTCGATGTGGATCAAAAACACCGCGTAGCGCCCGGTGCGTTTGCGCCGTTCTTTATCGAGCAGCCATTCCAGTCGGTCCATGAACAGAAACTTGTTGGGGATCGAGGTGATCGGGTCGTAGGCCTTGGTGCGGGTCACATCGGTTTGCGAACCGGAAATGCGTTGGGCCTGGCCATCAGGTGCGCGAGAAGCCACGCCACGGGTCAGTAGCCAACGGAACGTACCGTCTTTGTGCAAGGCTCGGTATTCGTGCTCCAGTGCGCTCGTCTGCCCCAAAAGATGGTTTTCAATGGCAAGCTTGAGGCGTTCGACCTCTTCGGGGTGCACCAGGGCGAACCAGTCGTCGGCGCTGTCGCCGAACTCATCGGGGGCGTAACCCAGCATTTCCGTCCAGCGTTGCGAATAATAGATCTGGCCCCGTTTCAGGTCCCAGTCCCACAAGCCGTCATTGGCACCGCGAAAGGCAAGGGCGTAGCGTTCTTCGCTCTCGCTGAGTTGTCGATGCGCGTTCAATACATCCAATTGGGTTTTGATGCGGGCCAAGGCGACGGGGAAATCGACGGGCTTCGTCAGATAGTCGTTGGCGCCCTTGTTGATGGCTTCGGCAATGCTTTCGCTGGCGTCGCGCGCGCTGACCATGATGATCGGCAGTTGGGTCTGGTCGCGGCTTTCGCGCACGGTGGACAGCACAGATATACCGTCCAGGTCCGGCATGTTGATGTCGAGCAAAATCAAATCGAAGGCCTGTGTTGTGATTTTGTCCAAGGCTTCGTGCCCGCCCGCGGCGGTGTCCACGTCATAACCGTGTCGAGCCAAACGGCGGACCAAAAGATCCCGGTTCATCTCGTTGTCGTCAACGACGAGAAGGTGAGGCTGGGGAATCTCTTGCTTGTTTTTAGTCATGTCGGTGTTTCACATGGTTTGTTTTGCGCTTGTCGTGTCAGGTCCGGTGAAGCCAGGATTCAATCATGTGCACCAAGGCCGGAAAATCTATTGGCTTGGTTGCGTAGCCATTGAAGCCGATTTCGTCGGCTTTGTCGCGGTCTGATGTCATGGCGTGTGCCGTGAGCGCGATGACGGGAGTGTCTTGCGTATCGGGGGCTGCTTTCAGTTGGCGCACGGCCTCCCACCCATCCATGACCGGCATATTGATGTCCATGAGCACCAAATCGGGTGCATGGGTCCGGGTCATATCGACACCTTCCTGGCCATTGACGGCAAGAAGGACCTCATAGCCCATTTTGTCGAGACGTCTAGACAGCATATCGCGGTTGAGTTCGTTGTCTTCGACAAGCAGTAAGGTTGCCATAATGTGGTTCCGGTGTGAATTAAAGCAGGGCGGAGTCAATCGAGAGGGGACCTTGGCATGGTTCTGAAATAACGGCAGGCAGGCAGACGGTGAAGGTAGAACCTTTGCCAAGGGTGCTTTTGACTTCCACTTCCCCGCCCAAAAGACGTGCGAACTCTTTGTTCACCGTCAGGCCCAATCCGGTACCACCATACTTGCGTGTGGTCGAGGAGTCTCCCTGGATAAAAGGATCGAACACACGTTCCAATTGCTCCGCATCCATCCCGATGCCGGTATCGGAAACGCTAAACCTGAGTTGGTCGGATTTAGGAGTATGCTCGGTTCTGGGGGTACGGTTCGCGCTGAGTGTAATGGTACCATTTTTGGTGAATTTGGCGGCATTCGACAGGAAATTGAACAAAATTTGCCGTAACCGGGTCACGTCGGTTGCCATGGTGCCCAGGTTGGGATCGCAATCGAGTTCCAGAGTATTCTTGTTTGCGGTTAAGAGTGGGGAGATGGTGCCGACAACGGTGTCGATCACATCATGGACCAGGAAATTTTCCACCGTAATGTCAATGCGTCCGGCTTCGATTTTCGAGAGGTCCAAGATTTCGTTGATGGTGCCCAACAGATGCTTTCCGGCAGTGTTGATTTTGTCGAGATCCGGTGAGATTTCAGCGTAACCGAAATCTGTAGCGTCTTCTTGTAGCATTTCCGAATAGCCGATAATGGCATTCAGTGGGGTGCGCAACTCGTGGCTCATATTGGCGAGGAACAGGGATTTGGCCTTGCTGGCCTCTTCCGCGTCCAGGCGCGCACGTTCCAAAAGCGCTTCGGTGCGACGGCGTTCCTGGATTTCTTCGGAAAGGGCGCGGGTGCGCTCTTCGACTCGGTGTTCCAGTTCGTCGTGGGCGGTGCGGAGCTCTTCTTGCGTGCGGCGGCGGATGATGGCGCCCATTTTGAAAACACGCATCGCACGTAGCATGTCACCAATTTCATCGCGTCGCGGTCGGTCTGAAATTTCGACAGACAAATCACCGTCTGCGAGCCGGGTCATTGCGCTTGTAATCCTACGAATGGGGATTGATATGGAACGTCCAAGGAAAACAAGCGCCACCATGAAAGCTAAGGAAAAGGTTCCGGTGAGCGCGCCGATCAACGTATTTAGATTTTGCTCCTGTTTGTCGATGGCGCTGTTCACCTCGTTGGTGAGGCGGTTGAGTGTGGTATGCGTGGCGGTCACGCTGCGTTCGATTTGCGCGCGCAGGCCGTGGTCGTAATCCAATCCGATTTCAGTCGCCGCACGGGCCAGATTAAGAAAAATTGTGTGATAGGAAGACAGGGATGAAATCAGCGCAAGGCGAACGTCGTTATCTTTGACCAGGCGCTTTACGTCACCAATCATGGCCGCATAATTATTTTTGAAATGCTCTATTTCCCCACTTTGTTTGCGCAAAAATAGGTCTTTGGAGAAAAGCTGTAAAAGCAACAGCTGGCGGTGCAGTGCGTGACGAATGTTGGTGTCGTTGGGGACTTTTTCCAGCTCGGCTTCGATGCTCGAGATGGCGATGTCCATGTCTTTGCGTAGCCCCTCAGTTTGGTCGTTGCCAATTTTGACCTGCAGTTCGGCCATCAGATCGAACAGATAGTGGTATTCGCTGGTTACGATCACTAGATTTTCGAGGGTCTCGATCGGCAGGTTTGATTCCCAGAACCGCTCTTTTAAGTCTTCGGTGTTTTCCACGAAGCGATCAAAGATAACGCCAAATTCCTCCAAGTAACGATGGTCGGACAAATTGACAAAATCGTTTTGGCTGCGCCGTAAGTTCAACACCATCATATCCATGGACATGATGGTGGCGCGGGTCTCGTTCATTTGGCGTAAAGACACATCTCGGTACCAACTGAAATAGAGGATGGTCGCTAGGGAAAAGACCACCATCAGCGACAGCAGGCTTAGTTTGATGCGAATGGGCAGGGTGCGGATGCGCTGGAGCTTGGACAAACGGGCGCGCTTCATGACCGAGCACCCCGTAGTGGCCCGGTTTGGATATTCGTATTTTCCGTACAGACCCAACCTGCACACAGTGTCTTACACCGTGCACTAATGCGGGTCATGTTTCTGCGCATACGGGATGGTCCCCTAAACGATTCATGAGAACCGTTCATTTTCAAAATGATAGCTCGACTTAGCTGTGTTTTAGTCCCCAGCTTGTGACTAGAATACGCCAATGCGGAGTGTCTGCAAAGCATTGACATTGTAGGACTAATTAACGAGAAGGGCTTTGCTGAGGTCGGCGATGATGGTTGCGCGCTGGTCATCTTGGTAATCCACCGCTGGATGTACGCCCCACACCGAAGCCGGCCATGCGGGATCATCGCGATAACGTGCGATGACATGGATGTGGAGTTGTTCCACGACATTGCCAAGTGATGCGATATTCATTTTGTGGGGGTGAAAAATAAGTTTCATGGCCTTGCTGGTGAGGTCGACTTCGGCCATAACCTGATTGCGCTGGTGCTTGCTCAAATCGTCCAGGTCTCGCATTTCTGCAATGGCGGGGACCAAGATAACCCAAGGGTATGTTTTGTCGCGGATCAAGAGCACCCTGCAGATATCCAAACGCACCACTTCGACGGTGTCTTTGGCAAGGGTCGGGTCAAGTATGAAGGTGGGGGATGTCATGCTATCGTCTCTGCGTGTTATGGACCATCTGGCTCAGTATGGCGCTGAGTTGGAAGTCTGGGCAATGCCAAATGATGAAAACCTTATCGGCGATGAGTGAACCTCGCGTAAAAACGGAATTTTGGATCAAGGCACAGTTGCGACTATGCGATCAGGCTCTTTTGCCTGTGGTCATTGCGCACCGCGGTGACCGCGATGCGGGGCAGGTCTTGATTAAGCTGCTCCGCCAGGGGCGTGGTTGCGAGCTGGTGGCGCGGCGCTTTACGGCGGATGGAACTCGCGCGTGGATGGTTGTCGCAGGTGGGGCGGGTGACGGTGCCGAACAGGCGTGTGATGGCTATATCGCACGCGAGCTCGATATCGATGCGGATTTATGGGTGATCGAAATTGAAGACCCAGCCGGTTTGTATATGCCCGACGGCCTTGAGCCTTTGCGCGATTAATCTGTCGCGAACAGTTGACCTATATCTTTAAAGCTTTTGAATTCCAGGGCGTTGCCGCTGGGATCTTGGATGAACATGGTGGCTTGTTCGCCGGGTAGACCTTCGAACCGGATGTAGGGTTCGATGATAAAATCGATATTGGCGGTCATAAGTTTGTCTTTTAAAGCATGCCACGCGTCCCAATCCAGAACCGCACCGAAATGTGGCGCCGGGACATGCTTACCGTCAACTTGGCTGGTCTGCACTGCGGGGCCGTCGTTATCGACCAAATGGGCGACGAGCTGATGTCCCCAGAAATTGAAATCAATCCATGCATCAGACGACCGGCCTTCGGGACAATCGAGAAGGCCAGCGTAAAAGGCGCGGGTTTTTTCCAGATCATGTACAGGAAAAGCAAGGTGAAATGGGGGTAGAGGTGACGACGAAGACATGAGGAGGTCCTTTCACTATTAGGCTATGATGCATCCCAACAGGAAAGGGCGCGTCACAATGAGTATGGTTGTCGATGAAATCAGAAGCAAGATACTGGCTCTTCAGCAAGAGCTGGAACAGGAATTTGAAGCCCGCCGTGCGCGCTTTAAATACACGCTCAAGCGCCGTAGGGTTTTGTTTCATAAAGATGTGATTGCCCACCATCGCGCCCTGCGCAAGGGGGTGTTGAGATTTTGGAGAGAATCCGGCGTGTTGAATTTTATCACCGCGCCGGTGATCTATGCCTTGGTAGTACCCTTAGCCGTCCTCGACTTTTCCTTAAGTGTTTTTCAATGGGTCTGCTTTCCCATCTACGGCATCAAGCGGGTTCCGCGCTCAGATTTCGTCGCCATCGACCGCCATCATCTGGCCTATCTGAATTGGGTGGAAAAGCTCAACTGCGCCTATTGCGGATATGGCAACGGGGTCATTGCCTACGCCCGCGAAATCGCCAGCCGCACGGAACAGCGCTGGTGTCCGATCAAACACGCACGCCGCGTGCGTGGCGTACATGAGCGCTATTACGCGTTCGATGATTACGGAGATGCGGAAAACTTTCGCAACCGTACAAACGGTAAGGTGGAAAAAGCCCCCCGATGACGCTGTCAAAAATAGATTGATGCATATATCTATTCGGCATATATAGGATAGATACATGTGTGTGGTGCTAGTAAAAGCCCCCAGGTCTCCTGATCTGGACTTGTGATCGTCGTTCCATGAACTTGATGGGCAGTGTGTTTCGGAGTGAGCGGCATGGATGTGAAGACCTTGTGCCTTGGTGTGTTGAGCCTTGGCGATGCTAGCGGTTATGAAATCCGTAAAATGTTTGAGGAAGGACCGTTTACGCACTTTCATCAAGCCAGTTTTGGGTCCATCTATCCGGCTCTGTCGAAATTGTTGGAAGACGGTCACGTCACTTGCACAGTTGAAGCGCAAGACGGTCGACCCGACAAAAAGGTCTACGCCATGACCAAAACCGGCCTGCAGACGTTTCGCAAGGCACTGACCAAGTCTCCGGAAATGGACCGGGTGCGTTCCGAAACCTTGTTCATGTTGTTTTTTGCGGATCACCTTGAAGACCAACACCTGGTTGAAATTTATGACGGCTACGCCGCGCATTACCAATTTTTTGTAGATAAAATGCATGCCATGGACAGCACGGGGTGGTCGCGGGGGCGCACGTTGGTGCGCGGCTTCGGTTTGGCTTTTTACGGAGGCGTGCTGAAGTTCATGAAGGACAAACGGGACGAATTTTTGAACGCCCCCAAGGGACAAGGCTGGCGCGACCTGGCCTCAATCCGTGAATGCATGGAGTTGGGCAACCACAGTGATCCCATTAAGCCATCTAAGCAAAAAGATGGAGGACAAAAATGAGTCCCGAAGATAATTTCAAACCTTCAATGGAGCAGGCTGTGAACAGTTCCTCAGTTAAGAGCAAGCGGATACAGAGCTCGCACAAGATGGCGGCGGCGATCCTTGTGCTTGCCGTGTTGTGGATGGCTTCGGGTCTTTTGAACGATGACACGGCGACCACCGGCGCGGTGCCCGTGGAAACGATCCAAGACGCAAATGCGGCTAAGGCCGAACCGAAAAAACCTCATGTGCGGGTTGCCACCATAACCAGTCAGGACCACACGCGTCAGATCGCTGTTCTTGGCCGCATCGAGGCGGATAAGGCTGTGACCGTGCGTGCTGAAGTCACAGGCCGAGTGGCCGAGGTCGTTGTCACAAAAGGTGCCGTGGTTGATACCGGCGATGTGCTGGTTAAGATTGACCCGGAAAACGTGCCAGCACTTTTGGCCGAGGCACGCGCCCGTCTTGAACAGCGCAAAATTGCTTATGAGTCCGCGCGGAAATTGAGCAAGGGCGGCTACAGTTCGCAATTGAGCGTTGCCCAAGCCAAGGCGGATATGGAAGCGGCCCGGGCGCAGGTTACGGGCATGAAACGCAATCTCGATAATGCCACCATCAAAGCGCCGCTGGCAGGTGTCGTCGATGATCTGCCCGTAGAGGTGGGGGATTATATCGACAAGGTTGGCGTAAGTGTTGCGCGGGTGATCGATCTCACCCGGATGATTGCCGTGGGCGAGGTGACGGAACGCGACATCGCAAATATACAGCTGGGCGGCGCAGCGCATGTGCGGTTACCCGATGACAGGGTTCTAAATGGCACGGTGAGTTACGTATCAAGATCGTCTAACACATTGACCCGCACATTTCGGGTTGAAGTGATGGTGGCGGTGCCTGATGGCTCAGTATCTGAAGGTATGACGGCCGAACTCCATTTGCCGATGGAACGCATTGTCGCACACAAGATATCTCCTGCCTTGTTGACACTGAATGACAACGGCTCGGTCGGTGTGAAAACCGTCGATGAGGCCGGTATTGTCGTGTTTAGCCCCGTCAAAATGGTGTCCGATACGCAAGACGGAATTTGGCTGACGGGTTTGCCGCAGCATGCGCAGATCATCACCGTGGGTCAGGAGTTCGTTGCGGAGGGGCAAGCCGTGATTGCCGTAGAGGGCGAATTGAAAACGATGGGACCGAGAGCAAATGCAACGTCTGCAAATGAGGCGGGGAATTGATCCATGCGCGGTTTTATCGACTTAGCCTTTCATCACGCCAGAACCACCATCTCAACCCTGATTTTACTGCTGGTTGCGGGCAGCGTGGCTTATGTGGAAATCC